>Ga0233398_1000002_pt1 | contig 490167 bp, 469 predicted proteins | sample 38DmetaG_FD_182697 | JGI IMG/M metagenome (GOLD analysis project Ga0233398, IMG submission 182697) | Seawater microbial communities from Monterey Bay, California, United States - 38D | ecosystem: Environmental > Aquatic > Marine > Coastal | place: USA: California | collected 2016-10-02
CGTACGCTTTGAAGTCACCGAAGTATTTCGTGATCGCTGCTGTCAACGTCGTCTTGCCGTGGTCAACGTGACCAATCGTGCCGATGTTGCAGTGCGGTTTGTTACGGCTAAACTTTTCCTTTGCCATCGCGTTGGCACCCCTTCATGTTACGGCCCGCTCGCGCGCAGCCAGAGTTGATCTGAGCGCGCACATATGACCTTCTGACAGGGAAATCAACCCGCGAATTTGTCGCTCGGCCTAGCCGTCGGCCTCCGTTGCAAACCAGCCTTCCTCCGCCTGCTGGCGCACCAGCCACAGCTCAATCATCTTGGCCGCGTTCTTGCTGAGGTTCTCAAGCTGCTGATCGGCAGATTGGGTCAAGCCAGAGCCAATCACCTGCTCGCCAGAAAGCTGCTCAAACACGATAATCTGATGTGCTTTTTCATTCAGCTTTTTGTTGGCCGCATTGTCCCAAACGGTGATGCGCATAATAAGGGCAGACTTCGGGCTTGCCACAATAGGGATACCTGGCTGCGCCAGCACGTAGCCTTCCAGACTGACGCCAAAGTGATAGAGCTTCTCGCCCTCATAGCGGTCAAACCGCTCCGCAATCCGCGCCTGAACAGCAGCGGTCCACTCTTCTTTTGATTTCTCGCGGCTCAGTGGGCCTTTTTCCATTTTCGGGGCAATCACAATGTTATGCCCAAGGCGGAAATCGCCCAGATCGACAGCGGGTTGATCAAGATCGTTCGGATTGGTGCAGCCAGCAACCAAGCCCAGAAAACTGCCAAAAACGGCAAACACAAAGAATCGACGCAGCATGGCAGTCCCCAAAAATCGTTCCCGTCGGGCATATACCAGCACCACGCGCCTTGCAATTGCCCCGCGCCCGCCGAGCCCCTATATCAAGCAGGAACAGAGGAGCGCACCATGCCTGAGAGCCAGACCCCCGTCGCAGTCCCCCTCGCCCGTAAGCCCTTGGGTATGCTCAAGAGCCTCGCCGCAGCACGCAACAATGTCCTCTCGATCATTCCCTATATCGCCACGCAGCAACCTGTCGTTTCAGGCACAACCGGCGTGCGCTGGCACATGTTGATGGACCCAGACGCCATCCGCCGCGTCCTGCTCGAAGAGCTTGAGAACTACCCCAAATCAGACGTCACCAAAAATCTTCTGCGCCCCGCGATTGGCGAGAGCCTCTTTATCGCTGAGGGCGCGCATTGGCGCTGGCAGCGCCGCGCCGCCGCGCCTGTGTTTTCACATCGTAACGTGAGCGCCCTTGCCCCCGTGATGCGCCGCCGCCGAAACCAGCCTTGCCCGCATCGAAGCCGCCGACAAACGCGCCAGCGACATTTACGCCGAGATGGTGCGCGCCACCTTTGACATCACCGCCTCGGTGACGCTCTCGGGCAGCGCACTGTTTTCCTCCGACGAAGTGCACCGCGCAATTGACGCCTATATCGCCGCCGCGGGCAAACTCTCGCTCTTTGATATTCTCGGGTTGCCAATGTGGGTTCCGCGTCCCTCTCGTGTTATGGCAGGCGCCTCGCTCAAGCAGATGAAAACCATTGCCGATGATGCCGTCAATTCCCGCCGCAGCGCGGGCGCTGGCGATGTTCCCGATCTGCTTGATCTCTTGCTTGAGGGCGAAGACCCCGAAACAGGCCGCTCCATGAGCACAGCCGAGCTACGTGACAATTTGCTGACGTTCATCGTCGCAGGCCACGAGACCACCGCACTCACACTGGCTTGGGCATTTTATCTCTGCGCCTTTGATCAGGGCGTTCAAGACAAAGCCCGCGCCGAGGCGCAATCCGCCCTTCAGGGCCGTACCGCCACAGCAGCTGATCTGCCAAACTTGCCCTATTGCCGCATGATCATTGACGAGGCCCTGCGCCTCTACCCGCCGGCTGCACTCGTCTCACGCACAGCCCAAGCGCCCGATACGCTTGCAGGCCGCGAGGTCAAGAAAGGCGACACTGTGATGATCCCGATCTATGCGCTGCACCGCAACGCGCTCCTCTGGGACGATCCAGATGCCTTCCGCCCCGAGCGCTTCGCCGAGAAGCCCCAGCGCTACGCTTATCTGCCATTTGGTGATGGCCCGCGGATCTGCATCGGCGCGAGCTTTGCTCTACAAGAAGCGGTGATCATCCTCGCGACACTGCTCGCAAAGCGGCGGTTCTCCCCCGTTCAGGGAAAAACACCAGACCCTGTTATGATCCTGACACTGCGCCCCGAAGGCGGCGTCTGGCTCACATCAGAGGCCGTCTAGCCAGCCCGCGCAGCGACACCTTCCATCGCAGTCTTGAGGTCATGCACCAGCGTCTTTGCCATCGAGCGGAACCCCATGATCTGCCAGCTCTGCGGGCCAACCCGTGTAACTGAGCAAGCCATATGAAAGACCTCGGTCCGCGCAGTGGACCCCACAGGAAACGCGACATCCCGCATGTCCAGCGGTGTCAGCCGCGCCAGTACATCGCGCGCACCCGCGCCCTCAAGCGTGAGACAAGACCAAGCATCCGCCTGATCTGTCAGCGCCGCGTGTTTCGCAAGCTTGGCTGACGCCTCAGCGCCCGCCAGAAGTGCCGCGCCGCGCCCAAACCAAACAAGCCTTGCCGCGCCGCTCTCGGAAGTTGCCCCCACCGCGGGCCAGTTCAGCCCATGCGCTGCCTCAAGTGCCTTGGCCAAAGCTCCCTCTTGGCCCTTGTAGGGCGCAATCAGAGTCAGGGCGCGCATCTCGTCTTCGCGCAGCTCGACCCCGCCAATGTTCAGCGGCAAAAGCCCCGCTGCGGGCGATAGTGCCTTAAGCTCAGTCACGGCTGCGCTCCCCCTCTGGATCAAGGAATACAGGGTGGCAGACTTCACATGTCGTGGAGACACCGCGCACATGATCAACCATCTGCACAATCTCGCCATATCGCGCCCGCCCGCCTTTCAGAAAGCCAAGGCCGAGATATGTACCCAGCGTCGGTGAAAAGCACACAGAGGTCAGATAACCCTGATTGTTTGTTCGGATAGGCTCGACACCCTCGTTATAAAGATGAGCACCCGCCAATAGCTGCTTCACAACGCCCACAGGCTTCAGGCCCACAAGCATCTCTCGATCTTCCTCCACAAGCCCGGGCCGCGCGGCTGCGCCCTTGCCAATAAAGTCTTTCTTCTTGCTCATCATCCCCTGCATGCCGATATCAAACGCCGTCACGCGGCCATGAATTTCGCCATGGGTGATAAAGCCCTTCTCGATGCGCAGCACATTGAGCGCTTCCATTCCGTAAGCGCCGCCACCCATCTTCTCGGCACGCTTGCGCAGCTCGCCAAACAGGCTCTCGCCATAGCGTGCAGGCACAGCCACCTCATAGGCGTGCTCGCCCGAAAAGCTGATGCGGAAGAGGCGGCCAGCAACCCCCAAAACCTTCACATCACCACAGGCCATAAACGGCCAGCTCTCGCCATCAATCGGACTGTCGAGCAAGCCATTCAGCAGCTCACGCGCCTTCGGCCCCGCCACAGCAAACTGCGCCCACTGCTCTGTGACAGACGTAAATCGTACGTCCAAATCAGGCCGCAAACCTTGAGAGACAAACTCCATATGCTTCATGACTTCGCCCGCCGCCACCGTAGTCGTGGTCATGACAAAGTGCTCTTCACCAAGCCGCGCAGTCGTGCCGTCGTCCATCACATGCCCGTCTTCGCGCAGCATAAGCCCATAGCGCACACGACCCACTTTCAAGGCCGAGAACATATTGGTGTAAAGCAGATCGAGAAACGCGCCAGCGTCCTTGCCCTTGATGTCGATTTTTCCAAGCGTCGAGACATCACAAATGCCCACGGCATTGCGCACATATCCAACCTCGCGGTCGCAAGACTGCCGCCATGTCGTCTCGCCCTGCGCAGGGAAGTAGCTTGGCCGATACCACAAGCCCGCCTCGATCATCGGCGCTTTCGCCGCAAAAGTCAGACGATGCGAAGTGGTAAACCGCTCAGGCGCAAAGCCCTTGTCAGCCGCCCCCGCTGCCATTGCAGCCACAGCCACAGGCGTAAACGGCGGACGATAGGTTGTGGTTCCAGTCTCAGGAATGCCCCGACCCGTCGCATCCGCCAAAACAGCGAGCGCTTGCACGTTGGAGTTCTTGCCTTGATCGGTCGCCATACCCTGCGTGGTGTAACGCTTCATATGCTCCACAGAGCGGAAGTTCTCGACTGCCGCTTGTTTCACATCCTTCACAGTCACATCATTTTGGAAATCAAGCCAAGCTCGGCCCTTACCAGCCACAGCCCAAAGCGGAGCGATGTTGTAGCGACGGTCCTCGGCGCTCGGCATCTTCGGCGTTTTGGCCTTCAGCCCCAGCGCTTCACATGCCGCTTGCGCCGCGCCGACGCCTTCGCCCAGACAAGCCGCCGTTGAAAACACACCATTGCAAGCCCCCGCCGCGATGAGCCCTGGGATCATGCCGACCTTAGGCACAAATCCGGCGATCGCCTCGTTCCACTCTGGCCGCCCGTTCATATGGCAAGTCAGATGAAGCGTCGGATTCCAGCCACCCGACATGCCTAGGCAATCTGCCGCGACTTTCTCGATCCCCGAAGTGCGCGCAATACTCACTGCCTCAAGCGCCTTGCGCCCTTCGGTCCCAGAGATTTGAGCCCCCGCGTAAAACGGCACATCAAGCTGACAAGTGGCGTCGGAACGGCTGTCAACCAAGGCTGCGATATGCACACCCGCTGCCAGCAGGTCAGCGGCCACATCGTGGATGCTGTCATTATTGCCAAAGAGCACAACCTTCTGCCCGGGCGCGACATTCCAACGGTTCACATAGGAACGCACCGCACTCGCCATCATAATGCCGGGGCGGTCGTTGTTCTGAAACGCAATCGGGCGTTCCAAAGCACCCGCTGCCAAAACAGTCCGCTTCGCCGCGATCTTCCAGAAGCACTCTTTGGCCAAGCCTTTGGCCAGCGGCTTGTGATGCGCCACACGCTCAAGTGCGCCATATGTGCCGCCATCATAAGCCCCCGTCACAGACGTACGCGTCATAATGCGAACATTGTCCATTGCGTCGAGTTTGGCCTGCATCTGCTCCGCCCAGTCGCGCGCGGGCATCCCGTCAATTTCTCCCGCCTCGCTCAAAAGCCGTCCGCCAAGGGCGCTGTCTTCCTCCGCAAGGATCACATCCGCACCTGCTTCAGCCGCCGTCAAAGCGGCCATAAGCCCCGTCGGCCCCGAGCCGACAACCAGCACATCACAATGTGCAAACGCGCGCTCGTATTTATCTGTGATCGGATCACCCGAGATGGCCCCAAGCCCTGCCGCGCGGCGAATGACAGGCTCGTACAGCTTTTCCCAAAACGCTTTGGGCCACATGAATGTCTTGTAGTAAAATCCAGCTCCAAGGAAAGGCGCGCCCAGATCGTTCACGCCCATAAGATCAAACTCAAGGCTCGGCCAGCGGTTCTGGCTCACAGCCTCCAGACCGTCATAAATCTCCTGCACGGTTGCGCGCACGTTCGGGTCTTGCGAGCCGCCCTTGCCAACCGTCACCAAAGCATTCGGCTCCTCAGAGCCAGCCGTCAAAATCCCGCGTGGTCGGTGATACTTGAACGAGCGCGCAACAAGCTTGATACCGTTGGCGAGCAATGCAGAGGCCAGAGTATCACCCTCAAAACCCTCATAGGAATGCCCGTCAAAGCGAAACGTCACACGTCGTCCGCGGTTGATCAGGCCCTTGCCTTCAATCCTCATGGAGGGCCTCCTTCACGTCCTGCGCAAGCTTCACGGCGCCAAATTCATGCGTCACCGTATTACGCTCCGCCACAAGCCAGCTACCGCAGCCAAAGTCGTGAAACCAAAGCTCTTGCGTCACGCCTGCTACGTTTTCGCGCTTGTGCAAATAATCATCCCACGCCTCAAAAGACGCGTCTTCCTCAGGCCTCACAAGCGCCAAAGCATGGCCCCTGTAGGAAAATTCACGGCTGTCTCTCTCGCCGCAGAGGGGGCAGGCTATGCGCATGGGTCTTCCTTATCCTTCAGTGCAGATTGTGCTGACTGCCACGGTGCTCTTCGTCCATCAGGCCACGCCCTGTCTCAAAGCGGTCCAAACGATGCTTCATAGCAACCTCATGGGGCTGCCCTGTCGCCATCAGATGCGCCATACAATAGCCGGACGCAGGCACAGCCTTAAACCCGCCGTAGCACCAGCCCGCATTCACAAAAAGCCCGTCAACAGGCGTCTTATCAATAAAGAAGCTGCCGTCAGGCGTCATGTCCATGATGCCGCCCCAAGAGCGCAATACCCGTGCCTTGCCGATCTGCGGCAAAAGGCACATCGCGGCTTCCATCACATGCTCCGCCGTCGGCAAATTGCCCCGCGAGGCATAGGAGGCATAAAAATCAAGATCACCGCCAAAAACGAGGCCGCCCTTGTCAGATTGGCTCATATACATATGCCCCATCCCGAAGGTGACCACATGATCAATACAAGGCTTCAGCCCCTCGCTCACAAACGCCTGCAAGACATGGCTCTCGATCGGCAGGGTCAGCCCCGCCATCGCCGCCACTTGAGACGAGCGGCCTGCGACAACCATACCAACTTTTTTGGCCTTGATCGCGCCACGCGTCGTCTGCACGCCCTGCACAACGCCGTTCACAATATCAATCCCTGTGACTTCACAGTTCTGGATCAGATCAACGCCGCGCTGGTCGGCCCCCCGCGCAAAGCCCCATGCCACAGCGTCGTGGCGCGCCGTGCCCCCGCGCTTGTGATACAAACCGCCATAAATAGGAAAGCGGATGTTGTCGTGGTTGAGGTTTGGCAAAAGCTCCCGCACGCTCTGTTTGTCGAGCAAAATCGCGTCGTCACCCTGAGAGATCATCATATTCGCACGCTTCGCCGCCGCGTCGCGCTGCCCGTCTGAGTGAAACAAGTTGATCACGCCGCGCTGGCTCATCATCGCGTTGTAGTTCAGGTCTTGCTCAAGACCCTCCCAGAGCTTGAGCGAATGGCTGTAAAACTGTGAGTTGCCCTCAAGGCCATAGTTGGCGCGCACAATCGTCGTGTTGCGCCCCACATTGCCGCCGCCCAGATAGCCCTTTTCGAGCACGGCGATATTGGTCATCCCGTGGTTCTTGGCGAGGTAATAGGCCGTCGAAAGCCCGTGTCCGCCGCCCCCAATGATGATGGCGTCATACTCGGCCTTCGGCTCGGGGTTGCGCCAATGCGGCGTCCAGCCCTTGTTGCCCGTGAGGCCTTCCTTGAGAATTTTCAGCGCGGAAAAGCGCATGTGTCCCCCTTCGCCCGCAGGCCGTATTCTGGTTCAGGCTACAAAACGCAGCCTTTAGCTCGCCTCAGACTATCAAGACAGACGCAGAGGGGAAGTCCCCTTTTCGACATAGACTGTCCCACGCGCGACTGTGATTTTGAGATTTGCACAACTGCACTTCAACCCACCTGAAATATCAGCGTCGAACAAAGCAAAGGGCGGCTCCCTTTCACAAGAAGCCGCCCTTCGTTTTTCGTCCTGTTTGGAGCTCTTAAAGCCCCTTGGCGCGGTAGCTCGCCGCAACCTTGCGGATCGCCACAAGATACGCCGCCATCCGAAGATCAGGCACATCGTCACGCTCATGCCAGACTTCACGCATACTCTGATAAGCCGTGCGCATCGTGTCATCCAGCCCCGAGCGCACAAGCTCAAGCTCGTCTGCGCCCTTGAGGTATTTGGCCTTGAAGTCAGGCGTCATAGACCACGCATCGCCAAGATGATGGCTCAGGCGCTGAAGCTCGCTCACGATAAGTTCGTGGCGCGCCTCTTCCTGACGCCGCCCCATACGTCCAAAGCGGATGTGGCTCAGGTTCTTCACCCACTCAAAGTAGGAGACGGTCACACCGCCCGCGTTGGCATACATGTCAGGAATGATCACGCAGCCCTTCTTGCGGAGCACCTCATCAGCACCTGCCGTAACAGGCCCGTTCGCCGCCTCAATGATCAGTGGCGCCTTGATCCGCTCGGCATTGCCAAGGTTGATAACCCCTTCCAGCGCCGCTGGAATAAGGATGTCGCAATCTTCTTCCAGCACAAGCGCGCCATCCGCAACATATGTCGCATCAGGAAAGCCGGTGACGCCGCCATGCTTCACAATCCAGCCGTGCACCGCGTCCACATCAAGCCCATTAGGGTTCACAAGCGCACCGTCACGCTCAATGATCCCCGTGATCAGCGCTCCGTCCTCGTCGCCCAAGAACTTCGCCGCATGGTAGCCCACATTGCCCAAGCCCTGCACAACGACGCGCTTGCCGTCTAGCTTGCCTTCGAGGCCGGCCTTGGCCACATCTTCAGGGTGGCGGAAGAACTCACGCAGCGCATATTGTACGCCGCGGCCCGTCGCTTCTGTGCGGCCCTGAATACCGCCCGCATTGATTGGCTTGCCCGTGACACAGGCCGCCGCGTTGATATCCGTCGTGTTCATACGACGGTACTGGTCCGCAATCCATGCCATCTCGCGCTCGCCCGTGCCCATGTCAGGTGCAGGGACGTTCTGGGATGGGTGGATCAAATCGCGCTTCGCAAGCTCATAGGCAAAGCGGCGGGTGATAAGCTCAAGCTCGTGCTCGTCATACTGGCGCGGATCGATGCAAAGTCCGCCTTTGGAGCCGCCAAACGGCGCCTCCACAAGGGCGCACTTATACGTCATCAAAGCCGCAAGCGCTTCTACCTCGTCTTGGTTCACACCCAGAGAGTAGCGAATGCCGCCCTTCACAGGCTCCATATGTTCGCTGTGCACAGAACGATATCCTGTAAAGGTCTGGATCTGCCCGCGCAGACGCACACCAAAGCGCACTGTATAGGTCGCGTTGCACACCCTGATTTTTTCTTCCAGACCCGGCGGCAGGTCCATCACCGCCACTGCGCGGTTAAACATCAGGTCCACGCTTTCGCGAAAACTTGGCTCTTTAAAAGTAGCGTTCATACTGTCTCTCTCTCGGCTTCTGCCATTGTACGGAATGCCGCGCCGCAGCGACTCAGCCCCCCTGTGCACATTTGTCGCACCTATCGTCCGGAGGGCCAACCCGTCTTTCCGCCATTCTAGCCCCACGGCCTTAACAAATTGCATGCGCGTCATCAGATGCACCAACGGCCCGCTCCAAGACGTTGATTCAAATTTGACTCTTTGTTGAACAATTTGAAACAGTCCCGCCTCCTCCCCCCTAAAGGTTCCAAAACCCTTTGTTTTTCTCAAAAAAACCGCATTTCACGCCTCATTTTGGCCACAGAGCTGAACGACAAGAAGCATTGGACCACTGTGTAATGAGTCTAGATTTAATTATTTCCCGGCCCGCCGGGGAGGAGACGCAAAATGGAACCGACAAGAGTGACATCACGGCCGAGCAACCGTGTGGCGACCCGATCAAAGGCACATAGCCTGCCCCCCTTCTTGCGGCGCTTTGCCCGCGAGGAAGATGGCGTGATCGTAGCCTTCTCCGTCTATTTTATGTTGATCATTCTCTTTGTCGGGGCTGTCGGTGTTGATGTTATGCGCTTTGAGTCCCAGCGCTCCAAGCTGCAACACACGCTTGACCAAGCCGTGCTCGCCGCCGCTGACCTTGATCAGCTGAGCCCCCCCGCACAGGTGGTCGCCGATTACTTCGAAAAGGCGGGCCTCACCAATGCCGAGCTTCTGACAACCGTTGTCGACGAGGGGCTCAACTATCGTGAAGTCACCGCCACAGCGCGCGAAGTCATGCCGACCCAGCTGAGCCACATGCTCGGCCTCGCAGAAATGACAGCCCCCGCCGCCTCCGCCGCCGAAGAGCGCGTGGATTCCGTCGAAATCTCGATGGTCCTCGACGTTTCCGGCTCCATGGATGGCAGCCGCATCACCCGCCTACGCCCCGCCGCGATCTCTTTTGTTGATACCGTTCTCGCGCTCTCAGACGCTGAGGATGTGTCAATCTCCATCGTGCCCTACGCGACCCAAGTGGCGGCAGGTCAAACACTGCTCAACCAGTTCAACCGCACCGACAGCCACAACTATTCCCACTGCCTCAACTTTAACGCCAGTGACTTCAGCACGACAACCATGACACCCGCATCAAGCGGGTCGCGCACCTATGAGCAAACCCAGCACTTCGACGTATTCACCTACTCAAATGACCCCCAAGGCCTCAGCGATGAGCCAGGATCAGGCAGCTGGTGGCGCCATACTCCGCGCTACCACACCGAGCCTGTGTGCCACGTCCGCGCTAGCTCGCAAATCTTGCCCCTGAGCAACAACACAACGGCCCTCCACGGCCAGATCAACGCGCTCGAAGCTGGCGGCAACACCTCGATGGACATCGGCGTTAAATGGGGCTCAGCCCTGCTTGACCCAAGCCTGCAGCCCGTGGTGAGCAACCTCGTGACCAGCAATGAGATCGATTCCGCCTTCAACGGTCGCCCGCTCGACTATACAGATCCCAACAGCATCAAAGTGCTCGTGGTCATGACCGACGGTCAAAACACTGACCAATATATGGTCCGCCCCGAATTCCGCTCAGGCAACTCTGATGTCTATTACAACGCGAGCAATGGTCGTTATGCTGTCTACCGCAACAGCCGCTACTACTATCAGACAAGCAGCGGCGCGCGTATGATCCGTAACTATGACTGGACGTGGTCACTCAACAGCAGCTGGGTGCGCCTCAGCTACCAAGACCTCTTCGCCAGAGCCAGTCTCGCTTGGATCGCCTATTACTTTTACGGTGATCTTGACTGGAACTACTGGAACAACTGGTATCACTACCCGTCAACATCAGTCAGCGGAAGCACCAAAGACAATCGCCTCCAAGACGCCTGCAATGCAGCCAAAAACAACGGCATCGTAATCTATACGATCGGCTTTGAGGCCCCATGGCAGGGTGCCAACGAGCTGGAGCAATGCGCCTCGACGCCAAGTCACTTCTTTGACGTGCAAGGCCTCGAAATCGAGGAAGCCTTCTCCGCCATCGCTCAATCCATTAGCCAGTTGAAGCTGATCCAATGAAACAGTTCATCCATACCCTGCGCCACTTCCGGCGCGACGAAGACGGCAACGCAACGGTCGAGTTTGCGATCCTGTTCCCGTTCTTCATCTTCATGTTCTGTGCCGCCGTCGAGCTTGGCATGATCACGTTCCGCCACTCCATGCTGGAGCGCGGCCTTGATCTCGCCGTGCGCGACGTGCGCCTCACCACTGGCGCAAACTTCCAGCACAACGACATCAAAGACCTGACCTGCCAATACGCTGGCTTCCTGCCCGATTGTGACACCCAGCTGCACCTTGAAATGCAGCCCCTCGACATGCGCAACTTCACAGCGCCAAGCACAGCCGCGCGCTGCACCGATATCACACAGGTTGCCAACCCGATCCGCCAGTTCCGCAATGGTCAACAAAACGAAATGATGATCCTGCGGGCCTGCTACGTGTTCAAGCCCGTATTCCCGCTGACTGGTCTTGGCCGTCATCTCGATTGGGATGGCAATAATAACGCCTGGATGATTGCCACATCCGCCTTTGTTCAGGAGCCGCTCTAATGATCTGGTCCTATATCAAAACCCGCCTCGCAGCCTTTCGCGATGAAACAGGTGGGACCGTCTCGGTCGAATTCATCATCATGGCGCCCATCGTCTTTTGGGCCTATGCCTCGATGTTCTCTTGGTTTGATGCCTATCGTCAGGTCGGTGTCCACGAAAAGGCCGCCTTCACAATCGCCGATATGATCAGCCGCGAGACCGATCCGCTCGACGCCGATTACATCAACGCCACCCGCGACATGGTCCAATTCCTGACCCGTTCGGCCCAGCGTCCCGATATCCGCATCTCTGTGATCCGCTATGTTGGCGGCAATACAGACGAGTTCCGCCTTGATTGGTCACAAAAGCGTGGCACAATCGACCGCCTGCGCAACTCTGATGTGAGAAACTGGCATGAAAAACTGCCCATGCTCGTGAATGGCGAACGCATCATTCTTGTCGAAACGCGGATGGAATACACGCCGCCCTTCCTGTGGGGCCTGATGGAGCAAAACGATCTGGCGACATTCGTCTTCGCGCGCCCCCGCTTTGGGCCACAAACCTGCTTTAACACCTGCCGCGCTCTATAAGCCTAAGCAGTCTCACGCCGCTGGCTGAGGTGACGTTCGATCGCCTCGGCCAGTTTTTTGGCCTCCGCACCGCTGACCGCGCCGCCAAACGCCGCGCGCTTGCCCGCACGCCAATAAAGCCCCATGCACCAACGTGGATCATATTCACGCTTCAGGCTCAGCATAAATCCGTTTGAGGGACGAAATGAAAAATGCGTCCGCGTCAGCGTTTCCACATCCTCGATCTGCACAATAAGCGCGCCATGGCTGTCCTCGAGCCGCGTGCCCACAAGGCGCACACTCACCCCTGTGTCGCGCCAAAGCTTGAGCGCCGCAATCAACAAAAGCGTCGCCATCCCCCAGACAAGCCCCTGCCCCAAGACTGATGCAGGCGGTGTTGTCATCGCCATATTTAAAAGCAACGCAGCCGTCAGCGCCACCAGCCCGGAGGAAAACCAGCGCCGAAATGGGCTCACCTTCATTTCGGCTTCGATTGTGTCTGTCATCTGCGCGCTCCCGTCGGCTGTGCATTGCTGCACGCCCTTCCTAACCGTGCAGAACGCACGCTGCATTATTTAATTTTCTCTTAAAAAACCTGTCGTTTGGGCGGTGCACGCTTTGTGCACGGGGTGTGCACGCATATCACCCCCCTAGAATCAGTTCAAAAAGCGGCCCGTTAACCAAGCGGGCCGCTTTCTTCATTATCGCTTCACAATGACTTCCGCGCCGCGCTCTTCAGGCTCGTCATCCGTCATTTCCGCAGGGAAGCCGGGCGCTGTCACATCAAGCCCTGTGGCCTCCTCCAAGCGTTTGATAATATTGGGCGAAAGTTCTCGCGGCCCAAAGCGGCTGATCCCGTCTTGGAAGATATTGATCAAGAGAGGGTTGAGCTCAAGCGGCACACCTGCGCGGTCGGCAACCTCTTGAAAAAGCCCGATATCCTTCGCCACCAGATCCATTGTGAACGAAATATCGCGGCTCCCGTTGAGGATCACCTGCCCCTCGGTCTCATGCACAAAGCTCGTCCCCGACGAAATCGCCATCGCCTCATAGGCAACACCAAGATCCATTCCCGCGCCCTTGGCCACGGTCAGCGCCTCGGCCACAGAGACAAGATTGGCCGTTGCCAAGAAGTTCGTCAGAACCTTCAAAACAGAGGCAGAGCCAAGCGCGCCCGTGTGCAAAACACGCCGCCCCATAATAGTCAGCAGCGGCAGGATGCGTTCAAAGGTTTCGCGATCACAGCCCGCAAAAATAGAGATATTGCCCGTATCCGCACGGTGACAACCGCCCGAGACAGGGCAATCCACAGCCGCGCCCCCTGCCGCGATAACCTCGGCGCCAATACGCTTCACTTCGGCCTCATCGGTCGTGCTCATTTCCATCCAGATTTTGCCCTCGCACACCTCTGGCAACATCTCCTTGAGCACAGCCGCACTCGCCGCAGGGCTGGGCAGACAGGTGATCACCGCATCACACTCCCGCATCATTCTGGCAGGCGACTCACCCGCAACCGCCCCAGCCGCAACCTTAGCCTTAACGAAGTCTTCATTGAGATCATGAACCATCAGCTCCACGCCATTGCGCAAAAGAGAGCCCGAAAGCTTCCCCCCCACATTCCCCAACCCGATAAATCCGACCTTCATATCGCTCTCCCTGTATTGCGAATTTCTGTTTTTCCATGCTTCACTCTGCACCACGCCGCTTCTGGCCCACAAGCGACATCCGCATGGCTTTTTCAGGCGCACGCCACGCCACCTCCCTGCCTCTGTGCGCAAATGCACAGCAGGCTCCGCACCACGCAGAATTGCTCTGAACCCGCCGGAAGCCTAAGTTATGGCCAACAGCAACAGGAGCATGTCACATGTCCATTCGCCCCGTCCTAGAAGCCCGCAACGCCGTTCCAACAATGGAAGGCGCAGGCGTGCATTTGCATCGCGCCTTCGGGTTTCATGACCCCTCCGAGCTTGACCCATTCCTTTTGTTTGATGACTTTCGAAACGAAATCCCTGCGCATTACGCCAAGGGCTTTCCCTGGCATCCCCACCGCGGTATCGAAACCATCACATATGTCTTGTCAGGCGAGGTCGATCACGCCGACAGCCTCGGCAACACAGGCCGCCTTGGAGCCGGCGATGTACAGTGGATGACAGCAGGCTCTGGCATTATGCATCAGGAAATGCCACGCGGAAACGCGAGTGGTCAGATGCACGGCTTCCAGCTCTGGGCCAATCTCCCACGCGATCTCAAAATGACAGACCCCCGCTACCAAGACGTCGCCGCCAAAGAGATCCCCGAAATTATCGATGATGACGGAACCCGCGTGCGCGTCGTCACAGGCGAGTTCTGGGGCAAGCGCGGTCCCGTAGACGGTATCGCAGCCGACCCGCAATACCTCGATGTATTCGTGCCAGCAGGCGTCAAAAAGACCCTTCCTGTTGATACATACCGCCGCGCTTTTGCCTATGTTTTTGAAGGCCAAGGCGCGTTCGCTGATGCCTCTGCACCCTCTGGCGTGCTGCTCGAAAAAGAAGTTATGGGCGAAGAGGTCAACATCCGCGACATGTCAGGCGACCGCACTCTTATCCGTTTTGGCACAGGTGACAGCGTCACAGTCCAAGCTGGAGAAGAAGGCATTCGGTTCCTCCTGATCTCGGGCGCGCCTCTGCAAGAGCCTGTGGCATGGCACGGCCCGATCGTCATGAACACCAAAGATGAAATCCGCCAAGCCATGTCGGACCTGCGCAATGGAACCTTCATCAAGCCCGCACACTAACCAAGCTTTTTCTTTTCAGAAATATTCTGGGGGAGCGCGAGGGGGCAAAACCCCCTCGCCTCAGCGCATTGGCTCAGCCAGTGCGCACCCTGTTTAAAGCCCGAGCCACTCAGGCAAGTGCCCAATGTTCGGCAAGACAACATCCGCAAGCGGAGCGAGCGTTGCCTCATCCGCCATTCCCGTCAACACAGCCACCGTCCGCATCCCTGCGGCGTGCCCCGCGTGCAAATCATGGGTGCTATCCCCCACCATAACTGAAGCTTCAGGCGCCACACCAACGGCCTGACAAAAGGCCAAAAGCTGGCCTGGGGCTGGCTTGCCGCCATAGCCGCTGTCAAACCCTGCCACAAAGTCAAAGAGCTCAGTCACACCCGCACTCGCCAGGTGTGCAAGTGCGGGTGCTTCAGCATCGTTTGTCGCGACCCCAAGCTTGAAGCCCGCTGCGCGCAGCCCTGACAAAAGTGGTACAAGCGGCGCTGCCTCCGCCTGTGGCGCATTGCCTGCTTCCTCATTGAGCAAATCAACAAGCGCTCCCTGTTCCCACTCAGGCAAATGCACAGCCAACGCCTCGGCAATCTCGCTTGGCATACCAGCAATCACTATCGAATCAGAGTGAAAGACCTGTGCCTCATAATCAAAGCCAACCGCCGCGGCCATTTCACGCGCATGTGCCTCGTCTCGCCCCAACCGCCGCAAAAACGCGAGAGCCCATGCCTCCCATGTGCTCGCAAAGTCAAAGAGCGTGCCATCCTTGTCAAAAATCACAGCTTCAATACGTGTCATGTCCAGTTCACCTGCTCTCCGCCAGGCAAAGCGGCCCGCGCATACATCGGTTGGTCATACTTAAGCCCTTCCGCCTCGCAGAACCCCATGACCCACGCATCATCCATCAACAAAAAATCAAGCACCGACGCCAAAAAAGCAGGCTCACCTGCGCTCGCCTTTATGTCGTCGACACTGGCGCCGCTAGCCCCCAAAAAAACAGGCATCAAATCGTCATTCCCGGCCAACCAGATGAGCGCTTTTACGCCGATCTCCTCGGCAGCATCCTGCGAAACAGACATTTTTAATTCTCTCAGAAAGGTTTTCTTAACCAGTCTTGGGCAATGTCTTCCTTAATCACAAGTTTAAAAGGTATCTGTTGTCATGCCACGCAAAGTCTTAATCGTTGAAGACATCGCGACCAATCGGATCGTGCTCAACGTCAAGCTTTCGGCCGCGGGGTATGAAGTTGTTCAAGCCACAAGCGCCGAAGCAGGTCTTTCAGTTGCGATCAGCGAACAGCCAGATATCGTTCTCGCCTCCGCGCGCCCCGACAAGATGAGCCCGGAACAGTTTCTAAGAGCGTTCAACGAAAACCCCAAACTCGCCAAACTGCCCGTCATCATGCTGATGGAAGGCTACAACCCCGCCGCGCGGCTCAAGCTGCTCAAGGCTGGCGCAGCGGATGTTATGTCACACCCCCCCAAGATCGCTGCCCTGCTGGCACGCTTCCGTTCAATCCTGCGCAGCCATGACAGCCGTGAAGACGCGCTGCTCACAGAGCGCATGTCCCAATCTCTCGGCTTCAATGAAGCGCCAAGCGGCTTCATAACGCCCGCCCGCGTCAGCGTCACCTCTTCTGCGCCAACACGCGCCAAAGCATGGTGCGCCGCGCTGAGCAAAACGCCTGATTGCCTGATCCAACCTTGCGAAGAAAGTCGGCTGCTTGATGAGCGGACTGGCCAAAGCCCTGATGTGCTCGTCATAGAAGTGCAGGCAGATGCGCCCGAAGCTGGACTGTGCCTTCTGGCCGACCTGCGGGCACACCCGCGCACCCGTGATGCAGGACTTATCGCCGTTCTAGATCGCCCAGTAGAAACTCTCTACTGCGACGCGATGGACCGCGGTGCCGATGATGTCCTTCCACATGGCTTTTGTCCGGTTGAGCTTGGCTTGCGCATCAAACAGCTTGCCACCCGCAAAAAGCGCAATGATCACCGCCGCGCCTATATGCACGAAGGCCTGCGTGCCGCCGTAACCGACCCGCTGACAGGACTCTACAACCGCCGTTTTGCCTCTCTCAAGCTTGCCCAAACAGTGGCCGACTGCGAGTCAACGGGCCAGAGCTGTGCTGTGATGGCAATTGATGTGGATCACTTCAAGCGCGTGAACGATATCCTTGGCCATGCCGCAGGCGATGCCGCGCTGGTCGAACTCTCAGCGCTCCTGCAGCACAATTTGCGCCCTGAAGATCTTCTCGCACGGATTGGGGGAGAAGAGTTTCTGGTGGTCATGCCTGGCACGCACCATAGCCGCGCCCAAGAGGCGGCCAACAGGCTGCGCGAACTCGTTGATGCGCATCCGTTCCGTCTCGCTACAAACGCGCCACTCCAGCATATCACGATCAGTATCGGCGTCGCCGTGCAGGAGCCACGCCCCCATATGCAGCGTGCAGAAACAGCCGATCTTGCTGAGGCTCTGATCATCCGCGCCGACACAGCTCTCTACCGATCAAAGCGCCATGGCCGCAATCAAGTGACCATGAGCGCCCGCACCGCGGCGTAACCCATATCGCTTAGCGCGCGCCCTATTGGTCGCGCGTGTCTTTTTTCTTCCAGTCAGACTTGAGGCCCCGCGCCAAAGCCGCCTCCAAACGCTCGGCCAAGGCGGCACGTTCGGCTCCACTCATCGCCTCAAACCGCGCCAACATTGCCGTCTCCGCAGCATTGCGCGTTTGGGACATATGCGCCGATTTCCGCGCCAAAGCCGCTTGCACAGCGGCGCCATCATAAGGCTCAGCCTTCAGAGCAATCGCGACATCGCCAAGCGCTGCTTTCTGCCCCGCCCAAAAGGCGCGCCGCCCACCGCCTTGTGCCTCTTTCACAGCAGACCCAATTGCACGGCGGTCGTCCTTATCCAGAACACGTAGAAGAAGATCAGAATGCCCACCTACATCCGACGGCCCCGAATGTCGCAGAATAGCCCCGACAAACAGCCCCGCCACCAAGAGGTTCACACTGAGGGAGCCAATCAACAGAACCTTCAACTTGCGGCTCATCTTAGGCTTTGTATCTTTCATCGTCTCCGCCATCACACCTCTCCCAATCCTGCCAGATAGTCGTAATCCGTACCAAGGCTTTCCAAAGCGGCAGCAGCACCAAAGCTCGGCAGCCCGAAACCGTCGCTGAGCCCAAGCGCAGGGCTCATCCCAAGCCAAAGCCCAAAGGCCGAAGCTGCCGTCAGCCCACCAAGGCCGCCCCAGCCGCCGATCATGTCAAACAGTCCCTCAAAGAGCGAACCCCGCGGATTGGCAGTGGCTGAAGGCGCGAGTGTCTGCAGCACAAACCCGCTCTGCGCCTCCTGAGCATCCGCGAGAACGCGCGCCAGAAGTGCAGCATCAGGCTGAGGAGCGTCCCGCTTGGCCGCCTCAAAAAGGGTGTCCAACCCCGCATCACTTGTGTGGTTAAGCTCAGTCATCTTCATACCCCAGTTCATCCTTGCGTCCCTCAAGAGCCGCTTTCAATGCCCGCTTTCCACGGGCCGTCAGGCTTTCGACAGCCTCGATATTCACATCCATAATCGCCGCAATCTCAGGGTTTGCCAGTCCCTCGATGTGGCGCAAAACGACGGCTTGGCGCTGTCGCTCGGGCAGCGCATTCAGCGCCTCCTGCAAGGCATCCACGCGAGCGCGCTCTTGCAATTGCGCCTCCACGCTCGCCGCCCCGTCCTCTGGCTCCGCCACAGCCTCAAGCTCGACGGTGCGCCGCTTGCGCAGACGGTCAGTGCAGGCGTTGGCCACCACGCGGTAAAGCCAAGTCGTAACTTTGGCTTCGCCCTGCCGCCAACTTGCCGCCATCCGCCAAAGCTTCAGCATCGCCTCCTGCGCAACATCCTCCGCCTCGGCTCGATCACCCAAAAGGCGGTAAGCATGGGCCAGCACAACAGGTGTCAGCCGCAGTGTCAAAACCTCGGCGGCGCGCTCGTCCCCTCTTGCAAACAGCAAGAGAAGCGCCTCCTCGCCCAAAGTCTCTGTGTCATCCAGTGGCATCTGCATCATTCCATCGGCCTAGCCTCGCAAGGGCCTTGTGGCAAGTGCGCAAGACGTCTGGCCCTGCGCACAACCTGCCTATCAGTCGGCCTTTTTGCCATGGTCGTGGCGTTTGCCCATTTTGCGCATTTTGCGCATCTCGTCCTTGCTCAAAAAGCCGTCCTTGTCAGCATCAAGCTTATCAAACATTTGAGCATGACGTTCGCCGCCCTTCAATTCCTCAAGGCTCAACGCGCCGTCTTTGTCCGCGTCATGGCGCTCCAACATCTTGCCAAAGCGCTTTTCGGCGCGTTTCTGGCCATCAACGGTAACTTCATCAGCCGTGAGCTTGCCATCTTTGTTTGCATCCGTGCTCGCAAAGCGGGCCGCTGGGCCAGCTTCAAGTTCGGCACGGCTGAGCTTGCCGTCCTTGTCTGTGTCAAGCTGCTCAAAGCGCATCTCGCCGCGCGACCCACGCTCGCCCTCGCCGCGCATCTTGCCAAAGGCCAGCGCACTTGTACCTGCGGCTGCGATGCTTACTGCGACAATAACGGCCACTGCTTTATTCGGTTTCATATGGTATCTCCTCACTCTTGCCGCGGTCTTGTTCCGCTGCTTCTGAGGCTGATACGCGCGCTCGCGCACTTTCCGTCGCTCCCTTACTGCAGAAGTAGCGACATCACGCCGCAAGACCGAACTACACCCTTTATTTCTAGGCCATTCGCCCTCACTCTTGACCAAACGTCACACAACGGACATCACATGCCCCATACCGATCAGACCCTCGCACATATCCCCGACGCTGCAGAGATCCTCCCCCCGCTCAAGCCCGCCCTCCTCAAAGGCTGGCGCGGCAAATGTCCTAAATGCGGCTCTGGCCCTTTGCTGAAAAGCTATCTCAAAGTGCACAGCGAATGCGCCGTCTGCGGCGAAGACTTCACGCTCCAACGCGCCGATGATGGTCCCGCCTACCTAACAATTCTTGTGGTCGGCCACTTGATGATCCCGCTTATGCACATTTCCTTCGTGAAGTTTCGGCCCGAGCCGTTGACCCTGTTCACCATCTTCGCGCTTGGCACGACCGCGCTCACCCTATACCTTCTCCCCAAAATGAAAGGCGCGGTGATCGGCTTTCAATGGGCCCGCCGCATGCATGGTTTTGGTGTCCCGAAGTGATCATACCCGCGCTCGCTTGAGGGCCAGATGACAAAACCAATCGACAAGACAGCCATCCGCAACGCCGCAACAGTGATCGCCCTGCGCGACCGCTTCACAGCGCCCAAAGTCCTGATGGGCCAACGCGGTGAAAAGGCCGCCTTCATGCCCAACAAATTCGTCTTTCCAGGCGGAGCACTGGACAGTGATGACTTTGATGTCCCTCTCGCCGAGGGCTTTCACCCCACCTGTGCAGCACGTCTCGCCGAGGGCTGCCCGCGCGATATTTCCGCCGCACTCGGTGTCGCCGCCATTCGCGAGCTTTGGGAAGAAACAGGCCTTATCCTTGGCGCACAAGGCCCGTGGCACGGCGATATTCCCGACGATTGGAAGGACTTCGCCGAAGCAGGCTATCTTCCCTCCGCGCGCCCGCTCCAATTCGTCTTTCGCGCCATCACACCAATGGGTCGCCCCCGCCGCTTTGATGCGCGCTTCTTTCTCGTCGATGCCGATGAAATCGCGTCTGATCTGGATGACTTCTCACGCGCCGAAGACGAGCTCTCCCACCTTCAGTGGATTCCGCTCGAAGAAGTCCGCAGCTTTGATCTGCCCTTCATAACAGAAGTGGTTCTGGCCGAAGTCGCCCACCGCGCCCATGCCACAGAGCCGCCCAGCAATGTGCCCTTCTTTCACAACGGCATCGAGGAAAGCCTCTTTCTACGTCTCGGCGGCCGCGGCCCCCTCACAGGCAAGCAGATCGCGGACGATTAAGCGTCCCACCCCTTTGTCTTTCTCTAAATTTTCTCAGGGGGCTGGGGATGAAACCCCCAGCGGGTCGGATGTGCAAAGCACATTCTAAATCTCTTCAATACAGCCAGACCAACGCGAGGACTGAGGCCGTAATCAGCCCCATACCAACCCACTCACGCCGCGTGATCACCTCGCCAAAAAACCACACAGACACAATGATCGAAAAGATTACCTCAACCTGCCCAACAGCAAAAACATAAGCCGCATTCATCATCGCAAAGGCGGTAAACCAACACAGAGAACCGCCCATACCAGCAAGCCCCATCCAAACCGAGGTGCGCCATGATCCCAGCACTCGCGACACCTCACCCGCCTCTCGCCAGCGCAAATATCCCCCGAGCGCAAAAGCCTGAAAAAGTGTCACGCAAGGCATCGTCACAAGCGCGCGCAAAAGTGGATCAGTGGCCTGAACCTCAAGCGTCGCACCGCGATACGCCACGGCCGAACAGGCAAACAAAACCCCAGAAAGAAGGCCCAACCCCGCCGCAGGGTTCATCGCCCGCCGCATCAGCCCGCCCGCGCCCTCCGGAATATCTGAAAGCACCAAGACACCAACAAGCCCCAGCCCGATCGCAAACATTCCGCCAAGGCTCACCAAATCGCCCAAAACAACAAAGCCAACAAGCGCCGTCAGCATGACTTCGGTTTTCTTAAAGGTAATTCCAACTGCAAAGTTACGACTCGCAAAAATCGCAACAACGCACCATGTCGCCAAGATCTGCGTCACGCCGCCAGTGAGCACATAGACCCAAAAGCGCGGCTCAACAGCCGGCAGCCCTTGTCCGCGCCATAGAAGATAGCCCGCAGCCAAAAGCGTCACAAACGGCGCAGTAAATACAAACCGTGCCAGCGTGGCCCCACCCGCCGACAGCGCGCCCATGCTCAGGCGTTTTTGCAAGGTAAAGCGCAGAGTCTGAAACGCCGCCGCCAAAACAGAAAGGATAATCCAGCTCATCGCCTTCTATAGGCGCAGGCCTACTCGCTTGGCCAGAGCGGATGCGGCACAGGGTCTTTCGCGCGCAGAAAATACTTTGCAAACACAGCCCCGTAAGAGCGGTAGTAATAGCCGTCATTTTTGCCCAAAAACGCCTCTCGCTCAGAGCGGAACAGCGCTGGCAAACGATACCAAGGCACGCTTGGGCGCTCGTGGTGCACCACATGATAGTTGTTGTTCAAAAACAAAAGCGCAAGCAGCCCACGGTCTTCGACAATCACGGTGCGCCCTTGGCACGCTTCATGTGCCCGATGCTCCAGATAGGTGCGGATTTTCAGAAGAGATAGGGCCCCATAGGTTGCCAAAAATAAAGCCCAGAGCGGCATTTGGCCCACAACGAGCGCCCACCCGATCACGAGCGCCACCGCAGGAATATGCACAAGCCAAGCCACCAAAGCGGCACGGTCTCCCGCCACAATCGCACGCCAATCCTCTCGCATAAAGAAAAACTGCCCCACAGCGGGCCCGACCAACATGCGCCCCAACAACGTATTGTTGAACTCAAGCAAAACCTGCCCCCAGCGTGGCATCGCCGCCCAAACTTTCGGGTCGCGATAGTTGCTCTCAGGGTCATCATAAGGGTCCGTCAGATTCTCATCCGTGTGGTGAACAAGATGCAGATCGCGAAAGCGACCATAAGGAATAACAAGCGAAAGCTGCGCAAAAACCAGCGCCTCATTGAGCCATTTGAGCCGCGTTGGATGCCCATGCAGCGCCTCATGGCAAAGCGAAGAATGCATTGCCGCCGCCAGCATCACGCAAAGCAGTCCCAAAGGCAGCCATATCTCTGCCGCCCAAGTCGTCCCAATCGCCCAAAGCCCGTACGTCGCGAGCAAGAGCCCAAGCGTCGGCCACTCAACCCGCGCAATCCTCATGCGCGCCCCCAAGCGACACCCGCCCAAAACCGCTCATAGCCAATATACATCACAAACCCGATCAGCGTATTCACCAGTGCCATCGCCCCACCCACAGCAAAAGACCCCGTGGCAGCAAACCCTACAAGACTCATCACAGTCAGCCCCAGAAGGTTCCAGAACACGGCCTTGATCAATGTGCGCCTGCGGGTTTCCAATCTCTGCTCCAATGCCAGTCATCTTCACAAAAACGTTACACAGCCCCCGCGCCACAGCGCAGTCCGAATATGATTAACATTTCTAAGCAATGGTGATATTAATCACCATATGCAGGATAAAATAGACAAGCGCCTCCGCGCCGCACAATTCCGCCAGCGCCTCGCAAGCGCCATGACCACGGCAGGCCAAAGTCAAGCCGCGCTCGCTCGTCACATCGGCGTGGATCGCTCGACAATCTCGCAGCTCCTGTCAGGTCAGGGCGCACGCCTGCCCAATGCGCAAGTGGTGGGCGAATGTGCGGCCGCGCTTGGCGTCTCCGCTGACTGGCTCTTGTCCCTGTCTGACCGCCCAGAGACCGCTGCGGCCCTTCTGGCCAACTCGCTCACGCTCACAGAAGCCCCACGCGCGATGATTGATGAACAAATCTTTCAGTGGCACAAAGAGGCTGCCGGCTACAAAATCCGCCATGTCCCTGCCGCGCTGCCAGATATGCTCAAAACACGCGAGGTGCTAAATTGGGAATACGCACCGCACTTGGGGCGCACCGCAGAGCAAGCGATTGGCGCAATGGAAGACCGTCTCACCTTTATTCGCCAAAGCCCTTCAGATTACGAAATCGCTCTGCCTCTCTATGAAATCGCAAGCTTCGTGCATGGCGAAGGCTATTACCGCGGCCTATCGCTCGACGCCCGCCGCGCCCAGATTGCCCGCTTCAAAGAACTGCATGATCAACTCTACCCACGCTTGCGGATTTACCTTTTCGATGCCCGTCGCCTCTTCTCGTCCCCGATCACTGTCTTCGGTCCGCTCCTCGCAGCCCTCTATGTCGGCCGCGACTATCTTACCTTCCGCGATCGCGAACGCGTTGCCGCGCTAACCCAGCATTTTGACGCTCTCGTGCGCGAAGCCCGCATCACAGCGCGCGACTTCCCAGATCACCTCGACGCCCTCGCCGCAGACCGCCCCTGATCCTTCCTCTTTCTGCAAATATCCTGGGGGTCTGGGGGCAAAGCCCCCAGCAGGTCGGATTGGCGAAGCCAATTCAAACTCAAACCTTCGGATCAGGGTTCTCTGTATGCCCGTCCACAGCAATGACTTGGCCACTTACAAGCCGCGCCTTATCCGAGCCAAGGAACACCGCCATATTGGCAACATCCTCAGCCGTCACAAAGCTGCGCATCGATGTTCCGCTGGCATAGCCCTGATAGACTGCGTCCCGCGTCATCCCCTTGGCGAGCGCTTCACGCGCCAAGACGCCCTCCATTCGCTCGCCTTCCACCGCCCCAGGGCAGATCGCATTGGCGCGGATTCCATAGGGGCCAAGTTCCATCGCCAGTGTCTTCATCAGCCCGATCACAGCCCATTTTGCCGCCGCATAAGGCGCTCGAAACGGATAGCCATACTGCCCCGCCGTTGAAGAGGTCAGTACAATCGAGCCGCTCAAAGCGGTTTTCATGATCGGCGTCGCATATCTAGCCGCTAGAAACGCACCCTCTAGGTTCACACTTACACAGCGTTGCCAATCAGCGAGCGCAATCTCTTCCACAGGCGCTGTCGGCCCAGCAATGCCCGCATTTGCACAAAGCACATCAAGGCGGCCCCAGCGAGCTTCAAGCTCGGCAAAGAAATCAGCCATAGCCGCTTCGTTAGAGGCATCCACATCGGCAGCGCCCCAATGCGCAGGAAGATTTGCGAGCGCTTTCTTATCAACATCTGTCACCCAGACATCAGCACCCTCCGCATCAAAAGCTTCGGCCATAGCGCGCCCGATCCCGGACGCGCCTGCTGTGATCAGAACCTTCACCGTGGCGCTCCAACGGCGCGGCCAAGCCCCTCAGGTGCGGGCAGGCTCGCATGCGCTGTCGCAATCTTGACCAAAGCCGCCTCAACCTGTGCCGCAGGCGGAGCTGCACGGCGCGTCGCAAGATCAACGTGCAAAAGCATATGTTCTCCCGTCGCCAAGACCCGCGCACCCTCACACATTTCATGCCAGAGGTGCATCTTCTTGCCTTCCCCCAGAATGACTTGGGTGCGCACCGTGATCTTCGCGCCCGCATGAACTTCATCAAGGTGGCGAATATGCGTCTCGGCGGTAAAATAGCTTCCGCCACTGGCGATATAGTCTGCGTCACAGCCGATCATTTCCATGAAGCGGTCGGTACTGTCGGCAAAGGCCTGTAAATAGCGGCTCTCGGTCATATGACCGTTATAATCGAGCCAATCGAGCGGAACCACGCGGTGCAGCGTCAGCACAGGTTGGCTCAGATCCGCGATATCATCCACATGGCCGACAATCCCCGCACCCGCGCGCAGCGTTTTGTCGTGGGCGTTCTGAAGGGCGCCCGCGCCCCAGTCATTGGCGCCAAGCGCGCGCATCATGCCGACAAGGTTGTCGTCGCGAATGCGCTCAAGCTCGCGGATCGAATGCATACCCGACTGCGCATCAGACTGATCGGCAATCGCATCGACAAGCTCATCAGTCAACTCAGGCACATCCATAAGCTTGGTCCAAGGCCAGCTCAGGCAAGGCCCGAACTGCGCAATAAAGTGGCGCATCCCAGCCTCTCCGCCCGCAACACGATAGGTCTCAAACAAGCCCATCTGCGCCCAGCGGATACCAAAGCCATAGCGGATTGCATTGTCGATCTCTTCGGTCGTGGCGATCCCATCGTTAATCAGCCAAAGCGCCTCGCGCCACACCGCCTCAAGAAAGCGATCAGCAATATGCGCATCAATCTCTTTCTTCAGATGCAGCGGATACATCCCGATGCCAGAGATGACCTCTTTCGCCGTGGCGATCACATCGGCGCTGTTCGCCTCCGTGCTCACCAGCTCGATCAAGGGCAGCAAATAAACAGGGTTAAACGGATGCGTCACAACAATCTGATGCGCATTCGCCATACCCGCCTGAAGCTCGCTCGGCTTATAGCCCGAGGTCGAGGAGCCAATCACAGCTTCCGCCGCCACACAGTCGGCCAGTTGCGCATAGACCTTATGCTTTGTGTCGAGCCGTTCAGGCACAGATTCCTGCACCCAGCTTGCGCCCGCGCAAGCCTCAGACAGATCCGCATGAAAACTCAAGCGCCCCTCTTCAGGCAGCGCCATATTGCCCAGCCCCGGAAGAGAGCGACGCGCATTGGCGAGCACTTCGCCAATCTTGCGTTCCGCCTCGGGATCAGGGTCAAACACCCGCACATCCCATCCATTGAGCAAAAAGCGCGCAGCCCAGCCGCCGCCAATCACACCACCGCCAATGATAGCAGCCTGTTTTCTCATCTTTTCTCGTCCTTCAAAGGTTAATCTACACAAATCGTTGCGGGCTCGCCGCCGTTTAGAACATCATAGCAGCCAAAATAGGGGGTCACTGGCGTACAACTCCGTGTCTCAGCCAAGCAAAATCCAGCGCATTCAGAATTGTCGCGGCAACGCTTACCAGCATCTGGCTGTGCACTGGCGCATTGCGGCCCCGCAAGCCCCACAACCATACGTCCACCCGCAGCCTCACACTCCTGCCCGACCAACAGCGGCGAACGCCCACCAACAACCGCAGCGCCGCCTGACGTTTCCGCCATTTGACAAGAAGCCAGCGCCACCAAAGTCAGCACAGCCGCCCCAATTGCAAAAATCCGTTTCATGGCCGTTGCCCCCTCTTTATAGTCCTCATCTCGGTCCACCTCACTGTCGCAGCGCGATCTGGCTCACGTCATAGCCATTGAAATCGAGCATCTCCCGCGCCGCCACCATGCGATCAGCCCCCCCGCGCGGCTTGCGATCAAGGATAAGGCCGAAGCTCCCGTCGGGCGTCCCAATCGCAGCAGTGCGAAACCCTTCATCCACCCAAAGCACCCAGTATTCCTCGCTCGTTCCTTCAAGCCTAAAGCGCCCCGGACCGGTCACCTCCCCCTGACTCTCGCGACCATCCGCACGCCAGATAAACCGCGTCTGACTCACAGCGTTGATCGTCACACGCTGCAAAACATCTGTCGGATAGGACGCTCGGACAACCCAATCACCCTGAAACCGCACCAGCTCAAACCGCAGCGTCGACGAGATTCTCGCCGCGCTATCGCGATAGCTCACAGAGGCCGCCTCTGGCACGGGCGCACACCCCGCCAACGCCACAGTGGCCGCCATGAGCCAGCGGCGCATCATCCCTTTGGCGCTTGCTTTGTCAGCTTGAGCTTCTCACGCACGGCCTCAGGCCCAATCACTTTCGCGCCCATGTTTTCAATGATCGTAACGGCACGCTCTACAAGCTGGTAGTTCTCGGCCAAGACGCCCTTATCCAGCCAGAGGTTGTCCTCAAGCCCGACCCGCACATTGCCACCCGCCAGTACAGAAGCGGCGACATACGCCATCTGGTTGCGCCCCAGCGCAAAGGCGCTGAAGGTCCAGTTGTCAGGCACATTGTTGACCATCGCCATAAAGGTGTTGAGATCGTCAGGTGCGCCCCAAGGCACGCCCATGCAAAGCTGCACCAGCGCATCAGGCTCCAGAACGCCGTCCGCAACAAGCTGCTTGGCATACCAAAGATGTCCTGTATCAAACGCCTCGATCTCTGGCTTGACCCCGAGCTTTGTCATCATCGTACCCATCGCCGTCAGCATACCCGGCGTATTGGTCATCACATAATCGGCCTCGGCAAAGTTCATCGTGCCGCAATCCAGCGTACAGATCTCAGGGAGGCATTCCGCAATATGCGCAACACGCTCAGTCGCACCGACCATGTCTGTTCCCTCAGCAAGCGGGAAAGGCGCTTCGGAGCTGCCAAAGATCATATCTCCGCCCATACCCGCCGTGAGATTGAGCACAACGTCTGTATCAGACTCGCGCACACGGTCTGTCAGCTCGCGGTAAAGCTTCAAGTCGCGGCTCGGCTTGCCTGTCTCAGGGTCACGCACATGGCAATGCACCACAGCCGCGCCTGCTTTTGCCGCTTTGATCGCGCTCTCGGCAATCTCCTTGGGCGAGCGCGGCACATGTGGGCTGCGGTCTTGGGTGCCGCCTGAGCCTGTCACGGCACAAGTGATAAAAACCTCTTTGTTCATAGTCAGTGGCATCTGCGAATCCTCTTCTGCATGGCGTGTTGCTCAAAGTATCACCGCACTTGCATTGGCTCTTTTGATCTTTTACGAAAATAATATGGCAATATCCGAAAAAATATCACCAAAAGCGATTGACACAGCAGTGCTCGTCCTAAGTGACAGCAACACACTCAGCTTCGCCGCTGCCGTTGACCCGCTGCGCGCCGCCAACCGCCGCGCAGGCCGCACCTTGTTTTCTTGGCGCTTTGTGACGCCCACAGAGTCCGCCGCCAAGCTCACCTCTGGTATAGAAGTTCAGGGGCTACCTCTCGCCGCACTGGAAAGCTGCGATCTCCTCATCATCGTGGCTGGCTTTAATCTTGACGCCCATGCCACGCCACAACTTCTCGCGGCCCTGCGGCGCCTCGCGCCTCATGCAGGCCAGATCGCCGCGATTGATGGCGCAAGCTGGCTCCTCGCCAGCGCGGGCCTGCTCGATGGTCAGAGCGCCACAGCCCACTGGGAAGATCTGGAGCATTTCGCCACCCGCTTTGACGCGGTCGAGACTTTGCCACACCGCTTCGTTCAGTCTGGCAAGTTCGCCACAGCAGGCGCAGCCATGCCCGGCCTTGATATGATGCTGCGGCTGATCGAGGAGCGCTTTGGTGCGCGCCTTGCCCAAGAGGTTGCAGGCGCGTTCCTGCATGACCCCTCCCAGCCCGCCGATTTGCCGCAAAACCCCGCCAGCCGCCAAAGCCTCGCACGTCATCATCCAGCCGTCGCTCGCGCCCTCGCGCTGATGCAGGCCCATGTCGAAACACCCCTAAGCATCGCAGCACTGGCAACACAGCTCTCGCTTTCGCCGCGCGTGCTGGAGTTGCGCTTCAAAGCGGCCCTCGGCCAAAGCCCGAAAGCCACCTACCTCGCGCTGCGCCTTTCAGAGGCCCACCGCCTCGCGCTCGATACGTCCCTGCCCGTGCAAGACATCGCTCTGGCCACAGGCTTTGCCTCCCAAGCCAGCTTCGCCCGCGCCTTCAGCAAAGCCCACGGCCGCTCCCTGCGCGCCCTGCGCCAAGAGCGCTGAACAGCTGCGTCCGCTTTCTCAAAATATCCCTCGGGTCTGGGGGCAGCGCCCTCAAAAAGGCATCGGATGCGCCTTATGCGCCGCATCGATCTCCGCCAGAACCTCGCCTGACAGGCTCACATCCGCAGCACCCAAGGCATGTTCAAGCTGAGCTACAGTCGTCGCCCCGAAAATCGAGCTGCCCACAAAGGGCCGCGCCAGCGTCCAAGCCAGCGCCATATGAACGGGGTCAAGTTCGTGGCGCGCCGCAATTGCCAAATATGCCTCTACGGCATCAAGCACACGCGGTGTCACGCGCCCGCCCATCTCTGGAACAAGGCTCATCCGCGACGCATCAGGCACCTGCCCGCCCTGATACTTCCCACTTAAAAATCCTGCTGCCAGCGGCGAAAAGGCGAGCAAGCCGACGTTCTCGTTCAGACTCATCTCCGCCATGTCGGTGTCATACAAACGGCAGAGCAGCGAATATTCGTTCTGCACAGATGCGACACGCGGCCCGCCCATTCTCTCAGCCACATTCAGCCACTGGCACGTCCCCCAAGCGCTCTCGTTGGAGAGGCCAAAGGCGCGGATCGTCCCGCGTTCGACTTCTTTCTGAAGCGCGCCCAGCGCGTCTTCCATATGGGCAATCGTCTCGGCACGGTTCTGCCCGCTGGGGTCAAACGTCCAGTTTTTGCGAAACATATAAGAGCCACGGTTGGGCCAGTGAAACTGGTAGAGATCAATCACATCCGTCTTGAGCCGCGCAAGGCTGCCCTCAATCGCGGTAGGAATCGTCTCAGCAGTGATCGGCGCGCCATCGCGCACATTCATATAGCCCTCGCCCGAGTGTTTCGTCGCCAATACAACTTCGTTGCGCCGCCCCGTCGTCTCAAACCAATTGCCGAGAATGCGCTCTGCATCGCCCTGCGTCTCGCGGCTCAAGGGGTTCACAGGATACATCTCTGCGCAGTCCCAGAACTGCACACCATGAGCGAGTGCCATATCCATCTGCGCATGACTGTCGGCCTCGCTCGTCTGCGTTCCAAACGTCATCGTGCCAAGGCACATCTCGCTGACAGAAATCCCAGTACGGCCCAATTCGCGCTGTTTCATATCGCTTCCCCTCGCGTTGATTGCGCGCACTCTGCCAGTCTTGCAGATGATGTCAAACCGACAGCGCGTAGATTTTGGTCTTTGATGTCAACATCCACGACATCCACGCGAGTCAGGACGATCAGTGACCGCTTTCCAGAATGCCCGTCTGCACATCATAATCGACAGCCAGCTCATAATCAGGGTCATCGTCACTATCGACCATAAGATGACCGGCCTTATTGAGAAGCTTGTGGCAATCGCGGCTCAAGTGACGCAAGCGGATCTGCTTGCCCGCTGCCTCATAGCGCGCGGCCAAAGCCTCAATCGCCTGCAAAGCTGACTGATCGACAACGCGGCTTTCCTTAAAGTCCACAATGACAAGATCAGGATCTGTTTCCACTTCAAAAATCTCGGCAAACCCGTCGCTGGAGCCAAAAAACAGCGGTCCCTGAATTTCATAGACTTTCGCACCCTCGTCCGTGGTCGACTCGCGCGTCACAGCATGAATACGGCTCGCATTGTTCCACGCATAAGCCAGCGCCGAGACAATCACCCCCACAACAACCGCAATCGCAAGATCATAAGCCACAGTCACAATCGTCACCAAAACAGTAACGAAAGCATCGTTGAGTGGCACGCGCCGCAGGATTGTGAGCGAGTTCCAAGCAAACGTCCCGATCACAACCATAAACATCACGCCAACAAGCGCTGCGAGCGGGATCTGCTCAATCAGCGGAGAGGCAAACATAATGAAGGTCAAAAGAAACAGCGCCGCCGCAATCCCCGCGATACGCGTGCGCCCGCCAGACTTCACGTTGATCATGCTCTGCCCGATCATCGCACAGCCGCCCATACCGCCGAAAAAGCCGGTCACAACATTGGCCGCACCCTGCGCCATACATTCTTGAGACGCGCCACCACGCTTGCCAGTAATTTCGCCCACGAGGTTGAGGGTCAGCAAGCTCTCGATCAGGCCAATCGCCGCCAGAATAACGGCATAAGGCAGAATGATGTAAAACGTTTCCATATTGAGCGGCGCAAGTGCGGTCCCGTATAGCCCCTCACCCGTGCCAAACGGATTGTGGAAGCTCGGAAAGCCGCCCTTGATTGAGGCCAGATCGCCGACACGCGGGACATCAAGCCCCAACACAATCACCAAAATCGCAACAATTCCGATACCAGCCAAAGGCGCAGGCACAAATCGCGTCACCTTGGGCATCACCCAGATAATCGCCATGGTCAGGGCCACAAGAGACAACATCATCATCAAAGGCACACCCGTGAGCCACTCGCCCCCGCTCATGCCGTGGCCTGTGTTCTCCATCGAACCAGGCACTTTAAATTGCGTCATTTGTGCCAGGAAAATAACGATCGCGAGGCCATTCACAAAGCCCAGCATTACAGGATGCGGCACAAGGCGGATAAACTTTCCCCAGTGCATCGCACCCGCAAAGAGCTGCAACAGCCCCATCAAAACGACCGTCGCAAAAAGATATTCAACGCCGTGCTGCGCAACCAGCGCAACCATAACAACCGCCAGTGCGCCCGTCGCACCAGAGATCATTCCTGGACGGCCGCCAAACACAGCTGTGATAAGACCGACAAGAAAGGCTGCATATAGCCCGACCAGAGGATGAACCCCCGCAACAAACGCAAACGCAACCGCCTCAGGCACCAGCGCAAGCGCCACAGTCAGGCCTGCCAATAGCTCGATGCGCATCCGCGATACGCTCCATGGCTCGTCGGGCATAAGCCGCAGATCGGGCATGGCAAGGCGGTTGGCAAAGGCAGCCATAAGGGCGCGTTTCATATCATCTGTCCTATTCGGGTCATCATTCGGGTTCGCTTTTCGTCTCGCGCCCTAACGCGCCACGCCGAAAATAGCCAGCCCCCAGACAAGACGCCTCTATGCCACGTTGCACCGCGGCATAGTTTTTTTTGTGTCAGAGAGCCCAAAGGTTAACGATTCGCCCCGCGCCAAAAGTCGATTTGCTCGGTGCACGGGTTGTGCACGGGTTGTGCACGCTTTTCACCCCCCCTGTTTTGCCCATCACACCCGCGTTAAGTCAGCGCACGCTGCCTTGCCTTTGCGCCACTCACGGGCCACAAATAGCCTCGAAAACCTATGGGAGAAAAGCATGAGCGAAACTGTTATTGGCGTCATCGGTGGGTCCGGCATCTATCAAATCGACGGGCTGGAGAACGCCAGCTGGCAAGAGGTCGAGACCCCTTGGGGAAAGCCTTCTGATGCAGTTTTGACAGGCGTGCTCGAGGGGGTCAAAATGGCATTTCTCCCTCGCCACGGTCGCGGCCATGTCCATTCGCCCAGCACCGTTCCCTACCGTGCCAATATAGACGCCTTAAAGCGCCTCGGTGTCACCGATGTAATCTCGGTTTCCGCCTGTGGCAGCTTTCGGGAAGAAATGGCGCCGGGAGATTTTGTCGTTGTAGATCAATTCATTGACCGCACATTCGCGCGGGAGAAATCCTTCTTCGGAACAGGCTGTGTCGCCCATGTTTCGGTCGCCCATCCGACCTGTCCGCGCCTGTCCGCCGCCTGCCTTGAGGCCGCCCAAGACGCAGGGATCAAGGTCCACAATGGCGGCACATATCTCGCCATGGAAGGCCCGCAATTCTCCACGTTGGCAGAGAGCAAAATGTACCGCGAAAGCTGGGGGGCTGATGTCATCGGCATGACCAATATGCCTGAAGCAAAGCTCGCACGCGAAGCCGAGCTTTGCTACGCCTCTGTCGCCATGATCACCGATTATGACAGTTGGCATCCGGAGCATGGCGAAGTTGATGTCACTGAAATCATTAAAACTTTGATGGGCAACGCCGAAAAAGGCCGCGCGCTGGTGTCTCGCCTTCCCGCCCTCCTCGGAGCCGCCCGCGAGGCCTGTCCACACGGTTGCGACCGCGCGCTTGAATACGCAATCCTGACCGCGCCAGACGTCCGCGACCCTGCACTCATGGCCAAGCTCGACGCCGTTGCAGGCCGTATCCTGTGAAGACCGCGCTGGCCTTTTTACTGCTGGCCAGCGCCGCCCAGGCACAAGACCACATCGCAGCCCAAGGCCCGCTGTCGGACGCTGATTTTTACCGCCTCGTCGCCTGCGCCGCCCCGCCCGATCAGCCCTGCCAGAAACCACTCGTGCGCTGGCAAGTGGAGCGCCCCCTCAGGCTCTGGGTCGCACCCTTGCCCGAGGCCTATCTCGGCGGCAAAGCCAAGCGCGCCGAGGCCGCTATTAACCTTGCAATCAAGGAACTAAACGGCTCTGGCGCAGCTATTTCCCTCGCCAGAACCGACATCAAAACAGTCGCCGACATACGGCTCTTTTTCCTCGATCAAGCGCGCGGCGAGCCGATCCAAGGAACGGGTCTTTCATCGGTCGACGGCGCGCGCCTTGGCGGAGCAACAACCCGCATGCAGGCAAACGTCGCCAAAGGCGAAATCCTCGCCGCCGCTATTGTAGTGTCCACAACGCTTGGGATTGCTTCCTACGAAGGAGTCATTCTCGAAGAGCTCACCCAAGCCCTCGGCCTCATGACCGATATCAAAAGCCCCGCTTACGTGGGTGTCTCGGTACTCTCCCAAGACGGCAATCGCGTTACCCGTTTGGGCGCGCAAGACAAGACCGCCCTCAAACAGCATTACCCGCCAAAATAAGTTGCGCATAGGCGTGCCCCTGCTAGGCTCGTACCGCGCCGTTAAACTTTGTTAAGAGATTACTGCCATTATGACATTCGAAACATGGATCGCTTTCGTCATCGCCTCATCGGTGCTCTTAATGATCCCCGGTCCGACGATCCTTCTTGTGATGAGCTACGCCATCTCCAAGGGCCGCTCCGTCGCCATCGCCTCTGCAGCGGGCGTTGCTCTGGGCGATCTCGTTGCCATGTCGGCCTCGCTTGCAGGCCTTGGCGCGCTGGTTCTAGCCTCGGCCACCGCGTTCACAGCGCTCAAATGGGTCGGCGCGATCTATCTGATTTACTTGGGTACAAAGCTTCTGCTGTCCGCAAAAGAAGAGAGCATCGCCCTCCCCGACGCGGCCCAAAGCGTCACGCCGCGCGGCGTGTTTGCCCATGCAGCCGCAGTCACAGCACTCAATCCCAAGAGCATCGCCTTCTTTATCGCTTTCGTGCCCCAGTTTATCCGCCACGAAGCGGCATTTCTGCCGCAAGTCAGCGTCCTGATCGCCACCTTCGTGACCCTTGCCACGCTCAACGCATTGGCCTATGCGCTCCTCGCGGATCGTCTCCGCAGCTTCTTTTCTCAGCCCAAGGCTCTTGTTTGGATGACCCGAACAGGCGGCGCAACGCTTATCGCCATGGGCCTCTTCACCGCCACTCTCAAACGCACAAGCCCCTAAGGAACAACATGAAAACCGTCAAAGACTACATCCGCACCATTGTTGATTTCCCCCATGAGGGCATTCTCTTTCGCGATGTCACGACACTCTTTGCCGACCCGCGCGGGTTTCGCATGGCGATTGACCAGATGTTGCACCCCTACGCAGGAATGCAAATCGACAAGGTTGTTGGCCTAGAAGCTCGCGGCTTTATTCTAGGTGGCGCCATCGCCCATCAGCTCTCCGTCGGCTTTGTCCCAGTCCGCAAGAAAGGCAAGCTCCCTGGCGCGGTAATCTCGGAGGAATACACTCTCGAATACGGCGAAGCGATTGTCGAAATTCATGATGATGCCATTCAAGCTGGCGAGAAAATTCTTGTGGTCGACGACCTTCTCGCCACAGGCGGCACAGCCGAAGCTGGTATCAAACTCATCGAGCGGTTGGGCGGCGAAATTATCAGCTGCGCTTTCGTGATTGACCTGCCTGACCTTGGCGGCCGCAAGCGCCTTGAAGCCATGGGTATGGACGTCATGGCGCTCTGTGCATTTGAAGGGCTCTAAATCTTAAGTCGCAGAGCCACCCACTGTTAAACCACCAATCATGACAGTGGGTTGCCCAACACCAACAGGAACCCACTGGCCAGCCTTGCCGCAGTTGCCCATGCCCGGGTCGAGCGCCATGTCGTTGCCCAGAGCGCGGATGTTCTTGAGCGCAGTTGCTCCGTCGCCAATCAGCGTGGCGCCTTTCACAGGCTCCATGACTTTGCCGTTTCTGACGCGGTAAGCCTCGGTGCAGGAGAACACAAACTTCCCATTCGTGATATCGACCTGCCCGCCGCCAAAGCCCACAGCCCATATGCCATCCTTCAAGTCCGCAACGATGTCTTCGGGCGCAGCCTCCCCCCCCATCATGTAGGTGTTTGTCATCCGTGGCATTGGAGCGTGCTGAAAGCTCTCTCGGCGTCCGTTGCCTGTGGGCTCAACCCCCATCAAACGTGCGTTCTGTCGGTCCTGCATATAGCTGACCAAAACACCGTCTTCGATCAGTGTGTTCTTGGCCGAGGGCGTGCCTTCGTCGTCAATCGTGATTGAACCGCGCCGATCGGGAATGGTTCCATCGTCAAGCACAGTCACGCCTTTCGCGGCGATCTGTTGGCCCATGAGCCCCGCAAATGCAGAGCTGCCCTTGCGATTAAAGTCACCCTCAAGCCCATGGCCAATCGCTTCATGCAGCAAGATACCGGGCCACCCCGGTCCAAGAACGATATCCATCTGCCCGGCAGGCGCAGGCACCGCCTCCAGATTGACAACCGCAATTCGAAGCGCTTCTCGTGCATTGGCCTGCCAATTACTCGGCTCCAAAAGCCCCGTCAGCCCAGCTCGCCCGCCGCCGCCCGCCGAGCCGCTTTCTCGCCGACCGTCCCGTTCGACGATCACACCAACATTCAGCCGTGTCATTGGCCGAACGTCGGTGAGCCTTTGCCCACCGACTCGCAGAATTTCAACTTCTTGATACGTGGCAGACACTGAGGCCGTCACTTGCACCACCCGCGGATCAAGCGCGCGGGCATAGGCGTCGATCTCTTTCAAAATATCGAGTTTGGCAGAGAAGCCCGCACTCTCGATGGGGTCAATCGCCTCATACAGCCGCGTGTTTGTGCCTTTCGGCCCGACCGCCATAGTGCCGCCTCCTGCACCTACGGCCAAACGCGCTGTCTCAACTGCGCGAGTCATCGCGGCTTCGCTAATTTCAGTCGAATGCGCGTAGCCAGCGACCTCACCAAGCACGGCGCGCAACCCAAAACCTTGAGATGTATCAAAACTAGCCGTCTTGACACGCCCATCATCCAAAACAAGCGCTTCAGACTTGGAGCGCTCCAGAAAAAGCTCACCATCCTCTGCTCCAGCGCATGCTTTTTCCAGCAAATTAAGGGCCTTTCCCTCGTCTACTTCTGTCTCAAAAGGGCGAAACGGCGCGTTTGTCATGATTTTTCCTGTCTGGCTCGGGGCGTATTTTCTTGATCTAAATCAAAAAAGCGTCTCTTTGACGCAAGCGGCAATATTGTCTCTGAGCTCAGAATATGGTTTCTGATGCTCCAAGACGCAATGGGCCGAGACGTGAGTCTCTGCTTCATTTTGCTTTAAGACAAACAGAGATACTCAACCGATCAGGGTGAACCATGCGAATTCTTTCTTCTCTTCTGGCTATTATGACAGCCTTCTTTGCACTTCCGGCTATGGCGCAAGACGCGGTCGAGCGCGTCGGCAAGCCTGTGGACGGCGGGATGAACTTCCAAGTCGCTGCGACAGAGCTTAAGCGCGACATTATTTGGCTCGATACAGCCATCAACTGGATCATCCTCGCGATCTGCTTGTTTGTGATCGGTCTGGTCCTCTGGATCATCGTATTTCACAACCGCAAGGCAAACCCGACACCTGCTAGCTTCACACACAACACACCAATCGAAGTGATGTGGACTGTCGTGCCTGTACTGATCCTTATCTTCATCGGTGCCTTCTCCCTTCCGATCCTCTTCAAACAGCAGATCATCCCTGAAGGCGAAGTGAACATCAAAGTGACAGGATACCAGTGGTACTGGGGCTATGAGTACACAGACGAAGAATTCGGCTTTGAAAGCTTCATGGTGGCACGCGACGAGCTGGCCGACTACGGCTACTCAGACGACGAATACCTTCTCGCCACAGACACACGCATCGTCGTACCCGTCGACAAAGTTGTTGTTATGACAGTTACAGGCGCTGATGTGATCCACTCTTGGACCATCCCTGCCTTCGGCGTAAAGCAAGACGCCGTTCCTGGCCGCCTCGCGCAGCTCTGGTTCAAAGCAGAGAAAGAAGGTCTGTATTTCGGTCAGTGCTCAGAACTCTGCGGCAAGGACCACGCCTACATGCCCATCACAGTCGAAGTTGTAAGCCAAGAGGCATACGATGCATGGCTGGTTGGCGCGAAAGAAGAGTACGCTGGCGTAGCGGCTCCACTGACAGTGGCCTCGGCTGACTAAGTCCTAAAAGGGGCAGCATGCTGCCCCTTTTCCTCACCTGATCCAGAGAGATGGCATGAGCGATATTTCAACAAACACACGCGTAGAGAGCCGTTTGGACACGGGTGAAGCAGGCTTTGGCGATTACTTTGCCTTGCTCAAGCCACGCGTGATGTCTCTTGTTGTGTTTACAGCACTGGTGGGCCTGCTCGCCGCGCCAGTGCCTGTTCACCCGCTCCTTGCTTTTGCCGCAATCCTCTTTGTTGCCATTGGCGGTGGCGCATCAGGCGCTTTGAACATGTGGTATGATGCCGATATCGATCGCATTATGCGCCGCACTCAAAGCCGCCCCATTCCCGCTGGAAAAATTTCCGAGAGCGAAACGTTTGCTTTCGGCATGTTTCTCTCTGTCTTTGCTGTGATCATGCTGGCCCTCGCCAGCAACCTTGTCGCAGCAGGGCTTTTGGCTTTCACGATCTTTTTCTACGTCGTTGTCTACACCATGTGGCTCAAGCGCTGGACCCCTCAAAACATCGTTATCGGTGGCGCCGCGGGTGCCTTCCCTCCGATGATTGGCTGGGCCGTCGCAACCGGTGGCGTCAGCATCGAAAGCGTTCTGATGTTTACTCTGATTTTCATGTGGACGCCGCCCCATTTTTGGGCGCTGGCCCTGTTTATGAAGTCTGACTACCGTGACGCTGGTGTCCCTATGCTCACAGTCACGCATGGCCGCAAAACCACACGCGCGCACATCATTGTCTACACAATCCTACTCGCGCCGATCGCAGTGGGCACAGGCTTCACAAGCATTGGTGGCCCCGTTTATATGGCAACTGCTCTGGTGCTAAATGTGATCTTCCTCAAAGGGGCGTGGGACATCTGGCGCCGTGAAGAGACCGCTGCCGAAGCCGACGAATACAAAACAGAGAAGCGCTTCTTTGCCTTCTCGATCTTCTATCTTTTTGCTCATTTCGTTGCCATTCTGGTAGAAAAGGGCCTTGCACCTTACGGTCTTGGAGGCTGGACATGAACAGCAGCGCACCCCGCGTCGAGCACGAAATTCATAACCGTCGCCGCAGCCGCAACGTCGGCCTCGGAATTGTGCTTGGCTCATTCGTCCTTCTCATCATGAGCATGACCTATGTAAAGCTAACCGCTCAAAACGCGGCGATGGCCGAAGAACACGCCAAAAAACAAGCGGCCGAAGCCGCAGCAGTAGGGACAGCCACACCAACTTCTTCACAGGAGAAAAGTGACTGATGGCACTCGAAGGTAAAAACAAAACACTCGCCCAAACCGTAAGCGTTGTCGTACTCATGGGTGCGCTCGCTTGGGCCTCTGTTCCGTTTTATGACTGGTTCTGCCGCGTGACAGGCTTTGGTGGCGTCACCAATACCGCCCAAACTGGCTCGGACGTCATCCTCGATCAAACAATCAAAATTCGCTTTGACGCCTCAATAGAGCGCGACTTTCCATGGACATTCACGCCCATGCAGCGCGAGATGGAAGTGCGCATCGGCGAAACAGGCCTCGCATTTTATGAAGCCTACAACCCGACAGACCGCCCCGTTGCGGGCTCTGCAGCCTATAACGTAACGCCCTACGAAGCTGGCGGCTTCTTTACTAAGATTGACTGCTTCTGCTTCGAAGAACAGGTACTTCAGCCTGGCGAGCGAGTGCAAATGCCTGTGACCTTCTTTGTTGATCCAGAGATTGTCACAGACCGCGAAGGACAGTATGTCCATACCATCACTTTGGGCTATACTTTCTACGAAATAGACCTGCCAGAAGCGCAAGCTTCACTTGAGACAGGCACAAAAACGAACATTAACTAATCACATCTAGCCTCAGGCGAGGGACACCATGGCGCACGAAAAAAATCACGACTATCACATTCTACCCCCTTCAGCATGGCCGCTGCTCGGCGCTCTTGCATGCTTTGTGCTGCTCTTCGGATCTGTACTCTACTTCCACGATGTAACGTCCTTCGTTATGATCGCTGGCTTCCTCTTCACCTTCTACGTCATGTACGGCTGGTGGGCTGAGGTTGTTCACGAAAGCAACACTGGCGACCACACGCCTGTTGTCCAAATCGGCCTGCGCTACGGTGTTGTCCTTTTCATCATGTCTGAAGTCATGTTCTTCGCTGCTTGGTTCTGGAGCTTCTTCAAACACGCGCTCTATCCAATGGGCCCCGAGAGCCCGATGGTTGACGGACAGTTTCCACCCGCTGGTATCGAAACCTTCGATCCATGGCACCTGCCGCTTATCAATACGCTGATCCTGCTTTGCTCAGGCGCTGCCGCAACATGGGCACACCATGCTATGGCGCACGAGAACAACCGCCAGGATATGAAGTGGGGCCTCATCATTGCCGTAGCCCTCGGCATTCTTTTCACCGCATTCCAAGCCTACGAATACAGCCACGCTGCCTTCGGTTTTGCTGGAAACATCTACGGTGCAAACTTCTTCATGGCGACAGGCTTCCATGGCTTCCACGTTGTGATCGGTACGATCTTCCTCGCGGTTTGCCTCTTCCGCCTTCAGGCAGGGCACTTCACACCCGAAAGACATGTCGGATTTGAAGCCGCAGCTTGGTACTGGCACTTTGTTGATGTGGTCTGGCTCTTCCTCTTCGCCAGCATCTACATCTGGGGCCAATAAGGCCCAGCGCCTTTCGCCTATACTCATCAGAAGCGCCCCGTATTCACGGGGCGTTTCGCGTTTGAGCCCTTGCACCTTGCCCCCCTCTCGCCCTACTTCTTCCCTATGAAACAAAACTGGCCTTTTCTTCTTCTATCCGTGCTCGTGCTGATCCTGCTCGTGAGCCTTGGCAACTGGCAAGTCTTACGCAAAGCCGAGAAGGCCGCCTATATCGCCGCCATCGATGCACGCATCGCAGCTGCGCCTGTGGCACTCCCCACCGCGCCCGATGCAACAGCAGATCAGTTCCTTTCAGTCCGCGTCTCTGGCACATTCACGGGTCCAGAAGTCCGCGTGCTCGTTTCAACTCGTGATTATGGTGCTGGTTACCGCATCATTCAGGCTTTCGAAGCCAACGGCCGCCGCCTTCTAATTGACCGTGGCTATGTCTTATCCTCCGCCAAAGACACTCCCCGCCCTGCGGGCGCCGCCTCTATCGAAGGCAATCTTCACTGGCCGAATGAGCGTGATAAATACACCCCTGAAAACGATGTGGCCGGCAACACATGGTATGCCCGTGATGTCCCCACTCTGGCCCAAGCGCTTGGCACGGAAGAAGTGCTGCTCGTCGCCCGTGAAGAAGCGCCCAAACCCGCTCAAATCTTACCGCTTCCTCTCGACACAAGCACAATCCCAAACCGCCATTTAGAATACATCATCACATGGTATGGATTGGCCGCCGTTTGGGTGCTAATGACCGCCTACTTTCTCAAACGCCGACATGCGAAAGCGAAGCTATGAAATATATCTCGACCCGCGGCCAAGCGCCTGAACTCTCTTTTGAAGATGCGATGCTCACGGGCCTCGCCCGCGACGGAGGTTTGTACCTGCCCGACGAAATTCCGACCCTCTCCAAGACAGAGATAGCAGCACTTTCGGGACTCTCCTATGAAGAAACAGCCTTTGCCATCATGCGGCCATACATCGGTGAGACATTCACAGACACCGAATTCAAAGAGTTGATCGCCAAAGCTTACGCTGGCTTCGGCCATGCGGCCCGCGCGCCTCTGGTACAGCTGGGTTCAGGGCACTTCCTGCTCGAGCTCTTTCACGGTCCGACGCTCGCCTTCAAAGACTTCGCCATGCAAATCATTGGCCAGATGTTTCAAGCTGCGCTTGAGCGCTCTGGCAAGCGCATCACAATCGTCGGGGCGACCTCTGGCGACACAGGCTCGGCCGCGATCGAAGCGTTCCGTGGGCTGTCAAACGTCGATGTGTTTATCCTTTACCCTCATGGCCGCGTCTCAGAAGTCCAGCGCCGCCAGATGACCACGCCATCTGAAAGCAACGTACACGCGCTCGCCATGACGGGTGACTTTGACGACTGCCAAGCGCGTGTCAAAGACATGTTCAACGACTTTGACTTCCGCGATGGTGTCTCTCTTGCAGGTGTCAACTCGATCAACTGGGGCCGCGTTCTTGCGCAGGTCGTTTACTACTTCTCCTCCGCCGTGTCCCTCGGCGCGCCGCACAGGCAAGTCAGCTTCACTGTACCCACAGGCAACTTCGGTGACATCTTCGCCGGCTATATCGCCAAGCGCATGGGCCTGCCGATTGAGCGCCTCGTCGTGGCAACGAACCAGAACGACATCCTACACCGCTGCTTATCGACTGCAGAGTATCGCCCTGATGGCGTCACGCCTTCTATAAGCCCTTCGATGGACATTCAGGTCAGCTCCAATTTCGAGCGCGCACTGTTTGAAGCTTACGCACGCGATGCAGCCCCTGTGGCGCAACTGATGGATGAGCTGAAGCAATCAGGCTTCTCCGTCAGCCAAGGCGCACTTCAGGCCCTGCGCGAGAGCTATGACAGCGGCAACTGCTCGGAGTCGGAAACCAGCAAGACCATCACCCGCACATTGGCCGAAACTGGTGAACTCCTCTGCCCACATTCCGCGATTGGCGTTAAAGTCGCAGAAGAGCACCTTGCAGCAGACACCCCAATGATCACCCTAGCCACGGCACACCCCGCAAAATTCCCAGATGCGGTCGAAGCGGCCACAGGCATCCGCCCGCCACTTCCACCTCGGATGAGTGATCTCTTCGAGCGCGAAGAACGCGTCACCCGCGTCGAGAACGATCTCGCCGCAATTCAAACCCTTATCAAAGAACGGATCGCGCATTGAGCATCCAGACGCACACTCTCTCTAACGGCTTTCGCATTGTGACCGAGCACATGCCAGGCCTTCAGTCGGCTTCTGTCGGCATCTGGATCACCGCAGGCGCACGCAACGAGACGCTTGCGCAAAACGGCATTGCACACTTCCTTGAGCACATGGCCTTCAAAGGCACAAAGACCCGCTCCGCGCTCGATATCGCTGAAGAGATCGAAAACGTTGGCGGCTATATCAATGCCTACACGAGCCGAGAAACCACGGCCTACTACGCCCGTGTCCTTGCGGGCGATGTACCACTCGCCGTAGATGTGATCGGCGATATCCTAGTAAACCCTGTGTTTGACCCCCGCGAAATCGAGATAGAGCGTGGCGTGATCCTCCAAGAAATCGGCCAAGCGCTTGATACGCCCGATGATGTGATCTTTGACTGGCTTCAAGAAGAAGCCTATCCTGATCAGGCCCTTGGCCGCACAATCCTTGGGCCAAGCGAGCGCATCAAAGCCTTCTCACGCGACAATCTCAAAGACTTCGTCGGCCAATACTACGGCCCCGAAAACATGATCCTGTCCGCCGCAGGCGGGATCGACCACGATGCGCTTGTCAAACAAGCCGAGACGTTGTTTTCCGCTATGCCTCGTGGCAATGCTCCAAAAGAGACACCCGCACTGTTTGCAGGGGGCGAACGCCGCGTTGTCAAAGACCTTGAGCAAGCACATGTCGCCTTGGGCTTTGAAGGTCCGACCTATCGCGACGATGCGATTTTCACAGCACAGATCTACGCCTCGGCTCTCGGTGGTGGAATGTCCTCACGCCTCTTTCAAGAGATCCGCGAAAAGCGTGGCCTCTGCTACACAATCTTCGCCTCCGCAGGCGCTCATGCCGACACAGGTATGATGACAATCTACGCTGGAACCTCAGGCGAGCAAGTCGGCGAACTGGCTGAAATCACTCTGGCCGAGATGGCGCGTGCCGCAGACGATATGTCAGACGCCGAAGTCGATCGCGCCCGAGCGCAAATGAAGGCAGGGATGCTGATGGGCCTTGAAAGCCCATCCAACCGCGCCGAACGCCTCGCACGGATGACACAGATTTGGGGCCGCGTGCCAGATCTTGACGAAGTCGTAAATAAGATCGACGCCGTTACCCGCCAGAGCGTGCGCGACTTTGGCGCCGAGATGGCCACATCAGCCAAGACCGCCGCTGCACTTTATGGCCCCGTCGACGGTGCGCCAGAGCTGGGCGCACTCTTGCAGAAACGGGCCGCCTGATGCTCATGAGGGCGCGCAAAAAACTGAGGCTCGAGACAGAGCGCCTCACATTGCGCGCGCCCATTCATTCTGACTTTCACAGCTGGTCCGCGCTGCGCCATGACTCCGAAGCCTATCTCACACCCTGGGAGCCGAGCTGGAATATCGACCACCTCTCGCGCCGCGCCTTTACCAACCGTGTCTATTGGGCGCAGCGTTCCATGTCTGGTGATACTGCGCTTCCTCTTTTCATCTTTCGCCGTGCTGATCAGCAACTCGTTGGCGCAATCACAATAGACAACATCCGACGTGGGCCCGCCCAAGCCGCCACAGTCGGCTACTGGACAGGGCAGAGCTTTGCCCGCCAAGGCTTTATGCGCGAAGCGCTCACAGCGGTCGTACATCATGCTTTTCATGTGATGGACCTGAGCCGTATCGAAGCCGCTTGTCTTCCGGAAAATACCCCGTCGCGCGGCCTGCTTGAGCGCTCGGGCTTCAAATATGAAGGCGTCGCGCAAAGTTATCTTCAAATCAACGGTCGCTGGCGCAACCATGTACTCTATGCTGCCCTGCGGATGGACCGCCGCGGCAAGACCGATATAGGCTAGCGCCATGATCACAAACCTTACACATGACTTGCTGACAAAGCTGGAAGCGCTCCTCCCCGAAGGCACACTGCGCGAGGCCTCGCCACGCTACCTTGAGGAACCGCGTGCCAAATGGCAGGGCGTCGCCGCCGCCGTCGCCGCACCCAAAACAGTAGAAGACGTCAGCACAATCTTGCGCTTTGCGACAGCGCACCGCATCGCGCTAATCCCCTATGGCGGTGGCACAGGCCTCGTTGGCGGGCAAGTGACATCAAGTGGTACGCCACTCCTTCTTTCACTCGAGCGCATGAATACTGTCCGCGAAGTACATCCCTCCGAGAATGTCATCGTCGTTGAGGCAGGCTGCACGCTCCAAGCCGTGCAAGACGCAGCAGAGCAAGCAAACCGCCTCTTTCCCCTCTCCATCGGCTCCAAAGGCACCGCTCAGATCGGAGGCAACCTCGCCACGAATGCAGGTGGCATAAACGTTCTGCGCTACGGCAATACCCGAGATCTGGCCTTGGGCCTTGAAGCGGTGATGCCAGACGGCAGCGTATGGAACGGACTGACGCGCCTGCGGAAAGACAACACGGGTTATGACATTCGCAACCTGCTGATCGGCTCAGAAGGCACACTCGGCGTCATCACAGCCGCCGCGCTCAAGCTCTTTCCTCGCCCGGCCCAAACCGGCACAGCGCTTTTTGCTGTAAGCAGCCCCGAGGCCGCCCTCAAACTGCTCGCTCGCCTGCGCGACATCGCAGGCGAAAGCATCAGCGCATTTGAGCTTCTCCATCGTCAAGGGCTTGAGTTCGTTGCCGAAACAATGCCAGATCAGCGCCTGCCGTGGCCTGACCCGCCAGAATGGATGGTGCTCACAGAGCTCGGCCTCGCACGCGGGCCAACCCCTCAGGCGCTCTTTGAAGAGCTCTTCGAAGTCGCTCTAGAAGAGGGTCTTGCTGACGACGGCATCATCGCCCAAAGCGAAGGCCAGTCGGCTGAGCTCTGGGGCCTGCGCGAGGCGATCCCGATCGCAAACAAAAACATTGGTGGCATCTCAAGCCACGACATTTCGCTACCGCTCAGCGCGATTGCCGACTTTATTCCTCGGGCCACAAGCGCACTTGCCACGCACGGCGACTATCGGATCAACTGCTTTGGGCACCTTGGTGACGGCAATCTGCATTTCAATGTCTACCCTCCAAAAGGCGCGCAGCGTAGCGCTTACAAAGAGGCGGCAAGCGCTGTCCAAGATATCGTGCACGACATCACGGTCGAAATGGGTGGCTCGTTTTCCGCCGAGCACGGCCTTGGTCGCCTCAAAGCTGCTGATCTCGAGCGCTACGGCGATCCCACCAAACTCGCGGCCATGCACAGTATTAAATCAGCTCTTGATCCACAGGGGATTATGAACCCTGGCGCTGTGCTTTTGACTAAAAGTTGAAGCGATTCAGAAGCTGTTAACCATCGCGAGGTAATGATGATTCTGTAAGAGAACGGAGTCATGATGCCTGAAGGTTTACATCCTTCCACTCACCCCCCACTCCCACCCACCACGGAAGATGATCGGGTGTTGTGGCTTCGTCTCTTGCGCTCCCGTCGTGTTGGGATTGCAACTTTTTTCCGTCTCTTGTCTGAACATGGCAGCCCTGCCGCCGCGCTTGACGCCCTCCCCGAAATTGCCCGCGCGGCAGGTGTGGAGCGCTACAACACCTTCTGTGAAGAGGCGGCACGCAGCGAGCTTTCCCGTGGTGCTGACGCCGGCGCAACGCTCATCTGCTACGGCTCGTCTGAATACCCTAAGGCGCTCTATGATCTCGCCGATCCGCCCCCTTTGCTCTGGGCGCGCGGTGATATCTCCCTCCTGAACAAACCCTCCATAGGCATGGTCGGTGCGCGCAACGCTTCCTCTCTTGGCGGGCGCACGGCGCGTATGTTGGCCTCTGAGCTCTCTGAGCAGGGCCATGTCATCGTCTCTGGGCTCGCCCGCGGGATTGATACATCCGCTCACATCGCGAGCTTAGAGCACGGCACAATCGCGGTGCTCGCAGGGGGCGTCGATGTCATCTACCCGTCAGAAAATGCACATCTCGCGCGGGATATCTCCCTCAAAGGCCTTCTGATCAGCGAACAACCCATGGGCCTTGCCCCACAAGCCCGCCATTTTCCTCGCCGAAACAGGCTGATATCTGGGCTATCCATCGGCCTTATCGTCGTTGAGGCCGCCGCCAAGTCTGGCAGCCTGATCACGGCCCGCAACGCATTGGATCAGGGCCGAGAGGTGCTCGCTGTACCAGGGCACCCCTTTGACGCCCGCGCCTCTGGCTGCAACATGCTCATCCGTGATGGCGCCACACTTGTGCGCTCTGCCGCTGATGTTCTTGAAACACTTGCGCCGCTTGCCCCGGACGCGCCCGTACTACAACCAGAACTCTCGCTCAACATCCCACCGCCCCCGCCAGAGCGGCGCGGCTTGGCTGAAACGGCCGCTTTACATCAGCAAATCCTCTCGCGCCTCGGCCCCTCGCCGTTGCCCGAAGACCAGCTCATCCGCGATCTAGCCCAGCCTGCAGCCACAATTGGCCCCGTTCTTGTGGAACTCGAACTTGACGGTAAGATCAGCCGCGCAGCAGGTGGAATGCTCACAAAAGAGCTGTAAAATGAGCCCTGAAAGCTTGCTGTTCACTGTATTTTCAGGCTGAACCACAATCACCGCATTGACATTCCCTATGCGCTGGCCACATTTTGCGCGGCCACAGAGCCCGCGAATTTGAGAGGAAGTTTATGCCCGTAGTTGTTGTCGAATCCCCGGCCAAGGCCAAAACGATCAATAAATATTTGGGGTCCGACTACACCGTGCTTGCCTCTTATGGTCACGTACGCGACCTGCCGCCAAAAGACGGGTCGGTCGATACTGAGAACGATTTCGACATGACATGGGAAATCGGCGTTGATAGCCGCAAGCATGTCAAAGCCATTGCCGACGCTCTCAAAAATGATCCGAACCTCATTCTCGCAACCGACCCTGATCGCGAGGGGGAGGCCATCAGCTGGCACTTGGAAGAAGCTCTGCGCAAACGCAAAGCAATCAAGAAAGACACGCCTGTCAGCCGCGTTGTCTTCAACGCAATCACAAAGGCCGCTGTCACCGAGGCCATGAAAAACCCTCGCGAAATTGATGCGCCGCTGGTTGAGGCTTACCTCGCCCGCCGCGCGCTTGACTATCTCGTCGGCTTCAATCTTTCCCCCGTGCTCTGGCGCAAGCTGCCAGGCGCGCGCTCCGCAGGTCGTGTGCAGTCGGTCTGCCTGCGTCTCATCGTTGAGCGCGAGATGGAGATCGAAGCCTTCAACCCGCAAGAATACTGGACCGTTAAGGCCGTGCTCAGCACAGCGCGCGGTCAAGACTACGAGGCCCGCCTCACCGTGCTTGCTGGCAAAAAGCTTGAGAAGTTTGATATCTCAAATGCCACACAGGCCGAGCTCGCCGTCCAAGCCATCGAAAGCCGCGAGCTGTCGATCACGTCGGTCGAGGCCAAGCCTGCCGCGCGCAACCCGTCGGCCCCGTTTATGACATCAACGCTTCAGCAAGAGGCATCCCGCAAGTTTGGCATGGGTGCCCGCGCCTGTATGAGCACAGCACAGCGCCTCTATGAAGCGGGTCACATCACATATATGCGGACCGATGGCATCGACATGGCCCCCGAGGCCGTAACAGAAGCCCGCACAGCGATTGCCGCACGCTTTGGCGACAAATACGTCCCCAAAGAGCCACGTATCTACAAGAACAAAGCCAAGAACGCCCAAGAGGCGCACGAGTGTATCCGCCCAACCAATCTTGAGGCCGACGCCGCTGCACTAAAGCTGCGCGATGCCGACCAAGCCAAGCTCTATGATCTGATCTGGAAGCGCACACTCGCTTGCCAAATGGAAAGCGCTCGCATGGAGCGTACGACAGTCGAAATCGGCTCAAAAGATGAACAGGTGGGCCTGCGCGCCACTGGTCAGGTTGTTTTGTTTGACGGCTTCATGGCCGTTTATGAAGAGGGCCGCGATGACGCTGTTGTTGATGATGACGACAAGCGCCTGCCCCAGATCAGCCAAGGCGAAGCAGCTCCCAAAAAGTCGGTGACACCCGAGCAGCACCACACTCAACCACCCCCCCGCTATACCGAGGCGACGCTGGTCAAACGCATGGAAGAGCTCGGCATTGGCCGCCCCTCCACCTACGCCAGCGTTATCACCACGATCCAAGACCGCGAATATGTGCGCAAAGAGCAAAACCGTCTTTTCCCCGAAGACAAAGGCCGCATCGTTACGATATTTTTGCTGAACTTCTTCCGCAAATACGTCGGCTATGAGTTCACATCTTCTCTTGAGGACGAGCTTGATGATGTGTCTGCTGGGAACCGTGACTACAAAAAAGTTCTCGAGCGTTTTTGGCGCGACTTCTCTGCTGCCATCGCCGAAACAAGCGAGCTGCGCATCTCCGAAGTGCTCGATGTGCTCGACGAAGCCCTCGCGCCACAGCTCTATCCAGCGCGCGAGGACGGAAGTGATCCGCGCATCTGCCCGAAATGTGGCCAAGGCCAACTGCACCTGAAAACATCACGCACCGGCGGCTTCGTCGGCTGTGGGAATTATCCAGAATGCACCTACACCCGCCCGATCGCGGGCGAAGGTGCCGACGGCGACGAGCGTGTGCTTGGTGAAGACGCAGGCGATGAGATCTGGCTCAAGTCAGGCCGCTTCGGTCCCTATGTCCAGCGCGGCGAGCCGACCCCCGAAAACAAAAAACCGCCACGCGCTTCGCTGCCAAAAGGCTGGCAAAAAGACGATATGGACCTTGAAAAGGCTCTCACCCTTCTGAGCCTGCCACGCCAGATCGGCGAGCACCCAGAGGGCGGCATGATCTCCTCTAATTTTGGACGTTTCGGGCCCTATGTGATGCACCAGCTCCCGGACGATGCAAAGCCGACCTATGCCAATCTCAAAGACCCAAATGATGTGTTTGAACTTGGTATGAACCGCGCGGTGGAGCTTCTTGCGGAGAAGCGCGCCAACCCGGGTCGTGGCCGTTCGGCGGCCGCAAAGCCGCTCAAAGAGCTGGGCGAACACCCCGAGAGTGGGGGAGCGATTAACGTCATGGAAGGCCGCTATGGCCCTTATGTGAAGTGGGAAAAGGTAAACGCGACGATTCCCAAAGATGTCGAAGCAGCGGATGTGACTATCGAACAGGCTGTCGAATGGATCGCAGAAAAGGCAGCCAAGGGCGGCAAGAAAAAGGCCGCTCCCAAGAAAAAAGCCGCCGCGAAGAAGCCTGCAGCCAAAAAGCCCGCTGCGAAAAAAGCTGCGCCCAAGAAAACGGCCCTAAAGAAAGACTGAAATGAGCGGCGGGGGGACTAAGTAGAAACCCTGCCGTGATTGACTCCTTTGCGCCCGCACGCCAAAACTCGGCCAACCATTTCCCTCAGGAGTTCTCCCATGAAAAAAGTCTACGGATCAGCCGCCGAAGCGCTGGACGGCCTTCTCTTTGATGGCATGTTCATCGCCTCGGGCGGCTTCGGTCTTTGCGGCCTGCCAGAGCTTTTGTTGCAAGCGATCAAAGACGCTGGCACCAAAGACCTCACCTTTGCCTCAAACAACGCAGGCGTTGATGACTTTGGCATCGGCATTTTGCTTCAGACCAAGCAAGTGAAGAAAATGATTTCATCCTACGTTGGTGAAAATGCGGAGTTCATGCGCCAATATCTCTCTGGCGAGCTTGAACTTGAGTTCAACCCCCAAGGAACATTGGCCGAGCGCCTGCGCTCTGGTGGATGCGGCATCCCGGGCTTCTTCACCAAGACAGGTGTCGGCACAGTGATCGCCGATGGCAAAGAGCACAAAGATTTCCCGACAGGGCCCAATGGCGAAGACGAGACCTATATCCTCGAAACTGGCCTTTTCGCGGACCTCGCTGTTGTGAAAGCGTGGAAAGCCGACGCCACAGGCAACCTCGTCTTCCGCAAAACTGCGCGCAACTTTAACCCGCCTGCCGCTATGTCAGGCAAAATCTGCGTCGTTGAAGTCGAGGAAATCGTGCCGACTGGCTCGCTCGACCCTGATCACATTCACCTGCCCGGCATCTACGTGCACCGCATCATCCAAGGCGATCACGAGAAACGCATCGAGCAACGCACAGTACGGAGCGCATAATATGTGGGATCGCAATCAAATGGCGGCACGCGCCGCACTCGAGCTGCAAGACGGCTGGTATGTAAACCTCGGCATCGGTATTCCGACGCTCGTGAGCAACTATATCCCCGAGGGTGTTGAAGTGACGCTCCAGTCCGAAAACGGCATGCTTGGCATGGGCCCTTTCCCTATCGAAGGCGAAGAAGACCCAGATCTGATCAACGCGGGCAAGCAGACCATCACAGAGCTGCCCCAGACAGCCTATTTTGACAGCGCACAGAGCTTTGGCATGATCCGCGGCGGCAAAATCGCAATGGCGATCTTGGGCGCAATGGAAGTCGCCGAGAACGGCGATCTGGCAAACTGGATGATCCCTGGCAAACTCGTCAAAGGCATGGGCGGCGCCATGGACCTCGTGGCTGGCGTGGGCCGTGTGGTTGTGGTCATGGACCACACTAACAAACATGGCGAAAGCAAAGTCCTCAAGGAATGCACCCTGCCGCTCACAGGCAAGGCCGTTGTTGACCGCATCATCTCCAATCTCGGTGTGCTTGATGTCGTTGAAGGCGGCCTCAAGATCGTCGAACTTGCTGATGGTGTGACCGAAGAAGAAATGCGCGCCGCGACGCAGGCAACACTGGTCTAAACCGACCAGCATCATGATAGAAAGCGGGCCTCCTTTGAGGCCCGCTTTTTTCTTGGCCAAACTTAGCGACAAATCCATAAAATTGCCCTATTTTGCCCCTATACCTTCGGGCAATGACAATGAGCAGTGACTTTCCAGTAGCGCCCAAGAGCACGGGCTTTCATCGCTGGCGCGACTATGCGCTTTTGAGCGGTCTTTTTGTGCTTGTCCTCACAGGTCTTGCCTCGCTGGCAGCGGCAACAGGCTGGGACGAAACCCTGACACAGTTACGAAAGCTCTCGCTTCTCGAGGTCAGCATCCTTCTGGCACTCTCCCTCGTCAATTACCTCTTTCGCGCCGTCCGGTGGCACGCTTTCACCCGCTGCCTCGGCATTGGAACGCATCTTGCCCAGAACGTCCGTCATTTTCTTGGTGGCTTCGCCATGTCCGTCACGCCGGGCCGTGTGGGAGAGCTGATCCGCATGCGCTGGATCAAGCGCGAAACAGGTTGGAGCTTTGAACGCACAGCCCCCCTCGTGCTCGTTGATCGCGCCTCTGACTTGGCTGCCATGGCTCTCATTCTCGCCGTCGGCCTGCTCTTTTCAGGCGCGATGATCCGCTTTGCCATTCCTGTAACGCTGCTTGCTTTCGCGGGTGCAGTTCTCGTCACACGCCCCGCGCTCCTCTCGGTTAGCGCAGGCCTCTTTTATCACAGCACAGGCCTGTTCCCCCGCCTCATGGCACGCGTCCGCCGCGCCGCGCGATCACTCAAGGCCTTTTCCCGCGCCGATATCCTCACGCTTGCCACCATTCTGGGCCTCATAGGCTGGCTCGCCGAGGGCTACGCCTTCTGGCTTCTGCTCACGTGGATGGACGCCAATATTTCCTTCTGGCTCGCCGTACTGATATTTGTCTTCTCAACGCTTGCAGGCGGGCTCACAGGGGCACCAGGCGGCATCGGAGGCGCAGAGGCCGCCATGGTCGGCCTGCTTCTCCTCGAGGGTATCCCGCTTGAAGTTGCCCTGCCCGCAACAGCCGTCATCCGCCTGACCACCCTCTGGTTCGCCATTCTCATCGGCCTTGGTATCTTCCCCTATGCCGAGGCAAAATCTAATGCAAAAGGAGCCACCTAATGCTCTGGAACACCCAATCCTACACAGGCTGGGGCCGCGCGCTCTCCGCCGAAGGCGAGCTTGCCCGCCCCGAGCGTGCCGCCGCTCTGGCCGAGCTCTATGCACATCCCGCCATTGGCGCGCGGCGCTCCTATGGTGATGCTTGCCTCAACAGCACAGGTGCAGCCGTCGATATGACACGGCTTGACCGCATCCTGAGCTTTGACGCCACCACTGGTCTTGTCGAGGCCGAAGCCGGCGTTCCTGTGGGCGAGCTGGCCCGCCTCTTCGCCCCCCTCGGCTGGATGCCAACGGTTATGCCGGGAACAGGCTTCGCCACCATCGGCGGCTGTATCGCCATGGACGTGCACGGCAAGAACCACCACGTTGATGGCAGCTTTGGCAACCATGTCACCGCAATCAAACTCATGGTCGCAGGCAAGCCCAAGACCATCACCCCCAAGCGCAACGCCGCTCTGTTTAAGGCCACAGTCGGTGGCCTCGGCCAGACAGGCATCATCGCCTCCGCCACGCTCCAGATGTCGCGCTGTGAAGGCGAGGGCATGGAAGTTACCGAGCAACGCGCTGAAAACTGGGAGGAGCACATCGCCCTGCTCTCCAGCTCGCAGGCCCGCTACACTGTCGGCTGGCTCGATTGCACCGCCAAAGGCAAAAACCTTGGCCGCGGTATTGTCGAAGAGGCCCGCTCCACGGCCGTTCGCCCGCAAAGCGCGCCCAAAGGCGGGAGCAAATCCGTGCCGTTCAACTTCCCCCGCTTCACCCTGTCCAAAGCCATGGTTTCGGGCTTCAACAAAGCCTATTACCTGCGCATCCGCGACGGCGGCCAGACCCGTATAAAGCCGCTCGAAGAGTTCTTCTTCCCGCTCGATAAAATCCACAACTGGAACAGGCTCTATGGCAAAAGCGGCTTTCACCAGTTCCAATGTGTTCTGCCTGATGACAGGCTCCCAGAACTGCGCGCCATGGTCGAGATGATCGCAGAAAGCGGCCTCGCCTCGCCCCTCGCCGTGCTCAAACGCCTCGGTACTGATGCCGCTGGCATGATGTCATTTCCGATGCAAGGCTACACGCTGGCCGTCGATTTTCGCGAAAGCGACAAGGCGCGCAAGCTGATCAAAAAGCTCAATGCTGCGACTCTGGAAGCAGGCGGCCGTATCTATTTCGCCAAGGACAGCCTTGCCACCGAAGCCGAGGCCAAAGCCATGTATCCCAATTGGGCCATATGGGCGGAAGAGGTCAACAAGGCCGACCCCGAGCACAAGTTTGAAACCGATCTGACCCGCCGCCTAGGCCTGAGGAGCATCTGACATGACAGAGCCACGCAAAGACACATGGATCATCCTCGGCGCAAGCTCCTCTATGGCTCGTGCCTTCATCCGCCGCCTGTCCGAGCAGGGCCATGCCCTCATCCTGACGGGCCGCGACAAAGACGACCTCATTCGCCTCGCCGCCGATTGTTCCGCGCGCGGCGCAAGCACAGTCGCCAGCTTCCCGATTGATGCGCGCAACGCCACGACATTCAAACCGATCCTCGCCCACGCCAGCGGCCAAGAAGGCCAGCTCTCCTGCGCTGTTTTCCTCGGCTCCATGCCCGATCAGAGCGCGATTGACATGGATCCATCGCTCATCGAAGGCGTGATCGCCGACAGTTTTACAGGGCCAGCAACTTTCCTGCAAAGGCTCGCTCCCCTCATGGAAGAGCGCGGCGGCGGAACAATCGTCGGCGTCGGCTCCGTCGCGGGCGACCGCGGCCGCCTTGGCAACTACGTCTACGGCGCGGCCAAAGCGGGCTTTGCGACCTATCTGTCAGGCCTGCGCAACCGCTTGGGTCGCTCAGGCGCTCATGTGATGACAGTGAAGCCCGGCCCAGTCGATACCGCCATGACATGGGGCCTTGGCAAACAACCCTTCATGACAACATCCGAAGGCGTGGCCGACGACATCCTTAAGGGCCTCAGCAAGAAGCGCAATATTGTCTACACGGCAGGTATCTGGCAGCTGGTCATGTTCGTGATCCGCACAATCCCCGAGCCAATCTTTAAGAAAATGTCGATCTAAGGTGGCTCAAAAGCCAAACCACTGCGCCCAAAGCCCTGCCGCATAAAACATCAGCGACAGCGTGATAAGGATCAAACCGATCCCGCGCTTGTCGCTCAAGGCGAAGACAATCGGATCATAATCCTGCTTGCCATAATAGCCAAGCCGTACCATCCGGAAGAGCCAAGCCGCCAGCGGCAGAATGGCCAGCCAGAGAAACCAGCGATCAGGATAAAGTGCCATCGCCTGCGCACTCTGTGAATATATAAAAAAGATCAGCAGCGCAGAGATCATGCTCACAACAGCAAAGTTGAGAAGCTTGCCCCGATCAGGTCGCCCATAGCCGCGTCCTGGCAAACGCTCGTCGTTTGTCGCCAATGTGAGCTCGGTGAGCCGCTTCACCGCGCCGAGTGTGAGAAAAACAGGGAAGATGAAAAACAGCATCGCCCCCGAAACCGCCACACCCGCCGCGGCCGCGCCTGCCACCACGCGCACAGAATAGAGAGAGGCGAGCAAAATAATATCGACCCAGCGCATCCTCTTGAGCCGCATAGAATAAGCGACCGACACAAAAACATAGAGCAGCGTAATCGCCAGAAACTTAGGCCCAAGGTATGCGCCCACGCCCAGCGCCACGCTCACAAGCACAAGCCCCGTAAGCATTCCGACAGTAAGAGGTACAGTTCCGCTGGCAAAAGGGCGCTTGCATTTCTTGGGGTGCAGGCGGTCGGCCTCTAAGTCCACAAGATCGTTCACAACATATATAGAAGAAGCTGCCGCCGAAAAAGCCACGATGCCGAGCAGTGCCAGCAGCAGTGATCCGCTGTCAAACCGATGCGCCGCCAAAAGCGGCATAAGCAACAGAATGTTCTTCACCCATTGATGGGGCCTGATCGCCTTGAGCAAAGCTCGTACGTTCCAGCTCTGGGGCCGCGTCTCGCCTTTGGCCTCACTCAGCGCAATTCCAAGCTGTGCCGCCAGCGCGGTCGCAAGCTCGGGGTAATCCCGTGTCGAAAGCGCTACAGCCTTATCGGCCGACTTCAGTGCCTCAATCTGTGAAAGCACATCTTCGTTGAGCGGCAGCAGATCTACGCGCAAGCTCACATCTTCTGGCTTTTTCTGGGTCAACAGACTGGCCAGAGCCGCTTTTGGATTTACGCCCAAAGCGCCCCAAAAGTACTCAAGCCTCGGGCTCGTGCGCAGCAAACCACCCTTCAGCGCAAAAACAGTCAAACCCATCAATCCGCTTTCGCCATCTTGAAGTTAAAGACACAGCCATCACTCGCCAGCTCGGGTGGCGTGAGGCAAAGCCCCTTCGCTGTTTTAAACGCGGCAAGGACCTTGGGCACATAGTCTCGCGTTTCGGCGTAGTCAGGCACACCGCCTGCGCGCTTAACAGCATTTTCCCCCGCGTTGTAACTTGCCAGCACAAGAATAGGGTCACGGTCAAACTGCTTCATCAGCACATCAAGATAGGCGACACCGCCTTTTATATTCTCGGCAGGTTGAAGCGCATCCGCCACGCCAAAGCGCTCCGCAGTAACAGGCATAAGCTGCATCAAGCCTTGCGCACCAGCGCTGCTCACAGCGTCAACCCGTCCTCCACTCTCAATCGCGATCACGGCCAGTACAAGCGCAGGCGACACTTCCGTTCCGATTGTCGCCTTCAAGATATCAGCGCCCCGGGTCTCAACAATCCCGCGCAAGGTCTCAAGCCTCGGTGTGCTCACTGTCTTACCGCCAGGCCCATTGCTTACACTGACAAGTGCGGGCGCAAGCCGCCCCGGCGCACTCTCATCCATGTGTGGAGAAATCTTGTCCCAAAACCACGCGTACGCGCCTGTCTTTTGCGTTGGGGGCGGCACGTTCGCCACTTTGGGCTCGGCAAGCTTGGGCGCCGCTGGCTGTACAAGGCTGCTGCTCTTGCCGCGCTGGCGCTCAAGATCGGCGGCTTCGATTTGAATATTGATCCTGTTCTTCGAACCAGCCTTCGGCGGCTTCACCTTTTTGAAGGTGAATTCGCGAAACTGCGCTGGCTCATCAGCCAACACAGGGAGCGCACTTACAAGTGCGACAAGACTCATTACATATAGGGCCCGCATTTTTGCGTTCTGCTCTGCCTGTTACTTTCGCAAACTATCGCAGAATCTTTCGATTTCGGCCAGCCTCGCAGGTATTTTCACATAAAATTTGCGCTAAAATTGCCCTTCCCGAAGGAAATGCTGCTGATTTTAGAGAAAAGTTAAATCATTTAAATGATTAAAATCATACACTTAATCAAATAGGGCTTAGATTCTTTTAAAAGCACTAAAATTGCTCAAATCGTGCCCAATTCCTGCCGCTTTCAACTGGCTATATCTGCCCATACCGAGACGGTGATGAGCCAAAGAGAGAGAGCGGCGCATCAAACAACCGACAAGGTAATGTAAACCTAAATGATCCTTTGGAGGGACATACCATGATGAAATTTATCAAAAACTTCCGCAAAGACGAAGACGGCGCCGTAACAGTTGACTGGGTTGTTCTGACAGCAGCCGTAGTTGGCCTCGCAGTTGCAGCTTACTCTTCAATCCAGACTGGTGCGTCAGACCTGACATCACGCACAAACACATACATGGGTTCACAAAACCCAGGCAGCTTCAACTAAGCTGACTTGAGCTGTCGCGCCGCCTATCAGGGTGGCGCGACTTCCTTCTTCCAAACTCCATTCTCCCCGAAAGGTCCGGCGCATGTTGTCAAAGTTCAAACGCTTCTTCACACGTGAAGACGGAGCCGTCACAGTGGACTGGGTTGTTCTCACAGCCGCCGTTGTTGGCCTATTGGCCGCAGGTTATGGAATGATGCGCCAAGGCACATCAGACTTGGCAGAGGGCACATCAAACTACATGGGATCTCAAGAGCCAGGCGAGTTTTAAAGCCAGAGCCTTTCGCCCACCGCCAAATCAAACCAACCGTCGGAGCCTCCGGCGGTTTTGTTTTATCAAAACGACGCACAGCACTCAAAAGCCCAGCTTCGTTTTCACGATATCACCGCAGCCCCACCACCTTCTCGCCACATTCACAAGCTAGAGCAATGCCAAGGCGGGGTCTTTAGCCCACGCCATAACAAATTTGAGGAATACATCATGCGAGCCGTTTTCGGATTGGTACTCATTGCAGGCATCGCTCTTGCGGGCTTTGCTGTGTACATGGCGAAAGACTACATTGATAACACGCGCAGCGCTCTTGCAGAGGCAGAAGCAAAGAATGGCGCAGTCGATCTGGTCGAAATTTTCGTTTCCAAAAAGTCAGTCAAATATGGTGACACCCTCGCCGCCGAAGATGTGCGCCTTGTTCAATGGCCGCGCAACTCCGTACCAGGAGGCGCTTTCACAGTTCCGGCTGAGCTATTCCCACAAGGCTTTGACAAGCCCCGCTCTGTGCTCCGCTCGATCGAGCCAGGTGAAGCCATTCTCGCTGTCAAACTCACAACAGCAGGCGAACCAGCAGGCCTCACATCCCTGCTCAAGCCAGGTGAACGCGCCTTCACAATCGAAGTCAACGTATCCTCAGGCGTCTCAGGTTTCCTACGTCCTGGCCACTCAGTAGATGTTTATTGGACAGGCCGTGTCCAAAGCAACCAGCGCAACGCCGAAGTCACAAAGCTGATCCAGTCCAGCCTCCCACTGATTGCGATCGACCAATCTGCAAATGAGGAAGTCGAAAAGTCAGGCATTGCCCGTACAGTGACAGTCGCAGCGTCCGCCCAACAAGTCGCATCACTTGCGCAAGCACAGTCAACAGGTCAGCTCTCGCTGGCGCTTGTCGGCTCTGGCGATGCCCGCACAGATGAGGTGATCGAAGTAGACCAAAACGCCCTTCTCGGACTGGTGGAAGCGGAAACACCGCAAGCCATTCAAGAAAAAGAGGTCTGTACCATCCGTACACGCCGCGGCGCGGAAGTCGTTGAAATCGAGATCCCATGCACAAACTAATGTGGTAGATATACTCAAAAACACATCATCATGGGGTCCAGCGCTGGCAGGGCCCCATCTTAGTATCATGGGTGTACTGAGGGTCTGTTGCACTAGATCAACATAAACAAACTCCTTGAAACCTTTGATTCTTGCAAAAAAAACCAAACTAAAGCATGGTCGCGATAATAAAGGGCAAAAAGCCCATAAAATAATGTGATCAGAGAGGCAGGTCACAATGAAATTGAGCAGAATTCTAAAAGCAACCGTCGCAAGCTTTGCGTTAGCATTTGCGACAGTTCCAAATATTAGCGTGGCAGAGTCCCTGCGCGTGGTAAAACGTGGCACATCAAGTACGCTTGAAGTCCCGATGAACCGCGCCGTCGTGGTCGAAAGTGATCAGCCCTTCGCAGAGCTGAGCATCGCAAACCCAGCCATTGCAGACATCTCGTCACTGTCAGATCGCACTATATACGTGCTCGGCAAGGCTCCTGGCCTGACCACACTTACCCTTCTTGATGCCAATGGCCGCCTCATCACCAACGTTGATGTGCGCGTCGCCTCTGACATCTCCGAATTCAAAGAGCGTCTGCGCCAAATTCTTCCCGGCGAGACAATCGAAGTGCGCACCGCCAATGATGGCATTGTCCTCTCCGGTACTGTTTCTTCCGCGGCGCGTCTCCAACGCGCTCTTGACCTAGCGGAGCGCTACGCGCCCGAGCGGGTCTCAAACCTGATGGTTGTCGGCGGCATCCAGCAAGTGATGCTGAAAGTACGTTTTGCCGAAATGCAGCGCACAGTGTCCAAATCGCTTAGCGCATCTTTGGCACTCAATGGCAGCGCCGCAGGCGGCAATCTTGGCCTCAACGGCGGTACCAACACAACAAACAACTCAGGCGGTATCACGACAGCCCTTGGTGGCGCAGTGCCCAGCATCAATGAAAACAACGGCGCTATGCTATTTGGTTTCAATGCAGGCTCCGTCCAAGTCGGTGTCCTACTCGAAGCTCTCGAGACAAAAGGCGTCGTGCGCACATTGGCCGAGCCAAACCTAACGGCACTTTCAGGCCAAGAGGCCAAGTTCCTCGCGGGTGGCGAATACCCAATTCCTGTGGCCCAAGACAGCGGCTCTGTCACCGTCGAATACAAGCCCTTCGGTGTCGAGCTGAACTTTATCCCCCGCGTGGTGGATGGCGATCTCATCAACCTCGAGCTGGAAGCGGCAGTATCATCGATTGACCCGAACAATGGCGCAACGTTCAACAACTTCACTGTAGATGCCTTCAAGCGCCGCGAAACCAAAACAACAGTCGAGCTGCGCGATGGTGAAAGCTTCGCAATCGCAGGTCTTCTGCAAGATGACTTCCGCGACAGTGCAGGCCAAGTGCCTTGGCTCGGTGACTTGCCGATCCTCGGTGCGCTCTTCCGTAGCGCCGATTACAACCGCCAACAGTCTGAACTTGTGATTATCATCACAGCCCACCTTGTCACACCCACCCGCGGCGAAGCCCTCGCGCTTCCAACAGACCGTGTGCGCCCACCGTCCGAGAAAGACTTGTTCTTGCACGGCCGCGTTGCCACTACGGGTGAACAAGGCGGTGTTGTCGGCGAGGTTGCAAAACAAGACTTCAACGGCTCTTATGGTTATGTGATGGAGTAAGGGACATGGTGGGGTTTATGAAAAAACGAATAACGCGAAACGCATTGGTCGCTCTGGCGGCCTGCACCGCGCTGACCGCCTGCTCAAACAACCCAGCCATGATGCGCTTTGAAAGCGAAGCTGGTGTGCTTCTGGGCGGTCAGGACTTCGGCAACGCAACCATGAACAATACTCAGATCATGTCAGGCGAAAAGTCCTATGCCATTGATTTAGCAAACAGATTTGCAGCCGAAGTGATCACAACAGTTCACTTCGCCTTCAATTCCTCGCAGCTTGACGCTGGCGCACAAGACGCGCTGCGCGAGCAAGCCAACTGGATCCGTCAGTTCCCCGAAATCACGTTCCGTGTCTTCGGCCACGCCGACGCACCTGGGTCAAACGGCTACAATAAAACCCTTGGTCTACGCCGCGCCAAAGCGGTCGTTGCCTTCCTGTCGACACAGGGCATCAGCCGTGACCGCCTCGAGGCTGTCTCATCGCTTGGCGAAACGCAGCCACTCGTTGCCACCGAAGGCCGCGAACGGCGCAATCGCCGCGCCGTGACCGAAGTGTCAGGTTTTGTGCGCGCGCATCAGTCGGTTCTGGATGGCAAATACGCTCAAATTATCTATCGCGACTACGTGACAGGTGCTGGAGCCAAGACCGAGCTGACAGGCATTACTGGCAGCGATCTGGCCACAACCGAATAATAAAATCTCAAGGCAGAGCAGCCCCCAGCTCTGCCTTTTGCCCAGAGGCACAAGCCTCGAAACATTCCCCCAATCTCGGAAACAAATCGCAGAAATGCAGGGTTTTGGCCCCAATTCTGCCCCAGTCTAAAGCAATATTCCCTCAAAAGCAGTTGTGTGTCTTGCGTAGAGCAAGGCGCCGAGCGGCAGGATAATCGGTGCAAAAAGCCCGCCTGAACGCTCATATATGAGGAATGAGGCAATGACGCATTCGGATAAAACACTCCAAGAGCTCCCCCCGCTCAAGGCCGTCACGGTGAGTCGTGATGTTCAAAACTTCGATCTTCTTATCGAAGACATGGAGAGCGCCCTCGGTGAGGCTTGGGGCGATATCGGATTCGCAGAAGCCCGTCATTTCTTTGAACAGCCCGAAGCAAAGGCGCTTGAATTTATCGCTATGGCGCTTGATGCCGAGGACGAAGACAAAACTGTATTCCTCAGCGAGATCATAAAATCCGCCAAATCCAAGGGCATCAATGTCGTCCTCATCGCCGAAGATGTGACGCCCACTGCGCTGCACCAGCTCTTGCGCGACGGTGCCGATGAATTTGTTCCCTATCCCCTTCCCGAAGGCGAGCTTCACGCCGCCATCGAGCGCCTCAATACGCCCGCACCTGCACCAGCTGCCCCTGTCTCAGTGGCAGCAGCCCCCGTCGCAGCTGGGCCTGGCAAAAAAGAAGGCGTCATCATAGCAACCCACGGCCTTGCAGGCGGAACAGGGGCCACAACTCTTGCCGTCAACCTCGCGTGGGAACTGGCCACAGTGGATAAGAAAAATCCGCCCAAAGTCTGCCTGATCGATCTCGATCTGCAGTTTGGTTCAATTGCTACCTATTTGGATTTGCCCCGCCTTGAGCCCGTTTTTGAGCTCTGGACAGACACCGAAAGCATGGACGACGAAATGTTCAAATACGCACTGGTGGGCTTTGAAGACCGCCTCAGCGTGTTCACGTCCCCGTCCGATATGATCCCGCTTGACCTGATCACATCAGACGATGTGACCCGCGTGCTTGATATGGCCGCAACACACTTTGATTACGTGATCGTTGATATGCCCAAGACCCTTGTACAATGGTCCGAGGCGGTCCTGCGCAAAGCGGCGGTCTATTTCGCCACGCTTGAGCTTGATATGCGCTCGGCTCAAAACACACTCCGCCTCGTGCGCGCGCTTCAAGCCGAGGATCTTCCCGCCGACAAGCTGCGTTATGTACTCAACCGCGGACCAAAGTTCACCGACCTCAACGGCAAATCGCGTATAAAGCGCATGGCCGACAGCCTCGACATCAAGATCGAAGTGGTCCTTTCGGATGGCGGCAAGCCCGTCACACAGGGTGCAGATCACGGTTTGCCCCTCGCCAGCTCTGCCGCAAAAAATCCGCTGCGCAAAGAAATCGCCAAACTGGCCAGCGAGCTTCACGCGCTCGGCCAGTCTGAAGCCAAAGCTGCATAAAGGGGCGCTACAATGTTTTCACGCTACAAAAAAGACAGCCCCGCTGCTGCCGCCAAAGGTGCCAGCGTTACGGCCCTCCCCCAAAAAGCAACGGCCAATGCGCCGGCTCCAGCAGCCGCCGCACCTGCCCCAGAAGTCAAAACAAGCCTGCGCCGCCCCACATCAGGCACGCCTGCACAGGCCGCACCCATTGATAAAGAAGCCAAGCGCCGCGAGCGCATTGGCGAGCTCAAACTTGAGCTTCACCGCGAGCTTCTCGACAGCCTCAATCTGGCCGCGCTCGACACCGCAACAGAAAGTGATCTGCGCGCCGAAATCAACGCCATCACCGATGAGGTGCTCGCTGGCAAAAACGTCGTGCTCAACCGCGATGACCGAAACACGCTCAACAAAGAACTCTTTGATGAAGTCAAAGGTCTCGGCCCGCTCGAAACCCTTCTGCAAGACGACACGGTAAACGACATTCTCGTAAACGGCCCAAAGCAGATTTTCGTGGAACGCAACGGTAAGCTGACGCTCTCGGATGTGACTTTCAAAGACGAAAAGCACCTGATGCGGATCATCGACAAGATTGTTTCCGCCGTGGGCCGACGCGTCGATGAAAGCAATCCCTACGTTGATGCGCGCTTGCAAGACGGCTCACGGTTTAACGCGATGGTTCCGCCCATCGCGGTTGACGGCTCGCTCGTCTCCATTCGTAAATTCAAAAAAGACAAACTTGGCATCGACGAACTGGTGAACTTCGGAGCCTTTTCTGAAGAGATGGCCGCCTATCTTCAGGCCGCCGTCTCAACCCGCCTCAACGTGATCGTCTCAGGCGGGACAGGCTCAGGTAAAACAACCACGCTCAATGCGCTTTCAAGTTTCATCGCCGATGACGAACGCATCCTGACAATCGAAGACACAGCCGAACTTCAGCTTCAGCAGACCCACGTGGGCCGTATGGAAAGCCGACCACCCAACGTGGAAGGCAAAGGCGAAGTCTCCCCCCGCGACTGCCTAAAAAACGCCCTTCGGATGCGCCCCGACCGCATCATCGTGGGCGAAACGCGCGGTGAAGAAGTTATCGACATGCTTCAAGCTATGAACACAGGCCACGACGGCTCCATGACAACGATCCACGCTAACAACCCGCGCGATGGTATCTCGCGTCTGGAAAACATGGTCGCCATGGCCGGGATCGAAATGCCGCTCAAGGCCGTACGCAGCCAGATTTCCTCGGCGGTCAACCTGATCGTGCAGGCCTCACGCTTGCAAGACGGCTCCCGCCGCATGACTTCGATCACCGAGATCACCGGCATGGAAGGCGACGTTATTTCGATGCAGGAAATCTTCCGCTTCCAGCGTGTCGGCCTCACACCCGACAACAAAATCATCGGTCACTTTACAGCCACAGGCGTTCGCTCGCACTTCTCCGAGCGCTTCCGCCTCTGGGGCTATGATCTGCCCGCAACCCTCTTTGAACCAGTCGCAGCGGAGTAAGCCCCATGGCCATCAGCGCAGAACCCCTGATTTACGGTCTGATCTTTATCGGCGTGCTCGTGCTCGTCGAAGGCATCTATCTGACGCTCTTTGGCCGCTCGATCTCGCTCAACAGCCGAGTGAACCGCCGCCTCGAGATGATCCAGAAGGGCAACAAGCGCGCCGATGTGATGGACAAACTCCGCAAGGAGATGAACCAGCACAAAAAGTCGATGGGCATTCCGCTCTATTCGCTTTTGGCGTCCAAAGCCCAGAAAGCCGCACTGGCCTTCACGCCCATTCAGTTGATTATGCTCATGGGTGGTGTTTCCGTTGTCGCCTTTCTCGGCCTGACACTGGCAACCGACACAACCCTAGCAATCCGCGCCGCAATTGCGCCCATTATGGGCATCGGCGGGATCTTCTTCTGGGTCAATTCCAAAGCCAAAAAGCGCATCTCGATGATCGAAGAACAACTCCCTGACGCCGTCGAGCTCATGGTGCGCTCCCTGCGTGTGGGTCACCCGTTTTCTTCTGCCGTGCAAATCGTGTCCAAAGAAATCAAAGACCCGCTCGCCACAGAGTTTGGCATCATCGCCGATGAAAGCGCCTATGGCCGCGATGTGGGTGAAGCGCTCAAGGATATGGCCGAGCGCATTGGCCTTCAGGATTTGCGCTTCCTGGCGGTTGCCGTAACGATCCAGCAGCAATCAGGCGGTAACTTGGCCGAAATTCTGGCTGGTCTTGCGCAAGTGATCCGCGCCCGCTTCCGCCTCTTCCGTCGTGTAAAAGCGATCACCGCCGAGGCGCAATGGTCGGGCAAGTTCCTCTCGTCCTTCCCCATTGTCGCTCTGATCGTGATCAACGTGTCAAAGCCTGACTATTATGACGAGGTTATGGACCACCCCTACTTTATTCCGGCCTGTATTTTTGTGGCCGCCTTCCTCACGCTTAACCTCTTTGTCATGCGCATGCTGACAAACATCAAGGTTTAGGAGCCAGACATGGACCAGCTGATCGATACACTCACAGGGGCTCTAGGCCCGTTTGGCCCGCTCATCGCAGTGGGCCTTCTGGGGCTCTTCCTCGTTCTGATCGCCATCTCGATGATCATGGCCGAAAAGCGCGATCCACTGGAGCGGCTCAAGCGGGACACGCGTCTGCCATCAAACGCTCGCGAAGTGAAAGAAAAACTGCGCACCGCCCAGCACAACGAAAAGCTGGAGCGATACGCAAACTTCCTCGAGCCTCAAGACGAAGATGAACTGGCTGGCATGAAGCTCAAGCTCATGCAGGCGGGCTACCGCGGAAAAGACTCCGTGCGCTACTTCCACTTTGCCCAGTTCGCGGGCGGCATCGGCCTCCTTGTGCTCGGCGTGGCGTATTTTGTGATGTTCGTGCAAGGCGAACAAACCACCATGCAGCAAACCATCCTTTATATCCTTGGACCAGGTGCCTTAGGCTACATGTTCCCCAAATATTGGGTCACCAAACGCATGCAAACGCGTCAAGAAGCCTTGACCAACGGCTTCCCCGACGCACTTGATATGATGCTCGTCTGCGTCGAGGCAGGTCAGTCTATGGAACAATCGATCATCCGCGTCGGTAAAGAAGTGCGCCCCTCTTGCGCCGATCTGGCCGACGAACTTGACATCGTCGCCAACGAAATGAAAGCAGGCAAAGACAAATCAACTGTTCTCAACGACATGTCCGAGCGTTGCGGGTCACAAGATATCTCAAGCTTCGTGACGGTGATGAACCAGTCTCAGGCCTTCGATACGCCGATGTCTGATGCGTTGCGCGTATATTCTGCCGAAATGCGCGATAAACGCGTGATGCGTGCCGAAGAAGCCGCGAACAAGTTGCCAACCAAGATGACACTTGCCACAATGATGCTGACGGTGCCGCCGCTCCTGATCATTCTGGTCGGGCCCTCGGTTCACGGCATCACGCAGTTGGGCAACATGTAGGGTTTTCATGACACACCGCCGGTTCGAGCTTTTACTGGCCACCCCTCTTCTCTTCGCTTTGGCCGCTTGTTCAACAGGCGGCCTTGGCGCATCCAAAGACAGCCCCTACGCGCCGGGCCGCAAGGCTGGCGTTGAGGCCGTGGATGGCTTGCTTGTTGGTCACCGCCTCATGGACGCGGGCGAATACGAGCTCGCCCTACGCGCCTTTACCCGCGCCGCAGCCGCGCAAGGTATGACAGTCGATGTGCTGAGTGCACTGGGTTCCGCCAATATCGGTCTCGGGCGGCTCGGGCAGGCCGAGAAGCTCTTGCGCCGCGCTATTGAAGAAGACGATGCCGTTCCCGAAGCCTGGAACAATTTAGGAGTGATCCTGATGGAGCGTGGCGAATTTGCCGAAGCCGCGCAAATATTTCAGCAGGCCTATGCACTCGATGATGGCCAAAGTGACTCAATTCGCGATAATCTACGCTTAGCACTCGCAAAATCGGAGAATTCCGACTATACAGAGAGCAACGAAGAGCAAAAATATAAATTGGTACGGCGCGGAAGCAGCGACTTTCTGATACGATCGATACCATGACGAGGCCGAGGCAGTAAAAGGACGCAGGCAAATGCGCCATTTTCGAGTAATTTCCATGTGCTTTCTGGGCATAGCCACGCTTGCTGGCTGCCAGAAGTCAGGTGACCAAGAGGTCAACCGCGCATTTCAAGACGTAAATGTAGTCGATGAAAGCAACCTGAGTGACATAATGCTCACGGTCGCCGACCCCAATGAAGCGGTCAACTATTTCAAGCGCACCGTCGCCGAAAACCCCGATCGCGCCGATCTTCACCGTGGTCTTGGTCAGTCTCTGATCCGCGCCAAACGTCCGACAGAGGCCGTTCCCGTCTATGAGCGCCTGATGAAACTAGACGGCGCAACCGATGAAGACCGTGTCGATTACGCCGATGCCCTTCTCCGCGCAGGTGACTGGCCCAAAGCCGAAGCCACGCTTGATGCTGTCCCCCCGACTTATGAAACCTTCAAGCGCTACCGCCTTGAAGCTATGGTGGCCGACAGCAACAAAGAATGGAAAAAAGCAGACAGCTTTTACGAAACAGCCGTGGGCCTCACAACCCGTCCCGCAGGCGTCTTGAACAACTGGGGCTATTCCAAGCTCAGCCGTGGTGACTTCAAAGAAGCCGAACGCCTGTTCGCTGACGCCATCCGCCAAGACAGCTCGCTCTTCACAGCCAAAAACAACATGGTTCTGGCCCGTGGCGCTCAGCGCGATTATAATCTGCCCGTCATCCCGATGTCTCAGGTCGAACGCGCCCAGCTTTTGCACACTCTTGGCCTATCGGCCATCAAGCAAGGCGATGTCGAGACAGGCAAAGGCCTCCTCCAAGAAGCCATCAACACACATCCGCAGCACTTTGAAGCAGCGGTGCGCTCCCTGCGTGCGCTTGACAGCAACGTCAGCAACTAAAGCCGATGATGGAGCAGACATCCTTCGCGGCATGGCTCTTTCTGCCATTCGTGCTGCCCATCTGTATCTGGGCCGCGTGGAACGATCTACGGGCCATGAAAATCCCCAACAAAGCCGTGATCGCCCTCGCGCTGGTTTTCGTTCTGCTTGGCCTCTTCGTCATGCCATGGCCTGACTATCTCTGGCGGCTGGCGCAGCTCGTCGTTGTGCTTCTGGTGGGTATCGTGCTCAACGCCACAGGCGCAATGGGCGCGGGCGATGCAAAGTTTGCCGCCGCCGCCGCGCCCTTTATCGCCTTGGGTGATCTGCGCATTCTTATGGCGCTCTATGCGGCCAATCTCCTTGCCGCCTTTGTCACACATCGCCTCGCCAAACACACCAAGCTGCGCAACCTCGCGCCAGACTGGAAAAGCTGGAACGTCGGGTCTGACTTCCCGATGGGCCTCAGTCTTGGCGGCACCCTCGCGCTCTATATCGCCATGGGCACTTACTTCGGAAGCTGAACCCGAAACGCCGCGAGCAGGTCGTCTTGATAGATTGGTTCAAGCACGATCCCGCGAGCCGCAATTTCCTCCATCACAAGCGCCTTAAATTCGGGTTTAAAGCTGCACTCAGGCAGCACAAAGAGCCGCGCGTTCTCGATCCCGGGCAAACCTCCATAATACCAAGGCGCACCGTCTGTCAGCGGCTCAAAGTCGCCATAGAGCCAGAGCGTGTTAAAAAGCCCCGCCACATAGGTGGGCTGTCCACCAAGCCCTGCGCTCTCAAGCCGTGCCGCCATGGCGCGCATATGTGCTACAGAGCCGCCCGCAAGCGTACAGACACGGTCCTCGGCGTCTAAAGCATAAGTCCCCAATGGCCGCTCAAACCGAACGCTCACGCCACGCAGATCAGGGTGACGCGCCATCAAAGGCTCAAACGCCGCCTGCGGCTGCAAGATATGCCGCAAAGGGCTCATCGCAATATTGATCGTTGGCGCCGCCACAAACGCCAGTGCGAGCGCACCCATCAGACCGAGGCTGCGCCTTTTTTCCTGCCCCTGCGCCAACACAAAGAGCACGAGCCCCCACAAAAGAAGCCAAAGAGGGTCGTTTCCAAAGTTCTGATAAGACACATAAATCGCCCCTGGCAGCAGAACCGCAAGGATCAGCCCTGCAGGCTCGTCTTTGAGCCGTCCGCGCAGCCAGAGCACCGAGCCAACGGCCAGCAATGTCCCCGCCGCATATGCGGGCGACAACATCACTTGCGCCCAGCCTTGTCCCGGCGCAGGCCGCACAGGCGAGCGCGCAACAGCAAGCAGATCGGCGAGATACGCCTGCCAAAAGCCAAAACCGGAAACGAGCGTTTGCAGCCCCAAAAGTCCAAGGCCAACAGCCGCAGATATCACAATCACCCGCCCCTGACGGCGCAGCAAAAGTCCAAGGACCACAGCAGGTGCAAAGGCCACAAAATAGGTCGCCTTGATCAAAACCAGAGCCGCCATCGCCGCGCCAATCACGGCCCCGTCCGCCAGAGCATTTTCGCGTTCCGCAGGCAAGATCACCAAAGCAAGAGGCAAGAATACAACCGCCCAAGCCCAGCGATTGTAATGCATTGACAGCGACAGCTTCACATCATCGCCGCCATACACCATCCCCGCCGCCAAAAAGAGCACCACAGCCCCAAACGCCAGAGCCAATGGCACGGTGCGAAAGCGGCTCACAGCGACCCAAACTGTCGGGAGCAGGAGCAGCCCTGCCACTAAAATCTGCCCCCATTTAAGAGCAGCTCCAAGACCAAGCCCCGCCTCTTTGAGCACCACAAAAGGCAAAAGCCCCCAAAGCCCCAAGGGCGTCATCACGTCTTCATGAAGCTTTGCCCCGCCCTCAAGGCGCAAGACAAGATCAACAAGATGCAGCATATCGGTTTCGTGCTTGGCAAAATCAAACCCGCCGCGCAGGGCTGCCAAGACAACAATCCCCCCGAAAACCCCCGCAATCAGCCCCAAAACACGGCCTGCCTGTGCGTTCTGCATCACAACCTCTTCATTTTTTATGCACTTTATGGGGCCATATTGGCCTTTGCACGGTTTTTGTTTGGGGCTTGGGCCAAGGGCCGCTAAACTCGGTTCAAAAGGCTGGCACAAGACTGGCCCATGTTAACGAGTAGACTGAGGCGTCACATGAATATGCAAGCTACAGCCGTCATGGCTCCCCCCCCGCCCAAAACGCTGGATGATATGCAGCTTCCCCACGTGATGATGCGTGACATTGCTCTCAAGACAATGTTTCGCAAAAACATCAACGAGGTGAGCGAGCTGGCCCGCGCCATCTGCCTCCCCCGTCAAGTGACGCAGGAACTGATCGACATGGCCCGAGAGCAAAAGCTCGTCGAGGCCACTGGCACACTCAACGCAAGCGCAGGCGGTGAGATGGGCTATCAGCTCACCGACGGAGGCAAATCGCGCACACTTGATGCGCTGTCTCAGTCTGAATACTTCGGCGCCATGCCCGTTCCGCTCGCCGTCTACCGCGAACAGATCAAGCGCCAGTCGATCCGTAATATTCAGGTCACACGAGAACAACTCACAAGCGCGATGGGCCACCTGATCTTGCCAAACGAGCTTCTTGATCATCTCGGCCCAGCCGTCTCCGCAGGTCGCTCGATCTTGATGTATGGCCCTCCAGGCAACGGCAAATCCTCAATCTCAAACGGCATTCGCGACGCAATGGGCGACAAAGTCTATGTCCCCCGCGCTATCGAATACGCAGGTCAGGTGATCACGGTCTATGACCCTATCGTGCACGCCGCCGTCGATGAGGAAGAGGATGATCCCACCTCCCTGCGCCGCCGCGTGACCTTTGACACACGCTATGTCAAATGCGACCGCCCCACAGTGATCACAGGGGGCGAACTCTCCCTTGATATGCTTGATCTGGTCTACAATCCCACAGCGCGCACCTACCAAGCGCCGCTTCAGCTCAAGTCCACTGGCGGCATCTTTATCGTCGACGATTTGGGCCGCCAAAAAGAACCGCCCCAAGCCCTGATCAACCGCTGGATCGTTCCGCTCGAAGAGAGCAAAGATATCCTCGCGCTGCAATCGGGGGAGAAATTCGAGGTGCCTTTCGATACCCTCGTGATCTTCTCAACGAACTTCCACCCCAACAAGATTTTTGACCAAGCTGCGCTCCGCCGTATCTTTTTCAAAATCAAGATCGACGGCCCCGATCAGGAAAACTTCCTCAAGATTTTCGCCATGGTCGCCCGCTCCAAGAAAATGGAGCTCGATGAGGCCGCCTTGGTGCACCTGCTCAAGGTCAAATACCCCACGATCGACAACATCTACGCAAATTATCAGCCCGGCTTTCTCATCGACCAGATGCGCGCCATCTGCGACTTTGAGGGCATTCCCTACAAGATGTCACCCAGCCTGATTGACCGCGCATGGGCCAACATGTTCGTCAAAGAAGAAGACATCGTAAACTAAACGATCAGAAACCAAACAAAAAAGGGCGCTCCAGCCTTCGCCATCGCGCCCTAAAATTCTATAATTTTCAGAGTCTTAAGCCGTCAGCCCTTCAGGCTCCGCAAGCCCGTTGGCACGGCAACAGGCGGTCACAGTATTGGCCAGCAGGCAAGCAATCGTCATTGGCCCAACACCGCCAGGCACAGGCGTGATCGCCCCAGCACGAGCCGCGCAGCTGTCAAAGTCCACATCGCCGACAAGCTTGTTCTTGCCATCCCGCTCGATACGGTTGATCCCCACATCAATCACGGTCGCACCCTCCTTGATCCAGTCCCCCGGGACCATCTCAGGCCGCCCGACAGCCGCCACCACGATATCCGCGCGGCGCACGACATCGGCCAGATCTTTTGTACGTGAATGCGCAATCGTCACCGTGCAGCTATCGCCCAGCAGAAGCTGCGCCATAGGCTTGCCAACAATATTTGAACGCCCAATCACAACAGCATCCATCCCGCTCAAAGAGCCATGATGGTCGCGCAGCATCATAAGGCAGCCAAGCGGCGTGCAAGGCACCATGCTCTTTTGCCCCGTGCCAAGCAATCCAACATTAGAGATATGAAACCCGTCCACATCCTTGGCAGGGTCAATCGAGTTGATCACAAGGTCTTCGTTCAAGTGCTTGGGCAGCGGCAATTGTACCAGAATACCGTGGATTTCAGGATCATTGTTGAGCTGGTCAATCAATGCCAGAAGCTCCGCCTCAGGCGTCTCCACATCAAGCTTATGCTCGACAGACTTCATGCCCACTTCGACAGTCATCTTGCCCTTGGAGCGCACATAAACTTGGCTCGCAGGGTCCTCGCCGACCAACACAACAGCAAGCCCTGGCGTAATCCCATGCTCTTCCTTGAGGCGGCTCACATGCCCCGCGACCTTCTCGCGCACTGTGCCCGCAAAGGCCTTCCCGTCAATAATCGTCGCGCTCATGTCGTCCTCTTCTTTCTCTAAATATCCCTGCCAGAGGCATGGAGCCGCATAGCGGCGACCGGAGCATCAGGGGCTAAATGCCCTTGGTGCTCCGGCCCTTTTCCTTAAAACAGGCCTTCAATCTCGCCTGCGTCGTTCAGGCGGATTGTTTCAGCCGCAGGCACCCGTGGCAAGCCCGGCATTGTCATGATCTCGCCACAGACAACCACAACAAAACCAGCACCCGCACTCAGGCGCACTTCGCGCACAGGCACAGAGTGCCCGGTTGGCGCACCACGCAAGCTCGGGTCGGTCGAGAAGCTATACTGCGTCTTCGCCATACAGACCGGAAGGTTGCCGTAGCCCTGCTCTTCCCAAAGCTTAAGCTGGTCACGGATTTTCTTGTCCGCAATCACCTCATCAGCGCGGTAAATCCCTTTTGCAATCCGCTCAATCTTTTCAAAGAGTGGCATGTCATCAGGATACAGCGGAGCAAACTGGCTCGCGCCACTGTCCGCAATTTCGGCCACACGCTTGGCAAGCTCTGCGCTGCCTTTGGAGCCAAACTCCCAGTGCTGGCTGACAATCGCTTCAGAACCTTGGCTCTTCACGTAGTCTTTTACAGCCTGAACTTCTGCCTCGGTGTCGGTCACAAAGTGGTTGATCGCAACAACAACAGGAACTCCAAAGGACTTCAGGTTGCCAATATGGCGGCCAAGGTTGGCACAGCCCTTTTTAACAGCGTCAACATTCTCGCCACCAAGGTCCGCTTTCGCAATCCCACCGTTCATTTTCATGGCGCGCACAGTGGCCACAAGCACCACACAGTCAGGCGCAAGGCCCGCTTTGCGGCATTTGATGTTCATGAATTTCTCAGCACCAAGGTCCGCGCCAAAGCCCGCTTCTGTCACAACATAGTCGGACAGTTTGAGCGCGGTCTGCGTTGCAATCACAGAGTTACAGCCATGGGCGATGTTGGCAAACGGGCCGCCGTGAACAAACGCAGGGTTGTTCTCAAGCGTCTGCACAAGGTTTGGCTGCATCGCGTCTTTCAGCAAAACAGTCATCGCGCCTTCCGCCTTGATATCGCGCGCATAAACAGGCGAGCGGTCGCGGCGATAGGCAACAATCATACTGCCCAGACGCTCCTCAAGGTCTTTGAGGTCTTTGGAGAGGCACAAGATCGCCATAACTTCCGAGGCAACAGTGATGTCAAAGCCATCTTCGCGTGCAAAGCCGTTTGAAACGCCGCCGAGCGACGATGTGATCTGGCGCAAGGAGCGGTCGTTCATATCCACAACACGGCGCCAAGTCACACGGCGGGTGTCGATATCGGCCTCATTGCCCCAATAAATGTGGTTGTCCAGCATCGCGCTCAGAAGCGAGTGCGCAGAGGTGATCGCGTGGAAATCGCCCGTGAAGTGCAGGTTCATGTCTTCCATTGGCACGACTTGTGCATAGCCGCCGCCAGCTGCGCCGCCCTTCATCCCGAAGTTCGGGCCCAAGCTCGCTTCGCGAATACAAACCATCGCCTTCTTGCCAATCGCGTTCAAGCCATCGCCAAGACCCACGGTCGTTGTGGTCTTGCCCTCGCCCGCAGGCGTCGGGTTGATAGCCGTCACAAGGATAAGCTTGCCGTTTTTATTCTTTTGCACAGAGTTGATAAAGCTCTGGCTCACTTTGGCCTTGTCGTGGCCGTAAGGCAGCAGATGCTCGCTCGCGATCCCGATTTTATCGCCAATCTCTTGGATCGGGCGCTTCTTGGCTTCGCGGGCAATTTCAATGTCGGACTTATAGCTCATAGCGGATTCCTTTTTCCCATCCGGCTTCTCTTGCTGCCCTTCTATCGGCCCCAAAGAGACAGCGGCGCGCGGAATCCGACATTTCCAAAGCCCATAGCGGCGGAGTGTCGCAGCCACAATCTGCGCCTGTCGCCTATCGGAAACTCATTCAGCGGCGCGCTTGTGCCAGATGCGGCCAGACCGGTTGATCAGGAACATGCAGCACAAGCTCATCCCCGAGAGTGATCTCTCCGCCACGCTCAACCCAAGCTGTAACACCGCGGCGGTGCTTTGCGGCAGGTTTAAATGCCTTGCCGTACCCCGCGTGCTCGGCCTCGACTTCCTTGGCAGGATAGATGCAGGGGCGATTTTCCATATCAACCACGAGCGCCGCACCCGAAGGTGCAAGCAAGCGCGAAGATGGCGGCACATGGGTAAAGTCAGGGATCCCCTCGATCACCAGCGATGCGCCCAAATGCTCGGGCTGCAAAGCCTCAAGCCCCATCTCGGCCGCAATCAGCGCCATTTCTTCGACAGATAAAACAGAGAGTTGTCGCACATTCGCAATCTCGCTGCCTTTGGGATACTGGCTCGTGACACGGCTGCAAGACACGCGTGTAAATCCGCCATGCGCCTCGCCTTCCATTCCGTCAAACCCAAGCCTCACAGAGCGGAGCGGCTCTGAGCGCAAGCCTGCATCACGGTCTTCTACACGCCCAATCCATTTGATCACGGCCTTAAAATTCGTTGGTTTCAACGCAGGCATATCAGCCCCCCTCATTACCTCGTGAATTTGGCGCAGCATAACAATGAACAAGGTTCTCGTACGCCAAAAATCAGTGTCACAGCCACTTCTTGCCGATTTCCGGATCCAAACGAAGGACGATAGATAACGCAAGCCTTCCGTTACGCCACTTCCTGACAGCTCACTTCTCGGTAAACTTAAGCTCAATCCGGCGGTTCTGCGCACGCGCCTCCGGGGAATTGCCATTCGCAATAGGTTGATACTGCCCAAATCCATTGGCGCTCAACCGCTCGGGCGGAATATCAAGGAAATTCACCATATACCTTACGACAGAAAGCGCCCGCGCCTGAGAGAGTTCCCAGTTATCAGCAAACGCGCCCGCGCCCGACAAAGGCACATTGTCAGTATGGCCGTCCACACGGATCACCCAATCAATCTCATCAGGGATATCTCCGACAACATTGCGCAAAATACCTGCAATCTTGGCCAGTTCGCCCTGCCCTTCACCGCTCAGATTGGCCGCCCCCTGCGCAAACAGCACCTCGGAGGAAAAGACGAACCTGTCGCCCACAATGCGTACACCGTCCTGCGCGCCAATCACGTCTCTCAAACGTCCAAAAAACTCGCTTCGATAGCGTTCGAGGTTCTGCTTTTCGGCCTCAAGCCTGACCCGCTCAGCCTCTTCCAGCTCGCGCCGCTTGCGCTCTTCGGCCGCCGCACGCGCCAAGGCCGCGTTGAGATCCTGCCCCAAGTTCGAAAGCTGAATATCGCTCGCGGCGTCACGCTCTTTGTAATCATCGATAATCGCCTGAAGGCTGCCAAGCTGCGCCCGCAAAGCCGCGACTTGCTGATTGAGTAAGGCTTGCTCTCGCAGCGCCTCTGCTGAGCGCGCCTCTTCTTCTGAGAGCGCAGCATTGGCTTGGGCCAACAGCACAGCACGCGCCTCTGTCTCGCTCAACGTCTCGCCAAGCGCTCCCTCAAGCGCAAGCTTCTCTGCCAAAGCCTGCGCAAGCTTCGCACGCATATCCGCGTTCATTTCGGCCTGTGCAGCACCCTCTGATTCAGCCTCAAGCAGCAATGCCGCGATCCGTTGACCGAGCTCATCCTCTTTCGCCTCCGCCGCGGCGAGCAAGGTCAGCGTCTCTTCCGCATCCTTGCGCGCGGCCTCAAGCGCGAGTGTCATCGCCGTGAGCTCTGTGTCCGCTGCTGCAAGCCGCGCACGCAAAGCCTCTGCTGCCGCCAGCTCGATGGCGCGGGCGGCTTCCTCTTCGCTCAATGCCGTCTCGACCCGTGCAAGCGCCTCATCTTTTGCCGCCGCTTCGGCCTCAGCCGCTGCAATCACGGCCTCCAAAGCCGCCTTCTGCGTGCTAAGGTCGGCGCTCTCGGCCCGCAAAGCCTCAGCCTCGCTCTGGGCCAAGTTCCGCTCCGCCAAAAGGCTCGCCACCTGAGCCTCAAACCCCGTGATCTGCGCTTCTGCAGCACTCAACGCCTCGTCTTGCGCCTGCGTTTGGGCCCGCAAAGTTGCGATCAAAGCCGCCTGCTCCCCCGCCCGTGTGCGCGCCGCCTCAAGCGTCACACCAAGCTCACCAACCCGCGCCTCAAGCCCCGAGGTCTTGCGCTGTTCAAGCCCAAGTGCCTGCGCCAGCTTGGCAATTTCGGCATTCAGCTGGTTCATCTCGCTTTCCTGCCCCGTGATCGTCTCACGCAGCACGAATTGAACGACCATAAAGATGGTCAAAACAAACATCAGAACAAGCAAAAGCCCCGTCATCGCATCGACAAACCCAGGCCAGATATTGGCCTGAAAGCGCTGCCCAGTGCGGCGGGAAAGGGCCATAAGCTAGCCCTCGTTTCCAGTGGCGTCTGGCGTCTGGCGGCTCACGCGCAACTTACGCACAGTGTTAGGTCCCTGCCCGCCAAGTACCTTGCCCAGATCGGCAATATCGGTGCGCAGCTCAGCCATCATCTCTTGACGCCCCGCGCTGATCTCTTCCAAAACTCGCAGCATCTGCACATCAATCGATCTGAGGCGCATACGGCTCTCAGCATCAATCCCAGCTTCCGTGCTGCTACCGCTGCGCTGACGCAATTCGCCAATCAGCGCGTCTTGCCCTTCAGCCACACGGCCAAGCGCGCTCAACGTCGGGCTGGCATCGCCCATCTCGGCCATAAGCCGTTCAAGCGCACCAGTCAGTTGCACAAGCCGCTCATCAACTGCCGCTTGGCGCGCATCGCCAGCGCGGAAAATGTCCTGCAAGGCCTCCATCTGCTGTGCCATATGCTCTAAAACGCCGTCATAAACAGCAGCCTGGCCGCCCTCTTCGCTCTCGCCAGAGGCAAAGCCAAGACGGGTGATCGAGCTGAGCCACTCCTCCAGTTCACGATAAAAGCGGTTTTGCGCATGGCCTGCAAAAAGCTCCAGCAACCCCACAACAAGCGAGCCAGCAAGACCCAGAAGGGAAGACGCAAACGCAACGCCCATACCAGAAAGCTGCTGATCTAGCCCGCTCATCAAACGCCCAAAAACCTCAACACCGCTCTCTCCTTCGGCGGGGGCAAGACCTCGGATCGTGTCAACAAGCGCAGGAACAGTCGTCGCCAGTCCGTAAAATGTGCCCAAAAGGCCAAGAAAAATCAGCAGACTGACAATATACCGCGTGATCTCCCGCTCTTCGTCGATCCGCTGCGCCACTGAGTCAAGAATAGAGCGTGCCGAGCCAGAGCTAATCTGCCTCCCATGTGCCCGCGCACTGAGCAGATTGGCCAAAGGCGTCAAAAGAGACGGCGGCAACACCCCTTCACGCTCCGCCACATCCGCTGCGAACGCCTCGATCCAGCGCACAGAGCGCATCATTTGATATATCTGCCAGAACGTCGCCAAAACGCCGACGGCAAAGACAAAAACGATAAACCCGTTGAGATAGGGGTTCGCCTCGAAAACAGGCAATACCTGTGGCAGAGCCAAGAGGGTAACAAACCCCGCCAGCCCAAGCGCCAACAGCATCAAAACGATCTGTCTCAAAGGTTGCGAAAAATACAGCTCGGCCTCACGGTCCGGATGCGCCATCGTGACGGCTCCTGACGCTTATTTCAATTGCGTCAACCATAAGCAGAACTCACGCTCAAGCCAAGAAAAATGCCAACGTCCGCCCGACAAGAAAAAGCGGCGCGCAGAATATGCGCGCCGCCTTCAGGGGGAGGGAGAGGAATATCGCAGTCAGGCTTAGCGGAAGTGCGCACCACCAGGAGCTGTCGAGATCGCATCCGAGCCTTCAAAGAGGCTCACTTGGAGCATACCGTCCGTGGCTTCCTGCCCGTTGCGCTTGCTGTTGAACTTGGGCGCATCAATCGTGATGCGTTCGCCTGCTGTTGCCTCTACGGCGTATTCATTTGCCGAAAACGCAGGGCCATCCGTGCCAAGTGCAAGAGCTGATGTCGCTGTAAGAGCAAGGGCGAGGGCTGTGTTGAGTACGAGTTTCATAAGAGTATCCTTTGTTGAGATGCGCACATCGGCGCGTGATTTGAAAAAGAGGGTGTTCTGCGGCTTAGCGGAAGTGCGCGCCGCCTGGGGCTGTCACGATAGCGTCTGAGCTTTTGAAGACGTTGAGTTGCAACTTGCCGTCAATTGTCTCTTGGCCCGAGCGTGTGCTGTTTGACTTGGTCGAGATCACTGCCACAACTTCACCAATAGTGCCTTGGCCTACATAGCTGTCTGCGCTCACTGCGGGGCCTTCAACACCTGCGGCAAAAGCTGTTGTTGCGGTAAGAGCAAGGGCGGCGACTGTATTGTATACGAGTTTCATAATGTGGTCCTTTATGTTTGTTTTGCGCTCATGGCGCGGTTGCTGTCTGTTTTCCGTCGGCGTCTTCACCGTCCGGCATGCAACCAATCTGAGCCTTGCCGCTCAATATTTCAAAACACCCCTGCTCACCGCCCCGTGCAAAAGCGCGACGCAATCGTGAGCCCAAGAAAAATCCCCAAGTAAAGTCTAACTTTATCAATTATTTTCATGTGCTTACGCAGAACTGAAGAAATCATCGACTGAAATATTTCACAGATTTCACAGCCGCATGATCAAAAAGAGATGGGATTTGTGATCGAAATTTTAGGTGCGCTCACGCACATTAAGAGCAGCAATGGCTGCCTTCGTGATCAACACGCACCAAATATTTCAGAAAATTTGGCCTTCAGCCAAGCATTTTCACGCGCGCCACAATAGAATCGAGCTCAGAATCCGAAATCCCCAGCTCGTGCAAATGCGCCGCCGTGTTAAAGAGATACTCGCTGTTCGGCCCACGCCCACCATGCGCACCCGCAATGATCCGCGCCTGCTCTTCCAGATCAAGTCCGCCGCAATACTGCACATGGGCCGCATCAATCACATATGTCACAGCTTCAACACGGCGCTTGTCGGCCAGCGTAATCTCAAGGGTGCGCTCTACATAGGCCGAAGAGATCAGCTCACGCTCGCGCAGATATGCGAGAACATCTGCCTCCTGCCCCGTCCGCACAGAAAAGGCGACCCCATGGCAGCGCGCCCGTGGCATCTCGTCGAGCGCCAATACAAGTCCTGGGTTTTCCTCTGTTCCGCGGTGGTGGATCGAACGCATACAAAAGCTGCGGGCATAGCCTTCAAGCGTGGCAATCCGCATCTCATCCACTTCAAAGCCAGGGTTCCAGATCAAAGACCCATAGCCAAACACCCACATCGTCATATCACTTGTCCCTTCGCGCGCCTGCCCCCATAAACACCATCACCACATGAGGGAAAAGGTGCACGCGTGAAAAAACTGCTCGTTCTTATCGTGACTCTGGCCGCGCTCTGGGCTGGCTATTGGTTCGTCGGCGCCGCTGGCGTCAAAGCTGGCTTCGCCGTGTGGTTTGACGCCCGCCAAAGTGAAGGCTGGCAAGCTGAGTATTCCGACCTTTCGGTCAAAGGCTTCCCCAACCGGTTTGACACAACCCTGACAGACCCCGCCCTCGCCGACCCCGCCACAGGGCTCGCATGGTCGGCCCCCTTCGTTCAGCTTTTCGCCCTAAGCTATCAACCCAACCATATCATTGCGGCCTTCCCCGAGTTCCAGACATTGCGCACGCCAGAAGCCCGCTTTGCGCTCAAGAGCGAAAAGATGCAGGCCTCCATGGTCATGGAGCCCAACACAGACCTCGCCTTTAATCGCGCCAATCTCGCGGCCACAGCCCTGACAATCACGCCAGAAGTGGGCGCACGCATTCATATTGCTGGACTGCAAACTGCACTCACCCGAGAAAACACCTCAAGCTATCGCGCCGCTTTCAATGCCGATGGCCTCGCCCCGCCGCTTCCTGCAGCGCTCACAGACGAGCTGCCCGAGGCGCTCACATCCTTTCGCGCCGATGCCACTCTCGATTTTACCAAACCATGGGATATTACAGCCCTTGAAGAGAGCCGGCCCCAACCAACAAAAATCAAGCTCCACCTCGCCGAAGCCGAATGGGGTCAGCTCAAACTTGCCGCCGCTGGCGAGCTTTCTGTGGATCGTACAGGGACACCCACAGGCACAGTCACCATCAAAGCCCGCAACTGGCGCGACATTCTCGCGCTGGCGACAGCCTCAGGCGCATTGCCCGCTGCACTGACCGATCAAATCGAACAGGGTCTGTCCCTTCTCGCCAATTTCTCTGGCAATCCAGAAACGCTGGATATCCCACTGACTTTCTCAGGCGGCTATATCAAAATTGGCCTCATCCCCGTCGCCCCCGCGCCGCGCCTGTCGATCCGATGAGCGACTGTCCTTACGAGGCCGCGCTCCTGACGCATTGGGTCGGAGCCTCGGATAGTGCGGCAGACAGCGCCCATGACCTCGCCCATATCCGCCGCGTATGGGCCAATTGCCAACACATCGCCAAAGGCGAAAATGCCCCCGTTGATCTAGACCTGCTCCATGCCGCCGCGATCTTCCATGATCTCGTTAATCTGCCGAAGGACGCGCCCAACCGTGCAGAGGCCTCCCGCCTTTCGGCCGAAGCCGCCGCCCCGCTGGCGCGCGCCTGCGGTTTTCCCGAGGCCAAAATCCCCGCGCTGAAGCACGCCATTACCGCCCACAGCTTTTCCGCAAATATGCATCCCAAAACACTTGAAGCCAAAATCCTGCAGGATGCCGACCGCCTTGATGCCCTTGGAGCCATCGGCCTTGCGCGCATGCTCATGGTCTCAGGCGCGCTCGCCCGCCCGCTCTATGACAGCACAGATCCTCTGGCTCAAAACCGCGACCCAGACGACACCGCCTTCGTCCTCGATCACTTTCAAACAAAACTCTTCACCTTGGCTGACACCATGCAAACTGTAACCGCCCGCCAAATCGCCGAAGAGCGCACGCAATACATGCGCAGCTTCCTCACCCGCCTGCAAAGCGAGATCCCCGAGAGCTAACCCTCCCCGCTCTTTTTCTTTCCAGAAATATCCCGGGGGGTCTGGGGGGCTGGCCCCCCAAGCTGGTCGGATTTTCGCGCAGCGAAAATTCGAAACCGAGCTCACCTCGTCCAGCGCACGGCACCGTGCGCTCGATTAACACTGCAAAATCCCGTTTTGGCGGTGCACGGGTTGTGCACGGGTTGTGCACGCTTTTCACCCCCCTAGAATCAGGGCCGTTAACTTTTTTATTTGCAGTAAGGTCCGCCGCTGTAGCGCGCGGTATCAAAGTGCAAATGGTCCTCATGATACCCGTCCGAGCCGGGGCCAAGCGTTGTGCCAAAAGGCCCACACGCCGCCTTATGAGTCGCCCGTATCGCTTTGCCTCCTTTGCCCTTGTCATAGTCTCTTAAGACGCTGTATTCGATCCCATTTTTCATAATGAAACCCGAAATATCTATGGCGCGGCCCTTGCCATGCTCACTGATCCGCGCGCCTTTTTTGTGGTTGCGCGTGCGGCAAACGTAATGTGCCGCAACTTTCAACGAGCTCACACCGCCCGCATGCCTGCCAAAAGCAGGCTTAACCCCAGTTTCAACCCATGTTTTCAGTGCTTTAGCCGTGCCACAATCCATCAGGGATCCTTGGCTCAAGGCGACACCACTCACCGCGCTGATCTTTACAGCGTCGTTAATCCCACACCCGCTAATCTTGCCAGGAACATGGCCCACATATTCTCCCTGAAGAGACGGATCACCACAGACCGCCCCAGCCACAAGAAGCCCTGAGTCGCGTTGTTTTTCAGCCTTCGGAGCACCGGAGAATGAACAAGAAGAGGCAAAACACAACAAAAACAATGCCTTAAAAATTTTGTTCATTACTTTTTAACCCGTCCAAAATCTGGGGCGTCTGTATCCTGCCCCGCTTCGATAATGCCTCGCCTGATCGCCCTTGTGCGCGTGAAATATGCGTGCAGCATATCCCCGTCCCCTGTGCGGATCGCGCGTTGAAGCGCAAACAGCTCTTCAGTAAAGCGTCCCAGAATTTCAAGTGTGGCGTCTTTATTGTTGAGGAAAACATCGCGCCACATTGTTGGGTCCGAGGCCGCAATCCGAGTAAAGTCACGAAACCCCGCCGCCGAATATTTTATCACTTCGCTATCCGTCACGCGGCGCAAATCATCGGCCACACCAACCATCGTATAGGCAATCAAATGTGGTGCATGAGAGGTAACACCGAGCACCAGATCATGGTGCTCCGCATCCATTTCCTCAACCTTCGCGCCAATCCCTTCCCAGAGATCACGCAGGGTCCGTACCGCGTCGAGCGGCGTGCCATCGGCAGGGACCAGAAGAGTGTATCGGTTGTCAAACAGCTCAGCAAAGCCAGCGCGCGGGCCAGAATGTTCGGTCCCTGCCAAAGGGTGTGCTGGAATAAAGTGCACATTTTCAGGAAGATGCGGACCGACTGCATCAATCACAGCCTTTTTCACAGAACCCACATCGCTAACGGTCGCACCCGCTTTGAGATGCGGGGCAATCTCTTGCGCCACCGCGCCCATCGCGCCCACAGGCACACAGAGCACAACGAGATCCGCGTCTTTCACAGCCTCTGCCGCACTGTCACAAACCACATCACACAAGCCGATCTCCCGCGCGATATCACGCGTCTCGCCTGAGCGCGCATAGCCTCGCACCTCGCCGGCAAGGCCGCCGCGTTTCATGGCCCAAAACATCGAAGACGCGATCAGACCCAGTCCGATCAGGGCCACCTTTTCATATGTCTGGCTCATGCCTGCGTCTCCCGCCAATTCGTAAGTGCCGCAATCAAACGACCCGTCTGCGCCTCGTTGCCCACAGTCATCCTGAGCCCTTCAGGAAAGCCATATCCCGCCACACGGCGCACCAATATGCCCTCGCCTTGCAAGGCCAGGTCAACGGCTGCCGCTTCTGCCTCATCCGCAAATCGCGCCAACACAAAGTTCGCGTGGCTCTCGTCACATGCCACACCCAGTTGGCGCAATGCCCCCGCGAGCCGCGCTCGCTGCGCCGCGTTCAAAACCGTACAGGTTGGCACCCAGTCCATATCTTCCACTGCAGCTTGCGCCGCCTGAAGCTGCACCGTTGACAGGTTAAACGGCTGTCTGATCCGCGTCATGACATCAATCATCTCACGCGGCCCATAGCCCCAGCCAATGCGCAATCCACCTAACCCGTAGACTTTTGAAAACGTTCGCGTCATCAACACGTTGGGAAGCTCGACCACAAGGCTTGCGCCGCCATCATAGCCTTCGGCATATTCTGCATATGCCCCATCGATCACCAAAATCACGGTCGCAGGCAAGCTCCGTGCAAGCCGTTCAAGCTCCCCATCAGGCAGCATCGTTCCCGTCGGGTTCGCAGGGTTTGCAAGCATAACAACCCGCGTGCGCTCCGTCACAGCTGCAAGGATCGTATCAACACTCACAACCCGTTCGGCCTCAGCAACCTGTACAGGCGTGGCCCCCGCCATATGCGCAAGGATCGGATACATAGAAAAGCCGTGCTCGGTGTAGATGATCTCGTCACCCACTCCCGCATAAGCCTGACAGACGAATTGCAAAACCTCATCAGACCCGACGCCACAGATGATTTGTTCAGGTGCCAGCCCATAGCTCTGGCCGATTGCCGCGCGCAGCTCGGCATGGTCGGTCGAGGGATAGCGGTGCACCTCACTGGCCGCCTGCGCGATCGCAGCCATCGCTGCGGGAGGCGGGCCAAGCGGGTTCTCATTTGAAGACAGCTTCAAAACATCAGAATGCCCAGCAATGCTAGACTTTCCGCCCTCATAAAGAGCGATATTCATGATCCCTGCTTGCGGTGTAAGGCTCATATTTCTCTCCAAGTTCCTCACAGGTCATACTGGCAGATATCTCTAGCTGCCAGCAAAGAAAAAGGGCCGCAGCGGTATCCCGCCACAGCCCTCTCATAAAGCTTTGCGAAATACGCGTGCTTAGTTTTGTGCGTAATATTCGATAACGAGGTTTGGTTCCATCACAACTGGGTATGGCACATCGCCAAGACCAGGAGCGCGTACGAATGTCGCTTTCATTTTGGAATGATCCGCATCGATGTAGTCAGGCACGTCACGCTCTGCGAGCTGAGTGGCTTCGATCACAACAGCGATCTGCTTGGAGCGATCACGCACTTCGATCACATCACCTTCTTTGACGCGGTATGAAGGAATGTTGACCTTCTTGCCGTTCACAGTGACGTGGCCGTGGTTTACGAACTGGCGTGCCGCAAAAACTGTTGCAACAAACTTGGCACGGTAAACAACCGCATCAAGACGGCGCTCGAGCAGACCAATCAAGTTTTCGCCTGTGTCGCCTTTTACGCGCTCAGCTTCTTTAAAGATGCGGCGGAATTGCTTCTCTGTCAGGTCGCCGTAGTAGCCTTTAAGCTTCTGCTTGGCACGGAGCTGCAGACCGAAGTCAGACAGTTTACCCTTGCGGCGCTGACCGTGCTGGCCAGGGCCATATTCACGACGGTTAACAGGTGACTTGGGGCGGCCCCAAATGTTTTCGCCCATGCGGCGGTCAATTTTGTACTTGGCAGACGTGCGTTTTGTCACGGCTGATCTCCTTCTAAGAGCGAGGCCCCAATGGGCCACTATGAAGGGCGTTGTCCTCTGGATTACTCCTGACAGGCTGGCTCTTGCGAGGGCCACCAACACCAATGAAGCCGCGCTTATATCTGCGCGCGCCCCTGAGTCAAGCGCAAACCCTTTATTTTCAGCTTCAAGCCACTATGCGGCTTCGTGTGCAAGGATCGCCGCTTCCGATGCCGAAAGATTGCGCCGCGCAAAAGCACCATAGCGCTCAGGCTGAACCTCAAAGTCAGGGCGCATCTGCAACAAGGTTTCGCGGTCTTCCTCACTCAAGGTCGAAAGCGCCGTGTTGGCAGGGTGAAAGCTTTCCGTCTCCACGCCATTGGCCCAGACAATTTGGTGGTTTGGAAGCAGAAGGTGGACATAGGTCACCTCTTTCAACTGACTATCCACAACGACATTTTTATCGTTGAGCATGTCCTTTGCCCGCACCAAAACCTCATCCGTGTTAAACAATGCCTGTGCGATCGCCCCCTTTACGAGCATACGATGCTCAGGTGATACGACCAATTCCTCATCAGGTCGCGCAATCCCCAACGCGCCCGCTCTAAAGCGGATCGGCCGCAGACGAGGCATCGCAAAAAGACGTGCGCCCGTCATCCGCCGCTGACCAACCCATTGGATTTCCTGCGCGCCCGCATCTTTTGTTTGGACGTAGTCGCCTTGTCTCAATGTTTCGATGGCCCGCAACCCATCGGGTGTTTCAATCCGCGTGCCTGGCGTAAAGCAAATCACGCCGCCCGCGTCTGGCCCTTCGGCACTTTGCCGGGCAGGCTCAAAACTCTGATGGACAACCCAAAGATCGCGGCCTTTCGGAGGGAGCTGATCGACAAACATCAACAATGGCTGCGCATCAGCGCCAAGCTCGATGAGCGTTACCGTGTAGCTGTGCGATCCATCTGTCACAACAAAACTGTTGTCACTCATATTTTGTGGCGCATCTTCCAACAGGTCACTTCTATCATTGACCGCTGCGCCAACGAGACGGTGCACCATGCGCGCCGCGCGCCGTCTGAGGTTTGCTTCATCGTCCGCTCTGTCCAGCCGCAATAGCTCGGAAGGCCCATCAACGCGCACAGCGTCTCCCTGCCAAGACCACGTTGCCCCAACGTTCAGGTCTACCACTGGCGCATGCGCCAGCCCGTCTATTTTTATTTGCGGCCAAGAGATAACGAACGTGCCCTTAAAGCCCGTTTCCATCACTACTGCCTGCCTCGATCTTGTTTTTATTTTATAAGTTGAGGCTAGCACGACCGATTCGTCCTGCATACCCCCGAAAACACAGGATGAATCCTGATTGTGGCAAAAAAGCTGACGCGAAAACGCGTCAATCACTCAAGGAAAATAGGCTCCCGCCATCCAAACACAAGGCAGCGCTAGACACGGCCCGTCACGCCTGCAAGATTATGGCATGACCCTAAAAATAGATCTTTTACGCGTGTTTTGTGCGGTGGCTGAAACAGGCTCACTCTCTATGGCGGCAGACGCTCTGGGGCGCACGCCCTCTGCAGTCTCAATGGCGCTTAAGCAATTTGAGGAGCACTTGGGCGCCCCGCTTTTTGTCGGCAGCCGCAAATCAAAACTCACACCGCTCGGGCAAGCAATCTTGACTGAAGCCTTACAAGAGATCGCCCATTTCGCGCGCTCAGTGCGGCGCATCGAAGGGCTGGCGCAAGCTACGCATGGAGAAGTCCGCCTTGCCGTGACACCCTCGGTTGCGCAGACTGTTCTGCCTGAGATCATAAAATCCTACAGCGAGCTTTATCCCGATGTTTCCATTGAACTCCGCGATCTGGACAGCGCAGGGGTCTTGGCCGAGCTGGAAGCCGACCGAGCAGATATCGGTATTGCCGCCCTCCCCGAACGCGCAGGCTTTGAGCGCTTTGAGCTCTTCTGCGACCCCTTCGGGGTAGTCTGCCGCGCGGACCATCCCCTTGCCCCGAGGTGGGACAGCCTAACTTGGGCCGACATCACTGAAGAAACACTTATCGCCAACGGCCTATGTGACAAGATAAACGACCCCGCATTTGAAACCATGCGCGCGGGCTCGAGGCTGTTTGTCCACAATACCGCCTCTCTGCTCGCACTTCTGCGCGCCGGTGCAGGGATTTCGATATTGCCCATGCGCGCACTTGGGGCTGGCGAAGATGATCTGGTGTTTCTCCCACTTAAAGACAGCAAAGCAAAACGACACGTACACGTTATGCACCGGACCGAAGACCAGTTGCTTACCCCTGTGCTACACTTCACCGACGCTCTGCGCGCAGCCTCATTTCAGAAAATCTGAAGCAAACTTCAATGAAATTCGTTTGCCCTTAAGCCCTGCAAGGGCCAAAAAGGATCAAACCTTGGCCAAGGAAACCTTATGACCGACATCAAACCAAATCTCATTGCAGGCGCTTGGAGCACAGGCGTAGGCGCGATTGAAAACTACAATCCATCGGATCTATCCGAATTGGTCGGCTTATATGCCCAAGCTTCAGTGCAAGAGCTGGACACTGCCGTCGAGGCGGCTCAAGCCGCCCAAGTCGAATGGGCCGCCTACGGGCTTGAGCGCAAGCAAGCTGTTCTCAATGCAATCGGCAACGAAATGATGGCGCGCGCCGAAGAGCTCGGCACACTCCTCAGTCGCGAAGAAGGCAAGCCGCTCGCCGAGGGCAAGGGCGAGGTCTACCGCGCAGGCCAGTTCTTTACCTATTACGCCGCCGAAGTGCTCCGCCAACTTGGCCAAAACGCACAGTCCGTGCGCCCGGGTGTTGATATCGACATTCGCCGCGAGCCTGTAGGCACAGTCGCAGTAATCAGCCCGTGGAACTTCCCCACTGCCACAGCCAGCTGGAAAATTGCACCGGCATTGGCCTATGGAAACGCCGTGATTTGGAAGCCTGCAAATGCCACACCAGCTTCTGCACATGCGCTCGCTGAAATCATTGCGCGCCAAGATATACCGAAAGGTCTCTTCAGCCTCGTAATGGGCTCTGGCAGCGACGTGGGCCAGAAGCTCGTCGAGCATCGCGGCATCAACGCCATCTCCTTTACAGGCTCAGTTCCCGTGGGCCGCGGAATCGCACAAGCGGCCGTCGGCAACTTCACCAAGCTACAGATGGAAATGGGCTCCAAAAACGCCTTGGCCGTGATGGATGATGGCGATCTCGATCTGGCGGTTGCAGTCGCTCTTGGCGGAGCTTTTGGCGGCACAGGACAGAAGTGCACCGCCTCTTCACGCCTTGTTGTGCACGAAGCTGTGCATGACGCGTTTGTGGAAAAGCTCGTTGCCGGGGCCAAGGCCATGAAAGTCGGCCATGCTCTGGAAGAGGGCACACAGATCGGCCCTGTTGTGAGTGAGGCGCAACTCAAGGAAAATCTCTCATGGGTCGCCAAGGGCCGCGCCGAAGGGGCAGAGCTGGCTTGCGGTGGAGAAGAGGTCGAACGCGCCACAAAAGGATATTACATGACGCCCGGTGTGTTCCTCAACACGACCAACACGATGGAAATCAATCGTGAAGAGCTTTTCGCGCCGCTGACGGCCGTTATCAAAGTTGGCAGTTACGACGAAGCGCTACATACCGTCAACGACACCCGCTTTGGTCTCACCGCAGGCATCGTAACGCGTTCACTTGCCCGCGCCAGCGACTTCCGCGCCCGTGCCCGCTCAGGCTGTGTCATGGTCAATCTCGCCACCGCCGGCACAGACTATCACGTCCCCTTTGGCGGCCGTGGCGAAAGCTCTTATGGCCCGCGCGAACAAGGCTCTGCTGCGGCTGAGTTCTACACAACAGTCAAAACCGCCTATATTTCCGCAGGCTTGCCAGAGTAACCCCATGTATCGCATCGACAACCTCCAATACGCCAACTGGTCTGAGAAAATCTTCCGCCAAATGCGTGAGGGCGGCCTAGATGCGGTGCATGTTACTATCGCCTATCACGAGAATTTCCGTGAAACCGTGCTCAATATGGAGCAATGGAACCGGTGGTTTGAGCAGTTCCCTGATCTGATTGTGCAGGGGCGGTCTGCGGCCGACGTACGCCATGCACATGAAACAGGTCGCACGGCGATCTTCTTCGGCTTTCAAAACCCCTCACCCATAGAGGATGATATCGGCCTCGTCGAAATCCTGCACGATCTAGGCGCGCGCTTCATGCAACTGACCTACAACAACCAGTCGCTCCTCGCGACAGGCTGCTATGAAGATGAAGACACCGGCCTGACACGTATGGGCAAACAAGTGGTGCGCGAAATGAACCGCGTCGGGTTGGTCGTCGATATGTCCCACTCCGCTGATCGTTCAACCATTGAAGCCGCGGACTTTTCCGAACGGCCCATCGCCATCACCCATGCCAACCCGCATGCTTGGCAGCCTGCCCTACGCAACAAACGTGACGAGGTGATCCGCGCTGTCACCTCCAATGGCGGCATGCTGGGCTTCTCGCTCTACCCTCACCACCTCAAAGACAAATCGGCATGCACATTGGCAAGCTTCTGCCAAATGATCGCCGACACCGCGGAAAAGTTCGGCGCCGAACATCTCGGCATCGGGTCAGACCTCTGCCAAGATCAGCCCGACTCCGTCGTTGAGTGGATGCGCGTGGGTCGCTGGACCAAAGAGATCGACTATGGCGAGGGCTCTGCCGCAGCTCCGGGTTTCCCTCCCATGCCCGACTGGTATCAAGACAACCGAGACTTTGGAAACATCGCGCAAGGCCTCGCTGATGTTGGCTTCTCCCAAGCAGAAATTGAAGGGGTCATGGGCGACAACTGGTTGCGCTTTTATGAGCTCAACTTCGGACCAAAGCCATGACAGAGCTGGTGATGCGCCCGCCCGAGCAAGTGATGACGCTCTCGCGCTTAGGCAGTCTGCACCAATGTCGCCTGTCCTTCATGCGTCAGCTGTTGCGCCGTATGCGCCGCGAAAACTGGCAAATCAGCCGCCCTGGTTTTGAGATAAACATCCGTGGCGAGGGCGTCGCCGTCTATACGGCCAAAGGCCCTCAGCGGTCCTATTCTCTCATTGCTTTTGCTCATGACCTACCCGATGAGATGCGCTCTGACCGCGTGATCGCAACAGCATGGGATGCAACCTTCACACTCTTTGACGGCACCCCGACCCCCGATGATGTTGAGAGACTGCGCGCCAATGTGCCACTGCAAGAAGCAGGGCGAGTTAGCAACAAAGAGCTTTCTCTATCCCGCGCAAACCGCTCTGCAAGGCTCTGGAACTATGTTGTAGATTGCCTCGCAAAAGGCGAACAACCGGAAGCAGAAGAGCTTACCAATGTCGGCTATCTGATGCGCACGACAGCCGTCTATGGTTCTGGCAAGTTCGGCGCATCCGACCGCGCCTTCGTGGCGGCGCGGCCCGAATTTGAACCACCTTTTCAGGTCGAGATGCTTTCTGTCTATCTCACCCGCGCCTTTGTCGCTGATTTGGTCGAGCACATGGCCGCACTTAAAGCCCCCGACAAAGCCGTATCGCTAAAGCCCAGCCTGCGCCGCAGCCTTGGGATAGGCAATTCAACAGGCCTCGGCATGGCGCCATTCCTCGTCAATCACCCGCGCCTTTTGAACAACTGGATCACTGCGCGCGAATACGCCCTCGCCAAAATCCGCGCGCTCCCAGACGCGAGTGTCGCCGACATCGGCGCCTTCAAAGCAGCGTTTGAAAAGGCATGCGGCTCTGTTGCACTCTGGAAGTCCGATCATCCGATCCAGCAGGCCAAGCTCGCCGCCCTACGCAAAGACATCACCGCTCTGCAAGCCAAGCTGGTCGACTTTACGGGCGCCGCCTCGCAGCCATGGAATGCCCTTTATTTATGGTCCGAAAGCGCGCTTTCAGAAGAAGGCCAAGAGTTGCTCGTTTCGCTCCTCATGGAGCCACAGAGCGCGCTGTTAGAAGGCCTTGGAGCCTGCATGCAAGCTGATGAACATGCGCTCTTTCGGATCGACGGGGCGATGCCGCTCTCCGACTTGAAAGCCCTCATCCAAACACATTACGCTTGGGCCCTCGCGACCGATTGGCAAAGCCATGAGGCCTCTGCACGGCTATGGTATGTCTCTGAAGCCAAGCTCGAGCCGCGCCTTGGCGAACGCTTTGAGGAGCCCCTTGAGCCCTATGAGCAACCCCTCGCACCGGGGCGAGACGCAAGCCTTCTGTTCGCCGCTCTCGAAAACACCACGCACAAAACTGTGGCCGCCTTTCTCGCTGCACACCCCGAACATCGGCACATTGTTCGACGCGTACAAATGGCTCCGAGCCACCCCTATGGAGAAATCCGAGATAATACGATCAGCGCAAGCATGAAGCCGATCGACATGCTACGCGCCAAGCTTAGCTTCTTTGGAGCGACACATTTTGATCCCCGCTCAGACCGCTGGGTTCGTATCAACATGTTCCGCGGCGCTCCCTACCCAAATGAGCTTGTAGAAGAGCAAGGAGACACTTGGGTCTACGGAGCCACGCCATGAGCTATTCTATGGGCGAAATCGAAAGTCACTGCCGCAAAGCCGCGCGCGGTGCAGGGTTTTCTTTCGGCGAGGCGGAGGAAGCAGGCCAAGCGGTGCGTCGCTTATCCGCCGCAGGCCTCGCAGGGGCAGAGGCACTTCTCGCATATCTCACCGCGCGCGAGGCGGGAGAGACGCAAGACAGTTCCTGCCCAATCAAACTGGGATGCCAATTGGTCGATGGCGCATCGCCCTCCTTGGCGACGTGCCACACACCAATGTTGCTCCTCCCTTTTCTGAGCCCCCTTGCAGAAGCTCAAGGCACAGCCCTCCTCCTGCGAGGCGCAGTCTTTGAGGGGCTCGCAACGCTCGATGGCGGACTGCATGTCATCCATCCCGCGCTACAGGATAGCGATCTGAGCCTTCAATCCGCGACAGCGCCAAACGCAGATCTGGTTTGGAGAGCCACCTGTTCCCGCGATACATATGCAGCACTTGATGCCTTCTGTCAGCGAACCTACGCCCCCGAAACAGAGGCCAGCCGCGCAAAGGGCGCAGGAGCTGGCAACGACGGCAACACCTAAGTCGTAAACCTCTTGCGAGCGACCATACGCTCACGTACCTTCAAGCCATGACCCAAGCACGTCTCAGCAAGCAAGACTGGATCAGCGCTGGCTTTTCAGCGCTTCAAGCCAATGGTCCTTCGGCCCTCAAAGCCGAGCCTCTCGCACGTGCACTCAACACAACCAAAGGCTCGTTCTACTGGCACTTCCGAGATGTGCCCGCCTTTCACAAATATATGCTTGCGCATTGGGAAGACGAGGCCCTGACAGGGCTCATCGCAGAAATAGAATCCCAGAGTTCTCCACATACAGCGCTGCAAAAATTCGTTCACCTTGTGGCAGACCCTTCGGGCACGACGCCGGCCATACGGGCCTGGGCACAATCTGCGCCACCCGTCGCCCAAGCACTTGCCGAAATCGACAGCGCAAGACAGAAGTACCTCGCCGCGCTGCTCAAACGCGCGGGTGTCAGCAACCCCGACATCGCTCAAGCACTCTATGCAGCAGCGATTGGGCAGCAGCTGCTGCCGATAAGCGCCCAAGCCAAATCAAAATCCACGCTGGATACCCTTGTCGACTTGATCTTGGCACTGAGGTGAAGCGGATGAAGCGCGCCCTCTTCGCCATCGCCTTCTGCGCCACACTGGCAACTCTCCCCGCCTGCCAAGCTGACGAAACAGTTCGCGCCTATGGCGGAGCTGAAAAAATATGGCTCTTGCAAGAAATCGACGGCGCCGCCTTCCCAGCCCGCGCAACACTGAGCTTCCCAGATAAAGGCAAGCTTGCCGGCACAGCACCCTGCAACCGCTACTTTGGCACAATGAATGTGCCCTACCCGTGGTTTGACGCAGGCCAGATCGGCGCAACCAAAATGGCCTGCGCTAATTTGGCTGCGGAAAACCTCTTCTTTGCCGCACTCGCAGAAATGACCCTGTCTGAAGTTTTGGGCGACACGCTTTTGCTCAGCAATGACAAGGGCCGGGAGATGGTCTTTAAGGCTGAGTGATCCGGCGTTCAAACACGTTCACAAACCGCGCGCGCGCATCAGGAAGCGGCTTTGTGCCCAGCTCTGGCGCAAGATGCTCGGCTAGAAAATACCCAGTCAGCCTCAAGCCTGCCGCCACGTCCTCATCCTCGGCATCACCTTCTCCCAAAAGCACAGGCGGTAGCTCTAGAAGCTTGCTTGCCCATGCGCCCGCGCCCTCTGCTGTGACAGCACGTCCTGTCTTGGGCGAAACATAAGCAAGACCTTCTTCTGCCCCTGTAACCGCACAACATTTCAGATCAAGCCCAAAGCCAAGCTCTTCCAGCAACGCCACCTCCCATTTGAGGTAGGCCAGAGGCCAGATATCGTCCTGCCCCAGCAGGTCCATTAAAGCCTCGGTGCGCTGGTAGAGCGGCAAATGTACCTCCCGCTCAGGCAAAGCATAGCGCAGCAAAGCAGTGACGGTATTGAGCCCCGCCAGAGCGAGACGCGATCCCAGAACCTGTGCCGAGCGCGAGCGCATGAGCTCTACTGTAAAACTGCCAATATGCTCTTCAAGCCGTGCGCGCCACATCAGGTCAAGCTGCGCACCTGGCTGTAAAATCGGGGCCATCTTACGGCTTGCGCCACCACGCACAACACCGGCATGTAACCCGCGTTCAGGCGTGAGCACGTCAAGAATGGCGCTACTTTCGCCATGAGGCCGCACGGCCAGCAAAATTCCAGTGTCACGCCATTCCATGCGCGCAAGATTAGCGCGTCACAACGCCCTCTGCGAGCCATTTATCAAAGGTAGCCAACACAGCTTCGGCAAAATCCGCATCGTTGATATGACAGTCCAGCTCCTGCGCCGAAACGTTGCCGGGCATATGCTGGCGCAGCGCGTCCATGAAAAGGTGCAGGCCTTCGGCATCATGCAAAGGAGCCCCCTCACGATCCCACTCATTGCAGCCTTGAAGCGGCAGAAAAACCTCAGTTGTACCTGTCGCTTGCGCAAGCTTGCTGCAGATGACTTGAGCCACTTCGCCACGATCTTCCGCAGAGATCATCGCCGAACTGAGCAAGCGATTGTGCGCATGCGTTTCATATCCCGCCAGCCTTGCAGGCGGCTCTTGCCAGCCGACAAAATCAACAAGATCATAACAGCCTGGCGCAATCATCTGTGGAATACCTTTGCGCCCCGCGTTGGTCATACGGTCCGCGCCTGCGGTAATGTTTGAGCCAAAATGATGGTTGGTCACTTCCTGCGGTGCAAAATCCATAACAGCGGCAAAAGCGCCCTCAGCGGCCAGCCCTTCAAAGGCACGCCCACCCATGCCAGTCGCATGAAACACAGCAACTTCAAACCCGCGCTCTTCAAGCGCAGGCTTAAGAGCCACCATATAGCGCAGCACGGTCTTGCCAAAAGACGTCATGCCAATCAGCGGCTTGTCCCAGTTCGGCGCTTCCACAGCCCGCGCTGCCCCAAGCACAGCACCAGCAGCTTGGCTGAGAGATGACTTGCAGACAGAGTTCAGCCCGTAAAGCCCGCCCCCCCAAAGGATCATCTGAATATCAGGCGCAAGCCGCTCAGGCGGCAGCATCGCAGAGAAGGAGACTGTCGAAACAACATACTTCGGGACCCCCAACGGAAGCGCCGCGCAAAGATCAAGCGCAAGATCGGTGCCCATAGAGCCGCCCAGCACTATCACACCGTCGAATTTTCCCTCGCGGTACAGCTTAAGGGCAAGCGCCGAGGCTCCATCCGCCATGATCTGCATCGCAATGTTTTCGTCACCCCCGTCAATCGCGGCCTTGATGGAGCTTCCGCCCGCTTCGGCCACCTCATGCTTGGAGTAATCTGTCGGCTTTGAAGGCTCGCCCAAAACGCTCACATCCATCGTGGCCACGCGTCCACCTTGCGCAAGGATCACACTTGCCAGATAGCCAAGCTCATCATCTTTGGTGTCATACGTGCCTACAATAAGGATCGTTTTGTGTTGGCTCATCTCATCTCTCCATAAACGCTTGCGCCAGCTTGAGCGCAGTTGCATTGGCCCGCGCCGCACGCGCAGCCGTGTTTGGCTCATCCGAGCGGTCCATAAACCAGCCCGGATAAGTAAAGGCGCGCAGCATCAAAAATAGATGCAACTCTTGCGGGTCAATCGCTGCGCGCACCCCGTATCCCTCACAAAGAGCCACGCGCAATTCGGGGTAATCAGGCTCATCCATATACCGCAAAAGAAATGTCGCGAGCTCAAAAACGCGAAAGCCGTAGCCCCCGTCATCGAAATCAATCAGGCCCACATTGACCCCGTCCCACATGACATTTTGCCCCACGAGGTCCGCATGAATGAGACCATAGTCAAGCGCACCCTCAAGCGCGGCCAAGTCCTTGTCTGCCTGCGCGCGCGCAGCCATCAGCAAGTCGCGCTCAACCGCGTTAAAATCAGGATGCTCCCAAAATCTCCCCCATAAGGGCGCATCCCCCAAAAGCCCAGCGCGGTCCCACGCAGGACGGGCAAACCCCTTCGCTGGCGGCCACGCATCGCACGCTTCATGCAACGCCGCCATTGCTTCCCCGAGCTTTCGGCAAAACGCAGGCCTGTCACGTACATTTTTCATTTCGCCAGGCGCGCCAAGCGGCGCGCCGCCGAGCCAAGTGACCACACTCACAAGTTGGCCTTCAACCTCGGTGACAAGCGCCCCCGATGGCAAGGCAACAGGCCGCGGCACAGGCAAGCCTGCCTCCGCCATCGCCCCAATCCACGCAAGTTCATGGCGCAGCTCTTCTGCACTGCGATAGCCCACACGGTGCATGCGAAGCGCATAAATCTCGCCCGCGTCCAGACGATAAACCACATTCTCGCGCGCCGCAGCCAGCGTGATCCGAGGGCTTTCAAACCCCCAAACCGCCGCCGCTTTTGCCGCGCCCGCCAAGCTCAAAGCTGAATCCAAGCCGTCTTCAGATCGACATATTTTTCAATCGCATGAAGTGACTTATCATGCCCATTTCCGGACTGCTTCACACCACCCAGCGGCACAGTGTTGTCCGATCCACCATAGGTGTTCACATGAACGATCCCCGCACGAATGCCATGCACCATGCGGTGCGCACGACTAAGGTTAGAGGTCCACACACCCGCCGAAAGGCCATAATCTGTCGCGTTGGCAAGCCCCACAGCTTCATCATCACTGTCAAAAGCCGTCACCGATAGGACGGGGCCAAAGACCTCATTTTGAAACACGTTGTGCCCACGCTCAACGCCCGTCAGGATCGTCGGCGCCATATAGTATCCGCCTGTTTCCTGCAGTATCCGTCCGCCGCCGGTGACTGCCTCCGCGCCCTCGGCCAGCGCCTTTTCCACAAAGCCAAGGTTGCCCTCAAGCTGCGGGATGGAGTTCACCGCGCCAATCTGTGTTTCAAGATCAAGCGGATCGCCCACCTTGAGCTTTTCCGCTTCCGCCGCCATCAGTGCAACAAACTCATCATGCACTGCGCGCTCAACCAAGAGCCGCGAACCAGCTACACAGACCTGCCCCGAATTGCGGAAAATCCCCATCGCCGAAACCTTGGCGCCTTTCGCAAGATCAGGCGCATCGGCAAAAACGATATTAGGCGACTTGCCACCAAGCTCCAGATAGACGCGTTTGAGATTGGAGCGCGCTGAATATTCCAGCAAGCGCCGCCCCACGCCGCCAGAGCCCGTGAACACCAAGGCGTCCACATCGTAGCTCAGCGCCAGCGCCTCACCCGCTACAGCGCCCTGCCCTGTGACCACATTCAAAACCCCGTCTGGCAGCCCCGCCTCGGCGCAAATTCCTGCCAGTTTGAGAAGTGAGAGCGAAGCCGTTTCGGCGGGCTTCAGCACCACAGAGTTCCCCATCGCAAGTGCAGGCGCTAATTTCCATGCACCGATCATCAGCGGGAAGTTCCAAGGCACAATCGCGCCCACAACGCCCACAGGCGCGTGATGTACTAGGCCCAAAACGTCTGGAGCGGTCGGCGCCACCTCGCCATAAATCTTGTCCAAAGCCTCGGCATAATAGCGGAATGTTCCCGCCGCCGATCCCGCCTCAGCTTTGAGCGCCATGTTAAACTCTGTGCCGTTGTCGCGCACGCCCAGAACAGTGAGTTCGACAGCGTATTGCTCAATAAGATCGGCAATCTTATGCAGAACTTTTTTGCGGCCTGCTGGCGGCATATCGCGCCAGCGCCCGTCTTCAAAGGCGCGCCGCGCCGCCGCTACTGCACGGTCCACATCGGCCGCACTCGCGCGCTCTATCGTGGTGAGTTTTTGTCCGTCAATCGGGGAGCATACTTCGAGCGCTTCTCCCGAAGCCTCTTGCCACGTTCCATCAATAAATAGTCTTTGCGGCGCGACATCTGCGCGGCGAAGCTCGTCGATTTGTGCTTGGCTTGCCATTTGGCCTCCTTAAGCAATTTGCGTTGCTGCCACACGTAGCGAAAGTGCAGGATCAGCACTCCGAGGATCATAATAAAGAGGATCATCGCCACAGGGCGGTCGATAAAGTCAAAAGGCGTTTTAACGCGCGCCATACCCGCGCGCAGTTTCACTTCCATAATCCCGCCCAGCACCATGCCAAGAACGATCGGCACTGCAGGCAAGTTGAGGCGCTTCAAAACAAAGCCAAAGATGCCAAAACACGCGGCAATGAGACAGTCCGTGAAGGAATTGCGCAGGCTATAGACGCCAACAAAACTCAGCGTCAGGATCGAAGCACCCAAAAAACGGTTGGGGATTTTGACAACCTTGATGAGTTGGTTGGTCGCAAACAATAAAAAGATCAGCACGAGCACATTGAGAATCAGAAGCGCCAGATAAAGCGCTACAACAAAGTCCATATCATTTTGGAACAGCTGAGGACCGGGCACGACATTGTGCACATAAAACACCGACAGCATCATCGCCGTCAGCGCCTCCCCCGGAATTCCAAGTGCCAAAAGCGGAACCATCGCTGCCGCAGGCACTGCATTGTTTGAAGTCTCCGCAGCAATCAGGCCTTCACTTGCGCCTTTACCAAAGTCATCAGGGCGTTCTGAGGTGCGCTGCGCATATGTATAACTGAGGAACTGAGCCGTAAATTCTCCAACGCCTGGGATCATTCCCATCAAGACGCCGAGGCTGGCGGAAGCCGTGGCCACTCGTGGATGCCGCGCCAGCTCCCGCATGCCCTGAAACAACCCGCCCCGCAGCTTGGTCATACGGATTTTTTCGTCCTGCCCTTGCAGCAGGAAAATAGCCTGTGAAATTGCGAAGAGTCCCAAGACGACGACGATGAGATCAACACCAGACGAGAGCCAGGACTGCTCAAAAGTAAACCGCTTGGAATACTTCACGGGCTCAAGGCCAACCGTGTGCAGGAATATCCCAAAACAAGCGAGTGCCGCCGCAATCAGGCTTTGGCCCCGATGTGCGACCACAACAAGAATGATGCCCAAAAGCGCAGCAAGAAATATCTCGCGGCTGCCAAACATCGGCGCAATCTTGGCAAGCACGGGGGCAAATAAAACGAGGCAGATGACAGAGAACACACCCCCAAAAAAGCTTGAGGAGTACGCAAGGCTCAGGGCACGCCGCGCCTCGCCTCGCGTGGTCATAGGGTAGCCATCATAGGTTGTGAGCGCGTTCACCGCTGTTCCCGGCGTATTGATCAAGATCGCAGGGATCGAGCCACCATACATGGACGAGCCATAGATCCCCAAGAGCACCGTGAGCCCCACAATCGGGTCCAGACTGAAGGTCGCAGGCAGCAAGATTGCAATCGCAACAGCAGGGCCCACACCCGGAATCGCCCCGATCAGCACGCCACCGATCGAGCCCACCAAAAGCGCAATCATCACATCCCAGCGCGCCAGAATTTCAAGGCTTGAAAGTATCAGATCCATAAACGCCTCAAAAATTCAGAATGAAGAAAGAGCGCAAAGCATCTGGCAGGTATTCATAGATCGCCCCACCCGGAATTTTGACGCTAAGGAAAGATTTGAACACGACGACAACAGCAAGCGCGACCAACACAGCCGAACCCAGCATCGTGCGCGATCGATAGCCAAGGCGGTAGCATAACGTAAGCATGAGAACGATGGTCATCGGCAAGTAGCCAAGCTTGGGTACAAGCATCACATAAGCCAAAAACCAAATCACATACTCAATTGCGAAAAACCAGATTTTCCACTCGACGACATCGACCCGCTCAAACCCGCGGCGCGGCAGCTTCCACAAATGCAGCCCGCCAAAGAGCACCATGCCAATCACCGAAACGGCAGGCCAGAAGCGCGGCTGAGCAAAGAATTGCGTGCCCTTGGCCCATTTGGTCTCATTCCCCAGTTGGCTCAAGAGCAAAGCAGAGGCCACCAAAAAGACAATCGCAAACAACGCCTGCCCTCTCAGTGGTCCATCAAAGCGGCGGATTTCTTCACTGCGATCTTTGCTCATATCGATCCCCAAGACACAGAAAGGCTGGGCAAAATCTTCGCCCAGCCAGTTGCTGTCGACTTATTCCAAGAGACCTTGGATTTTGGCCACGGTTTCGATGTTGCGTGCCACGCGCGCCGCGGCATCATCAGCACCCTGCCAATACACAAGCGCGCCTGTTTCCTTGGCTACGTTTTGCGCCCGCTCGCTCATCACTGTTTTTTCAGCAACAGCAATGATCTTCGCACGGACGTCCGCAGGCGTGTCCTTGTGAACGAACAAACCGTTCCAAAGCGCGATATTCATCTCGGGGTCCACTTCGCCAGCTGTTGGCGCATCTGGAACAAGACTGATCCGTTCGTCAGTGATGGAGACGAGCACCTTCACATCATCAAGACATGGAAGGATCAGCTGCAATGTGGTGTTGATCACATCCGCATCTCCAGAGGCCAACGTATTGCAATCGAGCGCATCAAATGCGGCGTCACTGCCCCACTCAAAACCCTTTGTAACAGCCATTGCTTTAGTCACCTGAGTGGGTGTCAGCGGGTCGCCAAAGTGCCCGAGCGCCACATCGTTTTCTTTCGCGTAAGCAGCCAGCTCGTCCATATTGGAGTAAGGCGCATCTTTGCTTGTCGCGATGACAAATGGATATGTGAGGAAAATACCCAGCGGGTCAAACTTCTCTGGTGTCAGCTCGTCAATCCCGATCTGGTGCCCAACGACAGGCACCCCAATCACAAAGGAGCCGATGGTGTAGCCATCCGCAGGCGCTTGCGCCACCTCGATCGCACCAGGGAACGGCCCGCCGCCGCCGCCAGGCTTGTTCACAACAGCCGCTGAAACGCCGTACTCCGCCTGAAAGTCTTCGGCAATCATCCGTGTCAGGACATCCTCCAAATCACCTGGAGGCCAAGGCACAATAAAGCTCACAGGTTTTTCTGGATATTCAGCCATCGCTGCGCCGCCCATGGCGGCCATGGTCAGCGCTAAAGCGCCGCCGAGAATCTTGTTACCTAGCATCGTTATCTCCCTGATCGTGCTGGTTCATTATTTGAACCGTTGGTTCTAAAACAGATTGACAGACCCGTACTGAGTCTGTCAACACCTTTAAAGAGCCAAGCAAGCGTAGCCTGTCTTCAAATACGTACACCGGCCTCTTCGGCCAGAAGGAAATCCATGGGAACTGTTTCCAAAGCTTTGTCATTACTGAATTATTTCAGCCGATCTCAGAGCCATATTGGCCTGAGTGAAATGGCGCGCCTAACGGGTATGAACAAGACAACAGTACACCGGATGCTCACCGAGCTTCAGGACCAAGGATTCGTTGAACAGACCAATTCTGGCCGCGAATACCGCCTTGGGCCCGCCTTTCTACGGCTCGCTGCCCTGCGCGAAGCCACGGTTCCGCGCCGCGATCTGGCCCAAAGCGTGGCGGATGATCTTGCGATGCGCACAGGCGAAACAGCCCATGTCTCGCTCCTCCATGGTGAAGTCCTGAGCACGATCGCCTATGCCTACGCCCACCAACACGGCCTCCAAGTCACAATGGATGACGCCGAAATCTTGCCGCTTCATGCGACAAGCTCGGGCCATGTCGTGCTGGCCTACGCCGATCCGTCCTTTGCCAAAGCCGCGCTTGAGCGCCCTCTAGAAGCCTTCTCTTCAGGCACACTCACAGACCGCAAACTGATCAAGGCCAAACTTGATGACATTCGTCGTGACGGTTTCGCAGAGGCCATCAGCGCCTTTGAAACCGATGTGCACACGCACGCCGCACCTCTCTTTGATGCAAGCCAGGCCTGCATCGGTGCCGTCGCAGTCGCCGCGCCCTCGGCGCGCATGTCCCCCGAGGCCCGTACGCGCATCCGCACAGCATTACTGGACGCAAGCCCACGCCTCACACGGCTGATGGGCGGCTTTCTCCCTCCAAGCTATCGCCAGAAAGAACCCGCCGCATGAATACACGCGCGCTTATCCTTGATTTTGGTGGCGTCATTTCCCGTACGCTGTTTGAAACTCATGATCTGAGTGAAAAGGCGCTCGGCCTACCCAATGGCTCGCTCACATGGCAAGGTCCCTTCGCGCCCGAGGCCGACCCCCTCTGGCGCGCAATGCAGGCTGACGAAATATCGGAGCGCGACTATTGGAAAAGCCGCACCGCTGAAGTCGCCAAACTCGTAGGCCAGAACTGGAACGAGATGAGTGATTTCGTGCGTGCCGCGCGCGGGGCTGACCCTGACGCCGTCATCCGCCCCGAATTTCGCACCACCATTGCCGCTTGCAAGGCCGCTGGCGTTCGCCTCGCCATCCTCTCCAACGAGCTTGATCTCTTCTACGGTGCAGACTTCCGCGAGAAGCTGCCCTTCCTCAAAGACTTCGAGGTGATCGTCGACGCGACCTACACAGGCATCCTCAAGCCCGATGCGCGCGCCTATGAGCAGGTTCTGCAAGAGCTAGGCCTACCCGCCGCCGACTGCGTCTTTGTCGATGACCAGCTTCGCAACATTAAGGGGGCAGAGGCCCTAGGCCTGCCAGCCGTGCATTTTGACGTGATGGCCCCTTCCCAAAGCTATGCAGAGGCTCTGCGCCTCCTTGATCTTGAAAGGACAGACCCGTGAAAGACAGCAATTTCCTGAAGGAAAAGAACGCCCGCTCACTCTGGCACCCCATGGCGCACCCCGCCGACAGCCTCGCAAATCCACCCACAATCGTAACCGGCGCAGAAGGCGTCAGCATCATTGATGTCGACGGCCACAAAGTCGTTGATGGGGTCGGCGGGCTCTGGAACGTCAACCTTGGCTTCTCCTGCCAACCGATCAAAGATGCCATTGCAGCCCAGCTTGAGCAGCTCCCCTATTATTCCACCTTTCGTGGCACGACCAACGACGCAGTCATTGAACTGTCCGAAGAACTGCGCGAATTCTTTGAGCCTGACGGTCTGACGCGCGCCTTTTATACATCTGGCGGTTCAGATTCAGTCGAAACCGCCCTGCGCCTCGCGCGTCAGTATCATAAGGTCAAAGGCGAGCCCGCGCGCACCAAATACCTCAGTCTCAAGAAGGGATATCACGGAACGCACTTCGGCGGCGCCTCCGTCAATGGCAACGCCAATTTTCGGACCGCCTATGAGCCGCTCATGGCGGGCTGTTTCCATATTCCCGCGCCCTATCCCTATCGCAATCCGTTCAATGAGACAGATCCGGAAAAGCTTGCGCAGCTTTGCCTGCAAGCACTTGAAGATGAAATCGCCTTCCAGGGCGCAGGTACAATCGCCGCCTTCATAATGGAGCCTATCCTTGGCGCTGGCGGGGTCATTCCGCCTCACAAAAGCTTCATGCCAGGCGTGCGCGATATCTGCACACGCAACGGTATTCTGCTCATTGCCGATGAGGTGATCACCGCTTTTGGCCGTACCGGTTCATGGTCGGGCAGCCGCCACTGGGGCGTCAAACCAGACTTTATGTGCACCGCCAAGGCCATAACAAACGGTTACTTCCCCTTCGGCGCCGTGATGATCGCTGACGACGTCGTGCAGGTCTTTGAGGGAGACAAAACAGGCAAGGCCGCCATCGGTCATGGCTATACCTACTCAGGCCATCCTGTTGGCGCAGCTGCGGCGCTGGCGTGCCTCGCCGAAACAAAGCGCCTCAAGGTCAACGAAAACGCCGCCGCACGCGGGGCCGAACTTTTCAGTGGCTTGCAAGCCCTACAAGACAAATACGAAATGATAGGCGATGTGCGTGGAGGGCATGGTCTAATGTGCGCACTGGAGTTGGTGTCAGACCGCGCTAGCAAAGCTCCGATTGGCAAAGGGCCCATCGGCACGCTGCAAGAGGTCACATATCAAAACGGAGCGATGGTGCGAGTCTCAGGGCCAAACGTGATCCTCTCGCCCCCCCTCGTGCTTACGTCTGCTGATGTACAGACAATCCTAACAGCGCTCGATGCAGGCTTTGCCGCCGCAAGTTAAAGCCTGTTGAGAAGCTGGTGCGTGGGCCACGCATCAGCTGGGAGCCCAAGCTTTTCTTGCATATCCTGTACAGCCGCGCGCGTACCAGCGCCCAATATCCCGTCAATCTTACCGACATCATAGCCTTTGCGCGCGAGCTTTTCTTGCAGAATTTTCAAATCGCCCCCTGCAAGCCCGCGCTCGGGCTGGCCCGCATCAAACACGGGCGCACCACCAAAACGATTGGCAAAATATGCCGCTGTGAGCACATAGGTGAAACTTTGGTTCCACTCAAAATAAACGCGAAAGTTGGGATAAGCGAGAAAGGCTGGTCCCTTGCGGCCCTGCGGCAGAATGAGAGAAGCGGGCAAGTGTCCCGCCAGCTTTCCGCCACGTGGCTTTACGCCCATCTTTGCCCAGTCAGATGCCTTCATTTGCGTGCGCAGTCCGGACTTTGACCAATCCAATTCCTCAGGCACAACCACTTCTTGCAGCCAAGGCTCGCCCGCGCGCCAGCCCAGATGCTTGAGCATCTTGGCTCCGCTCAGAAGCGCATCCGCAGCAGATGTCTTGAGCAAGACATGCCCATCTCCGTCACCATCAACACCATTGTCGATAATATCCTGAGGCAGCATCTGCACCATGCCAATCTCTCCCGCCCAAGCCCCTGTCGTTTTGGTCGGGCTAAAGTCGCCATGCTTGTAGAGTTCGAGCGCCGCAAAAACTTGCGGACGGAAAAGCTCTGGCCGGCGGCAGTCATGGCTGAGTGTCATCAGCGCATTGAGCGTGTTGAAATTCCCTTGATACGAGCCGTAATCCGTTTCAAACGCCCAAAACGCCAGCAGAACGCCGCGGCTCACACCATATTCACGCTCCACACGGTCAAAAATGCGATCATAGCGCTTGGCATTCATCACGCCTTTGTTGAGCCGTTCATTTGAAATAAGTCTGCGGGCAAAGCTGGTAAAGTCTAGCTGAAAGACCCCCTGTGCACGGTCCGCTTTCAGCACTTTTCGATCAACCCGTACGTTGGCAAAAAAACTGTCGACCAACGCCGCATCATAGCCCTTGGCACGCGCTTCTTTTTTTATGTCCGAGACAAAATCAGCAAAGCTGTCACCACATTTCGCAACAACGCTCTGTGGCAAAGCCAACACTAGCGCCAGCAAAGCCGCCTTAAGAAACTTGCACATGTAACCCTCAAACTCATAAACAAATCGGCCTCTCGGCGTCAGGAAAGTCCCTACCCGGCGTTCTTCAAATCGGCGACCAGCGCATCAATATCACCACGGCGCTTGTCCAGCATTGAGCCAATCTCTGTTCGTTCCGTCAGGAGCATGTTGATGCCCTCGATGTAGAGATTGAAGAATTTGTTCCCACCCGAACGATCAGAAACAAGAAACGTCACTTCAAAGGGCGACTGCCCCTTCAGGTAAGCGACAGCGCTCACCTCATACCATTTCTTGACTTGCTTCACGCCCGTGACTTCAAGACGTCCGCCGATAAACTCACGGAACCGACGGCCATACTTACGCGCCACATAGGTCTCAAATGCTTCAGAATAAGCCCGCTTTTGCGCGGCAGTGGCGGTGCGCCCGTCATTGCCCAATGTATAGGCCGCAATATAAGCGGTATCTGAATAACGTGCGAAAATACGCTCGAAATCTTTGTACATCGCGTCTTCGGATTTGCCCGACCCAATCACAGAGTTGATCTCGCCCACGAGCTTATCCACCAAGCTGCGCGCTTCATCCTTAGAAAACGCCTGTGCTGACAGGGGGGGCAGAACAAAGCTGGCCACAGTCGCAGCCATCAGTTTGATCGAGTGACGACGTGTCATAAAACGCATAATCAGAAACCTTCTGTGTTCAGATCAAAGGGGTCAAGCTCGGCTTCTGGGGCCGCTTGGCCCAATTCAAACCGACGGTTTTGCAAGTAAATCGTTTGCGCCTGCGCATAGCTGTCGGCGCTGTCATAGAGAACAGAATCGATCGTATCTCCAAAAGTTCCACGGTCGCCAAGGCGTGCCGCCACAGAAGCGCCCGTGCCATAGTAACTTTCAGGCGCTGGAACCATGTAGGTCAAAGGATTGGTGAACAGGTCCACAATCCGTCCAACTGCGTCCCGCTCTGTTGCAGGGCCAATCAGCGGCAGCTCAACATAAGCGCCTTCGCCCACACCCCAGACAGCCAGCGTCTCGCCAAAGTCCGCTTTCGCACGGTAAAGCTTGAATTCTGATGATGGGTCAAAAATCCCACCAATCCCAAGCGTGGTGTTCAAAGCAAAGCGCAGCGTATTTTGCCCAGCCTCTCCAATGCGCCCTTGGAGCACGTTGTTCACAATCGTTCCCGGAAGCGACAGGTTGGAAGAGAAATTACTGACGCCACTTTGCACAGGCTTGGGCACAATGCTCACATAGCCTTTGCTCGCAGGCCGCACGAATGTGCGATCCACGGCTCTGTTGAATTCATGATTGTTGCGATTGGTCTCAACATAGGGGTCAAATACAACGGACGGGTCCAGCGCCGCATCCCGCTTTGTGCAGGCGGCAGCCAATCCCATCACGGCAATCAGTGCAACAGGTTTCAAAAATCCCTTTTGCAACGCAAACTCCCCACTCAAATCCATCTTACCCATCTATGACATCTGAGCCCTGAGCCCAACCAGTCTACTTTGTTATTGCGAATATGTGGCAGTTTGGAAACAGGCCAACGCCTCAAATGCGCGATAATACGCGTGATTTGAGGATTCCATAAGGGTTTATGCGTATGAAGTGCGCATGAAAGTACCCAGTAACCAGTTCGGCTTTGAAGAGTTACGCGCGGCACGGCGTGAGTCGCGCGCTCTTTTTTGGGCCGCAGGCTTGTTCAGCGCCTTTGTAAACCTGCTGATGCTCACGGGCCCGCTCTATATGCTGCAGGTCTATGACCGCGTTCTTGGCTCGCGCTCCGTCGCTACACTCCTCGCGCTCACCGCCCTTGTGGTCTTCCTATATACGATGATGGGCCTGCTTGATTATGCCCGCGGGCGGATCATGGCACGCGCTGGCGCGCGTTTTCAGGCGCGTCTAGACAAGCGTGTCTTTGACGCCGTTATGCGCAAAAATGCCCTCGGCCATCAGGACGAAACGGCCTTGGCCCTGCGCGATCTGGAAGCAGTGCAACGCTTGCTCACCTCCCCCGCGCTCATGGCCCTTTTTGACATGCCCTTCGCACCGCTTTTCCTGTTTGGGATATTCCTGTTCCACCCATGGTTGGGCTATCTTGCCATTGTCGGCGGCGCCCTTCTGATCGTACTGACCCTTACAAATCTCTTGGCCACACGCCGTCCGCTAAACCGTGCCAACAGCGCGGTCGCCCATGCCGAAATTTTGTCAGAGCAGATTCGCTCCGAAGCCGAAATGATCGAAGCGATGGGGATGCGCGCATCTGCATTCGCGCGCTGGCAAAAGGCCCGCACGGCCTCTTTGTCAGAACATATGACCGCAGCGGATCTGAGCGGAGTTTTCACAACGTCAGGCAAAGCCTTTCGCCTCTTGCTCCAGTCCGCCATGCTTGGCCTCGGCGCATACCTCGTGCTGCAAAATCAGCTCACGCCAGGTGCGATGATCGCGGGTTCCATCCTGATGGGCCGCGCTCTCGCTCCGATCGAGATGAGCATTGGCCATTGGCCACTTTTCGCTCGCGCCCGCAAAGGGTGGCAAGTCTTGGCTCAATTGCTATCAGACGTTCCCCCAGAGCATACGCGCATGCCCCTTCCGCGCCCGAATGCTCTTTTGGAAGTGATCCAAGTCACGGTTGTGCCTCCCGGCGAAGCTCAGGCTTCGCTCAAGGTGGTTAACTTCACAGTCAAGCCTGGCCAAGCGGTCGGCGTGATCGGAAAATCAGGCGCAGGCAAGTCATCCCTTGCCCGCGCACTCACCGGCGCATGGCGTCCAGCAGGCGGCAAAATTCGCCTCGATGGCGCGGCCCTTGATCAATACGATCCCACCATTCTAGGCGACCTCATCGGGTACCTGCCCCAGCGCGTCGAGCTTTTTGAAGGGACGATAGCCGAAAACATTGCCCGCCTTTCACTGGCGCCTGATGCCGCCGCAGTTGTAAAAGCTGCGCAACGTGCAGATGCTCATGCAATGATCGTCGCTTTGCCTGACGGGTATGACACCAAAGTTTCGGCAAATGGCGGACGGTTGTCAGGCGGACAGATTCAGCGGATCGGCTTGGCGCGTGCCATGTACGGAGACCCCGTTGTATTGATCCTTGATGAGCCGAACTCCAACCTCGACAATGACGGCAGCCAAGCGCTCAATCGGGCCATTTCAACCTTCCGCAAAGAAGGTAAGTCCGTCCTGATCATGGCCCATCGACCCGCGGCAATCGAGCAGTGCGACATCCTCCTGATGCTCGAAGAAGGCCGTGTTCTCAGCTTTGGTCCCAAGGAGGAGGTTTTGCGCCGTATGGTCCAGAACCACTCCGAAATCACCAAGCAAGCTGGCAAAGGCGAAGGTGGAGGCACGCTATGAGCAACACCCGACCCCCGGAATCCAGACTCAGTGAAGCCCAAGCAGCCCGCACCGAGATCAACCGTGCTTGGCCAGCACGCATGCCTGTGTTTGTCGGTCTGTTCGCCCTAATGCTGCTCGTCGGCGGCTTTGGCAGCTGGTCCATTTTCAGCTCTCTCGCGGGAGCCATCGTCGCATCAGGTCGCGTCGAAGTCGAACAAAACCGCCAGATCGTTCAGCATCTCGACGGCGGCATTGTGGCCGAGATTTTGATCAAGGAAGGCGACAGAGTGTCTGCAGGCCAAACCCTAATCAAGCTCGACAGCGCCTCGCTTGGCTCAGAGTTCACAATCGTGCAAAGTCAGCTGTTCGAGCTGATGGCTCGCCGCGCGCGCCTTGAGGCCGAACGGGATACATCTTCCTCCCTCACATTCGATCCAGAGCTTGACCAGCTCGCCAAAACCTCAGCCGAAATCGCCGAGCTGATGGATGGTCAGACGCGCCTTTTTGATGCCCGCGCTGAAAGCGTCACCCGCGAGCGTGAACAACTTGCAAAACGCCGGGAGCAAATCCTCGATCAGGTCCGCGGCATCGAAGCTCAAACAGAAGCACTCGTTCAACAAATCGCCCTGATCAGCGAAGAACTAGAAGCCCAAAACAGCCTGCTGGAACGCGGCCTCGCCCAAGCCTCCCGTGTGCTCGCACTGCGCCGAGAAGAAGCGCGCCTCTTGGGACAAGTGGGCGAGTTGCGCTCCAACAAAGCCCAAGCCGAAGGCCGTACCACCGAGCTTGATATCGAAAGTCTCAAACTCACCAGCTCCCTGCGGGAAGAGGCGATCAGCCAGCTGCGCGATTTGCGAGTGCAAGAGCTTGAACTGAGAGAGCGCCGCCAGCGTCTTTCCGAGCGGCTGTCCCGCCTCGCCATCCAAGCGCCAGCTTCAGGTATTGTATATGGTCTCACCGTCAACACCCCACGCGCCGTCATCCGCGCGGCTGAGCCCGTTCTCTATGTCGTCCCACAAGACCGCCCCCTCGTGATCGCGGCTCAAGTCCCCGTTATTCATATTGATAAGGTCTACGCAGGCCAAAGCGTAAACTTACGCTTCTCAGCCCTTGATCAGCGCCGTACGCCAGAGCTCTACGGCCAAGTCGTCACCGTATCTGCCGATGCCTTCATGGATGAGGCCCAAGGCACATCCTATTACCGAGCAGAAATTGCTCTGAATACAGGCGAGCTTGCCAAGCTTCCCGAAGGTGCCGTGCTTATTCCAGGCATGCCCGCCGAAGCCTTCATCCTCACCTCTGAGCGTAGTCCGATGGACTATCTCATCAAACCGCTCTGGGATTATTTCGAGCAGGCCTTCCGCGAATAAGACAAGTCGCTTTTGCCGTATCGGCGCGGCGCATTTCCCGCTAGCCTCACTCCGACTCGCCAAATTCAGGAGACACGAGATGAGCAGCAAACTAGAACAAAGCCTCAATGAGATGGGTATCACCCTGCCTGCAGCCCCAGCGCCCGCAGCCAACTATGTGCCCTTCGTCGTGACAGGCAACACAGTCTATGTCTCAGGCCAAATTTCCAATGGAGAAGAGGGCCTTATTGTCGGCAAGCTTGGTGACAACATGACAACTGAAGAAGGCGCCGCCGCAGCGCGCACCTGTGCGCTCAGCCTTCTGGCACAGCTCAAAGCGGCCTGCGACGGTGATCTGGACCGCCTTGTGCGGGTTGTCAAACTTGTAGGGTTTGTAAACTCGACAGCCGACTATACAGAGCAGCCCAAGGTGATCAATGGCGCCTCCGATTTCATGGTCGAAGCGCTCGGCGACATCGGCCGGCACGCACGCTCAGCCGTTTCGGCAGTCTCTTTGCCCCTCGGCGTCGCAGTAGAAATCGAAGGCATCTTCGAGATCAAATAATGCAAAAACCTGCGTTGCCCCAAAGCTTCCTTCAGGCTCCGATCACCCATCGGGGCCTGCATAACCTGCCAAATGGCATCCCAGAGAACAGCCTCGCCTCCTTTGAAGCTGCTATTGCCCGCGGCTATGGGATCGAGCTGGACTTGCAACTCTCTCAAGACGGCATAGCGATGGTGTTCCATGACTATTCGCTTGAACGCCTGACGAGCGAAAAAGGCGCAGTCGCACAGCGCACAGCCGCCGCCCTTGGAGATATCCCCCTCACAGGCGGCGTTGAAGGTATTCCGACACTGTCTGAGACGCTCGCTCTTGTCGCAGGCCGTGTGCCGCTTCTGATCGAGCTAAAGGATCAGGATGGCGCCCTCGGCCCCAATGTCGGCCCCCTCGAAGACGCCACCATCAAAGCTCTCGCAGGCTACAACGGCGATGTCGCCTTGATGTCGTTTAATCCCCATTCTGTTGCGGCCCTTGCCGACCTCGCGCCCCATATCCCGCGGGGCCTCACAACATGTGACTATCTCCCCGAAGACTGGCCCACGTTCCCCAAGGCCCGCCTCGTCGAGCTTGTCCCAATCCCCGATTTTAATCGCACGGGCTCAAGCTTCATAAGCCATCAGGCCAGCGATTTAAGAAGTGCCCCTGTGACAACCCTCAAAGCCCAAAACGTGCCAATTCTCTGCTGGACCATACGCTCCAGTACAGAAGAGCAAGCCGCGCGCCAAATCGCCGATAACGTCACGTTCGAAGGCTACTTGCCTGCTTGAAAGCGCGGCTTTCTGCAACAATATTGAGGCCAAGATGGACAGTGACGCGCAAATTGAAATCAGCCTCAATCCCAGCTTGCGCGACATCCCGCAAGCCGATTGGGATGCCTGCGCCCATGCCCTCGGTCCCCGCCCGCGTGACCCGTTCACAACCCATCGCTTCCTTCTAGCACTCGAAGAAAGCAGCTCGGTCGGTCCTGGCACAGGATGGCAGCCGCTCTATCTCACGGTGCACCAAGACGGCCAGATCATCGGCTGTGCTCCGCTCTACGGCAAATCACACTCGCAAGGCGAATATATCTTTGATTTCAACTGGGCCGATGCCTTCACCCGCGCAGGTGGACAGTATTACCCAAAGTTCCAAATCGCCGTGCCCTTTACACCAGCCACAGGTCCACGCTTTCTTGCTCGGGAGGGCTTTGAGACGGTTGCCATGCCCGCCCTCGTCCAAGGCGCGATCCAAGTCGCCGCAGAGCAAGGCGTCAGTTCGCTGCATGTGACCTTCTGCACAGAAGATGAAGCAATAGCAGGCGCCGCCATGGGCCTTCTGCGCCGGACCACGCAGCAGTTTCATTGGGAAAACCACGGTTTTGAAACCTTTGCAGACTTCCTCACAACCCTGACCGCACGCAAGCGCAAGAACATCCGCCGCGAGCGCACCGAGGCGCAAAACTTTGGCGGAACCATCCGTCGCCTCACAGGCGATCAGATCAAAGCCGAACATTGGGACGCCTTCTGGCAGTTCTACCAAGATACAGGCCGTCGCAAATGGGGCACGCCCTACCTGACCCGCGAATTTTTCGATATCGCCCAAGAGACCCTGCGCGACGACATGATCCTGATATTGGCCGAGCGTGACGGCGTACCCATCGCAGGTGCGCTCAACTTCATAGGCGAGCAGGCGCTTTTCGGCCGCTACTGGGGCTGTGTCGAAGATCACCGCTGCCTACATTTCGAGCTGTGTTACTATCAAGCCATCGAGGCCGCTATTGAGCTGGGCCTGCCTCGTGTCGAAGCCGGTGCACAAGGCGAACACAAGTTGGCGCGCGGGTATCTGCCCACAACCTGCCACTCGCTGCACTGGCTCGCTGACGAAGGCTTCTCGCGCGCAGTCGAGCAGTATCTCGTATCAGAGCACCGCGCGATTGGCGAAGAAATCGAAATATTGACAGGCTATGGCCCGTTCAAATCCGACAAAAGGGAGGAACAAGATTGATAGAAGTTCTCAGCGATACGGCCCGCGAACAACTCCTCGAGCCCCTGTTTGAAAACGGCTGGGCGCAGGACGAAACCCGCGACGCCATCACAAAAACATACAAATTCAAAGACTTTACTGAGGCCTTCGGCTGGATGACACAGGCCGCGCTATGGGCCGAAAAGTGGAACCATCACCCAGAATGGAGCAATGTCTACAACCGCGTCACTGTCACGCTCACAACCCACGATGCAGGCGGCCTCAGCTCACTTGACGCAAAGCTCGCACGGAAGATGGACAGTTTCTAAAGAAGGCGTGTGAGCGCACACCAACCCGTCACTGACCAGCGCTTTTCCACTCCACAAGCGTCACATAAACCATGCCCTCATCACCGCTGACCATAACTTCTCCGTCCTGAATGTTGACCTGAAGTTTCATCGAGCGGTTCGCCAGTTTTGCCAGCTCGCCAGTGTCTTTCTCCGACAGGTTCATAACCTGAAGGTTGTCAAAACGGCTCGTGCTGTTCTTAAGCTTGTCCCACCACATCTCTGCGGTCCGGCCGCCATAGCTGTAAATAGCCACTTTACTCGCCTTGCCGCAGGATTGCCGCACAAGCTTCTCACTCGGTTGCCCCAGTGAAACCCATAGCTCAAGCTCATTGCTCAAGCTCTTTTGCCAAATGTCGGGCTCATCGTCCGTCGAAATCCCCTTGGTCATCTCCAACTGCTCATGCGCATTCAGAGCAAAAGCGAGCAAGCGAACCATCAAGCGCTCATCCGTCTCCGACGGGTGCTTTGCAACAGTCAACTTATGCGTCTCGTAGTAATGACGATCCATATCAGACACAGAAAGTTCAACTTTATATATCGTAGCTTTTTGCGCCATGCTCGGCCCCTGACCTTTGAAGTTAGTGCTGCCTAATGCGTCTGACGACAATGTAAAAGCTCATAAAGAAAGGCCCCCTCGGAAAGGGGGCCAAACGAGGTTCTCTAATTTGGTTGGCTTAAAGCGCAGCAACCATCGCTTCACCACCAGAAATTTCGCAAGTTCCAGGGCTCTCTTCGGCGTGCAGTACTTTCACAACGCCATCCTCTGCCATCAAAGCATAGCGCTTGGAGCGGCTCACAAAGCCAACGGGCGGCGCATCAAAATCCATGCCAATCGCCTTGGTAAAAGCACCTGAAGAATCCGCAAGCATTGTGATGCCCTCACCTGCCGCGCCCGTAGCCTCGCCCCAAGCGTTCATAACCCATGGGTCATTGACCGAAAGGCAGATGATCTCCTCCACGCCCTTGGCGGCAAGCGCCTCTTTCTGGCGAACGAAGCTTGGCACATGTGCCGAATGACAAGTCGGCGTGTAGGCGCCTGGAACAGCAAAGATCACAACCTTGCGCCCTTTGAGCTTTTCGCCCAACTCCACGGGCGCAGGCCCGTCCGCACCAAGCGTCATTACCGCCACCTCTGGCAGCTTGTCTCCAACTGAAATCGTCATAATCCGTGTCTCTCCCTGTTTGCGATTGTCTCTTGAAAGCATATAGGGTTCTTTACGGTCAGGGCCAGCAGAAGGATCACACTAATGTCTCATATCGTCGTTGTAGGAGCAGGTCAGGCAGGAGCGTCTCTTGTCGCCAAGCTGCGAAACGAAGGCTTTGATGGAGAGATCACCCTGATTGGCGAGGAAACTGCGCCCCCCTACCAGCGCCCGCCACTCTCCAAGGCCTATCTCTTGGGCGATATGGAACTTGAGCGGCTCTACCTGCGCCCCGAAAGTTTTTATGCCGATCAGAACATTTCCCTGCGCCTCGGCGCACATGTCAGCGCGATTGATCCCGCCGCCAAGACGCTGACGGTTGATGGCGAAACACTCGCCTACGACCAGCTCGCGCTCACAACAGGCTCGACCCCTCGCCGTCTGCCCGCCGCAATCGGCGGCGCGCTTGACGGAGTCTATGTCGTGCGCGGCTTGTCCGATGTCGACGCGATGGAGCCAGAATTTGGCGAAGGCAAACGCGTCCTGATTATTGGTGGAGGCTATATCGGCCTTGAGGCCGCTGCCGTGGCCGCCAAAAAGGGCCTCAATGTCACTCTGGTCGAAATGGCCGACCGTATCCTGCAGCGCGTCGCCTCGCCCGAAACATCAGATTACTTCCGTGCTTTGCATACAGCACACGGGGTCAATATCCTTGAAGGCACAGGGCTCACCCGCCTCATTGGCGACACCCGCGTCACAGGGGCGGAACTGTCAGACGGAACGATCCTTGAGATCGACTTCGCCCTTGTCGGCGTTGGCATTGCCCCCGCCACAGCTCTGGCCGAAGCCGCAGGCCTCACGCTGGACAACGGCATCATGACAGACGCACACGGGCGCACCTCTGACGCCCACATCTGGGCCGCAGGCGATTGCGCGTCATTCCCGTATCGTGACGGACGCATCCGCCTTGAGTCTGTGCCAAACGCCATCGATCAGGCCGAGATCGTCGCACAAAATATGCTTGGCAAAGCCGTTGAATACACGGCCAAGCCTTGGTTCTGGTCGGATCAATACGACGTCAAACTCCAGATCGCGGGCCTCAACACAGGCTATGACCGCGTCGTCACCCGCAAAGGCGAAAAAGACGGCGCAGTCTCCTTCTGGTATTACGGGGGGCAGACGCTCCTCGCTGTCGACGCGGCCAATGATCCTCGCGCCTATATGATTGGCAAGCGCCTCATCGAGGCAGGCAAATCTCCCGCGCCAGAATTGGTCGCAGACCCCGCCACAGAGCTTAAAGCGCTGATGTCGGCGTGAGGATTATTGCAGGACAACATCGCGGCCTTCAGCTTGCAAGCGTTGGCCAAGGCGACACAGACGCCCACTTGCGCCCCACGTCAGACCGCGTGCGCGAAAGCCTCTTCAATATCCTCTCACATTACGGCCAGCCCTCTGGTGCGCGCGTGCTTGATCTCTTCGCAGGCACAGGCGCACTTGGCCTCGAAGCGCTCAGCCGTGGCGCAACCCATGTAACCTATGTAGAAAATGGGCGCGCAGGCCAAAAGCTCATCCTAGAGAACCTGACCAAAGCCCGCCGCACGCAAGACGCGACCCTTCTCAAAAGTGACGCCACAAGCCTTCCTCCAGCCAAAGTCCCCTGCAATCTGGTCTTTCTAGATCCCCCCTATGGCAAAGCTTTGGGCGAACAGGCTCTCGCCTCCGCCCGTGCCCAAGGCTGGCTCTCTGAGGATGCGCTCGTTGTCTGGGAAGAAAGCGCGCCAATGTATGCGCCTCAAGGCTTCACGCTAGAGGATCAGCGCAAATACGGCAGCACAGTCATCACGCTCCTGCGTGCCTAGCCCTAGCCATACGTCGGGTGAAACCGCCCAGCAGGCGACAGGGTAAAGATCTCATAGCCCGTCGCAGTCACGCCAATCGAGTGCTCAAACTGCGCGCTGAGAGACTTGTCCCGCGTCACAGCCGTCCAATCGTCCGCCAGAACTTTGGTTTCAGGCCGCCCAAGGTTCACCATCGGCTCGATGGTAAAGAACATACCCTCCTCCAAAACAGGCCCCGTGCCTTCGCGCCCGTAATGCAAAACATTTGGCGGCGCATGAAACACAGTGCCAAGCCCGTGCCCACAGAAGTCGCGCACCACTGACATGCGCTGCGCTTCAACAAAGCTCTGGATCGCGTAGCCAATATCGCCAAAAGTGTTGCCAGGCTTGACCGCTTCAATCCCCTTGAACAGCGCTTCATGGGTAATCTCGATCAGACGTTCCGCCTTGCGGCCAAGTTTACCCGCCACAAACATTCGGCTTGTATCGCCAAACCAGCCGTCAACAATCACCGTCACATCGATGTTGAGAATGTCGCCATCCTTGAGCTTTTTGTCTGAGGGGATGCCGTGACACACCACATGGTTAATCGAAATACAGCTCGCGTGTTCATAGCCTTTATAGCCGATGGTGGCTGATTTGGCTCCCGCCGCATTGACCATGTCCTCAACGATACGGTCAATCTCAGCTGTGCTCTGTCCAACAAAAACATGCTCGCCAATGCGGTCCAGAATGTCTGCTGCCAAGCGCCCCGCCGCGCGCATCCCTGCAAAATCGGCCTCGCTATGAATGCGAATACCGTCTCTCGTCACTGGTCCGTTATGCTTCTCACCCACGGTGCTGGCCTCATCTATATCTGATCACTTTGGCTCTACATAAATCGGATCAAGCCCAAGGGCCACCCCAAGCCTCAAGCCCCGTGCGCAGCAACAGTTCAAAACTGAAAATCCAACGGCTTTCCAAGGGTGATACCTTGCAGGTCAATCACACAATCATACGCCAGAGCCTCGACGCCCGCCGCCAGAGCCGCGCGCAACCCAGCTGCATAAGCCGCATCAATATCTCCCGCCACGCTCACCACTTTCGCATCCGTGCGCTGGACTAGAAACAAAAGCACAGCCCGATGCCCTTGCGAGACCATCGTAGTCAGCTCCTGCAAATGCTTCAGTCCCCGCGCAGTGACAGAGTCTGGGAATTCGGCAAGCCCTGCGGTCCGCATCAGCGTGACCGATTTCACCTCAAGATAAATATCACGTGCACCACCTTGCAGCAGAAAGTCTACACGGCTCTTTTCACCGTATTTCACTTCAGGGCGCACCCCATCATATTCAAGCCCGGCAATAGCGCGGGCCTCAAGCCCCGCCTTGACAACACGGTTCGCAGCAGAGGTATCCACCCCCGTAAAATCCCCGCCACCATGCTCCACAAGCCGCCAGCCATATTTGAGCTTTTTCTTGGGGTCGTCATTGGGCTCCACCCAAATGCGCATGCCGGTCTCGGCCAGCCCCATCATCGAGCCAGGATTTGCACAATGCGCCACTGCCTCGCGTCCGTCCGCGAAGCGGATATCAGCAAGAAAGCGTTTATAGCGGCGCAAGAGTGTCGCAGGCTCAAGTGGGGTTTGAAAGCGCATGATATACGGCCTATACCCAAGCCAACAAAGCTTCAAGGAACACCGCATGAGCAACCCAACAGCCGCAATGCTCGTCATCGGCGACGAGATTCTCTCAGGCCGCACCCGCGACGCCAATATGCATCACCTCGCAGGCGAACTAACCAAAGCAGGCATCACACTTTCGGAGGTCCGTGTTGTGTCTGATGATGCCCCCGCTATTGTCGCGGCGGTTCAGGCGCTCTCTGCGGCTTATGACACAGTGTTCACATCAGGCGGCATTGGCCCAACCCATGATGACATCACCGCTGATTGTATAGCAGAAGCCTTCGGCGCACATATCGATGTGCGCGATGATGCCCGCGCATTGCTCGCCGCCTTCTATGAAGAGACCGGCCGAGAGTTCAACGCCGCCCGTATGCGCATGGCGCGCATCCCTGATGGCGCGACGCTTATTGACAACCCTGTATCCGTCGCGCCCGGCTTCACACTTAACAATGTTCATGTCATGGCCGGCGTCCCGTCTGTCTTCCAAGCCATGCTCGCCACGGTCTTGCCGACCCTCACAGGCGGCGCGCCACTGCTGAGCCAAACCCTGCGCATCAACCGCGGCGAAGGCGATATCGCAGGCCCCTTGGCTGATCTGGCCGCGCGCTACCCCGCGTTGTCTATCGGCTCCTACCCGTTTCAAGACAATGGCGTATACGGTGCAAACATCGTTATGCGCAGCTCTGATGGCCCTCTGTTGGACAAGGCCATGTGCGAGCTCGCCGAGATATTCCCCGCATGACTCTCCCTAGCATCCAGAAAATCTATGATGTGGTCGATGGCACATGGCCTGCCGCCGAATATATGCAGACAGGCCCATGGCTCTTTCGGCGCGGCGCAGGCGGCGGCCAGCGCGTCAGCGCCACAACCGCCCGTGGCCCCTTCACTGTCGAGGATATCGCCACAGCCGAAGCGCAGATGAAGGCGATGGGCCAGCCCAATCTCTTCATGATCCGCGAAGGCGACGAGACGCTCGATGCACTCCTCGCAGAGCAAGGCTATGTGATCCATGACCCCGTCACAGCTTACGTCGCTCCCGTTTCAATCTTTGCCGAGAAACACCCGCCGCGCATCTGCGCGCTTCTGGCATGGGAACCACTGGCAATCATGCTCGACATCTGGGCCAAAGGCGGCATCACTGAGGGCCGAATTGATGTGATGCACCGCGCCCAAGGCCCAAAGACAGGCCTCATCGGACGTCTCAATGATCACCCTGCCGCCGCAGCATTTTGTGCCATTCATGACGGTGTCGCCATGGTTCATGCGCTTGAGGTCTTGCCCCATCAGCGCCATCAAAGCATGGGCAAGTTCGCCATGTACGAACTCGCCCACTGGGCCGCGCGCAACGGGGCAAGCCATATCTCGCTTGTGGTCACTCAAGCCAATCAGGCGGGCAACGCGCTCTACACTTCCCTCGGCATGACATCTGTGGGACAGTATCACTACCGCTTGAAGAAAGAGGGCCAGACATGAGCCATAAACAACCGACTGCACTTGACCTTCCGATGCTTGATCCGCTCCCCGACGAGACGCAGAAATACTTTGATATCTGTCAGGACAAGCTCGGCCTCGTGCCAAACGTGCTGCAAGCCTATGCCTTTGACATAGACAAGCTCAACGCCTTCACAGCGCTCTACAATGACCTGATGCTCGCCCAAAGCGGCCTGAGCAAGCTTGAGCGCGAGATGATCGCCGTCGCGGTCTCCTCGATCAACAAATGCTTTTACTGCCTCACAGCTCATGGCCAAGCTGTTCGCCAGCTCTCGGGTGATCCGATGCTTGGTGAAATGCTGGTGATGAACTGGCGTGCTGCCGATCTTGACGCCCGCCAAACCGCGATGCTCTCTTTTTCCGAGAAAATCACTGTCGCCAGCTACACAATCGTTGAGGCCGACCGCGAGGCCCTGCGCGCCGTAGGCTTTTCGGACCGCGACATCTGGGACATTGCCAATGTCGCAGGCTTTTACAACATGACCAACCGTGTGGCCTCCGCCACAGATATGCGCCCAAATGACGAGTATCACGCGCAATCGCGCTAACGTTTTCAGCGCTGCTCTGGCGCTCATGTGTCTGACCGCCGCGCCGCTTCTTGCCGAAGCTCTCGCGCTGCCTGCCAACGCGCGCCTCACCCGCGAAGTCGTCAAAAGCGCCGCGAGCTATTCCGCCCCCGTCGCGCCCTACGCAGCAGGGCTTCTGCCTGTGTTCGAGGTGCAGGGCCGCATTACAAAACAAGCCTATCGCATCCCACAGCAAGGCATTACACCCCAACAGATTCTCACACCGATTGAAGAAAGCTTAGTCGCAGCAGGCTTTGACCCTCTGTTCAAATGCCAAGACAGGTTCTGCGGTGGCTTTGACTTCCGTTTTTCAACCGATGTCTTGCCCGCGCCTGACATGTTCGTAGATCTGTTTGATTATATCTTCCTCACCGCAAGACGCATGCCCGAAGGCAGCGCTGCCTCCGAATATATCACCCTTCTTGTGAGTCGCGACAGCACCGCAGGCTATGTGCAGATCATCCAAGTCACCCCCGAAGGCGCAACACCGCTCGCCACAGAACGTGGCGAACCACTTGTCGCCCAGCCTGTTGTCACCCCGCGCCAGCCCAAAGGCCCCATCGGGACAGAGCTTGAAACACGTGGCCACGCTGTCCTCTCTGATCTGACCTTTGAAACAGGCTCATCCGACCTTGGCCAAGGTGCCTTTGCTAGCCTTGAGGCCCTTGCAACATACCTGCGCGCAAACCCGACCCGCAAAGTCGCTCTTGTCGGCCATACCGATACAGTCGGCTCGCTCTCGGGCAACATAGCCCTTTCCAAGCGCCGCGCCACATCAGTCATGCAACGTCTCGCCTCCGCGCATGGTATCCCCGCCGCACAAATGGAAGCCGAAGGTATGGGTTATCTTTCCCCCGTGGTAAGCAACCTCACAGACAAAGGCCGCGAAGCCAACAGACGCGTCGAGGTGGTGCTTCTCAGCACAGAGTAGCGCTTGACCAATCCGCGTCCAAAAGGCATCACAGCCTCATGCTGATCCTCAAGATATTCCGCGCCCCCGAATGGGCGGCCCTGCGCGCAAACGGCGAAAGCCAAGGCGCGCCGATTGATGTAGCCGATGGCTATGTGCATTTCTCAACGCCAACACAGGCGCAAGAAACCGCTGCAAAGCACTTTGCCGGCGAAGAGGGCCTCGTGCTACTGGCGGTTGACGCCGAAGCCGTCGATGACGACCTCGAATGGGAGGTCTCGCGTGGCGATGATCTTTTCCCACATCTTTACCGCAAGCTGAAACTTTCAGATGTCGTCGCGCATTGGCCGCTTCCGCTCGTCGATGGCGTTCATGTCTTTCCCGAAGAGGCCTTGGCCGATGACTAAGCTCGAAGCCCTCGCACTCAAAGCCATGCACGCCTTTGATCCAGAGCGCGCCCACGGCCTTGCCATATCTGCGCTCAAACTCGGCCTCGTGCCGCTGTCTGGTCCCGTCACATCGCCGCGTTTGGCGACCACGCTTGCAGGCCTTAATCTGCCGAATCCGGTCGGCCTCGCCGCGGGCTTTGACAAAAATGCCGAGGTGCTCGCCCCGCTCGCACGCGCAGGGTTCGGCTTTGTTGAAGTCGGCGCCGTGACACCCCGCGCACAGCCGGGCAACCCCAAGCCCCGCCTTTTCCGCCTGACCGAAGACCAAGCCGCCATCAACCGCTTCGGCTTTAACAACCAAGGCATGGAAGCCGCCAACACACGGCTGGCAAATCGCCCGAAAGACGCCGTTATCGGCCTCAATCTTGGCGCCAACAAAGACAGCGAGAACCGCGCCGAAGACTTCGCCCGCGTGCTCAGCTATTGCGGCGCGCATCTTGACTTTGCCACGGTCAATGTCTCCTCCCCCAACACAGAAAAGCTGCGCGATCTACAAGGCGCTGAAGCGCTTTCGGCCCTGCTCGCAGGCGTGATGGAGGCCAACAACTGGCTCAAAAAGCCTCTGCCCATCTTTCTCAAAATCGCCCCCGACTTGACCGACACAGAGATCAGCGAAATCGCCGATGTTGCTCTCGCTCAAGGCCTGAGTGCCATCATCGCAACCAACACCACCCTGTCACGCGACGGCCTGCATAGCGCCGCCAAATCCGAGGCAGGCGGGCTTTCTGGCGCGCCGCTCTTTGAGCGCTCCACACGCGTTCTTGCAAAGCTCAGCAAAGCCACCGAAGGCAAGCTCCCCCTCGTTGGTGTAGGCGGGATCGCCACAGCCGAACAAGCTTACGCCAAAATCCTCGCAGGCGCGTCTGCCGTACAGCTTTATACAGCGCTCGTTTATCACGGCCTGAGCCTCGCCAGCGAGATCGCTCAAGGCCTTGATACGCTGCTTGAAAAAGACGGCTTCGCCAATGTGGCCGATGCCGTGGGAACAGGGCGTGACGCATGGATCTAACCATTTGGCACAACCCTCGCTGCTCAAAGTCGCGCCAAACTCTCGCGCTGATTGAAGCCCAAGATCCGACAGTGCGCCTCTACCTCACTGACGCCCCAAGAGAGGCCGAGCTGCGCGCCGCGGCAAAGGCTCTCGGCGTCGCGCCCATTAAAATGATGCGCACAGGCGAGTCCGAGTTCAAAGCAGAGAGCCTCAGCCAAGACAGCTCCGAGGATGCACTCTTCGCCGCCATGGCCCGCATTCCCAAGCTCATCGAGCGCCCGATTGTGTTTGCGGGGGAGAAAGCCGTCATTGGCCGCCCGCCCGAGGCCGTGCTCAGCCTGCTTTAGCCGCACGCTCAAGAGCGGGGTAGCGCAAGGCGAGGCTTCCCGCGCGAGCAATAAACGAAATATGCAGCGCCAGCCAAAGACCGTGATTTTCCATGCGTGGCATCAAGGCCCAAGCGGCGAGCACATAGATCACAAAGGCGATCGCCATCATGTTGCGCATATCTGCCGTGCGCGTCGCCCCGATGAATATCCCGTCAAACTGTGTCAGCCCGACAATCATCACAGGCGCCGCAATGAGCCAAGGCAGATAATGACGCGCCTCTTGCTGCACATCTGGCGCTTTGGTCATAATATCGATGATCATCGGCCCCATGAGACAGAAGGCCAGCGCCATGAGCACGCCCAACGCCAGCGCCCAATAGGTGGTCAGCACCGCCGCGCGCCGCACCCGCGCCACAGCCGCAGCACCAAACGCCTGCCCCACCAGCGCTTCGGCTGCAAAGGCAAATCCGTCAAGCGCATAGCCTGTGATGTGCAGAAACTGCAACAAGACTTGGTTCGCCGCCAAAGTCACATCGCCAAAGCGCCCGCCCAGCAGCAGAAACGACACAAAGATACCCTGCAACAAAAGCGAACGGATCAGAATATCGCTGTTCACCACAGCCATCCGCTTGAGCTTGATACGGTCAAACACCCGCGCCCAATCGCGCCAAGCCGAATGGGCAAACGCCGCGCGGCACATCCACAGCCCAAGCACCAGCCCTGACCATTCCGCAATAAACGTGGCCCAAGCGACCCCAGCAACACCCCAGCCAAACGAAAGGACGAAAACAAGATCAAGCCCGACATTCACCCCGTTCATCAGAAGTTGGATCCACAAGACTTCCCGCGTGCGCTCCTGAGCAATCAACCAACCTGTAATCCCATACATCGCAATGGCAGCAGGCGCCGAGAAGATGCGAATTCGCATATAGGTCTCCGCCAGCCCCTCGACTTCCGCGCTCGCAGGCGAAAGGCGAAAGGCTCCCCAGATCAGCAAGGGCTGGATCAGCACAAAGAACAGCCCCCCCGCCACTCCGATCATCAAGGCGCGCGTCAAAAGCGCCGCCACTTCGCCCGCTTCCCCGCGTCCCGCTGCTTGGCTGGTGAGGCCCGTCGTGCCCATCCGCAAAAAGCCAAAGACCCAGTAGATGGCCGATATGATCACAGCGCCCACGCCCACCGCCGCAATCGGCGCCGCGTCTGGAATTTGTCCAACAACAGCGGTATCCACCGCGCCGAGAATAGGGATTGTCACATTTGCCAGTAAAATGGGAATGGCGATCTTGAGCACCCGACGATGGGTGATCTCTCTATCGCCTATCGCGTCACTCATCCCGCCGCGGCGGCATCAGGAAGTGCCCCGTGCCCTGCGCAAAAATGCGGTTGCGATTGTCTTGCCACGCCTCGACATGCACGCTCGCATAACGCCGCCCAGAGCGATTCACTTTTGCACGCGCATAAGCATCTCGAGGCAGGCCCGTGCGAAGATAATCGATGGTAAAGTCGATGGTCTTTGGCAACCGTGGCATATGCCCTTGAACAACTTCATCCGCGTCCAGATCGCCGCGCTCAATCTCGTCCCAAAGCACAGACCAGCCAAGCCCAATCACAGCCGCCACTTCCATAAATCCGGAGATCGCCCCGCCATGAAGAGCTGGCAACAAAGGGTTGCCAATGAGTTTATCATCATAAGGAAGAATAGCCGTGAGCTCGTCACCCCGACGGTCAAATTCGATGCCCATAAAGTTGATATAAGGCACACCGTGCACCAACGCACTCAAGGCCGCATCACGGCGTTGTTTGACAACCTGCACAGGTTCGGGACGTTTGTAAGCCATGCTCAGCGCTCCACCGTAAAGGCCCCTGTGGCCGTAGCCACTGGATTCTCTTTATCATCATCCGTTGCCGTAGCCCGCACAAAGGCAACTGAGCGGGTGATGTGGTAACAATGCGCCTCCGTAGCGATGGTCTGGCCAGGCGTCGCTGGGCGCATATAGTCAATGCGCAAATCAATCGTCGCCGTCCCCGCAGGGTTGCTCGGATGGCTCATGGCCGCAGCACCACAGCACGTATCCATAAGCGCTGACACCGCACCGCCATGGATCACCCCTGTCTCAGGATCGCCCACAAGAGACTCGGAATAAGGCATCTCAATTCGCGCGTAGCCGTCTGAAATATCCGTCAGCTCCATGCCCAATGCGCGGCTGTGTGGGATCGCGGAAATAAACTGTTTGGCAATTTTGGTTTTATCCATTGGGCGCTTGCTCCATCGGGCACTTGGCCTCTGTTGGCGACATACTTCCAGACCGCCGCACCCTTCGCAAGCAGTAACACCGCAATTGTCTGTCTTGTGTCTTTTGCCACACCGCCCTAGGGTCCGCGCGAGGAGACTAAGAATGACGGACACACGGCTAAACTTCAAAGACATGTGCGCCAAATTCGACGTAACGCCGCGCACGTTACGCTACTATGAATACATCGAATTGCTTCAGCCCGAGCGCGAAGGCCGCTCGCGCTTTTACTCCGCTCGCGAGATCGCACGCATGACACTGATCATGCGCGGCCGCCGCTGGGGCTTTCCTCTGGAAGACATACGCCAGTTCCTGCTGGTCTACGAAGAGCATGGTACAAAAGCCCAACTCCAGCACTGGATCGACATGGCCGATGGCAAGCTCATTGAGCTCGAAAAACAACGTGCCGAACTCAACACTGCTATTGAAGAGCTGACGGAAAACCGCCGAGAGACACTGGAAACCCTTCAAACCAAGAAGTGACGCAACGTATCGTTTACGTAAACGTCAACTTCCCCTTGAACGACTCGGCCAAGCTTTGCATCTAAATATCACGCGTTCCTCAAACGAGATGTTTTCATGCCTGATACAGATAAACTGATGACGATCCGCGAGATGTGCGACACCTATGATGTGACGCCCCGCACCTTGCGTTTCTATGAAGCCAAAGAGCTCTTGTCGCCGCTGCGCGACGGCCAGAAGCGCCTGTTCACACGCCGCGATCGTGGTCGCCTCAAGCTCATCCTGCGCGGCAAGCGCTTTGGGTTTTCTCTCGAAGAAATCCGCCAGCTGCTTGAGCTTTACCATGTCGGCGACCAGCAGCAGACACAGCTCGCCCGCACATTTGCAATCGCTCAAGAGCGCCTTGCGGACATGGTTCGCCAGCGTGACGAACTCACCCTAGCGATCAAGGACCTCGGCGACCAGATTAACGGCGTCGCACAGACACTTGCGGCAATGGCCGAAGGCAAAGACGCCGCCGAATAAACAGAACAGACCGCAAAAAAAGACTTCAGGGAGAGACCACATGCCGAGTTACACAGCCCCCGTTAAAGACCTTCAATTCGTTCTACACGAGGTTCTCAAAGCCAGCGCATCCGATATTTCAGGCTACAGTGAGCTTGAGCCAGACTTCACAGCTGCGGTCCTTGAGGAAGCGGGCAAAATTTGCTCAGACGTTCTCGCCCCGCTCAATGCGGTCGGTGACAAAGAGGGCTGCTCGCTTGAAAACGGTGTGGTCCGTGTCCCGACAGGCTTCAAAGAAGCGTTTGATCAGGTCCGTGAAGGTGGTTGGACTGGACTTGATATGCCCGAAGAATACGGCGGTCAGAACATGCCCTATGTGCTTGGGACAGCCGTAGGAGAAATGTTCTCGGCGTCCAACCAAGCCTTTACCATGTACCAAGGCCTAACGCATGGCGCAGCCTCTGCGATCCTTGCCCACGGCACCGACGCCCAAAAAGAAACATTCCTGCCCAAAATGGTCAGCTGCGAATGGACAGGTACTATGAACCTGACCGAGCCACACTGCGGAACAGACCTTGGCCTCATGCGCACCAAAGCAGAGCCACAAGACGACGGCAGCTTCAAACTTTCTGGCCAAAAGATCTTCATCTCTTCGGGCGAGCACGAGATGGCAGACAACATTATTCACTTGGTCCTCGCCAAAATCCCGGGTGGCCCTGACGGTATCAAAGGCGTGTCGCTCTTTATCGTGCCCAAATTCATCGTCAACGAAGATGGCTCCCTTGGTGCGCGCAACGGCGTGAGCTGTGGCGCTCTCGAAGAGAAAATGGGCATTCACGGCAACTCGACCTGTGTGATGAACTATGACGAAGCGACTGGCTATCTCCTCGGAACCGAGCACAAAGGCATGCGCGCCATGTTCACAATGATGAACGAGGCCCGCATCGGTGTCGGCATGCAGGGCGTCGCACAAGCCGAAGCAGCTTACCAAAACGCAGTTGTCTATGCCAAAGACCGCCTCCAAGGCCGCGATGTCACAGGCGTGAAAAATCCAGATGGCCCCGCCGATCCCCTGATCGTGCATCCTGATGTCCGCCGCATGTTGATGGACCAGAAAAGCTTCGTGGAAGGCGCGCGCGCCTTTATTCTCTGGGGGTCCTCTCTGATTGATGCCGCGCACCGCGCAAATGACAAAGACGCCGATGGCCTGATCTCTCTTATGACACCCGTCATCAAAGGCTTCCTCACAGATGTCGGCTACGCCATGACTGTTGAGGCGCAGCAAGTCTATGGCGGCCACGGTTACATCGAAGAATGGGGTATGTCGCAGTTCACCCGCGATGCGCGCATCGCGATGATCTACGAAGGCGCCAACGGCGTCCAAGCGCTTGATCTTGTCGGCCGCAAGCTCGCCCAAGACGGCGGCAAGCATGTCATGGCCTTCTTTGAGATGATCAAGAGCTACTGTGCCGAGCAAAAAGATGTTGAGGGCATGGAACCCTTCATCGAGCCGCTCAAAAAGGCCTCGAAGGATCTTCAGGCTGCAGGCATGTTCTTTATGCAAAACGGCATGAAGAACCCGAACGCCGCCCTCGCTGGCTCGACAGACTTCATGCACATGATGGGCCATGTCTGCTTGGGTCTGATGTGGGCGCGTATGGCCCGCGCCAGCCTTGATGCCCTCGCGTCATCCCCCGCTGACGCAGCGTTCTACGAGACGAAGCTCGCCACAGGCCGTTACTATATGGCACGTCGCCTACCAGCGACTGCGCTGCATCTGGCCCGTATCGAAAGCGGAGCAGACACTGTCATGGCGCTGAGTGAAGACCAGTTCTAACGTTTTAAAAAGGAGCCTTGCCCAATGCCAAAACGCTTCCGCCTGACCCGCCGTTTTCCCGCCGCAATGACGGAAGATGGCTACCGCAGGCTCAAGCGCTTCGCCTCTGACGCGGGGCTGGATGAGGGCGAGGCACTGAGTTTTCTTTTTGAAAACTTTGAAAGCGTGATGAATCACGAAAACCTGACAGCGCGCCTGCGGCTCTTCAATTCGGAGCTGGATGCGCGCAAAAGATAAAATCTTCTGGGGAGGAGAAACACTATGGCTTCCGCATGGATGACCGAAGAACACCAAATGATCGCCGACATGACGCAAAAGTTCATTACTGATGAATGGATGCCGCGTTACGACAAATGGCGCAAACAAGGCGAGATGGACCGCTCCACATGGAACGAAGCTGGTGCGCTTGGCCTCCTCTGCCCCAGTATCCCCGAAGAATACGGCGGCGCAGGCGGCGACTTCGGCCATGAAGCCGCGATCCTGATTGAAGCCTCCCGCGCCAATCTCGCAAGCTGGGGCAATGGCATTCACTCGGGCATCGTCGCGCATTATATCCTCGCTTACGGCTCTGAAGAGCAAAAGCAGCGCTGGCTCCCCAAGATGGTATCTGGCGAAATGGTCGGCGCACTGGCCATGACAGAGCCGTCAGGCGGCTCCGATGTACAACGCCTCAAAACCCGCGCCATCAAAGATGGCAACGCCTACCGCCTCACAGGCTCCAAGACCTTTATCACCAATGGCCAGCACGCTGACCTCATAATTGTTGCAGCCAAAACAGATCCGAAGGAAGGCTCCAAAGGCACGTCTCTCATCGTCGTTGAAGCCGACAAAGCAGAAGGGTTCTCACGCGGGCGTAACCTCGACAAAGTCGGCTGCCACGCCGCCGACACCTCCGAGCTGTTCTTTGACAACGTCGAAATCCCGCCCGAAAACCTACTGGGTGGCGAAGAGGGCCAAGGTTTCTACCAAATGATGAAGCAGCTCCCCCAAGAGCGCCTCATTATCGGCTGCGGCGCAGTTGGCGCCATGCAAGGCGCCGTCGAACGCACGATTGAATATTGCCGCGAGCGCGAAGCCTTCGGCGGTCCGATCATGCAGTTCCAGAACACCCGCTTCAAACTCGCCGAATGCAAAACCAAGCTTACAGTCGCCCGCGCTTTCCTTGACGAATGCATGGCCGAGCACCTGCGCGGCGAGCTGACGGTCGAAAAAGCCGCCATGGCCAAATACTGGCTCACCGACACCCAAGGCGAAGTCCTTGACGAGTGCGTCCAGCTTCACGGCGGCTACGGGTATATGCAAGAATATGCCGTCGCGGAAATGTGGGCTGACGCGCGCGTTCAACGCATCTACGGTGGCACCAACGAGATCATGAAAGAGCTCATCTCCAGAAAGCTCTGACGCTCTTCTTTATGCCCAAAACATCCTGCGGGGATCTGGGGGTGTAAAACCCTCAGCCGCGCCAGCCACAAGGACCACGATATGACGATCAAACTCCACTGCTTCGGCGAAAGCGGGAACGCTTACAAAGCTGCGCTCGCCCTAGAACTCTCTGGCCTCGCGTGGGAGCCCGTCTTCGTTGACTTTTTTGGCGGTGAAGGCCGCTCGCCCGAGTTTCGCGCGAAGAACATCATGGGCGAAGTACCCCTCTTGGAAGACGGCGATATCCGCCTAACCCAGTCGGGTGTGATCCAACAATATATCACCGACAAAAGCGGCAAATTCGGCGGCGCACCAGAAGACAAATACGAGGTCCTGCGCTGGGTTCTCTGGGACAACCACAAAATGTCCTCCCAAGCAGGCATGACCCGTTTCCTGATGAACTTCCTGCCAGAAGACAAACGGCCCCAAGAGGTCATCGGCTTCATGCAAGGCCGCCTCAAAGGCGCCTATGCCACGCTTGAGAGCCACCTTGAGGGCCGCGACTATATCGTTGGCTCAGGCCTGACAAACGCCGACATCTCAAACTGCGGCTATCTGTTTTATCCAGAGCCATTTGGCTTTGTGCGCGCCGACTGGCCCAATATCGACCGCTGGCTTGCCAACATCGAAAACACACCGGGGTTCAAATACCCCTACGATCTCATGCCCGGCAGCCCCGCTGACCGCGCCTAAATTCTTGCGAAAGACAGGAGTCACACCATGACCGAAGCCTATATCTATGACGCTGTGCGCACCCCCCGTGGCAAAGGCCGCAAAGACGGTAGCCTGCATGAAGTCTCTGCCGCGCGTCTCTCCGCCGTGGCGCTCAACGCCCTCAAAGAGCGCAATGGCCTTGAAGGCCACGCCGTTGAAGACGTTATCTGGGGCAATGTCACACAGGTTGCAGAACAGGGCGCATGCCTTGCCCGTACAGCCGTTCTCGCCTCCGATCTCGATGAAAGCATCCCTGGTCTCTCGATCAACCGCTTCTGCGCCTCGGGTCTTGAGGCCGTAAACGTCGCGGCCAATCAGGTCCGCGGCGGCGCAGGCAACGGCTATATCGCCGGCGGCGTTGAGTGCATGTCTCGCGTGCCAATGGGCTCCGACGGCGGCGCAATCGCCGTTGATCCGAGCATCGCGATTGACAACTACTTCGTCCCCCAAGGTATCTCAGCCGACATCATCGCCACCAAATATGGCTTCACCCGCGATATGGCCGATGCCATGGCCGTTGAAAGCCAGAAGCGCGCCAAAGCGGCGTGGGATGCGGGCCACTTCTCCCGCTCCGTCGTGCCTGTTTACGATGTCAACGGCCTGCCCATCCTCGCCTATGACGAGTTCATGCGCCCCGAAACCGATATGCAAAGCCTCGGCGCGCTGAACCCCTCGTTCAAGCAAATGGGCGAAGTCATGCCCGGCTTTGATAAGATCGCGATCCTCAAGTACCCAGAGCTTGAGCGCATCAACCACATTCACCACGCGGGGAACAGCTCAGGCATCGTCGATGGCGCAGCCGCTGTCCTGATTGGCAACAAAGAGCTGGGCGAACAACTTGGCCTTAAGCCGCGCGCGCGCATCCGCGCCACCGCCAAGATCGGCACAGACCCAACAATCATGCTCACAGGCCCCGTCCCCGTGACAGAGAAAATTCTGCGCGAAAGCGGCATGAGCATCAGCGACATCGACCTGTTTGAAGTCAACGAAGCTTTCGCCTCAGTCGTCATGCGCTTTGAGCAGGCCTTCAATGTCGATCACGCCAAGGTCAACGTCAACGGCGGCTCCATCGCCATGGGCCACCCTTTGGGCGCGACAGGCGCGATGATCCTCTCCGCCCTGCTGGATGAGCTTGAGCGCAGCGATAAAGAGACAGGCCTCGCCACGCTCTGCATCGGCTCAGGCATGGGCGCAGCTACAATCATCGAACGGGTCTAAGCCAAACCGATGACGTGCCCTAAAGACATATATCAAGCTCATATCAACACCGTCGGGCAAGCCTTATGGGACAGGGATTTTTCCACAGTGCTGGATCACCTCCACTATCCCTGCTTTGTCGAGACAGATGACGCGACCTTGCATATCCCTACGAGAGAATCCTACCTGCCTTCTCTCAAGAGCCTGCGCGACAACCTCACCAGGCGTGGGGTTACAGCCTACCACAGAATCTGCCGTGAAGCGGTTTTCACCCACGATGATCCAAACCGCATCGAAGGCATTCACGAGGTCTATGCCCTTAGCGGTGCAACCCCCGTGATCGAGCCTTGCCTCACCCATATGACACTGATCTATCGCGATGAAAAATGGCTCGGCGCAGGCCTGTGCTCAGCCACCTCAAACAAACACTGGCAACTCGTCAAACACCCAGAGCCTATCAAAGCCTCACCGGTCCCTGAGACCGCGTTAAAGGAGACACAAACATGAGTGATTTTACCCTCGCAAAAGACGACCAAGGCATAGCCACCATCACATGGGACACGGCTGGAAAGTCGATGAACGTGATGAGCATCCAAGGCTTCTCTGATCTATCAAACCTCGTCGATGACGCCCTTGCAGATGATGCAGTCAAAGGCATCATCATCACCTCTGGCAAAGAGGGCAGCTTCGCAGGCGGAATGGACCTCAATGTCATCGCCAAGATGAAAGACGACGCGGGCGATGAGCCAGCCAAAGGCCTTTTTGACGGCGTCATGAACATGCACGCCATTCTGCGCAAAATCGAACGCGCAGGCATGGACCCAAAGACAAACAAAGGCGGCAAGCCCATTGCCTGCGTCATGCCAGGCACAGCCCTCGGCATCGGCTTTGAAATCCCCCTTGCTTGCCACCGCACATTTGTCGCCAACAATCCAAAGGCCAAAATTGGCCTGCCCGAAATCATGGTCGGCATCTTCCCCGGTGCTGGCGGCACAACCCGCCTCGTGCGCAAGCTCGGCGCAATGGCCGCAGCACCGTTCCTGTTGCAAGGCAAACTCTCTGATCCTGTCAAAGCCAAGCAAGCAGGCCTCGTTGATGAGGTCTCGGCCGACCCCATGGCAGACGCCCGCACATGGGTGCTCTCCGAGCCAAACATCGTCAAACCGTGGGATGAAAAGGGCTACAAAATGCCGGGTGGCACGCCCTACCACCCCGCTGGTTTCATGACTTTCCTCGGTGCTTCCGTAATGGTGCACTCAGAAACCCAAGGCGCATTTCCCGCCGCCAAGGCGCTCTTGTCCGCCGTCTACGAGGGCGCGCTTGTGCCTTTCGATACCGCACTCAAAATCGAAACACGCTGGTTCGTCCACACCCTGATGAACCCAAGTTCCGCCGCCATGATCCGCTCGCTCTTCATCAACAAAGAAGCGCTCGACAAAGGCGCAGTCCGCCCTGCCGATGTGCCTGATCAGCGCGTAAAAAAGCTCGGCGTCCTCGGTGCGGGCATGATGGGCGCAGGCATCGCGCTCGTCTCGGCTCAAGCAGGCATCGAAGTGGTCCTGATCGACCGAGATCAAGCCGCCGCCGACAAAGGCAAAGCCTATACAGCGAGCTACATGGACAAAGGCATCGCTCGCAAAAAAGCGACGCCCGAGAAAAAAGAAGAAATGCTCGCGCGCATCACAGCCACGCCTGATCTTGATGCGCTCAAAGGCTGTGACCTGATCATTGAGGCCGTCTTTGAAGACCCAGCCGTCAAAGCCGAGATGACCAAAAAGGTCGAGGCCGTGATCCCAGAGGATTGCATTTTCGCCTCCAACACCTCGACCCTGCCGATCACCGATCTGGCCCGCGCCAGCACGCGCGCGGAGCAGTTCATCGGCATTCACTTCTTCTCACCCGTTGAGAAAATGCTTCTGGTCGAGATCATCAAAGGCGCAGAGACAGGTGACCGCGCTGTTGCCAAGGCACTCGACTATGTGCGCCAGATCCGCAAAACCCCAATCGTTGTAAATGATGCACGCTTCTTCTACGCCAACCGCTGCATCATCCCCTACATCAACGAAGGCCTGCGCATGGTCACCGAAGGGGTCGCCCCCTCGCTGATCGACAACGCGGCACGCCAACTCGGTTTCCCTGTCGGCCCGCTTCAGCTCAACGATGAAACCTCGATTGATCTGGGGGCAAAGATTGCCCGCGCGACCAAGGCCGCGATGGGCGCGGAGTATCCCGATAGCCCAGCGGACGACCTTATCTTCTGGCTCGAAGCCGAAGGCCGCTTGGGTCGCAAGGCCAACGCTGGTTTCTTTGACTATGACGACAAAGGCAAGCGCACAGGCTTCTGGCCCGGTCTCAACGAAAAATACCCCTTGGCCGAAGAACAGCCAACGCTCATCGAAGTGCAAGAGCGCCTCATGTTCGCTCAGGTGCTTGAGGCCGTGCGTGCGCTTGAAGAAGGCGTGCTCATGGACATCCGCGAAGGCGATGTCGGGGCCATTCTCGCTTGGGGCTTCGCACCGTGGTCTGGCGGCCCCCTCTCGTGGCTCGACATGATCGGAACGCCCTATGCCGCCGAGCGCACAGCCGAGCTCGCGGGCCAATACGGCCCACGCTTCGCTACACCAGCCTTGCTTGAAGAAATGGCTAAAAAAGGGCAAAGCTTCTACACTCGCTTTGCCCCTGCCGCTGACAAAGCGGCCTAAAGGCTAGCGAGTGGGTGCGCGTGGAAGGCGCACCCACTCTACTGTGACCGGACGTTGCAAACGCGAGACTCTTGCGAGCCGGGGATTACAGAACGCAGCATTGCACAGGCACAGATACCTGCCGAATGCCATGTGAACCTGAAGGGGCGTCGCTCAAAGGAGCGGCGTCTTTTGTGTTGGGCCTCTCACGCTTTCGTGTCGCGCGGGCCGCTTCCCCCAAGTGTTCAGTCGCTGGCAGACGACGTGTAACTCTTGATTCAAATTGTCTCTCAATCCTGTTGGCCGTGGGGCCAAATTAAGACAATTTCGCGGCATTTCTCACTCAATTATGGCAACAATGTGGCAAATTGGAGCTTATTGTTTCCAATTTCAGATCAACACGCGCCATAATTCACCGCAAATCTGTCCATTTTCCATAAAGTTTCAGGCCCAGACCGCCCCGCTCTGAATCACCTCAGTCGCCAAAACAAGCGAGAGCACCGTGTAGGCTGGGGTAGCGTCAAACGCCCGTGTCGCTGTGTCGAGCATATCGCCCCCAGCCGCACAAAAAAGCAACGCGCCCTGCTCCGCAAAAACAACCTGAGCGCAATCAAAATGCAGGGTCACAACGCACATGTCATCCTGCGGAAAGACCCGCTCGATCCCATGCACACCCTCAAGTGCCGCCGCAGGAACCATCGCAAACGGATCGCCAAGCGTTTCCTCCGCCACATCGCTTTCAAGCATCACGCCCTGACGCGGCAACAGAACCATCGCCACATCGTTTTCCAAAACGCCCGCAGGCACAAGCAGAGGCCAGAAGTTTCTGGGGCAAGCGCCCTCCCCGCTCCAGAGCGGCGTGCGGCTGACTGAAGAGATAGGCTGCAGACCGCCGTCAAACGTCAAAACCAGATCGCCGGCTTGCAGCGAGGTAACATCGCGCCAGCCAAACTCTGTGGCCACTTTCGTGCCTGACACAACTCCAGACATCACACCCGTCTTGGCGCGATACCCTCTCTCTGCACCCTTCGATGCCAAATAGGTTTTCTGACGCTTTGCGCCATTCCATCCAAACATTTTATCGTCCCCAGGTTTTCTAACCGCTGGCAGGCGGGTTTTTGTAGCGCCGCTGGCAGGCGGCTTTTCATAAGCAGTGAAAAGATATGGCCTGATTCTCTTGGAAGTTGTGGGGCGGGTTTGCGACAAGTTTTAGGCACTGTCCCGCCAAGCGAAACAGCGCGGCAACGCGCGACCAAATTGTTCTGATTTTTGACGTTTTAACCGAAACTGTAGTTAAATTTCTCAATATCTTCCGCACAGAGCTCCGCCACAACCTCCGAATCATCGGCGCTAAAATAGCGACGGTAATCACCCTCTCGAACACTGGCATTTGCCCGTGGCAGATCAAGCTCAAACCCAAGATGCTCCATGAGCGGCGCAGCATCTTCGGCAAAATGCTCCAGCCTGATATAAAGCGCCTCACGCGATCGCCCATCACTCGCGCGCAAATAGCTCTCATAAGGATGCGTCTTTATCGGACCAGCCACAGCCGGCGCGCGCAGAAAGTCACTAAAGCCCAGCGTCTTGGCCGTCGCCACTGCGGGGTGCTCAAAGCTCTGCACTTTCAGCCAGTGATAATAACTCACAATGCGGTCCCAAGGGTTACGCACCAAAGTAAAACACAACATCTCCTGCATCTCATCACGGCTCACCAGCCCCTCAATGTCAGCCAGTGTCGAATGCTTCCAAAGCCGCCCGCGCGCCTCCACGCCCATCAGCTTCTTGCGCCGTTTAAGCGCTTTAGGCGTATCGCCCAGCATCAAGTCGTCGCGCATCGCCCGCGCCTCAAGCGCGAGAGCAAGCGAGGTCCCCCCCGTCTTCGGGATATGCACAAAAATATACTGTCGCCCGCGCGAAATAATCATGGCCGAAGCCTAGCTTTGCCGCGAACGCAAAGCAATCACCGAGCCCGCAACAATGATCAGCACAACCCCCGCCATTTGCACCGCGCTCAGGCTTTGCCCAAACCAGACAAAAGCAAAGGCAGGCCCAAACACCATGATCGAATATTCAAACACAGCCACATGCGAGGCCTCACCGAGCTGATAGGCTTTGGTAAGACAAAAGACGCCCACGATTGAGCCGAGCACATGCGCCACCAAAAGCAGGTCTACCCCTTCCATTGGCCAGACCCAGCCCCGCGTCACAAAGGCCAGCGGCCCGCTGATCTCTTCCACTCCAAAGACGGTAATCGCCAAAAGCCCGAGCATCCCGAGCACACCCTGCATCCCCATCGTTCCCGCCAAGAGCGTGCAGGTGCTTTCCGCTCCACACATCCGCCGCGTAATCACAGCATTCAGCGCATACAGAACCCCGCCGATAACCGGCACAATGACAAGCGGGCTAAAGTTGCTCGGGCTGACCTGAAGCACGACAAGTGTTCCGACAAAGCCCGCAATCACAGCGCCAATACGATAGGCTCCAATCGGTTCTCGCAAAAAAAGTGCAGTGATCAGGACAACAATGATGGGCGAGGTAAACAATCCTGCAAGCGACTGCGCAATCGGCAAAAAGGCGAGCGATGCAAAGTAAAACAACATCGCCGAAGCAAACAGAAAGCTGCGCAACAAAACAGGCCACCAGTTCACAGGTAAAAACTGCTGCCCCAAAAGTCGCGCCACACCAAAGACCACAGGAATGGATATGAGCAGACGGATCACATACATCTGCCAAAGACTGATGACCTCTGCCATCACGACGATAAAGTTGTCGATCACCCCAAGGATTAGCATACTCGCAAGCATCCAGACTGCCGCCGCTACAGGTCTTGTCTCAGTCACGTCATTTCCGCCCCTAATTGGTCGCACATAGGCTTTTCAAATATGCCTTCCTGCGCGTAGTCTCCCCCAAACCCGACATAAGCGGGAAAAAATAGGGAGAAGACAATGGCTCAAATGCGCGATGAAACTGGCTTGGATAAAAACGCCGCAAACTTTGTGGCCCTGACGCCGCTCTCTCACCTCAAGCGCGCTTCCTATATTTTCCCCGATCGTCTGGCTGTTGCCTACGGCACGCAGCACCGCAAAACATATGCCGAGTATCATGCCCGCGTGAGCGCACTGGCCTCTGCTCTGTCCCGCGCAGGTGTTCAGCCAGGCGATGTCGTCGCAACCCTTCTGCCCAATATCCCCGCCCATTGTGAGGCACATTTCGCCGTCCCCGCCACAGGTGCCGTACTCAACGCCATCAACACCCGGCTCGACATCGAAACCATCCGCTACATCTTTGAGCACGGCGAAGCCAAAATGGCGTTGGTCGATACAGAGTTCCTACCCTCGGTTGAGGCCGCCATCGCGGCCATGGACGGCAAAGGCCCTCAAATTATCGAAGTCGCTGATCCCTCCCATGGCCACCCTGCCACTGGGCGATATCCAGAATATGAAGCCTTCCTCGCGGGTGGGGATGCCGCGTTCAAATGGATCATGCCGCAAGATGAGTGGGAAAGCCTCGCACTCAACTATACTTCTGGCACAACAGGCCGCCCTAAGGGCGTCGTCTACCATCACCGCGGCGCATACCTCATGACCATGGGAACTGTCGTAAGCTGGCAGCTCACCCTGCGGCCTGTCTACCTGACAATCGTACCGCTGTTTCACTGCAACGGCTGGAACCACACATGGATGATGCCACTTCTGGGCGGAACAATCGTTTGCTGCCGCAATGTCACAGCCAAGGCGGTCTATGATGCCATTGCTGATGAAGGCGTGACCCATTTTGGCGGCGCCCCTATCGTGCTCAACACCTTGGTCAATTGCGAAGACGACGACAGACGCGGCTTTGACCACACCGTTCAGGTTTTCACGGCAGGTGCGCCGCCCCCCGCCGCCACTCTGGCCGCCATTGAGCCGCTCGGGTTTAACGTCACGCAAGTCTACGGCCTCACCGAAACATACGGCCACGTCACAGAATGCCTCTGGCGCTCGCGCTGGGATGAGCGCCCCTCCGAGGAGCGCTATGCCATCAAAGCGCGCACAGGTGTTCTCATGCCCATGATGGACGAAGCCGTGGTGCTTGACCCCGACACAATGGCCCCCGTCCCCCATGACGGCCAAACCCAAGGCGAAATCATGATCCGCGGGCATACCGTCATGAAAGGGTATTTGAAAAACCCCGAGGCCACAGCCGAAGCCTTCAAGGGCGGCTTCTTTCACTCGGGCGATCTCGCGATCCAGCACCCCGACACCTATTTGCAGATCATGGACCGCTCCAAAGATATCATCATCTCAGGTGGCGAAAATATCAGCTCTGTGGAGGTCGAAGGTGTGCTCGCCAGCCATCCCGCCGTTTCGCTCTGCGCGGTTGTCGCCAAGCCCGATGACAAATGGGGCGAAGTGCCCTGCGCCTTTGTTGAGCTGAAGCCCCGCGCAACAGCCAGCGAAGAAGAGTTGATCGCTTTTGCCCGCACAAAACTTGCTGGCTTCAAAACGCCCAAGAAAGTGGTCTTTCAAGAGCTCCCCAAAACCTCCACGGGCAAAATCCAAAAATTCGAGCTGCGCACAATCGCCAAAACCCTCTAAAACCACGCAGCTTCCTCTTTCCAAATAGACTCTGAGGTAGGGGCTAGATCCCTCCTCCTAGCGCCGTGGCAAAGCCGCGGCGCAATCCCTCTTTCCACTGGCGCACACCGCATGCTACCCTCTGTAAAAAGAGGCAGGAGCAGCCCCATCCGATGACCGCGCTTAAAGAGTATGACCGTATAGAAGCCACTGGCCTCTGGCGTGCCAATGCAGACGCCCAGCGCCGTGAGGTGATCGTCTCGATTGGCGATGCCACGCTCACAATATCGGATCACAACGACCGCGCCCTCGCCCATTGGTCCCTCCCCGCGATAGAGCGCGCCAATCCGGGCACCCGCCCCGCGATTTTTCACCCAGATGGTGACCGAACCGAAACTTTGGAGCTTCCCTCAGACGAAGCCACGATGATCGACGCAATCGAAAAGCTCCGCTCCCGTATCGAGCGCGCGCGTCCACATCCGGGCCGCTTGCGCCTCTGGGTTAGCCTTGGTGTCCTTGCCACAGTCGCCGCACTTGGTGTCTTCTGGCTGCCTTCTGCCGCGCGCGACCATGCTGTGCGCGTTGTGCCAGATGTCAAACGCACAGAGCTTGGCTCTGCCCTCCTATCGCGCATCACCCGTGTCGCAGGTCTGCCCTGCACAGCCCCCGAAGGCACGCGAGCCCTGCGCAAACTCGGCGCGCGCCTGCCTTCCCCAGATGGCGCCGCGCGCCTCGTCGTCTTACCAGGCGGCGTGCTCGAGGCCGCACATCTTCCAGGCGGGGTCATCTTGCTCAATCGCGCCTTGATTGAGGACTTCGAAGAGCCTGACGTTGTCGCAGGTTATATCATCGCCGAGCACCTCGCAGCCGAACTGCACGACCCGCTGCATGACTTTCTCACCCACGCAGGCCTCGTCACCACGCTGCGCCTCTTGACGACAGGCCAAGTGCCAAGTGCCGCTCAAGACGCCTACGCCGAGCACATGCTGACAGAGCCTCGCAGCTTTGTGCCCCAAGACACGCTGCTGCGTGGCTTTGCAGCTTGGTCTGTGCGCGCGCGCCCCTATGCCTATGCGCGCGACATCACAGGCGAAGAGACGCTCGAGCTGATCGAGGCAGACCCTTTCGCCACTGTCACGCCAGAGCCGCTCCTCTCAGACAATGACTGGCTCCGCCTCCAAGGCATCTGCGGCAGCTGAATTTCGCACCCGCGACATTTCTTGTCGCCCCACGCCCTTGCCAAGCCAGTCCGCTTTGGCGAGACTGCCTTCAAAGGGCAGCCCTGAGTCTCGCCCGAACACAATCCTGAGACATGAACCGTAGGGAGACGGCAATGCGATTTGAAACTCCAGAAACAGTTGAGGGCGCCGTCGCGCTTCTCGCCGCCGACGCAGGCGCGCGTGTTCTGGCAGGCGGCACAGACCTGCTCGTCCGCCTGCGCGCTGGCCATATCGAGCCCTCGTCGATCGTTGATATCAAGCGCATCGCTGGTATGAACGAAATCACATCTGAGGAGGGTGGCTGGCGCATCGGCGCAGGGGTCTCCTGCGCGGCCATGGGCGAGCACGCAGGCCTCAAGGCAGATTACCCCGGTGTCGTCGAAGGCGCAGAGCTGATCGGCTCCACTCAGGTTCAAGGCCGCTGCACCATGGTCGGCAATCTCTGCAACGCAGGCCCCGCGGGCGATAGCGTTCCCGCCATGGTCGCGGCAGGTGCAACCGTCCGCGTCGCTGGCCCCAGCGGCACACGCGATGTTCCCGTGATTGATATCCCCCTCAGCCCTGGCAAAAACTCCCTCGCCGCTGGCGAGTTCGTGACGTCGGTCTTTCTGCCCGCGCGCGCCCAGAAGGGCGGAGATGCGTACCTGCGCTTTATCCCGCGCACAGAGATGGACATCGCCGTGGTCGGCTGCGCTGTAAATATTATTCTTGGCGAAGACGGCACGGTTGAATGCGCGGGTGTATCGCTCGGTGCCGTTGCCCCTAAGGTTCTGCTTGTCAAAGAAGCTGCCGAAGCGCTCATCGGCTCCAAATGCGAAGATGCCGCGCTGGATGCCTGCGCCGCGGCCGCTTCTGCCGCCGCCAAACCGATTGATGACAAACGCGGCACAGTGGCTTTCCGCAAAGACGTCACTGCCGTCCTCGCCCGCCGCGCCGCCCGCCTTGCTTACACCCGTGCACTGGGAGAACACTCATGAGCCGTATCCACGTCAACACAACCATCAACGGCGACAGCGTCGATTACCTCTGCGAAGCAGAAGACACACTCCTTGATGTGCTGCGCGACCAGCTTGATCTAACAGGGTCCAAAGAGGGCTGCGCCTCAGGCGATTGCGGCGCTTGCTCGGTCATGCTGGATGGCCGCCTTGTCTGCTCCTGCCTTGTGCTTGGAGCCGAAGCGGAAGGCCGCTCTGTCGAGACCATCGAAGGCATGGCCGATGGTGACACGCTGCACCCTTTGCAGAAAAACTTTATCGACAAGGCCGCGCTCCAGTGCGGTATCTGCACACCGGGTATCCTTGTCGCAGCCAAAGATTTGCTCGCGCGCAATCCCGACCCAACCGAGGAAGAAGTCCGCTACTGGCTCGCAGGCAATCTTTGCCGCTGCACGGGCTATGACAAAATCATCCGCACCGTCCTTGAGACAGCCGCGGAAATGAGAGGAGCAGCCTGATGGCCAAAGACGAGTTCCAAACCCGCAGCTTCAAAGTTGTCGGCACACGCCCTCCTCGCCCAGACGGGCTTGATAAAGTCACAGGTCGCGCCCGCTACGGCGCGGATATGTCAGCCCCCGGAATGCTCATCGGTCTTTGCCTGCGCAGCCCCCACGCCCACGCGCGGATTGTGTCGATTGATACCTCAGCAGCGGAGGCCATGACTGGGGTCAAAGCCGTGGTCACCCGTGCGGATTTCACCCATACACCAGAAGACCAAGGCACACGCGATGTGCTCGACAATGTCATGGCAGGCGAAAAGGCCCTTTACGATGGCCACACAGTCGCCGCCGTCGCCGCAACCTCCCGCTCTGTCGCCCGCGCCGCTCTAAAGGCGATCAAGGTCGAGTATGACGTGCTGCCTCATGTGGTCGATGTCGACGAGGCCATGAAGCCCGATGCCCCTGTCCTTCACGAAGGCCGCCAGCAGGAAAGCGTCCCCGCAGGCTATAGCCAAAACGTGCTCGCGCGCAGCCAGTATGGCCACGGTGACATTGAGGCAGGTTTTGCAGAGGCAGATCTCGTCATCGAGCGCAGCTTCACAACGGCCGCCACGCATCAGGGCTATATCGAGCCTCATGCCTGTTTGGCGACCATGGGCAACGATGGCCAAGGCGATCTCTGGTGTTGCACCCAAGGCCACTACATGGTCCGCAACACCTGCTCTGCCATCATGGGCATGGACGCAGGCCGCCTCAAAGTCACAGCCTCCGAAATCGGCGGCGGCTTTGGCGGCAAAACCACGGTGTTCCTTGAGCCTGTGGCCCTCATGCTGTCCAAAAAGACAGGCAAGCCCGTCAAGATGACAATGGCGCGCGAAGAAGTTCTGCGCGCCTCTGGGCCAACCTCTTCAACCTCGATTGATATCAAAATCGGCGTGACAAAGTCAGGCAAGATCACCGCCGCCCAAGGCGAGTTCCGCTATCAGTCGGGCGCGTTTTACGCCATGAACGGCGCACTCGGCGCCATGTGCGGCTTTGCGCCCTATGATCTGGAAAACCTCAAGTCTGTCGGCTGGGAAGTTGTCACAAACCGCCCCAAAGCTGCGGCCTACCGCGCCCCTGGCGCACCCATGGCTGCCTTCGCGGTCGAAAGCGTGATGGACGAGCTGGCCAAAGAGCTCGACATGGACCCGATCGAACTGCGCCTCATGAACGCCGCCGACGAAGGCACCAAATCCGCCTATGGCCCGACATATCCCGCCATTGGCCTCAAAGCCACGCTGGAAGCCGCGAAGGCGCACCCGCACTGGAGCGCGCCACTTGGGCCAAATCAAGGCCGCGGTATGGGCTGCGGCTTCTGGTTCAACTTCGGGGGCGACACTTGCGTTTCCCTTATGATCAACCCTGACGGAACCGTAAGCTTGTCCGAAGGCAACCCCGATATCGGCGGCTCCCGCGCCTCCATGTCTATGATGGCCGCAGAAGAACTCGGCATTCCATACGAACAGGTTCGCACCGTGATCGCTGACACAGCCACACTCGGTCAAAACGAGGTCACAGACGGTTCCCGCGTAACGTTCGCAGTCGGTCTGGCGACAATCAAAGCCGCCCGTCACGCCATCGAAATCATGAAGACCCGCGCCGCCGCCACTTGGGGGATCGAGCCAGAGGCCGTCGAATGGGTCGATGGCGCTGCCCAGCCCGCAGGGCCAAACGCGGGCAAATTCCCTCCGATGACGCTCAAAGATATTGCAGCCATTGCGTCCAACACAGGCGGACCTATATCTGGTCACTTTGAAGTCAACGCCGAAGGCGCAGGCGTCAGCTTCGGCACGCATATCGCCGATACAGAAGTTGACCCAGAAACAGGCGCTGTCAAAGTTCTGCGCTACACCGTCTTCCAAGACGCGGGCAAAGCGGTCCACCCCGACTATGTCGAAGGCCAGCTTCAGGGCGGCGCTGTCCAAGGCATCGGCTGGGCGCTCAATGAAGAGTATATCTACGGTGAGGATGGAACGCTACAAAACGCGGGATACCTTGATTATCGCATCCCAGTCGCCTCCGACTTGCCGATGATCGACCCTGTGATCCTTGAAATCCCCAATCCAGGCCACCCCTACGGTGTCCGTGGCGTGGGAGAAACAGGGATCGTCCCGCCACTGGCCACACTGGCCAACGCCGTCAGCCGCGCTGCAGGCGTGCGCATGACAAGCCTGCCGATGTCCCCGCCCAAGCTTCTGGCGGCCATCAAAGCGCGCTAAGCCGTGGTCACGGTCACACTCTGGGGCTCCCTCGCCGATCTGGCGGGGGGCCAACGCGAGCTAGAGGTCAACGCCTCCAACCTGCGCGAACTCCTGACCGCTCTGGAGCGCGACCACCCCGCCCTGCGTCCCCAGCTCGCCCGCGGCGTTTCCGTCTCCATTGATGGCAAAATCTACAACGACAGCTGGTTCCAGCCGATCCTTGAAACAAGCGAAGTCGTCCTGCTCAACCGCCTCGAAGGCGGCTAAAGCCCTATCCCTTTTTCTTTCCAAAAATATCCCGTGGGGGTCTGGGGGAGCAGCGCTCCCCCAGCCGGTCGGATTTTCGCAAAGCGAAAATCCGACCCCAATTACCGCCGCTTTACATGCTGCAAAAGCGCCTCGGAGGCATAACCATCCGCCACCAGCCCGTTGCGGCTCTGATAATCCTTGATCTGTGCCTTGGTATTCGGCCCGATCTTGCCATCGATCTTCTCGAGCGCATACCCTTTGCGCTTCAAATGGCGCTGCAGCTCTTTGGTCTCGTCTTCCGTCAGCGGCCGCTCACCGGGGCCAAAATTACCCTTGAGCGGCACACCACCCCGCAAACGGTCCGCCAGATGCCCGACACCAATCACATAGGCATCCGCCGCATTATAGCGCTCGATCGCACGGAAGTTTTTCTCGAAAATCATCAAAGCAAGTCCACGCCCGCCATCAGGAAAAAGGATCGACGCCGATCCATAATCCCGCACCGGCTGACCATTCACATCCCTCACACCCAGCTTGGCCCAATCGCTAGGCATCTTCTGGGTTTTGCGGCTCGCGAGGCCACGGTTAAAGCCAGCAGGCAAACTCACTTCAACGCCCCAAGGCATCCCCTTCTGCCAGCCCGAACGCGCGAGATAGGCGGCCGTTGAAGCCAAGGCATCACTCGGATCATTGCTCCAGATGTCGCGCTTCCCATCGCCTGTAAAGTCCACAGCAAACAGCTCGTAAGACGTGGGGATAAACTGCGTATGCCCCATAGCACCGGCCCATGAGCCTTTCATATTGGCTGCCGTCGTATCGCCACGCTGCAAAATTTTCAGCGCCGCGATCAGCTGCTTGGTGAAAAAGTCGCGTCGCCGCCCGTCATAGGCCAGCGTCGCCATCGCCTCGATCACATTGTAATCGCCCTTTATGTCCCCATAAAAGCTTTCAAGCCCCCAGACCGCCGTGACAATCTCTTTTTCCACGCCGTATTTGCGCTCGATCGCCTCCAAAGTGCGGCGGTGCTTGCGCAACATTTTCTGTCCGTCAGAAACCCGTTTGTCAGAGGTCGCGTTCGACAGATATTCCCAAATCGTTTTGGTAAACTCGGCCTGATTTCCGTCGCTCTTGATCACATCGGTGTTGTACTGAATGCCACGAAAGGCTTGGTTGATCACCCGCTGGCTGATCCCTGCACTGGCTGCGCGCGGCTTAAAGCTCTCAACCCAGCGTTCAAATCCCGCATTGCGCGGATAGCTCTTCACCTCAAGAAGCGAAGCTTCAGCGGTGGCCTCAGAGCTCAAGTCAGCAGGGCGCAACACAGGTCGCAACGTCGGCTGCACCTTACTCACGCGCATGACAGAAACAACTTCTCCGCCCGTGCCCGAACCAGGGCGCATGACAGGGCGCAGTGATATGTCCACCGTGCCGCTCGCCGCCACAGAGCCCGAAAGCCCTGCCATCAATACTGAAAGTCCTAAATATCGTTGAAGCATTTTTGCCTCTTTCACTGCTCTCATGAAGCCTAACGCGAAACAGTCGTTTCCGAAAGAGAAACCCTCAAGCGCAGGTCCCCAACAAGCGAATGCTTGCCGCATGGAGAGATGCACTGCCTACATTCGGTTTCGCTGCGCGCAGTCGGCCCCAGAGGTTTTCTGGAAAGAGGAAAGCCTATTTGCGTTTGCGCTCGATCTTGCGTTTGGTTTTATCACCTTTGATCTTGGCTTTGACTTGAGCACGTTTGGGCGGCTTGCCCCGACCGCGTGGACCATTGCCACGGCCTTTATCGACGGCGCGGCCATCCAGCTCCAGAAGTTCAAGCACAATCCCCCCTGTGACAGGTGCGGCCTCGGCAAGCTTCACTTTCACGCGCAAGCCAAGGTTTATCTCCCGACGGGTCTCAGAGCCAATGAGCACACCGCGATCAGCGTCATAGTTGAAAAATTCGCGGCCCAGTTCGCGCATCGGCACAAGACCGTCTGCGCCCGTCTCGTCGAGTTTCACAAAAATACCAAAGCGCGCAATCCCGCTGACCTTGCCGTCAAAGGCCTCGCCCACCCGCTTGTTGAGATAAGATGCAAGGTAGCGATCTGTGGTGTCGCGCTCAGCCAGCATGGAGCGGCGCTCTGTCGCGGAGATATGCTGCGCCGTTTCGGTCAGATCGGCCTCATCCTCGGAGGTCAGCCCGTCATCGCCCCAGCCGTGACTCGAGACAAGCGCACGGTGCACGATCAGGTCGGCATAGCGGCGGATCGGCGAGGTGAAATGCGAGTAGGCTTTCAGCGCGAGGCCAAAGTGGCTGAAGTTCTCGGGCGAATAATAGGCCTGTGTCATCGAGCGCAATGTGCTCATGTTGATCAACTCGGCCTCTTCCATGCCCTCCGCCTGCTTGAGAAGCGTGTTGAGGTGCATCGTCTTGAGAACTTGCCCCTTGGCCAGCGTCAGCCCAGACGCCTGCGCCACTTCTCGCAAGGCATCAAGCTTCTCGGTGCTTGGCTCTTCATGCACACGAAACAGCTGCGCCGTCTTGCGCGCAATAAGCTCTTCTGCGGCACAAACATTGGCAAGCACCATGAACTCCTCGATCATACGGTGCGCATCAAGCCGCTCGGCATAATCAATCGAAACAACCTCGCCCTCGTCATTCAGCACAATCTTGCGCTCTGGCAGATCAAGCTCAAGCGGCTGGCGCACAGCCCGCGCCGTCCGAAGCGCATAGTAAGCCTCGTATAGCGGCGCGATGACCTCTTCCATCAAAGGCGCGCACTTCTCGTTTGGTGCGCCGTCCTGCGCCGCCTGTACCTCTTGATAGTTCAGCGACGCTGGCGATTTCATCAAACCACGCACAAAGCTATGGGAGAGTTTTGTCCCCTGCGCATCCACTTGCATCCGCAGCGCAATACAGGCGCGCGGCACCCCCTCATGCAAAGAGCACAAATCGCCGGACAAACGGTCAGGCAACATCGGCACAACCCGATCAGGGAAATAGCTTGAGTTGCCGCGCTTGCGCGCCTCACGGTCAAGCTGCGTGCCGGGGCGCACATAATGCGCCACATCCGCGATCGCGACCCAGATGATATGACCGCCTTTGTTCTTCGGGTCCGTATCCGCCTCGGCATAGCAGGCGTCGTCGTGGTCGCGCGCGTCATGCGGATCAATCGTAACGAGCGGCAGCTCACGCAAATCCTCGCGCCCTTTGAGCCCCGCGGGTTTCATCGCATCCGCCTCCGCTATCACAGCGTCAGGAAAACGATCAGGAATGCCATGTTGATGGATCGCAATAAGGCTCACAGCCCGCGGTGCCGACGGATCACCAAGTCGGTTGACAATCCGCGCCTTCGGCAGGCCCATGCGCGCCTTGGGGCCAATATAAGCCCCCTCCACAAGTTCTCCGTCCTTCGCTCCGTTCACAGAGCCCGCGTCAACGGTCCATTCCTTCTGCTCGCCCTTGTCGATCGGAAGAATACGCCCCCCGTCTGAGCCAGCACGGTAAATTCCGAGCACAAGCGTAGGGTTCGTCCCGATGCGGCGAATAAGACGGCCCTCATAAGCATAGGGCTCGCCTGTCACTTGCGTCAGCCGCGCAAGGATCTGATCACCCGCACCAAGAGCTGGGTCAGACGCCTTCGTGATCATCATGATCTTGGGCATGTCGCCCTCGCCCTGCCACTCCAGCGGCTCAGCCATCAAATCCCCGTCAGCGGTCGGCCCAGCCACACGCAAAACCGACACAGGCGAAAGCTTGTCACTGTCGCGGTAAGTCTTTTTGCGCCGCTTCAAGTGCCCTTCGTCTTCGAGCTCTTTCATGATGCGCTTAAGATCAATCCGCCGCGCGCCTTTGATGCCAAAAGCTTTGGCAATATCACGCTTTGCAGTCTGGGTCGGGTTCTCGGAAATCCATGTGAGGATTTCCTCTTTCGAAGGGAGCTTGTTCATAGCTCTTCCGCTATCATGCCCTTATGGGGAAGGGAATATTTACCTTCTCTTCACAAATTGCCTAACGCACCGAGCGGCGCACGCTGGCTTATCTAATTTTCTCTTAACAAAAACACGTTTCAGGCGGTGCACGCTTTGTGCACGGGTTGTGCACGCATATCACCCCCCTAGAATCAGAGCCGCTTAAACCCCGTTAACCCTCTGGCGCGCAGGGCTAAGGCTTTGGTAAGTCGCGCGCCGTGTCGACATCAGACAGCTCCGCCACAAGCCCGCAGGACTGCCCCTGAAGGGTTGCAAGACAGTCTGACAGCGTCTGTGCAGAAGACCACCTCACCCCCTCAAAAAGCTGCGGCGGAAGGGGGCGCGTGCGGCGAAACCCCGTGAGCCAAAAGCCCCCGTCGGTGGCAGGTCCAAAGACTGCTTCATGGCGTCCCAGCGCCGCGAAAGCCTCTGAAATATGCGCCTTTTCTACGCTTGGGATATCCCCGCCAATCAGACAGGCCCGCCCCTTGGGCAGCGCCTCGAATGCCCCTCGCATCCGCGCACCCAAGTCACCCTGACCTTGTGAAATCCGTGGGAAATGTAGGGGCCAGACACTGCTCTCCAAAGCCGTGTCTGGAGCCACGCTTAACCATATCTGCCAGCGCGGATCATCAAGCCGCCTCAGCAAACTTCGGACCTGATGACGAAACCACCATGCTGCCGCGACACGGCCAATATCCTTGGCCAAGCGCGTCTTGACCCGCCCCGCAGCAGGGAATTTTACCATCACAATGAGGTGCTGATCAGCCTGCAAAATAGTCGCTCAAGATGCGTTTGTAGATCGCTTTTAACTCGTGAATCTGTGCTGTCTCAACGCGTTCATCCACCTGATGCATCGTCTTTCCAACAAGCCCAAACTCCACAACAGGGCAATGATCCTTCACAAAGCGCGCATCGGATGTGCCGCCGGTCGTGGACATCTCAGGCCTGCGTCCTGTCACAGCCTCAACACTTTTCGCCACAAGCGCCGACAGTGCACCAGGCGGCGTGATGAAGCTTTCACCCGAAATTTTTACTTTCATATCAATACCTACGCCAAATGCATCGCGCACCTTAGCCGCTTCGCCCTCGAGCCAAGCCGTGAGGCTCGCGCCCGTGTGACTGTCATTGAAGCGGATATTCACACAGGCACGGCTCTGCGCAGGAATCACATTTGTCGCGCCATTGCCCGTATCGATCGTGACAACAGCAAGCGTCGAGGCATCAAAATGCTCCGTGCCTTGGTCAAGCTCGGCACTCGCCAAACTGTCCATCAAACGCACCATTGCACTCAGCGGGTTATTGGCGCGGTGCGGATAGGCCGAGTGGCCCTGAACGCCCGTCACGGTAAACCAAGCCGTCATGCTCCCGCGCCGCCCGATCTTCATCATCTCGCCCATCTCATTGGGACATGTTGGCTCACCAACAAGGCAGACATCCATGCGCTCGCCCGCTTTTTGCATATGCTCCAGAAGCGCAGTTGTGCCGTCTACGGCGTCGCCCTCCTCATCGCCCGTAATGGTCAGGATCACGGCACCATCTGGAGGTGTGTCTTGGACAAACTCGATAGCAGCAGCGGCAAAGGCAGCAACGCCTGACTTCATATCAGTCGCGCCGCGCCCCCAGATCATCCCGTCTTTTTCCACGGCGCCGAAAGGCGGCACGCTCCACGCGGCTTCATCGCCCACAGGCACAACATCCGTATGGCCATTGAAGCCGAACGACTTGTTTGCGCCCCGCGCCCCCCAGCGCGCAAAAAGATTGCTCACCTCGCCACGGTCCGCACGCGTGCACTCAAAGCCCGCCTCGGAGAGCAGCGCTTCAAGCAGCGTGAGTGCGCCGCCCTCATCAGGCGTTACCGAAGCGCATTGTATAAGAGATTTCGTCAGCTCTGCCGCGTCTACCTGAGAAGCCATAATTTCCGCCTTTCGCCATTTCGGTGCACACAACACTACATATCGTGGCTTTTGCGCCGCCGCAAACAACAGACCGCCGCAAATTTGCCACGTTTGTGTTGCGATAGCGCCTTAATCACTTAACAGGTGCAAATTTTTCGTGTTAACCTTTTGGTAATAATAAACCAGAGGCAAAGCAGGTGCGCAGGGTCATCAGACCCTGATCATCCACAGAGCGAAAAACGCCAACGATATCTGTATCTTACAGATCCGTACCGTCCGCTTTTCCCTGAAAGAGGCAGTAGTAGTATGGTCGCGGCGTCAGAATTGCCGATCAACACGAGTGCGTCCGCCATGCAAATGGCGCAGACGATTTTCGGAGACGGGGCAACCGTGTCCAGCGCGTCCTATTCGGGCAGCAACTACTCGTCAGGCATCTATTCCAACGGCGATTCAGTCGCCTCCGGTGTCACCCCTGGAGACACGGGCGTAATCCTCTCCACAGGTCGCGCCACCGACTTCACAAACTCAAGCGGTTCCTCCAACCAAAGTAACTCGACCAGCACCAACACTGGCGGGGCAAACAACCTCGCGGACTTCAACGCCGCTGCAAACGCGCGCACTTATGACGCCTCATATCTCGACGTCGATTTCGTACCCACAGGCAGCGTGATGACCATGCAATTTGTGTTTTCGTCCGAGGAATACCCAGAGTATGTAAACTCACTCTATCAGGATTTTATCGGCGTCTGGGTCAACGGTAGCTTTGTTGATATTAGCATCGGGAATGGCGATCTGGACCCCGGAAACATCAACCAAGGCAACAACGAAAACCTCTACGTCGACAACACTAATGACGATTACAATACCGAAATGGACGGCTTCACCGTCACCATGACGCTCACAATGAATGTCAATCCAGGGGTCACCAACTCGATCCGTATAGGCATCGCCGACGTGCTCGACAGCAGCTATGACTCTAATCTTCTGATCGCCGCCGACAGCGTTCAAACTGTGCTGATCGCAAACGATGACGCGTATCATCTCGCCGATCCCAACCAAGTCAAAATCATTGACGTTCTGGACAACGATATCCGCCCAAGCGGCGCGACTCTCACGATCACCCACATCAATGGCGTCGCCGTCACAGCTGGCAGCACGGTCACTCTCACCACAGGTCAAACCGTTCAGCTCAATGCCGACGGCACCTTTACGCTCACCGCAGACACCAACGCCGAAGCCTTCAACTTCACCTATACAATCGATGATGGAACCAACACCGATGTTGGCTATGTCATCATCGACGCAGTCCCCTGTTTCGTGCGCGGCACGGCCATCCTGACAGAGCGGGGCGAAGTGAACGTCGAAGACCTACAGATCGGCGACATGGTTCAAACCCGCGACAATGGCTTCCAAGCAATCCGCTGGATGGGCAACCGCACCACAGCTGCCCGCGGCAAGCACGCACCAATCCGCATTCGAGCAGGCACATTTGGCGCCCACAAAGAACTTTGGCTCTCACCACTCCATCGCGTGCTGATCCGCGATTCACTCGCTGAACTTCTCTTCGGAGAATACGAGGTGCTTGTTGCCGCCCGTGACCTTGTAAATGACAAGTCCGTCACGGTGGTTGAGGGTGGCACAGTCGAATATTTCCACCTGCTCTTTGATCAACATGAGGTGATTTACTCCGAAGGCCTGCCCACCGAGAGCTTCTTGCCAGGGCCACAGCTTGCTGACAGCTTCGAAGAAGAAATCGCCGCTGAAATTTATGAGTTGTTCCCCGAGATCGATCCTGCAACAGGACTTGGCTACAGCCCAGCAGCGCGCCGTACACTGAAGCCCTTTGAGGCCCAGTTGCTCAGCGCTGCAGAAGCCAAGGTCGCCTAGACGCAGATGGCTTGGTTCGCCATCTCCGATACCGACCGCCAACACTTCGGCTGGTCTGAGGCACAAGGGTTTCTGGCCCGTGGAAGCCTCGTGGTCGAAACCCGCCTCTCAACCGATGATCGCCCCCAGACGCTCCTGTCTTTCCGCGAGCGCTTCCCGTGGGAACGCAGCCTATCGCTGCAAGCCATACCAGGCGGCGGCATTATTCTGATCACCTCCCAGCAAGGCGAAAGCTCACACATCGCACTTGATCTGGACGCCTCCGAGCGCTCGGACCTCTTGCGCATCACATATAGCTGGGATGCCCCCGCCCGCTGGGGCCGCTTGGCAATAGAGCGGCCTGAGCGCGGCTCTGTTCGCTCGGTCTTAGCCCCACGCCCGCGCCCTCTCTGGCTCGATGACATCAAAACCATGACGCTCTCTCACAAACTGATCCAACTGGACAGTGATGTAGAATTTTTTGCGTTTTCAGACGAGATAGAGCCGCTTGGCCCAATGCCAAGTCTCACAGCCAATGTCCCGCTACTGGCCCAAGGCGAGTATCGCCCTGTCGCTCAGCTGATGCGCGGCGACCTCGTCCATACGCTCGAGCACGGCCTTGTGCCCATCCTGGCCCATGTCTCACGGACCGTGCCTGCGCGCGGCAGCTTCCGCCCTGTGCGCCTACGAGCGCCCTACTTTGGGCTGCAAAAGGATATCATCGTAGCCCCCGACCAAAAGCTTGTCGTGAGCAAGCCAATGGTAGAATACATGTTCGGCTGCGAAGCGGTGCTTGTACCGGCACGCCACCTCGTCAACGGCACCTCGGCGATCTGGCATGATCTTGATCTGACGACTACCTACCACCAGCTTGTTCTCCCCGAACACGAGACTTTGCTCGCTGCAGGCTCGGCCCTTGAAAGCCTGTTTATCGGACGGATCAGACGCAAGCCAGACCACCACGACCAGAGCCTTCTCAGCCCGTTATCGCGGGCCCACCTGCCAGAGCACATGCTCTCGGCACACCCGGTCTTGCGCCCATTTGAAGCAATCACATTGGTTGAGCAGTCAGCCGCTTAAACGCCCAAATGCGCCTGGGTAATGTCATCAGACAAATCCATCATCGCTCCGCGCCAAACAGAGCGCCCCCGCTCAAGGATCACAGCGCTATCGCAAACACCACGCAGCTCCTTCACGGACTTGTCGATCACTAGAATAGACAGCCCCGTCTGCGCCTTAAGTGAGCCTACAGCCGACCAAATTTCCTGACGGATGATCGGTGCAAGCCCTTCTGTGGCCTCATCCAGAATAAGCAGGCGCGGATTTGTCATCAAAGCCCGCCCAATCGCAAGCATCTGCTGCTCTCCACCCGAAAGGGATGCTGCACGCTGATCTTTGCGCTCCGCAAGCCGAGGGAAAAGCGCAGTGACACGAGACATATCCCAGTGACCCTTGCGCGCAGCCGCAACCAAATTCTCCTCGACAGTCAGCGAAGCAAAACAACGCCGACCCTCAGGCACAAGCCCGATCCCAAGCCTCGCGGCCCGATGGCTTGGAAGGCGCGCAAGATCGTGGCCATCAAAGACAATCTGCCCCTGCGCGGGCAACATACGACAGATGCACTTTACCGTCGTGCTCTTGCCCATGCCATTGCGCCCCATTAGCGCCATGACTTCTCCCTCAGACAGCTTAAGAGAAACACCAAACAGCGCTTGGCTGACACCATAAGAGGCAGAAACTTTGGAGAGCGTCAAAAGGCTCATGACTCCTCCCCCAAATAGGCTTCGCGCACCTCCCGGTTTGCACGGATATCATCGACTGTGCCGGTCGCAATCACACGGCCATAGACCAAAACGCTGATGCGATCCGCCAGCGCAAAAACGGCGTCCATATCATGCTCGACAAGCAAGATAGGAGCCTCCTGCTTTAGCTCCGATAGAAACCCAGTGAGCCGTTGGCTGCCTTCCATGCCAAGGCCCGCCATAGGCTCATCCATCAGGAATGCTTTTGGCGACAGGGTCAACGCCACAGCAACTTCAAGTTGGCGGCGCTGCCCGTGGCTTAATTCGGCTGTGCGCATGTTGCGAAAGTCCTCTAGCCCCACACGCTCCAACGCCGCATCTGCCCGCGCAACAAGTGATTTGTCCTTCAAGGCAGGAGTCCAAAAACGCCATGGCCGCCCGCTTGCACCCAGCGCCCCAAGCACCGCATTTTGCAAAACAGTGTCTTCCATCGCCAAGGCCGAAATCTGAAACGTCCGCCCCAAGCCCGCCTTGGCACGTGCGCGTGCACTCAGCCCTGTCACATCCCTTCCCATCAGCTCCACACGCCCCACATCAGGCTCGAGCGTGCCACAAATCTGTGCAATCAGCGTGGACTTCCCCGCCCCGTTCGGTCCGATAATCGCGTGAATTTCGCCAGCCCGCAGATCAAGCGAAATATCCTCACTTGCCTTGAGCGCTCCAAAAGACTTGCTGAGCCCATAGGTTGACAGAACCGCCTCAGACATCGCTGCGCTCCCGCCCTGCAATCATCCCGATAATCCCGCCACGTCCGAAGAGTACGATCAGCAACAAAAGCAAACCAAGATAGACATGCCAATAGTCGCTCAATCCCCCGAGCCAATGCTCAAGCCCGACAAAGATAAGCGCGCCAGCCACAGGTCCGAAAAGCCGTCCAACCCCTCCAATGATGATAAACACCATAATCTCGCCAGATAGCTGCCAGCTAAACATCGTTGGGCTAACAAAGCGGTTGAGGTCAGCAAAGAGCGCTCCAGAAAGACCTGTGATCGCCCCCGAAATCACAAAAGCTACAAGCTTGAGGCGTATCCCGTTCAATCCCACAGTTTCGACTCGTTGCGGAACCTGCCGCACTGCCCCAAGCGCCAAACCAAAAGGCGACTTCGCCAGCCTATGAGCCACAAAAAGTGCCAAACTTAAGATCGCAAGGCAGATGCCATAGAACTGGATCGGATCAAGAGTGTTCAGCCCAGGGAAACCATTGCGCACATAGATAGAGAGCCCGTCTTCGCCCCCATAAGCGGACCAGCTGATCGCGAAATAATAAAACATCTGCCCAAAAGCGAGCGTGATCATGATGAAGTAAACGCCCCCTGTGCGCAGTGAAAGCACCCCGATCAGCAGGGCAGCTAACGTTGAGACAAGTATCGCAACAAGCCAGATGACTGGCATCGACTTTGTGCCCTCGATAAGAAGTGGCGCCTCCAAAAGCGGCGTATATGTCTGAGCATGATAGGCCAGAATGCCCATAGCATAGCCGCCAAGCCCAAAGAAAACGGCATGTCCAAAGCTCACTAGGCCCCCAAGGCCAAGCGCGATATTGAGGCCAACAGCGGCCAGCGCAAAAATAGCTGCACGCGTCATTAGGGTGATGGTGAAAGGCTCATCCGTCCAAACCGCCCAAACAGGCAACACCACGAGGATCGCAAAGATGGTGGCATTGAGATAGCGCTCCTGCATCATGCCCGCACCCCGTAAAGGCCTGTTGGCCGCCAGATCAGAACCGCCCCCATCAGAATATAGATCGCCATAGAAGCCAGCGATGACCCAACGGATGACGCGGCCGCAGGGGTCATGAAAAGCCCGAAGAACTGGGGCAAGAAGACCCCGCCCAGAGTATCTGTCAATCCGACCAAAAGCGCGCCAACCAGAGCGCCTTTGATAGAGCCAATGCCGCCAATCACGATCACGACGAAAGCAAGGATCAAGACAGGCTCGCCCATCCCGACCTGAACCGACTGGATCGCACCAACGAGTGCGCCCGCAAGACCCGCAAGGGCAGCCCCAAGCGCAAAAATGAGTGTGTAGAGCCGTGAGATATCAACTCCCAAGGCAGCAATCATTTCACGGTCGTTTTCACCTGCCCGAATTTGAATTCCGATACGCGTACGCGTGATCATGAGGCCAAGCCCCGCCGCCACAAACAAACCAGCACCAATCAGAACAAGCCGATACAGTGGATATTCTATGCCACCAGGCAGACTGACAGGGCCACTTAAATAGGGGGGAATTTGCAAGAAGAGCGGGAACGAACCAAACATCCAGCGCGTCCCTTCAGAGAAGATCAAGATAAGAGCAAATGTTGCCAGAACCTGATCAAGATGATCCTTGTCGTATAGCCGACGTATCACCAGAAGCTCGATCAAAGCCCCTGCGGCTGCCGCAGCAGCCATCGCAGCGGCGAGCGCAAGCACAAACGAACCAGTCGCCCCCGCGACAGCCGCTGCAGCAAAAGCACCGACCATATAAAGCGAGCCATGGGCAAGGTTGATTAAGCCCATCACGCCAAAGATGAGCGTGAGACCAGCGGCCATAAGAAACAGCATGATGCCAAACTGAAGCCCGTTCAGCACCTGTTCTGCAATGAGGATAAAAGACATGCGCTTTGCAAACTGGCCGCGCCCGTCAAGACGCGGCCAAAGTCACTTACATTTTGCAATCAGCCGCATAAGCGTCTGCGTGGTTTTCCAGAGCAGGACCGATCAGCTTGTTTGTGTAGACGTCCCCCTCTTTAACAACTTCGCGCGCGTAAATCGTCTGGATAGGGTGATGATTGTTGCCAAACTTGAAGTCACCGCGTGTGCTGGCAAATTCAGCAGCTTTGAGAGCAGCCCGGAAGGCGTCTGCATCACTTACATCTGCTTTTTCCAGAGCAGAGATCAACAGGTTTGCTGTGTCAAATCCCTGACTCGCATAGAGCGAAGGCAAACGGCCAAACTCAGCTTGGAAGCTTTCAACGAAAGCAGCATTGGTGGCATTGTCGAGGTCTTTGTTCCACTGCGAGGTGTTTACAACGCCAAGAGCGGCATCCCCGACAGCTTGCAAGATACCTTGATCAAACGAAAAGGCAGGGCCGACAACAGGCAAGTCTACGCCCGAGTCTGCATATTGCTTCAAAAACGCAATTCCCATCCCACCGGGCAGGAAGAAGAAGACAGAATCCGCACCACTCGCACGGATTTGGGCAATCTCTGCTGCATAATCGGTTTGGCCAAGCTGAGTGTAAATTTCGCCTGCAAGCTCGCCTTTAAAGAAGCGCTTGTAGCCTGTCAGAGCGTCCTGCCCAGCTGGATAGTTCGGCGCAAGAATAAAGGTTTTACCGTATCCAGCCGAGTTGGCATATGCCCCAGCCGCTTCGTGGAGGTTATCGTTTTGCCATGCAACGTTGAAATAGTTTTGATGACAGCCTTTGCCCGCAAGCGCGGAGGGGCCAGCATTGGGCGACAGGTAAAACTTGCCCTGCGCCGTCACCGAAGGGATCACCGCCATCGCGAGGTTTGACCAGATGATGCCCGTCATGACATCAACCTTTTCTGACTGCACCATCTTATCCGCAAGCTGCACAGCCACATCAGGTTTGCGCTGATCGTCTTCGATAACAACTTCGATGTCGTTCCGGCCTGACTGCTTGATCGCGAGCATAAATCCGTCGCGCACATCAATTCCAAGGCCCGCGCCACCGCCCGAAAGCGTTGTGATCATGCCAACTTTAGTTTCAGCAATGGCCGCTCCAGCAAGGCTCAGGCCTGCGACAAGCGCGGCTCCCAGCTTCAAAGTGGTTCTTTTCATTTTCATCTCCCTGATTTGCGCCACATCACCCGCCCTGTCGGTTGGCGGACTGCAAAGCTGCTTTTTATGGGTCAGAGCTTCCCGCGAATCCCTAGGAATTGGAAGCACTTTTTCAGGTGTGAACGATTTAGGCACAACACTTACAGAAGCGCCGCTCAGCCTGATACGCACCCCAAAAACAAAAAAACCGCAGGCATATCTGCGAATTTTTTCACCTTTGACTTCGGGAGAGAGCGACAGTCACACTAAACACGATCCGAACTGTGCAATTTGAACAATCACTCCATGAGGCAGAAAGCTCGCACACTCTGCAACACGAGGAAATGACCACACTTAGCAGCCTTATGCCGATCGGTTGCTACACAAGCGTTCCAAACGGGCCCCATCGGGGTGGTGTGATTTGTTGTGATCAAGGTTTGCCCAAATACAGGCAAGCAGGGCCTTGATACTCGCTTGCAAGAAGTCCTCAGCCAGAACAGAAGGGTCCTTGGCATTTAATACGCCCTCACGAGTGGTGTGCCAAAGCTCCAAAAGCATGACCGCCTTTTCGCTCGATAGACGGCTTGCTTCTTTTTGCATATAGCTGGCAAAAGCGTCTCCCGCTGCACTGCCTGCAAGGCGCGTTGCCATCATACGAGCATGAATACCGTTGGTCCCTTCGTAGATCGCGGTGATACGTGCGTCGCGATAGGTCTGTTCGATCCGATATTCGCGCAAGTAACCATAGCCCCCAAGAACCTGCATCCCCAGCTCTGCTGCGCGCATGCCTGCTTCGGTACAATAGACCTTCGCCAAAGGTGTCAGAAACTCAACAAGCGCAGAATTGTCACCACGTTCCATCGTCACACAGGCCAAATGGGCAATTGCACGCGCGCCCAATGCGAGCCGATCGATCTCATCGATCATGCGGCGTACATCGGCATGCTGGTCGATGGTGACAGGCGCGCCCTCAGGGCTGCGTCCTTGCTGCCGTTCGGCAGCATAACTGGCCGCAATATCATAGGCCCGCGCCGCATGTGCAACGCCCTGAAGGGCGACGTCGGTGCGCGCGTGGTTCATCATAGCGAACATCGCAGCGAGACCTTGCCCCTCTTCACCGACCAGTTCGGCCTCGGCATTGTCAAAAGCCAACTGGCACGTCGGTGACGCATGCAGGCCCATCTTTTCCTCGATCCGCGTAACCGTAACCGCGTTGCGGCTGCCATCACTGCGCGTGCAGGGACAAAGAAACAAGGACAACCCCTTAACGCCGTTATCGGAGGTGCGTGCCAGAACGAGATGCAGGATACGCTCTGACATGTCCTGATCACCGCCCGAGATGAATATCTTCTCGCCAGAAATCCGCCAGCCGTCGCCCGTCTGTTCGCCACGGCAACGGATGCGGCCAAGGTCAGACCCCGCACCTGGCTCGGTGAGGCACATGGTGGGCAGCATCTCCCCCGCTGCCAGCTGGGGCATGATCTTTGCGCGCTGATCCTCGGTTCCGAAGCGTTTCAGGACCCGCACCGCGCCTGGCACAAGACCAGTGACCATCTGCAATGAGTGGTTGGCTCCTGAAAATATTTCGGATGTCACGGCCAACATGAGCGCGCCCATACCTTGCCCGCCATAGGCTTCGGGCACCGTCAGGGCAGGCCAGCCTTGCGCGCAATAGGCTTGATAGATGGTCGCAAAACCATCAGGCATTTTCACGCGCCCGTCCTCAAGGCGGCAACCTTGAACGTCACCCACTTCATCAAGCGGAGCAATCTCGCCTTCAGCAAATGCAGCAAAATGCTGCCCGATCTCGCGAGCGAAATCAGCGTCATAGTCAGATATCTCTTCTGCTCCAGCCACACGAAGCGAGAACAGGATGTCTTCCAGCGGGGCTTTGAATGGCTTCATGCCAGACCCAGCAGCCGCGCTGCATTGCCCTTGATGATGTCTTCGCGCAAGTGATCCTTGATCGCGATTTTCTCAAAATCCGAGAGCCAGCGCTCGGGTGTGATCATCGGCCAGTCCGAGCCAAACAGCACCTTCTTCTTCAGGATGGAGTTGCAATATTTCACCAGAATTTCGGGGAAATACTTGGGGCTCCAGCCCGAGAGGTCAATGTAGACATTGGGTTTGTGCTGCGCCACGGCCAACGCCTCTTCCTGCCAAGGGAAAGACGGGTGGGCAAGGATGATCTTCAGCTCGGGAAAGTCGACAGCAACATCATCCATATACATCGGGTTCGAATATTTCAGACGCATCCCGTTGCCACCAGGCATACCGCTTCCCACGCCAGTTTGCCCTGTGTGGAACAGTGCGATACCGCCCTCTTCGGCAATCGCCTCATAGAATGGATAAGCCATACGGTCGTTGGCGAAAAACCCCTGCATTGTCGGGTGGAACTTGAATCCTTTGACTCCGTACTCACGCATCAGACGCTTGGCCTCGCGCACAGCCATTTTGCCTTTCCACGGGTCGATCGAAGCGAACTGGATCAACACATCACTGTTCTCGGAAACGGCCTCATAGACCTCGTCGTTGTTATAGCGGCGATAGCCCGTTTCACGCTCAGCATCGACAGGAAAGATCACCGCTGCGATGTTTTGCTCACGGTAGTGCTGGGCTGTTTGATGGATCGTTGGCGGGTGGCTCCATGGTGCACCAAAATAGCTGGCCATGGTTGACTGCAGATCATCATATCCATCATCCGAATGGCAGCCGCAGGGCTCTTCTGCATGGGTGTGAATGTCGATGGCGCGAACTTTGGATAGGTCTACCATAATCTGTCTCCTAGAGAGTGGTGACGGCCGGATCGGCCTCAGCATAAAGGCGTTTGAGAAGGTCAGCGCGGCGCGCCAGAACCTTGCGGAAGTTGAGGTTGCCCTTGGCGGTCATCTCGCCGTCAGGCATGGAGGCTGGCTCAGAAAGCACAATGGCACGGGCGACGCGTGTCGAGCTGCTTACGCCCGTCGCTGCATGGGCTGCTAAACGACGGTGAACCTCTCCCAGCAACAAGGGACAACGGTAAGCGCCGGCCTCCTCTTCAAGTTGGAAGCCTTCGGCCTCCAATTCAGTTGCGTTCGGGAAGATCATGACACCTATCTCGCTCTTGTCGGCGCCTGTCACCACAAGGTCTGACGCCAGCGGCGACAAGGCAGCCAATATGTCGATGCGAAGCTGTGCCGCGCGCACCCATGTGCCGGTGAGAAGTTTGAAATCCTCCGAAATTCGCCCATCAAACTTCATGCCTTTGCTGGGGTCGTTCGGCTCTACAAAGCGCATCGCGTCGCCGGTGATGAAGAACCCCTCGTCATCAAAGGCTTCGGCTGTTTTCTCTGGCGCTTCAAAATAGCCAGGCATGAGGTTGGGTCCCTTCACCCGGACTTCGCAGCGCATTTCCCCATCCGGAATGAGTTTGGCTGTCACACCGTTCAAAGGAACACCAACAACGCCTGAGTTCTCGGTCGGCTCATGCTGGAGCATCATGGCAGGCGCGGTTTCCGTGAGCCCCCATGAAGACGTAATCAAAGGTACCTCGCCCTTTGTTTCGACCGCCATTTTCTCAAAGCCTTGCCAAATATCTTGCGGCAACGAAGCGCCAGCGTAGAAAATCATGTCGAGGTCTTCAAAAAAGCGTTGACGCAGGCCTGCGTCTTTGCGCAATGCGCCAAGCAACATCGAGAACCCGACAGGCACATTGAAACAAAGCGTGCCCGTGATGAGCGAAAGGTTTTCGACGGTGCGCTCGAACAGGCCTTTGACGGGCTTACCGTCATCAATGTAGAGACTCCCGCCATTGGCCAGCATCATGTTGAAGTTATGCGAGCCGCCAAAGACGTGGTTCCAGGGCAGCCAATCAACAATGCGTGGCGGACGGGCCCGCAAAAACGGCATGGCATCAGAGAGTTGCACTTGGTTGGCACACATCATGCCTTGCGTGGTCATCACGGCCTTAGGGCTGGATGTAGACCCCGATGTCATGAGAAGTTTTACCACGCTATCAGGGCCGACTTTTGCGCGCGCTACATCTACATCCGCACAATCTCCTTTGAGCAGATCTGCAAAGGGCGTGGTCTTCGCGTCAGCGCGCGTGGCGATCACCTCGATATCCACCAGAGCGTCAAGCGCCAGAGCTTCACTGTATTGGGTTGCATCAACCACATAGGCCATGCGCGGGCGTACCAGCTCAATCGCGTGGCGCAAACGACCGTGCGCACCGTGAATCAGCGAATATTGCTCGGCCACGGGGACCGTAGGGATGCCAACATACTGTGCGGCCAGCGCCAGCAAACCGTGATCCACCCCATTGCCTGACATGATCAAGATTGGTGTGTCAGGCCCCATGCCACGCCCCAGCAGAGACGATGCGATTGCCCGCACTTTTTCCAGGGTTTCGGCATAGCTTTCCGCGCGCCATCCGGCGCCATGGCGCTCGGCGATGAAGATATTGTCAGGCGTCTGCTGGGCCCAGCTGTGAAGCCAATCGCCAGTGGTATTTGCCACCTCACTCAGGGGCTCGGCAGAGCGCAGAAGGATTGTGCCATCGGCTCTGTTCTCGCGGATCACATTGTGTGGCTTGAAATTCGTCGTACGTTTCATGCGCCTCTGACCTTCGACAGAATGGCAACCATCTCGGAGCGCATGTCACCGTTGAGCCCGGCAAAGAGCTTGGCTTCATGCGTCTCGACAGCTGCAACAGCCTGACCGCACAGACGGCGTCCTTGAAGCGTTGGGACCAAGGCATAAGCCCGACGATCCGTCGGAACGCGGGTACGGTTGATCAGCTCGCGGCGCTCTAGCTCATCAACGATCACCACGATATTGGGGCGCTCCACGTCCATCGCAGCAGCCAGTTGCGCCTGACTCAGGCCAGGGTTGTCGCAGATCAGAACCAAGGCCGTATAGGTCAACATGCGCAACTCAAACGGCTTCAGCGTGGCGACCAGATCAGCCTGCACAACGTTGAAGGCACGCTTCATGTGATAGCCCAAAAAACGGCGCAAGGTGTCATCGCTTACTGTTGTGGGCGGTGTAATGGTTTGCTCAGGTTGACTCATGAGATCACCGGAATTTTGGCGCGCGCTTTTCAAGGAAAGCTTTCAAACCTTCCTCGGCGTCGGGCGTGGTTTGTGACAAGGCTGCGGCGAGACTTTCGGTAAAGAGTCCGTCGGATTGCGACATGTCATTGATACGTGGAATGGCCTGAATCATCAGATAGTTTGACAGCGGCGCATTGCGCGCGATCTTGCCAGCCAGCTCTTGCGCAAGGGCCAGTGCCGCTCCGTTAGCAACAGAGTAATGCGCCAAACCCAAAGAGACACCGTCATCAGCCCCATACTTGCGCCCCGTCAGCATCATTTCTGTCATCCGGTCCGCGCCAAGCAAGCGGCCCACATTGGCCGTGGCCCCGCCACCCACAAAAATACCGCGCCGCCCTTCGGGCAGCTGGAAAATCGTGGAGGCTTCAGCAATGCGAACATGTGTGGCCGCGGCAAGCTCAAGCCCGCCACCAATGACCGCACCGAACAGCGCCGAGACCGTTGCTAGACCACCAAGCCTGATTTGGTCCATCAGCTTATGCCAGTTGCGCGAATGGTAGAGATTTTCTTCTGCCGAACGATGAACATGCTCTGCCAGATCAAGACCTGAACAAAAATGTCCTTCTATCCCCGTGAGGATCACCACACGCACGCCTTCAGGCGGGTTGAAATAGAAGCCTTCCAGCGCTCCGAGCAGCTCTTCGCACATCGCGTTGCGCTTTCCCGGCCGGTTCATCGTCAGAGTGGCAAGCTGCCCCTCAATCTCAATTTTCAAAATATCCGACATGGTCTTTCCTCAGCGTGGGGGAAGGCGCGTTGCGCCATCAAGGCGAATGGTCGTGCCGTTCAGATAGGGATTTGTGATGATCTGCGCGGCCATCAGAGCATATTCATCCGGTGCGCCCAAACGGGCCGGATGAGGGATGTTGCTCGTGATCTGTGCTGTGACATCGTCGGGCAAGCTTTCCATCATGGGCGTGTTGAAAAGCCCTGGCGCGATCGTCATCACACGGATGCCCGCACGGGCAAACTCGCGCGCAGCTGGTAGCGCCATTGAAGCGATAGCACCCTTAGAAGCGGCATAAGCTGCTTGGCCCAACTGTCCGTCTTGAAAGGCAACAGACGCAGTGTTCACAATGACCCCGCGCTCGCCTGAGACAGGCTCAAGCTCCATCATCCGTCGGGCCGCATGCGTCATTACTGCGTAGGTTCCAAAAAGGTTCACATCAAGCGTCTTGCGAAAGACATCAAAGCTGGTTTTCCCCTCTCGCCCGACAATACGTGCGGCGGTTCCAATTCCCGCGCAGTTCACGGCGATACGCGGTGTTCCGAGGGCTTGCACAATCTTTGATAAGGCCAGATCGACCGCTACATCATCGCTCACATCAACTTGAGCCGCCGCACCGCCGATGTCTCTGGCAATGCGCTTTGCGCCCTCACCGTCAAAATCCAGAATGCCGACTTTGGCGCCATTTGCGGCCAGATAACGCGCCGTTGCCTCGCCAAGCCCGCTCGCGCCGCCAGTGACAATCGCCACATTTCCCTCGATCTGCATCCTTCGTCCCCTATAGGTTTTGGAAGTAATAGATATGATCTATATCTAAATAAATGAAAACCTGTCAAGCGGCGCTTGCCAGCCCGCGCCGTAGGCCGTGCTTTAACATGCAAGACGGAAAACGGTTTGCCGCTGAGCGCCCTAGTGACCCAAGATTGCGCCACTGTTGGGATGCACAGCAGCAAGACTTCACTTGCAATTTGGATTTGCTGAAAGCCTGTCGCTCCCTTTGTAAGGGATGTCGGGTCATGCATCGACCGCATCGGAATTCCGTAAGACATGCATCCGCTCAAACGCAAGTATAGCCTCGCCGCGCCACATAAGTGCCGCTCCGAATTCTCCGCGAAGCTATTCAAGCCATGCCCACTGGTGAATGAACCAGTGTCTTGTCGTTAGGGAGGCCAAAACGACAAAGCCCGCGCTTATTGCACGGGCTTTATCGGTTACTTTGGTTGCGGGAGTAGGATTTGAACCTACGACCTTCAGGTTATGAGCCTGACGAGCTACCGGGCTGCTCCATCCCGCGCCAAAGTGAGTGCACCGAATACGCCCAGAGCCAGAAGACCGCAACCCCAAAAACGGACCTTTCTCAAATTAATTCTGGACGCCTACTTTCAGCAAGATGGAGCCGGCGGAGACTGCTTTTGAGGGCCAATTTATCCTCATTCCCGCATGGATCCAATCACGAGGCAATTGCACCTATCTTATCTTGCGTACCGTCAGGTTCCCGACTGATGCGCCTAAGGCGCAGCGAAGAAATAGCCCACTTGCAACCACAAAACATGAGACCCCGTCACACGTTTCGCCAAAAGGGCATCTGTCATCCAAACCGCAAGGATTGCTCCCGAAAGTTTGACGTCTTAGCGCTTTTCAAGAAACTGATGGGCCTCAAGCAGCGTTTTCGCCAGCCCAGCAAAAAAACCGGGCACGCCAACATCCACAAGGCCAGATGGCGCAGCATCTTCGCCTGATCGGGCATTTTCAGTGGGCTTCACAGCGAACAATGCGTTCGGCGCATCACGCAGCTCACGATAACTCGCGCCGTTACCATGCTTGAGCACGTTGATAGCGAGATAATACTGATAAACCCGATCGGCGAGGTCAGCCTGCCCAGCGTCCACGAGCAAGGCCCTTAGTTTCTTCGAGAACGGGCCGCGCTTAAAGTGATGCTGCATGCGCGCTTCAAACAAGGAAAACGTATCAATAGCGAGCAGCTCAAGCCCGACATAACCCGCGAGGTGTTCTTCCGTGTGAGCGCTAGACTGGCTTTGAACGCCTGCGATCGAGCTTTCGAACGTCACTGAGGTCGCAAGAGCCGTTTCGATCAGGTCAGGCACGCTTTGCAAGTTTTCCATGGGGATTCTCCTTCGGGTCCCCACCTCTCTTAAGCTAAGCGACAAGAAAGGGTAATGGCAGAGATACTCGGCGCAGTAACTTATCCCAGATAAGCGTTTATGGCTGAGCAAAGTTCACTTCGTCACGTTGAGACATGTCTCGCGAAAACTGGCGCGCCAAAGAAGGGGCTCATTAGAAAGACCTCAGTAATCTTTTTCAAAAAACAGCCCAATCCCCGTTTTCCCTTCAGTATCGACAGTGCCTCGCAGTTTGGTGGAGTTTGACAGATCAAGATTCAAGTTGATCCGGCTTTGTCCAGTCGTCTCAACCTCTACATCGGTGTAGACTGTCTCGCTGATATACTTTCCGGCTCGCAAAGTTGTTTCACCGGCTTCATCTGTGGTGATGTCGAGCTCATCAACACCGGCTTTCATGCGTAGCTTTTCGACAATACCAATGCCTCCACGCCCAGCCAAAGTGGCCACTGCCGAAGCCAGTTGTACGGTTTGAAACGCCGAAATTTTCGTAACGTCGCGCCCAAAGAGTAGCCGCGCCAACACTTCGTCGCTTGGCAGCTCCGGCTCAGATGTGAACGTGATTTCAGGCTCATCTGCCGCGCCTTCAACTGTCACCAAAACAAGATGTTCTCCCGTGCTGGTGCTCGCGACCAAACGCAAATGTGGGGTCAGGCTCCCTTGCAGACTGGCATAGCCCTCCTGCATTTCGAGCCGCTTGCCCAAAATGTCCAAGCGCCCACGGATAAGCTCAAAGCGCCCTTTCGGGATAATGTCTGTGGTTGTTCCTGTCAGCGTCAGCTGACCGCCTAATTCCGCATCAAGCCCGCGCCCCCGCACAAATATCTTGTTTTCGGCCAGAATTTTCACATCCAGCGCAACATTTGAGCTGACAGCTGCATCGCCTGTATTATCACTGCCCAACAGCCCAGCATGAGCGCGCATAAGGCGCACAGCAGCAGGCTCATGCAAATGGGTGATTTCTGGTATATCCCCAAAAGAGCTTAGCCCCGTTGACGGGACGCGCACCTCGGTTTCACCAAGCACCAGCTGACCTGAAACTGAAAGGCTTGATGCAATCGCACCACCCAAAACGAGGCTGCCGTTCACACTTGTTTTGTATAGCTTAGGGTCGCTGAAGCCGACATTTTCAACGTCAACATCAAGACGCGTGACATAAGGCGCTTGCAGCCCAATACGCCCCTGCGCCTTCACCTCGCCTCCGCTGGACACAGACGCGCTCGAGCGCACAACCGCACTGCCGCCCGACACAGTTATGGTCGCATCGATATCACCCAGAGCATTGCGCAGTGCGGGCAGAGACAGGCGCGCGCCATTGGTGCGCAACGTCCCATCAAGTGAGGACAAGGCGAGCGGGCCATTCAGCTTCATATCAAAATCAGCAAAACCTTGCAGCGTGTTGGGTGCCAAACGACGGTTAACCAACCCCAGAGGAACGCGCCCGACGAGCGTCAATCCTGCTCTGGTCGCGTTAGCCGCAATCAGACCATCAACAGTCACTGTGCTTCCACTCGGGCCCTCTGCGCGCGCATTGACGCCCCACTGGGCGCCAGATTTGCGCACCGTTGCCTTGACGCTCCCGGGCCCCGCCAAATCTGGTACAATCCACGCAATCGAGCCCAAAGTTGCATCGATCTCGGCATATAAGGGCGCATTCTTCGGCAGCTCAACACTTGCGGCCAAAGCAATGGCACGTGGCGCTTGCATATCCAAGCTGACCGACCAGCCCACAGGCGTCTGTGTAGCTGTCCCTGTCATGTTTGCGGGTCCGTTGAGACCTGACACAAACTGCTCCGCGTTGTTGAGTGTCGCATCAAATGTCAGGTGGCTTGCATCTGTAGCGACGCGGCCCTGCGCCCGAGCAGTCCCGCCGCGCGCAACAATGCTTGAAGATCGGAGCGAGAGTCCCGACGTCGTACGCAACACTGAGGCCTCTAGGCGACTTTCCCCTCCAATCAATCGATCGATTTGTGTTTCCCCGACACGTAGGTCCGCCCCCGTGGCTGCAAACGTTAGATCAACCTCACCACTCAAAACAGCGTAGCGGCCTTCAAGGCTCGCAACGATTCCACCCCCAAGAGACTGCCCAGCAATAGCTGAGAAGCGCTTGATGCTGGGCGTCTTCGCCTCTATCGCGCCTTGCAGCGTCATGGCACTGTCGAGCCCATCTATTGTTCCGCCGCCTCCCAGCTCAAGCCCACTCGCACGCACATCAAGATTGCTCACAGCAAGCGATTGCCCGTCTTGCCACGCAAGATCAGCCCCCAGTGAAACCTTGTCGCCAAGAGCCTCCGCAAGCGCCGCATCAACAAGCTCAAGACCCGCTGCAACACCGTCAATCCGTGCCGTGACTTTTCGTTCCGCACCACGCGCAATCACACCGCTGGCAGAAATCTGTGCTGCCTCAAGCATCACACCCGCGCGCTCATACCCCTCCAAATCAGACGTAAATGACCACGTATCCCCCATCTGGCTGTCAAAACTGGCACTAATCTTTGCACTCTGGACCCATGTTTCATCTCCAGGGATCGGCAAGAGCGATGCGCTGCCTTCGGGGTCTTGCAAAACCGCATCCAACTGAAAGCGCTCAGGCAGACCATCAGCGGCCAGTGCCACGTCCCCCTTCAGTCTCAAAGCCGCAGCTGTGAGGGTCAGATCATCCAGCGCTTTGCGCCCGTCGTCAAACAAGCTGACCCGGCTCTCAAGCCGAACATTCGCGCCCAAAAAGTCGCTATATTGCGGCGCAAAAAGCGATGTTAAGTCACCCTCGATATCAGCCTCAACTGTGCGGTTGGGCGCGCCTTCATCGCTTGCTCCGTCTTGTGCCGCTTCATTTGCCAGCGTCAAAATACGGCCTGTTAGTCGCGGTCTCCCATCAGTTTTCAAAACTACGTTGGCGGCAAAATTGTCGATCATATCTTCGCCAGTTATCGCCAAATCCAAAGGCGGCCTCCCTGGAAGAGCAATCAGATTGGCAACAATCCCATCTGCGGCCTCTCGCAAGGACGCATTGAGGGCAAGAATGCGGGTCGCGTTGGAAAAAGCGGCTTCAAGCTTGAAAATACCCGCCGTGCTGTCTTCTCGGGTGATGGTCAGCTTGGCTTCACCTTCACCCTCCGCGATCATGAGCGCCCCGGTCACAGAGGCCACGGCGGCCACACCCACCACGGGTTCGCCCAAAGAAACCTTTTTCACCGAAATCGCGCCAATATTCACCGACACAGGCAGTTCTGGTATGGCAAAGCTGCGCGCCTCAGGACGAACGGTGGCCGCAGCTGTCCCAGGCAGTCGTAATAACTCAAGGCTTGCTGCCGAAATCTCATTGATCTGGATATTACCCTGCAAAACAGATGCTCGGTTCCAGTCAAGAACCGCATCCTTCATCGTCAGCCAGACCCCACGATCGTCAGCAATCGTGAGGCTTTCCATCGTGGCGCGAGAACTCAATGCCCCCATAAAACCAGTGATGACAACCTTGCTCCCCGCATCAGAGAGCGCCTCTTCAAGATATGTGGTGATATAGTCCTTATCTTGTTCAGCGCTCTGCGCATGGACCGAAAGTGCATGCATCAGCACAAAACAGAGGGCGAAAACATAGCGCATCAGAATGACTGCCCTATGCCAACATAGGCTTCAAAACTGTTGCTACCAACGCCAGTCACAGGCACCGCAACATCAAACCTAAGTGCGCCAATACCAGTTTGATAGCGCAGACCAACGCCCGCACCGCTGTGCCAGCCGCCTGTCTCATCGACTGCACTGTTCTCACCAACATACCCTATGTCATAAAAACCAGTCACACCAAACGTGCTGTTTATCTTCACCCGCGCCTCCCCAGAGATACCCACAAAAGAGCGGCCGCCCGTCTCGACACCCCCGCTGCTAACAGACAGCGACTGGTAAGAATGGCCGCGCACGGTCCCGCTTCCGCCCGAAAGAAACAGCAAATCAGGTGGCGTATCCGCGATGTCCGAACCCGCGATGGTTCCAAGCTGGAAGCGACCCGCAAGAACAACTGCGTCACTCGCCCCAACGCTTTTGTAGACCCGCGCATCAAGATACCCGCGCACGCCTGACGCGGCGCCAGACAGCCCAAAATAAGGCAAGGCCTCAGCCCGCAGGTATGCACCGTTTGTTGGGTTAAGCTTGTCATCGCGGCGGTCCAATGTCGTGCCGAAGCGCAGCATGAGATGGGAGTAGTATTGCGTACCCAAGCTATCATCCACATCACTATAACGGTAGAGAACTGCAAGTTCCCCTGTCAAACTCTCCGAAAAGTAACGACTCACGCCAGCTTCGATACTGGCCTTGCGCAAAAAATAAAGCGGCTCGTCAAGCTGATCAATTTGAGCAACCAGCGTGAGATCAGTATCTTTTTCAAAGGTTGAAGGCCGCGTCAGGCTGGCTTTGACGCTATAATCAAGACCATTACTTTCGCCCGCCAGCCCCGCCAACTCGCCCTCAATGCGAAACCGTTCAGCACCGCCCATCAGATTGCGATGCATCCAGTACCCAGACAGTGACAGGCCCTCTGAAGAGTGTAGCTCAGCGCCAAAGCCGACACGACGCGGTTTTGCATCCGTAACCGCCAGCTCAATATCTAAGGTATCCTCTGGGCCAAGCGTTTTAGCTTCGCGCAGCGACACCGAGCTAAATGCCCCTGTGCGCCTCAGCCGAACGGCACTGCGTTCAAGGACCGCTGGGTCAAAAACATCCCCAGTCGGCACAGCCGCGATCTTACGAATACGGTTAAGACGCACATCTTTACTGCCCTCGACTTCAAGCACACCAAAGCTCACACGCGGGCCTTGGCTGATGCCCAAATCGACGTCCAGCCGCGCGTTCAAATGATCCGCGACAACATCTTCCCGCATAATTTGTGCCTTGGCATAGCCTTGCGCACGCCAGCCCTCTACACCCGCTTGCGCGACGTCTCTGATCACCGAAAGCTCGGCAGGAGCACCTTTGCGAAAACCGTTCGGCAACTCTGTCTCAGCGGTGATCGGCGCTATAGACACTGCACCAAATTGGAAGGCAGGCCCTGGCTTCACTGACACTTCGACACGCTTGATCTGCCCCAAATTGGCCATCGGCGGAACATCAGCGGCTTCACGTCCATCAATCAAGATCGTGACCACTGGGCCATAGTATCCTCGCTCATAAAGAGCACTGATCAATCGGCCATAGTCCGCCTGTGCGGCTGCAAGAATGTCTTGTGAAGCCGTGGTTCCTTCACGTTTCGCCGCAAGAACGAGCGAAGCATTTTTCAATTCAATAAGAAGGTCTTTGGCGCCACGTTCCAGTTTTAGCTCGGCTTCAAATGCACAGGCTGGTCCCGCCATCAAAGAAATACCAAGCAATAACATACAGGTAAACTTCAATATCGGAAAAGATTTCCCATGCATTGGTCGCTATTTCCCGATGATAGTCGAACTAAAATATCAGTGATCATTCAGCTGAAAGCCAAGTCTGAACTGCGCAGAATTTAGACGCGCCACACCCGAACATCAAGAGCGTGCAAAGGGCTCACAGGCTTTGGCAGAAAGCGTCGATCTCGTCAGAAAGCGTATCACGCCTCAACGGAAAAGCGTTTTGGCCCAACGCAACCAAATATAAACATTGAACAAATGGGAATAAGTGGTTTCATGCCTGTGGAAACAGGAGAACGAATATGGCGCTTACAGCAATGATCAACGAGCACGGTGGCCCCGAGCAATTCAACTTGGTGGACCTCGAGATCGGCGCGCCCGCAAAAGGCGAAGTCCGCATCAATCATAAGGCCGTTGGACTTAACTTTATTGACGTCTATCAGAGGGTTGGCCTCTACCCGATGCAACTGCCGCACGCGATGGGCATGGAAGCATCTGGCGTGATCGAGGCTGTTGGCGAGGGCGTCACGCACCTGAAAGTTGGAGATCGCGCCGCCTATGCCTCGAACCCTCCCGGCGCCTATGCCGAGGCAAGGGTGATGCCTGCTGCACAGGTCTGCCCGCTGCCGGATGAAGTGTCTTTTGAGGAAGGTGCCGCGATGATGCTGAAGGGTATGACCGTGGAATACCTCTTCCACCGGACAGTGCCCCTCAAGGCAGGGGATACTGTTCTGTTTCATGCGGCTGCGGGGGGCGTTGGTCTCTTGGCGTGTCAGTGGGCGCGCTCCGAAGGGATCACTCTCATCGGAACGGCAGGAACGGACGAAAAATGTCAGCTGGCTCTGGACCACGGCGCGACCCATTGCATCAATTATCGCACTGAGGATTGGGCTGCCAAACTGCAAGAGCTGACCAACGGAAAAGGCGTTGATGTCGTCATGGACGCTGTTGGGAAGGATACGTTCGAAGGGTCACTTGACTCACTCAAGCCCCTTGGAATGATGATTTCCTTCGGGAATGCCTCTGGCCCCGTTCCGCCGTTTGACCTCGGCATTTTGGGTAAAAAAGGCTCGCTGAAGCTCACGCGCCCGACGATTTTTACCCATATAGGCGACCATGCAACCTGTCAGGCGATGGCGAAGCACTTGTTTGAAAAAGTCGCGTCAGGCGACGTCAAAATCAACATCGGCCAACGCTTCGCGCTACAGGACGTGGGCAAGGCGCATGACGCGCTGGAAGCCCGCCAAACCATCGGCAGCACGATCCTTGAAATCTGAATGCCACGATAAAATTTGAAGAGAGGCTGGAGCGTTCGACGCGATCCAGCCTTTTCTATTTAGGGCTTTTGGTAGGTATTTTTATACTGATCGCAGAGGGCTTTCTCGTGGACCACACCCATCGCATCACACGGCAGCGAAGGATCAATTTTGTGCGCACGCGAAATCGAGCCCAGCTGATATCTGCCCGATTATTGGGCGAAATTGACCTCAAGTGATCGCAAATTAATCGACTGAACGATTTAGCCGTTTGTTTTGCGCCTACTCTCTGCCCTCCCGTACGCCACTGTGCTCGAATACAAGCATTAATGCGAAGTGGCAGGACCAGCTATCAACCAATTACGACACATAAATCTGCCCTCAAAAGGCATGCCCCAGCCACGTGCAATTGGCTCAGCAAAGCTGTCCGTCTCCACAGATGCACTGGGCAAAACCCGACTGCGCGATCTGCGCCAATCAGGGTCTCTTAAGCTGGTGTTTCCACAAACATATAGCCACGACGCTGAGGCCGTTCTGGTGAATACAGCTGGTGGCATCACTGGGGGAGACAAATTGACCCTGACGATAAATGTCGAGGGTGGCGCACATCTGCGCCTGACAACGCAAGCAGCCGAACGTGCCTATCGCGCCCAGCACGACGAAATCGGGAGCTTCGCAACGGATATCACTGTTCAAGACGGCAGCAGCCTCCACTGGCTGCCGCAGGAACTAATCCTTTTTGATCGCTGTGCCCTCAAGCGCCGACTGAGCATCGATCTCGCGCCCACAGCGCGCCTTTTGATGGTGGAGCCCATTGTTTTTGGCCGCGCAGCAATGCTGGAGGTTCTGAATGATGTCATGTTTCAAGACCGTATTCGTATTACCCGCGCAGGACGCCCTATCTATATTGACGGTGTGGATTTAAAGGGCGATGCGGCAAAGCAACTAGCACGACCTGCAGTTGCCAATGGCGCAGGCGCGATGGCAAGTCTCGTAATGGTAGCCCCCGACGTCCAACGCCACCTAAAGACGATACGCAGCCTCCTACCTGAAACAGCAGGGGCAAGCCTGCTGGGCGAGGATCTGCTCGTCGTTCGCCAGCTTGCCAGCGATAGCTTTGAGCTGCGCCGCACCCTGATCCCTGTTCTGAACTATCTCACCCAAAACACGTTACCTTTGTCCTGGAGACTATAATCCATGCAACTCACTCCTCGCGAGAAAGACAAACTGCTCATTGCCATGGCTGCCGAAGTCGCCCGCAAACGGCTGGCCCGCGGTGTCAAGTTGAACCACCCCGAAGCCATTGCTCTGATCACTGACACAGTTGTCGAGGGCGCAAGAGATGGCCGCTCCGTCGCCGACATGATGGAGGCTGGTGGTCACGTCATCACCCGCGACCAATGCATGGAAGGCATCGCAGAGATGATTCACGAAGTTCAAGTCGAAGCCACATTTCCTGACGGAACCAAACTGGTCACCGTCCACAACCCCATTCGCTAAAAATCCCGAGGAGATTCCAAAATGAACCTTATCCTTAAAAGTCTACCTTTGCTGTTTGTGGCCAACACCCTTTCGGCCCATGAGGCGCAACATTTGCACCAGCACGTCACAGATCCGAATTGGATGCCGTTCGTGTTGAGCTTGCTTGCAATAGGACTTGCAGTCTTATTCGCGTGGAGCCGCAAATGATCCCTGGTGAGGTGCTTCCAGCAGCGGGGATGCTGACACTGAACGAAGGTGCGCCAGCCATCACACTAATGGTCGCAAATACGGGCGATCGCCCCGTGCAAGTTGGCAGTCACTATCATTTCGCCGAGACCAATCCCGCACTCACATTTGATCGCGCGACAGCCCATGGATACCGGCTCGACATTGCCTCCGGCACTGCCGTTCGGTTTGAGCCAGGACAACGCCGCGAAGTGCAGTTGATCCCAATTGGTGGGGCGCGGCGTGTCTTTGGCTTTAACGGCCACGTTATGGGAGACCTGTAAATGCCCGTCCAAATCCCCCGCACTCAATATGCTGCCATGTATGGCCCTACCACAGGCGATCGCCTGCGCCTTGCTGATACCGATCTGATCATCGAGGTGGAGCGTGACCTGACGATCTACGGCGAAGAAGTCAAATTCGGCGGCGGAAAGACCATACGTGATGGTATGGGCCAATCCCAAGTCACCCGCGCGGGCGGAGCCGTCGACACTGTGATCACCAATGCGCTGATCGTTGATCACTCCGGTATCTACAAAGCCGATGTCGCCCTCAAAGATGGGCTGATCCACGCCATCGGCAAGGCTGGCAATCCTGACACCCAGTCAGGCGTTGATATCATCGTCGGCCCGGGCACCGAGGTCATTGCAGGCGAGGGACGTATTCTTACGGCGGGGGGTATGGACAGCCACATCCACTTTATTTGCCCCCAGCAGATGGAAGACTCCTTACACTCAGGCGTGACAACCTGCTTTGGTGGCGGCACAGGGCCAGCCCATGGAACGCTTGCCACAACCTGCACACCAGGGCCTTGGAACATTGGCCGCATGCTACAGTCCTTTGACGGAATTCCAATGAACATCGGCCTCTCGGGCAAAGGCAACGCCAGCCAACCCGAAGCCTTGATCGAAATGGTCAAGGGTGGCGCGTGTGCGCTCAAACTCCACGAAGATTGGGGCACAACACCAGCCGCGATTGATTGCTGCCTCTCGGTCGCCGACGACATGGATGTTCAGGTGATGATCCACACCGATACGTTGAACGAAAGCGGTTTTGTCGAGCATACAATTGGCGCTCTGAAAGGGCGCACGATTCATGCGTTTCACACCGAAGGCGCAGGCGGAGGCCATGCACCCGACATCATCAAAATATGCGGCGATGCAAATGTCTTGCCGTCATCGACAAACCCCACGCGCCCCTTCACGGTCAACACGCTTGAGGAGCATCTCGACATGCTCATGGTGTGCCACCATCTCGACAAGTCGATCCCAGAAGACGTCGCTTTTGCCGAAAGTCGAATCCGCCGAGAGACGATTGCTGCAGAAGACATCCTGCACGATATGGGAGCCTTCTCGATTATTGCCTCTGACAGTCAGGCGATGGGCCGCGTGGGCGAAGTCTTGATCCGCACATGGCAGACGGCCGACAAAATGAAGAAACAGCGCGGCGCATTGCCTGAGGAAACAGGCGAAAATGACAACATACGTGTGCGCCGCTATATCGCAAAATACACGATCAACCCTGCTATTGCCCAAGGCGTCAGCCATGTCATTGGCGATATCTCCATCGGCAAGCGCGCTGATCTGGTACTCTGGAATCCTGCGTTTTTTGGCGTAAAGCCTGAAATGGTGCTCATGGCGGGCAGTATCGTTGTGGCACAGATGGGCGATCCAAATGCCTCTATCCCGACACCACAGCCTGTCTATAGTCGGCCGATGTTTGGCGCCTATGGCAGCGCACTTCGCCATACCTCTGTCAGTTTTGTATCAGGAGCTGCACAGGCTGCTGGAATCGGGCAGACACTTGGCCTCACAAAGCAGACCGTCGCCGTGCGCAACACGCGCACCATCGGCAAAGCTGACATGATCCTTAACGACGCCCTACCCAAAGTCGAAGTGCACCCCGAGACTTACGAGGTGCGCGCCGATGGCGTTCTATTGACCTGCCAACCCGCCGCGGTCCTTCCCATGGCACAACGCTATTTTATGTTCTGAGAGGACACTATGACAGACCTTCCCATCGCCCAGATCGTACATCGCAAAGGCCAGTGGCACGGCACCGCAATGACCTGCGAACTGGATTACACCGAGCGCTTTCTGCGTCGCAAACGCCTGACTACGGTTTCAGGAGCGGCCTTTGTTGTTGATCTTGCGCAGACAACTTCGCTTGACGACGGAGACGCTCTTGAGCTGGATACAGGCGTATTGGTCCAGATCGCGGCGCGTGACGAGGCGTTGTACAAAATTTCAGGGGATAGCCTTGTGCGGCTGGCGTGGCACGTGGGCAACCGCCACACGCCCTGTCAAATCACCGATAAGTTTCTTCTCATCCAAGCGGATCCAGTCATCGGTCATATGCTTGAGCATCTCGGCGCAACTGTTGAGCCGATCACTGCGCCTTTTACGCCCGAGGGCGGCGCCTATGGGCATGGCCGCACCCACTCCCATGAACACGTAGCCACTGCACATGATCACTAACATCGACATCTTGACCCTTGCGCAATGGCTCTCACCCAGTTTTCCTGTCGGAGCCTTTGCCTACTCGCATGGGTTGGAAACAGCCTTTCAGAACGGCCAGATTTCAACGGCAGGCGCCCTCCAAGACTGGCTGGCTGATGTGCTCACACATGGCAGTGGCCGCAACGACTGTATCTTACTGAGAGCCGCTTATGCCAGCACATCGCATGACGAAGTGGAGCAATTAAATCTGACAGCTCTCGCAGTATCGGCCTCATCCGAACGCGTTTTGGAAACCACGCTTCAAGGGAGAGCCTTCTCTCAAACAGCAGCCGCGATATGGGGCAGCGATGACGTCAACGCCTGTTACCCCATCGCTGTGGGTATCGCTGCAGCACGCCGCAAACTGGATGTAGAGATCACCGCCGCGCTCTATCTCCATGCCTTTGCGAGCAATCTCGTATCGGCCGCTGTCCGAGCTATCCCATTGGGCCAAACCGATGGGCAAAGAGTGCTCTCGGCTCTGCTGCCCTTGTGTGAAGAAATTGCCCAAACCACACGAGAGAGAGACCCAGATGATCTCAGCAGCACAGCTTTTCTCTCCGACATCGCGGCCATGCGACATGAAACACTTCAACCAAGGATATTCCGCTCATGACTCAGCTTAACGGCCCATTGCGTATCGGAATTGGAGGCCCTGTAGGGGCTGGCAAAACAACGCTTACAGCCTGCCTCGCGCGCGACTTACAAAAAGACTTCTCAATTGGGGTGATCACAAACGACATCTACACCCAAGAGGACGCAGAAGCATTGATGCGGATGCAAATCCTGCCCCAAGACCGCATTATCGGTGTGGAAACAGGAGGCTGCCCCCATACGGCTATCCGCGAGGATGCGTCAATCAATCTGGCCGCCGTCGCCGAGATGCGCGCGCGCCACGCTGACCTCGATATTGTGCTGATCGAGAGTGGCGGCGACAACCTATCCGCAACATACAGCCCTGAACTGGCAGACATGACGATCTATGTGATTGATGTGGCAGCAGGCGAAGACATCCCGCGCAAAGGTGGGCCGGCACTCACAAAATCAGATGTCTTGGTGATCAATAAGACAGATTTGGCTCCGTATGTAGGCGCATCACTTGATGTCATGGAGCGGGACTGTGAAAAGATGCGAGGCGGACGGCCATATGTCTTCTGTGCGCTTCGAAATCAAAAAGGGGTCGAGAGCGTACTGCGCCACATACTGGACATCGGGGGTCTCGCCAAATCCCAAGCTCACGTCGCAGAGTAGCTATTTTCTCACATCCGCTCACTCCAAATGCTCGATCATGCCCGCGACAATCCCTGATCTCAGCGTCGGAACACTCTGGCCGTCTGGTAAGCGCACGATACGATCTGTGACTAAACATTTCGAAGCGAAGGCACCGCCTAATCAAGCGGATGCCCTCAGAGCGTTCCGCCTATCGGCTGAGCAATCTTGTCTGAGCCGCGTGAAGGCAATATGCGAGAGAACAGCATTTCAGTTTTATTCTGCGCACGATACGACACGCGCAAATTGAGTTTGGATGTTAGCAGATAATATGGCTTGCGCCTGACTGGCCTTCGCCGCCTTACACCGAAAGGACACGAATATGTTTTTGAAGAATGCATGGTATGTTGCCGCGTGGGATCACGAAGTCACCCGCGAACTTCAACAGATTACTGTCTTGGGCGAAAATATCTGCGTTTATCGAACAGAAGCAGGCGAACTTGTCGGGTTGGAAGACGCCTGCCCTCACCGCAAGCTGCCCCTGAGCAAAGGCCGCATCAAAGGCGACACTGTCGAATGCGGCTATCATGGGCTCACGTTTAACTGCGCGGGCCAATGTGTCTGGGCGCCAGGCGCTAGCGGCATTCCATCAAACGCCAAAGTGCATGCCTATCCACTGCATGAAAAATATGGATTGGTCTGGGTCTGGATGGGCAACCCTGCGCTCGCAGATATCGCTGACATCTTTGAAATCGAAAACTACGGAAACCCAGCCTGGGGTATCAACCGTGGCGCAGCGATGGAGCTTGAATGCAATTACCTGCTCATGTGTGACAACCTGCTTGATCCGACACATGTCGCATGGGTTCACCAAAGCAGCTTTGCCGCCCCGGCAACCAAAGACACGCCCTTGCGGGTCCAGAAAACCGACGAGGGTGTCATTGTTCATCGTTGGATGATGGATCACGAACCAGCACCGTTTTACAAAAAAGTCGTCGAGTTCGAAGGCAACTGCGACCGCCTCCAGCATTACGAAGTGCGCTATCCCTCACACGCACTGATCAAGGCGGTGTTTACTCCTGCGGGCACGGGCGGCCCTGATGGTCCTCTTCATGAGAACACGTTCATCATGGACAGTTACAACTTCATGACGCCAACGACAGAAAGCAAAACCCGCTACTACTGGTTCCAACTGCGCAATATTCGCCCTGACGACGAAGCGCTTAGCCAGATGATGAGCGAGGATGTGCAGCACGCATTTGAAGAAGACCGTGATGTCCTCAACGAGGTACAGCGCGGCATGACAAACAAAACATCACCTCACATTGATCTGCCCATCGACGGTGGCCAACTGCGGTTTCGGCGGCAGCTGCAAGCAATGATCAATGAAGAACAGCAAGTCGACCGACAAATGGCAGAATAATACGGGCGCGGGCCATTCTCTGCGAACAGCCGATGCGCTCTTCAAATGTTGGCCTGCTCTGACCCAGACCGCGCATGATGCCGCGCAGAAGACATCTGCCAGACGAATAAATGCCAATTCATTCATTATAAAACCATTTGGATTAAGCCGAATGGTGATTTGGTCACCGGCCTCCAAAGCTGGGTGGCCTGAACGTGTCTGTCTGGTTGGTCGAGGAAAGAGCCGATGGCAATTGTTTTTGCAGCTGAGGTCGTAGCGACGTTTGACAATCTCGCCGGTGGCAACTGGCAGCGCCTGTTCGACTTCAACAACGGCCCTGGGATCGACAGTATCTGGCTTGGCCAGACGTTCAACACGAACACTATCGGCTTCGTGATCGAGCAGAACGGAACCGCATATAGTTTAGAGGTGCCCGGGGCCATTGACGAGGGGGTCGAGACCACCTGGAACGTCAGCGTTGACGACACTGGAACCCTGACAATTGTCAAGAACGGGGTGGAGATCGGCTCGCAGAACTTCGGCATCGCGGCCATTCCCAATGACGTGCTTCACACCAACAACCTGATCGGAGATTCACCCTTTCCCGCTGATGCACCACTGATCGGATCGGTGTCATCGATCGATGTTGAAACGACTCTGACGCACGGGTTTGACATCGACTTTACGGACAGTGCCAACACGGTCGGGACCTATGACGGGTCTGATCGGGCCGAGGTGCTGGATGCGTCGGGAACGACTACGGGGCAGGACCTGTCGGGCGATGGCGGCAATGACAGCATCTATGGCGGCAGCGGCGACGATACGCTGAGCGGCGGGGAGCAGAGCGATCTAGTCATCGGGGGTGCGGGCAGCGATCAGATCGATGGTGGCGCCGGTGCCGATACCCTTCATGGCGACAATTTTCTCGCCGATCCGGTGACGGTCACCAATGCAGATTTCAGCGCGTGGGAAGCTGGCTGGACCACGACAGGCACCGGAACCTTCGCATACTCCGCCAACGGCAACCCTGCGATGGCCTTCAATGCCTCGAACCAAGGCACCGGCGGCACCGCAAGCCAGACGATCACGACCCAGCCTGGCGGGCAATACGAGCTGTTATTCAATGCCTTTGAACATGACAATTCCGGAGGAAGCGCGAACCACACTGTTCAGGTCGATGTTCTGGACGCAAACGGGACTGTCATAGCGACTCTGACACAAGTCATCACTGACGAGAGCTACCAAGGCCTGACACTCGGCTTCACAGCGCCGGGTGACAGCGTCACGCTGGTCTTCTCAAACCCGAGCTCAACAACAACCACCGACAGCGACCTGATGATTGATAATGTGGTGATCACGCCAGTCACGCCCACGGGCGGCGGTGATGATACCCTAACAGGTGGCGCGGGCAACGACGCACTCTATGGGGGTGTTGGCAACGACACGCTCTATGGCGGCGATGGCGATGACTTGATCGATGGTGGCGATGGGGATGACATGATCGATGCGGGCTTGGGCATCGATATAGATACAATTTTCGGCGGTGCTGGAAACGACACGATCAACAGCGGCGATGGAATCGACTGGGTCTACGGTGGGGATGGCGACGATAGCATCGATGCAGCTAACGGGTTCGACAGAGTGTTTGGCGGCGCGGGCAACGATACGATCGACGGTGGTGCGACCAGTGACACGATCTATGGCGGAGCTGGCAACGATTCCATCCTAGGCGGCGGTGGCAGCAAAAGCTACGATCTGATCTTTGGCGAGGACGGTGCCGACACGATCGAAGGCGGCGCAGGCGATGACGTGATCCATGGTGACAACGTTGCAACCAGCATCACGAATGGTGACTTCGAAAATGCTCTGACCGGCTGGACCGCTGTCAGTCCCGAAACTGGCCCCGAAGACGTTTATCTCGGGAATGGCTCAACCAACATAGTCTTTGAGATGGACGCGGTGTCCGGCCAAACCACAGTTCTGGAGCAGAATTTTATTGTCACAGAAATGGGCTCAACCACTGTTTCATTTGATTCAATGGTGCGCTCTACGGGCACGGTCGGCACGGATGGCTTTACGGCCGAAATTCTCGACGATACTGGCGCAGTCCTAGAGGCGGCCACAATTCTGCCCACCTCGAACACCACTTGGGAAACCTATAGCCTTGGCGTGGTGCTGCCCACAGCGGGCACTTATACCCTACGCTTTACCGAGGTCGGCAACGACAACAGTGAGGGCGCTTTGCTTGACAATATTGCGTTCAACAACGGCTCAGGCGATGACATCATCGACGGCGAGGACGGCAATGATCTGATCTTCGGCGGCGCAGACGATGACCTCATTTTGGGCGGGGCTGGCAACGACACGATCGACGGTGGTCTAGGTCGCGACACGATCACCGGCGGCGATGGCGACGATTTGATGACCGGCGGTTCAGATGGCTATGACATTTTTTACATCGACGGAAACGACGGCGACGACACAATCCACAGCGCAGGTTATTCCAACTGGCTGGTGTTTGAGAATGTTGGCGCCACCGATGGTGTTACGGTTGCACATGCTGATTTTGGATTGACGGGCAGTTACGCGTTTAGCGGCGTGGGCGGCACGGCAACTGGCACCTTCGACAACATTTTTTCTATACAAGGCACTGAAAACGATGACGTCTTTGACGCCACGGCTGTCACTCTTAACTCGACAAGAGCAAATTTTGTCTCGAACGGCGGTGACGATCAGTTTCTGTTTGGCGACAACGGCAACTTTGATGTCTATCTTGCGAGTGGCGACAACACCATCACGTCGACAGGGGCGAAGGTCGAAGTCTTTGCGATTGAGTCGGGGTGGGCCACTGAAACATGGACCGGCACCGATGTCGGCAACAATACAATCACCACCGGAGCGGCGGACGACTACTTTGAGTTTTGGGGCGCGGACGCGACATGGACTGGGTCCGCGACAGTTTCCGCCGGCGCGGGACACGACTTCTTCATAACCGACAACATGACGGGCGATTTCACCTGGGTTCTTGAAGACGGTTTTGGCAATGACGGTTTTGAACAAGCGCAAGACACGTCAAGGATGTTCGTTGACGCCAGCCAGGTAACGGTTGGTGTGACTGTCAGCTATTATGATGAAAACTGGTCGGTTCTGGACGATGGCTCCGGCCTCAATGAATTGTGGTCACGCAATGCCACTGAATTCCGTCTGACCGATGAGGCCGACACCTTCGATGGCACTGGATCAACGCGGGCGGACATTGTCGATGCGGGCGGCGGGAACGATACACTTTTAGGCGGCGACGGCGATGATCAGCTGACAGGCGGCGCAGGGGATGACATTTTCGTCTACACGTCGGGTGACGGCCTCGACACCATCACCGACTTCAACGCTGGCAATACTGGCACGCTGAACGATGAAGACTCTGGCAACAACGATTTTATCGATCTGTCAGGCTATTACGATCACATCTCTGAGCTTTATGCCGACCAAGCCGATGATGGCATCCTGAACCAGTCCAACACGACAGATACGCGCGGAAATGCTGTCGACTATTCGAACAACACCCAGTTCGACACGGACAGCACACCGAACAACGAGGGCGTCGTTTTTACTGGTGCAACTGGGGATGAAACGTTCTTCACGGTCGAGAATACCGGTGTTGTCTGCTTCTCGAAGGGAACGCTGATCCTCACGCCACGCGGCGAAATCCCAATCGAGACCCTCGCCGAAGGAGACCTTGTGGTGACGCGCGACAACGGCCCGCAACCCATTGTCTGGATCGGCGCAAGGCATGTCACCGCGCAGGAGCTAGATGTGAACGCCAAGCTCTTGCCGATCTACATCGACACCAAGGTTTCGGGCGGCACTGCACCATTGGTTCTATCTCCTCAGCACGGTCTTTTGCTCAATGTTGAGGGCGAGGAAACCCTTGTGCGCGCCATTCATCTTGCCCGTATGGACGGCGGCAAAGCGCGAGTCATGCGGGGCTGTCGAAGCGTTACATACATGCATATGATGTTCGAGGCTCACCAGATCGTTTTCGCCGCCGGTGCCCCAACAGAAAGCTTCTTTCCCGGCCCCAACGCCTTCGGCGCCCTCTCCGTCGCTGCACGCAGGGAGATCAGCGCACTCTTTCCGACCCTTGATCCCACCTGCGCCACTGAAAACTACGGCCCGCATGTGCGTGACATAGCTTCTTGGAAGCAATTACCAGATCATTTATCGGCTTTGTCCCCAAGGCTGTAGTGGCGCCGTGGAAAGAGCTTCTAAGGCTCAAAGTTCAAGCCGCTGCCAAGTCCACATCTTGGCCACCAATCTTGCCTTTGCAAACACCCGCTCTGAATCGGCAGCCTCGCTCCCAAATTCATTGCACTAAAAACATCACTGACAATGCTGCAAACTTCATTCATCGCTCTGTTCCACCAGCGAGCAAACCAATTGCGCATGAAAAAGGCCACCGAAGTGATGTAAATCACCCCGATGGCCAAGCTTTGACTGCAAAAAGGACAACAAAACGACCAAAGAGGTCAATTTATGTTTGCCGTTTCAGCCGATATTACTTCAACAACTTGTCTCAGCCACACTTGCTATGACCACAGCTCGCACAGGTCATGCAGCCTTCAATCATGCGCATGTCAAACTGGCCACAGCTTGGGCAGCTCTTGCCACGCGGCGTATCCAGCCCGACAACCGCCGAGGTCGGGTCTTGCTTGAGGCCCATGCCTTCGCCCTCAATAAAGCCGATCGAGATCATGTGCTTCTCGATCACACCGCCAATCGCGGCTAGGATCGACGGGATATACTTCCCGCCCATCCACGCGCCGCCGCGCGGATCAAACACAGCCTTCAGCTCTTCCACAACAAAGCTGACATCGCCACCCCGACGGAACACCGCCGAAATCATCCGCGTAAGCGCCACGGTCCAAGCAAAGTGCTCCATATTCTTGGAGTTGATAAAGACTTCAAAGGGCCGGCGATGGCCGCCAATCACGACATCGTTCACCGTGAGGTAAATCGCGTGCTCGCTGTCGGGCCAGCGCAGCTTATAGGTCGCGCCTTCCAGCTCCTTTGGCCGCTCCAGCGGCTCCGCCATATAGATCACATCACCATGCGGCTGTTGCGGCTCAGCATCTGTATTCGCAACAACTTCAGGGGCTTTGCCCTCGTCCTCACTCACAGACAAGACAGACCCCGTGACATCATTGGGGCGATATGTCGTGCACCCTTTACAGCCCGTGTCCCACGCCTGCATGTAGACGTCCTTAAAGGCATCAAAGTCGATATCTTCAGGGCAATTGATCGTCTTTGAAATCGAGCTGTCGATCCACTTCTGCGCCGCAGCTTGCATCTTCACATGCGCGCTTGGCGCAAGTGTCTGCGCGTTAACAAAATAGTTAGGCAGTGCCTTGTCGCCAAACTTCTCACGCCACAGCGCCACAGCATAATCAACAACTTCCTCTTCCGTGCGCGAGCCGTCCTTTTGCAAGACCTTGCGCTTGTAAGCGTAGGCAAACACGGGCTCGATCCCTGAGCTCACATTGCCAGCATAGAGGCTGATCGTACCTGTCGGCGCGATAGAAGTGAGCAGAGCGTTGCGAATGCCATGCTCGGCAATCTCGGCACGCACATCTTCGTCCATTTGCTGCATCGCACCACTGGCAAGGTACTTCTCCGCGTCAAACAGAGGGAAAGCGCCCTTCTCTTTTGCCAGCGCCACAGAGGCGCGATAAGACGCACGCGCAACCGAATGCAGCCAAGCTTCTGTCTGGGCCGCCGCTTTGTCCGTGCCATATTCAAGCCCAACCATCAGCAAAGCATCCGCCAAGCCCGTCACGCCAAGGCCAATCCGCCGCTTCGCTTGTGCTTCTTGGCGTTGCGCCTCAAGTGGAAAGTTCGACGCATCGACCACATTGTCCATCATCCGCACAGCCGCGGCGACAAGCGCTTCAAGCTCGCTCACATCCAGCACAGCACCGTCTTCAAACGGCGCCGCCACAAGCTTCGCAAGGTTGATCGAGCCAAGCAAACAAGCGCCATACGGCGGCAGAGGCTGCTCGCCACACGGGTTTGTTGCAGCAATCGTCTCACAATAGTTGAGGTTGTTCATCTGGTTGATACGATCGATAAAAATCACACCAGGCTCGGCATAATTATATGTCGCCGTCATGATCTTGTTCCAAAGATCACGCGCTTCAACGGTGTGATAGACCTTGCCGTTGAACTTCAGATCCCAGCTTTTGCCCGCTTTGACCGCGTCCATAAACGGATCAGTGACCAGCACAGACATGTTAAACATACGCAAGCGTGCGGCGTCAGATTTCGCCGTGATGAACGCCTCGATATCAGGGTGATCGCACCGCATCGTCGCCATCATAGCGCCACGGCGGCTGCCCGCGCTCATGATGGTGCGGCACATCGCATCCCACACATCCATAAAGCTCAAAGGCCCGCTCGCATCCGCCGCAACACCCAGCACATCCGCGCCTTTCGGGCGAATCGTGGAGAAGTCATAGCCAATACCGCCACCCTGCTGCATTGTCAGCGCGGCTTCTTTAAGCATATCAAAAATCCCGCCCATGCTGTCGGGCACAGTGCCCATAACAAAGCAGTTAAACAGGGTCACTGAGCGCTCTGTCCCCGCGCCTGCAGTGATGCGTCCAGCTGGCAGAAATTTGAAGTCTTCAAGGGCTGCATAAAACACATCTTCCCAATGCGCTTTGTCCTCCTCAACATCGGCAAGAGAGCGCGCGATGCGGCGCCATGTGTCTTCTACCGTGCGGTCAAGCGGCGTTCCGTCCGCCTCTTTGAAGCGATACTTCATATCCCAGATTTGCTCGGCAATTGGCGCAGAAAAACGGCTCATTTAGTGGTCCCCAGGTCTTATGTGATTTCGTCATGTCGTCAGATGTGGCAAGGCACTTAAACTACGCATCGCTTCTCGGCGGGTCAAACCCCAAACACGCCCTTACGCAAGATAACGTGTGTGGAAGAATCAGTTTTACCAATATACCCTACCACATATAGGGGGAACATATGAAGAACGTAATACATATTGTGAAGCTCAGTGTCGGAACTGAGTCAGTCGACTCCCTCCTTGCGTGGCAAAAGACCCGCGCCGCAACGCATCCAGACGGCCTGCCCTATCACATCACCCGCATGTGGCCAAAACGCGAAGAAGAGATTCTCGCGGGCGGCAGCGTCTACTGGGTAATCAAAGGCTCCATTCAAGCCCGTCAGCGCGTTCTCGGCTTTGAAGAAGTGATCGGCGGAGATGGTATCCGCCGCTGCGCGTTTATACTTGATCCAGAAATCACACGCACCGCCCCTGCGCTCAAGCGCCCCTTTCAAGGCTGGCGCTACCTCAAGCCAGAAGACGCCCCCATCGACCTCTCCGAAGGCCGCGAAGCCGATGATGCTCTCCCCCCAGAACTCGCAGGCGCACTGGCCGAAATCGGCATTTTGTAACTCAAACACTCCCAACAACGCCCGAACGCCCCCGGCCAAAGCTTGTGACGTTGGGTCGCGATACATTCAGGGACTTGATTTTAACCTGACTCAATTGTCAGACATTTGAAATCGACACATGTATCAGCTTCAGGAGTTCAACAAGTGACACAATCCATCGAGACAATCCTCGACGCCGCACGCCGCCATTGCGCCGAAGACATCGCCCCAAATGTAGACGCGTGGAACGCCGCCGCCGTCTGGCCACGCGCAGCCTCCGACAAAGCGGGCGCGCTCGGCCTCACAGGCCTCTACGCTCCCGAAGAGTTCGGTGGCCAAGGCCTCCCCTTGGGCGAAGGCATTCGCGTGTATGAAGAACTGGGCCGTGGCGATGGCGCCTACGCTTTCGCACTGTCGATGCACAACATCTGCACCTTTGCTGGATGCGGCTATGGCACTGACGCCTTCAAAGCTGCATGGGCCAAGGAGCTCACCTCTGGCCGCAAGCTGGCCAACTTCGCCCTGACCGAGCCACAGTCAGGCTCGGACGCAACCAATATGTATTCTCGTGCCGTGATCAATGACAATGGCACATGGACGATAAACGGGGCCAAAGCGTGGGTCAGCCTCGCGGGCGAAGCTGATATCTACTTCACTGTCGTCAAAACAACTGACCAGCCCGGCCACAAAGACATGGCCATGATCGCGATCCCCGCGGACACGCCCGGCCTGACTTTCGGCCCCCTTTACGAGACGCCGTCCTACAATTTCCTGCCAATGTCAGAAATGTATATGAAGGACGTGGTTGTCAGCGAAGACAATATTATCCTGCCCATCGGTCAAGGCCTTCAAGGCTCGCTCATGGCGATCGATATTGCCCGCGTTTCCATTGCCTCTGGCTGCTGCGGCCTGATGCAATCCGCGCTCGACACAGCTCTAGCCTACTCGTCCAATCGCAAAATGTTCGGCGGCAAGAACCTCGATCTCGACGGCATCCAATGGATGCTCGGCGAAGTCGCAACCGATCTCGAAGCCTCAAAGCTGCTCTACCGTGCCGCCGCCAACGCACTGGGGACGCCAGAAGGCCCCCTCATGGCGGCCCACGCCAAGCGCTTCGTGCCCGACGCTGCCGTCAAAGCAGCCAACACATGCACACAGGTTCTCGGCGGTATGGGCCTTTTGCAGCCCTATGGCCTCGACCGTCTCTCGCGTCTGGCCCAAATGCTACGCATCGTCGATGGCACAACCGAGATCAGCCGTGTTGTGATCGGCCGCAGCCTGCAAAAACGCGCAAAAACGCTTGCGCCCCTGCCAATCCCAAAGGGCTTCGGCGAAAGCTAAACCTTGCAATCAGGCGGCCGACCATCTGCCGCCTGACCAGCACCCTCACAAAAAATTATTGCGAATGACTCGCAATTAAGGGGTTCACCCCCATATATCTACTATGGATAGACGTAGTTTTCTCAGAACCGCCTCCGCAGCAGGGCTCATGCCCCTGCTTCCTGCCATGCCTTTGGCCGCCGCTCCCGTGGCCGCTGCAGCCCCTGTGGCAAACGAGTTTATGTATGGCTTGGCAGTCTTCAACGCGCGTCTCAGAGGCGCAAGCTCGGCGCGCAACATCGCCCGCGACCTCGGCATAGCCAAAGACGCCGCCGCAACCCTACAGAGCCGTATGGTTCGGGACGGTTTCGTAGCCCTGCCAAACGCCGCTGGCCTCGCGCGCACGCCAGATCCACTTGTTCAGCGCAACTACAGCCGCAAGGCCACAGAGACATTGAAGAACATGCTCAAGGACAAGGTAGAAGACATACTTGAGGCCGATGCCCCCGAAGAAACGCTCAAAGATCTGCCGCGCCCCTCAGAGGCCTAAACGCTCCTGAAGCGCCGCCAGCGCGGCGCGCTCTTCGCCAGTCATCTCCGCATTGCGCGCGCGGTAAAGCGTAGCAGAGCTGCGCAAGATAAGCCCATCACTCAAGATTTTCAGATGGTTCGCGCGCAGCGTATCTCCCGTCGAGGTGATATCTGCCACGGCTTCCGCTGTCTCGTTTTTCACAGTGCCTTCGGTCGCCCCTTGGCTGTCGACAAGCTGGTAGTCCGCCACACCACAGTCGCGTAGATACTCGCGCACAAGCCGGTGATACTTCGTCGCAATCCGAAGACGAAAACCATGCTCCGCGCGGAATGCAGCGGCGGCAGCGTCAAGGTCGTCCATCGTGTCCACATCAACCCAAGCCTGCGGCACAGCGATAATCAGGTCCGCATGACCAAAGCCAAGCTCTGCCAGCTCCTCGACACGCTGCTCCCATTGGCCGAGCTTCTCACGGATCAAGTCTGTTCCTGTGACACCGAGGTGAATTCGCCCTGCCGCCAACTCACGCGGAATTTCACCCGCCGAGAGGAGCACAAGCTCGATACCATCGATCCCATCAACACGGCCCGCATATTCCCGCTCGCCCCCCGCCAGCGCAAGACGCACGCCGCGCTCGGCAAACCAGTCAAACGTCTTTTCCATCAACCGCCCTTTGGACGGCACACCCAGCTTAAGGCTCATAGCGTGCCCTCCTTGAGACCCAGCATCAGGCCGGGGCGGACAACACCCCCAACAGCAGGGATTTCGGCTCCTTGCCCGAGCTGGCGCGTGAGCGCATCATAGCGCCCGCCACTCGCGACAGGCGGCAAATCGGCCCGCGCCTCGGCATAAAAGCCAAAAACAAAACCGTCATAATACTCCATCGACGCGCGGCCATAACTGGCCTCAAACGAAAGCTGCGCAACATCGACGCCGCGCGCGGCAAGAGCGCGTGTGCGCTTTGCCAGACCATCAACAGCATCCGCAATCGCTGGCATATCCACCGCAATATCGCTCAGCTGCTCGACCGCATTGGGCAGCGTCTCCTGCACAGCCAGAATCGCTTCCATCAGCTCAACGTCGCCTTGCGAGAGCGGCCCAGCCGCCTCATCCTTGCGCAAAGCGGCAATCCGCGCCTCCACTTCGTGCCGCGTTCGCAGCCCGATCGCGGGGCCAGCCTCCGCAAACGCATCTTCCGCCGCCAGCAAAGCCACTCGGCTCGCAGGAACATCTGCCCGCCCCGAGAAACGCTCCATCAAGGCGCGAAAGCGCCGTGGCCGCCAGATATGCCGCCGCAGCGCTGCCTTGCGCCGCTCGGTCGTGCTCAGCCCTTCAACCGCCGCCATGAGGATTCCGATGTCACCCGTTGCTGCGCGCACAGGCAAGCCGCGCAAAACAGAAGAAATCAGCGCAAAGACTTCCGCATCCGCCTCATGTGGCGCATCGCGTTCAAAGATTTCATACCCGACTTGCAGATATTCATTGGCGCGGTTTCCGTCGTCTTCCTGACGGCGAAATACTTCGCCCGAATAGGTATAGCGCGCTGGCTCCGCACCGTGCTGCATATGCATCTGCACAACAGGCACGGTAAAATCGGGCCGCAGCATCTGCTCCCCGCGTAAAGCGTCGGACGTCACATAAGCCCGCGCACGGATGTCTTCTCCATAGAGGTCGAGCAGCAGCTCCGCTGGCTGGAGCACTGCGGCCTCCACAGCCAACGCGCCCGCCGCTTCAAACATAGCGCGCACCCGCGCCGCCTCTGCCCGTTTGGCCATTCCCTCTGGCATACTCAGTCCTGCCCGCTCAGAATTTCGCGAACCTTGCTCACAAGCTCGGCCCTTGGCACTTCAAACTGGCTGGGCCGCTCTTTCCACTCCTCATGGGTGGCATTCTCGGCAATTTTCGCGCCCAAAATCAGATCTTTGATCTGCACCACACCGCGCTCCTGCTCGTCAGAGCCCGCGATGATCGCCACAGGGCTCTCGCGCTTGTCCGCATACTTCAGTTGGTTGCCAAAGCTCTTGGGGTTGCCCAGATAAACCTCGGCTCTGATCCCCGCTTGGCGCAGCTCCGCGACCATCCCCTGATACTCCGCCATCCGCGCCTTATCCATGACTGTCACAACAACAGGCCCAGCCGCTTTGCCGCCGATCCGCCCCTTCTCGCGCAGCGCCGCAAGCAAGCGGTCCACACCAATCGAGACGCCCGTGGCGGGCACAGCCTGCCCCGTAAAGCGCTTTACAAGATCGTCATACCGTCCGCCGCCCGCAACAGAGCCAAACTGCCGCTTGCGGCCCTTTTCATCCAAGATTTCAAAGGTCAGCTCGGCTTCGTAAACAGGGCCAGTATAGTAGCCAAGGCCGCGCACAACGCTCGGGTCAATCACAATACGGTCCGCGCCATAGCCCTGCGCCTCAAGAAGCCCCGCAATCTCGGCGAGCTCGCCAATGCCTTCCGCGCCAATCGCACTTTCGCCAACAGCACCGCGCAAGTTTTCAAGCGTCTCTGCGTTGCTCGCGCCCTTCGCAATCAGGAATTGAACAACAGGCTCTGCCTGCGCATCACTCAAGCCTACGCCATCAATATAAGCGCCAGACGCGTCCAAACGCCCCTTGCCCAGAAGCTGGCGCACGCCGGCCTCTCCCACTTTGTCAAACTTGTCGATGGTGCGCAGCACGTCTGCTTGCTGCCCCGCATCAGACACGCCCATCGCCTCCAGCACACCGTTGAGAACCTTACGGTTATTCACCCGCACAATATAATCGCCGCGCGCAATTCCAACCTTCTCCAGCGTATCACTGAGCATCGCACAGATCTCGGCGTCAGCAGCAACAGAGGCCGTGCCAACCGTATCCGCATCACACTGATAAAACTGGCGGTAGCGCCCTGGTCCTGGCTTCTCGTTGCGCCAGACAGGGCCCATAGCATAACGGCGGTAAGGCGTCGGAAGGTCGTTGCGGTGCTGCGCATAGACCCGCGCCAAAGGCGCAGTCAGATCATAGCGCAAGGCCAGCCAGTCGCCTTTATCGTCCTCGTCAAACTCCTGCCAAGCAAAGACGCCTTCATTTGGGCGGTCCACATCGGGAAGGAACTTGCCCAGCGCCTCAACCGTCTCAACAGCGGCACTCTCCAGCGCGTCAAACCCGTAGTGGTGATACACCCCTGTGATCACGCGCAGCATCTCTGCGCGCTGGCTCACATCCTCGCCAAAATAGTCGCGGAAGCCCTTGGGCGTCTGCGCCTTGGGGCGTGGGGCTTTCTTTTCCTTGGCCATCGGGGTGTCCTTGCCTGAAACGGTCTAAATTCTTGTGAGCAGGCTCTAAAGGATCAAGCCCCAAGGAGCAAGAACAGAGCCTTATTCGCTTAAATCGACATGGCAAATATATTTGCCATAAACCCAGCCCTTTACACCTGCATAAGACCAATCTTGCGAGGATTGCTGCACAATCACCTCGCGCCAACCGTTTGTCGCATAGGGTTCCATGGTGATCACAAAGGTATCCGGCCCCAGTTTGCGGATCACATCGCAGCTGGTAGAACCACAACTCCGCAGCGCCAGAAAGTTATCACCCAGCGGGTTAAGCTTGCAGACGACAAATTGCTCCCCGTCATAGGCCTCAGCCGCGCCCGCCAAGACACTGGCCCCCAATAAAGCGATCATAAATTTGCGCATCTCAATACCTCCAAACCAATTCAACAGCCCAAGTCTGTCAGCCTCCTGAAAGCGGGGCTATGATGCAGATCAGAAACCCGCTAAAGAAACGCCATGGAATCTCTTGAAGAAAAAATCGCGCACCTTGAGCGCACAACAGACGAGCTTTCGTCAGTGATCGCGCGCCAAGACACAGAGATCGCCTTGCTCACGCGGCAGGTCCAAATCCTGCTGGACGCAGAGGCCAGCCGCAACCGCTCCGAAGGCGCACATATCTTCGGCGGCGACGAACGCCCACCACATTACTAAACCACATTAAAACCATCGTTATGGAGCCTCGAGAGCAGAGCCCTCACTCCATCGCAAGGACAGCACCATCGTGTAAAAGCACGTTGCGCCAGCTGAGCGCATCCACAAAGCGGTCATAGACCGTGATAAAGGCCGTGGTCTTTTCCAGCTGGCCCATCTTCGCGCCACAAGGCTTGCCTTTGCCCACGCCGCAAATGTCTTTCTTGGCAGCCTCATAAGCTTTGTCTGTCTCTGAGTACGGTTTGCCCCTCCATGGCGCGCCATAGCGCATCATTTCGTGGCTTTGTGCACTCGCAAAAAGCGCCAGCGCTCCCGTCACTTGACGAGGGCAGCCATCGTCAAATCCTGTGATGAAAAAGGGGCGTTGTTCCGTACTACCCACTGCGCTGTCATAAAGGCGGTATTTTCCCGCCGTCTCGACTTGTCGGCCCATCTCGGCTTTGGGCAAGGCGCAAACCCGCGCAATCTCGCCAAAGGCCAGCGGTGTTCCCGGCGCAATCTCTTGCGCATCTGGTCCTGTCAGCACATCGGCTTTCTTACGGCTGAAGAGCCCCTCGCCTCTGCGCGGTTCGCGCGCCTCTGTTTCTGGTGTAAAGGACGCCTCCACAACCTCGGCTTCAGGCGCAAGCTTCTCCGCTTCGGCCAATTCTTTTGCCGCATTTTCCGGGCGCGATTTTTCGTTTTGTTTCGGCTTCAAAAAGCCAAAAAGCGAGCGTGGCTGCGCGTCTTCGCTTACAGCGGCCACATCTGTTTCATCTCGTATTGCGCCTGTCGTTTCATCAGCAAGGGCCTCGCCTTCGGTCAGCGGCAAGGCTGGGGCAAACTCAGCACTCGATTCCGCCTCGCCCTCAAGGCTCTTAACCGCCTCATCGACCGCATCGGCGACAGGGTCTTCTGGTGTGCTAAACAGACGTTCAAAAAGCGGACGTTCATCTTGCGCAGCACTCGGCAGAGCCACAGCAGACGCCACATCAGAGCTTTCCTGAAGCTCCACATCCGCAAGCCGCGTCATTTTGCTCAAAGGGTCAGAGCAGCCAGCAGTCACAGCAACCAAAAACAAACATAAAAGCCAACGCGTCATGAAGCTTACCCTCTCCCTTTCACGCGTCTTAACCATTTGGTAACCATCGGTCCAGCACGGATAAATCTTGGTAAATATTCCGCGGTTTCCTGCTGGCCTCAGATATCCTGAACTTCGACAACCCCCGACAAGCTCTTGATCGCGCCTTTGATCTGCGGCGAAATCGGAAAGTCGCGTCCCGCCGTCAGCTCAACTTCGCCTGGTAGGCTCGGATCCATCAGGCAGAAATGCAGAGGCCCTTTACCCGCGCCCTGCGCTGCCTTGGCCGCATTCGCCAGCACTTCGGCCACCGCACTGATCGCGCCCTGATCTTCCACAAAAATTTTAAGCCCCGTCTGCCCCGCATCCGCCACCACCGCATCAATCGGTGCAAAGCTGCGCGCCAAAAGCTTGAGCTGGTCGCTCTCCATCGTGGCCTCGCAAGTCACAACGACTTTCGCACCCACTTCGAGATACTCGCGAGCTTTTTCGAGCGTATCGCTGAAGACGGTGACTTCATAGGCCCCGCTCACGTCCGAAAGCTGCACAAAGGCAAAGCGGTTCCCCCGCGCCGATTTGCGCTCTTGGCGCCCAGCAATCACACCCGCCATCTTGGCGAGAAACGGCCCGCCCTGCGCGCGCGCCTCAACCTCTTCCAGCGTGATCACCTGCTTGCGCTTGAGCGGCGCCATATAGTCGTCAAGCGGATGCCCCGAAAGGTAGAAGCCAACAGCCTTAAACTCCTCGCCAAGCCGCTCCGCAGGCAGCCAGTCCTGCACAGGCGAAAGCCGAGGCTCCGGCAGATCATCCCCCGCCTCACCAAACAGGCTCACTTGGTTGGAGTTCTTCTGCTCGGTCACTGCCGCCGAATACGCCATCAGCCCTTCAAGGCTGTCAAACACACGGCGGCGGTTGCGATCCAGCACATCAAATGCCCCCGCCCGCGCCAGCATCTCCAGAGGACGTTTGCCCACACGCTTGAGGTCCACCCGCCGTGCAAAGTCAAACAGCGTCACAAAAGGCGCATCGCCGCGCGCCTCGGTGATCAGCTTCATCGCCTCCACACCGACGTTCTTCAGCCCCCCCAGCGCATAATGCAGCACTTGGTCTTTAACCGTAAATGTCGCCGCCGAACGGTTCACACAAGGCGGCTCCCACTTCAGCTCGAGCCCCTTGCGAACCTCTTCAAAATAGACAGCCAGCTTATCAGTCAGATGGATATCGCAGTTCATCACGCCAGCCATAAACTCGACAGCGTGGTTCGCCTTCAGCCAAGCGGTCTGGTAGCTAACCACAGCATAGGCCGCCGCATGCGATTTGTTGAAACCGTAGTTGGCGAATTTTTCGAGCAAGTCAAAAACCTCAGATGCCTTCTTCTTGTCGACACCATTCTCCATCGCCCCCTTTTCAAACTTGGGGCGTTCTTTGGCCATTTCCTCAGCGATCTTTTTACCCATCGCACGGCGCAAAAGGTCAGCGCCACCAAGGCTATAACCCGCCATAACCTGAGCAATCTGCATAACCTGTTCTTGATAAACAATGATCCCTTGCGTTTCTTCAAGGATATGGTCAATCGACGGATGCACAGACTCGCGCTCTTTCAGCCCATTCTTCACTTCACAATATGTCGGAATATTCTCCATCGGGCCGGGGCGATACAGCGCCACAAGCGCAACAATATCCTCGATACAAGTCGGCTTCATGCGCTTGAGCGCATCCATCATCCCCGAACTTTCCACTTGGAACACAGCCACAGTCTTGGCCCGCGCATAGAGCTCGTATGATTTGGCGTCATCCAGCGGAATTGCACCAATATCGTTCTCCGCCCCCGCAGGCGGCTGATAAAGCTGCGTGCCATCCGCGGCTTGGTGCAAATCACGCCCCTCAGCGTGGATAAGGTCCACAGCGTTCTGGATCACTGTCAGGGTCTTCAGGCCCAAGAAGTCAAACTTCACGAGCCCCGCCTGCTCGACCCACTTCATGTTAAACTGCGTCGCTGGCATGTCCGAGCGCGGGTCTTGATACAGCGGCACAAGCGCGTCCAAAGGACGGTCGCCAATAACAACACCCGCCGCATGGGTCGAAGCATTCCGCAAAAGCCCCTCAACCTGCTGTCCATAGTCAAGCAAGCGCGCGACAACTTCTTCGTTCTTCGCCTCTTCGCGCAGGCGCGGCTCGTCCGCCAAAGCTTTCTCAATACTGACAGGCTTCACCCCTTCCACAGGGATCATCTTGCTAAGTCGGTCGACCTGCCCGTAAGGCATCTGCAACACGCGGCCAATATCGCGCACAGCCGCCTTGGAGAGCAGCGCACCAAAAGTAATAATCTGGCCAACTTTATCGCGGCCATATTTCTCCTGCACATAGCGGATCACTTCTTCACGGCGATCCATGCAAAAGTCGATGTCAAAGTCGGGCATGCTCACCCGTTCAGGGTTCAAGAACCGCTCAAACAGCAGCGAGTATCGCAAGGGGTCAAGGTCCGTCACCGTGAGCGCATAGGCCACAAGACTGCCCGCGCCCGAGCCTCGGCCAGGCCCAACAGGGATGTTATTGTCCTTGGCCCACTTGATGAAGTCCGCAACGATCAGAAAATAGCCCGGAAACCCCATGCCCTCAATAATATCGAGCTCAAAGTCGAGCCGCTTCTGATAGTCCTCAACAGACACAGCATGCGGAATAACAGCCAGCCGCGCCTGCAAACCCGCATTCGCTTGACGGCGCAGCTCGACAACCTCGTCATCGGCAAATTTCGGCAAGATCGGATCACGCTTATAGGCCTTAAAGGCGCAGCGCTTGGCAATCTCGATGGTGTTGTCGAGCGCCTCTGGCAAGTCGGCAAACAAGACAGCCATCTCTCGGGGTGACTTCATGTAATGCTGCGCCGTGAGGCGGCGGCGGTCGTCCTGTTGGTCCACATAGGCACCATCAGCAATACAGATCAGAGCATCATGCGCCTCATACATGCTCGACTTCGGGAAATAGACATCATTGGTCGCCACAAGCGGAAGGTTCATAGCATACGCCATCTCGACAAAGCCGCGCTCAGTCAGGCGTTCAGCCTCTGGCGTGCTTCCGTCTTCAGACGGATGGCGCTGAAGCTCAACATAGAGCCTGTCGCCAAACATATCCGCCAACGCATCCATCAGCGCCTGCGCCGCAGGGTCTTGCCCCGCGCGCAAAAGCCGCCCCACAGGCCCGTCTGGCCCGCCGGTCAAACAAATCAGATCGCCAGAATGCTCGCGCAGCTCCGCCAGCGTCACTTGAGGCAGCTCGCCGCCCTTGTCGATATAAAGACAGGAGTTGAGCTTCATCAGATGCTCATAGCCCGCCTCGCTTTGGGCCAGCAAAACGATCGGCGCTGGTGGGCGTGGCCGCTCACCGGGCTCAAGCTTGTGATACCCCAGATCAACCTGACAGCCGATGATCGGCTGAAGCCCCGCGCCCTTGGCCGCTTCCGAGAATTCAAGCGCACAGAACATATTATTCGTGTCCGTCACCGCGACAGCAGGCATGCCCATATCCGCACAAAGCTGTGGCAGCTTCTTCAGCCGCACCGCCCCCTCCAAAAGAGAGTATTCGGTATGGACGCGCAAATGAATGAATCGGGGTGTATTGCTCATGAGCGCAACCTAGCCCCCCAACGCCAGACTGAAAAGCATCAAGACGCACGCCCACATCACAGTTTGCCCGTCGCCGTCGTTTCCTCTTTCTCTAAATATCCCGGGGGTGCGGGGGTTGGCCCCCGCTGCGGCCTGTGCGCAGGGGCCAACCCCAAGCTCCGCAGGCCAGAGCCCAAGCAAACCTCCGATTGCGACGTTCAACATGTCAAATGCCCGACATCGATGTCGCTGCCCTACAAGACCACGGCTGACCACTGCTCAAACGTCAACCTATGGAACACGAAAACATCACCCAGACTTTGCTTCGTACGGTGCAAGCAGCCTATTGCGGCAACACCGATATGATCAATTTTGCGCCCTTTCCGGATGACATCGAACCACAGGCCGTTGCACCACTACATGAACACTGTTGTGACGTTTTCTTGAATGACACAGGTCTTCGATCAGAACGGTATCACGACCTTCAACAAGCAATCCGCAACGCAAGCGAAGTTGTTCATTGGCGCGACACCTACAAAGGCACTGATATCAGTGATGACTTCATGGCTCGCTTCGGATGTTACTGTATCATAGGCGATGATGCTCCCTTCACATCAAAGTCCATACGCCTCTGGATGGTCTACATGCCACCGCATCTCTATTACCCATGGCACAACCACCCCGCAGAAGAGATGTATATGGTTGTATCAGGGTCTGCGGCCTTCAGGCGCGAGGGCTGCCCCGAAGAGGAGCTTCTCGAAGGGGACACCTCGTTCCACACAAGCAACCAACCCCATGCCATGGAGACGTTTGAGACGCCCGTCTTGTGCCTCGTGGCATGGCGCGACAATTTCCATGCTCCGCCAGAGTTAACATAAAGGCGGCAATGCCCCCACAACCCCTCTCAGTGCGGCCCACCGAACGCCGCGTTATACATTTTTCGCCCAAAAAATTAACAAACAGGCGGTGTACGGATTGTGCACGGGTTGTGCACGCATATCACCCCCTGTTATTTCTCCCGTATTAACGAATTAACTTTTCGACTTTCGCCAAATCATTGAAAGAGCTTACCAAGACGGCGGCCATTCGAATCTTGCATGAAACAGGCTTTCAGCATTTGATGACCCGCAACAAATAAAGCGCATCCGATGGGGCAACCCGGAAAGGAAAACTGCGTGACAGGGACATTGCTTAAGATAGAGGGCCTCACCAAGGCCTACCCCGGTGTCGTGGCAAACGACAGTGTTTCTTTTGAGATAAAATACGGCGAAGTACATGCTTTGCTTGGAGAAAATGGCGCTGGCAAGTCGACACTCGTCAAAATGATCTACGGCCTCGTAAAGCCCGACAGTGGCACAATGCTGATGAATGGCGCGCCCTTCGCACCCCCCGAACCCCGCGCCGCCCGCGCCTCAGGCGTGGCCATGGTGTTTCAACATTTCTCGCTCTTTGACGCCTTGAATGTCGCCGAAAACATTGCGCTTGGAATGGAGCAACCACCAGCGATGCGTGATCTGGCCGAGAAAATCCGCACCGTCTCGGAAGACTACGGCCTCCCGCTTGACCCCTATAAAACCGTTGGAGACCTCTCAGCAGGCGAGCGGCAACGCGTTGAGATCATTAGATGTTTGCTACAAGACCCTAAGCTCTTGATCATGGATGAGCCTACCTCGGTTCTCACGCCGCAGGAGGTTGAAATCCTCTTTGAAACCCTGCGCAAACTCACAGCCGAGGGAGTGGCGATCCTTTATATCTCTCACAAACTCGAAGAAATTCGCGCCCTATGCGACGCCGCCACAATCCTGCGGCTTGGCAAAAATGTCGGAACCTGCATCCCCGCCGAAACCAGTGCCCGCGATATGGCCGAGCTCATGGTCGGAACAGAACTCCAGACCCCTAAAAGCGCAGGCGCTGCACTTGGCGATGTAGTCCTTGATATATCAGGACTTTCCATACCCTCGCCGAGCGCCTTCGGGACGCCCTTGCGCAACATTCACCTGCGTCTGCGATCAGGAGAAGTGCTCGGCATTGGCGGTGTAGCTGGCAACGGTCAAGACGAACTCCTGCTGGCACTGTCAGGAGAGATACGGACAGCCCATGACGCCGTTAAGCTCAAGGGCGAACCCATAGGGCAGTTGGCCCCCAATGCCCGCCGCATGCGCGGGCTTCTTACTGCCCCAGAAGAACGCCTAGGCCATGCCGCCGCTCCCAACATGAGCCTGACAGAAAACGCCCTCCTTACTGGCAACACACGCCGCGGGCTGTCAAGTCGTGGCTTCCTGAAGTGGGCCAAAGCTCGCAGTTTTGCTGAGGAAATCATCGAAAAATTTGATGTCCGCACCCCTGGCCCAGACAATGCTGCACGCTCGCTTTCTGGCGGCAATTTGCAGAAATTTGTGATAGGGCGTGAGGTCTTGCAAGACCCCGATGTGCTGATCGTCAACCAGCCCACATGGGGCGTTGATGCCTCCGCCGCTGCGAGTATCCGCCAAGCGATCCTTGATCTGGCAGCGGGCGGCACGGCCGTCATTGTCATCAGCCAAGACCTCGACGAACTGATGGAAGTAGCCGATAATTTTGCTGCCCTCAACGAGGGCCGCCTCACAGAAACCCGCCCAACCCAAGGCCTTACCATCGATGAAATCGGCCTCATGATGGGCGGGGCCCACGGAATGGAGGTGGCCCATGTTTAAACTCGAAAAACGCCCGCAGCCATCCAAGGCTTTTGCTTACCTCACCCCAATACTCGCCATCATCGCTACGATGATCGCAGGCGGCCTACTCTTTATGGCTCTTGGGAAAAACCCTTTTGAGGCCATCCGAACCATCTTCTGGGATCCACTCTTTGGTGAGTTTGCATTTTATTATCGCCCCCAGCTTCTCGTCAAAGGTGGCCCCCTGATCCTGATCGCAATCGGCCTTTCACTGGGCTTTCGAGCGGGGATTTGGAACATTGGCGCAGAAGGCCAGTATATCGTTGGAGCCATCTGTGGTGCAGGCGTGGGCCTTGCGTTTTACCCAATGGAGGCTTGGTATATCTTCCCGCTAATGATAACCGCAGGCGCCTTTGGTGGCTGGGCTTGGGCGATGATTCCTGCGCTCTTAAAAGTAAAGTTTCAAACCAATGAAATTCTTGTTTCGTTGATGCTCGTCTATGTCGCCGAGCAGCTTCTCGCCTCGATGTCACTGGGCTTACTCAAAAACCCAGACGGCCACGGCTTCCCAGGCTCGCGCAACTTGAAAGACTACCCAAGCGCCTTCAACGACGAAATCATCACAGGTTCGGGCATGCACTGGGGTGTCCTGACAGCGTTTATCGCAGTCATTTTCGCCTATATCCTGCTTAATCGTCACATGCTGGGCTTTTCTATCCGCCTGACAGGGGAAGCGCCGCGTGCAGCTAAGTTTTCCTCGGTCAATCCGACGCGCCTGATCCTCTTTTGCCTCGGCATGTCAGGTGCGCTGGCTGGGCTTGCAGGCATGTTCGAAGTCTCGGGGCCTGCGGGACAGATCAGCATTGATTTTAACACAGGCTATGGCTTTACAGCGATCATCGTCGCCTTCCTCGGACGCTTACATCCTGTCGGCATCCTTTTTGCAGGCCTTCTTATGGCTCTCACATATATCGGTGGTGAAATTGCCCAAGCAAATCTTGGGCTCCCAGCAGCAGCAATTCAGCTGTTCCAAGGCATGCTGCTCTTTTTTCTACTCGCCGTCGATTTGCTCACAAATTATAGCATCAAACGCGTAAAGACGGAGGCTTTGTAATGGACCTGTCTGCAATCAATCCCGCCCTTCTAATCGCATCACTGCTCGTGGCCGCTACACCCATCTTGCTGGCTGGCATAGGCGAGCTCGTTGTCGAGCGCGCGGGCGTACTTAACCTAGGCGTTGAGGGGATGATGATCACTGGAGCGATCTGCGGCTTCATGGCAACAATCATCACAGGCTCACCAGCCTTGGGCTTCGTATTCGCAGCCATTGGTGGCGCAGCACTGTCATTTCTCTTCGCACTTCTCACGCAATATGCCTTGGCCAATCAGGTCGCATCCGGTCTCGCATTGACGCTCTTTGGCCTCGGCCTATCCTCGCTCTTGGGGCAGGACTATGTCGGGCTAAAGCCCCCGTCGACTCCCAAGCTCGACATACCGATCCTTTCGGATTTGCCCTTCTTGGGCACAGTGCTCTTCAACCACGATGCCATCGTTTATCTCGGTATAGCTCTTGTTGCTGCCGTCTGGGCCACACTCAAGTACACCCGCGTTGGCCTTGTGCTGCGTGCTGTCGGAGAAAACCACGATGCCGCACATGCACTTGGCTACAAAGTTGTGCGCATTCGCGTGCTGGCAATCATGTTCGGCGGAGCCTGTGCTGGCCTTGGCGGTGCTTACATCAGCCTCATTCGTGTTCCACAATGGACAGAAGGTATGACAGCGGGCGCAGGCTGGATCGCCCTCGCGTTAGTCGTATTTGCCAGCTGGAAGCCATGGCGCGTTTTGCTCGGTGCTTGGCTTTTCGGCGGCGTGACCGTTTTACAGCTTAATTTACAGGCAGCAGGTGTCGCAATTCCTGTCGAATACTTGTCGATGTCGCCTTATATCATCACAATCCTTGTGCTTGTGATTATGTCCGCTGACAAATCACGCGCACCGGCTTCACTCGGTCGCATCTTCCACGCCTCGAGCTAATGCTTTAAGTTAACCACAGAATCCAACCTGGGAGACCACAGACTATGAAACTTACTCACCTTCTCGCCACAGCTGCCGTGGCGCTCGGCATGGCCACAAGTGCCTTCGCTGAAGACAAAACCAAAGTCGGCTTTGTCTATGTTGGCCCCGTCGGCGACGGCGGCTGGACCTATGAGCATAACAAAGGCCGCCTCGCTGTCGAAGCGGAGTTCGGCGATAAAGTCGAAACCGTTTTCGTTGAAAGCGTCCCAGAGGGCGCAGACGCCGAGCGTGTGATGACACAAATGGCCCTGCAAGGCGCCGATCTGATTTTCACAACGTCTTTTGGCTACATGGATCCAACGATCAATGTCGCGAAGAAATTCCCTGACGTGAAATTTGAGCATGCAACAGGCTACAAAACTGCCGAAAACGTCTCTGTTTACTCGGCACGCTTCTATGAAGGTCGTGCAATTCAGGGCCACATCGCTGGCAACATGACGGAAAGCAACATCATCGGCTACATCGGTTCGTTCCCGATCCCCGAAGTTATCCGCGGCATCAACTCAGCCTTCATTCACGCGCGCAAAGTAAACCCTGACGTGGAGTTCAAAATTGTTTGGGCCTACACATGGTTTGACCCGGCCAAAGAAGCAGATGCCGCCAAAGTTCTGATCGAACAAGGCGCAGATGTGATCCTTCAACACACCGACTCAACAGCACCACTCGCAGCCGCAGCTGCAGCTGGCAATGTTGTTGGCTTCGGTCAAGCGTCTGACATGGCTGAGTTTAAGGATGGCCCACGCGTTTCATCAATCATCGATGATTGGGCGCCCTACTACATCGCGCGCACAAAAGCCGTGATGGACGGAACATGGGAAACAATGAGCACATGGGACGGCATCGGCGCTGGCATGGTTGGAATTGGTGAAATCACAGACAAAGTACCAGCCAATGTAAAAGCCGAAGCGCTTGCCATGAAAGCCGCTCTCGCAGATGGCAGCTACCACGCGTTCACTGGCCCGATCAACAAACAGGACGGTTCTGCTTGGCTCGCCGAAGGTGAGACAGCTGACGATGGAACGCTTGCAGGTATGAACTTCTACGTTGAAGGCATCGAAGGCGAAATTCCACAATAAGCCTCACTAGGTTAAAATCACAAAGCCCCGCCTCACGGCGGGGCTTTTTTTGTGCCACAGCTTGTGCCAGAAGTGTCTCGTAACAGGAGCAAATCGAATGCACGACATTATCGTTATCGGCGGTGGAATCGCAGGCACATCAGTCGCCGCGCGTCTAGCCCCCCACGCCAAAGTGCTGTTGCTCGAAGCGGAAACAGCACTCGCCTATCATGCCTCTGGCCGCTCTGCCGCGCTATATGAGAGCAACTATGGTCTGCCCACCACGGTCGCTCTCAGCAAAGCGAGCAGTGACTATTTTCATACAGCAAACGGCGGATATCTAAGCCCACGAGGCCTCATGATCACTGCACGCGTTGACGAATTTGACGCCTTCCAAAAAGACAGTGAGACCCTCGGCCTTGAAGTCATAAGCCCGGCTGAAGCTCTCAAAATGCTGCCAATCCTCAACCCCGAAAAACTCGCTCACGCCTCCTATCACGCCGCCGCGTGGGATATTGATACCGACCGCATGGTACAGGATTTTGCTCGTGAGCTGCGCGCACATGGCGGCGAGATCAAACTCGGCGCTCCCGTGAAATCTATTGCACGCAATGGCGCGGGATGGGTCCTTGAAACACCCCTCGACAGCTATCAAGCAAAGCTCATTGTCAATGCATCCGGCGCTTGGGTTGATGAGATCGCCACGCTGGCCGGCCTTGCCCCAATCGGTTTTACCCCCCTTCGTAGGTCGATGGCTCGCATCCCCGCGCCTGGCGGGCACGATGTCTCAACCTGGCCTATGTTCTTTGGCGTTGGCGAAAGTTGGTACGCCAAGCCTGATGCAGGCTCGCTGATTGTATCTCCCGCAGAAGAAGACCCGATGCTGCCCATGGATGCTTGGGCCGACGATATGGTACTTGCAGAAGGTCTGGCCCGATACGAAGAGCTCGTGACAGAACCCGTTACACGGATCGAGGCAAATTGGGCGGGCCTGCGCACCTTCTCACCTGATCGCGCTCTGACGATCGGCTTTCATACCGACGCTCCTGATTTTTTCTGGCACGCTGGTCAGGGAGGCTATGGCTTCCAAACGGCGCCCGCAGCAAGCCAGCTGGCCGCTGATCTGATCCTCGGACAGGCACGCCAGCTTGACGCCAAGACCTGCGCTGCGCTCAGCCCTGAAAGGTTTGCCCAATGAGCACACCTCGCGATCTCTCCGCTGTTTCTGGGTATGCCGAAGATGAAGGCAACGGACGCCTTTACTCCCCGTCTGCCGCACGCAACATCGAGCCCATTGCTGATGTCCTCGCCCACCATGCACCAAAAGCAGGGCAAGCTCTCGAAATCGCCAGCGGCACAGGTCAGCACGTTGCTATTTTTGCGGGGCGCCTCCCCAATCTCGTCTGGCAGCCGACCGAAATCGATGCAGCCCGCTTAACAAGCGTTAATGCTTGGGCTGAGCATTCAGGCGAGCTCAACATTTTGCCCGCCATCCCCCTCAACGCCACTCAAAAAGGCTGGGGAGCCGCACATGCTGGCCAAGACCTAATCACCCTATCAAATCTACTCCACCTGATCAGTAAAACTGAAGCCCAAACGCTGATCTCGGAGGCGGGTAAAGCCTTGGCACCCCAAGGGGTTTTCCATATCTATGGCCCCTTCATGCGCGATGGCGAAACCACATCAGCGGGTGACGCTGAGTTTCACGCAAAACTTCAGGCCCAAGACCCAGATGTAGGCTATAAAGACGATTGGGACGTGATCGACTGGATCCACACCTCGGGTATGGACCTTGTTCAAGTTTTGGAAATGCCGTCAAACAATATTTCCTTCGTCGCAACGCGACCTTTCTGATCTAGGTCAAAGCTGACAAGCAATACTCGTGGTCTTCCTTCGAAAAATACATCGAAGGATCAGAATATGACTTGGCAAGCCAAACTTGACAGCACCCGCGATCAGCTCCGCGGATTGAATAAAACCATTCCAGACACAACCCGTGCTTTCGGCGCCTTGGGAAAGGCCGTCAAAGAGGGTGGAACGCTCGACTTCAAAACAAAAGAGTTTGTAGCCTTGGGTATCGCCGTTGTGAAACAATGCGATGCTTGTATCGCTCTCCATGTCGAAACATTGATCAAATCGGGCGCAAGCCGCGACGAAGTGAGCGACGTCCTCGCAATGTCCATCCAGATGGGTGGGGGACCAGCCATGATGTATGCCGCCAAAGCGCTTGAGTGCTTTGATGAGCTCGCCCAATAAAAGTGCGACGGAATTCAGACCGAGCGGCGTTTGACGCTCAGAAACAAAAATTGGACATACAATGAAACCCTTTCTCACCACTGCCGCCATTCTTTTGACTGCAAGCACCGCCTTCGCAAGCGGCCACGGCAATCCTGGCGCACATTTTATCGAAAACTGGGACACAAACGGCGACGCAATTGTTACCCTCGAAGAGGCCACAGAGCGCCGCGCGGATGTATTTAATGCCTTTGATGCCGATAGCGATGATATCTTGAACGCCGAAGAATACGATCAATTCGACGAAGCCCGCGCCAACGACATGAAAGAGAACGGAATGGGTGCTGGCAAGGGCAAGAACAATCCTGCCAATGGAATGGCGCGGGAGTACACCGATCAGGACAGCAACGGTCAGGTGAGCCGCGAGGAGTTCATCGCCTCTGTGCCAGATTGGTTCGCCCAAATTGACAAAAATAGTGATGGCGTCGTCACAAAAGACGACTTCGCAAAGCGTTGATCCGCCGAGCTGGAGAGCTTGCGGAGCAACACTGTTGACCCACAGTCAATAAGCCCTGACCTTGGCAACACTCGTCTTGTTTTGGGTGTTGCCGATGGTGCGTCTGTGTATCCTGTTCTTATTGCTCTTCAGCTCGCCAGCCTTGGCGGGGCCCCGGTTTGACGACAATGACCCCGTCGTCTTCAATGCGCCCGCGCCACACCAATTCCCGATTCACGGCATCGACGCCGCGAGATTTCAAGACAGTATAAACTGGCGCAAAGCCCATAAGGCTGGCGTCAGCTTCGCCTTTGTTAAAGCCACAGAAGGTGGTGATTTGCTGGACCCTATGTTCGCGTCTCACTGGCGCGGTGCACGGCGCGCAAATGTCCCCGTCGGCGCCTACCACTTCTACTACTTTTGTACGCCGGCCCGCGTGCAGGCCCGTTGGTTCATCAAAAATGTGCCCAAGTCCAAGGGCGCACTGCCGCCCGTCCTTGATATGGAATGGAATCCGTTCTCTCCAAGCTGCAAACTGCGCCCACCAGCGGGGCAAGTCCGTCGCAACATGAGTATATTCATGGCGATGCTCGAAAAGCATTACGGCCAGCGTCCCATAATTTACACGACACCTGTTTTCTTCAAAGAAAACGACCTTGGCCGCCTCAAAGGAGAAGAGTTCTGGCTGCGTTCTACGGCCAAAACACCCGCAGAAGTCTACGCCGGACAAGATTGGCACTTCTGGCAATACACCAGCACAGGTGTCATCGACGGTATAGACGGCGCAGTGGATATCAATCTGTTCAATGGATCACGGAAAGATTGGCAGAACTGGCTCAAAAGTCGCGCCCGCTAAGCCGCAACTGTGTCTTTTTTCTTTCCCTAACAATCCCGACTGTGTGCGGACAAAGCCCCCACACAGTCGGATTTGCAAAGCAAATTCGAGTTCTCTCAGCCGTCCTTGCGGATCGTCTCGTTCTTGGGGTCATAAGGGCTGTCGCATGTCACAACCGCATCCCAAAGCTTGTCCTGCATTTTGACTTTGAGCTTCGTGCCTTCGACTGCCAGCTCTGGCTTCACATAGCCCATGCCGATCGATGTCTCAAAAGCAACCGAATAGCCGCCAGACGTCAAACGCCCCACGCGTGTCCCATCTTCAGTATAGAGCACTTCACGGCCCCAAGGGTCTGCATCAGATGGCCCGTCAATAAGCAAGGTGCATGCCTTCGAGCGAATGCCCTTTTCCACCATCGCCTCTTTGCCATGGAACTCTTTTTCAAGATCGATAAACCGCGGCAAGTCCGCCTCGGCAGGTGTCGCATCACGGCCAAGCTCGTTGCCAAAGGCACGGTAGCTTTTCTCCTGCCGTAGCCAGTTCTGTGCACGTGCACCAACAAGCTGCATACCATGCGGCTCCCCTGCTTTCTCAAGCAGATCAAACAGGTAGTTCTGCATTTCGATCGGGTGGTGCAGTTCCCAGCCGAGCTCGCCTGTATACGCCACTCGGATAGCATTTACAGGGCACATACCCAGCTCAATTTGCTTTGCAGATAGCCAAGGGAAGCGCTTGTTTGTGAGCGCAGTTTCTGGGTCAGCATCGTTGATCACGGCCTTCAACACATCACGCGACTTTGGACCCGCAATCGCAAAGACGCCCCACTGGCTCGTCACATCCTGAATTTCGATGTAGCCAAAGTCGTCCATCTTGCTCTCTGCAGCCTTGCGCAGATAGTCCGCATCATACTCCGTCCAAGCCCCTGCAGAAACGAGGTAATAGTTGTTCTCTCCATTGCGCACGATGGTATATTCGGTGCGCGTGGTGCCATGGGCTGTCAGGGCGTAAGTCAGATTGATACGGCCAATTTTTGGCAGCTTGTTGCAGGTAAACCAGTCCAGAAACGCCGTTGCGCCGGGCCCTTTGACAACATGTTTACTAAAGGCCGTCGCATCAATCAGGCCAACACCTTCACGGATCGCTTTGGCTTCATCCACAGCATGTTGCCACCAACCACCACGGCGGAAAGAGCGGGCATCATGGTCAAAGTTATCTGCGGCATCAAGCGGGCCATAATAGTTGGGCCGCTCCCAACCGTTCACAAAGCCAAACTGTGCGCCACGTGCCTTCTGGCGCTCATACGCTGGCGCCGTGCGCAGCGGGCGACACGCAGGGCGCTCTTCGTCAGGGTGGTGCAGAATATAAACGTGATCATAGCATTCTTCGTTTTTGCGCGCGGCAAATTCTGTGGTCATCCAGTTGGAAGAATAACGCTTGGGATCAAGGCTTGCCATGTCGATCTCGGCTTCGCCCTCAACCATCATCTGCGCAAGGTAATAGCCGGTACCACCCGCAGCTGTAATGCCAAAGCTAAAGCCTTCCGCAAGCCACATATTGTGCAGTCCTGGCGCTGGCCCAACGAGCGGGTTTCCGTCTGGCGTGTAGCAAATTGGACCGTTGAAATCGTCTTTCAAACCGCTTTCCTCACACGAAGGAATACGGTGAATCATCGCCATATACTGCTCTTCGATACGGTCCAGCGCGAGCGGAAATAGATCAGCGCGGAAGCTGTCAGGGACACCATGCTCAAAGACAGCGGGCGCGTTTTTCTCATAGACGCCAAGGATCCAGCCACCGCGCTCCTCGCGCACATAAGACTGCGCGTCCGCATCGCGGATAACAGGATGCTCAACACCGCCCTCGGCGCGGAACTTAACAAGCTCAGGGTCTTGATCCATCACGATGAACTGGTGCTCAACGGGGATAGCGGGCATCTTGATGCCCAGCATTTTTGCCGTGCGCTGCGCGTGATTGCCTGACGCCGTTACAACGTGCTCGGCTGTGATGACGATTTGTTCGTCAGACGGGACAAGGTTGCCGCCCTTTTCAACCATCTTGGAAAGTGTCACTTCCCAGTGGGTGCCATTCCAATGGAAGGCATCAGCCTGCCACTTCCGTTCGATCATCACACCGCGCTGGCGCGCTCCCTTGGCCATGGCCTGTGTTACATCGGCTGGATTAATGTAGCCGTCAGTGTTGTGATAAATCGCACCCTTAAGGTCTTCGGTGCGGATCAGCGGCCAGCGTTCCTTGATTTGATCAGGGGTTAGCCATTCATAGGACACACCACAAGTTTCTGCTGTCGAGGCATAGAGCATATATTCGTCCATACGCTCTTGCGTCTGCGCCATACGCAAGTTTCCAACAACCGCGAAGCCTGCATTCAGGCCTGTTTCAGCTTCGAGCTGTTTGTAAAACTCAACAGAATATTGATGAATATGCGTCGTGGCATAAGACATGTTGAAGAGTGGTAGAAGGCCAGCAGCATGCCATGTGGAACCAGAGGTAAGCTCATCACGTTCGATGAGCATAACATCGTCCCAACCCGCTTTTGCGAGGTGATAAGCGATAGAGGTGCCAACAGCACCGCCTCCGACAACAAGAGCTTTAACTTGGGTTTTCATGAGCCGACTCCATAGGCATGCGTTGCACATGATATGACGCAAACCTTTGCCGACGCGAGGCAGACTCCCGACTGGTTAGGGATAAAAACGACTCTCAGAGTGCCAATCATAAGAGCAAGCGGACTGGCTCCAATAAAATATCACCATATGGGCTTTGATCGCGCCGTTCGAGAAGGGGTATGAGGCCGCCACGCGCCAGTAACGCGCGTTGGAAGCATAAGGCATATTATTTGTTTGCTTTGCAAAACGTCCCAGCACCACAGCTGCCGCTTTTTCTTAAGCCAAAGCTTGGTTTGAACGCTTCCTGCGCAGCGGTACCGCTGTTGAGCCCTTGGTTCACTTTCGGTTTTACCGAGGACGAGGTCAGTGACAGCAGGCAAACCATCGCCTCTTTGTTCGCGTTAATACGGCAACTGCCCGCCCCAAAGTTCCATTTGCTCTCCATAACCGTCACGATCTGCTCTTCGGAATAACTCTGCAATTCGCCCGAAAGCCCTTTTGCTGCAAGCGGCCCGTCAAAATAAATTTTCAGTCGAGGACCTTTGCTAAAGGGGTCCGAATTGGCATTGGGGCCATCGGCGGTCATGTAGCAAACACTGGCGTATTTCTCGTTCACAACACAGCTCCCTGCAGGGAGTCCTTCAGCCTTTTCGATCTCAATCAATTCGGCTGCGCGCTTGCGCGTTTCACGGATATCAACGCGGGAAAAGCGGCTATCGTCGATCTGCTTGTGCAGCCCCTGCGCCTGAATAACAGACAGGGGAGCAATCCCTGCTTTAAGGCAAGTAATGGTGACTGCTTTCAGATCCATCTCACAGCTACGAGCGGGCAAAGACTCCATGGCTTCGACCTCGACAAGCATTTTACCAACCTGACCGTCTTGCGAACCCTGATCAAGTTTGAGTGATTTCAGGAAGGCTTCGGGAAAACGGTAGATGATCTTGTCTGCGGATTCTTCGCGGTAGGGGTTTTGCTTATCTGTCTGCGATGCTGTTGCGCCTTGGGAAACTTCGGCCTGCGCGTTCTGAGCGACAGTTGCCTTGATTTGAGATGCGGCCACACGATCCGCAACATCATTTTGCAATTCCTGCTGAATTTCTGCCGACATAATTTCGGATGCGCTATCGGGTTTGGGCGCTTTCAGTCGGGCCTCATATGTGGCGATATAGTCTGCAATCCCGAACTGTCCCAATGGGACACCTGCAACAGCGGACTGTTGAGAATAGTCGACACCAACAAAAGCTGCGCCGAGCACACCAGCAAAAGCAACTCCAAGAAATTTAGACATTTTGTCACCAGAAATCGTTGTTTCAATATGGTGAACAGAAACCAGAACCGTGGCGAGAAAATGAATTTTGTGCGAAAATTGGGTGATTAATTCCCGAGAACCACTCCTTCGCGGCGAGGGTCTGCGCCGCCTGTGAGTACATTTTCATCAACCACAATCATGTGCAGGCCAGAATTGAGAGCGCGGATACCGACCTCATATCCCATAGCGCGCAGGGGCACAGCGAGCGCCTCGGCAGATGTGCCTTCCTCAATGTCATAAGCGCCGAAGCGGTTGATGAGATGCGGCAGGCCGACAGCGGCCTGAGGGTTTAGGCCCCAGTCAAGATGAGCCACAAGCGTCTTGGCAACATAAGGGATGATACGCGATCCACCCGGGCTTCCGACAACAACAGCAAGCTTGCCATCTTTCAAAACGATTGTCGGGGCCATAGAGCTGCGCGGGCGCTTGCCTGGCTCCACGCGATTGGCAATTGGAACGCCGTCGCGGTGCGATCGGAAGGAAAAATCTGTCAGCTCGTTGTTGAGTAGAAAGCCTCCGACCATGAGCCTTGAACCGAAAGCGTTTTCGATTGTTGTGGTCATGGAAAGACCATTTCCAAAGCTGTCGACAATCGAGATATGTGATGTCGAGGGTAGCTCGATCGCCTCATCATCGGCCAGAATGAGACTGTGATCAAACTCTGGCTCCCCTGCGCTGACGGCCCCAAGCGCTGTGTCACCCCGCAAAAGCTCTGCACGCTGGCCCAAGTATTCAGCCGCGAGCAGCCCCTCAACAGGCACAGGCACATAGTCACTGTCTGCAATATATCGTCCACGATCGGCAAAGCTCAGGCGGCTGGCGTCACCAATCAACCGCCATGCGCGCGCCTCCTCTGGCGCACCTAAGTCATAGCCCTCAAGCAGACCGAGCGTTTGGCCCACGCTGATCCCTCCTGACGAGGGTGGGCCCATCCCGCAAACATCATGCCCGCGATACGCCACACACACGGGCTCACGCTCGCGCACTCGATAGAGTGCAAAATCAACCTCACTCAAGACGCCTGCGTTGTCTGGGGCATTTCGCACCTTCTCAACAATCGCCTTGGCAATCGCACCAGTATAAAATGGCGTCACACCGTTGCCCGCCAGAGCCCGAAGGCTCTCAGCATAGGCTGTATTGCGATGCAGTTGCCCCTCGGTCAGAGCCCTTCCGTCTGGAAAAAAATAGTCCTGCGCGACAGGATCACGCGCCAAGCGTTCGGCATCGTCCGACACCATGGCCGCAAGCCGTGGAGAAACGATAAAACCATCTTCGGCAAGCGCAATCCCCCACGCGAACAAGCTCGCCCACGAGCTGCTCCCCCAGCGCCGATGCGCCTCTTGCATCAGAGCTGGCGTGCCCGGAACCCCGACAGAACGCCCCCCGACAACAGCATCAAAGAACTTCAGAGGTTCGCCTTCGGCATCCTGAAACAGAGTGGGCCGCGCCTCCAATGGAGCCGTCTCGCGTCCATCAAGGGTCGTGATCTCACCAGTCTTTGCGTCAAACCAAAGCAAAAACGCTCCACCACCAAGACCCGAGCTTTGCGGCTCAACAAGCCCCAAAACCGCCTGTACAGCAACCATCGCATCGGCAGCGGTTCCACCTTCGGCAAGTATAGCGGCGCCAGCCTCGGCCGCATATGGGTTTGCTGCCGCAATCATCCAGCGCTCTGCTCTCGTGGCCGCGCCTGATGCTTTAGTCGCCTGCGCCTCACGGACGGCTTCGTTTAATGCATATCCGCCGAGTTCAGTCGCATTCTCAGGCGCGACATCATCCGCGACTTGCTGTGCAATAAGACAGGCCCCGCTCATAAAAAGCGATGCAACCAAAGCCAGACTGCCGACGTATTTCGTCAAGAGGTCTTCCTTTCTGATGCCATCAGCCGCTCAACACATAGCGCGCCAGCCCTAGAGCATAGATGGCACAACCTGATCAGGCGGGCGGTGCCCGTCCGCAAATGTCTTGATGTTGATGATGACTTTTTCACCCATCTCAAGACGTCCTTCGAGGGTCGCACTGGCCATATGCGGCAGCAGCACAACATTGTTCAGATTTCGCAACTCAGAGTTTGCTTCACCTTCGTGTTCAAAGACATCAAGCCCCGCACCCGAAATGTCGCCAGACTTCAAAAGGCGCGTCAAAGCGGGTTCATCAATGACCTCACCCCGAGAGGTGTTGATGATAACAGCGCCGTCTTTCATTAGCTTGAGACGCCGCGCATTCATCAGGTGAAACGTCGAGGGTGTATGCGGGCAATTGACAGAAATCACATCCATCCGCGCCACCATTTGATCGAGACTTTCCCAATAAGTCGCCTCAAACGCTGCTTCCGTCTCTTCGCGCAAACGACGACGATTGTGATAATGGATCTGCATACCAAACGCTCGTGCACGCCGCGCAACCGCTTGGCCAACACGCCCCATTCCCAAAATCCCGAGTCGCTTGCCGCTCACCCGCGTGCCGAGAAGCGCCGTTGGCGAAAAGCCGGAGAAGCCACCGTCTTTGATCTGCTGCAACCCTTCGGGAATACGGCGCGTCACAGACATCATAAGCGCCATAGTCATATCAGCCGTGTCATCCGCCGAAACACCCGGGGTATTGGAGACAAGAATGCCCCGCTGCAAGGCGCTCGCCACGTCAATATGGTCAAACCCTGCGCCAAAGTTGGCAATCAGTTTGAGCCGCTCCCCAGCGCGCGCAAGCAAATTGGCGTCAATCGTGTCCGTCAAGGTCGGGACAAGAATATCCGCCTCAGCCATCGCCTTGGCCAGTTCGTCACGGCTCATCGGCGTATCATCATCGCGAAGTGTCACATCGAACAGTTCTTTCATTCGTGTTTCAACAGGCTCAGGCAGGCGTCGCGTCACAACAACACTCAGGCGTCCAGATGGCATGGGCAAGCTCCATTCGCTTTTCTTTTTTGTGCGTTACTGGCAAAGTGAACGATAGATAGCCGAGGCACAAGAACCCAACGGCAAAAAAGCTAGTAGTCAACGCAGGCAAGAGCATGATCCGATATCTCACAGCCATTTCTTTGGCGCTGATGGTTTACGCCGCAACCGCACGTGCAGAAACCCTGCGCGGCAGCGTAACCAATCTGCCTATCCCCCGCTTTGTCTCGATCAAATCTGACGAATGCAATGTCCGTCGCGGCCCATCCTTGAGCCACAAAATCGACTGGGTTTTCACCCGCAAAGGTATGCCCGTCGAGATCACAGCCGAATACGGCCACTGGCGCCGCGTCCGCGACCGCGATGGTGTGGGCGGCTGGGTCCACTACTCCCTTTTGTCAGGATCACGCAATGTGATCATTGAGGAAGACATGCTGTCCCTCCACATCCGCCCGAATCCCGACACCCAAGTTGCAGCACGCCTCGAAATGGGTGTGATTGCTCGCCTCAACGAATGTAGCGAGGGTTGGTGCAGACTCACGGCTGGCGGATACAAAGGCTGGGCCCCTCAAAAAGCGCTCTGGGGCATCAAAGAAAACGAAATCATTGAATAAACAGCCGCCTAAGACCTAGTTTTGAAAAATTTTCATATCAGGCTTGAAAGCACCGCCTCTTGCGAGTAATTAGCGCTCAGAGTTGGGATGTGGCCTAGCGGTAGGGCAACTGTTTTTGGTACAGTAGATCGTAGGTTCGAATCCTACCATCCCAGCCAATCACTCTTAAAAGCAACATTATGACGCTTGCCTGCGGGCAAAAGCGCTTTGTTGGCCCTTTGCCTAGCGCACGGACGGTGCGTCAAACAAAAGCGAGAGAATCTCCAAAAACTTTGCCTCTGGCTCGAGTAAGCGCGCACGCGCTTGCCACATCGCTTTGGAGCGCGCCTGGGGCAAAGCTGCACAGAAATTGAAGAACTTCGCTTCAACTTCGGCCAGCTCCATTGGTGCTTCAGGCCCGCCCCGGGCATGCACATCTCCAGAGTGAAAGCTGCGTCCATCCTTCAAAGTGAGCGTCACATCCGACCAACGCCCAATTGGGAAACGTTGCGAATGGCGCGGCTCTTCGCACACGTTGATCTTTTTGAGCGCCGCTGCCACAGCCTTGTCTTTGAGCCCATCACCCGAAATATGCTCTGGCCCTATGTGCCCATGGACAAGCCGCGTTGCGAGAGCAAACCCAAGCGAATACTGCGCCTGCGAGGTCGTCTCTGGCAGCCCCGCAAATAGCTCGGCCGATTCTGCAAAGGTACGTACGTCAATACGTTCGATATCTTCCTCACCCAGCTGGTGCGCTTTGAGCAATCCTCCAAGCGCATCAATCGCCGCATGAGCCCAGCGGCAGATCGGGTAAGGCTTGATATAATTCAGCTCCACAGTCCAAAGCTGCCCCAAATCGGCCCAATGCGCAGAAACCTCTTCAGCCTCCACGGTAATCGCGGGCGCACCCGTAAAGCCGTCTTCTGCCATCAGCACAGCCATCGTCCCCACAAGCGCGCCCATGCCTGAACCGTCATGAAGCATCGTGGGTGTTGCGATTTCCCGCATCATCTGGCTGCGAGGCCCATGGTACTCGGCGATGCCAAGCGCTTGACGCAATACTTCGGGGCCATCGCCACGCAACCTGCAACCAAGAGCCGCAACGCCCAGCGCATTCCACGCGCCCGAGGTATGATAGTCGCTCACGCTCGCATGTAGAGAAATCGCAGCTCGAGCCGACACTTCATAAGACATGGCAAAGGCCTCAAGCGCCGCGCGCGCGCTCAGCTCTGGCATCCTCTCGGCAAACGCACAGAGTGCAGGCACAACCGCACAGCCAATATGCCCCTTGGTTGGATTGTACCCGTCATGCCCGTCCAAATTGTCAATTTGTGTCGCAAGCGCGAAAGCGGCACCTGTGATGGAAGCCTTGCGGCCATCAAACAAAAGCGTTGCCGCATCGCTCGGATCAGACGCGGCCTGAAAACGTACGGCATGGTCCCGTGCGATCCGCCCCGCCTCCATGCTCGCTGCACCTGCCGCCACACCAATCGTATCAAGCAACAAAGTCGCGCTCATCTCGAGCGCACTGTCAGGCACATCAATCGGCCCCAAAACAAAATCAGCTATCTCGTCATACGTCATGATACCCCCCCAAAAAATATTTGAGGCCATGCCCCACAGTCAAATCCTGCGAGGCATGCTTCTATCGCGTCAATGGGTTTTGCGTCACGCTTTAGCGCTCAAACGTCACTTTCCCATCGCAAATCGTAATCATAGCAGCCGCCGCATTAATAACATCGGGCGACACCATGCTCAGATCGTGGCTCATCACAGCGACATCCGCCATCATTCCCACGCTCAACTGCCCCTTGCGATCCTCTCTGAACTCAGCCCAAGCGTTGCCTTTGGTGTAGCTCTCGAGCGTATCTTCAAGTGTCTGCGCCTGATCACGCCACAGCGCTCCAAGTTTCTGCGGTGCGACCGCCGCTTTGACATTGGTCATCACATCCACAGGGATCACGGGCCAATCTGTCGAGAAAATGACTTTAGCACCTGTCTCACGAATATCCTGCCACGCGTAGGCCCCAGCAATCTGATGATCATGCAGATATTGTCCGACGCCCGTTGGAGGAAAATAGCCCCCAAACGGCGCATGACCTGGCTGGATGGAGGCAACAATACCAAGCTTAGCAAGGCGCGGAATATCGCTCGGATGCATCACTTCCAAATGCTCAATACGATGTCGGCTGTCGCGCACGCCATTGGCGTTTTGCACCGCCTCATAGGCATCAATCGTGCGCCGCACCCCCGCATCACCAATCGCATGCACCGCGATCTGAAAGCCGAGGCGGTCCGCCTCGATACAAGCCGCCACAAAGTGCTCCTGCGTGAAGACTTCATCGCCCATGTTCCCGCCCGCTCCCATCTCTCCGGGATAAGGCTCAAGCATGAGGGCTGTGCCACTCTCAACCACACCGTCGATAAACATCTTCAAATGCGCGGAGCGCACCATATCGCCTTGAAAGCGCGCGCGCATCGCAGGCGCTTCCGCCGCAATCCGCTCAATCGGGTCTGTGCCTTTAAAGTGAAACGGCACTTCGCAACGGCACAAGAGCCGCCCTTCGGCCTCAAGCTCGCTCAACAGCTCGGCCTGATAAACGTTGCCGTCCATCAGATGAAGCCCCGTGATGCCCTGCTCCGCGCAATGTATCAGCCCTTGAGCGATCACATCCTTGTCCATCTCACGCTCGGCTTCGCTTGGTGCTCGCACAGGGTCTTTGCCTGTGGTCAGCCCCATCATTTCTCGCCCCCCGTGCCGCGTCAGCGCAAGCACTGGGCTATAGGCTCCCGGCTCAAGAAGCTCGCCGCTCGCCAAGCCATCCTCGCCCATCACGATCAGTGAGCCCGCATCAACTGTCCCGCCCTGAAGCAAGCCCGCAAGCTCAAGCGCTGCGGTATTGGCCCAGACCGTGTGATGATCAGGCGCAAACATCGCCAAGGGCCGTGCTGGTAAAATGTAGTCAAGGTCATGGCGTGTTGGCGTCTTACCAGTGCCCAGAATTCCATAATCACACATCACACAGAAAACGAGCTGATCCTCTACATTCGCCGCCGCATAATGCCTGATCGCCTCAGCCATATTCTCCAACCCATGCAACCCGTAGAGGTTAAGACAGCTCAACTCGACAGAGCCACCAAACAGATGCACATGGCTGTCGATAAAGCCCGGCAAAACTGTGCCGCCTTTGGCGTCAATGAGGCGTGTCTCGGGCGCCGCCAAATCACGAATGTCATCCGTGCTGCCAACAGCCGTAATCACACCACCCGCAATCGCAAGCGCTTGGGCCTGTGGCTGCTCCGCGTCAAAAGTCATCAACGCGCCGTTGAAAATAATAATGTCGGGGGTCATTTCGCTCTCCGCAAAAGAAAAACGGCCCCGTCACTTTGACGGGGCCGCATGGTGTTTATTTCTGAAGTTCAGTCCAGATCGCCGTGTAGAGCTTCGTCGCTTCTGGCGGGCAGGTCTTGGCCACATAAGCCGCCGCTTTCAGCTCCGCTGGGACAACAATCTCAGGAGACGTTTTCATGTCTTCTGGCATAAAGGCTTCAGAGCCAGCGATCCCGTTTGCATAGCGCGCAAACGATGACAGCATCGCTGCGTTTTCAGGGTCCATAATAAAGTTAAGGAAGGTTTTGGCTTCATCAACGTTCTTGGCATCAGACAGGATCGCGGCATTGTCCATCCAAACAGGAAAGCCTGTTTGCGGATAACCAAAACCGATGTCAGCGTTCTTCTCCCGTGCGCGGAAAGAAGCCCCGTTCCAGTTCACACCTGCAGCCACATCGCCCGCCGCAAACTTTTCGATCATGCCATAGTCCATAGAAAGCCAGTTCGGCTTAGCGGCCTGCAACGTGTCGCGCACTTTCATAAGGACTTCTTTGTCCGCCGTGCACTGCTCACCGCCCACATAGTGAATGGCCATGCCCATGACATCGTTCATCTCGGGCACAACATTGATCTTGCCCTTGAGCTCCTCAGGCGGATCAAAGATCACAGCTGCGGTATTGATGTCGCCGCCATAAATCGCGGTGTTTACTGTCACACCAACGGTGCCCCACTGCCAAGGCACAGTATAGTTGCGCCCTTTGTCGAACTCGACATCGACCCACTGAGGGTCCATGTGCTTGAAGTTTTCCATCTCGTTGGGTTTTGACTCCATCAGCAGACCTTCACCAACAAAGATCGGTACGTAAGTTCCCGATGGAACCACGATATCAAACCCGTGCCCGCCAGCCTTGATTTTGGCAAGTGCTGTGTCGTTGCTGTCATAGTCGGTGATCGTAACTTTGATGCCTGTCTCGGCCTCAAATTTTGTGATCATCTCGGGCGATGTGTAGTTGCCCCAGTTGTAGATATTGAGCTCGCCGTCCGCATAAGCGGGACTCGCCAGCACCAGTGCCATAGCTACCATTGTTTTTTTCATTGTGTAGTCTCCCTGTGGTTGGTTTTGGGTTGGTCTAGTTTCTTATTTTACTCAGCAGCGTGAACCCGATCACCATCGTGACCGAAATTCCAATCAACACTGTCGAGATTGCGTTGATCTCAGGCGTGATCACGCGGCGCAATTGTCCCAGCATGTAGGTGGGCAAAGTGTCTTGCCCCGCTGATTTGACAAACTCGGTGATCACAACGTCATCCAAAGAAATCACAAAAGCCAGCATCGCACCTGCCAGTATCCCAGGCCAAAGCTGAGGCAACGTGATACGACGAAACGCCTGAAATGGCGTCGCGTAGAGGTCTGCTGCCGCCTGCTCAAGGCTGAGATCCATACCCTGAAGGCGCGCTCGGATAGGCAGGTAAGCAAACGGAATACAGAAGGCCGCATGCGCGATAATCAGATACAAAAGCCCCGAATACCCTGTTGCCACCTTGATCATTGCAAAGAAGATCAGAAGTGCCACAGCCGTCACAATTTCAGGAACCATGAGCGGCTGGTTGATCATAGCAAACACAGCCCCCTGCCCCTTAAACTTGCGCGTACGCGTTGTCGCGAGAGCAGCCAAGACTGCCACAGTTGTCGAGATCAAGGAGGCCCAAACCGCAATGACCAAACTGCGCACAGTCGCCTCCTGCACCAGCTCGTTTTCCCAAGCCGACTGATACCAGCGCCAAGAAAACCCCTCCCAGATCGCAATCGAGCTGCCTGAATTAAAGGAATAAGCAACCAGCAAAAGGATCGGCAGATAGAGGAGCACAAAGCATGCCACAGCTATTGTCGCAAAGCCCGTTTGGCGGCGGATGTTGAAGCCTTTCCGCTCAGCCATGCTTCACCTCCTCGTTCCCGACGGCGCGCACATAAGTGAGCAGCGCAACCATAACAATCGCCAACAAAGTAATCGAAAGCGCCGCCCCAAGTGGCCAGTTGCGCCCCTGCCCAAACTGAAGCTCGATAAGGTTACCAAGCATAAGCTGATTGCCCCCGCCTAAAACCCGCGGCGTCACATAAGCTCCAAGCGAGGGCACAAAAACAAGGATTGACCCTGCAATCACCCCCGGCTTGACCAGCGGCAAGATCACACGGCGCAGCACTTTTAGGCGCGTAGCATAAAGATCATACCCCGCCTCAACGAGGCTGAAGTCGAGCCGCTCCATCGAGGCATACAGCGGCAAAACCATCAGTGGCAGGTAGACATAAACCATGCCCACAGCGATCGCGAATTCGGTGTAAAGCATTTGGATCGGCTCATCGATCAGCCCAAGCGCCAGCAATACTGTGTTCAGCGTCCCTTCGTTGCGGATCAGCTCAACAATAGCAAAGGTTCGGATCAATAGATTGGTCCAAAAGGGAATAATGATCAGCAGCATCCAGAAGTCGCGCTGTTTTTTGGGCCGCGTGGCGATAAAATAGGCCGTCGGAAACCCAAAGAAGATACAGGCTAACGTGGTCATCAGCGAAAGCTTTACAGAGCGCCAGAAGATGCTGAGGTGCGCATCCGAAAACCCAAGAGTGTCGTCAAAAATATCCCGCTGCATAACGACGTTAAACCAAGCATCTGTTGAGAAGGTCCACTCAACACCGCCATAATCGCCCGCCGATAGAAACGAGTAGACAAGCGTGATCAAAAGAGGCCCGCTCGCAGCAAACAAAAGAATAATCAGCGCAGGCGCAAGCAGCATCCATCGCACGCGAGAGACCCTCTTGGCTTCCTTCTGGGACAGATCAGCCATGCCTCAATCCCTCAAAACCTGCGCAACGTCCGCGCCAAACGTCACACCAACCCGCGCACCACTCTCAAATTGCGCAGCCGTATCCGGGCTATTTTGCGTTCGGATCACAAAGGCTGTCCCGTCATCCAGTCCAACATGATAATGCGTGTCCGTCCCAAAATAGACCACATTGCCCAGCGTTCCAGCCAACACCCCATCCGCTTCGCGCACCAACGAGGCGTGCTCAGGGCGGATCGCCAGCGTCACTTGCCCGCTAACATCTGAACCTTCGTGAATACGCGCAGTTGTCATTTGCCCAGAGGCAAGCCGGACAGTCCCTGTCTGCTCTTCAGTAGAAACAAGCTCCGCAGGGAGAAAATTCGTATCCCCAATAAAATCAGCGACAAACCGTTCTGCAGGGTGATCATAAATATCACGGGGCCGGCCGATCTGACGAATAGAGCCTGCACTCATAACAGCGATACGGTCTGACATCGTCAGCGCTTCTTCTTGATCGTGGGTCACAAAAATAAAGGTAATACCTGTTTCAGTCTGAAGCCGCTTCAGCTCAAGTTGCATCTCCTTACGCAGCTTGAAATCCAGCGCACTCAAAGGCTCATCGAGCAACAAAACCTTGGGCTTTGGCGCCAGCGCCCGCGCAAGCGCAACCCGCTGCTGTTGCCCGCCAGAGATTTGCCCGGTCTGGCGGTCCGCCATCTCGGTCATTTTGACGAGCTCCATCATTTCTTCGACTGTCGCCTTAATCTCGGCCTTCGGCCTGCCAAGCATTTCAAGCCCAAAGCCAATATTTTGGGCAACCGTCAAATGTGGAAAAAGCGCATAACTCTGAAACACAGTATTCACGGGCCGCTTGTAAGGCGGCAAATCCAGCAGATCTTCGCCAAACATATCAAGCGCCCCGGAGGTCGGGTGTTCAAATCCAGCAATCAAGCGCAAAAGCGTGGTCTTGCCGCAGCCCGATGGCCCCAGAAGCGTGAAAAACTCGTTATCCTGAATCTCAAGGCTCGCATCAGCCAAAGCCACAACAGGTGGCTGGCCAGGATACACTTTACGCAAGTTTCTCACGCTAATGGCTGTACTCAAGTTCAAATCTCCCGTTGTGCGTGCTGGTGTCGGACTACCTCTTTTAGATGCAAAACACGTCGTTCTTTTTTTCAAGCCTACGCCGAATACCCCTTCATGTAATACCCCGATTGGGGTATTTTTTACGCAGTAATTTCGCCAACGGGGGTATAAATGCCTGAAAAACTCTCACAAAGAGATGTCGTCCGCCTGCGCAAGGCTATGGCAAATTCCCAGAACGATTCCTTTTTCAAACACCTGAAAAACCTCCTGCGCGCGAAGCTTCGGTTCGATACTTTGTTAATCTTGCAGTTCAATCCGAATGGCGCGCCGCACTTTCTAGATGGCTGGCTGCGCCGCACAGCGATGCTCCAAGTCGCCATGGAACAATACCTGATGGGCGCCTATCGGCTCGACCCCTTCTACCAGTTTGACACGCTAAACGAGGGCGGAGCGATGTATCGCTTGTCCGAGATCGCCCCAGACCGTTTTTTTACAAGCGAGTATTACCTGCAGTATTATCGCCAAACGAAACTCTGTGACGAGATAGGGCTGCTGATCCCCCTTCCTTCGGGAGACATCGCCCATATTTCGATCAGTCGCCGCGAAGAAACACGGCCCTTCCGGCGCAAAGAGCTTCAATGTCTGAGACATTACAGCCCAATCCTCCTCGAAATGCTGAAAGCGCACTGCATATACCGCGCAACTCAGCCTTCGCCCATTGCCACATTGCCCGCCCGCCACCTTTCACAAATCATTCAAACGGAAGCCGCAGAAACTCTCGGGGTAAAGCTAACCAAGCGTGAAACCCAGATCGCAGGACTTGTCTTGCAAGGCCACTCAAACGCCTCAGCCGCGCTTAAGCTCGGGATGGCCTATGAAACCGCCAAGGTTCATCGCCGCAACATTTATCGCAAGCTAAGCATTTCCTCCCAGCAAGAGCTGTTTTCACGCTTCAAAGAGGTTCTTTAGTATACGCAGCCGCATCCCGTACCACGCCCGCCACCTCTCGCAGCTGATCAATAAGCGGGCTGCTTTTGCGCCAGATCATACCGACGCTCCGCATGGGCTCGGGAGAAGCAAACCGCGCCAATGAGACAGTGGCCGAGCGCGTCTCAACAGGCACTGCCATCTCCGGAATAAGCGTCACACCCATACCCGCGCCAACCATCTGGACCAAAGTCGATAGCGAGCTCGCGTCAAAGCCGTCCCGCGGGCGCATCTGCGGGATCGAACACACTGAAAGCGCCTGATCCCGAAAGCAATGCCCCTCCTCCAGAAGCAAAAGCCGCATCTGGCTCAGACTGTCTGCACTCGGCACTGGCAATCCCGCCTCGCCCTCAGGGCGGACCAAGACAAAGCTCTCCTCAAACAGAGGAACTTCCTCAAAACTGGGCTCCGACACTGGCAAGGCAAGGATCGCCGCATCAAGCCGTCCTTCATCAAGCTCTTCCAGAAGCTTGGAGGTCAGCGTCTCACGGACCTGAATATCAAGCCGCGGATATTTCGCCGCCAAGGCTTTAAAAATCCGAGGCAAAAGATAAGGTGCAATCGTCGGAATAACGCCAAGCCGCAATCGGCCACTAAACTCTTCCTGCGCCTTGCGCGCCATTTCCTCGAGTTCTTCCGCCCCGCGCAAAACACCTCGCGCATGACGGCCAAAATCCTCACCAAACGCCGTTAGCCTGACCTGCCGTGCCCCGCGCTCAAACAACGCCATGCCAAGTTGGGCTTCAAGTTCCTTGATTTGCATCGAGAGCGCAGGCTGCGACACAGAGCAAAGCTCCGCCGCACGGCCAAAATGCCCCTGACCCGCAAGAGCCTCAAAATAGCGCAGCTGTTTCAATGTGATGTTTGCCATAAGTAAAAATTATCAAACCGATTAGAAAATGCAACTTATTCCTATCAAGCTTCTGGGTTAGAATAATTCTAGGAAACGCAAGATTCGGCGCAAACGCGCCCAGCACAGTATCAGGGAGATATGACATGGACGGAAACAACGTAGGCAAATGCCCCGTCATGCACGGCGCAGCCAGCATGAACACCCGCTCAAATCGCGACTGGTGGCCAAACCAGCTCAACCTCAAAATCCTGCACCAGCATGATCGCAAGTCAGACCCCATGGGCGAAGGCTTTGACTACGCCGCCGAGTTCAAAAAGCTTGATCTTGCAGCGCTCAAGTCCGATCTGACGGCCCTCATGACAGACAGCCAAGACTGGTGGCCAGCAGACTACGGCCACTACGGCCCGTTCTTTATCCGCATGGCGTGGCACGCAGCAGGCACATACCGCACAGCCGACGGTCGCGGCGGCGCAGGGACAGGCAACCAACGCTTCGCGCCCCTCAACAGCTGGCCTGACAACGGCAACCTCGACAAGGCCCGCCGCCTTCTCTGGCCAATCAAACAAAAGTACGGCAACAAAATCTCATGGGCTGATCTCTTCGTCCTCACAGGCAATGTTGCCATCGAAAGCATGGGCGGCCCAACCTTCGGCTTCGCAGGCGGACGCCCCGACATCTGGGCACCTGAAGAAGACATCTACTGGGGTGACGAAGACGAATGGTTGGCAGATGGTCGCTATTCAGGCGATCGCGAATTGGCCAATCCTCTCGCCGCCGTACAAATGGGTCTGATCTACGTTAACCCAGAAGGCCCCAACGGCAATCCTGACCCAGTCGCCTCTGGCCGTGACATCCGCGAGACATTCGCGCGCATGGCCATGAACGATGAAGAAACCGTTGCCCTCACAGCAGGCGGCCACACCTTCGGCAAAGCACACGGCGCAGGTGACCCTGCTCTTGTTGGCGCAGACCCAGAAAGCGCGCCCATTGAACAAATGGGCTTTGGCTGGAAGAATGACCACAAGTCAGGCAAAGGCATCGACACCACAACATCTGGAATCGAAGGCCCATGGACTGCCAACCCGATCCAGTGGGACAACGGTTATTTTGACCTGCTCTTCGGCTATGAGTGGGAGCTCACCAAGTCACCCGCGGGCGCACATATCTGGCATCCGATTGACCTCAAAGACGAAGACTTCGCCTTTGAAGTTGATGGCTCAGGCAACAAAGTCATCCCAATGATGACAACAGCCGACATGGCGATGCGTATGGACCCGGCCTATGAGAAAATCTCGCGCCGTTTCCACGAAAACCCTGATCAATTTGCCGACGCTTGGGCCCGCGCATGGTTCAAACTCACACACCGCGATATGGGACCAAAAGTGCGCTACCTCGGCGCTGAGGTTCCTGCCGAAGACCTGATCTGGCAAGATCCGCTTCCCGCCGCCACAGGCACACCCGTGTCTGATGCGGATGTAACTGCGCTCAAAGCCAAGTTGCTTGCATGTGGCCTCTCGACAGCCGAGTTGGTCAAGACGGCTTGGGCCTCTGCCAGCACATTCCGCGCGTCGGACATGCGCGGCGGTGCCAACGGCGCACGCATCCGTCTTGCTCCACAAAACGGTTGGGATGCCAACGAGCCAGAAGCCCTCGCCAAAGCGCTCGCCGCCATTGAAGCAGTGCAAGCCGAGTTCAATACAGCGGGCGGCGCGCAGGTTTCTCTTGCCGATCTGATCGTGCTTGGTGGCGTTGCTGCCATCGAGGCTGCATCAGGCGTCTCCGTGCCATTCACAGCCGGCCGCACTGATGCAACCGAAGAGCAAACAGACGCTGCCAGCTTTGACCCAATGGAGCCAGAAGCCGACGGCTTCCGCAACTTCCAGAAGCAGGAATACGCGATTGCCGCCGAAGCCATGCTTGTGGATCGCGCCCAGCTTCTGACGCTGACAGCGCCAGAAATGACAGCGCTTGTTGGTGGCCTGCGCGCGCTCGGCGTAGTGCACGGTTCGTCCTGTCACGGTGTCTTCACCGAGACCCCAGGCAAGTTGACAAACGACTTCTTCCGCAACATCACCGATATGGGCATCACATGGTCCCCTGCTGGTGACGGCGTCTATGAAGGCCGCGATACGTCTGGCAAAGTGAAGTGGACAGGCACACGCGTTGATCTCGTGTTCGGCTCAAACTCACAGCTGCGCGCAATCTCCGAGCTTTACGCTCAAGACGACAACGCAGAGAAGTTCGTGGCCGATTTTGTCGCCGCATGGACAAAAGTGATGAACGCCGACCGCTTCGATCTGGCGTAAGTCTCACTGCAAACTTAAAGAAAAAGGCGCAGCTCGCAGGCTGCGCCTTTTTCATATCTCACAAACGTACGACACCCGCGCGGCCTTCATAAAGCGCATCCAGAATATCCGCCCGTCGCTCCATAATCTTACGGCCGTTGAGATCGCCTTTCGCGGTCACCTCCCCTTCGTTAAGCTGAGGCGGCTCCGCTAAAAACAGCGCCACACCAATCCGACAGCTTGCCCCGCGCTCTGCAGCGTTCCAGTCGGTGAGCCGCTCGCGCAACGCCGCCAAAGCCCGCGCACAGATCATCACGCCACCCGCCTCATCAAGGCTCATTCCATTCTGCACAAAAACTTCACGATCAGGCACGATCATCAAGCCAATCTCACCCCGTCCCCCACCAGAAATGACAAGGTCAACCGCCAAAGGCGTCAGCCAGCCGAGCATAGCCTCGTACAACGCCGTCGCATGAGGGCTAGAATCTTCACTATCCGGCAGATTGCGTGTCATGCCCTACTCAGCGGTGCCGAGCGTCAGGCTTACGCCTTCCAGCCCCTCAATCCCTCCTCTGATACTATCCCCTGCAACCACAGGCCCAACGCCCGCAGGCGTTCCTGTCAGGATGATGTCACCCGCACCGAGATGATAGTACCGCGAAAGATGCGCAACGATCTCACCGCAGCTCCAGACCATTTCTTCGAGGCTGGCGTCCTGCCGTGTCACGCCATTCACCTCAAGATAGATGCGCTGATCCGCCACTGCACCAAACGCTTCAGCTTTGGTCAGCGGACCAAGCACGGCCGAGCCTTCTACATCCTTCCCAAGGGACCATGGTCTGCGGTTGTCCTTGCCGTCCTGCTGACGGTCCCGACGCGTCATATCAAGTGCGCATCCATAGGCATAAATCGCCGCCTGCGCTTCGGCTGCATTGGCGCGAAAAACAGACGCACCAAGCACAAAGGCCAGCTCCATCTCATGATGATAATTTTCTGTCCCTGGCGGATAAGGCAGCACCGCACCACTCGTGACAGCATGCGCCACCTGCTTGGTAAAATACCAAGGTGCCTCGCGGTCGACTTCATTGCCCATCTCAGCCGCATGGGCGGCATAGTTACGCCCCACACAAAAAATGCGTCGCAGGGGATAGAGTTTGGCATCACCCTTCACCTCAAGTGCAAAAACTTCGGCGGGTTCGAATAGATAATCGGCCACGTGGGGTCTCCCTCTTTTGCGAGGAGCCTCTCATAGTTTGTCCACGAGCAAAAGATAAAGAGCGCAGAAAACAAGAGGCGCTATTTCTTCTTCACATACTGCGTGAGGATAACAATCCGCTGGCCTTCCACGCGGCCTTCGATGTGCTCGGGGTTGTCCGCCACAAGACTGATCCCGCGCACAGCCGTGCCACGCTTGGCCGTAAACCCTGCGCCTTTGACAGGAAGATCCTTGATCAAAACAACAGTATCGCCCTGCGCCAGAGCCGCGCCGTTGGCGTCCTTATGGTCTGACGCGGCGGCGACATTATCCGCCCAAGCCTGCGTCTCGTCGTCTAGGTAAAGCTGCTCAGCCAGATCTTGCGCCCAGCCTTCGCCAGACAGCCGCTTCAGCATCCGTGCCGCGATCACCTGAACTGCAGGCTCCTCACTCCACATCGCCGAAGCAAGACCACGCCAGTGGTTGGCATCTGGCTCGCCCGCGATCTGTTCGGCGCAAAGCGCACAAACTTCAGCTTGCGCACCAAACGGTCCACCGTCCACATCAATCGCAATCAAGTCAGCATCAGCAGAGCAAAGCGGGCAGGTCATTGGGCAATCCTTCTCTTGGGTTGCCCCGCCTTACAGGTTCGCTCAGGCAATGTCTTCACGTGTTCTCATAGACCGCTTTTGCGATATACCATGTCACAGGGATCGACACGAGAAACCCGAGCAACGCCGACAGCAACACAGGCTGCAACGTATCATAGCCCATCGTCAGAGCCGCAACCATGGCGACGCCAGCAAGCGTCGTACCGATAAACAAATGAAAAATAAGCGCAATACGGAGCATAGCTGTCCCTTTCAGTGGCATAGCATCTGAAGTGAGTCTACGCCTCCAAAAGGTGCAATTCTTTGATCTGGGTCAGATTGGACTACCGCGTGCGTTTCATCCGCGCCATCAGATTATCCTTGAGAACAAACTGGTGATAGAGCGCGCCCACCACATGCAGCGCAACAAAGCCAAGCATCCCAAAGCGCAGCAAACCATGGGCATAGGCCGCGCTCTCGCTAGATCCAAACCAAGCCACAGCGCCAGACACTGGCATAAGCAGCATCAGCGCATATAGCGCCCCATGCGTGAGATGCGCCAGCGCGCGGCCCAGCGGCCCCTCTTCTTCGGGCAAAGGCGGCACACCATGCTTGCGCCGCAGGCCCAGACGCCAAAGCGCAAGGACGAGCACAAGCATACCGCCCGCCACATGACCAACGACCATAATCGAGGGCGCAAATACCCCCTCCTTCATCCAGAGATCAAAAGCGCCACGGATCGGCTCATGGCCGATAAACTGCCAAGCAATCAGCCCGAACACGAGCCAATGCAAGATGATCTGGGGTGTCTTATACGTCATATGGGCCTCCATGACCGTTCACTTGGCACACCCCGCACAGAGCGGCGTTGCGGGCAAAAGCTGAAGCCGTGCCGTGGCAATCTCGCCACCACATTTGACACACTCGCCATAAGTGCCCGCCTCAACCCGCGCCAATGCTGCATCGATCTGGCGCACCTCGGCAAGCTCCTGCGCGCCCAGCGCTTCAAGAACCTCGTCCCCCTGCCGCTCGGCAGAGCGGTCTTCCCAGTCCTTGGAGGGCGGCTCATCAAGCTGGTCTTCCACCTCATGCAAATGCGCCGTGAGCTCAGCCCGCCGCGCCAGAAGTGTTTGCTTTGCGAGTTCAATATCCATGTTCGCCTCCCGTTGGGTTTCATGGTGAGGATGGGACGGATTGGAGGGGTGTGCTTTGATTTGGGTCAAGAACGTAGGGTGGGTGTGAACCCACCATTCACGCGCGGAAGGTGGGTTAACACCCACCCTACAAACACCACGAGAGCCGCGCATCGCCAGACCGTGGGGTGGCGACCCAACGCCTGTTAGATGCACTTTATCCCAGCCAAATCCGAAACCCTCTGAAGGGTGCGCTACCCTCACAAAATCGCCAGCCCAGGGACGGTCTGGCGATGCGATACTACCCTGATACAAGTCCCGCGCCCGAACCGAGGGGCAGGAAGCAAAGCGCCCGCCCCGTGGGGGCGGCTCGGGCGCTGCCAAATCAGAGATTTGGCATTGTAGGTTAATGGGAGTTTAGTGCACATTGTCAGGAACGGTTGGGCCAAGACCGAACGGCCAATATGGGGGCTATCATGCAAGAAATACTGGATAGCTTGACAGATCAATTGGTTACTAGTGCCACCGCGGCTACGATCCTTGCTATAATTGCTTACTTCATGCGTGACCTTATTGCGAAATTTCTTTCCCAAAAAACTGAACACCGACATGACAAAAAGATTTCAATCTTGGAAGACAAGCTTGTCCGTGAACGAGCTGCAATTGCAGATCTGCGCGGAGTGGTAGTTTCGGGCATCAATAGCAGAAACGAAAAACTTCTTGAAAAGCAGATTTCCGCAACGGAGGAACTTTGGCGGGCAGCAACAATAAACAAAAAGCATCAAATGGCTACTCAATTTTTGCAGTCTTTGAACATTGATAAAATGAACGAACATATCAAAGAACACAATGTTCAGGAGCTTGTAGACATAACCGCCAAAATGACAGGGGTTCAAAAGCTGATAGAGGAAGTCAGCGACGAATCAATCCAAAAACCAATCCACAGCACCGAAGCAGAGCTTACTCGACCATTCGTATCAGCGCTATCATGGGCCCTATACTCTGCGCACTCGCAGACGATTATGCATGCGGTTGTCACGATCATTTCTTGGAAAAATGGTGTCTCAACGAACTTACTCAAAAACGACGATTTGGTTAAAGCCATCGAAAAAGCGCTCCCGCACCAAACAAAGTTCCTTCAAGAATATGGTGTTGGGGGCACTTACTTTCTATTGCAAGAACTGGAAGACACACTACTCAAAGAGCTTCGACGTTTTTTGAGAGAAGGTGAGGCAGGTCAAGAAGCAGCTAAACAGGCTCGAGAAATTCTAAGCGCTAGTGAGCAAGCCCAAATCACCCATCCATCTTCAACGCAGAAATAAACGCTTCCTGCGGGATATCCACTTTCCCGAACTGGCGCATCTTCTTCTTACCAGCTTTCTGCTTGTCCAGAAGCTTGCGCTTACGTGAAGCGTCCCCGCCGTAGCACTTCGCGGTCACGTCCTTGCGCATCGCGGATAGTGTCTCGCGGGCAATCACTTTGCCGCCAATCGCCGCTTGGATCGGGATTTTAAACATATGCCGCGGGATCAGGTCCTTGAGCTTCTCAACCATCGCCCGCCCGCGCATATCGGCACGGTCACGGTGCACCATAGTGCTCAACGCGTCCACAGGCTCGTCGTTGACAAGGATCGACATCTTAACGAGATAATCCTCACGATAGCCGATCATCTGATAGTCAAAGCTCGCGTAGCCCTTGGTCACGCTCTTCAGACGGTCATAGAAATCAAACACAACCTCGTTGAGCGGCAAGTCATAAACGACCATGGCACGGCTGCCCGCATAGGTCAGGTCCATCTGGATACCGCGACGGTCTTGGCAAAGCTTCAAAACGTCCCCGAGGTATTCGTCCGGTACAAGGATCGTCGCCTTGATGCGCGGCTCTTCCAAGTGGTCCACATAGGTGAGGTCGGGCATATCGGCAGGGTTGTGCAACTCCTGCATCGTGCCGTCTTTCATGTAAACATGGTAAATAACGCTCGGCGCGGTGGTGATGAGTTCAATATCATACTCGCGCTCGATCCGGTCGCGGATCACCTCAAGGTGCAAAAGCCCGAGGAACCCACAGCGAAAGCCAAAGCCCAGCGCCGCAGATGTTTCCATCTCGTAGCTGAAGCTCGCATCATTGAGCGCCAGCTTTTCAATCGCGTCGCGCAGGTCTTCAAACTCGGCACTGTCCACAGGAAACAAGCCACAGAACACCACAGGCACAGAGGGCTTAAAGCCCGGCAGTGCCTTTTCCGTGGGACGCTTATCATGGGTGATCGTGTCGCCCACCTTGGTGTCGCGCACCTGCTTGATGGAAGCGGTCAGAAAGCCGATCTCCCCTGGCCCCAGTTCGTCGACAGGCTGCATAGCCGGACGAAACACGCCAATGCGGTCCACATGATGCTTAGAGCCGTTTTGCATCATCATGATGGTATCGCCCTTCTTGAGCACCCCATCCATGATCCGCACCAGAACAATCACGCCAAGATACGAGTCATACCAGCTGTCCACGAGCATCGCCTTGAGTGGCGCCGCACGGTCTCCCTTGGGCGCAGGCAAAAGATTGACCACGGCCTCAAGCGTTTCCTTGATACCAACACCGGTCTTTGCCGAAACACGGATTGCGCCTGAGGCGTCGATCCCGATCACATCTTCGATCTGCTCGGCCACACGGTCACATTCGCTTGCAGGCAAGTCGATCTTATTGAGCACAGGCACAATCTCGTGGTCCGCATCAATCGCCTGATAGACGTTTGCCAGCGTCTGCGCTTCGACGCCCTGAGTGCTGTCCACGACAAGCAAAGAGCCCTCAACCGCACGCATCGAGCGGGAGACCTCATAAGCAAAGTCGACATGCCCGGGCGTGTCGATCAGATTGAGCACATAATTCTCGCCATTCTGCGCGGTATATTCGATCCGCACAGTGTTCGCCTTGATCGTAATCCCACGCTCGCGCTCGATGTCCATCGCATCCAGCATTTGCTCCTTCATATCCCGAGCAGCGACTGTATTCGTCTCCTGAATAAGCCGGTCAGCAAGCGTGGATTTCCCGTGGTCAATATGCGCCACGATCGAGAAATTGCGTATGTGTGTAAGGTCTGTCATGGATTGGGATATGATGTGGAATCCCTGCCTCGTCAAGCTACCTTGCAGTCGAGCAAGCCCCCAGTCGATTGCAAATTCGAAATTGCGGTTCCAATATCACCCACCCCATCAAAAGAAGTGCAAGCCACCCCATTCCTCTTTCCGAAAATATCCGAATCCGCCCCCAACCACACGGACCTCCATCAGCAATTAAAGCGCCCTGCGCCGAGGACCGTCAGGGCCGAGGCGCCCACGGGCGATTTGGCGCAGCCAAAGCGCAAGACTTCACGCGCTTGTCATTGAAAATCTGCGTAAATTCGACCATATTGTACCAAATAGGCTGAAAAGCCTCAAAGAGAGCAGTTTCCATGAGTTTCAAGATCACGTTTACCGCCCTGGCCTCCCTTGCGCTTATCGCGTCTTGCGGAGGAGGGGGTTACAAATCCGCCGCACGCTACGCACCCAAAGCGCCTGTTGCTGTCGGTTCCGCCTCCGGACCAATTTCGCGCGCCTGCCTGATGTCCGATCGCAAAGCACGCTCACGTCAGCTCTGCGGCTGCATCCAAGCCGTCGCCGATATGAGCCTCTCTGGCCGCGATCAGTCCCTCGCCGCGTCCTTTTACAGCAATCCCCAAAAAGCACAGGACATCCGCCAGTCGGACAATCCAAACAACGAACGATTCTGGAAAAAGTACCGCGAATACGCAGACACCGCGGAGCAAATCTGCGGCTAAAGCGGCTCTGAGGATACGCCTCCTCAGCCCGCTGCCAGTCTAAGTTTGGCGCGTTGCTTCTCAAGCCTGATATCGGCTGCACGCGCGTGGCCCTCCATGCCCTCATGGCGAGAAATACTCGCCGTCACTCGCGCAAGCTCTGGCAAGGCTTTGGCCTGTACGCGCTGCCACGTCACGGTTTTGAGAAACTTATGCACAGACAGCCCACCCGTATAACGCGCCGCGCCTGATGTGGGCAGCGTATGGTTCGGCCCGGCCGCTTTGTCCCCAAAGCTGACAGTCGTCTCCTCACCCAAAAACAGTGAGCCATAAGACGTCAGCGCATCAGACCACCAGTCAAGCTCCGCCGCCTGCACGTGCAAATGCTCAGGCCCGTATCGGTTGGCCACCTCGGCCATCTCCTCACGCGTATCACACAAGATCACTTCGCCAAGATCCCGCCACGCCGCCTCTGCCGCCGCACGGTTGCTCTCGGGTAGCTCCGCCATAAGCTGCGGCACAAGCTTCATAACAAACTGCGCAAGCGCCCCATTGTCACTTACAAGCCAAACAGGCGAATTGTGCCCATGCTCCGCCTGAGACACGAGATCCCAAGCCACAGTATAAGCGTCCGCACGTCCGTCCGCGATCACCATGCTATCGGTCGGTCCCGCAAACATATCAATGCCCACGGGGCCAAACATCTGCCGCTTGGCTTCGGCAACATATGCGTTCCCCGGTCCGATCAGGATATCCGCAGGCGCCGCGCCAAACAGCCCCCCCGCCATCGCAGCGACCCCCTGCACACCCCCCATTGCAAGAATGCGGTCCGCGCCCGCAAGCTGCATCGCATAAAGGATCGCAGGGTGAATGCCTTGGTCAGGCTTTGGCGGTGAACACGCCGTGATGTGACTGACCCCCGCCACCTTTGCCGTCGTAATGGTCATCAACGCGCTAGCAATATGCGCATAACGCCCCCCAGGCACATAAGCCCCCGCAGCGTGCAACGGAATAAGCTTCTGCCCGGCCAAAAGCCCGGGCCGCAGCTCTATTTCCATTTCGCTCACCGTCGCCAGCTGCGCCTCCGCAAAGCGACGGATATTGTCATGCGCCCAAGCAATATCATCCTTGAGCCCTTGCGGCACAGCCCGCACGGCCTCCGCAACAGCCGCTTCAGTAACCACGATATCGCCATCCCAACCATCAAGGCGCTTGGAATAATCAAGGGCCGCCGCTTCGCCCCCCGCCTTGATCCGCGCCAACATCACAGAGACGGTGTCGCGCACATCTGCGCCGGCTTGCGCCTCGGCGGTGGTGTCGGATGATTTCAAATAGCGGATGGCCATGGTTGTACTCCTGTTACAGAGAACAATTCTGGCTGCGCAATTGCGGACAAATCAAGCACATGCGGCCCACACGCGCCACAGGCATGGCGCATTTTTCGCCCGCCCAAAACCCTTGTTCAATCTTTCCGAAAGCCGCGCTTAGCCGCCAAGCTTTTCAAGTGCCTCTGCCGCGGCGGCCGAGGGGGTCATCTGCCCGGCCTCAACCTCTGCCGCAAGCGCATCCATCACACTGCGCATCTCGCCTGTTTGAAGCCGCGCCAGTAGCCCTTGGCGTACATCTTCAGCAAACCAATGCCGCGCCTGTCGCGCGCGCGTTCCGTCGAAATGCCCATTGGCGCGCCGCCAATCATTGAGCTCGCACATCGCCTCCCAAGCCACAGACAACCCATGCTCTTCCAGCGCTGAAACAGTCATAGCCTTTGGGTAGCCTTCAGGGTCTTGAGCCCGCTTGCGCAAAAGCCTCAGCGCGCCCGCATAGTCCGCGCAGGTCCGTGTCGCCGCAGATTTCAGATCACCATCCGCCTTATTCACAAGGATCAGGTCAGCCATCTCCATAATACCGCGCTTCACGCCTTGAAGCTCGTCGCCTCCCGCTGGAGCGAGCAACAACACAAAGAGATCCGACATTTCGGCGACAACAGTCTCCGACTGGCCCACACCAACAGTTTCGATCAAGACAACATCAAACCCAGCCGCCTCACAGAGTGCGACAGCTTCCCTCGTACGCCGTGCCACACCACCAAGCTGGGTCTGGCTTGGCGAAGGGCGGATAAACGCCGCAGGCTCTCGGCTCAGAAATTCCATCCGAGTCTTATCGCCCAGAATAGACCCGCCAGAGCGTGCCGAGCTTGGATCGACAGCCAGCACAGCAACGCGCAGCCCTGCCTTCACAAGCATCAAGCCAAAGCTTTCGATAAACGTCGACTTGCCCACGCCTGGCGTGCCCGAAAGTCCGATCCGCAAGGCTTGCCGCCCTGCCCCCTTCAGACGCTCCAGAAGGGCACGGGCCTCCGCGCGGTGGTCTTCGCGGCCACTTTCCACAAGCGTAATCGCCCGCGCCAGAGCGCGGCGGTCCCCATCAAGAATTCGGTCTGCTACTGCTTCAATATCCATGCGCAAAATATGCCCTCTTTGCCGCTTGATTGTCCAGCCCGCGCCATGCTCCAAAGGGACATGCAAAACTTGCCGATCCATGATGCGCTCCCCGCGCTCCTCGCCGCATTCCAAAGCGGCACGCGCGCGGTGCTTCAAGCCCCTCCCGGCGCGGGTAAAACAACAGTCGTACCCCTTGCATTGCTGAGTTCAGGTCTCGTCACTGGCCGCATCCTCATGCTTGAGCCTCGCCGCCTCGCAGCGCGCTCCGCAGCCGAATATATGGCCTCCACACTTGGGGAGGAGATCGGCGCAACAGTCGGCTACCGCATCCGCGGCGAAAGCAAGACAAGCAAGCAAACGCGTGTGGAAGTTGTCACCGAAGGCATCCTCACCCGCATGTTGCAATCTGATCCCGAGCTTTCAGGCGTGGGCATGGTGATCTTTGACGAGTTCCACGAACGCTCGCTCAACGCCGATCTCGGCCTCGCCCTCTGCCTAGAAATCAGCGAAGCCCTCCGCGATGATCTCAGGCTGCTGGTGATGTCTGCCACGCTAGATGCCGCCCCCGTCGCCGCGCTCATGGGCGGCGCACCCGTGGTCACATCCGAAGGCCGCAGCTTTCCTGTTGAAACCCGTTGGCTTGAAAAGCCGCTTCCCAAGGGCGCACGGATTGCCGAAGCCATGGTAGAGCAAATCCTCAGCATACTGCCCGAGACAAACGGCGGCCTCCTTGCGTTCCTCCCGGGCGAAGGAGAAATTCGCCGCGCGGCCGCCCAGCTTGATGCACGCGTCCCCGAGGGCGTCTCGGTTCACATGCTTTTCGGCGCACTCCCCTTCAAAGATCAGCAAGCCGCCATCCGCCCCGCAAAATCTGGACGCAAAATCGTGTTGGCAACCTCCATCGCCGAAACCTCGCTGACCATCGAAGATGTCCGCGTGGTGCTCGACGCAGGCCTCGCCCGCCGCGCGCGCTATGATGCAGGCTCTGGCCTTTCCCGCCTCGTTACAGAAAAGGTCAGCCGTGCAGAAGCCACCCAGCGCCAAGGACGCGCAGGCCGTGTGGCGACAGGCACCTGCTATCGCCTCTGGACACGGGGCGAAGAAGGCGCGCTGCCCGCCTTTGCGCCTGCTGAAATTGAGGTGGCTGATCTTGCCCCTTTCGCCCTTGAACTCGCCCTTTGGGGCAGCGCTGATTTGCCCCTGCTCACAGCTCCCCCCGAAGGCACACTCGCAGAGGCGCAAAGCCTCCTGTTGGCCCTTGGTGCCCATGATACAGAGCATCGCATTACTGCTCATGGCCGCACGCTCGCGGCCCTGCCCGTACACCCGCGCCTTGGCCACATGCTTGCCCTCGCAGGTAAATCTGCCGCGCCTGTCGCAGCACTTCTGAGCGAACGTGATATTCTTAAGGGCGCACCCGCCGATCTCGCTTTGCGCCTCAAAGCGCTGGAAAACCCCCGTGCTGTGCCCCATCAGGTCAATCACGCCGCGCTTGCCCAAGTCCGCACCGAAGCCAAGCGCCTCGCCCGCACAGCGCCCGATGTACCCACAGGCTATTCTCCCGCTCAAATGGCTGCGCTCGCCTATCCTGATCGCATCGCGCTGCGCCGCACAGGCGATGCGCCACGCTTTCTCACATCGGGCGGCAAAGGCACATATCTTGCCGATGACGATCCACTCGCCGCCGCCCGCCTGCTTGTCGTGACAGACACCGACGGTCACCCGCGCGAGGCCCGCATTCGCGCTGCGCTCCAGATATCAGAGGCCGAGCTGCGTGAGGTCTTCGCTCCCGACATAACATGGCAAAACTCTTGTCATTGGTCCCGCCGCGAGCGCCGCGTGATGGCGCTGGAGGAAGAGCGCTTTGGCCAACTCGCACTGCAATCGCGAATATGGAAAGACGCGCCGCAAGAAGACACAGCCCGCGCCATGTGCGGCGGCATCCGCGAGCTCGGCCTCAAGCCCTCTCCCGCCGCCGAGCGCCTACGCGCGCGCGTTGCTCTTCTGACGCAAGCAGGCCACGAGATGCCCGATATGTCCGACACAGCGCTCCTTGAGACATTGGAGGTTTGGCTTACACCATATATTACAGGCGTAAAAACAGATGCGCAGTGGAAGTCCTTTGACATCCATTCAGCGCTCCAAGCGCAGCTGACCTACGAACAAACCCAGCTCTTGGCTCAGCACGCCCCCGCTCATTTCACCACGCCCTTGGGCCGTCAGATCCCGATTGATTACGCGGGCGATGATCCCGAAATCTCGCTGCGCATTCAGGAAATGTTTGGCCAGCGCACCCACCCCCAAGTCGCGGGCAAGCCTCTACGCGTCACGCTCCTGTCGCCCGCCCAGCGCCCCGTGCAAACCACAATGGATATCCCAGCATTCTGGGATACCTCCTATTCTGATGTGCGCAAAGACATGCGTGGCCGCTATCCCCGCCACCCGTGGCCCGAAGACCCCCGCGAAGCAGACCCTACCCTGCGTACAAAACGCCGCTCATGAGCGCCGTCTTTGCAATTGCAGAAAAAAATGGTATACGTGTGTTAATCAATAATAAAATCGCGGCAGTTAGTCAGTCACTTATGAATAAACAATTCCAAAAAGCTTGGAGCGAGCTCCTCAGCCCGTTTCTGCGTCGTCCAAAGCGGCTGCAAGTCGCAGCATTGTGCTACAAGCAAGCCAACGACACCGACGACAAAGAAATCTTGCTCGTCACCTCGCGGGATACGGGCCGCTGGATCATTCCCAAGGGCTGGCCAATTGATGGTAAAAACGCCTCTGAAGCCGCGCTGCAAGAAGCTTGGGAAGAAGCGGGCGTGCGCAAAGGCACGGTCATGGGCAAAGCGCTTGGTCTCTACAATTATGACAAAGAGCTCAAAGGCGGCCTGCCTGTGGCAGTAGAAACATTGGTCTTCTCGGTGAAAGTCAACGAAATGCGCGATGACTACCCAGAAGCCTCCCAGCGCGAGCGCAAATGGGTCAGCCCAGCAGAAGCTGCAAACATGGTGCAAGAGCCCCAACTGCAGGACATGCTGCGCAGTTTGTAACAGTTTTGTATCAGTTTTGTGACAAATTGATTGAATTACGCCCCAACCTTCTCTAACCGAGCGGGAACGCCAAGGGGGGCAAAATGACAGATTTCAATAAGCACGACGCCGATCACCTCGAAACACTCGACCGCGACCTGCACCGCCTATCCTATCTGGAAAATGCCACCCAGTATGTTGCACGCCCCATGATGGGCCCCGGCATAGCGCTTGCCTTTATGGTCCTCGCCGGCCTGTCCGCTGCGATCTTCTTCGGCTTTGAACCGCAAAACTACGTGGTCATCCTCGCCGCCGTCTTCGGCGCCTACATGGCGCTCAACATCGGCGCAAACGATGTCGCCAACAACATGGGCCCCGCCGTTGGCGCCAACGCGCTCACACTTAGCGGCGCCATCGCCATCGCCGTTGTCTTCGAAAGCGCCGGCGCGCTCCTCGCGGGCGGTGATGTGGTCTCCACAATTTCCAAAGGCATCATTGCCCCCTCTACAATGGCCTCTGCCGATGTGTTCATCTGGGCCATGATGGCCGCGCTGATTTCCGCTGCGCTCTGGGTCAACCTCGCCACATGGGTCGGCGCGCCTGTCTCAACAACACACTCTGTTGTCGGTGGCGTCATGGGCGCAGGCATCGCTGCCGCGGGCCTCTCCGCTGTCAACTGGCCCACCATGAGCGCCATCGCCGCGAGCTGGGTCATCTCGCCTGTTCTGGGCGGAGCCATTGCCGCCGCCTTCCTCGCTCTGATCAAATCGCGTGTGATCTATCAAGACGACAAGATCGCAGCCGCCAAAAAGTGGGTTCCAATCCTCGTAGGCATCATGGCGGGCGCTTTCGCTTCGTACCTTGCCCTCAAGGGCCTCAAGCGCATCATGAAGATCGATCTTCCAACAGCTCTGGCCATCGGCCTCGCACTTGGTGTCGCGGCATGGCTTGTAACAATCCCACTGATCCGCCGTCAGTCTGAAGGGCTTGAGAACCGAAACAAATCTCTCAAAACCCTCTTTGGCATTCCACTGGTTATCTCGGCAGCACTGCTCAGCTTCGCCCACGGGGCCAATGATGTGGCCAATGCGGTTGGCCCCCTCGCAGCCATCGTGCACGCCGCCGAATACGGCAGCTTTGCTGACAAAGTCGCGATCCCAATGTGGGTCATGATCATCGGCGCCTTCGGGATCAGCTTCGGCCTCTTCCTCTTTGGCCCCAAACTGATCCGCATGGTCGGCTCACAGATCACAAAGCTCAACCCAATGCGCGCCTATTGTGTCTCGCTCTCAGCCGCAATCACAGTGATCATCGCAAGTTGGCTCGGCCTGCCTGTGTCCTCGACACATATTGCCGTGGGCGCAGTCTTCGGCGTTGGCTTCTTCCGCGAATGGGACGCCGCAAAGCGCATGCGTGCCAGCACGGTTGCAATGCCAGATGCACAGCGTATTGCCCCAGAAGAGCGCCGTCGTCGCAAGCTCGTGCGCCGTTCACACTTCATGACAATCATCGCAGCATGGGTCATCACAGTGCCCGCCGCCGCCATCATGTCAGGGCTGATCTTCTATATTCTGTCCGCCGTCGTACACTAAGCTCAAAGCTTCGTTCAGTCCCACCACGGCCCATGATGCTTGCCCTCTTGGTCGAGCCTCTCAAAGCCGTGGCGGCCAAAAAAATCTCGCTGCGCCTGAATGATATTGGCCGTGCCGCTGCCAATCCGCAGGCTGTCAAAGAAGCTGACAGCACTGCTCAAGGCAGGCGCAGGATGCCCCGCCCCCAGTGCTGCGCCGGCAACAGCCCGCAACCTGGGCAGAGCGGCCTGAAGCTTGGCCGCAATCGCCTCCGCTTCCAAAAGCTGCCCGCCATGGCTGGCACTGTTCTCAAAAGCCTCGGCGATATCGTCCAGCAAGGCCGCACGTATGATACAGCCTGCCCGCCAAATTTGCGCAATCCGCGCAAAATCAAGCGGCCAGTTATATTCCTCGGCGGCCTGCCTCAAAATGCGAAAGCCCTGCGCATAGGCCAAGATACGCCCCGCCATCAACGCATCCGCGATTTGATCCAAGCTGACGGAAACAGCGCCGCGCCCTGCGCCATATTGCACGCCAAGCCGCTCGCGAAGGACCTTTTCCGACGACCAACTCCGCGCACCAATGGCCGCTTCAATCATACTCGCGCTCTGCCCCATCTGCAGCGCTTCGATCACAGTCCAGCGTCCCGTGCCCTTTTGACCCGCCGCATCACGGATATGGTCGACAAACGGAACGCCTGCCTCCTCGTATTGCAGTAGCGCACCTGTGATTTCCACAAGATAGGAGCGCAGCGGTCCCTTATCCCAAGCCTCAAACTGCGCACCAATCTCCGGTGCACTCATTCCAAGTCCAAAACGCATCAGCCCATAAGCCTCCGCGATCATTTGCATATCGGCATATTCAATCCCGTTGTGCACGGTCTTCACAAAATGCCCCGCCCCGTCAGGCCCCAGATGCGCCACACAAGGCACGCCTTCATATTTCGCGGCAATAGCCCTCAACATCGGTTCAAGCTGGGTCCAAGAATGCGCCGTACCACCAACCATCATCGACGGCCCATGCCGCGCACCCTTCTCGCCGCCCGAAACGCCCATACCGACAAAGTGCAGATCCTGCTGGCCCAGCGCCTCCGCGCGTCGCCGCGTATCGTGGAAATTCGCGTTGCCCCCGTCAATGATCGTATCACCTGCCTCAAGCAACGGCGTGACAGCCGCGATCATGCTGTCCATAGGCGCGCCCGACGGGATCATAAACAGAATCACCCGAGGTGTTTTCAGTCCTGACACAAAGGCAGAGAGCTCAGAATGCGGATGCAGACGCTCGGCCAACGGCCCCGCCTCTGCAACAAAGTCGGCGATCCAGCTCACCTCGCGGTTGGTCACCGCAACGTCAAATCCCTGCTCAGCAAGGTTCAGCGCCAAAGCGCTCCCCATCACACCAAGCCCGTAAATACCGATATTCGCGCGCGACATTCACACTCTCCTGTTTGCGCTAGCATCCTATTGGACAAAACACTAAGCGCAAGCACAGAGACCAAAGCTCCTACGGCTTCCTCTTTCAAGAAATATCCCAAGGGGCCTGGGGACTGGTCCCCCAGCTTGGCTGCGGCCTGGGGGACTGCCCCCCAAGCTCTGCTTAAGCCGCGCCTACTTGCCTAGACACCAGCGCACCACAGCCTTCTGCGCATGAAGACGGTTCTCCGCCTCATCAAAGATCACAGAGTTCGGCCCGTCCATCACAGCGCTCGTCGCCTCGTCCTCGCGATGCGCAGGCAAGCAATGCATAAACAGCGCATCAGGCTTCGCATGACGCATCAGGTCTTCGTTCACTTGATAGGGCCGCAGCATATTGTGGCGGCGCTCTTTGGTGCTTTGCCCGTCATGCATGCTCACCCATGTGTCTGTGACAACAAGATCCGCACCCTGCACAGCAGTCTTCGCATCCCGCTCAAGGCTCACGCTCACACCTGCTTTACGGGCAAGGCCGATAAATTCGTCTTCAGGGTCCAGCTGGCTTGGCCCCGCAAAGACCATATCAAAGCCAAACTGCGCCGCCGCATGCAGGAAGGACGCACAGACATTGTTGCCATCGCCACACCAAACCACTTTCTTGCCCTTGATAGAGCCGCGGTGCTCCTCATAGGTCAGAACATCCGCCATGATCTGGCAAGGATGCGTACGGTCCGTGAGCCCGTTGATCACAGGAACAGTCGCATGCTCCGCCATTTCCAGCAGCACAGACTCATCAAATGTACGGATCATGATCAGGTCGACATAGCGGCTCATCACTTTAGCGGTATCCGCAATCGTTTCACCGTGGCCAAGCTGCATTTCACTGCCCGTCAGAAGCATGGTCTGCCCCCCCATCTGACGCACACCCACATCAAAGCTCACCCGCGTACGCGTGGAGGGCTTTTCAAAAATCAGCGCAACCATTTGCCCCTCAAGCGGGCGCTCGTCATCAAGCGCACCCTTGGGCCGTCCTGCCCGCGCCGTTTTCATTGCCGCTGCTTGGTCAATAATACCGCGCAAGTCGTCCTTGCTCGTTTTATGAATGTCGAGAAAATGGTTCATGCCTTAAGTCCTTCACTGACCGCGCTCGCGGCTTTATCAAGGCGCGCCACCGCCTCAGAAATATCACTCTCCGTAATGTTCAGCGCTGGCAAAAGCCGCACCACATTATCCGCAGCAGGGACAGAGAGCACACCCGCCTCATACCCCGCCTTCACAACGTCAATCGGCGCAACCTTACACTTCAGGCCCAGCATCAGCCCCGCGCCGCGCACACCTTCAAACACATCAGGATGCGCCGCAACCAAGCCCTCAAGCTTCTGGCGCAAGCCGCCCGCGCGGGCGTTCACCTCAGCTAGAAACGCAGGGTCCGAAACAATCTCCATCACCTTGAGACCAACAGCGCAGGCGAGAGGGTTGCCCCCGTATGTGCTGCCATGCGTCCCGGCGACCATTCCGCTCGCGGCCTCTTCGCGGGCCAGCACAGCCCCGAGCGGGAAGCCCCCGCCAATGCCCTTCGCAACCATCATAATATCAGGCTCAATCCCTGACCACTCATGGGCAAAGAGTTTCCCAGTGCGGCCCACGCCACATTGCACCTCATCCAAGATCAGCAGCGCACCCGTCTCGTCGCAGAGATCGCGCAGCCCCTTCAGGCACTGGTCAGGCAGCGGACGAATACCGCCCTCGCCCTGCACAGGTTCAATCAGAATTGCCGCGGTGTTCTCGCTCACAGCCGCGCGCAAAGCGTCGTGGTCGCCCCATGGCAGATGGGTAAACCCGCCAAGGATCGGCCCAAAACCCTTGGTCATCTTTTCGCTGCCCGCTGCCGCAATGCCTGCCGCCGAGCGGCCATGGAAAGAGCCCTCAAAGGTGATAATCTCCACCCGCTCAGGTTGCCCTTTCTCATACCAATATTTACGCGCCATTTTGACGGCGAGCTCACAGGCCTCTGTGCCCGAGTTGGTAAAGAATACGGTGTCCGCAAAAGTCTCTTCCACAAGCTTCTCCGCCAAAGCCTGCTGCTGCGGGATTTGGTAGAGATTGGAGAGGTGCCAGAGCTTCCCCGCCTGCTCTGTGAGCGCCCCGACCAAGGCGGGGTTGGCATGCCCCAGAGCATTTACAGCAATACCCGCTCCAAGGTCCAAAAAGCGTCGCCCGTCCGCTTCCGTCAGCCAGCTGCCCTCACCCGAGACAAAGCTCAAAGGCGCACGGTTATAGGTCGGCAAAAGAGAAGGGATCATAGGTCTTATCCTTATAAGAAGCCCGATAAGTGCCGAAGCAGGCGGGCATAGTCAACATGGGGGACAGAAAAGAGCGCCTTGTGGCCGCGCCCATAGCCGTGCAGTCGCCGAGCTTACGCTCGTCGGCGTCGTGAGAAGAAAGAGTTCACTGCGTTGCACATACGGACCATCTAGCAGCGCCCTTGCCCCAAGGGAAGCAAAAACCTCTTGCCCCCGCCAGCCGCTTCTCTATCGCTTCTCCACATGAAAGCTCTCGCCCTCCCCAATGCGCGCCTCGCCGTGATGCTCATGCTCACAGCAACCTTCTTTATCGCCAGCTCCACGCTGATGGCCAAGCTCGCGTCTGACCCACGCTTTGGCACGCCATTGCATCCCTTACAGATCAGCCATGGCCGCTTTCTTTTCGCCTTTGTCCTGATCAGCGCCGTGGTCACAGCCACCCAGCAGAAGATCTCGCGGCCAAACTTGCAGCTCCACACTGCACGTTCACTGCTCGGCTGGAGCGGCGTCACACTGATGTTTGCCGCCGTCGCGTTTATTCCCATGGCAGATGCCACAGCGATCAGCTTCCTCAACCCCGTCTTTGCAATGGTCTTCGCCATTCCGCTTCTGGGCGAGCGGGTCGGCCCCGTGCGCTGGAGCGCGGCCGCCATTGCCTTTCTTGGTGCGCTTGTGCTTCTGCGTCCCTCCCCCGCAAGCTTCGAGGCAGGTGCGCTCTTGGCCCTCGGCGCTGCGGTTTTTATGGGGCTCGAAGTGATCCTGATCAAGCGCCTCGCAAATTCTGAGCCGCCATTGCAAATTCTGTTCGTCAACAACGCGATCGGCCTGATCATTGCGAGCCTCGCTGTGCTCCCCGTATGGCAAATGCCCAGTCCTTCACAATGGCTCGTCCTTGCAGGCGTCGGCTCTGCAATGGCCATGGCCCAGTTCTTCTTCGTCAATGCCATGGCCCGCGCCGAAGCCAGCTATATTGCGCCCTTTGCATTCACCACATTGATCTTCGCCGCCGCTTATGATGCAGCCCTGTTTGGCGCGTGGCCAGACGTCGTCTCGGGGGTCGGCGCGCTAACCATTCTCTCTGGCGCAGGGCTGCTGGCGTGGCGAGAAAGCCATCTCAAGTCAGCCGCATCACCCTCGGAGTGATTCTGCACCTTGTATCTGCGCCCACGATGCTTAGTATAGGGCGCTGATCCAAGTTCTGGCCCGCCTCGTGCACACGGCCCCCCAACCTCAAGGAAACCGCATGTCCTGGACAGACGAACGCGTAGAAGTATTGAAAAAGATGTGGGGCGAAGGCCAGTCGGCCAGCCAGATCGCCAAAGAGCTTGGTGGCGTCACCCGCAACGCTGTGATCGGCAAGGTACACCGCCTTGGCCTATCCAACCGCACCACAACAGGCGCGGCCAAGCCAGATGCCAAAGCCGCCGCTCCAAGCGCGCCCAAAAAGCCGTCAAAACCCAAAGCCGCGCCACCCAAGGCTGCCGCAAAAGTGGCCGAGCCTGCACCCGTTGCAGAGCCTGAGACCGAGGTTGAGGTCGAAGCCAAGCCTATTCCCAAAAGCCCTGCGCGCCGTGCCATCATTCCGGCAGGCCAGCCGCTTCCACCGCAGCCCTCAAACAACGAGATCAGCGCCGAAGCCCTCGCAAAAGTCAGCGAAATTGAGAAAAAAGCAAAGCGTCTCACACTCATGGAATTGACCGAACGCACCTGCAAATGGCCTGTTGGCGACCCCGCTACCGATGATTTCTGGTTCTGCGGGCTACCCACACAGTCAGGCAAGCCCTACTGCGAAGCGCATGTTGGCGTGGCGTTCCAGCCCATGTCCTCGCGGCGCGATCGCAAACGCTAAGCAGCTTTTTCTGATTGCCTTAAATATCCAAAGCCCGCGCCCTCACCCTGCGCGGGCTTTTTTTCATTCTGAACATATCCTCACAAGGAACAGCCACATGAAAATCGGTTTTCTTGGCACAGGCACAATCGCAACAGCTGTCGTTCAGGCCCTTGCGCCGCTCGGTCACCAGATCACAGTCTCAGAGCGCTCCGCTGCCAACGCGGCCATGCTAAACGCCGCCTACGAAAACGTGGTCGTGGCCTCCAACGCAGACGTCGCGGCTGCGGCAGATGTGCTTTTTCTCGGCCTCATGCCCGACATCGCGCGTGAGCTTCTCCCTGCGCTCACCTTTCGAGAAGGCCAACGTGTGATCTCTTTCATAGCCGATCTCCCGCTTTCCGAGGTGCAGTCCCTGATTGGCCCTGCGACGGCCGAAAGCCTCGTCCTCCCGTTCCCCGCGATTGCGCAGACCCGCTCGCCCCTCATCGCTTTTCCACAGTCTGATCTCGTGTCCGATATTTTCGCGACGCATGATGTTTTCAATATGAAAACTGAGGCCGAGTTCCGCGCCATGCTTTCGGCCCAAGCGGTTTTGTCCCCCGTCGTGCAAATGCTGCTGACAGCCTCTGATTGGGCCGCTGACAAAGGCGCCGAGGCAACGAAAGCACAAGATTTCCTGCGCAGTCTCATCGCAGCAAACCTGTCAGCAAGCCCGCTCACGCCTCTCTTGCAGTCTCTCAGCACAGAAGGCGGATACAACGCCCGCTTGCACGCACATATGGACAAGGCCGACAGCTTTAACGACTTGAAAAGCGGCCTCGACGCGCTCTGAGCCGCACGCGCTTAAAAACAGTCGCAACCATCAACTGTACATCATAGCAAAAGCTCTGCTCGCGCGCATAAATCAAATCAAGCCGCGCCTTCACTGGGATGCAGGAACGCACATAGATTGTCTCTGCCTCTTCGGCCGTTTGACAGGGTGCAAGCAGAGCCTCCTCACGGCGGTGATAGGCGAGCGTCGCCAAGCCCGTCACACCAGGGCGCGTTCTCAAGACCTCACTGTAAACATCAGGACACATCTCCACATAGCGTCGTAGTGGCGGACGCGGCCCAACAAAGCTGATATCGCCACGCAAAATGTTAATTAGCTGTGGCAACTCGTCCAAACGTGTACGCCGCAAGAAACGGCCCACGCGTGTCACACGCCCCGCAGTATGCCCTCCTGAAAGAACCGCCTCAGCTTCAGCCAGCCTCATGGTGCGAAACTTCCAAAATTGAAACGGCACATTCACCGCCCGCATCCGCTCAGCAACATAAAATACATCTCCCCCATCAGACAACTTGATCACCCCCGCGATGACAAGAGCCACAGGAGATAGAACAACTATAAGAAGACTCGACAACATCACATCCATCAGCCGCTTACTGATACTCATGCGCTGCATCTCCGGCCATATAGGCACAGGACAGCGCCTTCTAGTCGCGCGTCAAACCCTCCCGCAACGCCCAGAAACAGACATAATTGCTCAAATACCCTCTGATAAATCAGAACAGCTCCCAAATATCACTCGTAACCTGACGACTGCTCCACGAACGATTGCGCATCGCCCGTGAACAGAATCCAGCGCCTTGTGATACTTTGACACTCAACCATAGATAGAATCAACACTGAAAACACCGCAGCTTGTCACTGCGGTGCCTCTGTCTGTCTTGTCATAGGTTCAGATCAGGCGGGGCAGCGCGCCACGTAGCGGCTACCGTCTGGGTTTTGATACACACAGTCGCCCGCCGTCGGAGCTTTTCCGATCAGGTTGCCAGCAACTGCGCCCGCGACACCGCCGATGATCGCCCCTTTGGTCCTATCATCAGAACTCGACACAGCCGCACCAATCAAAGCGCCGCCAAGCGCGCCTGCCGCCATGCTCTGGTCGGTCGTATCGCAAGCTCCAAGCGCAGCAATAAGCGGTATGGTCAAAAGCAGTTTATACATTTTCGAATCCCCTTCAGGTGGTGGATGTCAGATGGGGTCAGGCTGGCATATTACAGAGCTGGCCGAACAGGACATAAGTCAAAGACCCCTGTCTATGAGCGCTATTTGGCCCATGGCCCGATGAAACAGGCCACCCGTCAACCAGCCTTTAGCCCAGCGGCTCGACAGGCACGTCCACCTTAATGTGCTGTTCGCCGCGTTCGGCCGCAAGACGGATCTGCTTCTGACGCTCGCGAAAACGGGTCTTATCGCTCTCTGTCGTCTCGCCGATGCAGTGGTGGCACGAAACCCCCTGCTCCCACTCTGCCCGCGCCTTATCTTCTGGCAGGACAGGGCGGCGACACGCATGACACAGCTCATGGGGCCCCTCGCGCAAGCCGTGGCCCACCGAGACACGCCCGTCAAACACAAAGCATTCCCCGTTCCAGGTGCTCTGCTCTTCAGGCACTTTCTCAAGATACTTCAGAATGCCACCCTTCAGGTGGTAGACATCTTCAATCCCTTGTCCGAGCAAATAGTTTGTCGATTTTTCGCACCGAATACCGCCGGTACAGAACATAGCGATCCGCTTGTTGTGAAAGCGCTCTTTGTTCTCTTCCCACCAAGCTGGAAAGTCACGAAAGCTCGCAGTCATAGGATCGACCGCGCCTTCAAATGTGCCGATTGCAACTTCATAATCGTTGCGCGTGTCAATCACGGCCACATCTTCTGACAGGATAAGCTCGTTCCAGTCCTCTGGCTCCACATAGTTGCCCACATGGGCGCGCGGATCCACATCAGGTTGGCCCATCGTGACAATCTCTTTCTTGAGCTTCACTTTCATGCGCGCAAACGGCTGGCTCGCGGCAGTGCTCTCCTTCCAGTCCAAAGTCGCACATCCGGGCAAAGCACGGATATAGCCAAGAACGGTATCAAGACCGGCGCGGTGGCCCGCAATCGTCCCATTGATCCCCTCACGCGCAATCAGAAGAGAGCCAGAAATTCCATTTTCTCGGCAAACGTCTTGGAGCGGCCCCTGCATCGCAGCGGGGTCTTCAAACGGAGTGAAATGATAGAGTGCAGCAAGTATAAACATAGTCTCGGCCTAGCTGGGAATCGCGGTTTCGGCAAGATGTTTACTCTTGAGTTCGCCCTGATGCACCCCTACCCATTGTCGCAGGACAAGCCTCAAAGGAGCCCGCCATGCCCGCCGATACCGCTCTGCTCGTGATCGACATTCAGAATGACTTCTGCCCTGGCGGCGCGCTCGCTGTCGCCGAAGGCGATCAGATCGTTTCAGGCATCAACGCGCTCATGGACGAGCACAGCTCCGTCATCCTAACCCAAGACTGGCATCCAGCAGGACACTCTTCCTTTGCCTCCTCCCATGAGGGCAAAGGCCCCTATGAGCTCACAGAAATGCCCTATGGCCCGCAAGTCCTCTGGCCCGATCACTGCGTCATTGGTTCGCATGGTGCCGCCTTTCATCCCGACCTGCGCACAGACGCCGCCCAGATGATTGTACGCAAAGGCTTTCGCCCCCACATCGACAGCTATTCTGCTTTCTTTGAAAATGACCGCAGCACAGCCACTGGCCTGCATGGTTATCTCCAAGAACGCGGCATCCGCTCACTCGTGCTGACAGGCCTCGCCACAGATTTCTGCGTCGCCTACTCTGCACTTGATGCAGCGCGCCTTGGCTATGCCGTCGAGCTGCATGAGAGCCTTTGCCGCGCAATTGATCTTGACGGCTCGCTTGCCGCCGCCAAATCGCAACTGCGCGCCGCGGGCGTAAAAATCAGCTAAATACTGTTAAAAACGCTTTTAAATAAGGGCGTCTGTTACCTTTTCATTAAGCGAAAAAAGGCTAGGTCTTTCCACAAGAGCGCGTGGAAGGATGCAAGCGGCGATGCCGACAGATACTCTGGAACATGAACAGAAGCTCGCAGAGTTCGAGCAACGCAACAGCCCCGAGGGTTTGCTGCTGCGCTACGCGCGCCGCCGGCCCTCCTACTTCTGGTTCCGCCAGATTTTCATGATCTGCGGCTCTCTCGTTCTCTTCCTTACAGGGCATCCCTTCGTCAGCCTCGCGGTCTACCTGACTTTGCTCGCAGGCGAGCTTGTGGACAGCCTTTTTCTAATGTCTGTTCCACGCAAGCTCGAACACGGCGTATCATTCAAGCGCCTCTACAATATCGCCAGCCTCACAGCCGCCTTTCAGGCCGCCACAAGCGTCTCGCTCGCCTTCTTCCCTGTCTGGCTCGAAGGCTCTCCCGAGACGCTCGCCTTCTGCTTTGCCTTTATCGCAGGCGGCGGCATTAACTCGAGCTACATGCTCAGCTTTCACCCTGTCGCGACTTATATCAGGCTCGGTACGCTCCTTGCGTCAGGCATCGCAGCCATGGTCTACGGCGCCGCCTTTGGCAGCCTTGGGCTTCAGGCAGAGATTTATACCTTCTTCGCCTTTTGTATGACCATCTTTCTGATTTATACTTTCCTCCAATACTCCCAAGGCGACTTTGACCACAAAACCAAAAGCAATCGCCGGATGTTGGAACAGAGCCTCGAGCTCGCAGCCTTCAATAAGGCTCTGCACGACCAACAAAGCGAAATCCGTCGCCTTGCTCTCGTCGCACGCTACGCAAATGACTCTGTGATTGTGGCCGCCCCGACGGGGCACATACTTTGGGTCAACGAGGCCTTCACACGGATCACTGGCTATAGCCGCGAAGAAGCCATCGGCAAGCGCCCGGGCACACTTCTGGATGGTGCAGATACCTCTGTCGCGACAACCACAGCCATTGAAGACGCAGTCGCCTCAGGGAGGCCTCTGCGCACAGAGCTCATCAACTACCGCAAAGACGGCACAAAAATCTGGGTCGAAACCAACCAAGTTCCGATCTACAACGAGGCAGGCAATGTCGAAATGATCATCGCGATTGAGCGTGATGTCACAGCCGACAAATACCACATGGAAGAGCTCGCCGTTGCCAAACGCGCGGCAGAAGATGGTGAGCGCGCCAAAACCCAGTTCCTCGCCACCATGAGCCACGAAATTCGCACACCCATGAACGGCATCATCGGAATGGCCGACCTGCTCAACGACGAAAGCCTCAACACAGAACAAAAGGGCTATGTCGAGACAATCCGCTACTCCGCCGAAGCTCTGATGCGGATCATCAATGACATCCTGGACTTCTCAAAGCTCGACGCTGGCAAATCCGTGATCAATCCTGTTGATTTTGACTTGCTAGGATGCGTCGAAAGCGCTGTTTCAATCTTGCGCCCCAAAGCCATCGAGAAGGATATATTTGTCGAGCTCAACTGCCTCACACCCGTACCCCCGCTCCTGCGTGGCGATGACGGACGCATCCGCCAAATCGTGATCAACATTGTCGGCAATGCGATCAAATTCACCAAGCACGGCGGCGTGACAATCGATCTCTCCTGTTATGACAACAGCGAGGGCAGTCTCGTCACTCTCGATGTCAGCGACACAGGCATCGGCATTGCAGAAGACAGGGTCGAGCAGATTTTTGACCAGTTCAGCCAAGCCAACGGCGAGATCACCCGCCAATACGGCGGCACAGGCCTAGGCCTCACCATCTCGCGCATCCTCGCCCATGAAATGGGCGGCGACATCTCGATCCGTTCCACCCTGGGTACAGGCTCAACCTTCACAATCTCGCTACAGCTTGATCACACGCTTGATGCGCTTGAAGCGGCCGCCGAAGAAGCTTTGGCCACCGCCGCCGAGATCAAATTGCCGGGGGTCAAAGCGCTTGTGGCTGAAGACAACCTGACCAATCAACTTCTGATCAAGAAATACCTCAAAGATACCGAGATGGAGATCATCTATGCACGCAACGGTCGCGAAGCTGTTCGCTTGACCCTGTACCACCAGCCACAAGTGATCTTCATGGACATGTCGATGCCCGAAATGGACGGCATCAGTGCAACTCGCAAAATCCGCTCCGAAAAGGCCCTCGCACAGCCCAAGATCGTCGCACTTACGGCCAATGTTTACGCTTCCGACAAGGCCGCCTGCCTCTCTGCAGGAATGGATGGTTTCCTCTCCAAGCCACTCAAGCGCTCCGAGCTTCTTGGCTGGCTCGGTCAGCTCTGACAGGCTCTTTCTGGGCTTGAACCCATCCGCCCCGCGCCCCATTGTGTCCGCAACATTTTGCAAGGGGGCCGCCGCCCATGGACATCGCCACACGCGTCTGGAATCACAAATGGAAGATCGATCCGATCGTCCGCTCGCTGATCGACAATGACTTTTACAAACTGCTGATGTGCCAGTCGGTCTTTCGCAACAAGCCCGACGCCCAAGTGCGCTTCTCGCTGATCAACCGCGCTCAAGATGTCCCGCTCGCCAAGCTCATCGACGAGGGCGAGCTGCGCGAACAGCTCGACCATATCCGCTCCCTCTCCCTCACCCGCGGCGAAAGCACATACCTGCGCGGCAACACCTTCTACGGCAAGCGCCAGATGTTCCGCCCCGACTTCATGGAATGGTTCGAAAACCTGCGCCTGCCCCCCTACGAGCTCACCCGCGTGGGCGACCAATACGAACTCACGTTTGAAGGCAGCTGGCCCGAGGTCATGCTCTGGGAAATCCCCGCGCTCGCCGTCCTGATGGAACTGCGCTCCCGCGCCGTCCTCGGCAAAATGGGCAAATTCGAGCTGCAAGTCCTCTACGCCCGCGCCACAACCAAACTCTGGGAAAAGATCGAGCGCCTGCGCGAGGCCCCCGGCCTCAAACTCGCCGATTTCGGAACGCGCCGCCGCCACTCCTACCTCTGGCAAGACTGGTGCGTGCAAGCCATGCTCGAAGGCCTCGGCCCTGACGCCTTCATCGGCACCTCCAATGTCCACATCGCCATGCGCCGCGATATCGAAGCGATAGGCACAAACGCCCACGAGCTGCCCATGGTCTACTCCGCCTTGGCGCAAACAGATGAAGCCCTCGCCCACGCGCCCTATGACGTGCTGTCAGACTGGCACGATGAACACGACGGCAACCTGCGCATCATCCTGCCCGACACCTACGGAACCAAAGGCTTCCTTGAGCGCGCGCCCGACTGGCTCGCTGGCTGGACAGGGATCAGGATCGACTCTGGCGACCCCGCAACAGCCGCCGAAACAGCGATCAACTGGTGGAAATCCCGCGGTGAAGACCCGACCAAAAAACTGGTCATCTTCTCCGATGGCTTGGATGTCGACAAAATCCTCGAACTCCACAATCAATTCTCTGGCCGCGTCCGCCCCTCTTTTGGCTGGGGCACCCTGATGACAAACGACTTCCGCGGCCTCACATCTGGCGACGCCCTCGCGCCCTTCTCCATGGTCTGCAAAGCCGTCTCGGCCAACGGCTCCCCCACAGTCAAACTCTCCGACAACCCCCGCAAAGCCATGGGCCCAGCGGAAGAAATCGAACGGTATAAACGGGTGTTTGGAGTCGGGGATCAGGACGAAATGGAGGTTGTGGTTTAGAAGATTCCCCTTTAAGTTGATAAAATTAGGTGAATTTATCTGAGTTTGAGTGCGATGATACCGTTTGCGACCGAGTTTGCCGTTAAAGACTTTGAACGTGCTGAATTTGTTGGGCTTGCTCTGGCCTGGCTAAAAGGATCTGATTACTGTACCCTGTTCGATGAAGACGCGATAACTGATCTTTCAAGTGAAGTTGCAAATATCAAATCCCTTAAAGGCGAAGAGATAAAGTTTCACGAACTAAAGGATAAGAATGCCACTGACGCTATTGGCTTCAGATACGAAAAGCATGATGATCAAGGTAGAATCTGGAGAACTGAGTTTGTTGTGACTCAAGGCAACCTTGTTCAAGGAGACGCTATTCTTCGGACGAGAACGCAATGCTTAGCAAAACTTGCCAATGTTGAACTCGAACCCCCAAAAAAGCCCTTTATTCTAAAAAGCATTATTCAAGACGGACTTACAGTTGATGACGGTTATTTCAGTATATTGGACAAACCACATCGTCTAATTGATAATGACTTTTCAATAGAAATAATTAAGGAAACACTTCTTGGTAACGGCAGCAATTTTTTGCCTGTCGTTTATATTACGATGCATGGGGATGGAAGTTTCAGCCTTTCAGAAAAGCAAATTGAAAGGCTAGCTTTTGAACTTGGGGGAGTTGCGCATGTAGTAGTTGAACCTTCAAGAACATTTAGCGCAAAACTCAGAGATAGCACCGATGGCCAAAACGCTTATGGTGGCTCAATAGGAGTATACTTGCCTCAGGCGCCAATAGGAAAGAAATTTTATATCGGAGGTGCCATCAAAGACAGCTTTGAATTATGCAAATGGCTCTCTGGGTACTGCATAGCCGCGAGATCACGCCTCCCTTCAAAAGGTTGGGACTGGACAGAACTGCAAGAACAAGCGCTCCGAAGACAACGAGAGCGAGATCGTAACAGCCTATCGGTAAGAGAAACTGAAGAGTTGTACGAACAAGAAATTGATACCTTAAAAGAACGTATCAAAGAGCTGGAAATCGCTAATGCAGCCATCAGCACTTCAACGGTCAGAAATTCCGATTATAAGTCACAATGGGACCAGGATAGCTTTTCCATGTCCATACCAGAGATATATACTGGTGAGATAAGCGACAGGATTCAATTCCTCATTGACTGTGGGCTACAACAGGCGGAAGCGCTTGGTATTGATGAACGGACCATAGCAGTGGCAAAGACACTGCTACAACACAATTCCAAGTCTGCTGAGCTGAAAGAGCTTCGAGAACAGTTAGGCAAAGTAATTACCAACCCTAAACGATACTCAAAGGATGTGGTCAAACTACTTGAAAAGTATGGATACTCCAAGAAAGCCGAAAAGACTCACGTCCGACTTGAGCCCGATCCAAACCTAGAGGGCGTCTCCACCTTAACGATTGTCAAAACCCCTAGTGATCACCGATCTCTTAAAAACCAACGCTCTCATATTGAAAACGGACTTGGAATATCCAAACTATAGCTCCCTCAATCCTCCCCCTGCACCTTCCCCCGCATGGCCTTCACATCGCCGCGCACTTTCTTCGCCTTGAGCCGCCGTTTCTGGCTGCCATAGGTCGGCTTGGTCGCGATCCGTCGTTTGGGTTTCACCAGAGCCGCGCGGATAAGCTCCGCCAGCCGCTCTCGCGCGATCTCGCGGTTGCGCGCTTGCGAGCGGGTGTCTTCGACCTGAAGCACAATCGCGCCTTCCTTGGTCCAGCGGCGGCCCGCGAGTTTCCTCAGCCGCGTCTTCACAGGCGCGGGAAGGTTCGGCGAGCGCTCCGCCTCAAAGCGCAGCTCAACAGCCGTCGAAACTTTATTTACATTTTGTCCGCCGGGGCCGCTTGAACGCACAAAAACCTCGGAAATTTCCCAGTCTGCGATCTCTATCTCATCTGAAATGGTTAACGGCATTTTTCTCTTCAGGCGGTGCACGGGTTGTGCACGGGTTGTGCACGCTTTTCACCCCCCCTGTTTTCACATTTGAGTCGAAAGGTAAAAGGGCCGCTCGATCCTGTCGAACGGCCCCCGAGATTTTAGGAGGTGGGCTGGTTAGGGCGCACCAATCCGTGGTTTGTCGAAACTAGGGGCTGCCCTAAATCCGAGTCTCCCGAACTGTCCCAAGACCATTCTCCGGTTTCCCATTAGACACTAGAGCACCTCCTTTCAGCTGTTTAAGATAGCTTCAGACTGGCACAGAGAGCGCATATGTCAAACAAAATGTTGTGTATTTTTTGTGACACGCCCCACGATGATGCGGAACGGTATCAAAGCGAGCAGTGCCAGCGAAAGCTTTACGCCCCAGTCCGCCACAGCGAGCGAAACCCAGAGTGGGACAGCTGGCCCGACGCCCAGAAGCGGCAGAACCTCGCCCGCCCAAGACACATCATTTGACGGCTCGATAAACGAAAGTGCGCCGGAGAAAGCGATTGTAAAGAAAATCGCGCTGTCCAGACTTGCGCCCAAAAGTGTCGAAACAAGCGGCGCGCGCCACCATTTTCCGCCCCTTAACGCATCGAACGCTGCCACATCCAAGAGTTGCGCCAGCAAGAACGCCGTGCCCGATCCGATGGCAATCCGCAGTGTCACAAGCGGGCCGTATTCGCCCATGATCTGCGTGCCCACCAGAGAGCAGAGAACACCAAAAATGAACCCGATAACAACAACTTGCCGCGCAGCCTTGGGGCCATAAACGCGGTTCATAATATCAGTAACAAGGAAGGCCAGAGGGTAGGTAAACGCCCCCCATGTCAGCCATTGGCCAAAGAGAAATTGGACCAGAATATTGGAGGCAACCACAATGGCCGCCATGGCGAGAACGCCAGGAAGATAAGTACGTGTCATGTGCATTTCCGTTTTCACAAGGTTGCGGAGACTTGGCCTGACCCATTCAGACGCGCCCTACTACCCCCCTAAACCCCTTATTTCAAGGGCTTTTTTACGGTATCTGACAAGTTCACTGGCAAGAACAGGTAGGAAATTGTTGTCGCTGATCAGTTCTATATAGGTCTCGCCGGCCTCTTCAAACACGGCGATCCCCTCAAGGTTCGCATGCGTCCAAAACCTTGTTTTCAAAAGCGTTTCGTCTTCATGCGGCACACCGTCCCGCCACTCAAACATCCTGATCCGCGAGCGGAACCCGCTCAAAAGATAGTCCCGCTCGAGCACATAAAGCCGGCCACCGGGCCCAAAGTCCGCACCCACAGGCAGGAACGCACCACGCCTTGAAATGCTGGTCTTACGCCACTCCGCCCCATCAAAGACAAAAACAGGAAAGGGCCGCTCACTGGCCCCAGACCGCTCAGCAATGGCCACAAGCTCTCCAGAGGGGCTAAGTGCCAAAGCCTCAAGCCCTGAGTTGCCGCCAAGCCGCTCAAACTCGTCGGCCAAAGGTAGCTTCTCCACAATCATACCTGTCGTGCCGTCGTAAATATCAACTCGGTGCCGCCCCTCAAAAGAGACCGCAAACCGCCCATTTCCCAGCGCCACGAGCCCCTCTGCGTCCCGCCAGCGGCGGCCCAGCGGGGCACCGTCAATACCTTGCAAAGTGACGGCTGAAATCTCTTCCCCAGACAAAGTGTAGAGGTGGCCCCTATCCGTCAAAAGGTGCCGCGTCGTCCCATTCGTTTCATAGCCTGAAAATCCCCCAAAATCAGCATCGTCTGCTGGGCCAATGAGAGGAGATACGCTGACACGCTCCACACCATCAGCATGCCCCGAGTGCCAATACCATCCGCAGAGCGCGGCAAATATCGCGCTTAGCGCGACTGCAAAACGCCAACGCATTGATTAGGCAAATCGGCCAGAGTGTATTCACGCCGCGGCTTTGCCGGCTTGGCGTTCGGATCGGGGGGCGGCGGATTGAGGATATTCTTCACCCATGTCTGCGCATCAGCACAACCGTCTCCAGCAGGTGGAGCGGCTTGATCCACACAGCCACGCATACCCTTCGGACAGCTCAAACGCACGTGGAAGTGATAGTGATGCCCCCACCACGGACGCACTTTTCTCAGCCAGCTTTTGTCGCCTTTTTCCTCCTTGCACATCCGCACTTTGGCACCTGGAAAAACAAAAATGCGAGCAACACGCGGGTCTTTTGCAGCAGCCTTCATGATGTCCATATGTTGCCTTGTGTAGTTGTCATTTGTGTATGCACCGTTCGAGCGGCGCAACGAAATAGAGGAAATATTCTCCCGTTCGCTGGCACTCAGGTTCAGCCGCTTCGGAGCAAGCATCCAAATATCTGCGTCTAGCCCGATCTGGTGACTTCGATGTCCAGAGAGCATCGGCCCACCCCGCGGCTGGCTCATATCGCCGACATAAAGACCCGCCCAACCGGGCTGGGTAGCGGCAAAGCGCGAAAGGTTCTGAACAAAATCAATCAGTTCAGGGTGGCCCCAGTTGCGGTTCCGCGACAGGCGCATCGCCTGCCAAGTTGGTCCTGTCTCGGCGAGTTCCACACCCCCCGCAAGACAGCCTTTGGCATAGCTTCCATAGGGCGCTGACGACTGCTGTGAGCCTTCAGGAACGGCGCCAAAGAGCTGCTTGGCAAGCTTCCCGTTCATACTCGCAGGGATCACAGAGGCGCTTTTTGTGCTAACTGTTTCAGACTGGCCATCGCCACAGCCCGCAAGCAAAGCCAGCACACACACAACAAATAACTTTTTCACCTTTAGCTCCTGTCTCCTTCGGGCTTAACCCATCGTAACAAAACCAGCCCAATTAGAAAGAGTACAATCACCGGCGAAACTCCAAGGCGCGCGCTTCCGCTCAGCGCCGTCGCCAGCCCGATCAATGTGGGCGCAAGAAAGGCCGTGGCCCGCCCCGTAAGGCCATAGAGACCAAAGCTCTCAGTGGGCGCCTCAGGCTTGGAGTGGCGCACCATGAGCGTGCGCGAAGCCGCCTGCAATGTCCCGCCAAGCCCGCCGATAAACACACCGCACACCAGAAAAACAATATCAGGGAGGCTCGAGCCTTCAGCCAGCGGCACACCAAAAATCATCTCTCTCGACATTGAAACAACAGTGATGCAGACCCCGATAAGCAGCCAGATGGCCGTGATAATCACAGGCTTAGGCCCAAAGCGGCTGTCAAACTTTCCACCAAGCCAACTGAACAGCGCCGCCGAAATTGCCCCGATCACACCAAACACGCCGATCTGCGTAATCTGCCAGTTCAGAACGAGCGCCGCATAGACGCCACCAAAACTATAGAGGCCATTCAGCGCATCACGATAAAACATCGAAGAGCCAAGATAAGCCGCCAATGACCGATTGTTCTTAAGGCCACGCAGGGATCGCATAAGTGAACTGAGGGCTGCGGCAACACTCGCTCCCGCTTTGCTTACGACCGGCTCGTCTCGGACCCAAAGAAAATAGGGGATCATAAAAACCACAAACCAGACAGCCGTAAACGGCCCAACAAAGCGCGTACCCTCACGTGCGGTCGCATCAAAACCAAAGGCTGGGTCTAAGCCGATCAACGTTTTGCCGTCGCCCTGCTCAACAAACAAGAGCAACATAATCGCCAGTGAAACAACGCCACCAAGATATCCAAAAGCGAATCCCGAACCGGATATCTTGCCTGTACCTTCCTCTGTACTCAGAGACGGAAGCTGCGAATTGATAAAGATCAGCGCCCACTCGGCGCCGATAAACCCAATCCCAAAAAAGACCAAGCCAAGCCAGAGATTTGAGCCGTCTGGCAGCATAAACCAAAGCCCGAAAGCGCCTATGACATATAAAATTGAGAAGGCAAAAATCCAAGGCACACGCCGCCCAGAACTATCTGCCAATGCCCCCAGCAGAGGCGCGCCAAGCCCGATGAATAATCCTATGAAGCCAAGCCCGAATGACCACATGCTCTGCGCCTGCGCATCTGCCGCCTCTTCGGAAAGCCCCGTGCCTAGAAAATACTGCGCCGCGACGCTCGCAAAGAAAGGACCAAAAATAAAGGTGACCAGTAGCGTGTGATAGGGCTGGCTAGCCCAGTCAAAGAAATACCACCCCCATATCCGCTTTCGCGTCGAAATCGACTTTTCCATTGCCTGAAACCCCCGCCATCCTTTGCTTGATAAGACATGGATTGCACCCATGGCGCAAGGTTCGCGTTTGCTGCGACGCCTCTCACTTGTGCTTTGCGCCACGAAAACCTAGGTATGGCTTGCACAGTACGAAAGGCGCGGCAGATGGCCCCATTTATTCAAACTCTCGCTCTCATCCTTGACGTGGCTTTTACGCTATTGCTTGTCCACGTGATTATGAGCTGGCTGATCAACTTTCAGGTGCTCAATCTCGGACAGCCGCTGGTTGCGCAAATCTGGCAGGGCTTGAACCGTTTGTTTGAGCCGGTGTTTCGCCCTGTTCGCAATATTTTACCCAACACACACCCGCTTGATCTGGCCCCACTTGCTGTCTTTATCCTGATCATCGCCCTGCGCGACTATTTCCTACCTTCACTCTACTGACCCCGCCTTGCCAGCCCTGCGCCGCTGTGGGACACAGGGGGAAAGAGCAGCAAGAGATACATGTAGATGGCTTCGGCAAATGCGCTTCTAAAGTCCGTTTTCGGCTTTGACGCCTTCCGCCCCGGGCAGGAAGAGATTGTGCGCGCTGTGGCCAACGGCGAAAGCGTGTTGGCAATCATGCCGACGGGTGGCGGCAAATCTCTCTGCTACCAGCTCCCCGCACTTATGGGCGAAGGCCTGACCCTTGTGATTTCCCCGCTAATCGCACTGATGCGCGATCAGGTTTCCGCCCTGAAACAAGCAGGCGTCGCCGCTGGCGCGCTCACATCCGCTGCAAGCGAGGACGAAAACCAAGCTGTGATTGATGCCGCCCGCACCGGCGAGCTGAGCTTACTTTATCTCGCGCCAGAGAGGCTCTCCTCAACCGTGACGCGCAATATCCTGCGCGACGCAGGTGTTGCGCGCATCGCGGTTGACGAAGCGCATTGCGTCAGTCAGTGGGGCCATGACTTCCGCCCCGATTATCTGCGGATCGGCGAGCTTCAGCGCTATCTCGGTGTTCCCCTTGCCGCTTTCACCGCCACAGCAGACAACGAAACCCAAGGCGAAATCATTACCCGCCTGTTCGCAGGCACAGAACCGCGGCGGTTCTTGCACGGGTTTGACAGACCAAACATCAGCCTCGCCTTCGCGCCCAAAGACAAGCCGCGCCAGCAGATATTGAGCTATGCAGGCGCGCGGCGTGGCCAATGTGGGATTGTCTATTGCGCCACACGTGCCAAAACAGAAGCGCTGGCTGCTGCTCTGCGCGACGAGGGTCACAATGCCTGCCACTACCATGGCGCAATGGACCCTGACGAACGCCGCCGCGTCGAGCACCGCTTCAACACAGAAGATGCACTCATCGTTGTTGCGACCATCGCCTTCGGCATGGGCGTCGACAAACCCGACATCCGCTGGGTCGCCCACGCAGATCTGCCCAAATCGGTCGAGGGCTACTATCAGGAAATTGGCCGTGCTGGCCGCGATGGCGCGCGTGCCGAAACGCTCACACTCTATGGCCCAGAAGATATTCGCCTGAGGCGAGCCCAGATTGACGAAAGTCTCGCCCCAGCCGATCGGCAAGAGGCCGATCATGGCCGCCTCAACGCGCTTCTAGGGCTGGCCGAGGCCACCAGCTGTCGCCGCCAACTCCTTTTGTCTTATTTCAACGAGGCCTCAGAACCTTGCAACAACTGCGACCTCTGCGACACTCCCCCCGAGACATTTGACGCCACCGAAGCCGCGCGCATGGCGCTCTCAGCAATCCTACGCAGTGAAGAGCGCTTTGGTGCAGGCCAAATTATCGACATTCTTCTTGGCAAACTCACAGACAAGGTGCGTCAGTTTGGACATGACGCCCTGCCCACATTCGGCGTGGGAACAGCCTATCGCCCCGCACAATGGCAGGCGGTTTTACGTCAGCTCATGGGGCACGATCTAATACGCCCAGACGCCCGAGCACATGGTGCACTCAAGATCACGCGCAAAGCACACCCGCTGCTCAAGGGAAAAGCAACTCTCACGCTTCGCAAAGACCTTGTCAGCACAGCGACAAGCGGCCCCAAAATCAAGATGCTGGTGTCCGAAGAAGACGCGCCACTCTTTTCTGCCCTCAAAGCCAAGCGCCGCGCGCTCGCAGAAGCTGCCAACCTCCCAGCCTATATCGTCTTCAATGACAAGACGCTCATCGAGATGGTCAAGCACAAGCCCCAATCGCTTGATGACTTCGCCATGATTGCAGGCGTCGGCCAAAAGAAACTCGAAAAATACGGACACGCGTTTTTGTCAGTGCTCGCCGAAGATGCGCCCAAAGCCTCGCCAGCGCGCCGCAAACTTGCCGGTAAACCAGCGGGGAGCCTATTTGATCAGCTCGTTGACGCCCAAAATACGCTCCAACGAGGCAGTTGCGGGACACAAAAACCACTCACCCTGACAAATTCACAGCTCGCAAAGGTTGCACAAATGAGGCCACAGTCCCTAGATGCATTAGAGCGGCTGATCGGCGACAAACGCACCGAGCGATTTGGACCAGCCTTTATTGACCTGATACATGGGGGTGTATGAATATGCTTGTAGTTATTTCACCAGCTAAAAAGCTGAACGAAACCGCAGGAACCACTCTGCCTGTAACGGAGCCGACATTTTCGCCCCGTGCCGAAGCCCTCGCGGCAGAGGCCGCAAAGCTCACCGCTGCAGATCTGGCCAAGCTCATGCACCTGAGCGACAGTTTGGCCAAGCTCAATTATGATCGCTTCCAAAACTGGGATACCCTCAGCCCCGCCCCAGCCGCTCTCATGTTCAATGGCGATACCTATTCAGGCCTTGAGGCCGCAAGCCTTGAAGAAGATGCCATGCAATGGGCTGGCGGACATCTGCGCATTCTTTCGGGTCTCTATGGCCTCTTGCGTCCGCTGGATGCCATCAAGCCCTATCGCCTTGAAATGGGTACACGCTTCAAGACGCCACAAGGCAAGAACCTCTATGAATACTGGGGAAGCGCCATTGCAGAGCAACTGAATACCGAAGCAGAGGCCGCAGGCGCAGATATTCTTGTGAACTGTGCCAGTCAGGAATACTTCGGCGCGGTTGATCTGAAAGCGCTTAAACCACGCGTCATCACGCCGATGTTCTATGAGGACAAACCGCAAGGCCCCAAGATCGTGAGCTTCTACGCCAAGAAGGCCCGCGGAGCGATGGCCCGCTTCATCGTCGAGAACCGCTTGAAAGACGCAGAGGCGCTGACAGCGTTTGACACGGGCGGCTATGCCTATGCGCCCGAGTTGTCCGCTCCTGACAAGCCCGCCTTTTTGCGCGCGGGCTAAGCCGCAGCCTCATCCGCCTGAACAGGCTGCACTCCCTTTGGCTGATACCCTCCAATGGCGGCGTATATCTCTGCTTTGCGCAACGGTTTTGTCAAAAACTGGTCCATGCCAGCAGACATGATCTCTTCCTTGTCCCCCCCCATGGCATGGGCCGTGAGCGCCAGTACAGGCACATGTTTGCCGCTCTCTGCCTCAAGCGCCCTGATCGCGCGGGTTGCCTCTTTGCCATCCATTTCAGGCATGGAAATATCCATAAACACCAGATCCGGCTCAAAAGACTGATAGAGCTCAACAGCCTCCCGGCCGTTACCCGCAAACTTCAAGTCAATATCCAGCGCCTTCACCATTTTGCGGAACACGAGCTGATTTGTTTTGTTGTCTTCGGCGGCCAAGATGCGCATTTTGCGCTTCTCACCATTCGCCTCAAAGACATCTGCCGCGACTGATGCGGCTTCTTCTGTTCTGGGTGCCGCAAGGCATAGCTTTTCAACAAGCTGACGTGTGACCAACGGCTTCAATAGCTCATGAACATCAAGCCCATTATCGCCTTGCTGCTGATACGTGCCAAGCTGCGCACTCATCAAAACAACACGGCCCTTATAACCCGCTGCGTCCAATGCGGGCAGAAGATCGTACCCCACCATCGCGCTGTCCGCTAAAACAACAGTGACATCCTCTCCAAGGGCACCAATCGCATCAGAGGCAGTCGCACAGCGCTCCGCAGAAAGTCCGAGGCGTGACAACTGCTTCTGTGCTGTATCGGCGATCAAATCTGATGGCTCAAGCACAAGCGCGCGCCCCTCAAGCGCCTTCCATGTACTCGTATCCGCCTGCGCTTCTGTTGCAAGTTCAACCTTAAATCCAAAGGTTGAGCCAACGCCCTCTTCAGATTCAACCCAGATCTCACCACCCATCATACGGATCAGTTTCTGGCTAATCGAAAGTCCCAGCCCCGTCCCTTCATATGAACGATTGCGTGCATCATCGACTTGGTTGAATTCACCAAACACATGCACCTGTTTGTCCGCAGGAATGCCAATCCCTGTGTCTTGCACGCTCACATGGAGGCGCGTCTTGTTGGCAACAGGATCAAATACGCCAACGACGCGCACCAGAACACACCCTTTGCTGGTAAATTTGACAGCATTCCCAATGAGGTTGGTCAAAACCTGCCGCAGTCGTCCCACATCTCCGATAAAATGCGTGGGCAAGAACATATCGTAATCTACAATGATCTGAACCTCCTTGTCCTGCAATGCAGGCTGGAGCAGCATCACTACTTCGTTGAGAGCCCCTTCAAAGTCAAAAGCCTCATGCTGAAGAACCATTTTCTCGGCGTCGAGCTTGGAGAAATCGAGCACATCGTTGATAATGACCAAAAGTGCCTCACCAGAATTTTTAATCGTCTTCGCAAAGAGATTTTGCTCATCGTCCAACGGCGTCTCAAGCAGCAGCTCGGCCATTCCGACAACTCCATTCATTGGCGTGCGGATTTCATGGCTCATGTTCGCAAGGAAGGCAGACTTGGCCCGGGCCGCAGTTTCTGCATTGTCACGCGCCTCTTTTAGCTCACGCTGATAGCGCACTGTTTCGCTGATATTGAGTGCAAGGCTGACAACGTCCCCACCATGACCACGCTGATCAATCAGCTTGATATACTCCCCGTTCCAAAGCCTGATCGTTACTGGGTCTGGTGCAGGGCTCTGCCAACGGCTCAACATCGTCGCACGCCAAGCTGCAGGCGCCTGCCCCTCCAGATCGACAATCCCCTCCTCGGTGAGCAACTGAAGCAACGTCACATAGCTCACTCCAGGCGCAACATCTTCAAGCCCGTCGAACACCCAAAGATATGCCCTATTGGCAATGATCATCTGACTGTCTGCATTGAAGAAGGCAAAGCCATCATTGATGGACTCGATAGACAGCCAAAGCCTGCGTTCGGCGATTTCGATTTTCTTTTGCGCAATCGAAAGGTCTGTTTTTACGCGCAGGTTTTCGTCGCGCACATTTTTCACTTCTGCGCGCGTTTCAACAATTTCAGCGGAGAGCTTCTTGGCATGTGCGCCAAGTTTCTGATTGGCGGCAAAAAGCTCGGCCTGCTTTTGCTCAAGCAGCCGTTCTGCAGCAAGGCGTGCCCGCCTTTCTTGCGTGAGCTTGCCCGTCAGGCTCATCTGATCTCCGCCATACTCTGTCAACCGATGGGCCAAACTTGCACAAGCTCAGTGAAGATAGATTTAATGTTTAGGCGAAAACATTGCGCGAACAGCCCCCGCTGTGCGACCATCAAGACGACTCAAGGAGATTGTTATGTTCCGTATTGTTGCTGCGCTGTTTCTTTTCATGGTTCTCGTACCAATGTCTCAGGCGCAGAGCCTGCTGCCAGACAGGCACGTCACTGTGTTTAATAACTTTGACTTCCTAGGAGATGATCTCCAGCAGCTTTTTGACACCGACGAAGCCTCTTGCAAGCGCGCGTGTACAGCCCTTGACGCCTGTATCGCTTACACATTCAACACCAAGTCAAATGCCTGCTTCCCCAAATCTTCACTGCGCGAAAGGATTCCCTTTGAAGGGGCGAAATCTGTCGAAATGCGCTCTTACAGTGCCAACGAAGAAACGCTCTCGGCACTGCGAGCCGAAGAGCTCAATTTTCTAAATTCATACGACTTGGCAAATGCAAAGAGCTTTGCAGAAGCCCTTGCAAACAAGCACCCAAATAGCCAATGGAGCGCCGACGCGATGCGCGACGCCGCATTTGAGCGTGACGCAACTGGCGACGCGCTAAACGCTTGGCGCTGGATGGGCGCCGTTACGGCACGTACAGATCTGGCCAGAGACTGGGCAGATTATGCCCGCTTGCTAGAGGTCTTTTCACCTGTAAAGACGAGTGATCAGTCCAAATACGCCAACGATGCCTTCCTCGCTTCAATCAATGCATACCTTCGGGCAGAGGCGGCCGATGTGCGCACCAGTGCGCTCTTGACCATGTCCAAAACACTCGACCGCCGCGGGCGCGGGGGCGACACCGTCCCAGCGCTCAAGCTGGCAAGCTCGCTGAGCGCCTCCCCAGAGATCACGAATGCCTTGGGCAATGCGCGCGCAAAGTATGGGTTCCGCGTTGTTGAGAATGACGTGGACAATGCCACAGATACCCCTCGCATCTGCGCAACCTTCAGTGAACCTTTGTCAAAATCAGAACAAGACTTTACCCGCTTTGTCGCCCTGCCTGATCCGCGCTTTGCAGTTGAGGCAGAAGAACGCAAACTCTGTGTTTCTGGCGTAGAATTTGGCGCGCGGTATACTTTAACCTTCCGCGCCGGTCTTCCTGCCGAAAGTGGCGAAGGCCTTATCAAAGAAACAAAAATTGAATTCTACGTGCGCGACCGAACGCCAAAAGTGAGCTTTCCAGGGCGCGGCTATATCCTCCCCAGCTCTGGCGAGGCGAGCATACCTGTTCAAACCGTCAACGCAGAAGAGCTTGATCTGACTCTCCGTCGCGTCAGTGATCGCAATATTTTGCGTGTGTTTCAGGACGATCTTTTCGCCAAGCCACTCTACCGGTTTCAAGCCGAAAGATTGGCGGGCGACATCGGCGAAGAAGTCTGGAGTGGTACAGGACTTACAGAAAGCGTCCTCAATCAAGACAGCAAAACCCGCCTTCCCATTTCCGAAGCCATAGCGGGACAACCAGCTGGGGTGTATGTTCTCAGTGCCTCCCTGAAAAGCGAGACAGATCGTTACGGAACGGTCGCCCAACAGTGGTTTGTTCTGACAGATATCGGCCTAAGCAGTGCCGCAGGCAGAGACGGCCTCCACGTTTTTGCAAAGAGCTTGCAAACAGCCAAGCCACTTGGCGATATTCAAATTCAACTCGTATCACGCTCCAACAGAGTGTTGGCCGAGGCCCGCACAGATTCGCAGGGCGTCGCCACATTTGACACTGCCCAAGCTGCAGGCAAAGGCGGCGCAGCGCCCGCGATGGTCATTGCGCGCATCGACGAAAAAGAAGTGACATTCCTCTCGCTCACCGATCCCGCATTTGATCTCTCCGATCGCGGCGTTTCAGGTCGAAATCCGCCCAAGGCACTCGATCTCTTTATCAGCACCGACAGGGGGGCTTACCGCGCTGGCGAAACTGTCTTTGCAACAGCTCTTCTACGCGACAGCAAAGCAAAAGCGCTGGAGGGGCTGCCTCTGACCGCCGTTCTCCTGCGCCCGGACGGTGTCGAATACAGCCGCCAGCTGTCCGCTCAGGACCAAGCCGGCGGGCATGTTTTCAATCTTCCCGTCGCAATCAGTGCGCCGCGTGGAAGCTGGGCGCTTGAACTGCGAAATGACGCCGACGGCGAAGCCCTCGCCAGCGCAACCTTCCTCCTAGAGGATTTTCTGCCAGAACGCATAGATTTTGACATTAATATCGCAGACACTGAGCTCAGCTTTCAAAGCGCCGCCATCGCAGAAATTGACGCACAGTATCTTTTTGGAGCCCCTGCCGCCGACCTGACAATCGAAGGGCGCATCACTCTCTCTGCAACCCGCAGCCTCGAGGCCTATTCAGGATTTCTCTTTGGGCGCCACTCGGCAGACTTTCGCAGCCTCTCAGACACCCTGCCCTTTGCCAAAACAGATACCACAGGTAAGGCCCGCCTGCCTTTGCGGCTCCCAGAAGCAGAAGCTGAAGGACTTCCCCTACAAGCACAGATCACAGTTCAGGTCGCCGAAGGCTCTGGCCGTCCCGTAGAGCGGCGCACAACACGCCCTGTGCAAAGCAACACAACCCTGATCGGACTCAAACCACTGTTTGACGGAGATGTCGCCGAAGACACAAATGCCGAGTTCGACATCCTCTTGCTTGGAACGGATATGAAGCCAAAGCAAGGCAAGGCGCGCTGGACGCTGAACCGCCTCAACAAGCGCTACCAATGGTACGAGCAAAACGGCAACTGGAACTGGGAGCCGATCATCACGCGCAAGCGTATCACGACAGGCGAGCTGGCGTTAACAGACGGGCGCGGCAGTGTCAGCGCCCCTGTCACATGGGGTAGCTATGAGCTGCTTGTCGAACTCGACGGTGAAGTATATGTCGCTGCATCCGAGGCGTTTGACGCAGGATGGTACGCCGACGCTGGCGCCGTAAGTACGCCTGACACTCTCGAACTTTCGCTTGATGCAACAAACTACACAGTAGGTGAGATCGCTCAATTGCGGGTCGTCCCACGCACCTCTGGCACAGCCATGGTACAAGTCATGTCCGACAGTCTGATTTCGTCTGAGATGGTCGATCTCAGCGCTGGCGAAAACCTCATACCCATCAACGTCACGGAGGCTTGGGGCACAGGCGCCTATGTCACCGTGACGCACATCAGCCCGATGCAAACCAAAGACAGCTTCCTTCCCACCCGCGCCATCGGGCTTGCCTACGCAAACATTGATCCCGCTCAAAAGGCACTCGAGGTCGAGCTGCTCTCACTTGAGCAAACCAAGCCTCGCCAGCCGCTCGAAGTTGCTGTGAAGGTCGGTAATGTTACGCCTGGCGAAACAGCCTATGTCACGCTCGCAGCCGTTGATGCCGGCATTCTCAACCTGACAGGCTTTGAGCCACCTGCACCAAAAGAGCACTACTTTGGCAAGCGTAAGCTTGGCGTCGAGCTTCGCGACGTTTATGGCCGCCTCATTGATGCCTCCAAAGGCAATCTCGGCCGTATCCGCTCTGGGGGGGACGCCGGCTCCGCTGCAGGGCTTGAGGGGCCACCTCCCACCGACGAACTGGTCACATTTTTTCAAGGTCCTGTCACAGTCGGCTCCGACGGACTTGCGACCATCACGCTCGATATCCCCGAGTTCAACGGCACACTGCGCCTCATGGCCATCGCATGGTCGCGGACAGGCGTCGGCGCTGCCAATAAAGACATTATCATCAGAGACCCTGTGGTCTTGAGTGCGAGCCTGCCAAACTTTCTGTCCCCCGACGACAGCTCTACTCTCAGACTTGAGATCACACACGCCGACGGCCCGACAGGCGAAACAGAGGTCACACTGGAAGCCGCGGGCCTAAGCCTTGACCTCACTGACACCCCGAACTCTGTGATGCTCCAGCAAGGTCAAAAGATCGCCCTATCCATCCCGCTCACAGCGACAGAGATCGGCGATCACGAGATCACAATCACTCTCATGACGCCCTCCAACGTGACTCTCACCAAAACCCTAACCCTACCAGTGCGCAGGCTCGACCCAGAAGTATCAACCACTCGGCGGCTCGTGCTGGACGCAGGCCAAAGTCTCACGCTCGACACCAACTTAACCCAATCCTATCGCCAAAACACAGGGCGGCTCTTGGTGTCAGCAGGGCCAATCGCCAAGTTTGATGTGGCGAGCTTATTGTCTGAACTCGACCGCTACCCATACGGCTGTACAGAACAACTCACCTCAGCCGCAATGCCTCTGCTCTACTTCTCTTCGATCACAGAGGGCCTCGGGCTCACCAGCCGTGGTGATGTAAACGAAAGAGTAAACACCGCTGTCGCGCGCATTCTCACGCGTCAGTCCTCCTCTGGCAGCTTTGGTCTTTGGTATCCAGAAAGCGGCGATCTCTGGCTCGACGCCTATGTCACAGACTTCCTAAGCCGCGCACGCACTGCCGGCGTTGATATTCCGGATCTAGCCTTCAGAAATGCGCTCACGAACCTGTCCAACCGCGCCAATAGTTACCCCGATTTCGACGAGGGCGGCGGCGATCTGGCCTATGCGCTCTATGTGCTCGCCCGAGAGGGACAAACCGCCGTCTCCGACCTGCGCTACTATGCCGATGTCAAAGCCGCAGCTTTTGATACACCGATCGGCAAGGCACAGCTTGGCGCAGCGCTTGCCTATCATGGTGATCAGCTGCGCGCAGACGCCATGTTCACCCAAGCCCTTGACTTGCTTGACAGAACAGCTGGTGCGCAGCGCTATCGCTGGCGCGCCGACTACGGAACCCACAGCCGAGACACCGCCGCAATCATCACCTTGGCTCAAGACGCAGGAAGCAAGGCCATCCAGCTAGCTGATCTTGCAGGAAACCTTGTAGAGGCAACAAACCAACGCTCCACGCAAGAAATGGTCTGGACCCTCCTCGCCGTTGATAAGCTCCTGTCCACCACAACAAATTTGTCCCTCAACGGAGCCCCACTAAGCCTCCCCGTGCTGCGCCGCACAGAAGCTGATCTCGGGCGCGCTCAAAGCCTAACCAACACTTCAGATACCTCCACAGACGTGACCCTCACAACCTTTGGTGTGCCAAGCGTAGCGCCAGAAGCTTCAGGATACGGATATGCAATCGAGCGCCGCTATTTCACGCTAGAGGGCGCACCTGTCGAAACGCTCAATGTAAAAACAGGCGATCGCCTTGTGACACACCTCAAGGTCGTACCCTTTGAGAATGCCGCTGCACGCCTGATGATAAACGATCCACTGCCCGCAGGCTTTGAGATCGACAATCCAAACCTCTTACAAAGCGGCGACATCGGCGCGCTCAGCTGGCTCAAGCCAAGCCGCGCCGAGAGTACAGAGTTCCGTGCAGAGCGCTTCCTCGCTGCCGTCAACTCAAACGCTGGCAAACCCGTTGAACTGGCCTATGTCGTCCGTGCGGTTACTCCGGGGCAATATCACCATGCGCCTGCCACGGTCGAAGATATGTATCGGCCCATCTATCGCGCCAACACAGGCGCAGGCGAGGTGATCATATCCGCCGATTAAGCCGCGCCATAGCCTTTTTCTTTCTGGGCTCTGCCGTCTCTTTCGCGGCAGCAAACGATGCTATTGATCACTGGGTTTCAAGCGCCGAGCTACCGCCTCTTCTGCATGAAAGCTCTGTTGAGGTCCGTGCGCGCGATGGTGAGCTTCTGCGCGCCTTCGCCGTTGAAGACGGACGCTGGCGGCTCGAAACACACCCAAGCGATGTTGACCCTGATTATCTCAAGGCGCTTCTGGCCTATGAGGACAAACGTTTCTTTCAGCACGCAGGCGTGGACCCTTATGCGCTGCTCAGAGCAACTTGGCAGGCCGCCTGGAACGGCCGCATCGTCTCGGGCGGCTCAACCCTAACGATGCAAGTGGCGCGGCTGCTAGAGAATGGGCGCACAGGCAGCTGGCAAGGCAAACTACGTCAAATGCAACTCGCTCTGGTGCTTGAACGCAAGATGAGCAAACAAGACATACTCTCACTCTACCTTACGCACGCGCCTTTTGGTGGCAATATCGAAGGCGTGCGCGCGGCAAGCTACGCCTATTTCGGAAAGGAGCCCAAGCGCCTTACCCCTGCACAAACAGCCCTGTTGGTGGTGCTGCCCCAAGCACCCGAAACCCGCCGCCCTGACCGCTTCGCACAAGCTGCAACGCAGGCGCGCAACGCAGCACTCGAGAGGCTGGCAAAAGATGGCCTCTTCTCAAGCGAGGCCGTCGCTTCCGCGCAGCGCCGGTCAGTATCACCAACGCTGCGTTCTTTCCCCACGCTCGCCTTTCACAGCACATCTCGCGCCCGCGCCGAAAATCCTGATAGACAGCAGATCGCTCTGACGCTCGATGCCAGCTTGCAAAGACGCCTTGAAGCCTTGAGCGCCAAAAAGCTCGACACGCTCGAGCCCAAAGCCACCATGGCCGTTCTTGTCGCGGATCATAGCACAGGCGAAGTGCTCGCCTCTGTCGGCTCCGCCGCGTCAATGGAGGATCTCAACCGCAAAGCATTTATCGACATGACCCGTGCAATCCGCTCGCCTGGCTCGGCTCTCAAGCCGCTGGTTTATGCTATGGCATTTGATCTGGGCTTGGCCCACCCCGAGACCCTGATCAATGACGCTCCCGTACGCTTTGGCAACTATAACCCAAGTAACTTTGACGGTCAGTTCCGCGGCGTCCTCAAGGTCCGTGAAGCTCTGCAAATGTCACTCAATATCCCAGTGATCACTCTCCTTGAACGCATCGGCCCCGAGCGTTTCATGCAGCGCTTACAACAGTCTGGCGTGAATCCTCAACTTCACGGTGGCAAAGCGGGATTGGCGGTCGCCCTCGGCGGTGTTGGGCTCTCCCTGCACGATCTAGTAACGCTATATGCAGGTCTTGCCCAAGGCGGCAAAGCCGTGGAATTGAGCGTTTTTCAAAGGGCGCCCAAGCCTGAAGCTCGCTTCACATCGCGCGCCGCAGCTTGGCAAATTGGTGAGATTTTATCATCGACACCTCTTGGCAACGCACGCCTAAGCCACGGGATCGCCTTCAAGACAGGCACTTCATACGGCTATCGTGACAACTGGGCTATCGGCTATGACGGGCGCTATGTCGTTGGCGTTTGGGTCGGCCGCGCAGACGGAACACCCATGCAAGGCGCCTTTGCACGCGACACGGCAGCGCCGCTCTTGGGACAAATATTCCAATACGTCGCCCCTCAGCATTCGCCCCTCAGTCCTCCACCGCCAGAAACGCTAATCGTCAGCAATGCAGAACTGCCTCAACCTCTTCAGCGCTTTGAAGCACGGGACGCTCTCAAACGCGCCGCGGCGGACAAACCTGACATCGTCTTTCCACCCTCCGGCGCACGGCTCGCCGCCAGTCCTGATATGCCACTTATTCTCAAGCTGCGTGGGGGCACACCGCCCTATGCGATTTTTGCCAATGGAGAGATAAAAGAACTGGGGCTGCGCAACTCTGAGGTCTCCCTCGGGCCAATGGCCCAAGGGTTTTTTGCGCTCAGCGTGATAGACTCAACAGGGCGATCCGCCCACGCCGAAATCGAAATCAGATAGCTTCAATCGCAAGGGCGATGCCCTGCCCGCCACCGATACACATCGTCACAAGCGCGCGTTTTCCGCCCGTGCGCTCCAGCTCATAAAGCGCCTTCAACGTAATGATCGCACCCGTTGCCCCGACAGGATGACCAAGCGCAATCGCGCCACCGTTCGGGTTCACCTTGGCCGCATCAAGACCAAGCTCTTTATTGACGGCAAGCGCCTGTGCCGCAAAAGCTTCGTTGCTTTCAATCACATCAAAATCCGCAATGCTAAGGCGCGTGCGTGCGAGCAAGTTCTGCACCGCAGGCACAGGTCCAATCCCCATGACTTCAGGGCGCACACCCGCATGAGCGTATCCGAGCACGCGAGCGCGCGGCTTCAGGCCCGCTTTTTCCGCCGCATCAGAACGTGCGAGCACAAGCGCCGCCGCTCCATCGTTGATCCCCGAGGCGTTCCCCGCTGTCACTGTGCCTTCTTTCTGAAACACTGTCCGCAGCCCTGCAAGGGCTTCAGGCGTTGTCGCTTTTGGGTGCTCATCCACTTCAAAAGCCACCATGTCGCGCTTGACGCGCACCTCTACAGGCACAATCTGGCTGGCAAAATACCCTGCCTCAATCGCCTTGGCGGCCCGTGTCTGACTTTCCATAGCAAAGGCATCCTGCGCTTCGCGTGTAATGCCATGCTCGGCGGCGACATTCTCGGCCGTTACGCCCATGTGCCCCGTCCCAAACGGGCAGCTCAACGCTCCAAGCATCATATCAAGCGTTTTGATGTCACCCATTTTCTGGCCCCACCGCTGCGCAGGTACAATATAGGGTGAACGGCTCATGCATTCGACGCCGCCCGCAACCGCGAACTCAGCATCCTGAAGCATCAAGGATTGCACGGCAGACACAATCGCCTGCGCACCAGAGCCGCACAGGCGGTTCACGTTCATCGCAGGTGATGTTTCAGGAATACCTGCATCCATCGCAGCAATCCGGCTGACATACATATCGCGTGGCTCAGTGTTGATCACATGGCCGTACACTGCATGGCCAATCTGTCCACCCTCGACACCAGAGCGCTCCAATGCTGCGCGCGTGACGGTTGCCCCAAGCTCTGCAGGCGTTGTCCCTGCAAGGGCTCCGCCAAACGTTCCGATCGCTGTGCGCGCGCCGTCCAAGATTACGATATCGGTCATGATATGCCCCTAAGCTTATTGATAATTTGTGACACCATAGGCCCAGAGAGCACGCCTTGAAAAGAACAACGGGGCGTCATTTCGAGCCCGCTCCAAAGATGCTGACACAATAATCTAGGGCCGCAGAGGCTGCCTGCCGTCCTCTTCAAGCACAAACACATCTCGGCCTTCAATTGCGATAGCCGTCAGCGCCCGCCCAAATCCCGCACCACTGTCGATATTGACACGGTTGCCCCGGTGCTCAGGTGCCTCAACGGCAGTATGGCCGTGAACAACCAGCCTCTCAAACGGGTCTTCATGTTGGAGAAACGCATCACGGATCCAGATCAGATCATCTTCAGATTGCCATGCCATCGGCAAGCGCGGCTGAATGCCCGCATGGACAAAGAGGCAATCTCCCGCTTCTGCATACAACGGCAAGCCCGCCAGAAAGGCGCGGTGTGCTTCAGGCACTGCTTCAAGCGCCGCTGCGCGCAGATCCGGCTCCGCAAGCGTCACATCGACACCATAGGAGCTAAGGGTATCAAGGCCACCAAGCTGAGGACTAAGCCAAGTATAGCTTGGCCGCATCTTCGGGTGGGTCGTAATACCAGTGCGCATGAAACGCTCAAACAAGCGGTCATGGTTCCCCATTAGCACCGTCCAATTGCGGCCCTGCTCGATCCCGTTCAACAACGTATCAATCACAGCGCAACTGTCGGGGCCACGGTCAACCAAGTCCCCCAAAGATATGATGCGGGCATCCTCGCCTCCATCCAGCTCTATAAGCGCAAGAGCATCAAGCAAAAGCTCGTGTTGGCCGTGGATGTCGCCGATGGCATAAATCGTATCACTCATAAGGTTTAGCTAAGCTCGCGCCGGTTCAATGGCAATGCTCTTTAGAGAAATCAGCTTTACATATTCCGTCAATGGAATATATGAGGCGTACAAAAGGACGCGCCATGACCAATTTTCCAAAAGCGCTGAAGCGCTATCTACCCATTCTAACATGGTCGCGGGACTACAACCGCGACGCATTTATAAGCGACGCAGTAGCGGCCGTGATCGTCACGATCATGCTCATTCCCCAGTCTTTGGCCTATGCCCTGCTCGCAGGACTGCCCGCCGAGATGGGGCTTTATGCATCGATCTTGCCACTCGTGGCCTACGCAGTCTTTGGCACAAGCCGAGCACTGGCCGTGGGGCCTGTTGCTGTTGTCTCGCTGATGACGGCTGCGGCGATTGGCAATCTTGGCCTGACAGACGCAGCCTCCGTCGCACTCGCCGCAGGCACACTAGCATTTATGTCAGGCGCTTTGCTCACTGTGATGGGCGTGATGCGCCTCGGCTTTCTTGCGAACTTCCTGAGTCATCCTGTGATTGCAGGTTTCATCACAGCATCTGGGCTTTTGATAGCGACGAGCCAGCTCAAGCATATCTTTGGCGTTGAGACCCACGGACACACATTGCCACAAATCCTCGGTTCGCTGCTCTCGCATCTCGGTGATGTGAGCCTGCCGACATTGGTGATTGGCGTCAGTACGACAGCGTTTCTGTTTTGGGTCCGCAAAGGTCTTAAGCCTATGCTCCTTGGGTTTGGGCTCAAGCCTCGGCTCGCAGACCTCGGTGCAAAGGCTGGGCCTGTCGCAGCTGTCGCTGTAACCACGCTCGCCGTTTGGGGCTTGGGCCTTCAGAACTGGGGCGTCAAAATCGTCGGTGCGGTTCCTCAAGGGCTACCGCCTCTAACAATGCCCTCTTTTAGCCCGTCACTCTGGAGCGATTTGTTTGTTTCAGCAGTGCTGATTTCTGTGATCGGCTTTGTGGAGTCCGTCTCGGTCGCACAGACACTGGCCGCAAAAAAACGCCAGCGCATCGAGCCTGATCAAGAGCTGATCGGCCTCGGGACATCAAACATCGCCGCGGCCGTAACGGGGGGCTACCCTGTCACAGGTGGCTTTGCGCGCTCAGTCGTAAACTTCGACGCTGGTGCCGAGACCCCTGCAGCAGGAGCCTTCACCGCAATCGGCATCTTGCTCGCCGCACTCTTGCTGACGCCTCTGCTCTACTTTCTCCCCAAAGCTACACTGGCTGCAACCATCATCGTGGCCGTATTGAGCCTTGTCGACTTTAGCCTCCTCAAGCGTGCATGGGGCTATTCCAAAGTTGATTTTGCCGCAGTTGCAGCGACCATCCTGCTCACCTTGGGGTTTGGTGTCGAAATTGGTGTGTCCGCAGGCGTGCTCATTTCGATCGCACTTCACCTCTACGCCACCTCGCGTCCGCATGTCGCAGAGGTTGGCCTCGTGCCAAACAGCCAACACTTCCGCAACATTCACCGCCACGCCGTGGAGACCCTGCCACATGTTGTAACATTGCGGGTGGACGAAAGCCTCTACTTCGCCAATGCGCGCTTTCTCGAAGATTATGTAAGCGCCCGAGTGGTTTGTGATGAGCCTTTGAGCGACGTAATCCTGATGTTCTCAGCTGTAAACGAAGTCGATTTGTCGGCGCTCGAAAGTTTGGAGGCCCTAAACCTCAAGCTCAAGGATATGGGCATCCGGTTGCATCTGAGCGAAGTCAAAGGGCCTGTCATGGACCGCCTGAAACGGAGCCATTTTCTGGCGGATCTCACAGGGCATGTTTACCTGTCGCAATATGACGCTTGGATTGCCTTGAAAGGCTGAGTGGGTGTCAAAGTGTACTGCGTACCCTCAAACTCCCCCGGGATATTTCTGGAAAGAGGAAGGCAGCAACTCAAAAAAAGAAAAGGCCCGCGCAAATGGCGGGCCTTTTTAATTGCTTGAAGAGATGGTTCAGGCCACGTCGAATTCGAGCGGCTTGACCTGCTGGAACATACCCGTGGCTTTGAGCTTCTGAAGCACGGCCTCTTCTGGCTGGGCGTCAAGATAGAGTAGCGCAATGGCCTCACCGCCAGCCGCAGAACGCCCAAGCGTAAAGTTTGCAATGTTGACGCCGTTTTCGCCCATTGTCTGACCCAATGTACCAATGATGCCAGGGATGTCATCGTTGGTTGTGTAGAGCATATGACGCCCCACTTCAGCGTCGATATTGATCCCTTTAATCTGGATGAAACGTGGCTTGCCGTCAGAGAAGACTGTACCACCAATGGAGCGCTCGCGCTTGTCTGTGACCACTGTCACTTTAACATAGCCGTCGAACACGCCGGATTTATCCTGACTTGTCGTCGAAATTTTGACGCCACGCTCTTTCGCGATCACAGGGGCGGACACCATGTTCACATCGGGTGTGACTGTTTTCATGATCCCGGCGACAACAGCACAGTTGAGCGCTTCAAGATTCATCTGGGAAGCGGCCCCATCATAGAGAATATTGATGGCTTTGATCGGCTCGTCGGTCAGCTGGCCAATGAAATTCCCGAGATGCCCCGACAGAGAAATCCATGGGCCCATAATCTTGGCTTCTTCCGCCGTAACGCTTGGCATGTTGAGTGCATTTTCGACAGCCCCTGTCAGCAGGTAGTTTGACATCTGCTCAGCCACTTGAAGCGCGACGTTCTCTTGAGCTTCAGTCGTTGCAGCACCCAGGTGAGGGGTACACACCACATTGGGTAGGCCAAAGAGCGGGTTTTCTGTCGCTGGTTCTTGAGAAAACACATCAAAGGCTGCGCCAGCAACATGACCTGCCTTAAGCGCATCGGCCAAAGCCTCTTCGTCGACAAGCCCGCCACGCGCACAGTTGATGATCCGCACGCCTTTTTTAGTTTTGGCGAGATTTTCACGGCTAAGGATATTCTTTGTCTGCTCGGTAAAGGGCACATGGAGTGTGATGAAGTCAGCGCGCGCCAGAAGCTCGTCCAGTTCGACTTTCTCGACCTGCATCTTCTCAGCCTTCTCAGCAGAGAGGAAGGGATCATAAGCGACAACCTTCATTTTAAGACCACGCGCACGGTCACATACGATCCCGCCAATATTACCTGCACCAATGACACCAAGCGTTTTATTGGTGAGCTCAACGCCCATAAACTTAGACTTCTCCCACTTCCCAGCATGGGTAGACGCGCTGGCTTCAGGAATCTGGCGTGCCACGGCAAACATCATCGCGATCGCATGCTCGGCGGTTGTGATCATGTTGCCAAAAGGCGTGTTCATCACGATCACACCTTTCTTAGAGGCAGCGTCTTTGTCGATGTTGTCGGTACCGATCCCGGCTCGAGCGATCACTTTGAGCTTATGCGCGTTTTCCAGAATGGTCGGGGTAACTCTGGTCGCGGAACGGATGGCGAGGCCATCGTACTCGCCAATCACGGCGGCGAGGGCGTCTTTGTCTTTGCCAAGCTCGGGGCGGAAATCCACCTCGATGCCACGGTCGCGGAAAATCTGGACAGCGGTTTCGCTGAGTTTATCGGAAACGAGTACTTTGGGAGCCATGGTGAGCGTCCTTCTATGTAGGAATGTCGGGGGAAGGTGCGCAACATTTGCGCACCCCGCGTTTATGCAGTGATTTCGGCCTCAAAGGCCCAAGCGAGCCAAGGCAACAGAGCTTCGACATCTGCCGTCTCGACCGTGCCGCCACACCAGATGCGCAAGCCTGCAGGTGCATCGCGATAGGCGCCAATGTCGTAAGCGACATTCTCGGCCTCGAGCCGCTTGGCAACGGCCTTGGCGAATGCAGCCCCGTCAGTGATCCGCGAATCCGTGAATTTGAGGCACACAGACGTGTTCGAGCGTGTGGCGGGATCGACGGCAAGGTTTTCGATCCAATCGTTGGCTGCACAGAAATCAAAGACCGCCTGCGCATTGGCATCAGCTCGCGCGATAAGGCCCTTCAGCCCCCCCACAGAACGTGCCCAGTCCAGTGCATACAAGTAGTCCTCAACAGCGAGCATCGAAGGCGTGTTAATTGTCTCGCCACGGAAAATGCCGTCGATAAGCTTGCCGCCTTTGGTAAGACGGAAAATCTTGGGCATCGGCCAAGCAGGCGTATAGCTTTCCAGCCGTTCTACAGCCCGCGGGCTGAGGATCAGCATGCCGTGGGCGGCTTCGCCACCGAGCACTTTCTGCCAGCTGAACGTAGTGACATCGAGCTTGTCCCAAGGCAGGTCTTGAGCGAAGGCCGCTGAAGTCGCGTCGCAAATCGTCAGGCCAGCACGCTTCGCAGGGATCGCATCGCCCGAAGGCATCCGTACACCTGCCGTTGTGCCGTTCCACGTAAAGACAACATCCGTGTCATAATCAAGCGCTGCCATATCGACGATCTCGCCGTATTCGGCCGTTTGCACGGTCGCGTCGAGCTTGAGCTGTTTCACAACATCAGTGACCCAGCCAGCGCCGAAGCTTTCCCAAGCCACCATAGTGACAGGGCGCGCACCAAGCAGGCTCCACATCGCCATTTCCACAGCGCCCGTGTCGGATGCAGGAACAATACCGATATGGTAATCCATAGGAACGCCGAGCAGCTCACGCGTTTCTTCGATGGCGGCTTTCAGCTTGTCTTTGCCAACAGCGGCACGGTGGGAGCGGCCCAAAGGTGCGCTTTCAAGCTGTTGCAAATTGAATGCGGGGTATTTGGCACAGGGGCCAGAAGAAAAGCGCGGATTGGCCGGGCGCTGAGCCGGTTTTGAAATATCAATCATGATACCCTTCCAGATATAAGCCCCTCGTTAGGGAGGGGTGTCCTGAGAACTCAGCTAAAGCGCGCAGCCCCCTTTCGCAAGCGCAGAAATGACGCTATCACGCCGCTTGACACCCAAAATGCGACATGAATGTCTACGATCGGAAACTTGCCCATGTACACCGTCACGCTCTTAAGCTCTCCAACAGAGCCCCGCCTTGAAACCTCCCTTCTCGGTGCGCTTCAAACCGCGTGGGGCGGAGGCGATGCGCGCTGGCTCGCGCCAAACGAAGCGGCGGAGTTTGAGATTGGCCAAAAGCCCGCAAATCAATGGGATGTCTGGTCCGACGTTCAAGCTCTGGGCGTGGATCTTGTGGTGCAGCCGACAGCCGGCCGACGCAAGAAGATGCTGCTCGCCGATATGGACAGCACAATGATCAACGAAGAGTGCATCGACGAGCTGGCCGAGGTCGCGGGCGTAGGCGCCTACGTCAAAGACATTACAGCCAAGGCTATGAATGGCGAGCTCGACTTTGAGGGCGCGCTGACAGAACGGGTAGCGCTACTGTCTGGTCTGGATGAAGACATCATCGCCCAAGTCTTAGCCGAACGGATCACCCTGATGTCGGGCGGCCCTGCTCTCTTGGCTACGATGAAGGCACATGGCGCCTATGCCGCGCTCGTTTCGGGCGGGTTTACGGCTTTTACCGCGTCCATCGCCTCCAAGCTTGGCTTTGACGAAAACCGCGCCAATATCCTTTTCGCAGAAGGTGGCAAGCTGACAGGCAAGGTCGCCATGCCCATTCTAGGGCGCGAGGCCAAGGTGCAAGCGCTGGAAGAGATCACTGCACGCCTTGGTATCGCAGAGCAAGACGTGCTCGCTGTCGGTGACGGCGCGAACGATCTCGGCATGCTGACCCGCGCAGGCAGCGGCGTTGCACTGCATGCCAAGCCAAGTGTCGCCGCTGAGTGTTATATCCGCATCAACCACGGTGATCTAACCGCGCTCCTGTATGTTCAGGGCTACAGCAAAGACGATTTCAAAACCGCCTGATCAAACGAAAACGGGGCAGCATGAGCTGCCCCGCCTCTTAAGACTTTTGCCGTTAGCTTAAGCTTTCCAAGCCAGCATAGCAGGATCAATCTCAAAGCTGATGTGGTGTTCACCGCCAGCAATGTTGTCTTTGGCGTGGTTGTAAAGCGAACGCCAGTAAGGCTGGATCGTAACAGCATCGTCCTGCAGGATCTTTTCGCCTTTTTCCATCAGCACTTTGCGTTTTTCAACGTCAGCTGTGGCCAACGCTTCTGTCAGCAGTGCGTCAAACTCAGGGTTGGCATAGCCGAATTCGTTCCAGGCTTCGCCCGAACGATAGGCAAGCGCCCAAATCTGAACACCCAGTGGGCGGTGGTTCCAGTTTGTCGAGCTGAACGGATATTTCACCCAGTCGTTCCAGAACGTGCTGCCTGGAAGAACCGTGCGCTTCACATTGAAGCCCGCGTCGCGCAGCTGAGCTGCCACGGCATCGGTTGTGTTCTTACGCCATGCATCGTCGATCGAGAGAATTTCCATCTCGAAATCGCCCATACCGGCTTCATCCAGCAACGCTTTGGCGCCAGCAGGGTCATGCTTTGGCAAGCCAATATCTACATACTCAGGGTGTGATGGTCCAACATGGTGGTTGGCCGCCACAAGACCACGGCCTTCATAGCCAAGCTCAAGCAACACGTTGTTGTCGACGGCCATGGCAATCGCCTGACGGACGCGCTTGTCCGCATAGGGCTTCTTGCCGTCAACTTCAGCGAGCTGATTTGGACGGATAACAATCGTTGCAGCGGTCACAACTTCGTTTTGCACCCATCCGTCCATTGCACCCATGATGTCGATGAAATCGCCATCAACTGAATAGAGCACATCGACTTCGTCAGCTTCAGCCGCAGCAACCCACGCAGAAGGATCCTGACCGTAGTCAATAAACTCAACACGCTCGGCCCAAGCACCGTTGCCCTTGTTCCACCAGTGATCATCGTTGCGCACAAGCACAGCTTTCACACCGACTTCCATGCTCTCGGGCAGGTATGGACCTGTGCCCACAGCGTTTGTCAGCATATCGTCAAAATTGGTGTCTTTATGATAGACCGCCGCAGGGTAGTCAGCCATGCCTGCAATGATCGAAATATCGGACGCTGGCAGGTTGAGCTTGACTGTATGGCTGTCGACCACTTCGATCGCGCCTTCAAGTGCTTTACCAGTGGCTTCGTCAACGAGCGTTGCCATACGGCCAGCCATTGAGTTGCCTTCGACCGCTTTGTCACACCAGTCGGAAATAACACGCGCAACATCTTCTGATGTGAAGTCTTCGCCGTTGTTCCACTTCACGCCCTTACGAACGTTGAGCGTGTAGGTCTTGGCATCATCGCTCACATCCCAGCTTTCGAGGAGATACGGTGAGAACGTGCCGTCATTGTTATATTTAACGAGATACTCAATCCAGCCGCGAGAGAAGTTTGCGATCTGTGACCAGTCATATGACCGTGGATCTTTAAGGGCGCGGACTTCCATCTGAACGCGAATCGTGCCGCCTTCTTTCATTTCGCCTGCCGCTTGTGCGGGGGCCGCCATACCCAGAAGGCCATAGGCAGTAGCAGCTGTGGCACCGTAGGTGCTCGCCATCGCCAAAAACTCGCGGCGACTAACGTCGTTTGTTCCGACTTTGCCAGCCTGGTCTGTAATGACCTTAGACAACGGCTTACCGGTGCGTGTGAAAAATTCCATATTTTTCCTCCCTAAGAGAGCGTTATCGCTCTTCATTTAATATGTGCCTGTCAGGCAAGAGTAATGCTTGCCCGAAGACAGCTTGAAGCAGCCTAACAGGGAATCTCCATGGAGCAACCCTTTCGCATTCACAATCTCAAGATTGCACCATCCGTTTCCGCTTTCCTGAGCTCCTTTTTCCTTAAATCATAAGAAAAACAGAGCTCTCAAAAATCCCAGATGAGAAGGAATTCGTTCCAGACTCTTGACCTTTTCACGCCAAGACATGACATCAAGATTAACCCAAAAAAGGAAAACCCATGCCAAAGGCCAATGACGCAGCGCTCGACTTCCTCCAAACACGCCGCTCACGGCCTGCCAAAACGCTTGTCGCGCCGGGTCCGTCACGTGAAGAGCTAGAGGCCCTCCTCGTCCTCGCCGCACGCACCCCCGACCACGGCAAGCTTGAGCCTTGGCGCTTTGTGGTGGTCGAAAAAGACGCCATGACACGCCTTGCAGACGAAGCAGAACGCACCGCCCGAAGCCTCGGCTATGACGACGAGAAGACCGCCAAGGCCCGCAACCAGTTTGACCAAGGCATATCTGCCGTCGTCGTGATCGAAAGCCCCGTTCTGTCTGAAAAAATTCCAGCCATTGAACAGACCTACTCGGCTGGCGCGGTCTGTCTGGCACTTCTCAATGCAGCGCTGGCCTCGGGCTGGGGTGCCAATTGGCTCTCAGGTGCAATCAGCCACGAAAGGCTCTTTGTCGAAGGCGCGTTGGGCCTCACGCCGCATGAGCGTATCGCAGGTATTATCCATATCGCCACCGAAACAAACACACCTCCAGACCGTCCACGCCCTGACGTAAAAGCCAAAACATCATGGCTCTAGGTCTGATTTTTAGGTCTTTCTCAAGCGCCCTTGGACAAATGACAGACACGCGCTTTCTGCGCGTCCTCATCATGGGAGTCGCTCTGACATTCGCCCTGCTTGTCGGAGCCAGCTCAGGAGTGCTCTGGCTGGTTCATGCCCTGATTGGGCCCGCGGTCGACCTGCCTTTTCTCGGCGAGGTCACATGGCTAGATGATCTGCTCTCTGGCGCGTCGCTGCTATTAATGTTGGGTCTATCAGTCTTCCTGATGGTCCCCGTCGCCTCCGCAATCACCTCATTGTTTCTCGATGATGTAGCACAGGCCGTAGAGGCACAGCACTATCCTCACCTGCCCCCTGCCGCATCTGTGAGCTTTGCAGATGGGCTGCGCGACACGCTCAGTTTTTTAGGGGTCCTGATCTGCGCCAATCTTCTTGCGCTGGTTCTCTACCTAATCTTCGCGCCGTTTGCCCTGTTGATCTTCTGGACCCTCAATGGCTTCTTGCTCGGGCGCGAATACTTTACCCTGGCTGCCTCACGCCGCTTGGGGCGCGCCGAAGCCAAAAGGCTGCGCAGCAAATATATCGGCACAATCTGGCTCGCAGGTATCCTAATGGCAGCCCCGCTCAGCATTCCGTTGGTGAACCTGTTTATCCCGATATTAGGAGCGGCAACATTTACCCATCTGTTCCACGGGGTTCACTCACCTCAGGCGACATCCGGTTAAACATATCAATGTCGCGCACCGTGATTGAGCCACTCACCACGACATAAAAAATAATCGTCCAGAGCACAGCCGCAATCGCTGTAGTGATCCACGCTTTTTTCTTAAGCCCGTGCTCATGAGGCGCGCCAGCTTGCGTACCATAAACAATCTCGCCCACGTCACCCTGCGTTTTAAGACGAAACGGAATGACAATGAGAAACGTCACAAACCACAAAACCGCATAAAGCACGATGGCCGAGGTGATACCCATGAGAGGCGATCCTTATGAAAAAGTGCTAGGTTTTTAGGACTGAGATGTCAGACTTGCTCAAGCTCAACAAGACAGCCATTGAAATCTTTCGGATGAAGAAAGAGCACAGGCTTTCCATGTGCGCCAATCTTCGGCTCGCCTGTGCCAAGCACCCGCGCTCCCGTTGACTTAAGATGATCACGCGCCGCGATAATGTCATCCACCTCATAGCAAACATGGTGAATCCCGCCCGAGGGGTTCTTCTCAAGAAACCCGTTGATGGGGCTGTCGTCACCCAAAGGATAGAGCAGCTCGATCTTGGTGTTGGGCAGCTCGATAAACACAACTGTCACACCGTGGTCAGGCTCATCCTGCGGCGCACCGACTTTTGCGCCAAGGGCGTTGGCATATTGCGCCGAGGCCGCCTCAAGGTCAGGCACAGCGATGGCAACATGGTTGAGACGTCCGATCATTTCATTCTCCAAACAAGTTTCGCGCACTATTGCTTGTGTTGCGACCCGCCGCAAGGAGCGCAAGGTCGCAGGGGTGAAACGAGGCGTCAAATTAACCGACTGTTAGCCGTGTTTGTCTAAATTGAGATTCGTATCCAGATCTGTCGCACAAGGAGCTGCCCCATGGACGAACTCGCCCCGCTTGCCCTCACCTCTACGCCCACTGCGGCGCGCCCTTTAATGGGCCTCACTGTGCTCGCGGTGGAAGATAGCCTCTATGCCTGCGAGGCCTTGCGGCTCTTGTGTATGCGCAGCGGTGCACGCATTCGTCGGGCCGACTGCATCGCCTCTGCCAAACGCCACCTGCAAGTCTACCGCCCCTCCGTGATCTTGGTAGATGTCGGCTTGCCTGATGGCTCTGGCCTTGATCTGATCAAACACCTGTCCGCACTTACCCCACGCATCAATATTATTCTTGGCCTGTCAGGCGACGACAGAATGGAGAAGAAAGTTCTGGCGGCTGGTGCAGACGGGTTTCTGGCCAAGCCCATCGAAAGCATCGCCCAGTTTCAGGAAGCCATTCTCGCCCACATGCCCCTTGATCATCGCCCCGCTGGCCTCAGGGTCTTGAAGGACGAATACGTCACCCCCGATCCGATCGCCTATAATAACGACCTGACACAAGTCGCCACTCTGATAAATGAAGGCTATGACGAGCGTCAGGTCGCCTATGTCGCCCAATTCGTCACTGGCGTTGCCAAAAGTGCGCGCGATGAAGCTCTCGTTCACGCAGGCGAAACGCTCGCAATCGCCCACGCAACACGCCAGCCAACCCATCAGCCCATTGCGGCGCTTGCTGGGCTCGTCCAGCAGCGCCTCGACAGGCAAGTGGCGATCTGAGACAAAAACATCCGCCTCAAAGACATCCTAAAAAGAACGACAATGGTCATACCCACGGCCCAAACCCGCCACATTCTGCTGACACCTTAGCTTCATCGGCAGGAACCCCCTGCATGGAGGTGAAAATGGAAACGTTCTTTCAGAAGTTTGTCAGCGAAGAAAAAGGCGCTGTCACAGTAGACTGGGTTGTTCTGGTTGCAGGTGTTCTGTCGCTTTGTGCCGCAGTTTTTGGCGCAGTCCAAACAGGCACAACCGAATTGACGGATGGCACAGGCGAATATCTCGAATCTTATGAGCCGTTTGACGGCGTATGATCTGGCCAGCAGACCCTAGCCGATGAGCCTTGGGTCTGCGCCCAACTCCAGCCCTGGAAAAACCGTGCTCTCGATTAAGCCCTTCTCAAGGCCAAAGAGATCGCGCATCAGCCAGCCCGAAAAAGCACGCACATCCCGCGTCGGCATCAAATCACGCCGCTCATAAAGTGCAGTTTCGCTGAGACCAGGCCAGTCAGACCACACGCGCCCACCGCGCAAAGCGCCTCCTGACAAAACCATCAAACCGCCCGTCCCATGATCCGAACCGCCATTGCCGTTCAAGCGCGCCGTACGGCCAAATTCCGTCATGGCGACAACAGCTGTTTTCCCCCAAACATCTTCCCCGAGATTGCCCTGTAAACTCAAGATCACCTCAGCCAAGCGGTTGAGCGGCTGCGCCAACGTGCGCGACTGGTTGGCATGCGTGTCCCAGCCATTGAGCGAAAATGCCGCAATCCGCGCAGGTCCTGTGAGTTTGGAGGCGGCAAACTCGGCAATCTGAAGATGCCCGCCGCCCTTCGCGGCGGCCCCAGCGCTCTCGCTCATTGCGTTCATGATCATTTCGCCACTCGCAACAGCTTCGCTCCCAGACATTTGGACACCGTCCCCAGACAGCGCCACCGCCTCGCCAAAAGCCGCCTCAAAAAGAGGATCGCCCTCCATCAGCATTTCTGCCAGCCGAAGTCCCTGTGGCGTCAGCCCGTATAGCCCCGCATCGGGCGACCAATTGGCAACAGGCGCAGCCCCTTTCATCAACAGCATATCTCCGCGCCCCACCGCATAGGCAGTCTCGCTTTGGACAGCAGGATAGCTTTGCAACAAACGGTTCAGCCACCCGTCGCGCAGGTTGCCATTGAGATCAGCTCCCCCAGCCTCCAACAAATCCTGCCCGTCAAAGTGGCTGCGTTTGTCACGATAAGGCGTAGATACCGCATGGGCGAAGCCCAGATCGCCCGCGTTCCAGAGCGGCATTAACCCCGCCAGCGCGGGGTTGAGCGCAAAGAAACCGTCAAGATCTTGCCCCTCCCCGATTTGCGCTTGGTCCGCACGGCCCTTCAACAACGCAAAATCGCGGTCACCATAAGGGCGAAGCGCGTCTAGCCCGTCCATCCCACCCCGCAGAATGATCACAACCAAGCGGTTGTCCCATGTCCCGTTGGCAAATGTCACAGGCGTGAGCAAAGGGCTGGCCGCTGCCGTGCAACCAAGCCCCGTAAGAAAAGCGCGCCGATTGAGAGCAGACATCCGCATGGGTTACATCCTTTGAAACGCAGGCGACGCCAGCACAAGACCCACGCCTGTGCGCTTATCTTCGGCGGCATTCGCTGCAAATTGTAGGGCGTCAGGCACATTTCTCCCCAGTGCCGCAGTCACAAAATCGCGCGGATCAGGCAAATCAGCCAGAAGTCCCTGCGGCGCGTTCATTGCCCAATCCACCCGCGCGGCAAAGCGCTGTGGCGTGATCCACTCTCCGTCGTCTTCTGGCCAGCCGTCGGGGCCAAGCGGCTCCTCCCACGTTTGTCCCATCAGACGCATCGGAACCGTGAAGGCCAGACGGATCGCTTTCCAGTCATTCACCGCCAGCGCCTCATTGGGAACGGAAAGCGCGCGCAGCGCCGAACCGACAAAATCAATAGGCTGCTTCACATTTGCAAACTCGGGCGCCCAAGCCGAAGGCTGCGACAGCATCGCATGGACCATCTCGCCCAGATGTCCGCCAGTCTCCAGATACCGCCCCTGCATCGCGTCCACGAGTGCAGAATCAGGTCTATCGGAAACAAAATGCACAGCCATTTTCTGTGCCAAATGCCGCGCCGTAGCAGGGTGGCGCGCCAGATCATCAAGCGCAGCATGAACATCTGACAAAGCCGCAGTGCCCCCACCATAGCTTTGGCCCAAAACCGTCTCGGCACCAGGCTGCGCAAATTCACCCCGAAAGCCAAAAACGCCATCCTGACTGTAAGTCAGCCCTGTGAGAAGCTCGGCCAGCTCCGTGACATCCGCTTGGGAATAGGGCCCACCAACGCCCAGCGTATGCAGCTCCAAAAGCTCACGGGCGAAGTTTTCGTTGAGCCCGTTCTCTTTCTTTTTGCCGGCCACACTTTCAGGGCCAACAGAAGTCTTCTGATCTAGATATTGCAGCATCACGGGCTGCGCGATCACGGCTTTAAGCATATCGGAGAAATACCCTGCAACATGCGGACGGATCGCACTTTCAACGTAGGGCGACGTCGCTCGCTTCATCACGCTGACCTTGCCCCGTGCCGTGAAGTGGTCGCCCCAGAAAAAAGCGAGCCGCTCTCGCAAGCCATCCTGAGTATGTGCACGGCGGCGCAACGCTTGCCACAGCCAGCGCTGTTGAGCCTTTCGCGCACGGCGTTTTTCCACACCGATTTCCTGCGTGGCCTTTTCTGCAGCTTCAGAACCACGATTGGCACGGCGTATCTTCCAAAGCGCGCTCACCCGCGCAATTCGCTCTGCAAATTCTTCAAAAGGTTCAATTTTATAAAGCTGCGCAGCGTGATCTTTGCCTTTGAGGCGACGCATCATGTCCTCAAGATCACGCGGCCCACGCAACCGCGGCGACAAACCCGTCCCAAAGCGTATCTCAGCTATTTCACGCGTAAAACTCAAACCACTCACCCCGCATTCGAGGTGAGATTACCATCTATTTCAAAAAGCGGGAGGGAATAGTGCGACGCATTCAACAACAAGCAATGTCACGCCAACCTGTATCGAATTTCGCTACGCGAAATCCGACCGGCCGGGGGCGTTGCCCCCGGACCCCCCGGATGTTTAAGGAAAGAGGCAGACCTTAATCTTGCGGAATAACCCGAAGATTGAGTTCCATAAGCTGCTCTGACATTGGCTCGCTGGGTGCATTCATCATCAGATCTTCCGCACGCTGGTTCATAGGGAACATGATGACTTCGCGGATGTTCTGCTCTTCGGCCAAAAGCATAACCATACGGTCGATACCCGCCGCACAGCCGCCGTGGGGAGGCGCGCCATATTGGAAAGCGTTGACCATACCACCAAAGCGCTTTTCGACTTCGTCCTTGCCATAACCAGCAATCTCAAAGGCCTTGAACATGATCTCGGGCTTGTGGTTCCGGATCGCGCCAGACACCAGCTCGTAGCCGTTGCAAGCAAGGTCATACTGATAGCCGAGCACCTCCAGAGGGTCGCCATTGAGCGCGTCCATGCCGCCTTGGGGCATCGAGAACGGGTTGTGCTCAAAGTCAATCTTGCCGCTCTCATCATCTTTCTCATAGATCGGGAAATCGACGATCCAGCAGAAGGCAAAGCGGTCTTTGTCTGTCAGGCCAAGCTCTTCGCCGATCACGTTGCGGGCGCGCCCTGCAACAGCCTCAAAAGCTTTCGGCTTGCCGCCAAGGAAGAACGCCGCATCGCCGACGCCAAGGCCGAGCTGTTGACGGATCGCTTCAGTGCGCTCAGGACCGATATTTTTGGCGAGGGGGCCTGCGGCCTCCATGCCTTCGCCCTGATCGCGCCAGAAGATATAGCCCATACCAGGCAAACCCTCTTTTTGGGCAAAAGCGTTCATACGGTCACAGAATTTGCGGCTGCCGCCTGTCGGTGCAGGGATCGCGCGGATCTCTGTACCATCTTGCTCCAGAAGCTTTGCAAAGATCGCAAAACCAGAGCCTTTAAAGTGCTCGGAGGTATCCTGCATCTTGATCGGGTTGCGCAGATCGGGCTTGTCGGAGCCATACCATTTGGCCGCATCGCGGTAGCTGATCTGCGGCCATTCGCTGTCTACTTTCTTGCCGCCACCAAACTCTTCAAACACGCCCTGCATGACAGGCTGGATCGTATCAAAGACGTCCTGCTGCTCCACAAAGCTCATCTCAAGGTCAAGCTGGTAGAAGTCTGTCGGCGAACGGTCAGCGCGCGGGTCTTCGTCGCGGAAGCACGGCGCAATCTGGAAATATTTGTCAAAGCCCGAGACCATGATCAGCTGTTTGAATTGCTGTGGCGCCTGCGGCAAAGCGTAGAACTTACCAGGGTGCAGGCGGCTCGGCACAAGAAAGTCACGCGCGCCTTCGGGGCTTGAAGCCGTGATAATCGGCGTTTGGTATTCACGAAAGCCCTTGTCCCACATGCGGCGGCGGATGCTCGAAACCATATCTGAGCGAAGGTGCATGTTGGCTTGCATCTTTTCGCGGCGCAGATCGAGGTAGCGATAGCGCAGACGCGTTTCCTCAGGATACTCCTGATCGCCAAAGACCATAAGCGGCAGCTCGGCCGCCGATCCAAGCACTTCCATGTCGCGCACAAAAACCTCAATCTCACCTGTTGGCAGCTTGGGGTTCACAAGGCTCGCGTCGCGCGCTTTCACTTCACCGTCGATACGCACGCACCACTCAGAGCGCAGCTTTTCCACGGCCGCAAAAGCAGGGCTGTCAGGGTCACAGATCAGCTGTGTCATGCCATATGTGTCGCGCAAGTCGATAAACAGCACGCCGCCGTGGTCACGAATACGATGGACCCAGCCCGAGAGGCGAACGGTTTCGCCGACATTGGCTTTGGTCAAATCAGCGCAAGTCTGGCTGCGGTAGGCGTGCATAGGTCTATCCTTTTCAGGGCATCTAGAGTGCATATAAAGCTCGCGCCGATACACATGGCCCAAGGGCAAAAGTCAAGCCATGTGGCACGGAAGACTCTTTTGCCGCGCTGTTTTCACGGTGTTTCTATCCAAGCCGCAGCAGATATGCCATTTTCGCGCAAAATAACGAGCGGTTCCTATCAGATGCAGCGTCTTGCTTACCCAGTCTGCGCCCTGCTTTTCGCGGGCCTTTTCCTTTCGATGTTCCTGAATACGGCCTCACCCGATTTGAGCGCTCTGTTTCAAGCGGCTCATGCTGTCAGCATAGGACAATCCAGCACAATCTATGCGCTCGACTCAGATCCCCTCAAGGCCGATGCGCTCTATGTTTATCCCCCACTATGGGCCTGGCTGATTGCCCCTCTCACCCAACAGGTGAGCTTTGAAGCCTTTTCAAAAGCCATGTTTTACGCGCATGTGACGATGCTCTGCGCCTCGGTCGGACTGGCGTGGAAAGTCGTGCGCCCGCCGCACATGAAGTTTGAGCATTTCATCTTTGTCAGCTTTGCCTTGCTCGCGCTGTCTGCTCCCGTTTTTCAAGCCTTGGGCCAGAACCAGCCGCAAATCCTGACGCTGTTTCTCGTTCTACTGGCGTTCGAGCGCTACCGCGCAGGCAGCTTCGCCATGGCAGGAATGATCCTCGCTGTCGCGGCCGCCTTCAAACTGTCGCCACTGTTTCTCGTGCTGATCTTCATTCTGGAGCGCAACGGGCGCGCAACCGTTGCTTTTGTTGCTACAGGGCTTTCGCTCGCTCTGATGAGCCTAGCCTTGGCCGGTTGGCCCATGCATCTGCGTTTTCTGGAGCTGATCGGAGAGATCGACAATGTGATTATCCTCAGCAACACCAACTACGCCCCAGAACTTCTACTCTATCAGATGCAAGCCTTCGCAAGCGGCGCAGAGGCTTCAAGCTGGAGCATGAGCCAAACCATGGCCACGCCAGAGCCGTTTTGGCTAAGCGTATTCATGGCCGCCCTAATGCTGTCCGCTCTCACAGCTCTGATCTTGATGCGCCCGCGGCTTATCCCCGGAACGGCTGTGCCTGTTTTGCTTATGGGCTTTGCTTTGGCCACAGCGCTCTTCGGACCAGCCTCCTGGGGGCATTACTTCGTCTTACCGCTCTTGCTCCTACCAACCCTCTTTCACGTCCTCCCGCGCCTCACTGCATGGCGCTGGATCATCTCGCTGGGTCTTTTGCAAAGCTTTCCCGCATATCTTATCTATTTCGAGATGAGTGAGGCCCTCTATGTTACAACGCTTATGGGAGTGCTTTGCTTTGGTGGGTTGCTTCTGGCGCTTGTTAGCTCGGTGTTTCGTGCCGTTCGTTTTGAGCCTGATGTGCCGATGCACTTCCGCTAAAGCGGTTCTGCGCCAAATCACCCCAACTTCATAGCGCTTTGGGCTTGCACCCACGGCCCCCATAGCTATAACCCACGACAATTTGCGCAGACCTGCCTGCGCTCTATTCTGCTGCATAAATGATGGGGGCCCCTATGCCGAAGAGAGACGATATCAAATCGATCATGATCATCGGAGCGGGGCCTATTATAATCGGGCAAGCGTGCGAATTTGACTACTCAGGCACACAAGCCTGTAAAGCCCTTAAAGAAGAGGGCTACCGTGTCATTCTGGTAAACTCGAATCCTGCCACGATCATGACAGACCCTGAACTTGCCGACGCAACCTACATCGAGCCGATCACGCCCGAAGTTGTCGCCAAGATTATCGAAAAAGAGCGCCCTGATGCGCTTCTGCCCACAATGGGCGGCCAAACAGGCCTCAACACCTCGCTCGCACTTGAAGAAATGGGCGTGCTTGAGAAATTCGGCGTTGAAATGATCGGTGCCAGCCGCGCCGCGATTGAAATGGCAGAAGACCGGAAGCTCTTCCGCGAAGCGATGGACCGCCTCGGAATCGAAAACCCGAAGGCCACCATCATCACCGCACCCAAGAAAGAAAACGGCAGCGCCGATCTTGACGCAGGCGTGCAGCTCGCCCTCGCCGATCTTGAAGAAATTGGCCTCCCCGCCATCATCCGCCCCGCCTTTACCATGGGCGGCACAGGCGGCGGCGTGGCGTATAACCGCGAAGACTATATCCACTTCTGCCGCACAGGCATGGACGCCTCGCCCGTGAACCAGATTCTCGTCGATGAGTCGCTTCTGGGCTGGAAAGAATTTGAAATGGAAGTTGTCCGCGACAAAGCCGACAACGCCATCATCGTCTGCTCGATTGAAAACATCGACCCGATGGGTGTCCACACGGGCGACAGTATCACAGTTGCCCCAGCTCTGACGCTGACAGACAAAGAATACCAAGTCATGCGCAACCACTCGATAGCTGTTTTGCGTGAGATCGGCGTTGAGACAGGCGGCTCCAACGTGCAGTGGGCCGTAAACCCCGCTGACGGCCGCATGGTTGTCATCGAGATGAACCCGCGCGTCAGCCGCTCCTCAGCTCTTGCATCCAAGGCCACAGGTTTCCCGATCGCCAAGATCGCTGCCAAGCTCGCTGTTGGCTACACGCTTGATGAGCTCGACAACGACATCACAAAAGTGACGCCAGCAAGCTTTGAGCCAAGCATCGACTACGTCGTCACCAAAATCCCGAAGTTCGCCTTCGAGAAATTCCCGGGCTCCGAGCCCTACCTGACCACAGCGATGAAATCTGTGGGAGAGGTCATGGCCATCGGTCGAACCATCCACGAATCGATGCAAAAGGCGCTCGCCTCCATGGAGTCAGGCCTCACTGGCTTTGATGAGGTGGTGATCGAAGGCGCGCCAGAAAAAGCCGCCCTGACAAAAGCGATCAGCCAGCAAACACCTGACCGCATGCGCACCATCGCACAAGCCATGCGCCACGGCCTCACCAATGAAGAAATTCACGGCGTCACAATGTTTGACCCATGGTTCCTTGATCGCATCCGCGAGATCGTCGATGCCGAAGAGGTTGTCCGCGCAAACGGCCTGCCCAGTGACGAAAAAGGCCTGCGCGAACTCAAGATGCTCGGCTTCACAGACGCACGCCTCGGCATTCTGACTGGCCAGAGCGAAAACGATGTGCGCCGCGCCCGTATCGCCAAAGGCGTCAAAGCCGTATTCAAGCGGATCGACACATGCGCCGCCGAATTCGAAGCGCAAACACCTTACATGTATTCCACATACGAAGCCCCCATGATGGGCGAAGTTGAGTGCGAAGCGCGTCCATCTGAGCGTAAAAAAGTCGTCATCCTCGGCGGCGGTCCAAACCGCATCGGCCAAGGCATCGAATTTGACTATTGCTGCTGCCACGCCTGCTTTGCGCTCGCGGATGTCGGCTATGAAACTATCATGGTCAACTGCAACCCAGAGACAGTCTCAACCGACTATGACACCTCCGACCGCCTCTATTTCGAGCCATTAACTTTCGAACACGTGATGGAAATCCTGCGTGTCGAGCAAGAAAACGGCACGCTCCACGGCGTCATCGTCCAGTTCGGCGGCCAGACCCCTCTCAAGATCGCTCAGGCACTCCACGATGAGGGCATCCCGATCCTCGGCACAACGCCCGACGCGATCGACCTCGCCGAAGATCGCGAGCGTTTTCAAGAGCTTGTAAATAAACTCGGCCTCAAGCAGCCGAAAAATGGCATCGCCTCCACAGACGCGCAGGCACTGGCCATTGCCGAAGATATCGGCTTCCCGCTGGTCATCCGTCCCTCCTACGTTCTCGGTGGCCGTGCCATGGAAATCGTGCGCGACATGGCCCAGCTTGAGCGCTATATCTCCGAGGCCGTCGTCGTCTCGGGCGACAGCCCCGTGCTGCTTGATAGCTACCTCTCCGGTGCAATCGAGCTTGACGTCGACGCGCTCTGCGACGGCAAAAAAGTGCATATCGCAGGCGTAATGGAACATATCGAAGAAGCAGGCGTTCACTCAGGCGATAGCGCATCAAGCCTGCCGCCTCACTCGCTCCCTGCCGACATCATCAAAGAGATCGAAAAGCAAACTGTACAGCTCGCCCTCGCCCTTGAGGTACGTGGCCTTTGCAACATCCAGTTCGCGGTCAAAGATGGTGAGATCTACCTTATCGAGGTTAACCCGCGCGCCAGCCGCACCGTGCCTTTCGTGGCAAAGGCGACAGACAGCGCCATCGCTTCCATCGCTGCACGTCTCATGGCGGGCGAAACACTCGATGATTTCAAACACCGCGGCCCTTACGCCAAAGATGCCAAGCCTGGCTCAATTAAAAATACCGACCCGATGACACTGGCAGATCCAAACATGCCTTGGTTCTCGGTCAAAGAAGTGGTGCTGCCCTTCGCCCGCTTCCCAGGCGTGGACACAATCCTCGGTCCAGAAATGCGCTCGACAGGTGAAGTCATGGGCTGGGATCGCTCCTTCCCCCTCGCCTTCCTCAAGGCGCAGATGGGCGCAGGCACAGTGCTCCCCTTTGAGGGTCGCGTCTTCTTCTCGATCAAGGATATGGACAAGACCAGCCAGCTTGTTGAAACAGCCCAAACCCTTGTGGACCTAGGCTTTGCCATCGTCGCAACAGGCGGCACAGCAAGCTTCCTTGAGGAGCACGGCATCACATGTGAAGTGGTCAAAAAGGTCTATGAAGGCCGCCCCAACGTGGTCGACATGCTCAAGAACGGCGATATCCAGCTCTTGATGAACACCACCGAAGGCGCAGCCGCCGTAGAAGACAGCCGCGAAATCCGCTCTGTCGCGCTCTATGACCGCATCCCATATTTCACCACAGCCTCAGGCGCGCACTCTGCCGCACTGGCCATGAAAGCCCGCAGCGAAGGCGACCTCGGAGTGACGAGCCTACAAGGCTAAGCGTATGTCGAGCGACTACAACCCACCCTCTGATCCGCTGGATATCATCCATGCGGATCATGAGCTCATTTCAGTGAATAAGCCCTCCGGCCTCCTGTCCGTTCCGGGCAAGGGCGAGCATCTGGCCGATTGCTTGATCACACGTGTGCAAGCCGCCTTCCCTGGCGCGCTTCTCGTGCATCGGCTTGATCGGGACACATCGGGTGTGATGATCTTCGCCGCCACGCCTCACGCACAGCGGCACTTGGGTCTTCAGTTTGAAAAGCGCCAAACCAAGAAAGCCTATATCGCCCGTGTCTTTGGGCGGCTTGAGCCGAAGACAGGCACTGTCGATTTGCCTCTGATCGTGGATTGGCCCAATAGGCCCCGTCAGATGGTTTGTCATGAGACAGGCAAGCAAGCTCAGACCGATTGGAAAGTGCTCAAAGCTGCAGATGACGAATCACGGGTTCGGCTTTTCCCCAAGACGGGCCGCAGCCACCAGCTCCGCGTCCATATGCTTGCTCTCGGTCATCCGATCTTGGGGGACCCCTTCTATGCAACGGGGGCAGCCTTAAGCCACCCCCGTCTAATGCTTCACGCCGAAGAGCTGCGCCTGCGCCACCCTGATGGCGGCAAAGGCATGCGGTTTTTTGCCAAGGCGCCCTTCTAAACCGAACGCTGCGTTAAGTTAATTTTCCTTAACATTTTCACGATTCAGCCGGTGCACGGGTTGTGCACGCATTGTGCACGCTTTTCACCCCCCCGTTTTCGGGCCTCCAGCGCGCCGTTAACCCCACCGCGCGCTGGTCCGTTTTGCGTGTTAGGCGTCGTTCGACCAGCCAGAGACTGCCTTCACTTCAAGGAAGTCATCAAGCCCCCATTTGCCGCCTTCACGGCCATTGCCCGACTGTTTCATGCCGCCAAAAGGCGAGCCCGCCCCACGGCCCTGACCGTTCATCTCGACCATGCCAGAGCGCAAGCTGCGCGCCATGCGGTTGAGCCGTGCGCCGTCTTGGGTCTGCACATAGTTGGTGAGGCCATAGACCGTGTCATTGGCCATCGCGACAGCCTCTTCTTCAGTCTCAAACGCCATGATCGACAGCACAGGTCCGAAGATTTCTTCGCGCGCAATGGTCATATCAGGGGTCACATCTGCAAAAACAGTAGGCCGTACATAGAAACCTTTGTTGAGACCTTCAGGGCGACCAACGCCGCCCGCAACAAGCCGCGCGCCTTCGTCGATACCCGTCTGAATCAGATCTTGGATCTTGCCCCACTGCACCGCATTGACCACAGGGCCAATGTGGCGGCCAGATTCTGAGGCTGGACCAACCGTCACTGCGTTGGCAACTTCTGCAGCTGTTTCAACAGCTTGGTCATAGATATCCCGCTGCACAAGCATACGGCTCGGCGCGTTACAGCTCTGGCCCGTGTTGTTCATCATATGAAGTACACCACGCTTTACGGCCTTTTCGTCCGCGTCAGCAAAGACCACGTTTGCACCCTTACCACCGAGCTCAAGTGATACACGCTTGAGCGTGTCAGCCGCCGATTTCGAAATGAGCTTGCCCGCACGTGACGAGCCTGTGAAGCTCACCATGTCCACATCTTCATGTGCCGTCAGCTGGCTCCCAACGCCGACACCGTCGCCGTTGACGAGATTGAACACACCGGCAGGAAAGCCCGCTTCATCCATCATCTCAGCAAAGAGCATCGCATCAAGCGGCGTCTCTTCCGAAGGCTTGAGCACCATGGTGCAACCCGCAATCGCCGCCGCGCCAACCTTGAGCGTGACTTGGTTCATCGGCCAGTTCCAAGGCGTAATCAGCGCTGCAACTCCGACCGCCTCGTGAATAATACGGTCGTTTGGCGCATGATCACCTAGCGGTCCTTCAAACTCAAAGTTCTTCGCAGCCCGAATGAAGTTAGACAAATGCCACGTCCCCGCGCCCACTTGCGAAGATTTGGCCATATCCACAGGCGCGCCCATTTCTTGCGCAATCATCTCGCCCATTTCATCGCCACGGCGTTTGTAAACTTCGAGCAGCTTCTCAACCAGTGCGATCCGCTCTTCAACAGGTGTCGCCATCCAAGCAGGCAACGCGGCTTTAGCAGCTGCCACCGCTGCATCTGTATCTGCCTGTCCACCCAGTGAAATAACAGCAAAGGCCTCTTCTGTGGACGGGTCAATAACCTGATAGTCCTTACCAGCCTGAGGGGCTACCCATTGGCCACCAATGTAAAAGTCGCGTTTCTCAATCATGATCATTCTCCCAAGAATTTGGGGCACTTTGTCACCCCATCGCATTTGCTGCAAGACGCCCCTTTCACTCGGACGCAACGTGAATATATATATTCGGAAAGCAGAATTTAACGATCACCCCAAACAAAAGGAGCCACGCTATGGGCCTTCGCATTAATGACATCGTCCCTAACTTTACAGCCCAAACAGACAAGGGCGAAATCAAGTTCCACGACTGGATCGGCGACAGCTGGGCGATTCTTTTTTCGCACCCAAAAGACTTCACGCCCGTTTGCACAACAGAGTTTGGCGCTGTCTCACAGCTCGCTGACGAGTGGGACAAACGCGGCTGCAAGGTCATCGGCCTTTCCGTTGACAGCGTAGAAGAGCACCACGGCTGGAAGAAGGACATCGAAAGCTATGCCAGCGCAAAAGCGGGCTTCCCAATCATTGCTGATGAAGATCTCGCCGTTTCAAAGGCCTTTGATATGCTGCCAGCCGATGCTTACCTTCCCGATGGTAGCACAGCCGCCGACAGCGCATCTGTGCGCTCGGTTTTCATCATTGGCCCAGATAAACAACTCAAGCTTTCAATGACATACCCCATGAACGTCGGCCGCAACTTCGCAGAAGTCCTGCGCGCGCTCGATGGCCTTCAGATGGCCAATGGCAATGGCGTTGCAACACCAGCAAACTGGACTGCAGGTCAGGATGTGATCATCCCTACAAGCGTTTCCGATCAAGACGCTGCCGCAAAGTTTGGCGAATTCACGACTGTTTTCCCCTATCTGCGCACAACAAAAGCGCCGTCCTAAATAAATACAAGCGCGCCGCTATAGCAGCGGCGCGCATCTCTACATGGATTAAGACTTTATACGCGCGCGCGTTTCAGGCAGTCTGCCGACGATTCTTCCTCTGAGTGAATTGAGGCCCCAATGCGCGCTCTGCAGACCCTTGCCATATGTCTATTTGCCAGTGTCGCTGGAGCCGACGAGGCGCCTATCGGACAACATCTCGACATTGAGTTAAATGCCGCAACCCAGACAGATCAGGGGTGTCAGCTGTCGTTCTTGCTCATCAACGGTCACGCTCAGGATATCAAGAGTGCCGTTTTTGAAACTGTCCTCTTTGATACTGCAGGAGCAGTCAAGCTGCTGACACTGTTTGATATGGGCGAGCTGCCCACAAGCCGCCCACGAGTGCGCCAGTTTATTCTCCCCCAAACACAATGTGCCGAGCTTGGCCAAGTCCTCTTCAACGGCAGCAAAAGCTGCTCAGCAGAAACGCTGGAGGCGACCGCCTGTATGGACGGCCTGACCCTGCACAGCCGAACAAACATCAAGGTGCTGGGATGAATGATGTCTTATCTTCTCTGTCGAGAGTAGCTGAACTTGGCGGGCCTGTTGTGGTTATACTTATGGGTGTCTCCGTTCTCACGCTGGCACTTGTTTTGTACAAGCTATGGCAGTTTCGTGCTTCTTCCGTCGGAAAACACAGCGCTCTTCGCCGCGCCATAGCGGCTTGGGACGAAGGCCAATCCGCAGAAGCCGAAAGCGCCCTGAAACAGTCACACAGCTATCTCGCCCCACTGATTGCCTCAGGCTTTGCTTTGGCACCCCGCGAGCGCCTTGCCGCAGAAGCGGAAGCACGCTTCGCCACTTTGGAGGGCGGCTTTCGCGCATTAGATAGCGTTGCACAGCTTTCGCCACTCCTTGGCCTCTTTGGGACAGTTCTGGGCATGATTGACGCCTTTCAATCGCTTCAGAGCGCAGGGAGCCAAGTTGATCCCTCTCTCTTAGCGGGCGGTATCTGGGTCGCGCTCCTCACCACAGCCGTTGGTCTTGCAGTGGCCATGCCAACAGCGATGGTTCTGAGCTGGCTTGAGTCTCGGATGGATGGCGAGCGCGTTTTTGCAGACACTGCAATCCAGACAATTTGCGCGCCGCGAGAGTCACAGCCCGATGATTAGAGCTGCGCGCAGACGGAGGCGCTTGTCGATGACCTCACTCATTGACGTTATCTTCCTGTTGCTATTGTTCTTCATGCTGTCCTCCACGTTTTCCCGTTATGCTGAGGTCGAACTTGTCGCAGCCGCGCGCGGCAATGCAGCTATTGAAACACCGCCTCTCTTCGTTCAGCTCAGTCCAGATGCCGTTACGGTCAACGGGCTTCCACAGGACTTAGCCTCCCTCAGCTTGCCCGAAGGGGAGCAGCGCCTGCTGGTGTCCCTGAAGCCCGATGTCACAGCCCAAAGGCTGACGGATCTGCTTGTTGCCTTGCGCCGATTTAACCAGATCACTGTGACCGTTCTGACCTCGAGCTGAATTATGCAAAAAAAACTGCGCAAATCTCAGGTCTCCAGCCGCCGCGAACCAACAATCGCACTTATCAACATCGTCTTTCTCATGCTGATTTTCTTTCTCATAGCGGGGACACTTGTCACGCCACTTGAGGCCGATTTGAAGCTCGTGAACACATCCGAGCTAGAAGGAACAGCCCCCCCCGATGCGTTGGTCTTGAATGCGGCGGGGCAACTAAGCTTTCGCGGCGAAGTGATAACCCCCTCCGCCTACATGACTACGGCGAGTGAGGCCGAGGGCGCATATATAAGACTTGTGCCAGACCGTGCCGTTCCAGCAGCAACGCTGGTCCAGATTGCTTCAGAACTGAAAGCTGCGGGCGCAGGCGCTGTTGTTCTCGTGACAGAAAAGGCGCTGCCATGATCGCCTCCTCTGGCATAGCCAAAAGTATTGCCTTCACAGCAGCGATCGTGCTCCATGCCGCGCTCTTATGGGAATACGCCCCAAAGACGACAGAGATCGCGACAGAAGGGGCGAGAGGCGCGCTGGAAACCAGGCTTGGTGATAGCTTTGAGGATATGAGTAAAGGGGTTCTCTCACCTGTAGAGACAGAAACAACAGCTCTATCCCCAGAACTCCCAAGCACAGCACAACAAGTGTTTCCCACAACAGCTATGTCGGCGCCTGCCGTCAAAGCCCTGCCCGCTGAAGCCATCGCTGCCCAGCCAATCGAAGACACAGCGGTTGTGAAATCGCCGCGCCCTGCCCAAAGACCAAAGGCGCTTGAGACGGAACCAAAACCTACGCCAAAGGCCTCCAAAAAAACCAAGCCCAAAACAGGTGCATCAAAAGAAAGCCGCAAAGGCGCCCAAAGCGGAAAAGCCAAAGCAGCACAAGCGCCGAAATCGACAGGAGCGTCCCCCACTCAGACCACAGGCAATGCGGCCGCCCAAAACTATCCTGGGAAAGTAATGCGTAAGATTTCCCGTGTGCCCAAACCGCGTGTCGCCTCTAAAGGCTCAGCCACAGTCCGTTTCACCATCTCAGTTGAAGGTGGCCTTGCTGCGGCCACTATTGCAAAAAGCTCTGGCTCTAGCGAGCTTGACCGCGCAGCGCTCAAAGTCGTGGCCCGCGCGGCCCCTTTCCCAAAGCCGCCAGCTGGCGCACAGCGAAGCTTCACCCTCAAAATAAGCGGAAAATAGGAAGAGCCGCACCCTGTAAGCGCGGCTCCTATGAACTTAGACATAACCACTATTGGCAGTCGTTATTCAGCTTGATCAAGCAGTCCTGCCTTGAACAAAAAACCAGCTGCGACTGCGCCAAGAACTGGCGCGACAATAAACAACCAGAGTTGTGAAATGGCATGACCGCCCGCAAAAAGGGCTGGCCCAATCGAGCGCGCAGGATTGACCGACACGCCAGTCACCTTGATGCCAACCAAATGGATCACCACAAGCGTGATACCAATCGCCAGCCCAGCCATCGCTGCAGGCGCACCCTTGCCAGTCGCACCCAGTATCACGACAACAAACAAGAAGGTCGCAACCAATTCAAACAGAAAAGCCGCGGCCATATTGTATTCGCCAAGATACCCAGCGCCCCAGCCATTTTGCCCCAACCCATTAATGGCGACGCTGTAGTCTGCCTTGCCCGTCGCAATCGTCAAAAGCACAAGCGCCGCAGCAATCGCTCCAGAGATTTGTGCGGCAATGTATTGCACAGCCTCTCCCACCTGCATGCGCCCAGCAGCCACAGCACCAAGCGACACCGCTGGATTGATATGACAGCCCGAAACTGGCCCGATCCCATAAGCCATGCCGATCAGTGCAAATCCAAAGGCAAAGGAAATGCCAGCCAATCCGATTCCTGTTGTCCCATCAGCGCCTGCGATGACGGCTGCGCCGCACCCGAACAAAACAAGTGTAAAAGTGCCAATAAACTCTGCTATCATTTTCTTCATGGGTTACATTCCCTCTCGTTAAAACCTGTTGTGTAAAGACACTGCGCCAGAAAGCGCTCACAGGAACGGGGAATTTCAGAGCGGCAAGCCCAAAAGAAAAAAGCCCCAGCGCAGTGCCGGGGCTTTTCTTATCAACTGCTAGGCGAGATTACTCTTCGCTGTCGCCGTCTTTTTTCGCGTCAGGCGCGATTTCTTCGCCTGTTTGCTGATCAACAACCTTCATCGAGAGACGCACTTTGCCGCGATCGTCAAAGCCCAAGAGCTTTACTTTCACGTCTTGGCCTTCCTTCAGAACATCTGAAGGATGGTTCAGGCGACGGCTCTCAATTTGGCTCACGTGTACAAGGCCGTCACGCTTGCCAAAGAAGTTCACAAATGCGCCGAAGTCGACGATTTTCACAACTTTACCGTCGTAAACTTGGCCTTCTTCTGGCTCAGCCACAATCGAGTGAATCATGTCATAGGCTTTCTTGATCGCTTCGCCGTTCGGGCTAGCAATCTTGATGATGCCTTCGTCATTGATATCAACTTTCGCGCCAGACACTTCAACGATCTCACGGATGACTTTGCCGCCCGAGCCGATCACTTCGCGGATTTTATCCGTCGGGATCTGCATGGTCTCGATGCGTGGTGCGTGGATTGAGAAATCCTGTGCGCCATCAATCGACTTGTTCATCTCTTCGAGGATATGGAGACGGCCCGCTTTCGCTTGCTCAAGGGCTTTTTCCATAATCTCTTGCGTGATGCCCGCGACTTTGATGTCCATCTGCAGCGAGGTGATGCCGTCGGCAGTCCCTGCGACTTTGAAGTCCATATCACCGAGGTGATCTTCATCGCCAAGGATGTCTGTCAGAACAGCATAGGAACCATCATCTTCAAGGATCAGACCCATCGCAACACCAGCAACCGCAGACTTGAGCGGGACACCAGCATCCATCATCGACAGTGAGCCACCGCAAACAGACGCCATCGAAGATGAGCCGTTTGATTCTGTGATCTCTGACACAAGGCGGATTGTGTATGGGAAATCAGTCGCAGCAGGCAAAACAGCCTGAAGCGCACGCCAAGCCAGCTTACCATGGCCGATTTCGCGGCGACCGGGAGGGCCCACGCGACCAGCTTCACCAACTGAATAGGGAGGGAAGTTGTAGTGCAGCAGGAAGTTGGATTTGAAGTTGCCGTGCAGTGCGTCGATGAACTGTTCGTCGTCGCCCGTGCCGAGCGTTGTCACAACGAGGCCCTGAGTTTCGCCACGTGTAAACAATGCAGAGCCGTGTGTGCGTGGCAGGAGACCTGTCTCGCAAACAATCGGACGTACCGTATCAAGCGCGCGACCATCGATCCGCTTGCCTGTTTTCACAACGTCGCCACGCAGGATGCCAGCTTCAAGCTTCTTGAGAGCAGAACCGAGGTTCGCATCTGCAAGTTGCTCTTCTGTCAGCGCGCCCATGATGGTTGCTCGTGCCGCAGAAACAGCAGCCGTACGCTCTTGCTTATCGGTCAAAGCAAATGCAGCACGCATCGCTGTTTCGCCTGCCGCTTTCACAGCTTCATATAGCTCTGTGTACTCTGGTGGCTGGAAGTCAAACGGCTCTTTTGCAGCAGATTCGGCCAGCTCAATGATCAGGTCGATCACAGGCTGAATGCTGTCATGTGCAAATTTCACCGCACCAAGCATCTCTGCTTCGGTCAGCTCATACGCTTCTGATTCAACCATCATTACGGCGTCTTTTGTACCTGCAACAACGAGGTCAAGGCGCTGCTCAGGATTCTGACGCAGGTCTTGCATGTCATCAACCGTTGGGTTGAGCACATATTCGCCGTCAACAAAGCCGACACGTGCCGCAGCAACTGGGCCCATGAACGGCGCACCAGAAATGGTCAGAGCTGCAGAAGCAGCGATCATCGCAACCATGTCAGGGTCGTTTACGAGGTCGTGCGACAGCACGGTACACATGACCAGAACTTCGTTTTTGAAGCCAGGAACAAACAGTGGGCGGATCGGACGATCGATCAGGCGTGCTGTCAGTGTTTCTTTTTCGGTCGGGCGCGCTTCGCGCTTAAAGAAGCCGCCAGGCACTTTGCCGGCCGCATAGTATTTCTCTTGGTAGTGAACCGTCAGCGGGAAAAAGTCTTGGCCCGGCTTAGGCTGCTTGGCGAATGTCACGTTGGCCATGACAGATGTTTCACCGAGGGTCGCGATGACAGAGCCATCGGCTTGACGAGCAACCTTGCCCGTTTCAAGTGTAAGCGTTTCTTCGCCCCACTCCATGGTCTTCTTCGTAATGTTAAACATTTTCGTTTCCTGTGTCGGAGCTCTCATGGGCGTATCCCATGTCTCCTGTTTGAATGGCGGCCCCATTGCCGCCGGCCCTTTTCTATCCTGATTGAAGCGCTAGGGCCGTGGCGCAACCTCTCAGATAGGGCGCGGCATACAGGAGTTTTGCAACATTTGAAAGCCTTATAAGGCTATCCGCCGGCCGCCCCTTTCAAGCGTATCAAATTGACCCCGGCGAGTGCCGACAGGATGATACTCCCACCCCAAAGCGCAGCCTGCCCGGGGAACTCCCCGATCACCCACCAGACGAGCACAGGCCCGAGAAGCGCCTCCAGCAACAAAATCAAGCTCACTTCTGCCGCGCCAATATATTGCGGCCCCGTAGTGAGTAGGCCAAAGCCAAGAGGGACAACAACCGCGCCCAGAGCCAACATCAAAACCCAGCTATCAATAGGGACAACAAGGCTTGGCGCGAGCAACCCTGCTGCCAGTGCCGTCAGCAACCCCGACAGGCCCATTGCAGGAACCATACTGATGTTCTTCTGCGCGCGCGCAATACTAAACGTCAGCGCGAGCGATACCGCACCGCCAAAGGCAGCCATGTCTCCAATCAGGTTCCCCTCGCCACCCGCGCTGCCAGCAGCAATTACAAATACCCCTAAGAGGGCCCCTCCAATTCCGACCCAAGTCAACCGGTCTACATGTTCTTTCAACACAACAATCGATATCAGCGCTGCGATCACAGGAGATGTCGCTGAAATAAGCAGGACATTTGCAGCTTGGGTTTTTTCAACAGCATAGAGGAAACAGAACGTACCCAGAGCAAAAATGGCTGCCAAAGCCCACCCACTCCGCCCGACACGCACCACATCTCGCATCGGCCTGCGCTGTAAAAACACGCCCCATACGCCCAGAATAACCAAACCGCTGAGCAGCCCGCGCCAGAAAAGCTTGGTCAGCGTATCCGCATCAATCAAACGCACCAAGAGCACATCAGGAGAGATCACCAACACACCCGCGAGCGTGATCAAAAGACCTTTCGTTGCCAAACTCATGTCGCAGAGCCAAAAAGCTTGGTGATAAAGTCGCGGAACCACGGATCAACAGTTCTGTGTGTCTCCTCCGCAAATGCGTCCTGCTGATGGCGGCTTTGGACACCAACTCGCGCGTCATGTTCGCCAGACCAAGGCGCGGCCTGCCAATCCTTGAACATCTCATCTGTTACCTCTGGGTGAAATTGGAAACCATAGGTCTTTTCCCCATAGCGAAATGCCTGATGGGGAAACGTTTCACTGCGCGCCAAAAGCTCGGCCCCCTCGGGCAGCGTGAACGCATGAAAATGCGCCTGTGGAACGCGCAAACCTGCGGGCATAAAATCCACGTCCAGTGTTTCAAGCTCATAGTAGCCAAATTCGCAGGGCTCCCCCTCCAGCGGGCCCACCTCGCCCCCTAAGCTATGCGCAATCATCTGCGCCCCTTGGCAAAGCCCAAGCACAGGCAAACCAGCGCCGATACAAGCCTCAAGCCATTGCATTTCATCCTGCAAAAACTTCATATCTGGAATATCTGTGATGCAATACTTGCCGCCATAGACAATCGTCCCAGCAATATCATCGTCAAGCATCGGCAGAGTATCACCTGCATAAAGGTGACGATTTAAAACCTCATAGCCTAGCCGCTCCAATTGGTCAGCAGCACGGTCTGTGTGACGACTTTCGCCATGATGAATGAGAACAACTTTTTGCGCCATAGACTGGACCCTTTTTTCAAGTTTTCCAGCCCCTGTGCCCCGGTGCAAGTGGGATCTTTCGATATAACTCTATCGCAGGTGAGACAGTCTCAAACAAGCAAATCCTGCCAAATTCGCAACACAGTGTTTTAAAACCAACTGTGGATTTTCTATGCAATATTGCCGACAATTGTCTTAGTTTGTGTGAGTGAGCTTATGATACCCCGCTTTTTGTTTGTAATCTTATGTTTTGCCCTCTGGGGACTCGCTCCACATCAGGCTGCCCAAGCACAAGAAAAGCCCAAAATTCTCGCAATAGGCGATAGTCTCATGGCTTGGCACCGCATTGACGACAAATCAATCGCTGACTCTATTGCTGCCTCACTGGGCGAGCCCGTTCTCAACCGCGCCATCTCAGGTGCACGCATTATTTACGGCCTACCCCTCACTGGCGCGATGGGTCTGCGCATTTCCAATCAGTTTCGTGACCGCGAACGCTATGACTGGGTCATTATTACAGGTGGAGGTAACGACTTTATGCTTGGCTGTGGCTGTGCTCGCTGCGACAGGCGGATGAACAAAATGCTGACCGCTGACGCAAAGCAAGGGGACATTGTCAGCCTAGTCGCCCGTATCCGCCAAACAGGTGCACGCGTGGTCTATCTCGGCTATCTACGCAGCCCAGATATGGACTCGCCAATTGAGAGCTGCAAAGACGAAGGAGATGCTTTTGAAGCAAGGCTTGCCGAACTTGCCAAGCGCGACAAAGGCGTGTTTTTCCACTCGATTGCAGATCTCGTCCCTTCAGGCGACCGCAGCTTTCACGGACTCGATATGATCCACCCATCGCGCAAAGCCAGCAAGATCATTGGCCAACAAGTCGCGGCGCTCATCAAGCGCGCCGATAGTGGACGCTAACAGAAACGTGACGGGCGCGGCATTGCCAGCGCTCTTAAGCGGACGATAAGCTTAGGGTCTCACGGAGGTTAAAATGCTCAGGATATTTTTACTCGTCACCACTCTTTTCAGTTTTTCCGCCACAGCATGGGCCAGCTCTGGCGTAGACAAGCTCCTAAACGCCGAAAAAGCGCCCGTCGGGGTTGTATTTGAGGTGGTCGAAGGCGACCAGTTCGCACTCGACTGGGCCCTGCCCCACATCCAGGCACAAAGCGAACGTCTCAAGGCCCGCTTCCCTGCAATCAAGATCGCTGTTGTCACGCATGGCAACGAGCAATTTGGCCTCGCCAAATCCCTTGAGAGCCCTAAAGCCGAGAGGATAAAGACCCTCGCAGCCAGCCTGAGCCGATCAGGAACGCCCGTTCATGTATGTGGAGGCCATGCCGATGCCCGCGGTATTCCTCACGACATTTTCCCTGAATACATTGAGGTCGCACCATCGGGCCCAGCCCAGATCACAGCCTATCGCAATGAGGGCTATGCCTTGGTCATTCTTCAGAAGCCATAACTCCAAAACAAAACCGCGCCCCAAAAGGAGCGCGGCTTAAAAGTTCTAACTTGGCTCAAGTCTTAGCGACGGATGCCGAGTTTCTTGATGAGGTCCTGATAACGGCCTTCATCTTTGCCACGCAGAAAGTCGAGCAGCTTGCGGCGCTGTGCAACCATCTTCAAAAGACCACGGCGGCCGTGGTTGTCTTTTTTGTGGGTCTTGAAATGCTCTGTAAGTGTCGTGATCCGCGACGTCAGGATAGCAACCTGAACTTCGGGTGAGCCTGTATCGCCTTCTTTGGTGGCGAACTCTTTCATGACGCGTGCTTTTTCTTCAACAGTAATCGACATCGGGATCTCCTTTAGAGTTAAGGGTTCGGGCACGAGCCGGGATGTCGTCCAGCAAGGTCCATAGGATTCGCACAACCACGAAACGGAGGTGCAAGAGCGCCGTATAGGCAGATTCTATTGCGATGAAAAGCTTTTTCTAGGTTAGGCCGCAGTCGCGGTTTCGCCAATCCCGAAGAATAGAGCGGCATCACTTTGTGTCATAATCATCAAGTCATTAATGCTCATTGATAGCGCCGAGTGTACGGCCGCAATCATCTCACCATTCATCAAGATGTGGCTCACATCAGGGTCGAGACCGTCACGAGCAATAGTAATTTCAGGCTCGCTCGCATTAGCTTGGTCATCGAACACAATGATCAGCCTGTCCTCCATTGGATCAAAATCATACACCTGGGCTTCTTCGCCCGGCATGATCCAATCCCCTATGATGACATTATCTGCGCCCATGCCTGTTGTTACTATGTCTTCACTGCCAGCGACAAGATTATCTTCGCCGCCGCCGCCGTTCAAAAAGTCTTGCTCAGCAACCCCATCTTCGCGGCCATCCAGCAAGTCATCGCCCCACCCGCCAAAAAGCGTGTCTTCGCCTGCGCCGCCAACAAGTGTGTCGTCATCCAGCCCCCCATGAAGCGCATCGTCGCCATCCTCCCCTAAAAGCAGGTCATCATCAGCGCTGCCGTGAAGCATATCCTCGCCATGGCCGCCAACAAGTGTGTCATGACCGTTGTGCCCATAGAGCGCATCAGCGTCTTCTGCCCCCAAGAGTAGATCGGCTCCATCCTCACCATGCAGCGTATCTTGACCTGCGCCGCCCTGGAGCTCATCGTCGCCAGACCCGCCGTAGAGCGCGTCGTGCCCAGACCCGCCATCAATGGTATCCGCACCGTCATATCCGTTGATTTGGTCCGCGCCATCGCTGCCTGAAATCACTTCATCAGTCAGCGTTCCCGACGTTATAAACCCGCTGATGTTCGTATCCTGTGGCGCATCTGGCAGCACGGCATCTTCGCTATCTTCGCCGCCGTCGACGCTTATAAAGACGGTCGCGCCCACCAGCGCCATGCCCATCAATCCAGCAAGAAACAACATGACCGAACTCCAAACGTTGACGGGCACATAAGGCCAGAGCTCTCTGCGCGCGTCAAAGCTATTCTATTCAGTTAGTTAACGGGTTCTTTGCATTTCTTCGACAAGTTGAGCAGCCCATTCCCCGATCACGGGGATAAACTCAATCTGCGAAGCCCACCATACAAGAGTCGAAACCAAAAGTGTTGCTCCGATCACAGATCCAAGCCCAAAGGCCAAGCCCCGCATGAATTGAAATGAGAGCAACCGCCATGTCGAACTGTGAACCGTCACAAAGCGATGTGTGTTGAGCCGCTCCAGCTCCTGCGTAAGGCGGTCAATCGAGTGCTTCATCTCGGCTTCAGACTGTTCACTCATAGGACCCCCTTAAAACCAAAGCTCAGGCTGCTGTGTATAGGCAATATAGAGTGGATGCTTCGGGTGGCCAGCCTTTGTCAGCCCAAGGTGAAAGACGGGCAGTTCCATGTCTCGCAAAAGCGCCTCCATCGCCACACCTCGCTGTAAATGCTCCCCATGCGCCCCCCATGCCGCGATGATTTGATCGCCCCAGTCACAACTCTGTGCAATCATCGCATCATTTTCTGCGCCGATAGGCTCTGCCGCAGCACGCATTTTCTTGGGATCTGTATCGCGCCAAGCAAAGATATTAGTCACCCTAAATCCGCCAAATCCGAGCGTACGTGCACGCCGCTCGCAGCGCTCAACTGTCGGATCGTTCTGCACTTCAGTCGCCGTCGAAGGGTTGAGCATGATAAAGAGCGCCTTGCGCCCTGCAGGCTCCCAAACGCGCGTGAGAAGATATCGATAGCGTTCGCAGTCAGAGTAGACAGCCGTAGAAGGCGCATCGCCTTTGGTGTGCGTCCGCGTAATCATGCGCGCCAGTCAAAGAAGCCTTTGCCAGCTTGCTCAAGCAGCTTCGCTGCCATCTCACGGCCGAGTTCAGGACCATCTTCCAGTGGTGCGCTTTGATCATCGTTGATCGCCTCGCTTCCGTCAGGGCGCAGAACTTCACCACGCAAGCGCAACGTATTGCCATCAAGCTCCGCCAGACCAGCCAAAGGCGTCTCACAAGACCCATCAAGCGCCGCCAAAAAGGCGCGCTCCGCCGCAAGACGCTGACCTGTTTCTTCGTGATGAATCGCCGCCAGCATATCTGCCACGCGGCTGTCGTCGCCGCGCCGCTCAATTCCGATCGCGCCTTGCGCAACCGCAGGCAACATATCAGTCACCTCCACAGGTGTTGCAGGCACTTGTCCAATCATACCAAGCCGTGTGAGTCCTGCCATCGCCAGAAATGTCGCGTCGGCAACACCCTCTTCCAGCTTCTTCAGCCGCGTTTGTACATTTCCACGAAATTCAGAAAGCATCAGGTCAGGCCGCTTCACGGCAAGTTGCGCACGACGCCGCAAAGAAGAGCTGCCCATCACGGCGCCTTCAGGCACGTCGGCGAGCGACTTGTATTTTAGACACACGAACGCATCGCGCACATCTTCCCGTGGCAGATAGGTCTCAAGCAACAAACCTCTTGGCTGAAGCGTCGGCATATCCTTCATAGAGTGCACAGCAATATCAATACTGCCGTCCAAAAGCTGCTCTTCAATCTCTTTCGTAAACAGCCCCTTTCCCCCAAGCTCCTTCAAAGGCTTATCCTTGGCAATCAGCGCGGCATCGTCACCTGTCGTCTTGATCACGACAATTTCGAAGGCCTCATGCGGCAGGTCAAAGGCCTCAGCCAAGCGCACGCGCGTCTCGTAAGCTTGCGCCAAAGCGAGCGGAGAGCCGCGCGTGCCGATTTTGAGGGGTGCGGCGGGGGTGGGAAGTTGTTTTACCATACCCCCTGTTAGACGCGGCGCTTTGTCCTTTCAAGCGGCTCTTGCTTGACATCGCGCCGCAGCCAAGGGACGAGAGACGAACCGAAGAGGAGAGTATCATGGCACAGCAAAAGAAAATCCTGCGCGCATTGGCGGGCGAAACGCTTGAAACACCGCCGATCTGGATGATGCGCCAAGCAGGTCGCTACCTGCCAGAATACCGTGCAACGCGGGCAGAGGCTGGCGATTTCCTCTCGCTTTGCTACAATTCTGAATTGGCTTGTGAAGTCACGCTGCAACCAATCCGCCGCTATGGCTTTGATGCGTCGATTCTCTTCGCCGATATCTTGCTCGTGCCTCAGGCGCTTGGCGCTGACCTCTGGTTTGTCACAGGCGAGGGCCCTCGCCTCTCCACGATCACAGACAAAGCAGGCTTTGACGCGTTGAAGCCCGCTGATGCGATCCATGAACACCTCGCTCCAATTTATGAAACCGTTCGCATGCTCAGCCGCGAACTGCCCAAGGAAACAACGCTGATCGGCTTTGCGGGAGCGCCATGGACTGTCGCAACGTATATGATCGCAGGGCGTGGCACCCCTGACCAAGGGCCAGCGCATGCCCTGAAAGACGGGAACCGCGAAGTTTTTGAAGCGCTCCTGAAGCGGATAACTGACGCGACAATCCTCTACCTCTCTGAGCAGATCAAAGCAGGCGCGGAAGTCGTGAAAATATTTGACAGCTGGGCAGGCTCTCTCAAAGGAGACGACTTTATCAACTACGCGGTAAAGCCCGCCGCGCAGATCACTGCTGCGCTGAAAGCTCTGCACCCAGACACCCCCATCATCGCCTTCCCCCGTGGTGCAGGCGAGCGCTATATCGGCCTACATGAGGCCATCGGCGCAGACTGTATCGCGCTCGACGATGGCGTAACAGCTGAGTGGGCCGCCGCCAACGTCCAGACAGGCGGCTGCGTGCAGGGCAACCTCAAGTCGTCCCACATGGTTACAGGCGGCGATGACCTCGTCCGTGAGACCCGCAAGATCGTTGATGCCTTCAAAAATGGCCCACATATCTTCAACCTCGGTCACGGTATCACGCCTGATGCCGACCCCGAAAATGTGCAGCTGATGATTGATACTGTGCGCGGCCTTTAAGCCAAGCCTCAAAAGAAAAAGGGCCAGCTCTATGCTGGCCCTTCTCGTTTATTTCACTTCGCCAGTCGGCCTTGGCGTAGCGGCAGTCTCGGCAGGCAGGATTGGATAGACCACCTCAGGCATCTCGCCCGTTAGACTGCCTAGGAAGGCGACGATCTTATCGGCCTCATCCTCTGTCAAATCCTCGCCCAGCTGGCTCTCACCCATCACCTGCACGGCGACTTTCAAGTCCCATACAATGCCAGAGTGAAAGTAAGGCGCAGTCTGGTCGATGTTGCGCAGCGGCGAGGCACGAAAGACATATTCATCATCAGCTGTTGCTGTGACAGCAAAGCGGCCCTTATCTCCTTCAGGCAAAATATCCGCCCCCGGCTTTTCGATCAGGCCGAAGGGATAATAGCCATTGCCCCCAAGGTTGACCCCGCTATGGCAGGAGGCGCAGCCCTTGTCGATGAACAGACTAAGGCCTGCCGTTTCCATCTCACTCAAAGCCGCGTCATCTCCATTGAGCCAGGCGTCAAAGGGCGCAGGCGTGATCAGCGTCGCCTCATAAGCCTCGATCGCCTTGGCGAAGTTGTCAAAGCTCACAGGCTCCGCCTCTTCTGGGAAAGACGCAGTAAACCACTCCACGTATTGCGGCATAGAGTTGAGCGTCGCGACCACGTTGCTAGGTGTATTGGCCATCTCGACTCCCGCCTGCACCGGCCCCTTGGCCTGCTCGGCTAGGTCTGGCGCGCGCCCGTCCCAGAACTGGGCTTCGTTGAAGACAGAGTTCAGCACGGTGGGCGAGTTACGCGGGCCTTTCTGCCAACCGTGGCCAATAGATGTTGGCATATTGTCGTCCCCGCCCGTGGCGAGGTTGTGGCAAGAGTTGCAGGAAAAAACACCAGACGCTGACATGCGCGGATCAAAAAAAAGCGCTTTCCCAAGATCAATCTTCTCGGGCGTGACAGGGTTCGCATTCAACGCAGGGATCGTGGAAGGCAGCGGCGCAAAAAGCTCCAGCGCCTCATTTCGCAGATCATTGGCAAAGGCTGCGCTTCCAGAAGCGAGCGCCAAGGCGGTGGTAGATGTCAAAAAGAAATGTCTCATGCTTATTCAGGCCTCCACAAGGTAAAAGCAGGATCAAGTTCGAGCGCGTTTCTTCAAGACATAAGATATTCGATTCGTCGCATATTAGAATTGATCGAAGTCAAACCCACTTCGCCATAGGCGGCAAACTCATCAAAACAGCATTGGCGTCATGACCTGTTTCAAGACCAAATTTCGTGCCTCGATCATAAACAAGATTGTATTCCGCATAGAGCCCGCGGTGTACCAGCTGCTTATCTTTCTCGACCTCACCCCAAGGCTGCGCCATACGCTTTTCGGTCAGCGGCACAAAGGCGGGCAGGAAGGCTCGGCCAATATCTTGAATGAAGCCGAAATCTGCCTCCCAATCACCCGTGTTATGATCATCGAGAAAAATACCACCCACGCCCCGTGCGCGGTTGCGGTGCGGGATGTAAAAATACTCGTCCGCCCAATCCTTAAGTCTTTGATAGTGCTCAGTGCCATGCTTATCGCAATGTTCTTTTTGCACAGAATGAAAATGCGCAGTGTCTTCAGCATATTCAATGCAGGGGTTCAGATCAGATCCGCCGCCAAACCACCAGCCATGCGGTGTCCAGAACATCCGCGTATTCATATGGACGGCAGGGCTATGCGGGTTCTGCATATGCGCCACAAGACTGATCCCCGCAGCCCAGAAACGCGGATCTTCCGCCATACCTTCAAGACCCTTGCGCGCGGCCATCGCCGCCTGAGCACGGATGCCGAGCGTGCCATAGACTGTTGAAATATTTACACCAACCTTCTCAAACACGCGGCCTCCGCGCATCACACTCATCAAGCCACCGCCCGCATCAGAGCCATCGTCAGACTGGCGCGTGGTTTCAGTAATTTCAAAGCGACCCGCAGGCTCATCACCGCCAAATGCGTCTTCCAGCCCTTCAAAAGCCGTCACAATCTCGTTGCGCAACTCACGGAACCACGCGCTTGCGCGGGTTTTCTCGTTTAGCATATCACTCATGTTGTTCTCCTCCGTGGCCTTTAGGCAGATCAGTGCGCAGGCGCGGTCACAGGATCAAGCAGCGTACGACCGCCATCAACAGTCAGCACTTGCCCCGTCATAAAACTCGCCCCGTCGGAGGCCAAAAACTGTACAGCTTCCGCCAGTTCGGTTGGGCTCGCAATCCGTCCCATCGGCGTACCGCTCTCAATGACCGAGCGAAAATCAGGATTGTCCTTCAAATGCTCCTGCAGACTCGCGCTCATCACAGACCCCATCGCAACGGCGTTCACTCTGATACGATCGGGCGCAAGCGCCACAGCCAGAGAGCGTGTCATCTGCTCCAATGCCGCATTTGAGATCGAAAGCGCCATAAGCTGCGGATGCGCTCGCCGCGCCAGAATAGACGAAAGGTTGATGATTGAACCTGCAGGTCTATCACTGTCATCATCATGTGCTTGCTTAATCATCCGCTTGGCAATGAGCTGACTGAGGCGCAACGACGCCATCAAGTTCTGTTCCAGTGCCATTTGCACAGCATCATCATCAGGGTTCAGGGGATCAGAAGAAACAACCTGCCTCGATGCATTGACCAAAATATCCACGCGGTCAAAGGCGTCAATCGTGGCTGAAAGCAAGTTGGCCAGCGTCAGCTTCTCACGCAAATCGCCTGCAAACGCACGGATCGGGCTGCCTTCTTCTTGAACACCGACTTCCTTTGTCAGCGCTTCGTCGTCCATATCGGCAAACATGACGTTTGCCCCCTTGTCGACAAAATGCCGCGCAATCGCGAGGCCAACACCATTCGCGGCCCCCGTAACAATCGCCGTTTTTCCACTGATCGAAAGCGACATCTCTCGCTCCTTCGTTCGAATCTTCTCTAAAACTGGAGAAACTGTTAGCGCAAAAACCTAGCGCTTACGAGACGGCTTGGCCGCATGCAAAATCTTGAAGCGACTGTTGCCGCCCTCAAGCTCTTCAACAAAGCCAAAACGCGCACGTAGGGATTCCTCATAAGGCAGGTGACGGTTGGCCACCATATAGAGGTGCCCGACCCCTTTCAAAGCAGCTGCCGCTGAAGCAATAAAGGCCTGCCCCAACTCAGGCACACCCTTACGTCCCGTATGAAACGGCGGGTTCATCACAACGCTATCCAGCGAGGCACGTGGCTGCCAACGAGTTGCATCCGCCCAGTGAAACTGAACACGTGAATCTGGAGTGTTTACCCTCGCACATTCAAGTGCTGCATGGCTTGATTCAACCATATGCAAAGTCTCAACAGTCTCTCGCGTCAAAATTGCGCGTGAAAGATAGCCCCAACCTGCGCCAAGATCGGCGACTTCCTTACCAAGCTTTTCGGGCAAGACAGCCTCCAAAAGCCGTGATCCCTCATCCACCTTTTCAGCAGAAAAAACGCCCGGAACAGTGAAGAAACCGTCCGTATTTTGGCCGCCAACACCAGCCTCAAGCCAGTCTTGTGCTGCATCCTGCTTAAGATCACAGCTAAAAATCTTACCATGCGCCTTGCTATAGGCCGCGCTGCAGGTGCTCCGCTTGCGCAATTCTTTGAAGTGGCTGTCAACGCCATCGGTCTTCACACCATCAACAATAAAGGTACCGCCTGTCATCTTGGCAGCGCGGGCAAACAACACGCGTCCCTCAAGTCGCCCACGCGGCACAAATACGACCACGCCAGCGGCAACATCGGGAAGCTCAGTCGCAAGAGCATAGCCTTGCGCCTCATAGGCACTGGCGGCCACCACGTCATCGCAAACAATCAAAAGACGTTCTTGCGGTAAACCCTCAAGATTCTGGCCAGCAGCGCCCAAAACAACAATATCGCCTTCGGGTGGCAAGCTCACATGCCCCGCCTCAAGCGCGAGTGACAAACGTGTATCCATCATCAGAATAATCCCTTCAGGGCGAGGCCGCGCCTCACTCCTTTTCCATCGTGCATTGCAGCGGGTGCTGGTGCTGGCGCGCAAGGTCCATAACCTGTGTCACCTTCGTTTCGGCGATCTCATGCGAGAAAACACCGACAACAGCAAGCCCTCGCTTATGAACAGTCAGCATAATCTCGAATGCCTGAGCATGATCCATACCAAAAAAACGCTCCAGAACATGCACAACAAATTCCATTGGCGTATAGTCGTCATTCAGCAGCATCACCTTATAAAGAGGTGGCCGCTTGGTCTTGGGCTTTACTTTGGTGATAACAGAGGTATCCCCCCCATCGTCGTCCTCGTCGCCCATTCTAATGATCGCAAGTTCTTGCATCATGCCTGACATTTTGCTCCGCAGTCACCGCTCTATATAACGCCTCAAGGGGTGGTGAAAAGAGGTTGCCAAAAACTCTCTGCATACCAAAGTGCCAAAGCTGCTCGGCCAAGTCACCCGATGATCTCAAACTTCATGACATCGACAAGCCCACGGTCCGTGATCTTCAGCGCCGGAATCACAGGGAGCGCCAAAAACGCCAGCTGCAAGAAGGGCTCGCGTAAGCTCACATCCAGACTCGCAGCCGCCGCCCGCAGCGGCACAAGCTTTTCATGAACGTCCTCATAGCTCTCGAGGCTCATCAGCCCCCCCAAAGGCAGGGGAAGCTCAGCAAGGACACGCCCAGCTTCAACAACAACAAACCCGCCCTCAATCTCTCCCAATCGGTTCGCGGCAAGCGCCATATCGTCATAGTCCACACCCACAACAGCAATGTTGTGATGGTCATGGCACACAGTCGAAGCTATCGCCCCGCGCTTGAGGCCAAATCCACGCACAAAGCCAGTGGCAATGTTGCCATTTTTCCCATGCCGCTCGATGACACCTATCTTGACCAAATCACGCGCCACATCGGGCCGTTTATCACCGTCAACAATCGGAATGTCCTCATGCAAATGCTCAGTGATAATCTTGCCCTCGATAATCCCGATCACACTTGTACTCTCGCGGTTACCCGCGGTGCGAAACGCCTCGCCCGTGACTTTAGGCGCCTTCACAGAATTGCGCCCAACAGGTTCGATCACCTCGCGCATTGCAAAGGCCTGATCTGTCAACAGGACACCACCTGCCCAGACGGCCTGCACATCACAAGCCTCAAGGCTCTTAACAGCAACAATATCCGCACGCTTACCAGGCGCTATCTGTCCCCGGTCCTTCAGCCCGAAAGCCTCCGCCGCCGACAAGCTCGCCGCCCGATAGACCGCCCGTGCCGAACAACCACGCTCAATCAAGCGCCTGATCATATAGTCCAGATGCCCTTCTTCTGCGATATCAAGCGGGTTCCGATCATCCGTACAAAGGCACATATAGGGGGAGGTAAAATCGTCGAGCAATTCCGCCAGCGCCTCCAAGTCTTTGCTGACAGAGCCTTCTCGAATGAGCACCCGCAGCCCTTTCTGTAGCTTCTCACGGGCTTCTTCTGCGCTCGTCGCCTCATGCTCCGTACGCACACCCGCGCTCACATAAGCGTTCAGGTCGAGGCCCGAAAGCAAGGGCGCGTGCCCATCAATATGCTGACCCTCAAAGAGCTTGAGCTTTGCCATAATCCCCGCGTCACGATGAACCACTCCGGGGTAATTCATAACCTCGGCCAGCCCGCTCACCTGTGGGTGGCTCTTCAGCGGAGCAAGATCCTCCGCCTCAATCCGCGCCCCAGCAGTTTCCATTTCTGTTGATGGCACACAAGAACTGAGGTTCACCCGCAAATCCATCAAGAGCCGCTCAGAGGCGTCCAAGAAATATTGGAGGCCCGCGATCCCAATCACATTGGCGATCTCATGCGGATCACAGATCGCAGTCGTGACACCACGAGGCCCAACACAACGATCGAATTCAAACGGTGTCACAAGAGAGCTTTCCACATGCAGATGCGTATCGACGAACCCAGGAACAAGCGTAAGCCCACTCACATCAACGATTTCATGGGCCTCATAGTCCGCGCCAATCCCTGCAATGATCCCCTGAAAGATTGCCACATCGCCGGCAATCCACGCGCCCGTCACCACATCAAAAACTTCGCCACCGCGCAGCAAAGTATCAGCGGGGGCCTCGCCCCGCGCCACAGCAATCAACTCTTCAAGTTCTGGACGCTCCTGCCGCATCTCGTGCCTCTCCGAGCCAGCTAAGGCCCTCAATTGTCTTACCGCGCGGATGATATTCGCAGCCTACCCATCCCGCATAACCCGACGCATCAAGCGCTGCAAATAACGCCCCGAACCCTTCCGGCTCATGCCGCCCTGGCACACCCGCAATCTGAACGTGAGCCATGTGTGGCAATACATCAGATAAAGCGCTCAGAGCATCACCATGTGTCCGCTCGTGATGATAAATATCCCACTGAAGGGCGACATTTTCATGATCAATTTTGTGCAAAAGCTCCACCGCCTGATCAGTGCGATTCAGGAAATACCCAGGCATATCAAACGTATTAATCGGCTCGATCAGAACAGTGCAATCCTGTCGCGCGAGCTTGTCCGCTGCGCGGCGGACGTTCCCGATATAGCAAGCCTCTGCTTCGCGTCCTTCGGCAATTCCTGCCATGCAATGCACACGATCCGCACGCAGAATGCGCCCGTAGCGCGCAGCCATATCAAGACCTTCCGCAAACTCGGCTTCGCGTCCGCTTACAGCGGCCAGCCCACGCTCGCATCCACCCCAATCTCCCGGCGGCAAATTAAAAACAGATAGTCCCAGCGCATTTTCCTCAAGAGCCCACGCAAGGCTCTCAGGTACATACCCATAAGGAAACATGAATTCGACCGCCCCAAAGCCCGCATTTCGCGCAGCCTCAAAGCGAGCATCAAATGCAAGCTCGGTAAACATCATAGAAATATTAGCCGAAAACCGTGGCATCTCTCAAACATCCTTCTGCGCTGCACCGGCAACATAGGTTTGCGCAACGGCGCGATCATCGCCCATGATCATCAGAAGGAAAAGCTCTTCTGCAAGTGTCTCGATGCGATCCGCGCGCAAAGTCATCTCAGGGGTTGCCCGCGCGTCGAGTACAACCATATCTGCAACGCTCCCTGCCTTTAGCGTGCCAATTTCCTGCACCAGCCCAAGCGCTTCGGCATTGCCGCGCGTGATCCAGTCAAACGCTTGATAGGGATGCATCTGCTGCCCACGAAGCTGCAAAACTTTATAGCCCTCATTCAGCGTCTGAAGCATCGAGTAAGACGTTCCCCCGCCTATATCTGTAGCGATTGCACCCTGAATACCACGCGCACGAAGCCCCGCATCATCATAGAGGCCAGAGCCGAGAAAGAGATTTGATGTTGGACAAAACACAGGCTTCGCACCCGTCCCTGCAATCACATCGATCTCGCGAGGCTCAAGATGGATCGCATGGCCTAGCAACGCCCGCGCGCCCAAAAGCCCATAACGCTCATAGATACCCACGTAATCGGGCGCATCGGGGTAAAGTTCGCGCGCCCGTTCAATCTCCGTCAGGTTTTCGCTGACATGGGTCTGCATGTAGCACTCAGGGTGTAAGGCGCACAAAGCCCCCGCTGCCTCAAGCTGCTCAGGGGTGGATGTCAGAGCAAATCGAGGCGTAATCGCATAAGACAGCCGTCCCTTACCGTGCCATCGTTCGATCAAGGCAAGGCTCTCGTCATAGCCTGTCTGCGCTGTGTCGAGCAAAGCCTCAGGCGCATGACAGTCCATCATTACCTTACCGCCGATCATGCGCATGCCGCGCCGTTCGGCTTCCGCAAACATCGCCTCAGCACTTGTGGCATGAACCGAACCATAGGCTACGCCTGTGGTCGTCCCGTTTCTCAAGAGCCCGTCATAAAATCCTGTCGCCATTGCCTCGCAATGCGCCATCTCCGCAAAACGCTGTTCTTCCACAAACGTATATTTGTTGAGCCAATCAAGCAGATCTTTGCCCCAGCTCGCAAGAACCTGCACCTGCGGGAAATGGAGATGCATATCAATGAAGCCTGGCAAAATCAGATGCGGTCGGTGGTCCACAACATGCGCGCCATAGACGCTTTTGCGCACATCATCCGCGTCTCCCATAGCCACAATGCGTCCGTCTCTGACGTGCACAGCCCCCGCCTCGTGATAAGTAAACGCCGCCTCATCATGCGCGCCTTCAGGCCGACGATGAAAGCTCAGCACGCGGCCAAGGAATAGCGTTTCACTCATCTGCCAGCTCCTTTGAGTGCGCTTTTGTCAAAGCCATCAAAACCTCCGCCACGACAAACGCAGCAATCACTTCAGGCCGCCTGTCTCCTTTGTGCGCTGCCGCCATCGGACACATCAATGCCCCTGTGCCTCCCACTGCCCAGCTTTCAAATTTTGCACGCTTGGTCTTGGAGCCTATCATTCCAACATATGCCGCATCGGTGCGCGCCAGTGCTTCTTGTGTGAGCAAAAAGTCGAGACTGTGCTCATGCGTGGCCACAATATAGGCCGCACCCGCACTCGCCTTACGCAGCTCGGCCTCTGGCAGCGGCGTGCAAATTTTCTCTGTCCCGTTCGGCGCGCGGGCCAACTCCTCTGCTCGGCTGTCGATAAGCTTTGCACGCACGGGAAGCGGCGCGAAAGCATAAGCAAGGGCGCGGCCAACATGCCCCGCACCAAGGATCAACACCTCGGGCAAGCCCATCAGCCGCTTTGCGTCTTCAGCAATGAGCTCAGCCTTGCCCTTATCGTCTAGCTCCTTGAGCATAAGGCGCACGCGCCCCCCACAACATTGGCCGATCTCAGGGCCAAGCGGTACGTTCATTTCACGAAAGCGCTCACCAGAGCGAGCCAGCATCCGAGCTTCATCCATCGCCATATATTCAAGCTGACCGCCCCCAACAGTGCCCCAGATCTGAGTGCCACGCACAAGCATGAACGCACCTGGCTCACGCGGCGACGACCCCCGCACCTCGGCAATACGCACTTCGACAACAGCGCCTTCGACCTCAAGAAATGTCGCCAACCCACTCATCGCTTGAGCCGCTCTATCGCCATCAACACTCGCTCTGGAGTGGCGGGGGCATCAAGCCTCGGGCATGCTTTGTAATCAGCCACAGAGGCTACCGCATGACCAATCGCCTCGAACACCGAGATTCCAAGCATAAATGGCGGCTCACCCACCGCCTTGCTCCGCTTGATCGTACGCTTGGGATTCTCGCTCCATTCTGCCAGCCGCACATCAAAATGCCGTGGTTTGTCAGAAGCCAGAGGTATCTTGTAGGTGCTCGGCGCATGAGTTCTGAGCTGACCTTTGTCATCCCACCACAGCTCTTCAGTGGTCAGCCAGCCCATCCCTTGAATGAATGCGCCCTCCACTTGCCCACGGTCAATCGCAGGGTTGAGCGAGCGGCCCACATCATGCAGAACATCGGCGCGCGTGACACGGTATTCGCCCGTCAGCGTGTCGATTTCAACTTCCGAACAAGACGCGCCATAAGCGAAGTAAAAAAACGGCTGGCCCTTGCCAGAGGCCCTGTCCCAGTGAATCTCTGGCGTCTTGTAAAACCCCGCCGCAGATAGCTGCACACGGTCCATGTAAGCGCCAGCGATAAACTCGCGAAAGCTCATGTCCTTGTCGCCAAAGTGAACGTGCCCGCCGTCAAACCGCAGCTCGCCTACGCCCCATTTCTCACGGGCATAGTCTGCCAGCCGTGCCTTGATTTGCTCACAGGCATCCAGCGCCGCCATACCGTTGAGGTCTGTGCCTGAAGACGCCGCCGTAGCGCTGGTGTTTGGGACCTTCTCTGTCGTGGTCTTGGTGATCTTCACAGCGTCAAGCGATACACCAAAAGCCTCCGCCACGATCTGCGCAATCTTGGTGTTCAGCCCTTGGCCCATCTCCGTACCGCCATGGTTAATCATGAGCGAGCCGTCCTTATAGACATGTAGCAAGGCGCCCGCCTGATTGTACCAAGTTGCTGTAAAGCTGATGCCAAACTTGACAGGCGTCAAAGCAATTCCACGCCGCAAAATCCCGCCTTTGGCATTAAACGCGAGGATCTCTTCACGCCGCTTACGATATTCTGATGTTTCTTCAAGTTCGCCAATGAGCCGCTCAAGAATGTTGTCTTCCACTTTCTGATGATACGGCGTCACATCCCGCTCACCCACCCCATAGAAGTTAGCCTTGCGGATATCGAGCGTGTCCTTACCCAGCACATACGCAATCTCTTCAATCATGCGCTCCGCCACAATCACACCCTGAGGTCCGCCAAACCCTCTAAAGGCCGTGTTAGAAACTGTATTCGTTTTCATGGGCCGCGATTTAAGCCGCACATGCGGATAGAAATAGGCGTTGTCCGCATGGAAAAGAGCACGGTCTGTCACAGGTCCTGAAAGGTCCGCCGCAAAGCCACAGCGCGCCGCCCACTGGCCCTCTACAGCCTCGATGCGCCCGTCTTCATCAAAGCCTACAGCATAATCGGCCACAAAATCGTGTCTCTTCCCTGTCGAGCTCATATCCTGATCCCGATCAGGGCGGATTTTTACGGGGCGGTTCCACTTTTTTGCCGCCATAGCCGCAACGGCGGCAAAGAGGTTCATCTGGCTTTCCTTGCCACCAAACCCCCCGCCCATACGCCGCACATTGACGACAACAGAGTTGGCGGAAACGCCCAGAACCTGCGCTACAATCATCTGCGCTTCAGTCGGGTGCTGCGTCGAAGCATAGATAACCACATCATCGTCTTCACCCGGCATCGCAAATGAGATGTGACCCTCCAGATACATGTGGTCCTGCCCGCCAATCGCCATCTGCCCTGTGATACGATTGGCCGCTTTGGCAAAGCCTTCGCCTACATCGCCACGCTCAAGCGTCAATGGCGCTGTCACATCAGGATAGCCCGCTTCAATCGCTTCCATGGGCCCAAGAACATGCGGCAGCACATCAATATCCACTTTCGCCCGCTCTGCCGCCCGCCGCGCAATATCGCGGCTCTCGGCGATCACGGCAAACAAGGGCTGACCATAAAATTCGACAGTCTTTTCGGGAAAAACAGGCTCATCTCCTGCATGCACTGCAGAGACATCATTCACCCCAGGAACATCCTCGGCAGTCAGAACTCCGATCACGCCCTTCACAGCCAGAACAGCTCGCAAATCCATCGCCTTGATCGCCCCATGCGCAACCTGTGAGCAGCCAAGATAAGCATGCAACGTGCCAACAGGCTCTGGGATGTCGTCGGTATATTCCGCTCGCCCCATCACTTGTTTTATCGCGCTGTCGTGTTTGGCATCGGTGCCAGTATGTCCGAACTCAGCCACTCACATACCCTCCAGCTTAGCGACTTCGCCCGCGCCCTGCTCCGCCCAAAAGCGCCGCAAAAAGTTTCCTGCCACAAGGCTTCGGTATTCGGCCGTGGCGCGCCAGTCACTCAATGGCTGAAAATCATCCCCAACAGCCCTCGCGGCCGCTTCAAAACTCTCCACTGCAAACGGCTTCCCAACAAGTGCCGCCTCTGCCGCCTCCGCCCGCTTAGGTGTCGCTGCCATGCCGCCAAAAGCAATCCGCGCTTGCGCAATCCTGCCTTCATGCACGGCCACAGCTATCCCGACAGCAACAGCCGTAATATCTTCATCCCGCCGTTTGGAAACTTTGTATGCAGCATGATGCACGCCAGCTTGCCCAAGCGGTAGCTCTACAGCCTCAACGAACTCACCCACGCGCAAATCCTGCTTTCCATAAGCGATGAAATATTCTTCCAGCGGTAACTTCCGACGGCCTATCGCGCTTCGCAAATGAAGCTTTGCCCCAAGTGCAATAAACACAGGCGGCACATCTCCAATCGGCGATCCATTGGCAATGTTTCCTCCTATCGTTCCCATATTGCGCACTTGCCAGCCTGCAATCCGCCGCCAATAGTTCGCCAAATGCGGGAAGGCCGCCATCAGAGCCTCTTCTGCTTCGCTATAGCTCACACCAGCACCAAGTTTCAGGACAGAGCCTGAACGTTTGATCTGACGCAACTCTGGCAAATGTCCTATGAATACAGCTGGCGAAATAGGGCGCAAAAGCTTCGTCACCCACAGCCCGACATCCGTCGCCCCCGCAACAATCGTCGCATCTGGATGCTCTGCTAAAACCTCAGTCAAATCAGCAAGGTTCGCGGGCAAAATCGCACGGTCGCCAGCCTTGCAAATATCCACGCGCCGACCGTCGCTCAAAGCCTCCAACCAAGAAGCAACATCAGCCCGCTCGACTGCCAGCGGATCTGCAGAAGGGTCACCCAAAGCCGCGGCCGCGCGCGCCGCCTTAAAAATCGGCTCATAACCCGTGCACCTGCACAAATTGCCCTGCAGCGCAGTCTCAATTTGCGCATCACTCGGCTCAGGCGTTTCCATCCAGAGCGCATAAAGCGACATCACAATCCCAGGTGTGCAAAAGCCACACTGACTTCCATGAGCATCGACCATCGCCTGCTGAACAGGGTGCAAACCACCGCCTGCGCCACGCAAATGCTCGATTGTAACCACATGACAGCCATCGAGACTTGCCAAAAAACGAATACAGGCATTCACCGTCTCATAGCGCAAGCCCACGCCCGTAAGCCGCCCCACAAGCACGGTACAAGCACCGCAATCGCCCTCGGCGCAGCCCTCTTTCGTACCAGTCAACCGCTTCGTAATTCTCAAAAAATCAAGCAAAGTATCCTGCGCGCCAACTGCGTCAAGCCGCACATCCTCACCATTCAACAAAAATCTGATCTCGTGTCGCGGCAGCGCCATAGCATGACCTTTCCTAAGACTTCTTGCGCCGAGTTTACGTCCGTTTAACTTTCAACGAAAGAAGCGCTCATCGCTAGACACTTTCAACAAATATTATAAAATAATCATTTGCAAACTACGCCATACTGTCCACATCAAAAGGGAGGACATCATGCCCTATGTAGAGAGTATCAAGGTTTTTTGCCGTGTGGTCGAGCTTGGATCCATCACATCGGGAGGCCGTGACATGCGGCTGACGCCCGCCGTCGCGTCCAATCGTATCAAAGAGCTCGAAAAACGCCTTGGTGTCCGCCTGTTTGACCGAACAACGCGCAAACTGCGCACCACAGAAGCCGGCCAGCTTTTCTATGATCATGCCCGCCGCGTCATTGACACGCTGGATGATGCAGAGGCCGCTCTTGCGGGCTTTTCAGGCCAGCTTCGGGGTGCTTTGCGTGTATCTTCACCACTTGGCCTTGGTCAGCGCCTGCTTGCGCCGCTCGTGCCCGCTTTCGCGGACAGCCATCCTGATGTGCAAATTCAGCTGCGCCTGTCCGATCGCAAGATCGACCTTCTGGAAGACCGCCTCGACATCGCCTTCATGCTCGGCAATCCGCCTGACAGCACCTTCAAACAACGTAAGTTGGCCGATGTACCCCGCGCCCTCGTCGCAACGCCCGACTATCTGGCCAAGCACGGCACGCCCGACAGCCCCCAAGCACTTATGAACCATAACTGCCTTCTCTTACGATACCCGCGCTCGCCCGAGTACTTCTGGACATTGAACACCTCTGATGGCCCGCTCAAACTCAATGTGCTGGGCCGCTTTGATGCCGATAGCTCCGACATCCTGACCGATTGGGCTCTCGCAGGCCACGGCATTGCCAACAAACCCCGTTTTGAAGTCGCAATGCATCTTGGATCCGGTGCTCTTGTCGAAGTTCTGCCCCAAACACCGCCCATGCCGACAAGCTTCCTCTGCCTATACCCCCACCGCAAGCTACAAGACCCCAAAGTGCGCCTCTTCATCGACTATGTCGCCGAAGCGCTCAAGCCGCAGCTTCGCGCGATGTCCTAACTCAGATAATCAATGATTGGGCAGTCTGGCCTTTCGTCTCCACAACAAGCACCCACCAAATGCTCAAGCTCGTCGTGAAGCGCTTGAAGCTCGCGCTGCTTGGCCCGAATGTCGTCCAGTCTCGCACTGGCAATCTGCTTCACTTCGGCGCTGCTCCGGTGTTCGTCTTGATACAGGCCTAAAAGCTCTCGGCACTGAGCAATTGAAAAGCCAAAGCCACGCGCGCGACCAACAAAAGAAAGCTTGCGCATCGCCGCTTCGTCATAGTCGCGATACCCTGCTGCCGTGCGCGCCGAAGGCTGCACAAGCCCAATATCCGCGTAATAGCGCACCGTCTTCACAGGCAGACCTGCAGCCTTTGCCGCACCAGAAATATTCATTGTGAAACCTCCAATTGAGGAAAAGCTAATGCGCTAGCGTCGCGCCATCAAGGCGGCCATATCAAGCATACGGCTGGAGAAGCCCCATTCGTTGTCATACCAGCCAAAGACGCGGAGCAGCCCCCCCACAGAGACGCTCGTTTCACGTCCAGACATGATGATACTTTCAGGCCGCCCCCGCAGATCAGTCGAGACAAGGGGATCTGTAATATACCCGAACAGAGGACTGTGGTCCGCCGCCTCTGACAAGGCTGCGTTAACATCTGCCACAGTGGCGGGTCGTGCAACCTGCAAAGCCAAATCAATAGCCGAGACACTCGCCGTCGGAACACGCACCGCACGCGCTTCAATCCGTCCCGAAAGATTGGGCAAGACATCGTCAATCAGTCGCGCAGCACTGGTCGTTGTCGGAACCATCGAAAGCGCTGCCGCACGCGAGCGCACAAGATCACCTCGCGGTTTGTCGATTGTCGGCTGCGACCCAGTATAGCAATGGACGGTGGTCATATGCCCGCTCTCAACACCCCAGCCTTCATCCAAAAGGCGAAGCAGTGGCGCCAGAGCATTGGTTGTGCAGCTCGCGTTAGAAATAATCTTGTGCGCGCCAATCTCGGCCTCATTCGCGCCCAAGACGATGGTTTTGTCCGCGGCCTCCGAGGGCCCCGAAATCAGCACAGCCTTTGCGCCAGCTTCAAGCCCTCGCTCGGCAACCGCACGATTGCCCGCAGCACCCGTGCATTCGAGCAATACATCAACGCCGCTTAGATCTAGCGCACGAATGTCGGCCTCGGCGTGAAACGGGTAGCGCACACGGTCCACATTAAGACACCGCTCTTCATGGCCCACCGTTCCCGGAAACGGACCGAAAATACTGTCATAAGCAAAAAGATAAGCACAGCTCTCAAGCGGTGCGATATCGTTGATCAGCACAACCTCAAAGGTGCCCGCCTGCACGCCATGCCCTGCGCCATGCAGCATGCGCAGGATCGAGCGACCAATGCGCCCAAACCCGTTGATCGCAATTCTGATGGCGCGATCACTCATCTTAGTGCTCGCTTTCGCTTTTGTAGCCCTGTCCCTCAAAATAGGGCTCCATCTGCGCTACGATCACCGAGTTCTCCGCCAAAGCCCGCGCCATCAGCTCGCGTTCTTCCTCTGGGATGTCGTGGCCAAGCTCCAAGCGCTCTTCCAACGTGCCGTAGCCTGTTACATCCAGAGGCGCCGTATCCGCTTGCTTCAAGATCGCCACAGTTTCACGCACGGCCTCTTCCTCGTCCACGCCACTCGCGTAGATCACCAGCGCAGCACCCGTCGCACCCTTGGGCAAGCCGTCGCCCTCCTTGCGGCCAATCTCGACCAACAAAGTATAAACCTGTTGTGGTTTCTTTGGCTTCTTTTCTTTGGATTTATCGGCTGTCTTATCGGCCATTTTCAGCCTCCATATCTTTTCATCCCGAGGCTTGGCGAACTGTGCCGCGCAAGTCAACCCGAAGCCTGAAACCGTGACACTTATGCCCCTCTTGACCCCTTAATATTAAGGAAGAAAACGGGTAGGGCTTGACCCCCGCATCTCACGCTGAAAAAAACTGCCTAACTGGGGTAATCTGACTATGAAACACGCAATTCACTGCTTGTGCTTTGGAGCCGCCATGCTGCTTTCATCGCTTGCAGCCATGGCGCAAAACGCTCCGCTCACCTTCACTACAGTCGAGCGGCCGCCGTTTTCCATGGATGCCATCGGCGAGCGCAGCGGGTTTTCAATTGATTTGATGCGCGCCATCGCCAAAGAGCTGGGCCGACCAATTAAGTTTCAACCTGTTGAAACCTTTGGTGAAATGTTGAGCTCTGTTGAAGAAGGCCGGTCCGATGGAGCCATTGCCAATATCTCGATAACAGCCGCTCGCGAGCAGGTTATGGACTTTAGCCAACCGATTTTCGAAAGCGGCCTTCAGATCATGCTTCCTGAAGAAGAGCGCAGCGCAAGCCTCTTTAGCGTTATTGTGACCCGCGATATCGCCTTCTTCTTGCTCTCCGCTTTCGGGGCACTCTTTAGCATTGGCATGCTGATGTGGGTCTTTGAGCGCAAACGTCAGCCCTATTTCCAGCGCCCTTTCAAAGAAGCGCTCTTTCCCTCCTTCTGGTGGGCGCTCAATCTGGTTGTGAACGGCGGCTTTGAAGAACGCGTGCCACAAACCCGCGTCGGCCGGTTCTTCGGAGTGATGCTTGTGGTTTCATCTCTCTTCGTGGTCTCGATTTTCGTCGCGAAAATCACAGCAGCCATGACCGTCGCAGCGATTTCCGAAAACGTCGATAGCATCAATGACATAGAAGGCCGCGCCATCGCTACTACAGCCGGCTCCACAGGCGAAGCTTTCCTCGCCGCTCGCGGTATTGCCTTCACGCCATACACCAAACTCGCAGACATGCTCACCGACTTCGAAAACGGAGAGATCGACGCTGTGGTTTTTGATGGACCGATCCTCGCGTGGTACCTGCAATCTCGTAGCAAAGAGAGCGGTCGCCTAGTTGAGCGCGTCTTCAAGCGCGAAAATTACGGTATCGCCCTTCCAACAGGCAGTCCGCTAACAGAAGACATCAACCGTGCCCTCCTCGCTCTGCGTGAAAATGGCACAACAGATGAACTGCAACGCAAATACTTTGGCAACTGAGCACCCTTCTCGAAAGAAAGCCACCAGTCGCGTCATCTGGAGTACAACAGACACACGCAAGGCGTGCCAACACGAAGCAAAACATGGGGTTCTCATCGCCACATTGCTTATCACAAAGTCAAACATCAGCGGTTGCACTGTCAGGGAGCGATAACTTGCCCCGCGCTACACTTTTTCGGACTTTCTCAGGTGAGCGCCTCAAGCCATTCCCTGCGCCTGTAGCCAAAGGCCCAAACCGATCATAGCAATCAATACGAGCGTCTTTCTCATCGCGTTTCTCCCTTCACTCAGGGCACAAACGCAAAACGCGGCAACTTCCGTCGCCGCGCTCTATCTTTTTGCTCGGAAAAGCTTAGTCCCGCAGCAGCTCGTTGATGGATGTCTTGGAGCGCGTGCGCTCATCCACTCGCTTCACAATCACAGCACAGTAAAGGTTCACACCGTTCTTGCTCGGCATCGAGCCCGCGACAACAACAGAGCCAGAAGGCACTTCGCCATACATCACTTCGCCTGTCTCACGGTCGACAATCTTGGTCGACTGGCCGATGAAAACACCCATGCCAAGCACCGAGCCCTCGCGCACAATACAGCCTTCCACAACTTCAGAGCGCGCCCCGATAAAGCAGTTGTCTTCAATGATCGTCGGGCCAGCCTGCATCGGCTCCAAAACGCCGCCAATGCCAACGCCGCCACTCAGGTGCACGTTCTTGCCGATCTGCGCGCAAGACCCAACAGTCGCCCATGTGTCAACCATCGTGCCACTGTCGACATAGGCGCCGATATTGACGAATGAAGGCATCAAAACCACGCCAGGCGCGATGTAGGCCGACTTGCGCACAACACAGTTCGGAACGGCGCGAAAGCCCGCCGTCTTCCAGTCATCCGCCTTCCAGCCGGCAAACTTGCTGTCGACCTTGTCCCACCAGCCACCAGCCTGCGGACCGCCTTCCTGAATTTCCATATCCTTGATGCGGAAGCCCAAAAGAACAGCTTTCTTAGCCCATTGGTTTACATGCCAGCTGTTGTCCGCCTGCTTCTCCGCAACGCGCAGCTTGCCGCTGTCGAGAGCATTGAGCGTATCTTCAATCGCCTCGCGGGCCTCGCCTGTTGTGGCTGGCGTGATCGCGTCTCGCGCGTCCCATGCCGCTTCAATCGCTGCTTCAAGCTGTGCGTTTGACATATCTGTCTCCCCAAATCGCGTGTTCAAAAAACCAGCCTCCCCTTTAACGGCCTTCTTCCTCTCGCGCAATCGCTTCGCCACAGCACATTGCTGTCCAGACTCGAAACTGGCTTTGGTAGCGCTTGCCTGCGCAGGGCACTCTCTTCAAGTTCACAACGAGTGCGCCCTCTTTTTGTCCCCACCCGCAGCAACGCACACCTCGGATAAACCACCTCTCTCTTGCCTTCCACGCGCCCATATGCACATTGCCTTTCCAGATCAATTCAGGAGTCTCTCATGCCAGTTCTACGTTCACGCACCAGCACCCACGGCCGCAATATGGCAGGAGCCCGCGGCCTCTGGCGCGCCACAGGCATGAAAGACGACGATTTCGGCAAGCCCATCGTCGCTATCGTCAACTCCTTCACCCAGTTCGTCCCTGGTCACGTGCACCTCAAGGACTTGGGTCAGCTCGTCGCGCGCGAAGTCGAAAAGGCAGGCGGTGTCGCAAAGGAATTTAACACAATCGCCGTCGATGACGGCATCGCTATGGGCCACGATGGCATGCTCTACTCGCTTCCCAGCCGCGAGATCATTGCCGACAGCACAGAATATATGGTCAACGCCCACTGCGCCGATGCAATGGTCTGTATCTCCAACTGCGATAAAATCACGCCAGGAATGCTGATGGCCGCCATGCGCCTCAATATACCCTGTGTCTTTGTGTCTGGCGGCCCTATGGAAGCAGGCAAGGTTATCTGGGACGGTGAAGAAAAAGCAATTGATCTGGTCGATGCCATGGTCGCCGCCGCCGATGAAAACATGTCTGACGAGCAAGTCGATGCCATCGAGCGCTCCGCCTGCCCGACATGTGGCTCCTGCTCCGGTATGTTCACAGCCAATTCAATGAACTGCCTGACAGAAGCCCTCGGCCTCTCCCTTCCTGGCAATGGCTCGGTCCTCGCAACCCACGCCGACCGTGAAGCGCTTTTCCGCGAAGCGGGTCACCGCGTCGTTGATCTCTGCAAGCGCTTCTATGAGGGTAATGATCATTCCGTCCTGCCGCGCAACATTGCCAGCTTCAAAGCATTTGAAAATGCCATGACGCTCGACATCTCGATGGGCGGCTCGACAAACACGGTGCTACACCTGCTCGCCGCCGCTTACGAAGGCGAAATCGATTTCACCATGCAGGATATCGACAGGCTCAGCCGCAATGTCCCCTGCCTCTGTAAAGTCGCCCCCGCTAAATCTGATGTGCATATGGAAGACGTCCACCGTGCAGGCGGCATCATGGCCATCTTGGGCGAGCTTGACCGCGCAGGCCTGATCCACAACGATTTGCCCACCGTGCACTCACCAACGATGGCAGACGCTCTCGCCAAATACGATGTCGCCCAAAGCTCAGACGAAGCCGTCCATGAGTTCTACCGTGCAGCGCCGGGTGGTGTGCCAACACAAGTCGCGTTTTCACAAAGCCGTCGCTATCCAGAGCTTGATCTGGACCGCGAAAAAGGCGTCATCCGCACCAAAGAACACGCGTTCAGTCAGGATGGTGGCCTCGCCGTTCTCTTTGGCAACCTTGCCGAGGAAGGCTGCATCGTCAAAACAGCAGGAGTTGACGACAGTATCCTCAAGTTCTCTGGCCCCGCCTATGTCTGCGAAAGTCAGGATCAAGCTGTCAGCGACATTCTCACAGGCAAGGTCAAATCAGGTGATGTGGTGATCATCCGCTACGAAGGCCCTCGCGGCGGCCCCGGCATGCAAGAAATGCTCTACCCAACAAGCTACCTCAAATCAAAAGGCCTCGGCGCAGCCTGCGCCCTTCTGACAGATGGTCGCTTCTCAGGCGGCACGTCGGGCCTCTCCATTGGCCACGTGTCTCCAGAAGCGGCCGAAGGCGGCCTCATCGGCCTGGTCGAGCAGGGTGATCTCATCGAAATCGACATCCCTAATCGTACAATCAACCTCGCGGTCGACGATGCAACACTCGCCACCCGCCGAACGGCTCAAGAGGCCAAAGGCTGGCAACCCGCCGCGCCACGCAAACGCAAGGTAACAACGGCGCTCAAAGCCTATGCCGCACTCACAACAAGTGCAGCCAAAGGCGCAGTGCGCCAGCTCTAAAACAAAACTAACGTCCTCTTTTCAGAAATATCCTGAGGGGGGGGTGCGGGGGGCTAGCCTCCCGCACCCGCACCAGTCGGATTTGCGCACAGCGACCGTTCGACCCCTACAGTCGTGTCCTCTGCCGCCCTTTGCTGTCAAAGTTCTCAACGTCCAACCAACGCTCAAACCGCGCTTTCAAAGCGGGCCACTCACTGTCCAAAACCGAAAGCCAAGCCGTATCTCGGTTGCGTCCTTTGTAGACAACAGCCTGCCGAAACACGCCTTCAAACGTAAATCCAAGTCGCTTCGCCGCCGCAAGCGATGGTGCGTTCAAAGCATCACACTTCCACTCATAGCGCCTGTAGCCCAGTGTCTCAAAGACATAGGCCATCATCAGATACATCGCCTCTGTGCTCATGGGCGTGCGCTGCATCAGTGGTGAAAAATGAATGTAGCCAACTTCAATCACGCCATTCGCAGGGTCGATCCTAAGATATGTCGCATGACCAACGGCACGCCCTTCTGCGTTCAAAACCGTGAAATAAAGTGGATCTTCGCTCGCCTCAGCTGCGCGCAAAAAGACACCAAAGTCAGCCTCAGTCTCAATCGGTGCTACTGGCAAATACGTCCAGTCTACCCCTGTCATATCGGCCGAAAACGCTTCCCAGAGCTGTCCTCCATGCGCCTCGACATCAAGCGGAACCAAAGAACAAAACCGCCCCTCAAGCCTTACCTTTTCAGGCCTAGGCCTTGGCAGATCGGTTGCAACAGGCCAGCCGATAGGCTGGCCCAGCTCATTCACAATATCAGCCAAAGACCTTGCCTAGCGCCTTGCCGACAGTCTCACAAATCTGGTCAATGTCGTCTTCCGTGCTGATCAGCGCAGGCGAGAAACAAAGCGTGTTGTTAAAGCCTGGGATCGAGCGATTGGTCGCCCCGATGATCACACCCATCGCACCACACTCTGCCACAACCTGCGCCACAAGCTTTTCGTCCATCGGCTCTTTGGTGGCACGGTCGCTCACAAGCTCAGCCCCACAGAAAAGTCCAAGCCCGCGCACGTCACCGATGACTTTGTGATGCTCGGCAAGCTCCCAAAGATTGGCAACCATACGCGCGCCCATCTTAGTGGTGTTCTCCAAGAGGTTTTCATCTTCGATAATACGGAAACACTCCAGCGCTGCCGCAGGGCCCGCGGTGCAGCCCCCAAAGGTCGAAATATCGCGGAAGTAGTTGAGCGGATCGGTGGTGTCATCCTTGAACATCTCAAAGACGCGCTCGTTCGTCACGCAGCAGGCAATCGCGGCATAACCAGAGGCCACACCCTTGGCCATGGTCACGAAATCAGGCTCCACGCCGTAATGTTGATAGCCGAACCACTCTGTCCCCGTGCGGCCCACCCCGCAGACAACTTCATCGATGTGCAGCAAGATATCATACTTACGGCAAAGTTCACCAATCAGTGGCCAGTAGCCTTCAGGCGCAGGAATAACGCCGCCGCCCGCGGTCACAGGCTCAAGGCAAAGCGCGCCGATGGTATCCGCACCCTCAGCGAGAATAACTTCTTCAATCGCTTTAACAGACGCCGCTGCATAAGCTTCACCCGTCAGATCCCACTGCGCACGATATTCCATGCAATGAGGAACCCTTACAAATCCAGGCGCAAATGGTCCGTATTGTGCATTGCGCTCGTCTTGTCCGCCCGCAGACATCGTGGCCAAAGTTGAGCCATGATAGTCGCGCTCACGATAAAGGATTTTATATTTCTTGCCCCCATACCGCTTGTGGCTGATTTGGCGCACCATCTTAAAGGCCTTCTCATTGGCCTCAGACCCCGAATTCGTCTGATAGACGCGGCTCATCCCAGGCATCTTGCTGATCAGTTTTTCAGCAAACAAAGCACCAGGAACAGAGCCCGCAGATCCCGCAAAATAGGGCAGCTTTATAAGCTGGTCGCGCACAGCGTTGGCGATACTCTCACGCCCGTAACCAACATTGACTGTCCAGACCCCACCAGACACGGCATCAAGATACTCTTTGCCCTTCTGGTCCCAGACGCGCATCCCCTTGCCTTCTATGATGATACGCGGCTCACCCGTCTCAAACGGCTTATGCTGAGTCAGATGGTGCCAGACGTGTGCGCGATCCGCGTCAACAATATGGCTGATGTCATTTGCAGAAAGATTGCCGTCCATGGTCTGGAGCCTCCGTTTGTATCGTGCGCGAGGCATAGCTCCGCACAGCACAGTTTTGATCAAATTCTAACCGATAGCAAAGCGCTAATTTGCCCGAGTCTGATAGGGCCAGTCAGTTTCCTAATATAAGACCAAAACACCCCTCAAATACGAGCCCCACCAACAACCAACGCCAGTATTTCCTAGCAAAAACCGCCGCAACACCCCCAAATCCACTTTTCACAAAATCTAAAAACGCAGCCTATTCCCCAAATTAGACATTGATCGGAATCACCATTTGCGCCCTGATGCTAATACAGCGCGGCGCGTGCGTGCCACACGCCCCGCAGAATGCTCAAAAGCCAGACAAACTGGTGAGCTGCGCCTAGTCTGGCGTAAAACCAACAACGGGAGCTACCTCATGAAACTTAAATCAACCCTTATGTCAGCCGTGGCCGCAGCCGCGATGCTCGCAGGCAGCCAAGCCGCCGCGCTTGACGAAATCACAGTCGCATACTTCCAAGAATGGCCAATGCCGTTCCAGCATCACAAGGTGATGGGCGCTTATGACGAAGCCATGGGCGTAAAGGTCAACTGGCGTGCCTTCGGTTCAGGAACAGAAATGAGCGCAGCCATGGCCTCAGGCGATGTGCACCTCTCTGTCAGCCAAGGCGTTCCACCCTTCGTTGTCGCAACATCAGGCGGGCAAGATCTCCAGATCCTCGACGTAGCCGTCAGCTATGCCGACAACGACAACTGCGTCGTTGCCGAAGCGCTCGAAATCGACAAGACAAACGCCGCCGAACTGGCAGGCAAGAAAGTTGCTGTGCCGCTCGGAACAGCCGCACACTACGGCTTCCTCAAGCAAATGAGCCACTTCGGCGTTGATGTCGGCTCCATGGAAGTCGTCAACATGAACCCCCCTGAAGGCTCCGCAGCCATCGCTCAAGGCGCGGTTGATATGTTCTGTGGCTGGGGCGGCTCTCTGCGCCGCGCGCTTGAGCACGGCAATGTGCTGCTCACGGGTGACGAAAAAACCGATCTCGGCATTCTTGTATTCGATGTTACATCAGCGTCAGCAAGTTTTGTCGCCGAGAACAGCGACCTTGTCGCCAAGTTCCTCAAGGTCACAGCCGATGCAAACACAATGTGGGCCGATGAAGCCAACCACGCGGCCATGCTTCCAGCTATCGCAAAAGACGCGGGCATGGACGAACAAGCCACAATGGAAACCATCGCAACATTCAAGTTTCCAACAGTGGAAGAGCAGCTCAGCAGCGCATGGCTCGGCGGCAACGCCGCAACGTTCATGAAGGGCGTCGCCGATGTCTTCCTTGAAGCCGGAAGCATTGACGCCGCACTCGACACTTATGAGAACGCCGTCAATACAGGCCCCCTCGCGGCTGCAGGCGGTATGTAAAGCAAACTGGTCCGCTGCGTCTTGTTCGCAGCGGGCCACTTCTCGCTTTCTCCTAGCCCTACACTCAAGACAAAGTTCTGACTAAGACGACACAACAGGGGCTTGAGGCCCCGAAAGGCGAGCATGTCCACTCTCTCCATCGATAAAATCTCCATGCGCTTTGACTTGCCTAACGGCAGCCATGTTCAAGCACTCAAAGACATTTCCCTCGAAATCAAAACAGGCGAACTGATGAGCGTCCTTGGCCCCTCTGGCTGTGGCAAGACAACGCTTCTCAACATCGTCGCCGGATTTCTTGCCCCGACACAAGGCACGATGACCCTCAACAATCACCTGATCACAGGCCCCGATGCCGAGCGCGGCATGGTCTTTCAGCAAGGTGCGCTGTTTGAGTGGATGTCCGTGCGCGAAAACGTAAGCTTCGGCCCCCGTATGAAAGGCCAACGCGAAGCGGAATGGCGCGATAACGTTGACCATTTGCTAGATATTGTTGGCCTGCGCGACTTTAAAGAAAAGTCCGTGTTCGAACTTTCAGGCGGGATGCAGCAGCGTGTCGCCCTCGCCCGCTGTCTCGCAAATGATCCCGATGTGATCCTTATGGATGAACCCTTGGGCGCACTCGACGCTCTGACGCGCGAAAAGATGCAAGGACTTGTCCTCAAACTCTGGAAAGAAACTGGCAAAACCATCATCCTAATCACCCACTCGGTCGAAGAAGCACTGCTTCTAGGCGAGCGCCTGCTTGTCCTCGCGCCACGCCCCGGGCGCATTCACCGTGAATACCGCCTTCCATTCGCCGATATGGGCGTTGGCCAAGACCTGCGCGAAGTCAAAAAGCACCCTGAATTTGGTGAAAAACGCGAAGAAATCCTAAGCATGATCTGGGATATGGAAGAAGAGATCATGGGTAACGCCGCGGAGGCAAGCGCATGATTATTCTCCTCCTCTATACTTCAATTTTCATCGCTGGCTTCTTCCTCGTCCGCTTCGGCGTCAAGCGTTTGATGCAAACTCGCGCTGACTTCACATCGCTCAAAACAGTGACCTTTGGCGACGAAAGTGCTGTGCGTCCTGATCGCTGGGCCAGCGTCATTTCAGTGGTCACAATCTTTCTGCTCTGGGGCGCTTTCACAGGGTCCAAATGGGCCCCGATCCACGCCCCTGCGCCCTTCATTGGCGACACTGAGCTGACCTATACACTTGAAGCGCCCGATGGCAGCACAGACGACGCAACGATCACATTACGCGTCCACAAGTTTGGTGAAGACCCTGCCGCACCAGAAGTGGAATTAGGAACTGGTTTTGCCAAGAACGATGCAGAGATTGTCTCAGCTGGGCGCACAAAAACAGTTCTCTTTGACAAGAACGATGACGCCAAACGCCGCGATGGTGCAAAGGTTGTTGCCATCGACGGCCAGCCCATCACAATTGGCCAGAGCGTTTCCTTTGCCGAAGGCAGCGTCTCACTCACAGACAAAGGCGCAATCCAGATCACCCCGTCAGGTGGCATGCAAATGGAGCCAATCTGGCTTCCACCCCCCGAAAAAGTCGTCTCGCGTTTCATGGAAATCTCAACAGAAGGCTACCAAGGCTTCAACCTTTGGGAACACTTGGGCTATTCGCTTTTCCGTGTTGTCGTGGGCTTCCTGCTCGGCGCAATTGTAGGCATTCCTCTGGGCTACGCTATGGGTCTGTCCAACTGGTTCCGCGGTTGGTTTGATCCGATTGTCGAGTTCATGCGCCCCGTGCCTCCGCTCGCACTCATTCCACTGGTCATCATCTGGGCAGGCATCGGAGAGGTCGGCAAAATCATTCTGCTCTTCCTTGCAGCGCTCTGGATCATGGCCATCGCAGCACGCGCAGGTGTGTCAGGCGTCAATATCACCAAGGTGCATGCTGCCTACTCCCTTGGCGCGTCCAAGTTCCAGCTCATGCGCCATGTCATCGTCCCCAACAGCTTGCCCGAAATCTTCACAGGTGCGCGGGTCGCAATGGGCGTCTGCTGGGGCACAGTGGTCGCTGCAGAACTTGTCGCCGCGGAGAAAGGCGCAGGTATGATGATTATGGTCGCATCGCGTTTCCAGCTAACCGATATCGTGATCATGGGGATCATCCTGATCGGGATCATCGGCTATGGTATCGATATCCTCATGCGTATCGCAGAGAAGACACTCGTGCCATGGAAAGGCCGTTCCTAAAGGAAACGTGAGGCCGCGTGGCAGCATTGCGCGCGGCCTCACCCAAGATATTCCATTGATACTCCCGCGCGCCTCGCTAATCTGCGCCGATGGATACACGCGCACAAAATCTGCTGACCTCCCTCTTCGAGGCCGCCATCAAGGCGGCTGATCCGCTTGAGGCTCTCGTCTCTCACCTACCAGCGCCGCCCAAGGGCCGCACAGTGGTGATTGGGGCAGGCAAAGGGGCTGCCCAAATGGCGGCTGCACTGGAACAGCTCTGGGACGCCCCGCTGACAGGAACAGTTGTGACCCGCTATGGCTTTGGTGCTGCAACCCAACATATAAAAGTACTCGAGGCCTCACACCCCGTACCCGACGCAGCAGGCCTCGCAGCAACAGAGGCGCTCATCGCCGAACTCACGAACCTCACCACCGACGATCTCGTTATTGCCCTTGTCTGCGGCGGCGGCTCTTCCCTGCTCGCCGCGCCCGCTGATGGTCTCACACTGGAGGACGAACAAGCGCTGAATCAGACGCTTCTCGCCTCTGGCGCACCCATCGGCGCCATGAACGCGATCCGCAAAATGTTCAGCCGTGTCAAAGGCGGTCGGCTCATCGCCAATACAGCTGCGCCTGTCGTCTCGCTCATCGTCTCAGATGTGCCTGGCGATGATCCTGCCCAAGTTGCCTCAGGCCCCACAGTCCCATGCGCCTCAGGCCGCAAAGAAGCTCTCGCCGCCGTAGCACGCTACAACATTGCACTGCCGCCAAGGCTCGCCGCCTACCTCGCCACAGCCCCCGCACCGCCCAAACCCACGGACAGAGCTTTCCTCAAAAACGAAGTCCACGTGATCGCCTCTGCCGCTCGGTCCCTCGCTGCCGCCGCAGATATTGCAAAAGCTGAGGGCTGGCCCGTCGATATCCTCGGAGACGATCTGCAAGGCGAGGCCCGTATCCTCGGCACGGAGCACGCCGCATTGGCCCTCGCCGCAAAAGGCCCCCGCCTCATCCTCTCTGGCGGCGAAACAACCGTGACCCTTCAAGGCAAAGGCGGCCACGGCGGGCGCAACACCGAATATCTCCTCGCACTCGCCCTTGCCATTAAAGGCGCAGCGCACATCAACGCTCTGGCCGCCGACACCGACGGCATAGACGGCTCCGAAGATAACGCAGGCGCCTTCGCCACAGGCCAGACAGCCGCCGCAATGCGCAACGCAGGGATCGACCCCGCCGCCGCTCTCGCCGCCAATGACGCCTATACAGCCTTCGCCGCCGCCGATGCGCTCTTCGTCACCGGCCCCACAGGGACCAACGTCAACGACTTCCGCGCAATACTTATAGGCTGGCCCTAAAGAAAAAGCGCCGAGCCTTTGCCCAGCGCTTTAGAAATCTCATTCTTGGCAACCTTAGTTGCAGCGCTTTTCCGCATCTTCCACAGCGGCGGTAAAGCCTGACAGCGAGAACGTGTCTTTGGTCAATGTGCCACGCCCCGAACGAGCCGACAAAATCGCGTTTGTTCCACGCTTCAGTGCCGTGACAATCTTAGCATCATCCGCTGCAGACGCGGCCCAAGCCCATTCCCCGTCGGTGAATAGCTCAAAGCTCGCGCCATCAATCGCAAGGTTCACAGTCGAACCAGGCGCAAAGGGATACCCGCCTGTAAAGGCCAGCTGACCCGTCACATTGGCCGCAGGGCGGAAAAACGTCATCAAAAGGATATCGCCACGGCGCACAGCAACCACACGCCCGTCTTTTGAATTTACCGTCTCCTTGGGAGAACTGACCGCCCAGCACTCTTTAGGGTTCGCATCTTCAAACACAGCCCAAGCCGTTTTGGTTGCGACCTGATTGGTGCTTGTCTCTTGAGCATAAACGCCTGTTGTCCCTGCAAAAAAACATGCGGCACAAGCCATAGTTTGCGCAAATCGTAATACCATATTGTCCAGCCTCCAGCTGTCCGTTGCCTCAATTCCGTTTGACCCGCGGCTTTTGCCAATTTTTAAGTCGGGCCGATTTCCACTCGACATTGCTACATTAGCCTGAAAACTGCCACACACGAAAGAGGAATTGGCGGAAACTTGCACACGTTTTTGGGAGAATGACATGAACGCACCTGTATCAATGGCCGAAATCTGGCGTGGACCTTTCTTGGAAAGCATCCACATGGGCCACGCTGTCGTTTGCGGCGAAGGCGGCGAGATCATTGAAAGCTGGGGCGACCCCTCCGCTATCGTGCTGCCGCGCTCCTCCTCCAAAATGCTGCAAGCCATGCCGCTTGTTGAAAGCGGCGCCGCCGATGCCTTTGGCCTCACAGGCGAACAGCTCGCGCTCTCCTGCGCGTCCCACCAAGGCGCCCCCATGCACACAGACCGCGTCCAAAGCTGGCTCAAAAACCTAGGCCTTTCCGATGACGATCTCAACTGTGGTCCACAAACGCCCCGTGACGAGGCCGACCTCATATTGATGCACAAAACCGATAGCTCGCCCTGCCGCTATCACAATAACTGCTCGGGAAAACACGCAGGCTTTCTCACCCTCAGCCAACATCTTGGCAGCAAAGACCCGATCTATGTTGACCCGTCCCATGCTGTGCAAAAAGCCTGCCTCGCAGCCTTCGAAGAGCTTACCGAAGAAACAAGCCCTGGATATGGCATAGATGGCTGCTCCGCGCCCAACTACGCTGCCAGTCTTCACGGCATCGCCCGTGCCATGGCCTTTTTCGCCAGCGCAACAGATGGTGGCAACACCCGCCAAAAAGCCGCCGCCCGCCTCCGCGACGCGATGCGCACCTACCCAGAACTGGTCGCAGGCAATGGTCGCGCCTGCACAGAACTCATGCATGCGATGGATGGCCGCGTAACTCTCAAAACGGGCGCAGAAGCTTTCTTCATCGCGATTGTTCCCGAAAAGAAAATCGGCGTCGCACTCAAGATCGTTGACGGCTCCACACGCGGCGCAGAATGCGCCATCGCGGCCATACTCGTGCGCTTAGGTGTACTAGATCCAAATCACCCAGCGACATTGAAGCGCCTGCACGCCCCGATCCTCAACTTCGCAGGACAACACACTGGTGAGATCAGGGCAGGCTTGGCGTTTCAATAACCCGCCCCCACTTTTTACTTCAAATATCCTTTTCACCCCTCTCAATCTGTGCCACGTTCGCGGCGTTCTCAGGGCGGGGTGTAATTCCCCACCGGCGGTAAGCCCGCGACGAAAGTCAAAGGTAAGCCCGCGAGCGCTTCGTGCCTTGTTCGCAAGACACTTGGGTCAGCAGATCTGGTGCAATTCCAGAGCCGACGGTCATAGTCCGGATGGGAGAGAGCAGCAAAGTGATGTGGGTTTGCCCGCAGCGCTGTGTTGTCCCTTTTTAGCTCTGGGCACGTGTCTGAAGTCAAAAGGAGAAACACATGACACCTCAACAGACAGTGCCCCGCTACGCCTTTATCAAGGCAGGCTGGCACGCAGATATAGTGAATCGCGCATATGATGGTTTCACACAGATCATCCCGCCAGAGCGCGTTGATGTCTTTGATGTTCCAGGCGCGTTCGAAATGCCGCTCATGGCACGCGACCTCGCCACCACGGGCCGCTACGTCGCGATCGCCGCTGCGGCGCTTGTCGTCGACGGCGGAATTTACCGCCACGATTTCGTTGCGCAGGCTGTCGTTGATGGTCTTATGCGTGTAGGCCTTGACACGGGCGTGCCCATTCTCAGCGTTTCACTCACGCCGCATCAGTTTCAAGACACCGATCACCATATCGCAATTTATGCCGAACATTTTGTGCAAAAAGGCCGCGAAGCCGCTCAGGCCGCACTTATGATCAGCAAGACCCGCGAAAGCCTCACGGCTTAAGTGCCAGAGAAGGGTCGCACAAGCAGCGGCCCTTCTCTCAAAATGTTTAGCGGCCTGGAATATCCTCGCGAGCACTCGCAGGCGCCCAATTTTCGATGATTTTCATAGCCTCTTCTGCCGTATCCACAAATCGGAACAGATCCAAATCCTCTGGCGAGATCGTCCCCGCCTCTGCAAGCGCGTCCCAGTTTACGATGCTCTGCCAGAAATCGCGCCCAAAGAGCAGAAACGGAATTCGCTTCATCCGACCTGTCTGAATAAGCGTGAGGCTTTCAAACATCTCATCGAGCGTACCAAAGCCCCCTGGAAACACACAAACCGCATTAGCACGCATCAGGAAATGCATCTTGCGAATGGCAAAATAATGGAAGTTAAAGCAAAGCCCTGGCGTGACATATTCATTCGGCGCTTGTTCATGCGGCAGCACGATATTGAGCCCGATAGAGTGGCCTCCAGCGTCCACGGCACCACGGTTCCCCGCTTCCATAACCCCCGGGCCACCCCCCGTCACGATCACATTTTCGCGCCCGTAGCTTTCCATCGACTTTGCCGTCATCAGCCGCGCAAATGTGCGCGCCTCGTCATAAAAGCGGCTGAGGTCCGCAAGCGTTTTGGTTCGTGCCGCGCCCTTCTTGTCTGGCTCAGGAATCCGCGCACCACCGAACAAAACGATTGTGCTTTCAATGCCCTTCTCATTCAAGATCATCTCTGGTTTGAGAAGTTCAAGCTGCAGCCGCACAGGGCGCAGCTCGTCACGACACATAAAATCCTCATCCGCAAAGGCCAGCCTATATGCTGGCGCGCGGGTCTGTGGCGTGTCGGGAATCTGTTCGGCTGTGTCTCGGTCTGTGTGGGCGTCCCGAAACGGGCTCATGCGCTCTTCATTCATATACTCATTCCCTACTTGCACCTATGCCCAAGACCTATAGGCTCCGCGCCTTAAAGGCCAGTTACGGAGACGTGATCAATGTCATGGAAAGCCCAAATCGGCGCTGCCGCCACGCGCATCGCGCCTTATGTTCAGCGCACGCCTGTCATGATCACCCAAAGTTTTGGTCTTTCATACAGCATCGAAATGAAGCTCGAACAGCTCCAGCACACAGGCACATTCAAAGCACGCGGTGCATTTAATACCCTTCTGTCTGGCCCCGTTCCACAAGCGGGCATCGTCGCAGCATCTGGTGGCAATCACGGCGCAGCCGTGGCTTTCGCCGCACAAAAGCTTGGGCACAGCGCACATATCTTCGTGCCAGAAATGGCAGGGCCGTCAAAAATCGCGCTCATCGAGCGAACTGGCGCGCAGCTCACTGTGGTCAAGGGTGAATATGCCAACGCCGCAGATGCTGCAGCCGAGTATGAGGCCGCATCGGGTGCAATGCAAATTCACGCTTATGATGCTCCTGCGACTGTCGCAGGCCAAGGCACCTGCCTCGCCGAGTGGGACGAGCAAGGTCTTCAAGCTGACACGGTGCTCATAGCTGTCGGCGGCGGCGGCTTGATCGGCGGAGCGCTTGGCTGGCTTGCAGGCGCGCGCAAAGTAGTGGCGGTCGAGCCTGTCACCTCTTGTGCCCTGAATGCGGCGCTGGCCAAGGGCATGCCCTGTGATGTGCAGGTCTCGGGCGTCGCCGCCAACGCACTCGGCGCGCGAAAAATTGGCCAAATCTGCTATGATCTCGCAACCGAGCACAGCTGCGAAAGCGTGCTTGTCACTGATGAGGCCATCACCGCCGCGCAAAAAGCTCTCTGGCAAGAGCGCCGCCTGCTGGTCGAGCCCGCAGGCGCAGCCGCCCTCGCTGCGCTCATGAGCGGCGCCTATACGCCCGCCAAAGACGAGCGAGTCGCAGTGCTGCTCTGTGGCGCAAACATCGCCCCCGACCCTCTCGCCTAAATATGCGGTTGATGTAAGTCCAGATTGCCAAGCACTTCAGTCCAGCCTAAGCTGCCCCGCATGGCCATTTCGGTAGAAACCTTCTTTCTTAATCCTGACGCGCAAGGCACGCTGCAAGCCCAGATTCAACAGATGGTCGCAGAGGGTATCCTCTCGGGCCGTTTGCGTCAGGGTGAGAAGCTCCCCTCGACGCGCAAACTGGCACAGCATTTGCGCGTCTCGCGCATCACGGTCACGCTCGCCTACACAGAGCTTCTGGCCAATGACTACCTCAGCTCCAAGGGCAGATCGGGCTATTTTGTATCCGACAATGCCCCCGAACCGCTCAGCTTTCCGCCCCGCCCGGAGGCCGAAGAGGCGCTCGACTGGTCTCGCGCCATCGGCCAACGCTTTTCGGGCGGTACACCTCACACAAAGCCACGTGACTGGGCACGCTTTCGCTACCCTTTCATTTACGGCCAGACCGATCCAACACTCTTTGATCACGCCAACTGGCGGCTCTGCGCGCTTCAGGCTTTAGGTCAAAAAGACTTCGAGCCCTTGACATCAGACTACTATGATCAGGACGATCCCGAGCTGATCGAGTTCATCGCCCGTCACACCCTGCCGCGCCGAGGCATCCTTGCGGAACCAGAAGAAATCCTCGTCACGATGGGCGCACAAAATGCGCTCTGGCTGGCCACACAAGTCTTGCTCACCCAGCGTCGTACAGCAGCGTTTGAAGAGCCCTGCTACCCCTCTCTGCGCACGATCCTCAATCAGTCCCGCTGTCACCTCGCCCCTGTAGGCGTTGACGGTGAAGGCCTCATTCATCAAGATATTCCGCCCGAAACCGATGTTATCTTCGCCACCCCAAGCCACCAGTGCCCAACCACAGCAACCATGCCTCTCGCCCGCCGCCGCGCACTTCTGAACAAGGCACGAGAGATCAATGCCGTGATCGTCGAGGACGACTATGAATTTGAAATGTCCTTTGCGGGCGCGCCGTCACCTGCACTCAAATCGCTCGATGGCGATGGCCGTGTCGTCTACGTGGGCAGCTTCTCCAAATCGCTTTTTCCGGGCCTGCGTCTGGGCTACCTCGTCGGGTCGCGCCCATTTATCCGCGAGGCCCGCGCCCTGCGCGCTTCTGTCCTGCGCCATGTGCCAGGACACATCCAGCGCACTGCCGCCTATTTCCTACGCCTCGGCCATTACGACGCCCTGATCCGTCGCATGTCGGGCGTTTTGTCCGAACGCCGCCGTGTCATGAGCGAAGCAATGGACCTGCATGGCCTAGAACTGGCAGGTCAAAGCGGCACAGGCGGATCGGCCTTCTGGATGCGCGCCCCCGAAGGCGTGAACACAACAGAGCTTGCCGCGCAACTCCAGACACGCTCGGTCCTGATCGAACCAGGCGCGCCATTCTTCGAAAGCGGCAGCGCGCCGCAAAATTACTATCGCTTGGGCTATAGCTCGATCCCTGCCTCCAAAATACCGGAAGGCGTACGCATCATCGGCGAGGCATTGCGAAACTGGCCCTAAGCGCGCCCCAAGGCTGGCCCTAACCCGATGGCTCCCGCACCCGTAATTTCAATCTCAATCATCAGGCCGCTTCCGCTGTCTGATTCTCGCTCAATCCCGCGATCCTTTCGGAGAAAACGCACATGAAAATGACGACAGAAGAAGCCTTCGTAAAGGTCCTCCAGCGCCACGGCATCGAACACGCCTTTGGCATTATTGGCTCGGCCATGATGCCGATCTCCGACCTCTTCCCAAAAGCAGGCATCACATTCTGGGACTGCGCCCATGAAGGCTCGGCTGGCATGATGAGCGACGGCTACACCCGCGCCACCGGCAAAATGTCGATGATGATTGCCCAAAACGGCCCTGGCATCACAAACTTCGTGACCGCCGTCAAAACAGCCTATTGGAACCATACCCCCCTTCTCCTCGTCACGCCGCAGGCCGCCAACAAGACCATTGGCCAAGGTGGCTTTCAAGAAGTCGAGCAGATGAAACTCTTTGAAGACATGGTCGCCTATCAAGAAGAAGTCCGCGATGCCTCCCGCGTCGTCGAAGTGCTCACTCGTGTGATCGCGCAGGCCAAGCGCCTCTCAGGGCCCGCCCAGCTGAACATTCCGCGTGACTTCTGGACACAAGTAATTGACGTTGAAATCGCAGATCCAATCGAATTTGAGCGCTCACCAGGCGGTACAAACTCTGTTGCAGAAGCAGCCGCGCTCCTCAGCACAGCCAAGAACCCAGTGATCCTCAACGGCGCTGGCGTCGTCCTCTCCGCAGGTGGTATCGCAGCCAGCCAAGCTCTCGCCGAGCGCCTCGATGCGCCCGTATGTGTTGGCTATCAGCACAATGACGCTTTCCCCGGTGGTCACCCTCTCTTCGCAGGCCCCCTTGGCTACAATGGATCAAAGGCGGGTATGGAACTGATCAAAGAGGCCGATGTGGTCCTCTGCCTTGGCACCCGCCTCAACCCGTTCTCCACCCTGCCGGGCTACGGAATGGACTATTGGCCGACGAATGCCAAAATCATTCAGGTCGACATCAATCCAGACCGCATTGGCCTCACAAAGAAAGTCACAGTCGGCATCGTCGGTGACGCGGCCATGGTTGCTCACGGCATCCTCGGCCAGCTGTCAGGTACAGCAGGCGACGAAGGCCGCGATGCGCGCAAAGCCAAAATTGCTGAGACCAAATCCCGCTGGGCGCAGCAGCTCTCCAGCATGGATCACGAAGACGATGACGAAGGCACCGACTGGAACAAGCGTGCACGCTCTGACAAGCCTGACTGGATGAGCCCTCGCATGGCGTGGCGCGCAATTCAGTCTGCCCTGCCAGCAGATGCTATCATCAGCTCCGATATCGGCAACAACTGCGCAATCGGAAACGCATACCCAAGCTTCAACGAGGGTCGCAAGTATCTCGCGCCCGGTCTCTTCGGCCCCTGCGGCTACGGCCTCCCCGCCGTAGTCGGCGCCAAAATCGGCTGCCCGGATGTGCCTGTCGTCGGTTTTTCAGGCGATGGCGCATTCGGCATCGCGGTGAACGAGCTTACAGCCATTGGCCGTGGTGAGTGGCCTGCGGTAACGCAAGTGGTCTTCCGCAACTATCAGTGGGGCGCAGAAAAGCGAAACTCGACACTCTGGTTTGACGACAACTTTGTCGGAACCGAACTGGACACCCAAGTGAGCTATGCTGGCATCGCCACAGCCTGTGGCCTCAAAGGCGTTGTCGCGCGAACAATGGACGAGCTGACAGCCGCGCTCGCCCAAGCCTGTGCAGATCAGAAAAATGGTATCACAACCCTGATTGAAGCGATGATCAACCAAGAGCTTGGCGAGCCCTTCCGCCGCGACGCTATGAAAAAACCAGTCGCCGTTGCAGGTATTTCTGCCGCGGATATGGTGCCTCAGAAGGCCTAATGCGGTGGCAACTGCCACAGGTTTGTGATGTGCTCGCCCCATACTGGCGGCGAGCACATCACAAGAAAGAAAACCCATGACAGCGCCATATCCCTTCCTCTCTACAACCTTGCCAACCGCGCCCAAGCGTCTTCTCACACAAGCACGTAGCCTGCCGACACCGCGCGTCGCTCTGGTCAACGCGGGCGCTGTGACACCGCTTCTCGGCATTCGCGAAGCGGCTGAAGCCGGCCTCGCAGAGCCTATCTTAATAGGCGACACAGCAAAGATACGTGCTGCCGCCGCAGCGATCGACTATGACATCTCCAATCTGCGGATCGTCCACGCGCCCCATGCCGAAGCCAGCGATAAGGCCGCCGAACTCGCCCGCGAAGGTGAGGTAGACGCTATAATGAAAGGGCAGGTCCATACCTCGACTTTTCTCAAAAGTCTCCTGCCCACAAAAGCTGGCCTTCGCGACAAGGATACACGCTGCGCCCACCTTTTCCACATCACCACGCCCCAGAGCGATCGCCCCTTACTCCTCACCGATGCGGCGCTAAACGTAGACCCTAGCATCGAGACACGCCAAGCCTGCCTCGCCCATGCTGTTGCACTCGCACAGGCACTTGGAATCCCCCGCCCAAAAGCTGCACTTCTGGCCCCCTCAGAAGATGCGACGCCCTCCATCGCCAACACAATGGAAAGCGCAAGCATTGCCGAATGGGCAAAGGCAAACCTGCCCCAAGCCGATGTCGCTGGCCCCATCGCGATGGATCTTATCTTGTCCAAGCAGGCAGCCGAGATCAAAGGTTACACAAGCACGGTCGCTGGTGATGCTGACATCATCATCACCCCCAACATCACAACTGGAAACGCCCTCTTCAAGCTTATGGTGCTTGGCATGGGCTGCTGCGCGGGCGGGCTTGTCGTAGGCGCTCGCGTTCCGATCCTGCTCACATCCCGCTCTCAAGAAGCCGCCGCGCGTCTTGCCTCCGCGGCCCTCGGCGCCATCTCGGCCCATCAGGTAAAGAAAGCTCTCTAGATGCTCCTTGTTCTCAACACAGGCTCTTCCTCGCTCAAACTCGCGGTCTTCAATGCGGCGCTTGATTTGGTCGTCGATGGCAATGTCTCAGGTGTCGGCGGCAAAGGCCGCATGGCGCTAGGCGAGGCCAAAACAGATGTAACCACGGGAAATCACGGGGAAGCCCTCGACTGTCTGCTCAAGGGCCTCGGTGCGCGGGGCATTGCCCTGTCAGACATCACAGGCGCCGCACACCGCGTCGTGCATGGCGGCCGCCGCCTCACCGCGCCGATGCGTATCACACCCGAGGCACTGGCACAGATCAAGGCGATGGTGCCCCTTGCGCCTCTGCACAATCCCCCCGCCCTAGCAGGCATCGCCGCCGTGACCGCCAAGCTGCCAAATCTGGCCCAGTTCGCAAGCTTTGACACCGCTTTTCACGCTTCCCAGTCCGATGCTGCCACTGCCTATGCTCTCCCCCGCGCACAGCGTGACGCAGGCATACGTCGCTATGGCTTTCATGGGCTCAGCTACGCAGGCATGGTCCGACAGTTCGGCGATAAACTCCCGCATCGCCTCCTCGCGCTGCATCTTGGCGCAGGCGTCAGCCTCTGCGCGATCAAGGATGGTCGCTCCATCGCAACGTCGATGGGCTACTCGCCGCTCTCTGGCCCGACAATGGCCACCCGCACAGGCGATATTGATGGTATGGCCGTGCTGCGCATCGCTCAGGAGCTCGGCTTTGACGCGGCGACTGAACTGCTCAACAAACAAAGCGGCCTCCTTGGCCTTTCGGGCATAACAGCAGACATGCGCGCACTCCTCTCCGACCCCTCACCAGACGCCGCATTCGCGGTAGAGCATTTCGTCTATTCTGTGGTTCACCAAGCAGGCGGCCTCATCGCGGCCCTTGAAGGTGTCGACGCCATCGCCTTCACGGGCGGCATCGGCGAAAACTCCGCGCCCATCCGCGAGCGCATCATGGCCAAGCTCGCGTGGCTCGGCGACCTCCCCGTTCATATTATCCCCGCCGATGAAGAACGTCAGATCGCGATTGACGCCACCTCGCTTCTCAACACGCCATGAATCACCCCAGCGCCACCACAATAGCGCTCACAGCAACAATATCTTCAACGGTCGCGCCACGGCTCAGATCTCCGACAGGCTTTGCAAAGCCCTGCAAGATCGGCCCAAGCGCTTGTGCGCCCGCAAGCTCCTGCGCCAGCTTATACGCAATATTGCCCGCGTCCAAACTTGGGAAAATCAACACATTCGCATTCCCCGCGCCCATACCTTTCTTGGTAGCAACCTTTGGGTTCAAAGCTGCATCGCCTTGGACAGGCCCGACAAACCCCGCAAGCTCGGACGCCGTGCGCACCCGTTCCACACTCTCGCCAGCTCCGCTCGTGCCAGTAGAAAACGACAGCATTGCAACCTCAGAATGCCCCAAAAGCGCCTTTGCGCTCGCGTGTGAGGCGCGCGCAATATCCGCCAGTTCCTCAGCACTTGGCTCAAGGTTCAAGGCACAATCTGCAAAGATCATCTCGCGCCCATCTGGGAACAGCATCACAAAGAACGACGAGGCCGTGTTCACACCCTCAGCAGGTCCAATCGCCATCGCCGCCGCCTCGATCACCCGCCGTGTCGGGCTGTCGGCCCCCGCAACCATCGCGTCCGCCTCGCCTGCGGCCACCATTGCTGCCGCACGGTATAGCGGCTTCTTGAGCAAGCGCCGCGCCATCACTTCTTTCATGCCCCGCGCCATGACAAGCGCCTGCACCTGCGCTTCCGTAACATCACCCAAAGCGAGCGGCTCGCAAATTCCCTCTGCCCCAAGCCGGGCCATCGCCTCGGCAATTCGCGGCTCATCCGCCTCCGGAAAAACAACTCTTTTAGGCTTTTCCCGCGCCATGCCATAAATTTTTTTCAAAAATTCCATGTATGCCTCTGTATACTTTCCTCAAAGGAGCCAGCAATGAGCACAGACGTCAAGATAAACCGTGGCCTTAAAGGCATCTACTTCGAGCGCTCAGGCGTGTCTCACATCGACGGTGCAAAAGGCGAACTGTCCTATCGCGGCTACTCGATTCACGATCTCGCCACGCGCTCCACCTTTGAAGAAGTTTGCTACCTGCTCATCTTCGGCGACCTTCCCAGCGCAATCGAGCTAGCCGATTTTGACGCCCGTCTCAAAACCGCACGCAGCCTCCCACCTGCAATCTATGACATCATCGAAAGCACCAAGGCAGGTCACCCGATGGATGTCTTGCGCACAGCTGTCTCAGCCCTTGCGGCCCTTGAACCACAGAGTCAAAACGTGGGTGAAGATGCCTTCATAGAAAACGGCATACGCCTGACCGCGCAAGTGCCCATGATCATCGCGGCGCATGAACATATCCGAAATGGCCGCGCGCCTGTGCCCGCAGACCCCTCGCTCAGTCACGCCGCCAACTGGCTCTATATGCTCAAAGGCGAGCTCCCATCTGACGATGCCGCACGCCTCGCAGATGTGGACTTCATCCTCCACGCCGAACACGGGGCAAACGCGTCGGCCTTTGCCGCGCGCGTCACGGTCGGAACAGAAGCCAACCTGCACGGCGCCATGGTCACAGCCCTCGCCACACTCGCTGGCCCCGCCCACGGCGGCGCTGCTGAAGATGTGATGAAAATGGTGCAAGAAATCGGCACGCCAGACAAGGCTGCCGCCTACGTCAAAGCCAAACGTGCTGCCCGCGAAGCCGTCACAGGATTTGGCCACCGCGTCTACCGCGCCGAAGACCCCCGCGCGCGCCACATGCGCGAAGGCGTTCGCAAGCTCGGCGAAGAGATGGGCGCTCCAGTTTGGTACGAAATTCTGCAAGGTGTGGTCGAGGCTATGAAGCCTTATTCGCGCCACGGCCTCAATGTGAATGTCGACTTTTATTCAGGCGTCATATACCAACTTCACGGCATCCCAATGGACCTCTACGTGCCGATTTTCGCGATCGGTCGCATGCCCGGATGGGTTATCCAATGCATAGAGCAACAGCGCGGCAATATTCTCATTCGCCCGCTCACACTCTACAACGGCCCCGAACTGCGTGATTATGTAGACATGAGTGACAGGTGACAGAACTTCTAGACCTCACAAGCGCCCAACTGGCCTTCGCACTTGTCGCCGTTTTCGTCGCAGGCGTTGTGCGAGGATTTGCAGGCTTTGCGCTCTCTGCGCTCACAATGGCAGCGCTGGCCAGTACAATTCCCCCAGTGGAACTGATCCCGATCTGCACCATGCTCGAGCTTGCCTCTGCCGCCCTGCTGATGCGTGGCGGCTTTTCCGAGGCCAACAAACGCATGGCCCTCACGTTGCAGTCCGGGGCGCTTATAGGCGTACCCTCAGGCCTCTATCTCACCACAACGATTGATCCCGAACTCTCAAAGATCATCGCCCTGTGCCTGATCGTCACTCTCGCGCTACTACAGCTCGCGCGCGTCCGCCTGCCCCTCACAACATCCCCAATTCCGACGTTCATCACAGGAATCTTCTCAGGCTTCGTCACAGGCCTCGCCAGCATCGGTGGCCTCGTGATTGCGCTCTACACACTGGCGCTACAAATGCCGCCCAAAAATATGCGTGGAACCCTGATCGTGATCATATTTATAGGGGGCGCGCTGACGTTCCTCTGGCAGCTCCTGTACGGAATGATCACGCCCTTGGCACTCAGTCGCTTCGCCGCCTTCGCGCCGCCAATGCTCGCAGGAGTCCTGCTCGGGCGCGCCTTCTTCAAGCCCGAATATGAGCGTCACTATCGCCCGTTCTGCCTGACGTTGTTGATTGGCCTCGCCATTTTTGGCCTTCTCAAAACGCTTTTATAGAGAGCTATCCCTACTTACTGCGCCAGCTATCAAGCCACTTCTGAACGCGGCTCTTGCGCATATCATAGCCGTCTTCCAGAGCGTCCATCGTCGGATCCACAGTGCGCTCCACAAACTGTCGCCACATCGCACGCACAAAGAAAAAGCCAACAATCAAGAAGGCAAAGAAGAAGAGATTAAACCAAGGAAACGGGCGGTACTCAGGCCCGCTCACAGGCTTGATAGAAATCGCATTGGGATAGATCGACAAGAATCGCATACGCCAGCCATAATGCGTGATCGACACCCACTGTTCCTTACCCGCCAGTGCCGAAGCTTCCGCCTCAAGGTCCGAGCTATCAAACTTGAAGTAGGGCGGATAAACGCCCGTGTCCTCGTTGCGATAAACCATCACACGTTCACCGCCACGCCACAGCCCCAAAAACCAAGTATCAACTTTTACAGTATTGATCAGCCGAAGGTCGCGCATATCGCCTTCCGCTGAGCCCAGATCCACTTGATTGTAAAAGATCTGCTGAAAGCTCGACAGACGCTCCAAACGGTCTGAGATCCCTGTCACTTTCGCCACATCATGCTGCGGCAGCGTATAATGCAGATAGAGCCCTGCAATCACGAACAAGACCACTCGAAAAATTCGTCTCACATTGCGCATCATACGCCCTCTCAATTGATCACATAAATCAGCGTCGCCACCGCAATGGTGGGTATCACATAAACCAGCAAGATCAACTTCCGCCTGAAGCCACTCTGATACGCTGCCATACCTGCCTCGACAAAGTCGTCACGGCTAATGCCAGCCCGCGCCTCTTCGTCAAGCTCAGCCCAGTCATCTTCAAGACGTTCCCGCCTGACAGACCGCGAGTAAATCGAGATAAGCACATAAATAACAGTCAGCAGAACAAACCCGACAACCGCAAACCGAACAAACTGCATCCTACCTCCTAAAGCGTTTCGATAAAAAGCACATCAAAACGCCCACTCGCTAATTTATGTTTCGCACAGCTCGGCTTAAATGAGCTCTCAGCTTAGCCCCAAACCGCTTTCACAGCGCTCAAACATACCCTTCACAGGCACTCATCCTCAGCTCAGTCTGCCCGTTTTCCACTGGCGATACAATCCAAGCAGTCCCATACGCATCAACGAAACAATTGAGCCCTATTAGGAAACAAAACTGCGCTCACGCCACGGACTGTCGCAAAAGATGCACACAATATTGCCTTAAATTTAACTCAACTGTTTCTAAAATGGGTCCAATAAACGCCTTTCCTCTCCGTCAATTTGACCTCGCGCGATAAGGAGCGAGAGAAATGGCCACGGTTGGCTACTATTCAATGACGGCAGGCCAAGGCCAAGCGTCGCAGGTCGATGAGATCACGAACAACGGTGATACCGCCGTGAACGTGACCATTCCAAATGCGACGCAGCTTGCTTCACTTGACAGCCTCTATGTTGTGAACCCCTCCAACAGCGGCTTCGGCGCCGAGTATATGAATAACCTTGGAGCCATTGCTGCTGCGGTCAACAGCGGCATGAACCTCGTGATTTTTGACCGCGCCGTGACCAATGCCCAAACAATCCTACCGGGAACAGGCTCAACAATCACAGCGGTACGCGACTTTGCCAGCGGATCAGATGTTAACGTTGCCGCAGGCGCCCCCACGTCCTTCACCAACGGCGCAAACGGCGTGATTGATGACAGCACATTTGATGGCGGCACCTACTCAAACCACGGCTATGTCGAGCTTTCTTCGCTCCCACCTGGCGCAACAGCTCTGCTCACAACCAGCGACCCGACCCACATTGTCGCCTTCACCTACCCCGTCGGCTCAGGCAACGTGTTCTATTCCACAATGCCAATCGATTTCTATACAGGCCAAAACAACGCCGCAATCAGCCCCGCCGATATCTTCACGCTCTTTACCAATACACAGCAAACGGTGATGTGCTTTGCCGCAGGAACGATGATCGAAACCCTCCTCGGTCAGCGCGCCGTCGAAGACCTCCGGATCGGTAGCGCGGTCCAAATCCACGATGGTCGCGTAGAGCGTATCCGCTGGATCAGCGCCTCCAAGATCAGCGCGTCCGACCTAAAAGGAAACCCAAAGCTGCGTCCCGTGCGCATCACAGCAGGCGCCCTTGGCAATGGCTTGCCCACTCGTGATCTGTTGGTGTCGCGCCAGCACCGTATGCTCGTGCGCTCCCGCGTTGCCGAGCGGATGTTCGGCGCCCGCGAAGCTCTCATATCTGCTATCAAGCTCACAGCTTTGCCTGGCATCTACGTTGATAAAAGCGTGGAAGACGTCGAGTATTTCCACATTCTGTTTGATCAACACGAGATCATCTTGGCCGAGGGCGCCGCTTCAGAGAGCCTTTTTACAGGCCCCGAAGCGCTTAAATCCGTGCCCACCAAGGCCCGCGCCGAGCTGATGCAACTGTTCCCCAATCTCACCCGCCTTGACTACAAAGCCACTTCCGCCGCGCACATCCCATCGGCCAAGCTTCAAACTGCACTCGTAGCGCGGCATCTGAAAAACGCGAAGGCGGTGTTTGCGTAGGATGCTTCTGGGCTCTAGCCCGCGCGCCGTCTGCAAAACTGCCTAAAACACCTTACGTTTCTTATGATCTTAGCTAAATATTTAGCTTCTGAGGCTTCAATCTGTCCCGTACACTAAATGGAACAAGACAGAGCGATGGCAACAATAGGCTATTACGGTATGGTCACAGGTCAGGGCCAAGCCGCACAGATAGACGAGATTACAAATAACGGCCACACCGCTGTTGACGTCACACTGACTGACCCCTCCCAGCTTGCCTCACTCGACAGCCTATATGTGGTCAATGAAAGCAACGTCGCCTTCGGAACGGAGTATGTTGACAATCTCGCTGCCATCGCTGCTGCTGTCAGTAGCGGCATGAACTTAATCATATTTGATCGCTATGTGACCGACGCCAACACGATCCTCCCTGGTGCCTCCAGCATCATAGCCGTGCGCGATATGACGGACGATCAGGATGTCAACATCGCCTCGGGCGCGCCGAGCAGCTTCACAAACGGGGCGGCGGGGTCAATTGACGACGATACACTTGATGGCGGAACCAGTTCAAACCACGGCTATGTCGAGCTCTCTTCACTCCCCCCTGGCGCAACTCCCCTGCTCACAACAAGTGATCCCACCCACATTGTCGCCTTCACCTACCCTGTCGGCTCAGGCAACGTCTTTTACGCCACCATTCCGCTCGACTATTACTCAAATCTAGACCACGTCGCGATTACCCCCGCCGAGATCGACACCCTATTTGGCAACCTGCAAGACATCCTCTGCTTCGCCAACGGCACGCTGATCACAACAGCCCGAGGCCGCCAGCCCATCGAGCATCTTAAGGCAGGTGATACCCTCCCCATCCTGCGCGGCGGCACACAAGTCATCCGCTGGATCAGCTCCTCTCACGTTACAGCAGCCAACCTCGCCCAAAACCCAAAGCTGCGTCCCGTGCGCATCACAGCAGGCGCCCTTGGCAATGGCTTGCCCACTCGTGATCTGTTGGTGTCGCGCCAGCACCGTATGCTCGTGCGCTCCCGCGTTGCCGAGCGGATGTTCGGCGCCCGCGAAGCTCTCATATCTGCTATCAAGCTCACAGCTTTGCCTGGCATCTACGTTGATAAAAGCGTGGAAGACGTCGAGTATTTCCACATTCTGTTTGATCAACACGAGATCATCTTGGCCGAGGGCGCCGCTTCAGAGAGCCTTTTTACAGGCCCCGAAGCGCTTAAATCCGTGCCCACCAAGGCCCGCGCCGAGCTGATGCAACTGTTCCCCAATCTCACCCGCCTTGACTACAAAGCCACTTCCGCCGCGCACATCCCATCGGCCAAGCTTCAAACTGCACTCGTAGCGCGGCATCTGAAAAACGCGAAGGCGGTGTTTGCGTAGGATGCTTCTGAGCTGTAGCCCGCGCGCCGTCTGCAGATAGCTTTTCGCTGTACAGCACATCCCCCAAACAACGATTATTCGCCGCTGGGTGGCCCATGTCGCTCAGCGTCTGAGCCAATACAAGACGATCTCATCCATACGCAGAACATGTTCAGCTATCGGACTATTCGTCTTTCTTTTTGTCCAAAAGATAGGCCACTCCACCCACAGCCGAGAAGATCAGAAGACCGATTCCCACAGGCACAGCCGATAGGCCCAGCGCATCGAACCGCGCCCAAGCTTCAAAGCCAATAAGATCGCCAAGGCTGAGGATTACGGCAAAAGCCACACAAATCCCGATGGTGAATACCACTGCTTTTCTAATCATACCTTGGCGTCTCCCGTGTTGGCTCATCCTGCGTACGCGGTTTTGTCATGCTTTTCGACACTCTTTTCAAACCGTCGCATCCTATCCGCTTCCAGCTTGCTTACCAAAACAATCTGCAGCACCCTTTGGTGCTGCAGACAGTCAATCCATGCCTTGCCATTCTCCATAAGGCGCTCAGGCGTCTGACATTTGGAAAGCAGCAGAGCTGTACACTTAGTAAACAACCACGCTTCGGATGCTCTCGCCTGAGTGCATCAAATCAAACGCTTTGTTGATCTCTTCAAGTGGCATCTTGTGGGTGATCATCTCGTCGATCTCCACTTTGCCATCCATATACCAATCGACAATCTTGGGCACATCGGTGCGCCCCTTCGCGCCGCCAAAGGCCGTGCCTTTCCAGACGCGACCTGTAACAAGCTGGAACGGTCGTGTGCTGATCTCGGCCCCAGCAGGCGCAACGCCGATGATCACCGAAACACCCCAACCACGGTGAGAGCATTCCAGCGCATCCCTCATAACTTTCACGTTTCCTGTGGCATCAAAGGAATAGTCCACACCGCCGAAAGCGTCTTTCTCGGTCTTGGTCAATTCAACAATCGCCTCGGTCACCGTCTGACCCTCAAGTTTTGACGGATTCACAAAGTCAGTCATGCCGAATTTGCGTGCCATGGCTTCCTTGTCGTCATTGAGATCAACCCCAATAATCTTGTCAGCTCCCGCCATACGCAGCCCTTGGATCACGTTGAGGCCAATGCCGCCAAGACCAAAAACAGCTGCGGTCGACCCGATCTCGACACCCGCTGTATTGATCACCGCACCAATACCTGTGGTCACGCCACAGCCAATGTAGCAGATGCTCTCAAACGGTGCGTCCTTGCGCACCTTGGCAAGTGCAATTTCGGGCATGACAGTATGATTGGCAAAGGTCGAACAGCCCATATAGTGGAAGATCGGCGTCCCATCGAGCATCTTGAAACGCGTGGTTCCATCTGGCATCAGCCCTTGGCCCTGCGTCCCACGAATGGCAGTACAGAGGTTCGTCTTTCCAGAGAGACACGCATGGCATTCACGACACTCAGGCGTATATAGCGGGATTACATGATCACCAGGCTCAAGCGTTGTGACGCCCTCCCCGACTTCAAGCACAATGCCCGCGCCCTCATGGCCAAGAATACTGGGGAAAAGACCCTCAGGATCATCCCCCGAGCGGGTAAACTCATCGGTGTGGCACACGCCTGTGGCCTTGATCTCGATGAGGACTTCGCCCTTCTTGGGGCCTTCAAGCTCGACTTCCATAATCTCAAGTGGCTTGCCTGCTGCAAGCGCGACGGCTGCACGTGTTCGCATGATGTGTCTCCCAAATATCTCGGCCAGAGCCTGCGGTAAACAGCACAGACTTGCAAGACTTAGGGGGAAACAGGGCAAGGTTATTCCCCTGATATCCAAGCCTGTGTCTTGTTACCAATCCTCAGAGATTGGGGAGTTTCTATTATGTTTGTTTCACGTATCACCGCGGCACTTGCCGCAACCACTCTTCTAACAGCCTGCCAAATGAGCGGCATGCTTGAACAAAAAGATCCACTCATCCCAGCAACCACGCGTGCCGCCCTCGCAGACACATGCGGGGCTGGTGATCTGACTTTCATGGCTGGGATGCGGGTAGCCGAGGTCGAATTTGATACCGCACAGCGTCCCGTACGCATCGTCGGTCCCAAAAGTGCAGTCACCACAGATTACCAGCCCGAGCGCCTCAATGTAAAAATCGATGCCTCGGACCGGATCACTGGATTTAGCTGCGGCTGATCACTTCTTGATGCGATAGGCTTTGTGGCAGGCTGCACATGTGCCACCGAGGTCGCCCATGCCTGCCTGAACCCAGCCAAGATCACTTGTATCAAGCTCTTCGGCTGCAGCGCCCATGGCCTGTGCCTTCATCTCAAAATCAGCCCAGTTTTCCCAGATCGCGGGAAGCGCAGTTGATTTCGGGTCCATTTCTTGTGCCTCAAACGCTGCAGGGATTTTGGCAGCATGATCAATCAGCGCCTGCCGTGCTTCGCCTGCCTTGTCGGCGTCAAACGCCATCTCGCCTTTGCCCATCGCGCCCAAAGTGCCCGTAGCTGCCTTGACGCCATCCATCAGCATCATCCGCGCCTTCACGGCCTCGTTTTCGACACCTTCGGTCATGGCAAAGCCCGTGCCCGCGATCGTTGCGCTCAGCGCCAGTGTCACAAAAAATCTTTTCATCAGTACTCTCCTGTTGGTTGCTTGTATTACGTCACGGAACGCCAAGCCGATCAAGACACGCTAATGTGAAGCGCACGAAAGCAGCGTTTTCACGCTTTCGCTTTCCCGCGTTTACGCACTGGTGCAGGCCGCACCCGCGCCTCGATCATCTCATAAAGCGTCCCAGCAATATTCTTGCCGCTCGCGCCTTCTATCCCTTCAAGCCCTGGTGAGGAATTCACCTCAAGAACCTTCGGACCGTCACTCGCGCGCAAAAGATCAACGCCCGCCATATGAAGTCCAAAAGCCTTTGTCGCCTTCAGCACCACATCGCGCTCTGCCTTGCTGATTTTCACAGCCTCCGCAGTGCCACCCCTGTGCAAATTAGAGCGAAAGTCACCCTCCGCACCCGTGCGTCGCATCGAAGCCACAACCTTTCCACCAATCACAAAACAGCGGATATCCTCACCTGCAGCTTCTTTTACAAAGTTCTGAACCAGAAAATTCGCTTTTAGCCCGCGAAACGCATCAATAACCGACTCGGCCGCCTTCTTGGTTTCCGCCAAGACAACGCCCTTGCCCTGCGTGCTCTCCAAAAGCTTCACAATCAATGGTGCCGTACCCACCAAGCCGACAATCGAGTTGGTGTCCTTCGGACTCGCAGCAAAAGCCGTGTTCGGCATCCCAATCTTATGTCGCGCCATAAGCTGATGCGCATGAAGCTTATCGCGGCTTGCCGTAATCCCCTGTGAAGAGTTCACACAAAATGTCCCGATGGTCTCAAACTGGCGCACAACAGCCGTACCATATGAGGTGATAGAGGCTCCGATCCGTGGAATAACTGCATCATAGCGCGCCAGTCGCTTGCCGTCATAATGCACCTCAGGCGCAAGCGCGTTCAGCGCCATATAACAACGCGTCGTGTCGATCACTTCGACAACATGCCCCCGCTTCTCGCCCTCTTCCACAAGACGGCGGGTCGAATAATTATCCTCACGGCTCAAAACGGCGACGCGCAGTGCCCGTTCTGGTGCTGTCTCGCGCACCCGCTTGCTGTGATACACATCATAGCTCAGCTCGGGCTGCAAAAACCGTTCCGTCGCTACGATACTAATATGGTCCTTAAGCGCCTGCCGCCCAAGCAACATACGGTTGCTCATGGTTGCACGGTTGCTCAGCGTAATCTCAATGGGCCAACGGTGACCGTTCACCAGCAAGTTGGTCTCGATAACATAGCGGTTCTCACTCTCCCCATTGGAGGAGGTCACTTCGCGACGATCCTTGATCTCGGCAGAGCATGCAAAAACAATGTCTTCACGCCCCGGAACCGGGTGCACCATAAAACGCACCTTTGGCTTAGATGAAGCACCGAACACTTCAATATCATAGGCATGAAGTGCCGAGGTTTTCGCCCCTGTATCTACTTTTGCCTGAATCGCCGGCAAGCCGAGCTGGGGCAAAGCCACCCACTCTTCCCATCCGAACGACAAAATAGAACCACTCTTATCAAGACTCATGCGCTGCAATCCAATGTTTGAAAACGGCTGATGCCGAGCCTATAGCAATAAGGCTCTCAGACCAACTCGCCGCATTTCGCATAGTTTTTCTCACAGGGCTAGCCCCTAACGTCATCGGCTTCTCTCTTGGCAATCAGCTCTATTTCCTCCAAGACACAAAACTATGACACAAGAATTCTCCTTCTCCCTCGCCGCCACTTCGGGCAAAGCCCGCACTGGAACAATCAGCACACCGCGGGGCGATATCCGCACGCCTGCATTTATGCCAGTCGGGACCGCCGCAACGGTCAAAGCGATGATGCCTGAAAGCGTGCGCGCCACAGGCGCCGACATCCTACTTGGCAACACCTATCACCTTATGCTGCGCCCCACCGCCGAACGCATCGCCGCTCTGGGTGGCCTGCATAAATTCATGAATTGGGACCGCCCGATTCTCACAGACTCGGGTGGCTTTCAGGTCATGTCGCTTGCAGACCTGCGCAAGCTTACGGAAGAAGGCGTCGCGTTCAAATCGCACATCGACGGCTCCAAGCACATGCTCAGCCCCGAGCGCAGCATGGAAATCCAGCGCCTTCTTGGGTCCGACATTGTCATGTGCTTTGACGAGTGCCCCGCATTGCCCGCAACAAGAGATGACATTGCCAAATCAATGGAGCTGTCCATGCGTTGGGCCAAGCGCTCACGCACAGCGTTTGGTGAGCGCCCCGGTTACGCCCTGTTCGGAATCCAGCAAGGCGGCCTCGAAGAAGACCTGCGCGCCCAATCCGCTGAGGCCCTTCAAGATATCGGCTTTGAAGGCTACGCTGTCGGTGGCCTCGCAGTCGGTGAAGGTCAGGAGGCCATGTTCAACACCCTCGAGTTCGCGCCAGACCAACTCCCCAAAGACAAACCACGCTACCTGATGGGCGTCGGCAAACCCGACGACATCGTCGGCGCTGTCGCGCGCGGTATCGATATGATGGACTGCGTCCTCCCCTCTCGCTCGGGCCGTACCGGTCAGGTCTTCACCCGTCTCGGCGTGCTCAACATCAAAAACGCCCGCCATCAGGACGACCCGCGCCCGCTCGACGAAAACTGCGGTTGCCCCGCGTGCAAGAATTACAGCCGCGCCTATCTGCACCATGTCTTCCGCTCCCAAGAGATCATCTCTTCGATGCTGCTCACATGGCACAACCTCCATTACTACCAAGACCTCATGGCAGGAATGCGTGCGGCGATCACCGAAGACCGCTTCACAGAATTCGAGCGTGACTTTCACAGCACCCGCGCTCAAGGCGACATTGATCCTCTATGATCGCTCGCCCTGTCTCCCCTTTCTGAAAATATCCGGGGGGCTGAGGCACTGGTTCCCCAGTTAGTGGGATTGCGCTTTGCGTAATTCGAATTCAACACCACGACCGCACGCCGCATTAACACCCCGAAATCCCGTTTTGGCGGTGCACGGGTTGTGCACGCGTTGTGCACGCTTTTCACCCCCCTAGAATCACCCCCATTAACCTTTTCAAAGCAGGGCTTGATTCACGCGAAAAACGCGGCCACGCTAGTGGCATGAATATGGCATCACACACGCCCTTTCCAATCGGCTCACAAGTCGCGTTTCACCGTACCGAGCTCTCGCTTATCCTCGGCCTCTATGGCCGCATGGTGGCGGCAGGCGAATGGCGAGATTATGGTATCTCCTGCCTCAAGGATTACGCCGTGTTTTCGGTCTTTCGTCGAACAGCCGAAAACCCACTTTACCGCATCGAAAAGCATCCCAAACTGCGGCTCAAACAGGGACAATATTCCGTCATTGGACTCAACGGTCAGGTTCTCAAACGAGGCCATGATCTTAAAGCCGTGCTACGCGTTCTGGAGCGCAAACTCATCCGCGCTGTCAGCGACTGAAGCGCACAAAAAAGCGCCCGAATTCCGCTCGGAATTCAGGCCTTAATCTTCAGCTAAGCTGCTTAAAAGTCTAGATTTTCGACACTCAGAGCATTCTGCTGGATAAACTCGCGGCGCGGCTCCACAACATCTCCCATCAGCTTGGTAAACAGGTCATCCGCTTCTGCCATATCCTCGACTTTCACTTGCAAGAACGTGCGTGCATCAGGGTCCAAAGTCGTTTCCCAAAGTTGGCTCGGGTTCATCTCACCAAGGCCTTTGTAACGCTGTAGGGACAGCCCGCGTTCGCCCTCTTCAAGGATCGCTTTCAGAAGGTCCAAAGGCCCATAAATCATCTGGGTTCGATCCTTGCGCTCAAGCTTCGCAGGTTTGCCGTAGACCTCTTGCAAGCTCTGCGTCAGCGTACCCGTACGCCGTGCCTCTCCAGAGCGCAGCATAGGCCCGTCCAGCGTACGGACTTCTTCGACACCACGCAAAATACGCGCCAGTCGGATGCCATGATCCTGCGTGATACGACCGTGCCAACCCTTCTCATATTCCAACGCAATAAGGTCTAGACGCTTCGCAACCATATCGGCCACACCCTGCAAATCGCCTTCAATTGCACCAGGAACAAAAGCCCCAGCGATCGCGGCTTGCTCAAGGATATGACGTGGGTAATGCGTTGGAAACGCATCCAAAACCCGACGCAGCTGGCGCGCTTCATCTACAACACGGATCAGATCCTGACCCGCCATCTCGGCTCCGTCACCTAGCTTCAAAACCGCCCCATCAACACCTTGCTGCACGAGGTAGTCATCAAGCGCATTCTGGTCCTTGAGGTAGACTTCAGACTTCCCACGCGCCACTTTGTAAAGCGGCGGCTGTGCAATGTAGAGATACCCGCCCTCAATCAACTCAGGCATCTGACGATAGAAGAACGTCAACAAAAGCGTACGAATATGCGCGCCGTCCACGTCCGCATCCGTCATCAAAACGATCTTGTGATAGCGCAACTTTTCAATATTGAATTCGTCGCGTCCAATCCCCGTTCCAAGCGCCATAACAAGGTTACCAATCTCTTGGCTTCCAAGCATGCGGTCAAAGCGCGCGCGCTCTACGTTGAGGATCTTGCCTTTAAGCGGCAAAATAGCTTGTGTACCACGGTCGCGCCCAGTCTGGGCAGAGCCGCCAGCGGAGTCTCCTTCCACGATGAAAAGCTCTGTTTTGCTTGGGTCTTTCTCCGAGCAATCCTTGAGTTTTCCAGCGAGGAAATTCACGTCCATTGCCGTCTTGCGCCGCGTCAATTCGCGCGCCTTGCGCGCCGCCTCACGGGCATGAGCTGCTTCAACAATCTTGCCAACAATCGTTTTGGCTTGTTGAGGGTTTTCTTCAAACCATTCGGCAAGTTTGTCGCCCACCAGACTTTCGACAACTGGGCGCACTTCTGAGCTGACCAATTTATCTTTGGTCTGACTTGAGAATTTAGGATCAGGAACCTTGACGGAAAGCACGCAAGTCAGACCCTCGCGCGCATCATCACCTGTGAAGTTGATCTTTTCTTTCTTAGCTATACCGGATGATTGGGCATAGTTGTTGATCGTCCGCGTCAGCGCGCCCCTGAAGCCCGCCATATGCGTGCCGCCGTCGCGCTGCGGAATGTTGTTTGTGAAAGGAAGAACGTTCTCGTGGTAGCTATCATTCCACCACATGCCAACCTCGACGACGATATCGTCCTTTTCACCCATGATGTAGATCGGCTCTTCCATGACCGAACTCTTTGAGCGGTCAAGGTATTTAACGAATTCTTTTACGCCGCCGTCATAGTAGAGCTCTGTCTTGAGGGACTCAGCAGGACGCTCGTCTTCCAAGATAATGCGCACACCACTGTTTAGAAACGCAAGTTCGCGCAAGCGTTTTTCCAAAACTGCAAATTCAAAATCAAGATTTGAAAACGTTTCAGTAGACGCAAGAAAGCGTACCTCGGTCCCCGTTTCACCATTGGCATCGCCAACAACACGTAGGTGCTCAACAGTGTCGCCATGCGAAAACTTCGCGTAATGCTCTTTGCCATCACGCCAAACGCGCAACTCAAGCCAGACCGAGAGTGCATTCACAACCGAAACACCGACGCCGTGAAGACCGCCTGAAACCTTGTAGGAGTTGCTGTCAAACTTCCCGCCCGCATGGAGCTGGGTCATGATGACTTCCGCCGCCGAAACGCCCTCTTCCTCGTGAATACCAACAGGAACGCCACGACCGTTATCCCTCACGGAAACCGAGGAATCCGCATGGATTTTGACGTTCACATAGTCCGCATGACCGGCCAGCGCTTCGTCGATGCCATTGTCAACCACCTCATAGACCATATGGTGCAGACCTGAGCCATCATCGGTGTCACCAATATACATCCCAGGCCGTTTGCGTACAGCCTCCAACCCCTTGAGAACCTTAATGGAATCAGCACCATACTCTTCGGGTTTCTGCTCGTTCTCTGACATTCACACGCTTCCTTTGCGATTTTGTCATTTTATACTGTTTATGGTGGGGAATGTCACGCCCAACCGCTATATTTTGAGCTATCGCGGCCACTTAGATCAGCGCAGCACAAAGCGGGCCAAAGCGCCGATAGCTTAGCGCAAATCAGCTCCAAAAGCCGTGATTTTGTCACAGTGTTTTCCGCTCTTTGACGTAGTCTTTTGCGACGGTAAAAGTATGAAAAAGCAGCGCCCCAAAACAACGCACGCCTCGGATACCTCCTCTTTCAAGCCCAAGAGGCCAGCCGATGATGTCCTTTGGTCGCCACTAGAAGGGTTGCTCTTCTGTGCGGCGAACGTTGCTGTCTTTGCCTTCTTGCTGGGGCAAGGGCACTACGCATATGTCGCTTATCTTTTCGAGCCTGTCTTCGCCATCGGACTTCTCGTCATTTGTGGTCAGTGGGCCTATAAAATTAGGCAGAAAAAGCGCTCAGCTCGCAACCAGTCTTGAGGTTCCGTCGGCATCCTTCACTTCGATATGCTGAGCTCGGTCACCCAACTCAGCAAAAAGATCTGGCCCCGTGCCAGTCATCCAGGCCTGCGCCCCCAAAGCGCAGATCTCATCATACAGCGCAGCCCGTCGGTTCGCATCAAGATGCGCGGCGACCTCATCCAAAAGAACGATAGGAGGCGCCCCCACATCCGCCTTGAGCGCACGAGCGTTGGCGAGAATAAGAGAAATCAAAAGCGCCTTTTGTTCACCCGTCGAGCAGTCCTTTGCAGGCACACCCTTGGCTGCAAAAACACCATATAGATCAGAGCGATGCGGCCCAACCAAAGCACGGCCAGCGGCCATGTCCCGAAAGCGGCTTTCGCTCAAAGCTTCCTCTAGATCAGCGACTGTTTCAGGCATGCCGCCTTCGCTCTGAACCAACTCAAGGTCGGCGGAGGGAAAGGCCGTCTCTGCGCCGTCTTGTGCGGCCCTAAGGCGCTCGAGCGTCGCAACCCGATTGGCGTGAATACCCGCACCGCTCTTTGCCATCTTCGCCTCAAGAGCCGCATACCAATGCGTATCACGGACCTCAGCCTTCAATAGCCTGTTTCGCTCACGCATGGCCTTTTCGAATTCGAGTGATAAATCTGAATGATCAGGGAAAAAACTCATACTCATACGGTCAAGAAAGCGGCGCCGTCCATCTGCCCCTTCTATCCAAAGTCGGTCCATAGACGGGATCAGCCACACAACTCGTGCAATCCGCCCAAGTGCTGTCTGGGCGGAGGCCTTATCATCAATTCGGACAGACCGCGCCGCGCCGTCTTCAGAGCTGGTTTCGACTTCAAAGGTTCGGCCATCCTGCTCTATAAGCCCAGAAAGCTTCCAGCCTATATCCTCGGGCCGCTTTGCCATATCTCTAGCTGAGGCACGCCGCATGCCTCTCCCTGGCGAAAAAAGGGAAACAGCTTCTAGGATATTGGTTTTTCCAGCCCCGTTGGCCCCAAAAATAGCCAAAGGCCGCGCATCTACTTCAAGCTGCGCAGCCTTGTGAGAGCGAAAATGTGAAAGCTTAAGCTTAGTCAGGGCAAGCGAAGCCATGAATGCTTACCCCACCACAACTCAAACGCGCATTGGCATCACGACATAGACAGCCGATGTATCATTGCCTTCGCGCATCAAAGTAGGGTCACCCGAAGAGTTAAACATAAACACCGCGTTTTCACGATCCACCTGATTTGCAATTTCGAGCAAATACTTGGCGTTAAAGCCAATTTCGAGATGCTCGTCGCCATAGGCCACAGCCAGCTCCTCTTCGGCGGCACCACTGTCAGGCGCATTGACCGACAAGATCAACTTGTCTTCAGCAAGCGTAAGCTTCACAGCGCGCGAACGCTCTGATGAAACTGTGGCCACACGATCAACAGCCTTGGCGAACTCGGCAGCATCCACTTCAAGCTTGCGGGTATTACCCTGTGGAATGACGCGCGTGTAATCTGGGAATGTCCCATCGATAACTTTTGATGTCAGCGTAATATCTGGCGTTGCAAAGCGGATCTTTGTTTCACTGACAGAAACAGCGATTTTAGCCTCGTCATCGTCCAGAAGCTTACGCAACTCACCAACCGTCTTACGCGGCACAATCACACCGGGCATCTCCGCGGCACCAGAAGGCAACTCTGCATCGATACGTGCAAGACGGTGGCCGTCTGTCGCCACGCAGCGCAATACTTTGCCACCATCGGAATCTGAGATGTGCATATACACGCCGTTGAGATAGTAGCGTGTTTCCTCTGTGGAAATCGCAAATTTAGACTTGTCAAAAAGCCGACGCAGCACGACTGCCGGCGCAGAAAAGTTCGAGCTGTATTCCGATGTTGCCATCACTGGGAAATCTTCTTTAGGCAATGTTGCCAACGAGAAATTAGACCGGCCTGCCTCAACTGTGAGACGGCCCTTGGCGCCATCGTCGGTGAGCGTCACAAGCGATCCATCGGGCAATTTGCGAACAATCTCATGGAGAAGTACGGCTGAGACAGTTGTCGCTCCAGCCCGCTCAACTTGTGCATCGGCGCGATCGACCACTTCAATATCGAGGTCTGTGGCGCGGAAGCGTACATCACTGTCTTGCGCCTCAATCAGCACATTCGCCAGAATAGGGATCGTATTGCGGCGCTCTACGACCGACTGTGCTTGTGCCACAGCTTTCAAAAGTGCGGCTCGCTCTATGCTAAACTTCATCCCTAGCTCCTCTGTGCTGGCGGGACGAACAAATTAGCCCATCCCCCAGTCAACTCAAGTTCTTTCTTGTGTTGTCCACTGGAAAGCCAAAGGCGTCAAGCACCTAGGCCACTGCTCTTGCTTAAGCTTCCAATATGCGGCGCAGAATCTCAATGTCCTCTGCAAGCTGCCCATCCTGAGCACGCATATCCTCAATCTTGCGAACCCCATACATGATGGTCGTATGATCACGGCCCCCAAAACAGCGGCCAATCTCGGGAAGTGAGCGGCTTGTCAGCTGTTTGCATAAATACATCGCAACTTGGCGAGGCCGCGCATAAGTGCGCACGCGCTTAGGCCCAATCATATCGCTCAAGCGTATATTGTAGTGCTCAGAAACTTTACGTTGAATCTCTTCAACCGAAATCTTGCGCTCAGAATTCCGCAGTACGTCCGCCAAGCAATCTTGCACCAACTCAAGAGTGATGGGTCGGCCAACAAGAGATGCAAACGCAAACAACCGCGTCAGCGCCCCCTCAAGAACGCGCACATTTGTACTGATACGATGCGCAAGGAACTCAAGCACACCCGCTTCAAGAGACAGTTCGGGGTATTGCGCTTGCTGCACTTCGACTTTGGACTGGAGGATACCAAGCCGCAGTTCGTAATCGGTCGGGTGCAAATCCACCACAAGACCACACTGCAAACGGCTTTTTATCCGCTCTTCGAGATCCTTGATTTCTCCAGGAGCGCGATCGGCAGAAATAATGATCTGCTTACGTTGGTCAACCAACGCGTTGAACGTATGGAAAAACTCTTCCTGGGTACTGTCTTTGCCCGCGATGAACTGCACGTCATCAACCATAAGCACATCAACCGAGCGAAACAGCTCTTTGAAATCCATCATTTTACGGTCGCGCAGTGCCTGAACAAAGCGATACATGAATTGCTCAGCGGACAGATAGACCACATTTAGATCAGGTCGGGAGGTTTGAAGCTCCCATGCAATCGCATGCATCAAGTGCGTTTTACCAAGCCCAACACCACCATACAGAAACAGGGGGTTAAACGTCACTGGACCGCCTTCAGCTACGCGCTTCGCTGCTGCGTGGGCGAGCTCGTTGGGCTTGCCAACGACGAAGTTTGCGAACGTAAATTTTGAATCCAGTGGCGCTGCAGCAAAAGGGGCCTCGCGCTTTTGAGGGGCCACCTCAACAAAAGCGCCTTCTGCAGCGGCGGCGCCTTCTACCGGATTGGACACGGCAGGCGATTGGCCAACAGGAACAGTAAAGTGCACACGGGACACGTTTAATCCCATACCCATCATCTGATACAGGATCTGGTCACCAAAGTTTTGCTTAACGTAGTTTCCGAGGAAGGTCGTGGGGACATTGAACGTGGCAACGCCATCGCGGACATCATCAAAATCAAGCGGCTCAATCCAGCTTGAATAGTTATTTTTGCCAACGGCTTTCAAAAGGTTGCCTTGCAGCATGCCCCACTGTTCATCAGTCATATTTGTCCCGTTTCGTCCCAAGCACTAAAATCTAGCGCGCATCTACAAATAAAATATCATTCGGGCCCCTGCAGCAGGACTCCTGAACGAGCGTTCACCTAAAATGCAGCCAATACTCTAAGCTCCAGCTGAAGCTGGTCCGAGTTCAAGGCGCCATTTTTACCTTTGGACATATGACCGGAGTTTAAATTCTTGGCTCCCATACCAAGACGGAAATTCGGTCTGTCCCCCCAAAGCGAGGTGAATCGCTGGATTGAAATTAGCAACATGCTGGGCGGCCTAGCAACTTATCTTCACGCTTGACTCTCGATTCAGTGAAAAAGAATCTCACAAGCTTTTTCGTCGAACTGAAAACATTAGGAAAAACGAAAAACGGCGCCCCAGAAGGAGCGCCGTTTGAGCATAAAAAGAGCGCTTAAATTTAAGCGAGCGCTTTAACGCGTGATGTCAGGCGTGACATTTTGCGCGATGCTGTGTTCTTATGAAAAACACCTTTTGTAACGCCGCGCATCAGCTCTGGTTGTGCTGCACGAAGAGCAGCAGCTGCCGCTTCTTTGTCACCAGAAGCAATCGCTTCCTCAACTTTGCGAAGGTATGTGCGGATCCGTGAACGGCGCGCTTTGTTCACAGCGAAGCGTGCTTCATTCTGACGGGCGCGTTTTTTTGCTTGGGGCGAATTTGCCATGTGAGTGACCTCGGTTCGGTTATGATATTTCGTTAAACGCAATGCGCCCAAGAGCCGACACCGAAGTGGTGATTCTAGCCAAAGCGGGCTGCACACGCATGTATTGGAGGGCCATATACGTTAGTTTGCTGAAAATGCAAACCCTTATATATCGGCCCTGCCAGAGCCTATTTGTCGCGGAACTGTGGCTGGCGCTTTTCGCTAAACGCGGCCATGCCTTCCTTCTGATCTTCAGTCGCAAAAAGAGAGTGGAAGACGCGGCGCTCAAAGAGCAGGCCTTCGTTCAATGTCATTTCAAACGAACGGTTCGTCGCTTCTTTGATGGCCATAACAGTGATCATCGATTTCTCTGCAATCTTGCTCGCAGCACTCATCGCTTCTTTCATCAGCTCTTTGCCCGGCACAACACGGCTCACAAGCCCTGCGCGCTCTGCCTCTTCTGCATCCATAAACCGGCCCGTCAGGTTCATGTCCATTGACTTCGCCTTACCAACCGCACGCGTAAGACGCTGCGTACCGCCAAGGCCCGCCATAACACCAAGGTTGATCTCTGGTTGCCCAAACTTCGCTGTATCTGAGCAAATAATGAAGTCACACATCATCGCCAGCTCGCATCCCCCGCCCAATGCGTAGCCAGAAACGGCTGCGATAATAGGCTTCCGGATGCGCCCAATCTCATGGCTCTCAGGTGTGAAAAGGTCTTCAGTGAAGACATCCACAAAGCTCTTTTCGCTCATCATTTTGATGTCAGCACCTGCAGCAAATGCTTTCTCGCTGCCTGTGACAACAATACAGCGCACCTTCTCGTTTGTTTGCGCGTCTTTCAACGCCTCGACAAGCTCCGAAAGTAGCTCTGCGTTGAGCGCGTTGAGCGCGTCCGGCCGATTCAGGCGGATAAGGGCAATGTGGTCTTCCACGTCGACGATGATCGTCTCAAAAGCCATGTGATGGTCGCTTTCGCTTGTTTCACTCAGAGCCGTTTCAATATCACTCCTGTCACGCGGTTCAAGCTATCTTTGACACTGGGGGCAATAGAAGGTTGAGCGGCCAGACTGGACGATCCGCGCAATCTCTCCCTTACAATCAGGCGTCTGACAGGCAGTGCCCTCTCGGTCGTAGACTTGGAATTGATGCTGGAAATACCCAAGCTCGCCGCTGGTTTGCTTGAAATCTTTCAACGAAGACCCGCCCGCAGAAATTGCCGTTTCCAATACATCTCGCACGGCCGACACCACACGATTCAATCGCACGCGGCTCACCTGCCCCGCTTGCCGCTTCGGAGAAATTCCCGTTTTATGAAGCACTTCGCAGACATATATATTGCCAAGACCCGCGATGATCCGTTGGTCAAGCAGGGCCGATTTCATGGGCGTGCGCCGCCCTTCAAGTGCCTCGGCGAGATAGCTTTCTGAAAAAGCATTCCCCAAAGGCTCGGGCCCCAGCTTTGCAAGAAGTGGGTGGCTCTCTGCCGTGTCAGTGGACAAAAGGTCCATAGCCCCAAAACGGCGCGGATCATTAAAGGCGATCCGTGCGCCACCCTCCATCCAGATAATGACATGGTCGTGTTTTTCGAGCTTAGGATGTTCATGAACGAACTGCCCCAATGGGTCGCCCGAAACGGTCATCCGGCCAGACATACCCAAATGGATGAGAAGTGATTCCCCACTGCTCAAATCAGCAAGAATATATTTTGAACGGCGCCGGAGCCTTAGAACCTCTTGCCCCACAAGCCGTTCGGCCATTCGCTCTGGAAATGGCCAACGTAGATCGGGGCGATTAACATCGACACGAGCAATCCGAACCCCCTCCATTGAAGGCACAAGGCCTCGTCTCACGGTTTCAACTTCGGGAAGTTCAGGCATGGACCGCTCGCTTTGCTCTTTTAGTGCCATTTCAGCGCATTGTGCGCACCACATCGGCACTATATGAGAAGGGAGTACAGCAAACGGCAAGGCCCATGTCAGAGAAAACAACACATTTCGGCTTTCAAACCGTCCCCGAGTCAGAAAAAGCGGGGCGCGTTCAAGGTATCTTCGGCTCTGTTGCGTCAAAGTATGACGTCATGAATGACGCAATGAGCCTTGGGATCCACCGTGTTTGGAAAGACGCCATGATGGACTGGCTCGCACCACGTGCCGGCCAACGCTTGCTTGATGTTGCTGGTGGTACAGGTGACATATCCTTTCGGTTTCTTGCGCGCGCAGGAGACGCTGAGGCGGTGGTCTGCGACCTGACAGAGCCCATGCTTGTTGAGGGGCGAAAGCGCGCAGAAGCCGAGCAAATGGCGAACCAGCTGAGCTGGGTTGTAGGCGACGCGATGGCACTGCCCTTCCCTGACAACAGCTTTGATGTCTACACTATCTCCTTTGGGATCAGAAATGTAACGCGCCCCCAAGACGCACTAGCAGAGGCTTTTCGTGTCCTGCGCCCGGGTGGGAGGCTTATGGTACTTGAGTTCAGTCAGATACCAAACGATCTGATGCAAAAAGCTTACGACCTTTATTCATTTAACATTATTCCCCGCCTTGGCGAAGCCATCGCTGGCGACAGGGACAGCTATCAATATCTTGTCGAGTCGATCCGACGCTTTCCTGACCAAGACACCTTCCTCCAGATGATCAAGGATGCTGGCTTTGAAAACGCGAGCTATCGCAACCTCAGCCTTGGCATCGCCGCTCTCCATTCGGGATGGAAGATTTGAAGGGTCCCCACAATATCTTTCGAATGATCCGGATGGGCGCCACGCTCGAGCGCACTGGCGCAATGCCCGTGGTCCTTGAGGCGTTTGACGCACCCCGTCCGCTTCGTATTCTCGCTCGCACACTGGTCTGGCCATTTAAATGGCTGGGAAAGCGCGGCGATCTTGAGCTACCGCCCCCAGCGCGGGCACTCTCGGCGCTCGGCCCTGCCTATATCAAATTTGGGCAAGTGCTTAGCACCCGTCCCGATCTTGTTGGCAATGATTTGGCGCTTCAGCTGCGCATTTTACAAGATAAGTTGCCTCCCTTCCCAACCTCGGCAGCCAAACGGATGGTCGAAGAAGAGCTCGGTCAACCACTGGAAGTAATCTTTGATGACTTCAGCGAACCAGTTGCCGCAGCTTCCATTGCTCAAGTTCACAAAGCGCGCCTTCGCGAAACAGGCGATACCGTCGCAATAAAAGTATTGCGACCACGAATTGAGCGGGCCTTTCAGCGTGACATTGACGTGTTTTACTTTGTCGCAAACTTCATTGAAGTCTTTAGTCCTGGCTCGCGCCGCCTAAAGCCACGCGATGTAATCGAGCACTTTGAGGGTGTCGTCAAAGGCGAGCTTGACCTCCGACTTGAGAGCGCCTCTGCAAGCGAATTTGCCGCAAACACCAAAGATGACGCGGGATTTACACTGCCCAAGATCATCTGGGAGCACTCCAGTCGTCGGGTAATGACCATGAGCTGGGCCGAGGGCGTCCCTTTGGGCGACAATGCGGCTATAGATGCGCTTGGGCACAATCGTGACGAGCTTGGCACACGTGTACTCCAGCTTTTTCTGAACCACGCACTTCGCGATGGCTTTTTCCACGCAGACATGCACCAAGGCAATCTTAAGGTAGCCCCAAACGGCGATATCATCGCCTTTGACTTTGGCATTATGGGTCACATTGATGACTACACCCGTCGTGTCTATGCGGAGATTCTATATGGGTTTATAAAGCGTGACTATAAACGCGTTGCTGAAGTGCATTTTGAAGCTGGCTATGTGCCCGCAGACCGAGATGTAGAAGAGTTCGCCCGGGCACTCCGCGCAGTTGGCGAACCGATTTTCGGTATGGATGCCTCTCGCATCTCGATGGGAAAGCTCTTGAGCTATCTTTTCGAAGTCACTGAACGCTTCGGAATGGAAACTCGCACGGAGCTGATATTACTGCAGCGGACGATGGTCGTTGTCGAAGGCGTCGCCAGAAGCCTTAGCCCGCAGCTCAATATCTGGGACGTGGCTCATCCAATAGTTGAGGATTATATAAAGAACGCGCTTGGCCCTCGTGCGCTTATGAATGACCTCGTCAAAACGCTGCGGGTTGTGGCCCGCTTTGGTCCACGCCTGCCCAACTTGGTCGAAAAGGCTCTCGCAGCGCAAGCCGCTTCTGCCGTTGCGCCACCACCGTCACGATTAGGCCTAAAGATAGCAACAACTGCTATTCTCAGCGCAAGCTGTGCTGGCCTCGCGGCATATTTGCTACTTTCCTGATCCCATAAATAGAGAACCAATTAAGCTTCTCGACCTTTATCCTATGAAAGTTTGATAAGTTAGGCTACTTGTTAGACCATCGTAAATAACGAGTGCAGGACATGTTAAAAGCGTACTTCTTGATAGCAATTTCTGGGCTATCTGTTTTGCCCGTTGCACTGTCCGCAGAAGAACAAACTGCGACTTGGGTGAACACCTACGGGGTGTCAGGTGGCCTTATCGACATGCCCACCGCTGAAGTTGGGCCTGACGGACGTTTGATTACCACAATTTCGCATTTTGGCGGGACCACGAAAACAAACCTGTCGTTTCAGCTCACCCCCCGTATCTCCGGCGTTTTTCGCTATTCTGGTATCAAAGGCCTCACCGCACCAGGTTCTGGGCTCTCCACATATTTCGATCGGAGCTTTGATGTTCACTATCAAATCTTTGATGAAAAGACGTATCGGCCAGCTCTCGCCGTTGGGCTGCGGGATTTCTTGGGAACAGGGCTTTATACTGGCGAGTATGTCGTTGGGACAAAATCAGTCGGGCCGAAACTACGCCTCACTGGGGGACTAGGCTGGGGGCGATTGGGAAGCCACGGTAGCTTTGCAGTCATGGGCAGTCGTCCGACACAAACTCTAGGGTCAGGTGGCATTCCTAATTACGATCGTTGGTTCAGGGGGCCGGTCGCTGGCTTCGCTGGTATAAACTACAATCACAACGATCGATTGGGCTTTTCAGTCGAATATTCATCAGACGCGTATGTTCGGGAAGATCGCAGAATTTTTGACGTCAAGTCGCCCTTCAACTTTGGGGCCAAATACAAATTCAACGACACAGTTCAGCTCAGTGCATCCTATATGTATGGTAGCGAATTCGGGCTAAACATCAGCATTTCGATCGATCCGAAAAGCTCTCCTGTGATTGGTGGCAATGATACTGCGCCACAGCCTGTCGCCGTACGCGCCTCCCAATCTGCGCAAAATCTGGGTTGGACCAATGAGGCGGAGAGACAAGACCAGATCAAAGCTGCACTCGCGACAGCCCTTGCCCGCGAAGGTATCGCACTAGAAGGCACTCGGATTGAGGGGCGATCCGCTGAGCTACTCATTCGCAATGAACGTTTTGATATCGAAAGTCAGGCTGTAGGTCGGGCCATGCGCATCATGACTCGAGTTTTGCCAGATTCAGTTGAAACGCTAAAAGTCACCTACTCAAATCAAGGTATCCCCGCTGGCTCAGTAACGATTTCACGGTCAGACATTGAAGCTCTAGAGCATGCGCCTGCGACCGATATACTGAATCGCGCTCGTTTTTCAGCCGATAGTTCCGCACTCAGCTTTGACAGTCTGGAAGGAACATACCCTAGGCTCACTTGGGGTTTAGGGCCAATCGCTAAATTCAGCGTGTTTGATCCAGATAGCCCTGTACGCGCAGACCTACTCGCGCAAATAGAGGGTCAATACCACATCGCGCCAGGCTGGGTAGCATCAGGCTCTTTTAACTATAAGCTTGGTGGTAATCTGGACGGTCTTTCCCCGAACAGAGGTGGCTTTGTCGCGATCAACCCACCCCATGCTGTACGCTCCGATGCACGCCTCTATGCTGTAGGTCGCGGACCAAAAATCGAGCATCTCACAATTGCCAAATACGGTCGACTAGGTGAGAATCTCTACGGCCGCATGACTTTTGGGTATCTAGAGCAAATGTATGCTGGTGTGTCTGGAGAAGTGCTCTGGAAGCCCGTATCTAGCCGGCTAGCACTCGCTGCCGAACTCAACTATGTGGTCCAACGCGATTTTGATCAGCGATTTGGCCTGCAAGATTACAATATCGCGACGGGTCATCTGTCTGCTTATTACGACCTTGGAAAAGGGTTTCATACACAAGTCGATGTCGGTCGCTATCTTGCGGGCGATTACGGCGCAACAGTTGCAGTCGACCGCGAGTTTGGAAATGGCTGGCGTGTTGGTGCCTATGTCACCAAGACCAATTTATCGTCAGAACGATTTGGCGAGGGATCTTTTGACAAAGGGATAAAGATCACGCTGCCTATGAGCTGGGCACTCGGAAACTCGACGCAGAAAAGTACAGAGACCGTCATTCAGTCGCTCACTCGTGACGGTGGTGCTCGCGTCAATGTTAACGGCAGGCTCTATAATACCGTTCGCGAAACGCATAGAGCTGAAATGGCCAAGACGTGGGGGAGGTTCTGGAGATGATTTCATATTTGAAATTGGGCGCACTCGTCGGCGGCATGACCCTTGCACTCGCTGCCTGCGGAAACCAACCTGATCAAGGAAGCGTTCTAAACGCTATCAAAGGTGGCGCACTCAAAAAAAGCCGTGAAACATCTGCCGTACCCACTGCAGAGGAGCTGTCACGAAACATTGGCCTCGCTCTGAAAAATACGGACAAACGTCTTGCCATCGCTGTAGTAGAAAATCGCAACAGCTTCACTTTTCTAACCGAAGTTGCAAACAATGGTGCTTATAGCACTTGGGGCTCTCCTGACAGGCGAACAATATCTGAAAAAAATGGCGTTGTAACAGCCACCCGTGGACTTGGAGCCGATCTCATGTCTGCCGAAGTTAGCAACTCTCTCGCCCTTATTGTCAATCGTCGCTCAGGAAACGCCAGCCGAACACACGTCTACCTCAACGGAGAAAATCAGGAACAGATTATGCAGCTTACCTGCTCAATCAAAGCGCTCGGGGCGGAGAGCATCGCGATTGGTGAAATCAGCGGCACAGTCACAGTGTTAGTTGAAGAATGTTCTGGACCGAACGTAGCATTCGAAAATACCTACAAAGTAACGCCATCAGGACGTATTGTTCAATCACGCCAATGGCTCGGCCCAGTCAACGGCTATCTCACCATTCAAAAACTGCGTTAACTTCGCAAACCAATAATGTCTGCAGGCGAGACCGCCTGCCCACCTGCTAACAGCAGTATGATTTGTCCATCAATCATCTGTGCTTCCTCCACCCGTTGATAGCTTTCAACTGGCGAACTGCCCAGCAACTCACCTTCTGCATAATTTTCTACTCTAAACTGATACGCGCCCGGGGCAAATGGCGACCCACCCGCACCAACTCCAGCCCAATCTACCGGTTCACCATCTAACCCCAAGGGAAGCCGTTGTACTTCTGTGTCAGTGTCATCAAAAACAACAAGAAAAGCCTCGTCGGCCAAGCGCGCAGGAAGAGGATGCAGGGTAACGGGTAAGCCCTCAAATTGGACAGGTGCTGCGGTTCTGGCATCCATACCAACCCAAGCAGAAAGCTGCGCAAGATTTGAGGCGCCCATCTGAGCCGCCAGATCTGCCAACAAATCATTCGTTTTGACCTGCTGCTCGACGGATGAAAAGCTCGCCAACTGTGACGCATATTCAGCTGAGTCCATCGGATTAAGCGGATCTTGATTCTCGGCTTGCGTCGTCAACATTTGGATGAACGTTTGAAAGTCAGACGTCACCGCATTTTGTGTTTTTGCCGAGGGCGAGTAAACCGTCGCCTGATTTAGATTGGAAGCAATTTCTACCATGATTTGTCTCTCTATATTCTTATATCAAGTCGGCCATCAGGATCACGCCACTCATAAGCCACCACTGTTTTTGGGGCTCCACCCGTCTCGTCCTGAGCGGCAACCTTAGAGTGCTCCAAGCTGGAGCCTTTGTTTTGAGAGGTGTCCTGCTCAAACGAGAAATTTGTATTTTCGAAGCCTTCCGAGAAAAGCTCCTGTGTCAAAAGCTCCGCATGACGCCGCAATGCCTCCAATGTTTCAGGCCGCTCAGCAAATATTTGAACAAGCATTTGCCCTTCACCAGGGCTCATGACAAAACGCAATCGACCAAGCTCTTTGGGATGAAGCTGAAGCTCAATTTCTCGCTTTTTATTGCTTACCAAAGCATCAACAGTGTCGCGCACAATCATTACTGCATGCTCAGCGCTCAGTGTCAGCGCATTCTGCCCCACAGCTTGCCCAAACGAGCGATTAACTTCTGCTTGTGAAACTAAAGCCATCGCCTCCAAAGAGATAAAATCACGCTCGTAGCCATGTCGCGGCAAAGGGGATTGCAGCTGTGGCCCCATAGACAGGACTTCTGCTTGAGAAGTCACTTGCACAGGAAAAATCTGCATGTCTTTGAATGTTGAAGGATGCTTGATCTGATCCCTCACGGATTGGCCCGCTGCCTCAACGTACAAGGCTGTCACACCATTTTTTGTTTCCTCGTGCGACGCGGCAGGCAGATTGAAGAGAACGCTCTCTGTGTTGGCAATGCCCACAACCAAGGCCGGCACTGCTTTTGAAGGTGAATTTTGCAGCTCTAATCCCATAGAAGGTCTCGGCTGACTCGGCTCTATCTGCTGTTTTAGAGGCGGCACCACAACACCAGTTTTTGGACTGACCTCGGCAAATCCAATTGAGCGCTGCAGAGGCACGTCGATCGATCCTGTTTTGCGTATTTCACCGGAAACAACCTCACCTACATGAGCAGATTTGACGCTCAGGCCTCCCGTGTGCGACCCTGCTTCCAACTCATTCACTGTGACCGCAGCTGCACTCGGCAAACTATGTAAAGCGCTCTCGAATTCTCGACCCAGCTTTGAACTCTGTGTACCATCGATACTCTTCGCGTTGTCGAAAGGGCCTACATCAAAAACCCTCGCCCCCTCGTCTATGGCAAGCGCTCCTCTCACAGTTGCCTCAGTAGCTTTCTCAGTGCGGGCATCAAGATCACTCCCAACCGATATCTCCACATCGGTAAGATATTGCACCACACTTGACGGCTCTCGACCAGCCTGAGGCCCCAACTCACCAATAAGTCGTGCATCAAAGTGCTGGCGACCAAAGGTCTGAAATTGCTGCTGAACTGCCGAAATACGCGCTTCAAAATCACCCGTCCCTTCGCTTGAGTGACCAAGCCCAACCTCAGCTTCAAAGCGAATATCGTTCTGCCCGTCTTGCACCTTGTTGAAGGCTGGTGCGATGTGCGGACTTACGGGTGGTTCTGGTTCCAGTATCATCGTTTCTTTGGGTTGCTCGGCGCTCGGCGACACAAATTCTCGTGTGTCTGCAAGTACCTGCACCGCCTCAACCTCGCTCAGCACCAAGCGCGTCTCTAAGTCTTTGGTCTTCTCGGCATCAATCGATGACCCTACCTTGCCTTCGACAGGCGTGCGCAAGTCAGCCCCGTGCTCAAACACCTCTGCAAATGCGACCGCACTGGCTCCATCGATGGCGCTCTCTGCGTCAATCTTTGGCGCCTCATTCGTCTCATTCAATGCGCGCGTGTGGTGTGGGTTCGAAGCAATTTGCATCATCTATTTAGGCCTCGGGAATTCTTCCTACGCCTAGACAATCCCATACAGCGGTTACCACATCTTTACCGTTTGCAGCCTACAAACGAGATTATCCAAAGAATTGGAGGTAAATCGGTGACAGATTTGAAAGCCCTCGCGCTTAGCCTAGGCACAATGCCTGAGCGATCAACTGGGCAAACACAAAAACTCCACGAAGCTGCCAAAAACTTGGAAGCCAGCTTTCTTGCAGAGATGCTCAAGGCAGCTGGCGTTGGCAAAACACGTGAGGCCTTCGGCGGTGGAGCAGGTGAAGAGCACTTCGCATCTTTCTTGGCTGAAGCACACGCCAAAAACCTTGTCGACCGGGGCGGCATTGGCCTCGCCGAGTCCATTTTCAACGCATTAAAGGAGAGACAAAATGCGCAATCGCACACCGAATGATCTCGTCAGTCAAATTGAGTCATTGCTCGAAAAAGAGCACAATGCCCTCGTGAACGGCAAACTTGATGCATTGGTCAAACTGCTCGAACAAAAGCAATCCCTCATCGATGCCCTCAATGCCGCTCCCTTCACGGAGATCGGTGCGCTCCAAGCGCTCCAAGCCAAAGCCATTCGAAACCAAGCCATGCTCGAAAGCGCCACGCGAGGGATCAAATCTGTGTCCAATAGACTTTCGACTCTACAAAAGGTCCGCAAGAGTTTGGAGACCTATGACGCCCGCGGCCAAAAGCAGACAATTCGCGGCAGTCAGAAAACCACATTGGAGAAGCGAGCGTGAGAGTTTTATCTCAAATGCGGAAGACTTCGGCGAGCGCTATTAGGACTTCGTTAGGTTCTACAACAGCATGATGTTCCTGCATCCGATAATCGGGTGGCGCAGCTTGGTAATGCTACGCGGCTGCACACGTCAGAACGGCATAACCCGCCCCAAACAGGGCGAACTTTAGGTGGGCGCAAAGCGCCTCGTGTCAAAAGGAACTCAAGACATGTCAAGTATTCTGACAAACAACAGTGCAATGGTCGCTCTTCAAACCCTGAAGGGTATCAACTCAAATCTCTCAGATGTGCAAAGCCAAATCTCAACTGGCAAAACCGTCAGTTCAGCAAAAGACAACTCCGCTGTCTGGGCGATTTCAAAGGTTATGGAATCAGACGTAAACGGCTTCAAAGCCATCTCAGACAGCCTAGCACTCGGTGAATCTTCAGTCGCCGTTGCTAGAAATGCGGCCGAGACGATCACTGATCTTCTGACCGATATGAAAACCAAGATCGTAGCGGCCCAAGGCGAAAACGTTGACCGAACAAAAATCAACACTGACGTTACTGCGCTCAAAGAACAGATCGCATCTGTTGTGTCAGCGGCTCAGTTCAACGGTCTGAACCTTGTAGATGGTACAACAGCCTCGGTCAACGTGCTGTCATCTTTAGACCGGTCTTCTTCAGGCGTAGATGCGAGCAACATTGCCGTTACCGGACAGAACCTCTCAACAGGGGGCTATACTGCAAAGGCAGCGTTCGTGACAGGCGCAGCAACAAACGGCGTTTCAGCTACTCTTGATAGCTTTGGCTTTGCACTTGATGCAACAGGTGGCGCAGCGGATGATGCCGCGATTACAATCGCAACAACAGCATTCGCAGCAGGAGATAGCATTTCGATGCGCCTCGGCGATACAGATATCTCTTACACGATCACTGCTGAAGACGTTGCTTCAACGACAACACGCGATGTTGTTGCCTTGGGCCTAAAGACCGCAATCGAAGCAACAGGGCTCGACGTTACTGTAGACTATGACAGTGGTACTCCCGGCGAGTTGGCAATTACAAACAACGGCGCGACAAGCCTTGCCGTGAGTGGCCAGTTCATGAACGCCAACGCAGGTGGCCTCGGCGCATTGACAGCGATTGACGTATCAAGCTCTTCTGGCGCCACAGCTGCTCTGGGTTCAATCGAAACGCTGATTGGCACAGCAATCAATGCGGCCGCTTCATTTGGCTCCGCCGAGGGACGTATTAACACGCAAGCTGATTTCATTTCCAGTCTGACAGACTCTTTGAAGTCAGGCATTGGAGCGATGGTTGATACCGATATGGAAGAGGCCTCAGCGCGTCTGCAAGCCCTTCAAGTCCAACAGCAACTCGGTGTTCAATCGCTCTCAATTGCGAACCAGGCACCGCAAGCTCTGCTCTCGCTCTTCCGCTAACAGGAATAGCTCTTGGGTGCGCAGGAAGCTGCGCACCCAATCTAGAATCGCGTGTCACATAAGAATTATAACGACGAGGCTGAGCAATGAACGCCCACTCCCAAGCCATCGCGGGCTATACGACCCAAAATGCACCAATTCGAACCAATCGAGGCACAGAATACGAAGTTTTCTCCAAAATCACTAACAATCTGAGAACCGCCGCCCTGCAAGGCAAGCAAGGTTTCCCTGCTCTAGCCGATGCCATTCATAAGAATCGAAAGCTCTGGACGATCCTTGCAACGGAAGTTGCTGGAGACGGCAACACGCTCTCAAAAGATTTACGCGCCCGCATTTTTTACTTAGCGGAGTTCACTCAGAACTACTCCCCAAAGGTATTGAGATCAGGCGCAAGCGTCGCGCCTCTTATCGAAATCAATGCAGCCATAATGCGCGGCTTAGCTGGCGGAGGCTCAAAATGAGCGGACTTATTCTGAAACTAGGGCCACGCGAACGCGTCTTGATCAACGGTGCGGTTATTGAGAACGGTGACAAGCGTTCTCGCCTTGCAATCAAAACAGCAGATGCAAAAATTCTGCGACTGAAGGATGCGATACACCCTGAAGAAGCAAACACTCCTGTGCGCCGCGCATGCTATGCCACTCAACTGATATTGACAGGCGATGCAGTGGCAACAGACACCAAACTTCAAATCTTGCGCCGCATTGAAGATTTGAGTCAGGTCTTGACGGATCATGATAGCCGAACCCAGCTTGATCTCGCGACAAAAGCAATTGCAGAAGAGCAGTACTACAAATGCCTTAAAGCGTTGCGTACACTTTTACCGCGTGAAGAGCGCTTACTGGCAACGAGGATGCAATGACCTTCCAGCCAATTATTCCCACCTCCGGGTTGGCTGGCTGGCGCTTCCTGCAAAACACCATGCAGCGACAAACTGAAGCCTATGAAAAATCGCCAGCGCTCCAAAAGGCTGGCGACTACTTCGCAGAGAATATTGCACACGTCAAAACAGCCGAAGACTTAGTGGGAGACAGAAGGCTTCTTGAAGTAGCGCTTGGGGCCTTTGGTCTGTCCGACGATATTGGCAATAAATACTTTATTCAAAAAATTCTCTCTGAAGGCACCAGCACTGAAGGCGCACTTGCGACAAAGCTTTCAGACACGCGCTACGCAGCTTTTGCCGACGCATTTAGCTTTGATACTGTCCCGCAAACGAGCCGGCCCGGCTTTTCCGAAAAGATCGTCGCGCAATACGAACGCCGGTCTTTTGAAGTGGCCGTTGGCGAACAGAACGAAACATTTCGTTTTGGTCTCAACCTCGAACGTGAGCTACCTGAAATCGCTGCAAAAGACTCCTCCAACAATGCAAAATGGTATGCAGTTATGGGTAATGCAGCGCTCCGCGAAGTCTTCGAAGTGGCTTTTGGCTTACCAAGCGAATTCGGACAGATCGATATTGATCAGCAGCTAGAAGTGTTCAAGGAAACGGCGCAAAGACGGTTTGGGACAGACGATTTGGCTGACTTCGCCGAACCAGAAATGCTCGAAAAGCTCACACAACTTTACTTCCTTCAAGATCAGATCAGTCAAACCGCCTCATTCAGCTCGGGCGCAATAGCCCTTTCATTGCTACAGAGCGCACCACGCCCCTTCTAGACTGGGGTTGATAAGCCTTTCGCCACTCTCCGGGAGCCAGACACAGTACCCCGTGATGCAGCTTTTGCCTTACGCAAAATAAGGCGCAGCTTGTCAAAGCTCTGGTGAACACCATGCGTTTCTTTTTGCGCCAAAAATGCGTCAAGCTCAGACCAAACTGCGATAGCCTCGTCTAGTTTCTCATTTCTCCCAGGCTCATACAGACCTGCATCAATCATCACTTCCGATTTCTCATATAAGCTCAGCATATAGCGTACTTGCTCGATAAGTTCGTTTTCAAGCGGGTTAGCAGCGCGGGGCAAGCTGCGAGAGATTGACCGCAGGAGATTTATGGCTGGATATCGGCCGCGCTCGGCAATCGAGCGATCTAGCACAGTGTGGCCGTCGAGCACGCCGCGCAATATATCTGCAACAGGTTCATCCATGTCAGACCCAGCCACAAGAACGGAGAAGATCGCGGTAATGGCACCATCAGCATCTCGTCCAGGCCCTGCTCTCTCACAAAGCCCCATCAATTGATGCGACAATGAAGGCGGATATCCCCGCATAGTGGGCAACTCTCCCGTAGCGACCGCGATTTCTCGATGCGCTTCTGCAAATCGCGTTAGCGAATCTGCCAAGAGTAAAACATGTTGCCCCCTGTCTCTAAAATACTCCGCGACAGCCATAGCAGTCCAAGCACAGCGGCGGCGCAACAAAGCCGACTGATCCGACGTTGCGGCCACAATCACAGTGCGCGCAAGTCCCTCTGGCCCGAGTACATTTTGAACAAATTCTGCAAGCTCACGCCCGCGCTCCCCAATCAGCGCAAGCACAACAACATCTGCGTCAACATGTTTCGCAAAATGTCCTAGGAGACTCGACTTCCCCACACCAGAACCAGCAAAAAGCCCAATACGCTGCCCTTTCACAATCGGCAAAACAGTATTGAAGGCCGCCATTCCAGTCTCCAAGCGGTCGCCAAGCAGGGTTCTCTCTGCGGGCGCAATCGCATTCGCTCTAATTGGTTGTTCGTTATCTCCCTTTGGCAAAGTGCGGCCATCAAGTGGTCGCCCCATCGGATCAATTATCCGCCCAATCCAGCTCTCACTCGGAGCGATCGTGGCACCATTGCTGAGTACGACCCGATCCGCCAAGGCGATGCCCTCGGGCTCTGCTTCAGGCAGAACAATCATTCTGTCTTCTTGAAGACGAAGCACCTCACCAAAAATAACTGTGCCATCGCGCGTCGTGATTTCGACCTGATCACCATGGCAAGCAAAGGCCTGCAATCCCTTCACATCCACCAATCCATTTTCGACGCCACTCACACGGCCGACCCAGCGCGACAGATCCAATGCAGAAATGGCATCCACCACTTGTTTCAAACCTGTGTTGCTCATCGTTAGCTCCAAAAAATATCACGCTGAACAATTTATAAAGGAATCAGGGTTAAGCCTTGATTGAAACCAATCGAGGGAGAAGCCCCGATGCTAGAAAAAATATCTATTTTCAAGGCCGCCTACGCAATGGCGCGGCACGCAGGCGCACGGCAAGCCGTCTTGTCTCAAAACATGGCGAATGCTGATACCCCTGGCTATCAGGCGCGCGATCTGGCGCCTTTTTCGCTTGCAACAACCGGCCAAAACAAAAGCACAGATATGATCGCAACACGCGCTTCACACCTGTCCGGCGTGGAAATGGATACAGCCTTTCAGTCAACGGAATCTCGAGACCGAAGCGCAGATCCAAATGAGAACAATGTGTCGTTGCAAGAAGAGATGCTCAATGCTGTCGAGGCAAAGCGCCAACATGACCGTGCAATCGCCATATACAAAAGCGGTCTGACTGTTCTCCGCAGCAGCCTCAGCGGAAAGTAATTAGAATATGAATGATTTCTCCAAAGCGCTTGATGTAACTGTCAGCGGCCTAAAAGCCCAAGCACAACGGCTCCGCCATGTTTCAGAGAATATTGCGAATAGCGATACCCCAGGATACCGTCGCAAGACCGTCAGTTTTGAAACCGAATTCCAGTCTGGCACAGGCGTAGGGCGTGTTGAAACCGGACGAGTCAGGCTTGATCAATCCGAACTGGAAAGCGTGTTTGACCCCTCGCACCCATTGGCTGATGGCAGCGGTCACTATGAAGGCTCAAACGTAAATCTGCTGATAGAAATCGCAGACGCTCAAGAAGCACAGCGCAGCTACGAAGCAAACCTGAAGATGTTTGAGCAGACCCGCCAAATGTCTTCAAACCTTATGACATTGCTACAAAAATAAAGGAGATCCAGAATGGATATTCGTTCAATAAACGCTACCCAAAAATACTCAGCGCTTCGTGAAGCAACTCAACCTGCACCAACCGCAGATGATGCTGTCAAATTTGCGGGCCAAGTCGCAGACGATTTTTCTGCGACGCTTCAGAAAGGTGACGATGCGTCTATGGCAGCAATGTCGGGTGACGCAGATCCGCACGCTTTGGTACAAGCCCTCGCACAAACTGAACTGGCAGTGGAAGCTGCGGTCACAGTCCGCAACAAAGTGGTTGAGGCCTATCAAGAAATTCTCAGGATGCCGGTCTAAACCAATGGATGAGGCAATCTTCTTTGACACGATGCGACAAGGACTTTGGGTGGCTGTGGCAATATCCACACCTCTCCTTGTCGTGGCGCTCGTCACAGGCCTCATCATCGGACTATTTCAGGCCCTGACCTCAATTCAGGAAATGACGCTGACATTTGTCCCGAAGCTGGCCGCCATGCTGGCAGTCTTTTGGATGTCGATGGGCTTTATGGCCCAATCAGTTGTCTCGTTTTTTCAAGACAAAATCATTCCACTGATCGTTGGAGTCTAAACCATGGAAAGTGCCTATACCACTCTCACGCGTCAATCAGGCCTCATGCGGGAGATGCGCGTCATCGCAAACAATATTGCAAATAGCGCCACAACTGGCTTCCGCCAAGAAGGCGTTATCTTCTCGGAATACGTATCAGGTGCAGGCAACGGGCCGTCTGTTTCAATGGCGTTGGGCAATGTCCGCAACACGTCTATGCAACAAGGCACACTCACGAGCACAGGCGGTCGCTTTGATTTTGCAATCGAAGGCGACGGCTTTTTCCAAATCGAAACTCCCGCAGGCGAGCGCCTCTCACGCGCCGGAAACTTTACTCCAAACGCCGAAGGTGAATTGGTAACACATGGTGGGTATCGGGTTCTTGATATCGGTGGCGCCCCAATCTTCATACCGCCTGACGCAACGGACATGGCCGTTGGTTCCGACGGAACAATCAGTTCTAATGGCCGACCCTTGGCACAACTCGGCATTGTTATTCCAACCGAAGGCACACAGCTGATCCGAGAAAACGGGGTCATGTTCCGGGCTGAGGGCGAGGTCGAGCCAGCCGCGCAAGCCTCAATCGTACAAGGTTTCTTAGAGAGCTCAAACGTAAACCCGATCGGACAAGTCGCGAGAATGATTGAAGTGCAACGCGCCTATGAACTTGGCCAAAGCTTCGCCGAAAACGAAAACGAGCGCCTCAAAAACGCAACTTCAACCTTCTTCAAGTAACTCAAGGAGATACCCATGCGAGCTCTAAAAATCGCCGCGACAGGAATGAGTGCGCAGCAGTTGCGCGTCGAGACCATTTCCAACAACTTGGCCAACATGTCGACAACGGGATATAATGCCCGCCGCGCAGAGTTCGCTGATCTACACTATCAGCAAGCCACAAAGCCCGGCACAATCAATGCCGCAGATGGAACAATTTTGCCGACAGGTGTTCAACTCGGCCTTGGCGTTCGGCCAACAGCCGTTTCAGTACACCTCTCCCAAGGCTCTCTTTCCGCAACAAGCGGTGATCTTGATGTCGCTATTGATGGCCAAGGATACCTCGAAGTGACATTACCTTCAGGCCAGACAGCATATACACGTGATGGCGGCTTAAAACGTACGGGCGAGGGGTTGATCGTCACATCAGACGGCTTCCCAGTCTCTCCCCAAATCACCATACCGGCCGATGCACGAAGTATAGCAATCAATCCGGACGGCGAAGTCTATGCCTATTTCCAGGGAGAGCCCGAAGGCCAACTCCTTGGACAATTCAACCTTGCTGGCTTCAGCAACGCGAAGGGCCTTGAAGCTCTAGGTGACAATCTATTTGCCGAAACAGTAGCCTCCGGGGCACCAATCGTTACAACCGCAGGCCAAGATGGGCTGGGTACTCTGCGCCAAGGCTATCTCGAGGACAGCTCTGTCGATGCCGTAAGAGAAATTACTGAGCTAATCGAAGCGCAACGCGGCTACGAAATGAACGCCAAAGTGATTTCAGCGGCGGATCAGATGATGAGCGCAACGGCGCAGATCCGATAATGTTTAGATCTCTCCTCATACCTCTCTTGTTGCTCGCTGACTATGTTCAGGCGGACGTGGTTGTCCCTCTGCATACAATCCGTCCGAAGACTCTCATCACAGAGAACGACTTACTTCTTCGCCCCGCAAACGTGCCAGGCGCGCTAACTGATCCTGTCGATGTGGTTGGGATGGAAGCCCGCGTGGCGCTCTATGCAGGTCGCCCCATTCGGGCAACCGATCTACGAGAGCCCGCTGTGATTGACCGGAACCAAGTCGTTAAGCTCAGTTACCAGCACGGCTCCCTGACAATACAAACCGATGCGCGCGCACTTGATCGGGCATCCTCTGGTGAGGTGATCAAAGTGATGAACCTTTCCTCAAAAACCACACTTTATGCGCGTGTTCGACCTGATGGCACGCTCATCGTTGAACCCTAAAGCGAGCCTATTATGAGCGCCTCTAAATACTGCCTTCCCCTCCTACTTTTTGTACTCGCCGCCTGTGGTCGTTCGGATCATATCGGTAAAGCACCTAGTTTTACCGATAGCAAAGGAGCCGAAGAGCACGTGGCGATGATGCGTCCGCCGCTTCCAGAACACTTGTTTCAAACGGCCCCCGAAGCTCAAGCCTCTCTCTGGAGCAAAGGCCGGAACTCTTTGCTAGGCGACAGGCGCGCGATGGAGCAAGGCGACATCTTAACAGTCGTTATCGAAATCGATGACAAAGCGGAAATCTCGAATAAAACATCACGCTCTCGCTCTGGCTCAGAAAGCATGTCTGTTCCTAGCTTATTTGGAATTCCGCAACGAATCGACGAGAAGCTCCCAGACGGAGCTTCAATGGATGACGCTGTTTCGGTCAACTCAAGTTCTAACTCCAGCGGTGATGGGGCCGTGCGGCGCAATGAGAAGCTAACACTTAGGGTCGCGGCCACCGTAACAGAGGTCCTCCCAAACGGCGTTTTGTTCCTGTCAGGTTCACAAGAAGTCCGCGTAAACTTTGAGATGAGAGAGCTCCTAATTACGGGCTTTGTGCGACCAGCAGACATTAGCCGTCAGAATGAGATCACTTATGACAAGATTGCCTCCGCGCGAATTTCTTACGGTGGTCGCGGGCAAATCACAGATGTGCAGCAGCCCCGCATAGGCCAGCAAATTGTCGACGCTATCCTACCCTTCTAATACCTCATCTTCATAAGGACCGCCCCAATATGGGAAAAATACTACCTCTTCTCTTAGCATTTATTGGCGTCGCAGCAGGTATCGGAGCCGGTTTTGTGCTGCGCCCAGAGCCGACTGCTGAAGTCGAAACTCACCAAAGTCCTGATGGTGAAACAACCAGTGAGACTGGCGATCATAAAGGCGAAGAGGAGCTCGAACCATCGGCTCTTGAATACGTTAAGCTCAACAACCAGTTCGTGATCCCTGTAGTGGATGATACGCGCGTTGCCGCTTTGGTGGTTGTGTCTCTCACAGTTGAGGTCGCCCAAGGGCGCAAAGAAGAAGTTTACATTCGTGAGCCAAAGTTGCGCGATGCATTCCTGCAAGTGTTTTTTGATCACGCGAACACGGGTGGTTTCAAAGGCACATTTACGAACGCAAACAACATGAACATATTGCGCAAAGCCCTGTTGGAGACAGCAATAGACACAACTGGTGATCTTGTTTCAGATGTTCTGATTATGGATATCGCGCGCCAAGACGTGTGAGCATAAACTAAGACTTAATCGTACGTGCTAGCCTCTCTGTCACCGTCATTTCGTTTAGGGCTGCTAGTGCTTTGCGTTCTGAAATCTGAGCGTGGGCAGCTTGCTTTTGTTTAACGACAGCGCCGAAGGCCTGCGCACGACCATTTGAATTTTTCAAAACCCGTGCCTTGTCTTCTCTCAGCACATGCAGCCGGGCCAACTCCCTAAAAAGAGCTTCGCGCCGCTGCGCCACCCAGTGGTGCCATAAATCGTCTGCCCCCAAAGCAAGATATGCTTGATCTGGCTCCTGACCATTATGACCAAGTTCTGCCAATATATTTCTAACCTTCAAAATCTCTGCACATACGCTCTCAAAATCTACCTGAGCAGCATCGCGTCGCGCCTGTAATATTTGCTCCAAGCGTTGGGTTTGGATTCTAGCGGCGGCCATGGCGCATCTTCATTTTTATTTGATCAGCAAACCTGATTGCCGCAGCGACAGATTTGAACTGCTCAGCTTCAATCTCTTGATCAATTTGCGTTGTTGCATAGAGCGCGCGCGCTGTCGGCGGATCCCGATGGATTGGAATATCATGCTCGCGCGCAATGGCTTTAATTGTTTGCGCAGCCTCGTCCACACCCTTCGCAACACAGATCGGCGCAGACCCTGGCAAACGGCTCCAAGCAAGAGCAACTGCATAGTGCTCTGGGTTGACAATAATTACTGTAGCCTCAGGCACACGCGCAGCCATCTGATTGAGGGCAAGTTCCTGAGCTTTTTGCCTGCGCGCACCCTTCATATGCGGATCGCCTTCTGCTTCTTTTTGCTCGTCCCGCATGTCTTTGTCCGACATGCGATTTTTTCTCAAATGTTCAGTGTACTGCCATAAATAATCCACACCCCCGATCACCAAAGCGACTAAAAAAGCCACAAAGAAAAACTCAGCGCCCATCCGGAACATAAGCATAACAGCACTGCCAGGTGACATACTGGTAACCGCCGCAATTTCGCTCAATCTCGCCTTCAAAAAAAAGCCCAAACATACGGAGTAGACCATAAGTTTGATAACACTCTTGGCAAATTCAAAGAGGCCGCTCCGACCAAATTTGTTCCTTGCATTGGAGAGCGGTGAAATACGAGACATCTTAAATTGAAGTTTGTCTGGAGCAAATGTGAAGCCTTTAAGCGCCACCAACAACAAGACCACGCAACCCGCTGGGACCACAAACCAACCCCCAACCAAAACCCAGATCGATTGCATCAATCCTCCTGTCAGGTTGCGAGCACCTTGAAGATCAAGTGGCAAAAATGCCTGCTCCATATAGCCCACCATCTCAGCGCACAGAAGAACAAGAGAAGCAGAGCCAAAGCCCGCATATACGAGAAGCATTCCCCCATAACCAGCAGCAACGGAGAGATCAGTTGAACGTGGAATCTCCCCTTTCTTGCGGGCATCATCGAGCTTTTTCTGACTCGGTTCGTGTTGTTTGTCTTCGTTTTCCTCTTCACTCATTGAGTAATCCCCTCAGGCATCAAAAGAAAAAGCTCAAATGCGCCCCACCACACAGAGAGCATCAGGGGACCAAAGATTAGCAAGAAAACAAGCCCGCCCCAGGTGATGACCGGGGCCCCAACAAAGGCTACCATAAGCTGCGGCATCGCACGGTTTATCACCCCAAGTGTCAAATTGTAGAGCACTGACATGACTAGAAACGGGGCCGAAATTGAAAAAGCCAATGCAAAACAACGTCCGGCAAGCGCGCTAGCCCACTCTGCCAACAGTGGCAGATCAGGTGTCGCTCCTATTGGCAGCGCCCGATAAGACATTTCGAGTAGTTCGATCGCACGGACAGGCAGGCCCATAAGCATCGCAAGCGCCAAGCCAGAAATAACCAGCATATGCCCAATCGCAGGCATAGGCTCGGCACCTGCGCCTGCAAAGAGCTGCGCCAACGACGTAGCTTGAGCCGCCATAGAACCCGCAATTTGGAGTGCTATGACAAAGAAACGCAAACTGAGTCCAAGGAACAACCCGATTGTCGTTTCTGTCGCAAGGCTCTCAAGGAAAAACGCTTGGCTGCCTGCGAATGGTATCGTCGGCGCTGCCACAGGAAGCATTGCGAGCGTGAAACACAACGCAAGAACAAGTTTAATTCTTGCAGGCACAACAGACTCGCCAAATCCTGGCATAAAGCCAACAATAGGTGCGATCCGCAAAAACAGATAAAATCCCGCTTCCAACGCCCACTGGCTTAAGCCCAAAATTTCTGTCATTTCAGAACTCAAGCTGCAACGATCCCGACAAGCGATGGATGCGCATCCAGTCCAATTTCTTCATAGGAAAAAACGGGAGCCGCAATTCCCTTCGCTTTTGTGAGCGTGCGCAGAAACTTACGCCGTCGTGCTGAGGTCACAATTGCAGCAGAGATTCCCTGCTCAGACGCTTGGGTGACCTTTTCGGCCAAGCCGTTGGAAAGTCTGTTGAACAACTCTGGTGGGAGCGCAACATCAAGGCCGCCTCGCTCAACACCAACTTGATAACTGTTAAACTCATCTTCCCATTCAGAGGCCAACTGAATAAGGGGGATTGACCCATCAGAACGCTTCCACTCCGCAACCAACTGAAAGCCCAATCGTTGGCGCACATGCTCGCAAATCACATCCGCTTGAGCATTGATGCCACGCGCTTCCGCGATCGCTTCGAGAATAAGTGGAAGATTTCTAATCGAAACTTGCTCATCCAGAAGTAGCCTCAGAACCATATGTAATACATCGAGGGGTACTTTATCTGGTATCAGCTCATCAAACAGCTTTCGGTTCGCGTCATTGCGCTTCTGATCAGAAAGGTTTGTCATCTCGTCGAGCAATTTGCGCAACGACTTCAGTGAAAACAGACGACTGAAATTCTGCTTCACGATCTCCAAAAGATGCGTTGCCAAAACTTCTCCTGGCGTCACAACTGTCAGCCCTTGCAAAACCAATTCCTCACGAAACTGCACAGGAACCCAACGCGCCTCAGCGCCGTAAACAGGTTCGCGCACATCAATCCCGTCAGGCAAGGACGAAGTGAACTCTCCTCTCAAAACCAATACGTGAGCCGGATATAGCGCCGCCTGCGTTTGGGCTACGCCTTGCACCAACACCTTATAGCTTCCAGCAGATAGGGAGGGATTATCTGTGAGCCGAATTTCTGGCAGTATCAGGCCATAATTCCCAGCCACATGGTTACGGATATTAGCGATGCGCGCATCAAGCCCTGTACCGACATCAAGGATCATATCAACAAGATCAGGGGCGAACTCAACACTCAGATCGTCTATATCAAGTATATCACCCATAGATCGTTCAAAGAGTTTTTCCACTGTCTCTTTGGAACTAGGAATTTCAGATTTTTGGACTTTTCTATGTTGAAAGACGTAGTATGCGGAGCCTCCCAAAACAGCGGCTCCAATCAAAAAGGGCAGCAGCGGCAAGCCTGGAACCAACGCAAACAACAGCATCATAAACGCTACAGTCCCGAGTGCGGCGGGGTGCTTTCCAATTTGCGAAAGCAAGGCCAGATCCGTTGCGCCTTTTGCCCCGCCTCGCGCCAAAAGCAGAGCCGAAGCAATAGAAATAATCACAGCAGGGATTTGCGTAACCAAACCATCACCAACTGTTAGGATGGCATAGGTTTCAAACGCATCTCCAAGCGCCATTCCATGCACAGCAATACCCATAACCAGTCCAACGACCAGGTTCAGGAACGTTATCAACAGCCCTGCGACAGCATCCCCTTTGACGAACTTTGAGGCACCATCCAAAGATCCGAAAAAAGTCGTCTCAAGCTGTTCACGCTCTCTTCTTTCGCGGGCTTCCTCATGCCCAATTGCGCCAGCGGACATATCAGCGTCAATAGCAAGCTGTTTGCCTGGCATACCGTCCAAGGCAAAGCGCGCTCCCACTTCAGCCATCCGCGCGGCCCCTTTCGTGATGACCATGAAATTCACAATCAGCAGGACACCAAACACAACTAGGCCCAAAAACACATTTCCGCCCATCACAAAGTTTGCAAAGCCTTCGATCACGTCACCTGCTGCGCGCGTTCCCGTATGACCTTCGCCAATAATCAATTTTGTAGAGGAGATATTGAGAGAAAGCCGCAGCATCAGAGAGGCAAGCAGAATTGTTGGGAAGGAAGAGAAATCAAGGGGACGTTCAATAAAGAGCGTCACCGTAAAAATTAGAATCGCAAGAGCAAATGATGTCGCTAGCCCCATATCGAGAACCCACGCAGGCATCGGCAAAATCATCATCACGATGATCGCCATAAGCGCGACAGCGAGCAAAACTGTGGGTTGACAGATGTGGTTTATACGAGTCATGAACGGGGTCCAAAGAGAGGTTGCGCGGGCCTAAAGAGGCTCATTCCAGTCACGGTATTTTCTCTCATCAAAGAGCCCGCGGATATCACTCGGCCTGTAGAATGCAAAAGCTTGTAGCCATTTGAGCTTTTCTGCTTATCGGATTGGCTGTTCTGAACGAGCGGAGATTGAAGAGTTTCGACCTCCGCCAGATGCTTGGCATAGATTTTCTTGTATTTCTCAGCGTGTTTAGGCGTCCGCGAATGATACGCACCGACAGCATCTTCCCAACTGCCCAACTCAGCATACAGCTGCGATAAGAAATTAGCGGCATAGGTCGCATTGGGAATTGGAGAAAACATATCCTCAATCGAGGAAAACGCGTGATGATGCCAGCGATAGTTTAGCTGAAAGCACCCCACATCAAAACTTCGGGCCCCTCGTTTATAGTGCTTATAAACATAGGCGCGAGCCGCATCTCCACTCTCAAACCAAACTCCTTTGCCTTCCATGTTCACAGTCCATGGCCAAGGCGAGAGTTTATTATTTGTGACGCGCCCAGTCTCTGTTCTGCTAATCGCCTTAAGAACCTTCAAAGGGACATTACTTTGTTTCGCAACCACTTCTGCAGCACGATCGCAAATTTCAAAATCATTGGACGATAGGGCCAGCGCAGTAGACCCACTTCCCAAAAGACTTATACAAAGCCATCCCAAAACAAGCCTAGTTTTCGAGTTCTTCATATGGTTGTCCCAACGTTTTCTACGTTGGATCAACTTTAAACAAATGAGGTTTAGATTTGGTTAGTGCAGCACCTAAAGATTGCTAACGGGTTGCCAATTGCGCGTCTAACGCATGACGCGCCAAAACATCCGCAACCAAATCACGAAGCTCATCGGACTCGCGCAACAACTCTTCACTATTTGCAAGGCTTGGCGCTCGATCAGCACTCTCATCTAACTCTAGTAAAGCCTGCTCGCCTTCCCACTCAGCAGCATCAAGCCCGCGCAACCCTGTCCAATCTTCACCAAGCCATGCTTGCTCGGCAGCTGCGGAATTATCACCAAGCGTCTCAAATACAATCTGCGCTGCTTGATAGTCTTGCTGACCGATCTTCGCTTTTACACGCAAGGCTTCAACATCCGTACCATGAAGTCCAAGAAGTTCCGCCTCTGCTTGACGCATCCGTCCAAGCCCTAGAGCCGCTTCCGCTCGCAACAGTTTGCGCTCTCGCCCCATCTCTGGCTGAGTCGCCGATGACAAATAAACCAAAGCACGACCCGCAAACCCAAGATCAATCAAACGACGTGCAGCCTCATGTTCTGCTACGCTCGAAAATTGAAGCTTCTCAGCTTCAGGTGAAAAAGCATACTCCAAAAAAAGAACATCATCTGGCGTTTGGCTCAAACGAGTCAAAACAAAACTGGCAGAATCGATTAACTTGTCTTGCTCGACCTTAGAAGTCAGAAGGGCCAACTCCAAAAAACTTTCGTCAAAATTTCCGGCGGAGGCCCTCGCCAGCACAGCAGAAAGAGCGAGATTTGGACCAATCGGATCTTGCCGATATTCAAGTGCGAAAGCTTCAATCAAATCGATGTCTCCAACAGGCACACTTGCTTCCTGATCGACGAGCATATCAATCTTCTGAGCCAAAGCCTTGGGCGCATCTTCACGATTGGCTGCAATCACCTTTTCAAGCTCTCCGGCCGCACTCTCTGGTTCTCCCGCGACTAACTCTGCCTGAGCGGATACCAGCGCTACATTTATGACGTCGTCAGGCTGACCGCGTTCCATATGGCGCACGACATCTGATAGCAGCCTTTCCTCTCCAATCGATTGCAATCGGGCAGTCAGAAATGGGCCCAGATGGGCTCGAAGCTGAGCGGGCAGTGCGCTGAAACTACGGATCACAGACGATTTGTTTAAAGGCATGTCAGACCTTGTTTGCGCTCCAGCCAGCAGAGCCCAGAATGAGGCAGGCGTCTCACAATCTAGGTACCAAGTCGCTGGCATTTCACCAGTCAGGACTCCATCTTCAACAATGTCTGCCATCGCAAAAAGATACGTGTTCGCTTCTTGCAAAACGACTACGTTTAATACTTGAGCCGCCTCTATTCCGAGGCCGTAGCCTATGTACGCCTGAGCCAGAGTCTGTGCCGCAACGGGATCTGGTTTGTCGAACTCACCAAAGAGCTGCGTCCGCAACATGCCTGTCTGCTTTCCAAAGCCCTCGTCACTTACCCAGTCTTGCAACGCAAGCAGCTCGTCCTCCATACAACGCTGGCCGTTGCGGTTAATAATTAAGGTTTCTTGAGACAACAAGAAGTCACGGTCTGCACTGGAGAAGGCACGTATATTTTGCCCATCCGGTACCTTTGCAAGACTCGCAGGGACGTTCTCTACGATACTGTCCTGATCGGCTTTTTTCGGAAACTTCTCAACCTCAGGCAATGTCAAATGAGGCTCGACAAGCCCTTGCGATGCGACTCGGCCCATTTCCGTCAACAAACTGCGCTCGACATCTCGGCTACGCCGAGCACGATCAATCTGCTCTTCAAACAGCTGGGAGCTCTCAGCTCCCAAATTTGCCATATCAATTGACTGGGTTTTGCTTGCAGTATCGTTCGGTAAGATGAGGGGGAGTTGAAAGCCAGACACGTCACGAGAAGGTTGCTGTACGGTCGCAACGTTACTTTCTTCTGACGTGGGCGAGACACCTGTCACAGGATTGGCGCCAGGACTCCCATAGAAATCAATAACCAGCATTGTTTGGCTGGCGTAAAAACTCTGCACCTCGCACTCGCAATTGAGAGCCACTGCTAGAGTGGCAGGCTCTTGCCCAACATTGACGGCCAACACACGCCCAGCACTCAACCTTTGCATCGCAGACGAAACTTCAAAGTTTGGCGTAAGACCTTCAAGTGTGAGGATCATCGCGTCCTCTTTCACAATACTCCAAGCGACTTTTCTCGGCAGATCAAGCACAAGGCGTGTAAACCCGTCATGCTCACCACCACGCACAGTAACTGTTTGCCCAACAGACGCGATGGGGAGAAGCACAAAGCAAACAGCCAGCCATATTCGCTTCATGCTGCGCCCTGCTTAAGTTCTTTCAGGGCCTCTTCAAGTTCGGTGAAGCTTGGTCGGCAATGAGATGGCGTATTTTGACGGCCCACTTCAATACAAATATTAGTGGAGTGATTATGCAAATTCGCGACAAGAACTTCGCGGATAAGCTGATAGAAATGCGCGTCTTCCTCCACAACGGTTTTCACCTTTGCAGAGAATGGGCCAACAAGTCCGTAAGCTAAAAAAACCCCCAGAAATGTCCCAACAAGAGCGCCGCCGATCATCTTACCCAGCACTTCAGGAGGCTGATCAATTGAGGCCATTGTCTTGATCACTCCCAAAACTGCAGCGACAATACCAAGCGCAGGCAGGCCATCGGCGACAGTTTGAAGTGCGTGACTAGAGTGCAGCGCATGATGTAAATTTGCGTCCATACGCTTTTCTAAAACCTCTTCAACTTGATGAGGATCATCATAGTTCATGGAGGCCGAACGCATCGTATCGCTTATAAGGTCGACCGCTTCCCGATCTGTCAGAATCTTAGGGTATTTGGAAAAGATGGAGGATTGGTCTGGGTCTTCGATATGCTCTTCGATCGCAACAGGGTTCGCTCGGGCAAGACGGATCAATTCAAACAAAAGGCAGAGCAAGTCCTTGTAGTCCTCATGCTTCCATTTTGGCCCCTTAAATACCTTACCCATGTCTTTGAGCGTGTGCTTAACGGCCGCCATGTCATTTGATATCAGAAAGGCTCCTACAGCCGCTCCACCAATCATCATCATTTCGAAAGGCAGCGACTTCAGAATAATGCCCAGCTTGCCTCCAGCAAGAATATACCCGCCGAAAACCATTATAAAAATTACGGCAATCCCGATAAGACCGACCATCTGCACTCACCTCGTTACGTTCTTGCTACTATACTGCGCAGGAAGTTAAAAAAGCCTCACTCCTTGGGAACGTTCGCATTTCGGCCCGCTAGGATAACACTAATTGAATATGCCCGCTCAGCCGAAAGCCCTGCCATAATTGAAGCCGCTGAAGCAGGCTTCATCCGCCCCAAAAATCCGGCAGAAAACTCAGGTGCCATTTGTTCAAATAACGCCGCCGCATCCTTGGGTTTCATATTTTCGTAAACTGTTGTGAGTTGCGTCAAATCTGTTTCCGCGGCCGAGTCAGCAAGAGCAAGCGTTGCCCGCAAATCAGCCTCAGCTTTCGTTAATGCAGCAAGCTTTTCATCGATTTTCTGATCAGCCACCGCGAGAGCCTGCATTCTTTTTTGCAGCTTCAGCTCTTGTGTTGCAATGCGCTCTTCACGCTCACGAAACGCAACCAACATACCGTCGAGGTCGCCCACTGTTTCGCAAGCAGTATCTGAAGACGATTTTACTTCGGAGGGAGTATGTGACTTCTCCAGGGCAATGGCTTCGCTGGCAGTGAGGCCAATACGAAGCACGGCTGATCCAATAAGCAAAGCCGCGATCGTAAACAAAGCGCCGCGCTGGGGGCGTGCTGCGCGGGGAGCAACCCACTTCATCATTGCGCCCGCTCCTCAGGCACACGCCGCATAAAGATCGGCTCCACAACCGCATCTGCTACAGGTCCAGCAGCCCGAATTGGCTCTTGCGGCAAATCATGCATAGACGCCACAAGAAGCTCCAACCGCTGGGCTACATTCTCAGCCCGATCCGTCAAGCCGTCTAGCGAGCCAGTAGACGCCGCAGCTGTCACCCGTGCGGTTTCCAGTGTTCGGGTCAGGTCATCCACCTGCGCAGACAGCACGGCCACTGCGCCCCCGACGCCTTTCTCCAAGTCATTAAACCGAGCCAGACGGCGCGCCAAAACGTAGCAATATACGCCCGCCCCCAAAGCTCCGCCGACCAAGAGAACATCAGCCAAAAATTCCATCACATCTTCCTCAATTCAGAACAAATTCCATAATCAGCAGATCATTTACCCTGCCCTCCCCAACAACCAGCTGCACACGGCGCAACATCTGTCCACGCAAACGCACGAGCGCTGAAGCATTCTTCAAATCGTCAAGTTCAACTGCGCGCAGATAGCTGTTCAGAACATCCGTGATTCGCGGTAGCAGTTTTTCGACGTCAGCCTCATAGCGGCCAGGAGTTTCAAGTTGCGCCCGAAACCTCAGAAACCTGTCTCGACCATCGTCCAGCAGCGAAACAGTCAGCGGATCAACTTCCACAAAAGCGATGTCAGGTAGCTTCTCCAGATGCTCAATTTCCGCCTCTTTTTCATGGCTTTCAGCGCCAAATAGCATACCTGAGTAGACCGCAAAGAAGCCACCGCCGCCGCCCACAAGAGCCAGCACTAAGCCTATAATCAGCGGGAGCTTTGATTTCTTTTTTGGCTCTTCTTCTGGCGTATCGTCGTCTGCCATCTCGTCCTCTCAGGTATTTTCACAAAACCTCTATAACCTCATCGGCCCTAACCGATTGTTAAGCCTGATCGGTCAAATTGGTCTCGAAACGGGCAGAAGCCCAAATATAGGAGAGGCATCCTTGGAGCAGCTACAGAACGTATTTGCATCTACCGATCTACGCCGCAAAATCATCGCAGGACTGGCAGCGGCTGGGATGTTTGCGGCGATTCTGGCGATGACGAACCTTGCATCCAAACCAAGTCTAACACTGCTCTATTCAGGCTTGGAGACAAGTCAGGCGGGCGAGATCGTCAAGTCTCTAGAGGCGCGTGGGGTAACTTATGATATCCGCGGTGGCTCCATCTTTGTCGAAGCCGCCCAGCGCGATGCCCTACGGATGACGCTTGCAAGCGAAGGCCTCCCTGCAAATAACACCAAGGGCTACGAACTCCTCGATTCTCTGAATGGGTTCGGAACCACAGCCCAAATGTTTGATGCAGCCTACTGGCGCGCCAAAGAAGGAGAGCTGGCCCGTACAATCGCAGCAAGTCCACTTGTTTCAACGGCTCGGGTGCATATTGCAAATAGTTCACGCAACCCCTTCCAGAAGAACGCGGAGCCATCCGCCTCAGTCTCGGTTACAGCCACAGATGGCGCAATGCCAGCCAATCACGCAAAGGCTCTGCGCTACTTGGTCGCCTCTGCCGTGGCAGGCCTTTCGCCTGACAATGTCACTGTGATTGACGATAAAGGCGGCCTTATCGGGACGAGCGACGAAGTCGCCACATCCGGCGCGGGCCAAGATAAGGCCGAAGCTCTGCGCGCCAAAGTCCAAAACCTGATCGAAGCGCGTGTTGGCTATGGCAATGCCGTGGTCGAAGTCAGCGTTGATACCATAACCGAAACTGAATCTATCCGTGAAACCCTGATAGATCCTGAAAGCCGCGTCGCCATAAGCACCGATACGGAAGAGCGTTCTGGAAATTCAACAGAAGCTGCGGGTGGCGATGTCACAGTCGCCTCCAACCTTCCAGACGGCGCAGCCGGTGGCGGCGGTGATGGTAATTCGAGCCAAAACACCGAAACACGCGAACGGGTGAACTATGAAGTCTCTGAAACACTGCGAGAAGTCACCCGTGCCGCAGGAGCGATCAAACGCCTCAGTGTGGCCGTTCTTGTCAATGGAACAGAAATCACAAATGCAGAAGGCCAAACCGTCTTTGAGCCACGCTCCGCTGCAGAACTCGAAACTCTCAAAGAATTGGTCTCTTCAGCTGTCGGATATGATGAAGCACGGGGCGATGTCATCACGCTCAAGTCGCTCCAGTTTCAGCCGCTCGATACAGTTGGAACGGCTGCAACATCTTCCTTCATGAGCTCAATGGCTTTGGATGTCATGTCACTCATCCAAATTGGTGTTCTTGCACTTGTTGCTCTTGTTTTGGGTCTCTTCGTATTGCGCCCAATCCTGACGAAGCCAGCCCCAGCGACAAGCCTCTCACCAACCCAAAGCCTCGGCTACACACCAGATGGTGCACAGCCCCTCAATGGAGAAATCGCAAGCGAAAATGAAGGCCTCGGCGCAGTCGATTTCGCCAATCAGAACGCTCTGCCTGATACGGTTTCCACTCTCGAGGAAGACCCTGTTGAACGGCTTCGTAACCTCATCGCGGAGCGCCAAGACGAAACTGTCCAAATCTTGAGAAGCTGGCTAGAAAACAAAGAAGAGAAAGCCTAATGACAATCTCCCATTTGTTGGAAACCTTCGAAGACTTCGGCAGCGTCACCGCGACAGGCCAAAGCTCTGATGACAAAAGGACCGACCACGAGCTTGCAGTCTATGAACGCGGCTACAAGGCAGGCTGGGACGATGCGACAACGGCTGCAGAAAAATCTAGTGCAGCTTTGAGCGAACATTTCGCGCAAAACGTGAGTGATCTGTCTTTCACATACCATGAAGCCTATACAGCGGTGCTGCGCTCTCTTGAGCCATTGGTGCGCCAGCTAATTGAGACAACCCTTCCAGATCTTGCAATCGCGGGTTTAGGGCAAACGCTTGCCGCCGAGGTCACCAAAATCGCCAGGGCCCATGCGGGAAGTCAAGTTACGATCAACTGTCATTCCAGTAAGAGAGCAATGCTACAAGCGGCGCTTCCAACCGATCTCAGCCTTGATTTATCACTGTTGGCAGACGCGAGCCTATCACCAGACCAAGTTTTCATGAGGTTCGGCGGTGTAGAGCGCGAAATCGACATCACTCGCTTTGCGACACAATCCAAAAATCTGATCCACAACTTTTTTGAAGACATAAAAAGGGAGCCAAACAATGGCTGACACATCCGACGCGCCTAAGCCAGATTGCGGCGGGCCTTTCTCGACAGTTCCCATAGAGCTAACAGTTTCCGTCGGCCGCGCTCGGCCGTTGATCCGAGATTTGTTGGCACTGGGAGAAGATGCAATCCTCCCGCTAGATACGCGGGTCGACGATCCTGTTGAGCTTTTCGTTGGCGACAGACTCGTCGCGCGCGGCGAACTGCAAGAACTGGAAGGAGAAGAGGCTGGGCAACTCGCTGTTCGCATTACGGAAATCGCAGACGCCGGAAAGCCGTTACTCTGATGCTCCTGCGCATATCAGCCATCCTCACGCTGGCGGCCCTCTTTGTGGTCGCGGCTGGGCCCCTCCTGGCCCAGGAGTTCAGCGTGTCTCTTGGCGATGGGGCCTCCCTGTCTGGGCGTTCGGTTCAGTTGATTCTGCTGATAACTGTTTTGAGTATTGCTCCAGGCCTTGCCATCATGGTGACCTGCTTTCCCTTTCTGGTCACAGTACTCTCCATACTGCGCCAAGCGATAGGCCTGCAACAATCGCCGCCCAACATGCTTCTCGTAAGCCTCGCAATGTTTTTGACATACTTCATCATGGAGCCTGTGTTCATACAGGCTTGGACAGACGGCATTGAGCCACTGACACGCGAAGAGATCACAATGGCCGAAGCCTTTCCAAAAGTGGCTGACCCGTTTCGTACCTTTATGCTCGGCCGAATCGATCCCGAGACATTCGCCTCCATAGCATCGCTTCGCCCCGAGATTGCGTCACTAAGTCCCAGCGCAGACGCTCCGCTCTCTGTACTTGTTCCAAGCTTTATGTTTTCCGAAGTCGCGCGCGCCTTTCAAGTCGGCTTTCTGATCTTTGTTCCATTTCTGGTCATCGACCTGGTCGTCGCAGCAATCCTTATGTCGATGGGTATGATGATGGTTCCGCCTGCCGTCGTGGCCCTGCCCTTCAAGCTTTCGTTCTTTGTGCTAGCCGACGGTTGGCGTTTGCTAACGGAGGGGCTTGTACGGAGTTATTTCTAGTCGCTAGCGCCGTCGTCCTTCGCGCAACCATCCAAAGACGATAAACACCGCGAAGAAAAGCAGTGCAGCCCAAGGCGGCACCAAAGCGTATTGCTTCAGGCCTACGGTCTCGTAAGCGCCTCGCGGCGTCAGCCCCATCCAATTCGCCCCGGCTGCATTACGTCCTTCGCGGATATTGCGCAGACGTGGGAGCCTGTCTTCAACAGCAAATGTGCCACCCTGCTGAGCATTGATCAAAGGCGCCAAAATCTCGGTGCTTGCAATTGTGTCAACAAACTCCCGTGGCGAGGCGGGCCCTAAGCCGACAACAGACGCCAAAGCGCCATCATCCAACCGGTAAAGCCCAGCATCGCTTGCAGCGAAGCTTCCCTCAAAGACGCCAGGACTAATTTCTTCCAAAGTAACTTCGCTTTTGTCCCCTGACGGGCGGGTAACGACAACTACATTCGCACCCTCTAACAAACTGCGCCGTGTGATCTTAAGTCCGCCTTCAGCAGCTTCCGCTGAAAGGGCCTCCTCCTCAAGATCAGGTTCCTTCATCATCCAATGTGAGAGCCGCCGCAGCAGCTCGAGCTGTGGACCACCACCTTCATATCCCCGCGCCCAAAGCCAAGCGTGATCCGACGCAAGCAAAGCAACCCGCCCTTCGCCAACACGATCAAGCACCAAGAGAGGCTCGCCCTCAAAGCCCTCCATCAAGACATCCCCTGTCACATCAGCAAGCTCAATCTGCCGCATCCAACGGCCCCAGTCCGCCTCCGCAGCCTGCCCGTCCAGCCCGCGAGTCACAGGATGGCGTCGTCCAGTTTCGCTTATGCTCGGCCGAAATCCTTGCTCAATCACTCGCGCCGTCGGACGAGCGGGCACAATCTGCCCCAATGGAGAGCGATACAAACTGTCCGCAGAGGCAAAGTCTGGTCCTGCCGCAATCAACACTGCGCCACCGCTCTCGACGTAGTCACGAACATTCTCGAGATACTCGGACGGCAAAATCCCTCGCCGCTTGTAGCGGTCAAAAACAATCAGATCGAAGTCCTTAATTTTCTCGATAAAGAGCTCCCGCGTCGGAAAAGCAATCAAAGAAAGCTCTCCCACAGGCACGCCATCATGCTTTTCTGGTGGGCGCAAAATTGTAAAGTGAACAAGATCAACAGAGCTGTCCGACTTCAAAAGATTGCGCCATGTCCGACCCCCAGCATGCGGTTCCCCAGACACGAGCAAAACACGCAGACGATCCCGCACACCATTGATTTCAAGCAAATATGAATTGTTACGCGCAGTCAGCTCGCCGTCGCTTTCTGGAATATCGAACTTGACCACATTTCGCCCACCATGTGGCAGACTGACCGGCACGAGAATGTCACGGCCAATCGGAACATCAAAGCGAATCGGATCCTCCGCGCCGATCGATATAGAAAGTTGTGTGAACCCCTCTCCAACAGGCGCTGCTCCTTGATCTTCAATCCGCAAAGTCAGCTCGATCTGCTCTCCAATAATCCCAAAACCAGGCGCATTTTCCACAGTCAAACGGCGGTCCCAGTCTGTAGTAGAGCCCGTCCTGAGCAAATGCACAGGCGCTTGCACCTCAGGCATCGCCTCGATGTCATGCACCAAACCGTCACTGATCAGTACAGCGCCCGCAACACGGCTTCGCGGTTCTTCTGCGAGTGCTTTGGCTAAAGCACTCATGATTTGCGTTCCCCCGTCGCCCAATCCGTCGATCACCGAAACTTCACGAATCTCCGTATTCCTGCGCGCCCGCAGCTGTTGCAAAACATCAGCTTCAGCGCGATCCGTCTGTTCTGCGCGCTCGCCCAGCTCTTGGCTGGCGCTCCGGTCCGTCAAAACAAAAACAATATCACTCAGCGCATCGCGCTCTTCCTGCTGTAAAATCGGGCCCGCAAGCACAAGCAGCACAAGCGCCGCCGCCAATAGCCTCAACCATGCTCCAGCAAGCCTTCGCCATATGGAAAATCCAACAGCAAAAGCTGAAAGCGCGGCCAAGACAAACCAGATTGGCCAACTCAGAAGCGGATCGAAAACAACGCCCAAGCTCATTGCCCCAGCCTTTCAAGAAGCGCTGGCACGTGAACCTGATCAGACTTGTAGTTGCCCGTAAGCACATGCATCACAAGGTTCACACCAAACCTGAAAGCCATCTCCCGCTGCCGCTCCCCCGCAAACCCGCGCCCGATAGGGAGAAGCGGCGTCCCACGTTGATCTACAGCCCAAGCTGCCGCCCAGTCATTGCCACCAATCACGACAGGGCTCACTCCGTCATTCAGATTCCGAAACGGCATGCCCTCCGCCTGCACAGCTTCAGCAGGCGAAGCTTCCACCCAAACGTCATGGCTGGCATGTCGGCCGGGGAAGTCCTGCAAGAGATAAAACGTTCGCGTCAGGACGTGATCCTCAGGTACAGGCTCAAGTTCAGGAATATCAAGCGGCGCCGCAAGCCTGCGCAAAGCCTGTCCAGCAGGGCTAGCCGCTCCAAACTTCGAAACGTTTGAATCACGTGTATCAAACAAAATCATTCCACCGGCGCGCAAGTATGCATTGAGCTTAAGATACGCGGCAGGCGAGGGTGTTGTTTGCTCTGGCGTAACAGGCCAATACAACAGCGGATAAAAAGCAATCTCATCGCGCTCCAGATCGACTGATTGAGGCGGCTCTGGCTCGACAGATGTTCTAAAAAAGAGTGTGTCTGAAAGCCCAGCAAGCCCTGCCAGCGCAATATCGTCCACCTGCCTGTTGCCCGTGACAACATGCGCCAAGACAATCTCACCAGTTGCACTGATGGCGCGCGCATCTTCCTGCGCCTCTGCACTTTGGCCCAGCGCCAAAAGAGTAACCGCCAACATCGCCACAACGGGCTGGCGCAAGCGGCCTGACAGCAGAAGTGTCGCGAGAACATCAAGTGCCAGAAGCAAAAGAGCAAAGCCAAACAAAGGCCCACCCAGCATCCGCTCTTGAGGCCCGCCAAAGCTGCTAACCGCAATGCGCTGTGGCCAAACCGCTGGCTCAAGCTTTCGTTCTGGAGCAATCACGTTTCTCGCAAGGCGTCTTCCTGGCCCTTCATATATCCCTGGCGGAACATCTGTTCCAATTTCCTGACTCAAAATGTCTTCTCCAGCCACACCACTCATATCTTGAGCATCTTGCAGGCGGCCAAACGCATCAAGCCTCTTCACAGGCTTCCAGATTGTGCCTGCTATTTCATTTGTATCCAAAGACGTCGCAGACGTGGCGACAGACAGTCTCTCAAGCATTCTGACAAACAAACCAGACAATGGTAAAGTCGACCACTCCGCATTGGCAGAAATATGGAACAAGACAACTTCCCCCTGCCCAAGCGCCTTTCGTGTCACGAGTGGCGTTCCATCACTCAGCCGTGCAATCACCCGCTCGGATAGCTGCGGATCAGGTTGCGCAACTACCTGCGCAGTGACCCGAAGTTCATCTGACACCGTCAAACCAAAAAATGGCGAGCCCTGTTCAAACGGCGCAAGCGTTTTCGGCTCACCCCAGCTCATCGCACCGCCTACAAACCGTCCACCAGCCCTCAGGCGCACAGGAAGCAAGGGATGCTCCACACTTCTACTAACTTCACTCGCCGCAAGACGAGGCCCAGCAAAGCGAACCAAAAGTCCGCCTTCATTTGTCCACTCAATCAGCGCCGTCTCGCTCGCCTCAGTCATCTCGGCAATATCTGCCAAAATCACCACATCAGGCCCCGCAAGCAAAACCTCATCGAGACTACCAATCCGCAAATTCGAGGACTCCACGAGTGCCTTTTCAAGGTAGTGTAACGGCGACAAGAGCTCGAGCCCTTCACGGTTCACCCGCGAGTCCACGAGCGCAATATCACGCCGCCGCAAACTGTCATCCGTGAGGACAACAGCTCCAGCATGCCCCTGTCCCTTGATCACAAATCGGCTCACACGGGCCTGCAACTCTGCAGGCAGCACAAACCGCGCTTCTACGTCCCCAGCACCAGTTTCAAACTCAGTTGCCAGCTCATCCAAGACTCGTTCAATACCGGCAGGGTCCGGACCAATCGCTTGCACAATAACATCACGCACAACTCCTTGCTGTACCCGCTGCACCGCCAGTCCAACTCCCTCGCCATCCAGCTCTGCAAAGGACAACGCCAATATAGGTCGCATCCCTTCGGTCACTTCGACGGTCCCGCGCGCCTCAAACAAAGCCAAAGCATCGGAGCGTGTGTCGCGTGCAACGCCATCACTCAACCAAAGCGTATCAAATGGCCCTTCTGGTAAAACCGGCTCCAAGTCCACAGCATTTGCCGCCTCCCAAGGCTCGGGTTGCAATCCAGCCAAAGCGCGCAACCAAACCTGCGCAGCTTGGAACACAACCGTCTCTGGCCGCGTCAAGCTCAAGACCCCAACAGTTCGTCCCTCTTGCGCCGCATCCTGCAATACCCCAGCGAGATACTCTTGGCGCTGGGGCCAGTCTGCTGCACTTGCCCAGCTCGCATCCAACACAATCAAAAGTCGTTCGCTACCCGTACCTGCTCTATCGGTCGGATTAAGCACTGGTCCCGCCAGCCCAACAATTACCGCAGCAACAGCCAACATGCGCAGCAGCAAAAGCCACCAAGGCGTGCGGTCCGTGCTTGTATCTCTATCTTTCAAGCCAATAAGCAAAGCCACCGCAGGAAACAGATGCTTGATCGGCGCTGGCGGAACAGCTCGCAACAAAAGCCACAAAATTGGTAGGGCCAGCAAAGCCAACAGAAGGTAAGGCGCAGTAAACAAGACAGAACCAAACGTCATTTCGGACCTTCAATCATATTATAAAGCCACAACACAGCCGCCTGCGCAGGCGCATTTGTGTGATGTGTGCTGAAGGTCCAGCCTGTTTGACTGCAAATTTCGTGCAAGCGCGCTTTTCGCTCTGCCAAACGCTCCAAATAACGCGCGCTCAAGTCTGCTGCTTGCAGTGTTTCATGTCGAAGAGAGCCGCCAACCGAGTCAAAAATTGCGCGGCCCCTAAAAGGGAAACTCTCTTCCACAGGATCAAGAATTTGCAAACAAACGCCCCGAGCACCCTTCCCAGAAGCCTCCCGCAAAGCCGCCTCTGTGGACTCAATGTCGCCCAAAAAGTCAGAGACGAAGATCACAAATGCATTCTTCGTCACGGCCGAAACTTGTGGCGCGGCATAGTCTTCTGTCTTCTGACACACCAAAAGTTCGGCAAAGCGTTGAAGTTGTTTTGAGCCCGCACGCGGCGGAAGATCCTCACCAGACAAGCCAATTCGCTCACCCCCCCGCGACAACAGAATCCCGGCAGCAAGACTCACGAGCTGCGCACGATCTATTTTTTGGGGCAGATGTGGCCCACTCGCAAACTGCATCGAACGCGCGCGATCCACCCAAAAGAAAACCGATTGTGAAATTTGCCATTCTTTTTGTCGCACAAACTGCGCGTCAGACTGTGCCGATCTACGCCAGTCGACCATGCGGAGCGTGTCTCCCGCCTGCACAGGCCGGTATTGCCAGAAATCATCCCCCGCACCGGCACGCCGCCGGCCATGCCCACCAGGCATCACCGCGGCAGCCAACTGTTCAGCCCGCGCCAAAAGCGCGGCGAGGTTTGCCGTCGCCGCTTCAGCGCGGCTGCGCAGAGGCAGCGCGTCCGTCATGCTACGTCTTTCAACCGCGCACTCTTGGCAATCTCCGCCTCAATCAAACCATCCAGGCTCTCCCCCCGCGCAAGAGCTGCAAAATTAAGCGCCATACGGTGCTTCAAAACAGGTTTCGCCATCGCAATCACATCAGACAGATCTGGCGCAAGTCTCCCCTGCAACAAAGCACGCGCGCGAACAGTCAACATAAAGGCCTGACTCGCCCGAGGCCCAGGCCCCCACGCAACGCTCTCGCGCACCCGCTCAGAAGCGTCCGCTTCGTCAGGTCGAAAAGCCCGAACAAGGGCCAAAATACTCTCCATCACGCCTTCGCCCACAGGCATGCGACGCAATAGTGTCTGTGCAGCTAAGAGCTCTTCCGCTGAAAAGACATTGGTCACACTGTCCTCGGCCTCTCCTGTTGTTGCCTGCAATATCTCGCGCTCCGTGGCGAGATCAGGATATCCGACATCAATTCGGACAAGAAAACGGTCAAGCTGCGCCTCAGGGAGTGGATAAGTGCCCTCCTGCTCGATCGGATTTTGTGTTGCCAAAACATGAAACGGCTTGGCCAAATCACGGGTCTGGCCCGAAACGCTGACTTGCCGCTCCTGCATCGCCTGCAAAAGCGCGGACTGTGTGCGCGGACTTGCACGGTTGATCTCATCCGCCATCAAAAGTTGGCAAAAAATCGGACCCTCAATAAACTTGAATGCACGACTTCCATCGGCCCCAGTTTCAAGGACTTCAGAGCCAAGAATATCGGCAGGCATCAGATCAGGGGTGAACTGTACGCGCTTGCCATCAAGGCCCATGACAGTAGAAAGCGTTTCAATAAGTCGGGTTTTACCCAAGCCAGGAAGGCCAATCAAAAGGCCGTGTCCGCCGCACAAAAGGGCCGAAAGCGTCAAGTCCACAACTCGCTCCTGCCCAATAAAACGGCGGGTAATCTCAGCCTTGGCTGCCGTCAACCTGCCTTCAAGTGCCTCGATCTCCGTGAGCAGATTGTCTGCATCAGCCATGGCAATTCTCCAAATGAAACACTACGTTTGAAGTCAGTCTAAACACAAACTTACAAATGGCAAAAACAATGAGCGGACAAAATCCCGTGATCCCAAACGCTGAAAGCATTGCCGCCTCTGCGCGCGCCGCTGCCAAAGGGCGTGGAATTCCTCCTGTGCATTTGTGGAATCCGCCACATTGCGGGGATCTTGATATTCGCATCGCTCGCGACGGCACATGGTTTTACATGGGGACACCGATCGGTCGCCCCGAGCTTGTACGCCTCTTTTCCACTATTTTGCGCAAAGACGGCGACTCCTACGTGCTTGTTACACCCGTCGAAAAAGTAGGGATCACAGTTGACGATGCCCCGTTTGTCGCTGTCGATTTCGAAGTCGAAGGCTCGGGCCAAGCACAAGCGCTCACCTTCACAACAAATGTCGCTGACACTGTCAAAGCAGGTCCAGACGCTCCTATTCGGATCGAGCGCGACCCCAAAACAGGCGAGCCATCGCCCTATGTTCGCATCCGCGCCAATCTAGATGCCTTGATTGATCGCAAGAGTTTCTATCGTCTTGTTGATATTGGCACATCAGAGATCTACGAGGGCAAAGACTGGTTTGGGTTTTGGTCGGGCGGACAGTTCTTCCCGATCATACCGTCAGCAGAACTCAGCCAATAGAGACTAGTGCACCACAAATTCTGCATGAAGCGCGCCTGCAGCCTTAATACTCTTTAGAATATCAATCATATCGCGAGGCTTCACACCCAGAGCATTGAGCCCTGCAATCACCTCTGAAAGAGTCGTTCCGTCGGGCACTTCGGCAAGGCTGATCCCCGGTTCCTCTTCGATCGCCGCATTGGTGCGTGGAACAACCACTGTCTCGCCTTCGGAAAACGGGTTCGGCTGTATTGCGAGTGGCGCTTCCTGGATACGCAAAGTTAGCCCCCCTTGGCTCACAGCAACCCGAGAGATACGCACATCCTCACCCATCACAATCGTTCCAGAGCGCTGATCAACAACAACTCGCGCACGTCGCTCGGGGCGCACCAGAATATTTTCAATCTCACCAATCGCATGCGCTGTTGAGCGCCGCCCCGTTGCCTCGACACTGATCTGAACGGTTCCAGAATCAAGCATCGAAGCGACGCGCTTACCAAAGTTGCGATTGATCGCCTTTTCAATCCGCCCCGCTGTCGTAAAATCAGCCTCACGCAAGGCCAGCCTCAACGTTGTCAGGGAAGAGAGCTCAAACTCAATCTCGCGTTCAACGCGCGCACCCGAAGGAATAACACCAGCTGTCGGTACCCCTTTGACAACGCCTCCAGCCTCGCCTTCGGCCGCCGCCCCGCCTGCAATAATTGTGCCTTGTGCCACAGCGTAGATCTGTCCGTCCGCTGCGTTAAGCGGTGTCATGATCAACGTCCCCCCCATCAGGCTCTTAGCATCCCCGATCGCAGATACATTCACATCAATCGTCCCACCAGCTCGGGCAAAAGCTGGCAATTCGGCTGTAACAAAAACAGCAGCGACATTCTTGGGTCGATATTGCTCGCCACTCACATTGACACCAAGACGCTCAAGAATGTTTGACATAATCTCTTCGGTAAATGGTGCGTTTCGAATGCCATCGCCAGTGCCATTCAAACCAACGACTAGGCCATACCCGATCAGGTCGTTGCCGCGCACACCATCAAACTCAACGAGGTCCTTGATCCTAACATCGCTGGCCAATGCTGCTCCTGAGCAACCCAAGAAAGCGACAAAAATTGCAAAAAGCATCTTCATCTCAAGAACCCCACAAGCGACAGCTGCGATAGCTTTACCGTTGCAGTGTAAAGGCTTTCGAGCCTGAATTGAGTTTCTTCAAGCTTAACAATCGTATCATACGGATCCGCCGAAATAAGCTCTGAGCGCGCAATCTCCAAACTGGTATTCTGAGCGGTCAAACGCACACTCGCTTCTTCAATTCGAGCTTCAGCATACCCAAGCGTCGCTCGTGCTGTCGTCAAACTATCAACAGCGCCAAGACTCAACTCTCCCGCGCGACCGAGCATCTCGACACGTGTTCCGTTCGAGAGCGCAAGCGCAGGATCATAAGATAGCGCCGCCATAGCCGCCGACTTGAGAGTAGCCCGAAAAACCTCATCATCGCCTTTAATCTTCAAATCAATGCGCTCACCATCGCCCAGATGAAACGCTGACATATCGCTCAAACCACCAGTGTACCCAACTGCTTCAAAGCCGCCAGAAGCACCAAACCATCCATCCATAACCGCCTCAACTCCAGCCAGTGTCGTTTGGCCGGCGAGTGCAGATCGAAGATCCGCCAGGATATCATCAGCGCTTGCCAGCGCCGCACTATCTGTCGCGCTTCCAGAAAAAAGCGCACGACCAGCAACAGAAGTATTGAGCGTGGCCACAAGCCCCTCAATCACGTTGCGACCTTTCTCCGAAAGGTGGCTCGCGGCATATTCCCCAGAGTTCGCACCAAGGCTCAAAATATTCCCGCCCAAATCACTAATGCTGTGTTGCACCTTCTCAAGACTCGCTTGCATCGCCCCAGAAAAGCCCACCGCTTCTGTGGCAGACGCAGCAAAAACACTGTTCAAGTGAAGGCTGCGTTCAACATCAGTGAGATAATTGAGATCACCCCCCAAATGCTTGATCACATCCTGTACCTGCCCGCTCGAAAGTTCACTGGTCAGACGCGACATTTCAGTTTTGAGTTCTGTATTTTGGCGGCGCAAATAGACAGACTGCGCCATGTCACCTAGAGAAATTGAGCTCATCTTAGCGCTCCCATCAATGCATTCATCATGTCATCCACAGTCTGCAAAACGCGCGCATTTGCGGCGTATGCCTGCTCGATCAGCATGAGTCTTTGCAGTTCGCGGTCGGTATCAACGCCGTCTTCCATAAGGAACTGCTCCGCTTCGGTGGCGCGCACTGCGGCAAAGGTCAACTTTTGCTCCGCGCCGAGCCGCTGTGAACCAAACTTCTCAGTCACCAAACTTGCCAAATCAGAGGCGGCCGCAATTTGGCCCGCAAATCCACCAGAAGCATAGCTACGCGTACTGCTCAAAGCGGAAGAAAAAGATTGAAGCAGCTCTGCATTCCCAACTGGCCCGCGTACCGCAGCGCCCAATCCGTCTCGCAAGCGCCAGCTTTCGCCGCCTCGATCCGGATCAACCACCGCATTGACGCTAATCCTGCTCGCCAGCCCAACCTCGTTGGCTGCTTCAACATAGACTCCAGCATCCGTAAACAAACCCGCAGCGCCCGTTGGCGTAGTGGGGTCTAATCCCGCGTCTTGCATCCGCTCGCTCAAATCGCGTGCAACGGCATCCAATTCAGCCTGCGCTCCAACAGCCAAGTCATCCCGTATTTCAAAGAATGCCCCGAGCTGTCCGCCGCGCAAGGGGCCGTGTTCAGGATCAACCGAAACATCAACGCCATTGATTGTAATGCCCGAAAGAAGGCCGCCAGCTTGCGTCATATGTGGCACAATCGTGTTTGCATTGGTAAAGGCGAGCTCGGCAGCATTCCCGTCAAGCAAAAGCGCGCCCCCCTGCGTATAGAGCGCAACACCTTGATTAGGGCGTCGCATTTCCTTGACAGGAACCAGCTCCGCAATCTCACCAATCAACGCTTCACGGTGATCAAACAGGGCCGAAACGTCCCGCTTGGCGGCCGATCCACCAGCAATTTGCACGTTGAGCTCCTGCACTTGCACAAGCTTGGTATTCAATGCGCTGACAGCCGTCTGAATAGAGCGATCCGCCGAAACACGCATATCCTGAATACCTTGGCTCGCCGTGTTCAAACTCCGCGTTATTGAGTTGGCCTCTCGCACCACTTGGTCAAGACGTCCAGACAGGTCAGGACGGCTCGCCGCCGAAACCAATGAGGCCTCAAAGCTTGCAAGACGCGACGTCAACGAGCTAGCGGAGTCTGGCGTGCCAACCAGCTGTTCAAGTTTGCTGTGAAATCCCGCTACACTGCTTTGTGCCGAACGGTCCGCGTTTGCATCGCGCATCTCCGCTACAAGAGCTGGCTCACGGTGGCGCACAGTCGCGACCACACTTACTCCGCCACCTCGCGTGTCCTGTGACTGCAATTCAACATCACGCCGCCCATAACCTTCCGTCATGGAATTAGCCATATTGGATGAGACAACCTGCGCTGAGCGTGTTGCCGCTGTCAGGCCGCTAATCGCATTGGAAAGTGCTCCGGTTAAAGACATGTCACCACCTTGAATATGTTCAAAGGAGCGCGCCGCATTTTGCCGCGCGCCTTAGGTTTATCGTTTGATATTGGCCGTCTCTTGCAGCATCTCATCCACTGTCTGGATAACTTTTGCGTTCGACGTGTAGGCGCGTTGCGTCTCGATCATCGCGGTCAATTCTCCCGCTACATCTGTCGTCGATTCCTCGCGCGCAAAGGCGACAATATCTCCTGTCGGCCCATCACTCGCATCCCACAAAAAGTAAGAGCCGCTCTCGGGCGAGGGCAAATAGGTTTGTTGGTCAAATGCTACCATTCCATTTGGGTTGGGAACAGAAACAAGGGGGATTTGATAAATTGTTCTCGAAATCCCAGTATCAAAATACGCATGCACCAAACCATTCTGGTCAACCTCAACCGAAGTCATATTGCCAACAGGCGTGCCGTCTTTTGAAATCGCGACAGGTGCGAAGCTATCCGAAAGCTGTGTCAGCCCGTCAGAGGTGCCGGTCGCGCCGATATTGATCGTCATCGGCCCCCCATCCACAATGACCTCCAGATCACCTGACACAGGATCAAACACGCCTCCCGACACTGTTGCAACAGAGGCCAGAGTGCCGCCAGCCGTGCGACTGTCATCAAACGTCAGAGTATATTCTCCAATCACCACACCCGGCGTAGCAGAATCACTAATTAGCATAGTCCATTCATTCGATACCCCTGTCGCAGGGACGGTCGGAGTAAACGAAATAGAAATATTCTCAGACGTTCCCATATTGTCGTAATATTCGACAGAGAGCTCAGAAGCCGCACCCGATGCGCCCGACTCTGTCGACGTAGCAGGCAGGTTCACACCAAGATCAATTTTCGTCGTAGGCTCGCCAGAAAACTGGTTCACATTTACCTGTACAGGCTTGAGACCATCAGATGTATCCCGCGGGTAGGTCGGAATGCTACCATCTGGTAGCGCTGGCCAACCAAGCAAAACAAGTCCCGCTTCGCTACGCAAGTATCCGCTTGAGTCCGTTCGGAACGATCCAGTCGTTGCAAGCAACATTTGGGACTGGCCGTTGCCAGTGTTGATCTCGCTATCCCGAGCAACAGGCAAAAGCCCATTGCCACGCACAGCAAGATCAGTTGGGTTTGATGTCGCAACAAGCGCTCCACGCTCATCGATCAAACGCTGCGTTGTCGTTCTAACGCCCCCCGCCGAATACGTGCCCCCCGTCGACGAAATGACCATCGAATGAAAATCCGCTTCCATCCGCTTATAACCATAAGTCGCAGAGTTAGCGATATTATCTGAGATCGTGGCGAGCCTTGTCGCATTGGCCGTCAAGCCCGCGACGCCGGCATTGAGGGAGGAGGAAATGGTCATGAATACGCCTTTCTGCTGCATCAAACGCTTATTGAGCAACAGACCTGACGCTTCACACTTAACACCAGGCTAACATCTAAAATTCAACAGAGTTTCAGCGGTCAGACCTCAGCAAAACAATCTCCAGACGGTTGTTGCGCACGGCCATCGGGTTCTTCACTGCGAGCGATTTATCGGCATGACCTGTCTGGCGCTTAAACCTGCCCCGAGCCAGTCCACGGTCTTCCAACATCTCGCGCATTTTATTAGCGCGCTCCGCAGTCAGGCTCCAAACAGGATTGTCGGCAAGCACAACAGGGGCGGCCCGCATATGTGCTCCGATCGCGATATCATTCTCAACAAGCCCCGACACCCGCGCAATCACATCGGCAAGATCCTTAAGCACAACTGTGGGTTTGTCGCTCCCCTCTTCAAAGAGAGCGAGCCCTTCCAGATCAAAAATCTCGATGATCATCCCTTCGTCCGTAACGCGCGTGACAATGTGCTTCATCTGGTCTTTTTCGACAATGCTCTCACCACCAATACCCATCAGGGCCTCTTCAATCTTGCGGTAGGCTTCTTCCATTTCAGCGCCGCCGCCTTTCTCTGAGTTCGCATCCTCGCCATCAGCCGACATGCCCGTCTCGCCACGCGCTTGGACTGACTCAGTCGCATGAAGATTGCTCGCGCCCGTGCCGTTCTTCGGCATTGTCATTTCCGAAAAGACAGAGTCTCCGCCAAAGTTGCCGTCTCCGCCGCCCGAAACGCGGGCAATCGGAACGGTGGGACTGAAGTAATCCGCCACACCTTTGCGTTGCTGTTCTGTTGTTGCGTTTAACAGCCACATCAAAAGAAAAAAGGCCATCATAGCCGTCACGAAATCCGCATAAGCAACTTTCCAGGCACCGCCGTGATGCCCACCGCCTACAACTTTCTTCTTTCTCTTGATGATAACTGGCGCCAAATTGCTCTGCGCGCTCATACTCACCACCTTGTTTTACTCACCCACCCTCAGAGCTAAACTTCAACTCTTACCGGTGCCTTAACAAAACAAGGCATTCCTGTGATCTATAAAGGCTTTATTAAGGCGCGCCCAAAACGCCTTAGCGCATCGTATCTCCAGGGGCGATGCGCGGCGTCAGCTCGATCTTCTCATCAAACTTCACAGCCTCATCGGCCGATCTCGCAAGAATAATCTCCGCCGCCTTACGGCCAATCTCGGCTCGGCACGCATCCATAGTCGCCAACATCTTGGGCAAGCCTTGCAATAGCTCAACGCCGTTAAACCCTGCCAAGCCGATCTGTCCAGGCACATCGAGCCCTGCCTCAAGACAATACAGCAAACCGCCCGCGCCGATCATGTCATTGGAATAATAGATAAAATCAAGATCTGGCGTGCGCTCGAGCACCGCCTTAGTCATCTCGCGCCCCTTGGCCAAAGCCGAACCGCCCGAGTAAAATTCCTGATCAGCCATTTCGATACCAGCCTTGGCCAGCGCCTGCGTAAAGCCCTCAAAGCGCTTCCTTGCGCGGTGATCCAGCGGCATCTTTGTGCCCAGAAACGCGATCCGCTTGTGCCCAGCGGCGACAATAGCTTCGCCCATCTTGCGCCCCGCCGCGCGGTGGCTAATGCCCACGGCCGTATCGACGGGCTCTCCATCCACATCCATAATCTCAACAACAGGGATACCCGAGGCTGCCAACATAGCCCGCGCATTGTCAGAGTGCTCCAGCCCCGCAATGATCACACCCGAAGGCCGCCATGAGAGCATCTCATAAAGCACCTTCTCTTCTTTCTCAGGCAAATAATCGGTGATTCCGACAACAGGCTGCAAGCCGCTGTCCTCCAGAACACTGGTCACACCCGACAATACCTCGGGAAACACCATATTCTTCATCGAAGGGATAATCACAGCCACAAGATTGACCCGCTGGCTCGCCAAAGCGCCCGCAATCTTGTTGGGCACATAGCCAAGACGCTTTGACGCCGCGAGCACTTTTTCCCGCGTTGCATCCGAGACATCGCCTCGGTTTCGCAAAACGCGGCTCACCGTCATCTCCGAAACACCGGAGGCCTCCGAAACATCTCTGAGTGTCAGAGGCCGAACACTGCGCTTCATCACGGTCAAAACCCTCGCCTTGGTGCGCCTCGATGCTAGCGCAACCAGCCCACCCGCCGCAAGCGTGTTCGCAGCCGGCCTGTAAACACTTGCACTTCAGAATGGTTAACGTTAAGCGGCGTTAACCATGCTTGAAAAATCTTGGTTAATATAAAATGATGTGCGGATCGCAGGCTCTAAGCGCGCCAAATCAAGCCCCGCACATGGCTCTCAATAAGACCAGAGAGTGTAGCTCATCACCGCAAAAAACAGCGGTTGAAAGGGCCAATTCAAAAACGCGCTGAAGTGTATTTCAATAACAATACCTGCAAATACCAAGAAATCCTATTTGCAGCAAAATCCGTTTGAGAACATCGCCCGTTTTCACCCGAAAAACAGCCCCCAAACGTGAAAAGAGCGAGCCGAAGCCCGCTCTTTCCCTTACTCCAAATCCCCAGTGGATTAGAAGTTGAACACGATGCCGAAGTCGGCAACTGAACCGTCTGCGTTATCAACATAACCAGCTTGAAGCTTCGCGCCGCCGAGGTCGTGCGAAACACCAATGCCGTATACGTTCTTCACAGTAGCTGTGTTTGTGTCTTTAACAAATGCTGTAAGCGATGTTGCTGCAGCAATGTCAAAAGAACCACCAAGTACTGTTGTTTTGGTGCCGTTGTTGTCGCCATACTTCAAGCCAACGCTACCGTTGCCGAATGCATAGTCAACAGAAGCAACTGAGTAGTCGTCAGCTTTTGCTTTACCGTCTTGCATACCCGCTGCAATTGTAACTGAGCCTGCTGAGTATGAAACAGCCGCTTGTGTGCTTCCTGAACCTTTTGCGTGTGAAACACCCATTGTAAGGTTACCAACAGTGTAGTTCACATCGGCGCCTTGTGGACCTGTACCGTTTGATGAGTACTCATCAAAGCCAGTGAACGCATCTGCTTCAAAGCCAAGACCAGTCAGACCAACGTTGTAACCGCCAGCACCAGCTGTGTACATTTGACCGTAGTTGTTACCAACAACCACTGTCAGACCACCTGTTGACATTGAGAATGTCGGTGCGTTGAAGCCAACACCGGCTGCGCCATCTGTTGAGCGGAAGCGTGTACGTGCGCCAAGCGTGATACCGCTATCGAGTTCAACAGAAGCTTTAACGTCAACCTGCATACGTGATGTGATGTCTGTTGTTGTTTTCTTGGCAACATCAGCAACTTCATCAGCAGTACCGATAGCAGCAAGAGCCGCTGTCGCTGATGCGATGTTCTTGTTTACAGTTGCAAGCTGTGCTGTCGTGAGACCAGTGCCGATTTTAGCTGTTTCGGTGGTAATAAGAGTTTTCAAATCAGCATTTTGGTCAGCAGCAGCCGTTTGGTTGCCAGCATCTACTGCGCTGATTACGGCTGCTTCGAACGCGTCATCAGTTGTTGTTGTCAAAGCAGTACCTGCTTTTGCAGCAGTACCTTTAACGAGATCTGTTGATACAGATTTTACACCAAAACGACCCATACCTGAGAATGTTACGTCTGCAGCTGCGACTGATGCAGTTGCGACTAGCGCTGTAGTAGCGAAAACACGACTTTATTCTTAAAATGAACCACAGTCGATGTCTGCATACTACGATACATTACTCTTATATTGACCACATTTCGGCTCTCGTCCAAGTGCTCAAGTGACAATAACATTTGGCTCTACAGCATGGGAGCCAATCGTGTTTACATTCCTAAATCACTACAAAGACTACAAGCACAAGCATCGTAGCAATGCATACCGTTTAACGCTTAATCTGTTCTTTGATGATCATTACTTTCCACACGCAAAAGTCAGCAAGCGCCAGTCACACCATGATTGGAGCGTATACAATACTCACATACGCACTCGACTTGGAGCGTACCTGTTAGAAGATGTGACCAATCCAGCACTTGATGTTTGGGTGCGTGAGCAGGTGGTGCATGGATACAAGCGCAGCACCATCAACAAGCACATCTATCTCATGAACAGAATGTTGAACTTGGCAAGACACTGGGGACATATTGAGAGTGGTAATCCATACCAGCAGAACATCAAGCGCTTGAGCATTGGTGACTACACACAGCGCTTTCTCAGTGAGCCTGAGATTGAGCGTTTGATTAAAGCATGCCGCGCCAATCGTCATCCGTTCTTGTATCTGTTCGTACAGCTGCTGTTGTTAACTGGTGCTCGCAAAGGCGAAGCACGACTTGCACGTTGGCGTGACATTGACTTGCACAAGCGTGTTTGGACTGTGCCACGCAGCAAGAATGGACGTTCAAGACGCATAATGCTGAGTGCTGCTGCTGTTGGTGTATTGCATGATGTACGAGTGCGAGCTGAACAGTTGAACCTGCCTACCACACAAGAGTGCTATGTGTTCACCAATCCACGCACACGCACTGCTTATCACAGCTTCTATGCGGCTTGGTTTGTGGCACGTGACTTGGCTGAACTTGAAGACTTGCGCATACACGACTTGCGACACACATATGCTAGCGTATTGATAAACAATGGTGTCAGCCTATACGAAGTTCAGACGCTATTAGGACACAGCAGCGTTCAGATGACACAGCGCTACGCACATCTACAGCCTGATCTGCTGCACCAAAGAGCCGAGATTGTTGGCGGGATTGTGGGACGAAATTCTCAACCTAGATAATAGCCTCAAAAATAAATGCAACTTTTAGAATTGCTCATCTTTTTGATTTTGACGCATGTACGGTTCCATCAAAACAGAAAATTTAGCTTCAATTTTACCGGCGTTTTCCCCAGCAAAATAGCCGTCGATCAAATCAACAATTTCCAACAAATCCTCGGGGACCCGTGTGTGATCCTGCTTGTGTTGATCGAAAACTAAATCGCACGCCTGGATGCTGTATTGATGATAAGTGTACAAATTGTGATTTGCTAAGATTTGTTCGCTCCACGTATCTGTAAAAAAATCACTGTCGTCAATCTCGTGTGCATAAAGGTCGTAGGCACACACATACTTCTCCAAAGGTGGCGCTAAGGCGAAATCTGCGTGTTTTTCTTTTCTAGCGATACGGATGTCTTGAGGCATTGAAAAGCTGCCAATTTTCCATGTTCCCCTATTGGAAGTAAGGTTCGGCAGCAACGCCAAACTGCGTTGCTTTCCTGCCATCTGAAACGGACTACTGCTATCAAAACTGATGGTAAAATCGTCTCTACCCAACAACTTGCGCAGTGAACGTTGTGCAGCAGTATACACCACGCTGTTCACGGGTGGGGACTTCATAAGCAAATGCACCCATTCACTTTTGTCCAAATTGTGATCGTTTAGCAAGCGTTTGAGCCATTGCAAACTAGCAAGCATACCACCAACTTCGCCACCTAAACTCCAGCCCTCAAAGTCAAAACTTTTAACTGCGTCGTACCAAGCATCCCCTGTTCCGTTGCCAATGTCCTGCAAAACACTTAGAAATTTTGTGCTTGTGTTGCCACGACCGCGATTATCCGAAAAATAGCGCAGGTTATCTACGCTAAGGTCGATAAGCTGTTGAACGGTTAACTTTCGCAATTGACTGTTAACAGTATTATTTTGTCCATACTCCTCAGCAGCCCAAAGCACCATGTCCAGCGTCATTGCGTAGTCGGTGTATTTTTCAAGCCAACGCAAAGTCCGCGTACGGAAGTCACAGTGCTGCCAATTGTTATACTGAGATACGGGATCATTTTTGTAGAGCTCCAAATGATCCCTTTCAGGTCCATTCGGAAGCTTGCCAGTACCCAGCTGAAACCCACCGCTGTCTCCAACAATAACGGTTTTGTTAACATCGCGCTCAGCAACTATGTCTCGTGCACGTATGCGCCTGCTGTTGAATTGCCCACTGCTATAAAGCACGTGCTCACAGTGCCACAGCTTGCTGTCAGTATCCAAAAAATTTAGCCAACGGTTATCAAACCCCTTTGGCATACGGCTCTTTCTGGATGTTTCACTGTTACGCTTAATAGCATGCTCTGCATAATACTTTTGCAGTGACGGCAAATACAAAGCATAGCCTGCGTATTGCTTGGTTAAGTTCTCACTCATTCGGCACGTACTTTTTGAAATATTTCGTGCTACGCTGCCCTGTTGTAGACGCACTTGGCACGTAAACCAGCACTTGTGCTAAGTCAGTCTCATAGCTGATGTGCAGCAAATCGTTGTTGCCACTTATCTTGATGCTGTTCCCCTTCACCTGCTGCTTTGAAAGCGCTTCAAGCACAGCTATCATGTCGGTTGGTGCAAAGATCGTTTGTCCATCGCCTTGAGCCTCAGCGTCATCCCCAAAGCTTGTAAGGTAACGTGCGCCAGTTTGCTCGAAGCATTGTTCGACTTTGTTCCATTTCTTCTCACATACAACACCATCAGATCCCACTTTGAAGGCAATGGCTTTGTTGTTTTTGGTATGCAGCCGATGCTTTACTCTGTGCTGCCAGCCACTGAAGTGTTGATCATACAGGCGTCTGAAAAATGATCGGTTGCCTTGGACTATCCAGTCAAATTCAATACTTCCATCAACAATGGTTGGCTGGAACATTGTTGCGTCGTCAATGCGGCTAAAATCGTAAAAATATACACTGCGTTTGTGGCTATACACAGTATTGTTAAGTGTAATTTTCTTGGCAGCCTGAATTTTACTGTTTGTCTGACCTTCTAAAGCACTGGACTGATACAGCGCTATTTCGCCATCATTGAGCAGTTCAGTCTCTATCCAGTATCTATCACTGCCCCTCAGCCATAAGTCTTCTTTAAGTAAAGACTTTTTATGTGGAATATGCAGCGTGGTGAGGCTTGCTTTGCTGGATGACTTGGAAACTAAGACTGTGCCATTTCTTTGCAAAACCAAACGTGCATTTTCAGATACAAAAGATTTTCTGCCTTCGTGCTCAACCACAAATTTTGTTTTTTTATAAAAGTTTTTTCGGCTACCACTGTAGCTTTGCAGTTCCTTGGTGATGGTATTGAGATTGATCGCGTCACACAACAAACGCATGTCATCAGAAACGCCATCGTGGATCAAATCACCAATTTGCATAACCGCGCTGTCAACAAGCTCTTGTTGCGCAGTAGCTCCAATCACTTTCAAATCGGTGCCGTTGCCAGTGGATTTTGCAAGCACAACAATCATGTCATCCTCGCCTGTGCCCACATGTCCAATGTTTATGGTTTGATCGATATTGCCTTTTCCAACAGCAATCTTTTTCAGCGCCAACAACTCCATGCGCAGTCTTTGTTTTTGTGCGCTTTCGGTTTTTTTGGATTTTGGCTTTGGCTTGCCCACGCCGTTGTGGTCATAGCCGTCGTATTCCACTTCTTGTTTCTTGGTTCCAGTAATACCGCTCAAGCCACCAGTTTCGTGTATCCAATCAACCAACTCAGCAACTGTATCTCGATTTATATAGCGATGGCTGTTGCGAATGTATTCATCATCGATGGCGTTGATGGCGGTGGCAAAGTTTGAAATCTGAACTCGCTTGCTGGGTTGAACACGCATAGCCAAACGAACCACTGGTGCAAAATTGGGTCGGTTTAGCTTGTTGGTGTATTTGATGTTCTCTTCAGCAAAACGCTTTTCCAAGTACCCTGGCTTTAGCGACGCTTCTCGCCACCACAGGTAGGTTTCTACAAGGGTTTGATGCAGTAGCTCTCTAGCCGATTGATAATGAGCATTTTGAGTTTCACTCAAACCTCTAAGCCGTGCGAGCCCTTCGTTCAAAACTTTTTCAGTTGCCATGGGATCCTCATCCAAAAAGGTAACTACACTCAGCTTAAAAGTTTTTACCTTCATATCAATCATTACATGCCGACTGATCCAGTCTCATCCCAAAAGGTCAATTTATGACTGCGAAAGCGCCTGACGTGCCTTCAGAAGTTTGATTTGCTTTTTCTGTTGCTTGATGCGGTCTTGCTGCTTCTGCAGAGCCTTTAGCCGAGCATCCAGTGCATCCACACGTTCCAGCAGTTGGCTTCTACGCGACTGCCTCAATGGACGCTGTGCCTTTGCCACTTGCTCTGTGCAGCCTTGCGCAACTCTGCCTCACACAGGTGCTGTAACACTTGCAGACTATGCCCTGTATGCACCGAGTGTAATCGATCGCTGGCTAGGAACGCATCTGCATAGTACCCTAGCTTGTTGGCGCATACTGCAAGTGCATCAGCACTAGGCTGCAAGCCTCTAAAGCGCAATGTGCGCATATAACCCTCGCCTCTGCAAAGCCAGCGCTCACAGAAGTCTTGTTCGTTCTCGGCTAAACCCTCGGCGATGACGAGGTTGCAGATGTTTTCAATGATCAGTTTTGACATGTATTTTGTTCTCCGTTGATAAATAAACACGTGATGCGATTGGGATTAGTCAGCTCAACGTATTTATCGATGACAGGCTCTGATGTGTTGAAAGACACTCCGCAGAAGCGAGCACAGGTAATGCTGTAGACGCTGGAAGTGGACGCCAAGCAGTTTATATCGAGCTGCAGGACCCGCGCAAAGCCATCAATGCGCGCAAAAATTAGGTGGAAGGAGTGGGAACACAAGGCTCGGAAGAGAACCCCACGCCCGTGTGCACGGTCAGTCGTAGCTGTGCGCACATTGGGTGCGTTGCCGAAAAGGTGGCGTGTAAAGCTGACAGGGTAACCCCAGCTACCTGTAACAAGGTTACGCTTATGACGGACGGAGCATCTAGTATGAAACCGTTAATACCAAGACTGCGGATAGCCTTGGTATGACTTCACAATCTGTATGAATAGTCATCATCAGAAATCATGTTCCATCAAACCAATCATAAAAAATGACACGAAGCATTGTTGATGTCGCACAGCGACAGAAGACAATGATGATGTGACTCTTGGGCTTAGCCCAAGATTGAACCTGAGAGCAGTATAGTAATGGATAGCTGTGAGCAGAAAACCTCATAGAATTGCTACTCATTGACTTAAAGAACTAAGCCATTGAGATCACTGAGCCTGTGTTCACATGCAGTTCTGGTCGTCCAACCAATACCTCATCGTATAAACTGTTTATATTGGAACGATGGGAATTGGAGGCACACATGCGGCAAGCACGCATAGTAACACTCGCAGAGCAAAAGCGGATCAACAGCTATCTCAACACTCGCCGGCATGCGCTGAGGGATCAAACCATTTTTGCTGTCAGCTTCAATGCGGGGCTGCGTGCCATGGAGATCGCCGCGCTAAAGATCAGTGATGTGTACACTGATACCGGCAGTGTGCGCGATGTGATCAAACTCACCACTACCAAGGGCGGATATGCACGACGCGTGTTTGTGAACAAACGCCTACACACTGCACTCCAGCGATACAATAACAACATCAATACTGATATCGTCCACAGTCCACTGTTCCCCAGTCAAAAGGGTGGGCATTTCTCTGGTAACACCATGTGTCAGCTGTTCTTGGAGGTCTATGCTGCTTGTGCGATAGATGGAGCCAGCAGCCACAGTGGCAGGCGCACAATGATCACGCGTTTGGCGGATCAAGGTATCAGCGTGCATGTGTTGGCAGCTATTGCTGGACACAGAAACATTGCCACAACCCAACGCTATTTAACAGTCAATGACGCTATGATCTCTCGTGCTGTAGAGTTGATATAATGCCCACACCATCACAGCACAGTCTAAACCGTCGGCTGCAGCGTGAGCTCAAGCACCTACAATGGTTAAAGCGTCAACCCTGCCTTGCAGTTCAACTGCGCAGCTGTCGCAAGAGCATTTTGTTGTTGAGAACGGAAATAGCCTATCGCAGCTGCAGCACTCATCCACCAAAGCAGTCTACAGCAATGTAGTGAACATACCGGTCAAATACGCCACACAGACAGCAGTGATAGCAGCCTCAGAACATACTACCATCGTGCCACAGTCTCGCCACAAGCGTTACTCAACTGTTAATGCGATTCTCACACCAAATACCGAGTAATATCGCAGTCGCACAAAAGAAAAGAGCGAGCCGAAGCCCGCTCTTTCCGTACTCCAAATCCCCAGTGGATTAGAAGTTGAACACGATGCCGAAGTCGGCAACTGAACCAGCTGCGTTATCAACATAACCTGCTTTGAGTGACGCGCCGCCGAGGTCGTGCGAAACACCAACGCCGTAAACGTTCTTAACACCAGCTGTGTTTGTGTCTTTAACAAACGCTGTGAGCGATGTTGCTGCTGCAACGCTGTAAGTACCGCCAAGAACAGTTGTTTTGGTGCCGTTGTTGTCACCGTAAGCAAGGTTCACGCTACCGCCTGCGAAAGCATAGCCAACACCTACAGAAGAGAAGTCATCTGCTTTTGCTTTACCGTCTTGCATAGAAGCGCCAAATGACAATGCATCTGCTGAGTATGAAACAGAAGCTTGTGTGCTTCCTGAACCTTTTGAGTGTGAAACACCCATTGAAAGGTTACCCATTGAGTAGTTTACGTCTGCGCCCTGTGGACCTTTACCGTTTGATGAGTACTCATCAAAGCCAGTGAACACATCTGCTTGAAAGCCAAGACCAGTCAAGCCAACGTTGTTTGCACTCATGTTAGAATGATACATTTGACCGTAGTTGTTACCAACAACGAGTGTCAGACCACCTGTTGACATTGTGAATGTCGGTGCGTTGAACGTGTTCAAGCCACCGTCTGTTGAGCGGAAGCGTGTACGTGCGCCAAGCGTCATACCGCTGTCGAGCTCAACAGAAGCTTTAACGTCAATCTGCATACGTGATGTGATGTCTGTTGTTGTTTTCTTGGCTGTACCATCGATGGAGTCAAGAAGCGCAACAGCTGCTGCAGCAGCAGCAGCAGCATTAGCAGCAGCTGTGACTTCTGAAGCTACAACAGAACCGTCTGCTGTATTTGTTTTTACAGTAGCTGCTGTTGATTTAGCTGTAGCAGCCGTTGAGGTTACAAGCCCTTTGGCAGTTGTGATCTCTGACGAGCTGCCTGTCGCAGCAACGGCGTCTGTTGATGTTGATTTAACACCAAAACGACCCATACCTGAGAATGTTACGTCTGCAGCTGCGACTGATGCAGTTGCGACTAGCGCTGTAGTAGCGAAAAGAATCTTTTTCATGATTTTTCCCTCGGTTTTCATGTCATAGGCCCAAGCGGGGAATCCGCATTGGGTATGAAAGGTGTTTCGCTCCAAACGGGGTCTCATTGCAAGCGCGCTGGATCGGGGTTTCTGAAAGGTGAAAAAGCTGATGCACAGATGTCACAGTGTGAAATCCGGGGGCAGAGCGCAGGGCGCGTTCATGATTAAGGCGCAAAATGGCGTAAAAATGGCTGTATATATAGGAAGCTGCCATAAGGGCTTGCTCAGAGCGTGGCGCTTGGGTAGGACGGAAGGGCAATTAACGAGCGGAATTCGTCCCATGCCAAGTCGTGTCCTCAAGTCTGTCGCAATCTTGTTTGCTCTCGTGTCGCTGAGCGCTTGTGGAGGCGGCAGCGGTCTTTTCGGACGGATCAGCCCTGCGGCAACGCAAGAGCGCGACCCAACAGCACCTGCAAGCCAACCTTCGGCTGCGGGTATTGAAACGGGCGATGGGCAAACCATCTGGGACGCCTTCGGCAAAAAGAACAATGAAGCCAATGTACAGGTAAACCGCTACCTTTGGGCGGCCTCGCTGGATGTGCTGAGCTTTATGCCTGTGCAGTCAGTTGATCCGTTTAGTGGCGTGATTGTCTTTGGGTACGGTACGCCTCCAGGCGGCGGCAAGGCGTATCGTGCGACTGTCTATATACAAGACCCCGCTTTGGATGCGCGTTCGCTTAATGTGGCGCTTGCGGGCCGTGGTGGCCCTGTGGCGGCGGGCACGCAGCGTGCTGTGGAAGATGCCATTCTTAACCGTGCGCGTCAGATGCGGATTGCTGACGGGAAGCTCTAAGGCTTTTGACTAGACCAAACTTTCAACCCAGCTGAGCTGTTTTGGCAAGCAAATGCTCGAGAGATCGTAGTTGTTCACGATCAGCTTGCGCGCTGCGCGGCCAAGCTCTTCGCGCTCTGACGCGTTGTCGAGCAGGCCGGTGACCTCCTCAACAAGTGCGTCTTTGTCAAAGAAGTCGACAAGTCTGCCGTTTTGCCCGTGGATGATTGCTTCTTCTACGGGGGCGGTTTTACTGGCGACGATTGCGCCTTCGACGCTCATTGTCTCGAAAAGGGACCAGCTAAGCACGAAGGGGTATGTCAGGTAGACGTGCACGCGGCTGACTTTGAGAAGCGATTGGAACTGATCATATGGAATGCGCCCGAGAAAGTGGACGCGAGCCCAGTCTTGATCAGGAATTTGGCCACGCACCTCATCAATGAAGATTTGTTTCCATGTCTGGCCTTTGGGCGGGCGGGCGCCATAGCTGACATCTTCGCCACCGACGATGAGCACGCGCGCGTTTGGCCGCTCTTTGAGGAGGCGGGGCAAAGCACGCATAAAGACATGATAGCCTCGGTATGGCTCTAGGTTGCGATTTACGAAAGTGATGAGCTCGTCTTTGCGGGTGACTGTTTCGCCTGTGGGCAGGGTCAGACGCGCGGCTGAGTCGGGCGTGAGCACATCTGTATGGATGCCATCGTGGCAAACTGTAATCTTGTCGCGGAACTCGGGCGGAAATGTATCGGCCTGAAAGGCAGTCGGGCTAATGCCCGCATCTGCGATATCGAAGTGTTCGTGGTTGTTTACGTTCTTGAGGCGCAGGCGCATGGCCTCTGTGGCGCGTATCTCGGGCTGAAACTCTTTATCAAAGCCAGTGTGGGGGTATTCGGCTTTGTGATATAGCTCGCAGTAGATCGCCATTTTGGCTTTGGGCCAGACATCTTTGAGAAAGAGCGACTCGCCCCAGCCAGGGTGCGCGATGATCAGATCGGGCGTGAAGCCCTGCTCTCGCAGCTGCACGGCAGCGTGATAGCAGGCCTCGGCGCGAGTGACTTTCGTATCAAAATCAACCAGCCAAGGATGTGTGTTTTGTGCGGCGCGGGGCTTGAGCTTGTAGGGCAGCACGCGCACGCCATTCCATTTGGTTGGCTTTTCCACACGTAGGGTGAGCGCGACAGTGTCGTGGCCGTGTTTGGCGAGAGCGGGCGCCAAATGTTTGAACTGGCCAGGGAAATTCTGGTGGATAAAGAGGATTTTCATAAGCAGGCTCAACACAACAACACATAAGACAACGGGCCCAAGCAGCCATAATGCCCGTTTATGGCATAAGAAGGGCTATTGGTGTGAATTTAATAAACAAACCAAAGAAATGGCCGGATGCGCACACATCCGGCCATACCCTGTTGGACTTTATTAGCGCGCTCCACGCGACGGGAGGAGGAGTGCCGCGTAGAGAGCTTTTAGTTGCGATGCACTACAGAGGGAGGAGAGTAGGAACATCGTTTGTGAGTTCAGATTTGCCGCAATGCAGCGAGACCTCAAGGCAAAAAATGCTGCAACTGCATAATTTCGTAAATTCTTTACAGAGATGACAAAAATCTCGGCAAATGCACAGTTTGTAGGCGGTGAATTTTTGGGCGTTGTTCTCTGAGAGGCAATTCGCGATTTAATCTGCGCTGAAAACCCTTTATCACCAGCGCCAACACCAAACATAGACCGAGAGACACGCAATGAGCCGCTATAACGCCGCCGAGATTGAAGCCAAATGGCAGGACGCATGGGAGAAGGCAGGAATCTTCCGCGCCGAGCGCAAGGAGGGCAAGCCGAAGTACTATGTGCTTGAGATGTTCCCTTATCCTTCGGGCAAGCTGCATATGGGCCATGTGCGCAACTACACGATGGGCGATGTGATCGCGCGTTATAAAATTTCGACGGGGCATAATGTACTTCACCCCATGGGCTTTGATGCTTTTGGTATGCCTGCGGAAAACGCAGCAATGGCGATTGGCGGTCATCCTAAGACTTGGACCTATAACAATATCGACGACATGGTTGAGCAGATGAAGCCGCTGGGCCTCTCGCTTGACTGGGACCGTATGTTTGCGACCTGTGACCCTGAGTATTATGGGCAACAGCAGGCCCTTTTCCTCGATTTTCTACAAGAAGGCCTCGTTTATCGCAAAAATGCGGTCGTGAACTGGGACCCTGTGGACATGACCGTTCTGGCGAACGAACAGGTTGAAGGCGGACGCGGCTGGCGCTCTGGCGCTATTGTAGAGCGCAAGGAGCTTACCCAGTGGTTCTTCAAGATTTCCGACATGGCGGACGAGCTGCTTGGCGCGCTTGACGGGCTTGATAACTGGCCTGCAAAAGTAAAGCTGATGCAGGCGAACTGGATCGGAAAATCACGCGGTTTGCAGTTTGGGTTTGAGCGGGTCGATGGCGGCGAGCCTATCGTTGTTTACACCACGCGGCCCGATACGCTGAACGGCGCAAGCTTTGTCGGGATTTCGCCAGATCATCCCATCGCCAAGGCGATGGAGGGAAATCCCGAAGTTGATGCCTTCCTCGCGGAAGCGCGCAAGGGCGGAACAACCGAAGAGGCCATCGAGACCGCTGAGAAGCTGGGCTATGATACGGGAATCAAAGTGAAGCATCCGCTGACGGGCGCAGAACTTCCTGTCTGGATCGCCAACTTCATTTTGATGGACTACGGCACGGGCGCTATCTTTGCCTGCCCTGCGCATGACCAGCGCGATCTGGACTTCTGCCGAAAGTATGACTTGCCAGTGATTGATACGTTTTTTGCACTTGGCGATGACACGCCTGTGGGCAAGGAGGCCTTCGTCCCTGCAAAGACCGAGAAAGTCCGCTGGGTTGATCACTTTGCGGGTCTTGCAGAGGCCACGGGCGAAGAAGCGATCAATGCGACGATCGACTTTATGGAAGGAAAAGGGCTTGGCGAGGGCGTGACCAAGTTCCGCCTGCGTGACTGGGGCCTTTCTCGGCAGAGATACTGGGGCTGCCCCATTCCTGTGGTGCATTGTGAGACTTGCGGCGTTGTTCCCGAGAAAAAGGAAAACCTGCCTGTCGAGCTGCCTGACGATGTGAGCTTTGACCAGCCAGGTAATCCGCTCGACCGTCACCCGACATGGCGCGATGTGGCGTGCCCCTCTTGCGGGGCGCCTGCCAAGCGCGAGACCGATACGATGGATACGTTTGTAGACTCATCTTGGTATTTTGCGCGCTTCACCGCGCCACGCGCCGAGACGCCGACAAATGCGGCGGATGCCGAGTATTGGATGAATGTGGACCAATATATTGGCGGTGTGGAGCACGCGATCTTGCACTTGCTCTATGCGCGCTTCTTTGCGCGGGCGATGCATATTTGCGGACATCTGCCAGAGAGTGCGAAAGAGCCGTTTGATGCGTTGTTCACGCAGGGCATGGTGACGCACGCGATTTATAAGACAGAGGGCGCGGACGGGCGGCCAGTGTATCACTACCCCGAAGAAGTAACACTCAAGGGTGATACCGCTGTGCTGGAAGACGGGCGCGAAGTGGATGTTGTGCCCTCAGCCAAGATGTCCAAATCCAAGAACAACGTCGTGAATCCGCTGCACATCATTGAAAGCTATGGCGCGGATACGGCGCGCTGGTTTGTGCTCTCTGATTCCCCTCCCGAACGGGATGTGGAGTGGACAGCTTCGGGCGCGGAAGCAGCGCACAAGCATCTGGGGCGGGTCTACCGTATTGCTTCAGAGATTGATGCGGAAGCAACGGGCCAAGAGGCGGACGATACGGCGCTGATCCGTGAAATGCACAAGGCGATCCATGATGTGACTATGGGCGTTGAAAGTTTTGGCTTTAACGCGGCGATTGCGAAGCTTTACGGCTTTACCAACACGCTGGCCAAGTCAAACGCGGGTGGCGCGGCGAAGAAACAAGCGGCGCGCACGCTTGCGCAGCTGATGAGCCCGATGACGCCGCACCTTGCGGAAGCTGTCTGGGAGACACTCGGCGGCGAGGGGCTTTGTGCGCTTGCACCTTGGCCTGTGGCGGACGAGGCGATGCTTGTCGATGACGAGGTTGTCATGCCGATCCAGATCAACGGTAAGCGGCGCGCGGAAATCAGCGTGCCCAAAGACATGGACAAGGCCGAGGTTGAAAAGCTCGCGCTGGCGCATCATGCTGTGCAAAAGGTGCTGGACGGGGCGACGCCCAAGAAGGTGATCGTTGTTCCTGGGCGGATTGTGAATGTGGTTGCCTAACCGAAGAACTGTATTGCTGGGCGCGCTGGCGCTTTCGGGCTGCGGGTTTACACCTGTTTATGGGCCCGAGAGTGGCGCGCGCACGCTTCTCAACACCGTCGAAGTTGATCCGCCGCGTGACCGCGAAGGCTATCTTCTTGTGCGCCATATTGAGGAGCGGCTCGGGCGTACGAGCAGTCCAACATATGCACTTTCGATTGCGATTGAGCTCGGTGAAGAGCGCATGGCGATCACCACAGACAACGTGGCAACGCGATTTAACCTTCTGGGCAAAGCGACTTACGCTTTGCGCGCCTTGGATGGCGGTAAAGTCGTGACCAGCGGGGTTGTGCAGAGCTTTACGGGCTATTCAACCACGGGCAGCACCGCCGCGACGCGGGCCGCTGAACAGGACGCGAGTGAGCGACTTATGGTTATTCTTGGTGATCAGATCGTTGCGCGCCTTGTGGCGGCAAAGCTTGAGCCAGCGGCATGAAGCTCGGCGGGCGCGAGGCGACAGCTTATTTCAAATCGCCAGATGCCAAGCGCACGGGGCTTTTGATTTATGGCAGTGACGGGATGCGCGTTGCTCTGAAGCGGCAAGACGTCATTAAAGCGCTTATTGGCCCCAAGGGCGACGAAGAAATGCGGCTGGTGCGGATGCCTGCGGGCGATTTGCGCAAAGACCCTGCTATGTTGCTTGATGCTGTGAAGGCCGTGAGCTTTTTCCCTGGGCCGCGTGTGGCCTTTGTGGAGGATGCCAACGATACGGCTGCGCCTGCTATTCTTGCTGCGCTGGAAGACTGGGCCGAGGGTGATGCGCAGATCATCGTGACAGCGGGACAGCTCAAGGCGACGTCGAAAATCCGCAAGGCTTTTGAGGCGCATCGAAATGCCTATGCTGTGGGGATTTATGACGATCCGCCCGGGCGCGACGAAATTGAAGGCATGCTAAAGGACGCTGGGCTTGCGCAAGTGAGCCGCGATGCCATGACTGACCTCACTGGGCTGAGCCGTGAGCTTGGACCGGGGGACTTCCGCCAGACGATCGAGAAGCTTGCGCTGTATAAACACGGTGACGCAAGCGAAGTGGGCAGCGCAGATGTTGCGGCCTGCGCACCGCAAAGCACAGAGGCGGCGCTTGATGATCTTTTGAACGTCGTGGCGGAGGCCAAGATGGGCGAAATTCACCCGATCATGACAAAGCTTAAGGCCCAAGGCGTGCAGCCCGTGGGGCTTATCATTGGCGCGACACGGCATTTCAAGGCGCTCTATGCGGCGGCGAGTGACCCTGCGGGCGCGAGCCAAGGCATTGCACGGCTGCGCCCGCCGATCTTTGGGCCACGGCGCGACAGGATGCTCAAGCAAGCGCAAGGCTGGGGCGCTGTGAAGCTTGAACAGGCTTTGAGCTATCTTATCGAAACAGATTTGCAACTGCGCAGCGCAGGGCAGACCGCGCCACAGATGGCGCTGGTGGAGCGCACGCTGATCAGGCTCGCAGGGCTGGCTGGAAAGCGGTGAATCCATTTTCCTTACTTTAAGTTGGTTTTTTCCAATTTCTCACCCATGAAACGTCCATCTCATGGAACCTAAATACCTTTTTCCCAAATAACGAGACTTCACATTCCTCAACGAATTTTCGAACGTCTAGAAAGTAGTTTGGGTATGTTGCTCTAAGGTCATGCACTCTATCAACTTCGACCAGAACAGCGTTTGTTCCGCGAACATTACGCTCTTCTGCGTCGTATGCTGCGTTGCCTTCTTTCGACATACTGTATGGCGAAACACTCATAGCTTTAGACTTTAGATCAAAATTGATCAAAAAGAACTGCCCTGACCTTGCATCAACGCGCTCTGTAAATTTCAGAGCTTGATTGTAGCCCTGCAACTCCTTCAAGGCGCCAAGAGTTGAGTCGAGTTCTTTTAGTTCTTCGATGCGTATCGCATTTTTTGCTGTGACTTGTAGTTCCCGATCGGCGATTTCGGCTGACATCAAGTTAAAAAACCTGAGCCAATCTTTAGAACCTTCCCCTGACTTCATTGGTTCGTTTCTGACCAAACTAACGGCCTCAACTGCGGTAGCCCAAGCATGTTGTTTTTCAGTTCGCAGCTGAATCTCAACAAACTGACGACTATATACCGCTTCAGCGCCCTCTCCTGAAAACTTCAAAACTATGTGTTTACTACGATAGCCATCGGGCTTTGGATCCGCGATGTAGTCGTTCAATCTGACGATGGAATGTAGCGTATCACCATCTTCGAAGTATTTTGACACCCTATCCAAGCTCGCCATATCAGGGAGTATTGCCCGTGTGCCTGCGATATCTTGTAATTGATAAAGTGTGCGATTTCCTGGCGCGAGCTTTTTCCGAATTGATGACATGCGTTTTAGCCTGGCAGCAGTTACTCCGCTGCCTTCATTTCGTAAGACCTTGCCGCGTAGTTCATGTCTTACTCTATTCATTGGAAGCGCATATGAAGCCCTCCAATTGTGTGCCACTTGAAAGGCACTTAGTGTTTTCACGTTAACTTCGGATATTTTTTGACTCAGGGTTTTCCCTGCTTCAACAATTTCTTTTTTGGAATAGGCGGGTTGCTCAACATCTGCCAAATGTCGACACCATCTACTTACACATACTTGAGAGTAACACGCAGACCGTAAACGCAAAAGAACATGATCGTCTTTTTCAATGCGCCCCTTGCGGCTTTCTTTTGTTTGATGTCTCGTGTGCACAAATAAGGGAGAGAAATCATGTATGAAGTCTTTGGTGGTGTGGCGAGCCGTGCGTTTCGGGTGCTTTGGCTTTTGGACGAAATGGGTGTGGAATTTGTCCATCATGATCTGAAAGCTGGCAGTGACGAGATGAAGGCTGTGAACCCGTCTGGCAAGGTTCCTGCGCTGAAAGTCGATGGTGAACTGATCACAGATTCAGCGGCGATCATGACGTTTTTGGCTGATAAGCACGGCCAGTTTACCTACCCTGCCGGGACAATTGAACGCGCAAAGCAAGATGCTTGGTTTCATCAGATTTTGGACGAGGTCGATGCCGTGCTTTGGACGGCGGCGCGGCACTCGTTTATTTTGCCTGAAGAGCAGCGCGTGCCTGCTGTGAAAGACTCACTCAAGTGGGAGTTCGCGCGCAACATCAAGCGTATCTCCGAGCGCATGGAGGGGCCTTACCTTATGGGTGAAGAAATGACGATTGCGGATATGCTTCTGGTACATTGTCTCGGATGGGCGATCAGCGCGAAGTTTGATCTGGAAGATGACAGGCTCAACACATACGCGAGCCAAGTGCGCAAGCGGGAGGGCTTCAAGGCCGCACGGGGGCGGCTCAAGCTATGAGCGAAATTCGCGCCGAAGTCCGCCTGCCGACCGACGAGCTGAGAGACGATCTGCCGTTTTACACCAAAGTGTTGGGGATGCGGCTGGACGAGATTTTCCCTGCAGATGATCCGCGCGTGGCTGTGCTTTCGGGGCATGGATTGCGGGTGCGCATCGAGAAGGGGGCGAAGGAACCTGCGGGGACGCTGCGCATCCTGACGACGGACCCTGAAGGCTTTGCGGATGGCGCGAGAGAGCTTGTTGCCCCGAACGGGACCAAGATCGAAATTGCCGAGCTGAATCCTCCGATGATCCTGCCCAAGACCGAGCATATGTTTGATGTGCGGCGATTGCGGGACTCTGCCCCTTGGGTCATCGGGCGCGCGGGAATGAACTACCGTGACTTGCTGCCCACGCGGTTGGGCGGGGCGATTATTGCCAGCCATATCCGTGTGCCAGGTGGCGGCGATGTGCCTGATATGGTGCATTACCACACTGTCGGGTTCCAGCTTATCTTTTGCTACAAAGGCTGGGTGGATGTGCTCTATGAGGACCAAGGCGGCCTGATGCGCCTGCACGCGGGCGACTGTGTGATCCAGCCGCCAGAGATCCGCCATCGGGTGTGTCATGCTTCTCCTGATATCGAAGTGATCGAGATCGGCGTTCCTGCGGACCATGTGACGACGATTGATCACGCCTTTACACTGCCCAACGGCCATGGCGACCCCAAGCGCGAATGGCAGGGCCAGCGCTTTGTGCATCATGTAAAGGAGGGGGCCACTTGGCAGCCTTTCCGCATCCCCGGGTTTCGCTGTCGCGATACGGGGATATCGGACGGCACGAAGGGCGTGGCCGGTATTCAGGTGGTTCGTTTTGAGAGCGGTGAGCCACCCGCCACGCGAACGGATGCGGACATTCACTTTACCTTTGTCATGGAGGGCACAATGACGCTTCATGCTGAAGGCCAGGAGCCACGCGCGCTACAGGCGGGGGATGCTTTTGTGCTGCCGCCACACATGAGCGCGCGTTATGCGGAGTGCTCGGAAGACTTAGAGCTTCTGGAATGTGCTTTGCGGGGCGACTTTGCAAGTGAGGTTGTGGCTTAACTTGGTTTAGTGGCACTCGATGAAAACGGTGAAGGCAGCAGTGCGTTCAGCTATTTCTGTTGGATCAAGAGCAATATCATCAAGGCTGAGTGCGGGCGTGATTCCGTTCTGAGATAAGAAAAGCTTGGCTATTTCGCCACGTACGGCGAAATTGACGTTCTGCGGGACATCACCAATGGCGTCGGCAAATTTGAGAACGTCGAGCTTAGAGACGATGACGCCGACGATCTCACCATCGGCTGCGACGAGGGGGCCACCAGAGTTGCCTTGCTGAACTGGCGCTGTGATCTGGAGGCGGGTGGCGTCTCCGCCAAGGCCTTTGAGGGACGAGACCGAACCGCGTGTCACGTTGAGGCCGCTAAGGGCGCCACCGTATGGATAGCCAACCACTGTCACATCAGAGTTGAGACGCGGGGGTGCGGCGGAGAAGACAGCAACGGCAGCGTCTTTTTTAATAGGAGCTTTCAGGAGGGCGAGATCAAATTCAGGCGACCCAGCGATGCGCTCTGCTTGCTTACCATCAACTGTGTAGCGGCTGCAGCTGTCGACCACATGATCATTGGTAAGGATATGGCCCTGTGCGGATACAACAAACCCTGTGCCTGAACTGGTTGTTGTTTTGGGTGGGCTTGGGGCAGGTTGAGCGGCATTCAATTGAGGTTCGTCCTTTGTGCTCAAAACCTCAATTGTTTGTAGAACAACAGTTGCTAGATGTCCGTTTTCTGTCATGCCGAGTGGATTGGCGTAGCCTGTGGAGATGCTGGAGGAGACGGCGTCCAGCAAGGCTTTGTCACGCCTATTTGCCGATAGCATGACGGTTGACCAACGGTTTTTGATAAGATTGGAACGGGTGTAGAGATAGCTCCCGTCGGAGATCTGTGCTGTGGAAATTGCGAAGTTGGGCTTGCGCACCGAATAGGCTTCACCAGAGCCCGCATGGCGGCGTTGCGTGAAGTCATGGACGTTTTGAGCGGCTTTAAAATCAAGGACACCGACGGAATAAGACAGGCTGCTGCCGATATGACGGAAGTTTATAAAATTCTTGGTCGATCTATCTTTACGAAAGGCGTCTTTAGGCCAGAGGTATGTCATGCCGAGCCAGTCAGAATGATACATGTCCCAGCCATTTTCTTTCGTCTCATCAAAGAGGGAAAACGCAAGAAGGGCCATGTGCCACGGCTCGACACCTGTCTGAAACGTTCTGGCCGAGTAGCTCTCCATCGCAGTTTGACTCAGCTTGCCCCAGTCTCCATCGAAGAGACCTTTATAGTGCCCCTCAAAAGCGAGAGCAGCTTGCAGGAAGCGCTTGTCTTCACGGGTTAAGGCGCTCGGCTGGAACTGCTCAAAGAGCGCCGCGTAGTTTTGGGCAAAACTCTTCTGTGGAGTTGCCAAAAACACCGTGGCGGACAGAAGTAGCGATAGAAGTAATTTCATCACACAGACCTTTATTACTCAAAGAGTTGCATAAGCGTGATAGGCTAGGCAAGCCTGATGATGGATGTTTGTAAACGATTGCTGAATGGGTTTTTCAATGCGCTTTGGTAGCTTTTTCTTTGTTTCTCTATTCTTTCTTGTTCTGGCAGCGTGCTCTGTGAACACCACGCCTGATGTGAGCGGGAGCGGGCCTGTGACGATCCTTGGGGACACAGGCGGGAACCCTTATGAATATGCGGCCCTTCATGCGGAGCTCAAGGCGAGTGGGCGGCAGGTTCGTCTTGGGGGGTGTAACTCTGCATGTACGATGCTTACGAGCTTGCCCAACGCCTGCTTGATCCGCGGAACGCGCTTTGGCTTTCATGCGAGCAACCTGAATGGGCGGTTCAACGCTTTGAGCGCAGAGTATCTGACGCCTGTGATCCGCCAGCGCTTTCTCAGCACATGGGGTAAAAGCCGTGAAATGACCAAGCTGACTGCGGAAGAAATGGTGGCGCTTGACCCAGCTTTAAAGCTCTGCAACGCGACGCACTGACAGCACGCTTTACGCAACCCCCCTTCATTCGGTAGACAGGAGAGAAGCTGCAGAGCACCCGAACAATGGGGCATGTGGCTTCATATGTGTCATTGGAGGGACATGAAAATGACTGCACAGACAGAGAATACCGCAGGGGCAGATGCCCTGGGCGAAGACTATAAGTTTGGTATGGGGCAAGCGCTTGTTGGCGCGCAGATGCTCTTTGTGGCGTTTGGCGCGCTCGTTCTTGTGCCGCTGTTGACTGGACTTGATGCGAGTGTCGCTTTGTTTACGGCTGGTGTTGGAACGCTGATCTTCCAGATTGTCACCAAAGGCCAAGTGCCTGTTTTTCTTGCTTCTTCTTTTGCATTCATTGCGCCAATCATCTTTGCGGTTCAGACGTGGGGCTTGCCTGCGACAACGGGTGCTCTGGCGGTTTCGGGGCTTGTTTATGTGGTGCTGAGCTTTGCGATCCGCATTTTTGGCGCGGGCTTTTTGCAGCGGCTGTTGCCGCCTGTTGTTGTCGGACCTGTGATTATGGTCATTGGTCTTTCGCTCGCCCCTGTCGCTGTGAATATGGCGACAGGTCTTGCGGGTGATACGCAGATTATGCCGAAATCTTATGCGCTGCTTCTGGCGGCGGTTGCGCTTGGCGCGACGATGCTAACGGCCATTCTGGGCCGTGGCATGATGCGGATTGTGCCGATTATTGTAGGTGTGATTGCAGGGTATGTGGCCGCGCTTGTGCTTGGCATGGTAACAGGCGAAAGCTTTGTGAGCACGGCCTCTGTCTCGAATGCGGCTTGGTTTGCTGTGCCGAATTTTGTAACGCCTGAGTTCCAGCTTGCGGCAATTGTCTTCATGCTGCCAGTCGCGATTGCGCCTGCGATCGAGCATTTTGGCGACATCCTTGCCATCGGGAATGTCACCAAGCGCGACTACATGACAAAGCCAGGCATTCAAAACACGATGCTTGGAGACGGCCTGGCCACAAGTGTTGCGGGCCTCTTGGGCGGACCACCCAACACGACCTATTCGGAAGTGACAGGTGCGGTGACGCTGACGCGCGCGTTTAACCCTGCGATCATGACTTGGGCGGCGATCTTTGCGATCATCCTGTCCTTTGTCGGAAAGCTTGGCGGCGCGCTTGGCACGATCCCTATGCCTGTCATGGGCGGCATTATGATCCTACTCTTCGGGATGATTGCTGTGGTTGGTCTTTCGGTTCTTTCCAAGCTTGGAGAAGCCCTGAGCGAGCCACGTAATATGGTGATTGTATCGACCATTCTTGTCATTGGTATCGGTGGCCTCACACTTGAGCTTGGCGATGATTTCAAGCTTGCAGGGATTGGTCTTGCGGGGATTGCGGGTCTGGTTCTGAACCTGATTTTGCCGCATCAGAGCAAAGACTAAACAAACTGGCGGGCGGTCTTCGGGCCGCCCGCTTCGCACCAGCATCACTGGCTGCACCTGATTGGAAACGTCCAGTTGCTTTCATGACAGTTTTTGACTGCCGATGAGCTAGTTTCCATTGTGTCAGGCTAGACGCCTTCCCACAGAATGCAAAATGCGCTCTTGTGTTACGTTGGACGCTGCGCAGGCACTTGGCTTGAGACATATACATGGTCTGTTGTGAGCCAGTCAGAGCGTGGGATAAGGCCGAAACTTGGGGAATTGGATATAGGTCTGATGCCGCTTTGGTAGCTTAGAAACGTTCCTCATTGTTAGACCAAAGTCCGAAGTAAGGCATGCGGTGCTGTGCTATCGTCGGCTTGAAATATGGATATTGCGGGAAAGATGAATATCAAACGTAGCCGCTGGCTGGCCTTTCTGGCCGTTCTTTTTGTTGCCTTCCCGCTTCGGCTGGAAGTCGACAGCGAGGGCTTGCTTCGTGTTGTCATGGCCTCAGCGGCTGCAAAAGACGGCGACGGTGATGATGGGGGCGGAGACGATGGAGACGGGGATGATGGAGACGACGGTGACGATGGCGATGATGATAGTGATAACGATGATGGTGATCATGACGATGACGATGATCATGACCGGTCGAAGAAGGCGCATCGCGACCCCGACAAGGCCCGATCAAAGCAGGTAAAGCACGCCGAGCGTCTGCAAAACGGCGCGCGTGTTACATTTTCCGACGGGAGCATGAGCGAGATCATCGGGGACCGCTTTCGCAGAACAGATTCGTCAGGGAGAGTGCTGGAGCGCCGTAAAGCAAAGGGAAGCGATGCGTCGCGCATGCGGGCGTATTTTGAAAGTACGCAGTCAGCGTCCAAAAGCAAATCACCAAAGGTCGAGTCGCAAGCAGTCAGGGCATATTATCGCGGGCGAGATATCGAAATTCATTATGCCAATGGCTGGACTGAGGCGGTTACGCGTGGGCAATATGTCTTGAGAGACCAGTTTAGCCGCATCGTTGCCTCACGTAGGGCCACTCAAAGCGATATCACACGGCTGGAAAGGTTTCGGTAGCGGCTAGGGTTTTTCACCGTTCCAAGCCTCATGTGCCATCACGGCGGCCTCGACACGATTGCGGGCATGCAGCTTGCTTAGAATAACTGTCATGTAGTGCTTTACAGTCTTTTCCTGAAGGCTGAGCGCATCGGCCACCTCGCGGTTGCTTTGACCGGTGGCCACGAGGCGTAGGATTTCTTCCTCGCGCTTTGTTAGATCATCAATTGGGTTGTGCTCTTTCTTGGCCTTTGGCTTTTGCATGATCTGTAGCACTTGCGCGGCGAGCGCGGGCGAGACATGGGCCTCGCCACGGGCGATACCTTTGAGTATGCGGCGGAGATCGTCTGCCGAGACCCCTTTCAGCACATAACCGATTGCGCCGACTTGCAGCGCTTTGGTGACGTCAGCACCGTCTTCCGAGACGGTCAGCATCGCGACATGCTTGGCAAATCCTCCTTCGATAATGCGCTTGGCAGCGGTGATGCCATTGCCAGGCATCGAGAGATCAAGCAGGGCGATATCAGGCGAGTGTTGCGCTGCAAGAGCAACAGCTTCTTCGGCCGATTCCCCGACACCCAAGACTTCAAACTCACCTGTCTCAGTTATACTTTGCACCAGCCCATCACGAAAAATCGGATGGTCATCGGCGAGGATTAGTCGGATTGCCATTATATTGCTCCCTCAAGAGTGTGAGCGTCAGGGTCGTGCCTGAACGGGGATTGGATGAAACCAAAATGCTTCCTCCGATGCTTTCGGCGCGGTCGCGCAGGCCCGTGAGGCCTTGGCCTCCGGTGGCGTGCAGGCCAGGCACAGCGTTCATGTCAAACCCCGAGCCATCATCATGGATCGAAATTTCGATGATTTTGGTATCGACCGCGACACGCACTTCGGCGGATTTCACGCCGCCGTGGCGTACCGCGTTGGACAAGCCCTCTTGCAGAAAACGGTAAACGCAGAGTTTTTCTGTATAGCTCAGGTGCTTTGGCTCCGAGCCAAAGAATGTGACGTTTACGTCGATGCCTGATTGGACCTCACGCTCGGAGATTGCTGCGCGGACGAGGGAGGCCAGATCCATTTGCTCTAGCTCTGGCAGGGCAAGTCCTCGTGAGATCGCTCTTATCTCTTCGAGCGCACGATCGATTGAGGCGCGAATTTCGCTGCGAGCGTTTGGGTCTGCGTTTTTGTCAAAGGCTGAATCGAGTCTCAAGGCGGCCAGCGAAAGATGTTGGGCAGGACCATCGTGCAAATCTGAGCCGACATGGCGGATTGTCTGTTCGAGCTGGGCTGTAGCACGCAGATTTGCCGTGATCGCTTTGCGACGCAGGGCGATGTTTTGCTCCGCAAGATGTTCGGATTGTGCGAGCTGCGTTTGAAGGCGCTGCCGCTGCTCTTGAATGGTGCGCCCGCCAGCTTGCACGATCCCTGCCAAGAGCAGACCGCTTGCCAAGAAGGCTGAGCCGACGACCAGCCATGAGTTCCTGCGGGCGCTGCGCAGCTCTGCGACCAGAGGATCGGCGCGCTCGTAGAACTCTGCCACGGCGATTATGCGACCACTGAAGACCTCGTGAATCGGACTATAGACCTCAAGCAGTGAAATTCCGAGAGAGGCCTCACTCGCGTCTTCGGCATCAACATGATTGTCGAGCGACGCGGCGAATTTGCCAGTCCATGCGGCTTGCAAGTCTTCGGAGGGTTCGAACACCTTACCGATGAGGCTTGGGTCAGAGGCGTGAACAATCAACCCGCCTTCCTTCCATATCTTGTATGAAACGATACGCTCGTTCAGCGCCGTCGTAGAAAAGACCTCGATCATCGCCTGCTTTGCAGGGGGAGATAGCGTGTCGCCTTCAGCCAAATCTTGTGTGATCGGCGCGATGAAGCTTTCGACGTAATTTGCAGCGATGATCGCAAAATTCTGCACGGCTGCTTGCTCGATCCGCTTGGAGACCCAAGAGCCAACAAGTACCATAGCGACAAACATCACCACGCTGCCCGCGAGAATAAACTGGCGCGGCAGGCTTAGACGGTTCCAAAATCGTTCGGCCTTTTCCGTGTTCATTGCATCATAACTAATACGCGGTCTGCTTAAGCGGAACAGACTTTCGTCCGACCAAGATAACGAATTTGCATAGTCCTCTATCGAGAGCCCTGTCAGCTTTACCCATTTAGGCGGCACTGCTGAGGACGTGAGGCTCCAGTGCGAGCTTGGTTCCCGTGACAAGGCGCAGCATCCGCATTGTCGGCATGAAGCGGTTCCAGCGGCTGACGGCCCCCAGAGCTGCCATGCCGATGCAATATTTCGAGCACTTCTTGGTGGGCCGCGCATGGACCGCGCGGAGAGCTTTGTCGGCATATCCGCGGCCAAGTGCAGATTTGGTCTCAACGATGAAGACATCATTGGGCGCCTCCAGGCGCTTCTTTTCGTTGCGAAACGAGAGCTTGCCATCAATTGTCATCCGCTCACCGCCTTCTTTGGCCACCAGCGTTATGCGCTGATACTCAATGTCGAGCGCAGGCCTCAGATCATAGTCAAACGCCTTGTCGTAGTGACCTGTATAAACACCTTTTGCGTAGTCGAATGCTTCTGGCGTCAACTCTCCCAGATCGGCAGGATCATAAGACTGGCGGTTCTTGACCGTCATGCCGCGCTTGCCCTTGACCTTGACTTCAAGGAAGCAAAGGCCTGCATCAGAATAACGCCGCACACGCACCTTGAAGCCTTTTCTCAGCCCTTGATGATGCTCGTAATAAGCACTGCAATCGGGGTCATCAAAATAGCGCGTATCATATGTAAAAGCGCGGCGATCGTCGATTTCAAGTATGTCGAACTCTTCAAGCAGGGCTGGCAGGATGCGCTCCAGCGCCCAACGATCAACCACATATTTGTTGTCGATCCGCGACATCATCTCGGCTTTGCTGTTGAGCTCCTCAAGTGAAATAGGGGCGAAGCCGCCTGTCAGCCAGCGAAGGCCTTTATCTTGGCAATAAAGTTTCATTATGTTCATGGGCCTATCCTCAGTTGCGATAGTAGACGTTGATGCGCGCCATATCGTTCACGTAGTTCAGCTCGACGATCTGAAAGGTCATCACGTCGACGCCAAGCCTATCGGACAGCATCTGACGCGTTTTCGCGCTGTCCGAAAGAATGTCAGGGTCAATGGCATCGAGCGTCAGCTTCGCACCATGGGCAGACTTAAGCATGCGCGGATGATCAAGCACCCAGGCCGCGAGGATCACGAAGGTTGTGATCATGAACACCATCAGGAGGCTGGTTCCGACCACCGAACAAATCACTGCGACGGCAATGGCGCCAAAGAAGTAGGCGATCTCGATTTTCTCGATCTGTTCTGAGCGCAGGCTGAACAGCGCAAGAATAGCAAAGAGGCCAAAGCCCGCTGCGACCGAAAACTCGACGCTTGAAAGGATCGTGAGAACAGCAAAGGCGAAGATGTTGAACATCGAAGCCGTAGTCGCCAGCTCGCGGTCGCGGTAGCGACGATAGTAAAGGCCAAAGATCAACACGCCCATTGCGGCAATATCGATCATAAACCGAGCAAGAAGCTCTGCGACGGGAGCGATCAGTTCAAACATTTGGAGGGCCTTTCTATACTACACTGGATCGGATGATCAGGCGGGCGGTGTTACAAAACTGTCATGTTGATGTCACATTCAACAGCGGCCCGCGTCCGCCCGAGGTCGGCCCAGTTGTCCGACTAAAGTCGTAACCACGCACGGGACAATGTCTGACGCAGGCAAGGAAACTGCACCACGCGATTTGGACAAGCCTTATCTTTTAGCGAGTTTTGGTGACCCCGACAGGATTCGAACCTGTAACCTGCCCCTTAGGAGGAAAAAGCTCACAGTAATTATTATTTATTAACAATATCTTAAAGAATTAATTATTTTTTGTATATGATTTGATTATGATCATTATGCAAAATTTCAACTCATTCCTGAGGGACCTATTTTTGCTCAAGATTAATACAAACTCTGATAGTTAGTCTTCACGTGACAAGTTCTTGGCAGTGTTGGAAACCAGTGGAATAAACGAGGCTGATCTAGTTAAATACTGTCTCGAACGCGGCCTTTACCCAAAGAAAATTGCCACGTGGCGTGCTGCGTGCTGCGTGCTGCGTGCTGCGTGCTGCGTGCTGCGTGCTGCGTGCTGAAAGGCAAATAGCTGGTGCCACACGAATGCAACATGTCTTGGGCATATGTGAAAGAAATAGAAAAATGCGCGTCAAGGCTCTAGGCTGGGCACTGGTTAACAAAGTACGCACCCTTTCAGAAACTGCACTGCGTCTTGTTTTGCAAAAAAGGGCTCAGCATTGTGGGGAAGGAAGAGCATGCATTCAAATTACCCAAATCGCTAATTGTCGTAAATAAATGATAGACGAAAGACGACTTCAACATCTAGCCCCTACAATTCATGCACTACCACGTCCGATGAACAGACCGCTTTGGCAATGTCCACTACGTGCCTATGGTGGGTCAGATATATGGCCTGGCCAGTTTTTCCGATCCGCTCCATAACTCGACATGCAGCCTGCGTTCTTTCCTCATCAAATGTCTCGAATACATCGTCGCAAAAGAATGGCAGACAAACGCCTTGGCTGGCTAATTGTTCATAGGCGGCGGCACGAAGAGCGAGATAAAGCTGAAAACGAGTTCCTTTAGACATATCGTGCGCCTGTTTGGCCATACCGGCTGCGTCCAAAGCCAACAAAATTTCGGATTGGCCTTCCGGACGTGTTGTAAGCCGTGTGTACTTACCGTTGGTCAGTTCAGAAAATGCCTTTTCTGTTGCGTCCATCATGCTGCTGCGATGGCTGTCGCGGTACCGACGAATAGCCTCCTCGGCCAACCGCAGACCAAAATCCGTTTCGAGAAATTTCAGGGCAGTTTCTTCGATTTCGGCCTCCAGAGTAGCCTTTTGCTCGGTCAACGCTGCAACGTCAGCATCGCCTGTGACGGCGCTCAAATCCTTATGAGCCGCAGCTCGCATTTCGATTGCTATCTCAAGGCGCTGTTCAAGAGATTCCAAATCTTCATCCGCAGTCATCATATTGGCTGTTAGATCAGAGAGTGTAGCGCCCTCCAGTTTTGCGCGGGCCTTTCCAATATCTGGTACATCAAGTTCTGTGCAAATCGCTGCAACAAGTTTCGAGGAATGCTCTCTCTTTTCGATGGCGCTTTGTGCTTCGTTAACAGCGGATCGAAGCTCACGTAGTGTACTTGTCGGAACGTCTTCTGGGAATAGAGCGGCTAGATCCGAAGCTTTCTGACTGATCTTTTGCATTTCACCTCCAACCACACTAAGTTGATCCCGTGCCGTGGTTAATAGCGCACTGTCAGTTGTAAAAAGAGCCTCTGTGGAGTTTGCTTTATCACCCAATTTTTTTAATAATTTGAATGCCTCAAGAGGTGGAAGTGTGGTGTCCAATTCAGCTTTCGCGCACAGTTTTGAAATTTCCAGGGCAAAATCGGACTGGTCCCTCTCCATCGCCTTGACCTGACGGTCTGCTGTGAGCCTGCAAACCTCCAATTCCCGAACTGTCCGTAGAGGTTCGAGCGAATGAACAAGACAGTTCGCATCAAGTGCATGTAGATATGCAGTTACTCGCGAGACATTTCCGTTAACCTCCCAAACTTGGGAAGAAGGAGATGTTCATGAACAAGGATCAACGCGAGATTCAACGTAAGCAGCGGATTCTGCGCTACGCGGGAGAGATTGGCCATGTTGCAAAGGCTTGCCGCTATTTTGGGATTGGCCGCGCCAGCTTTTACCGGTGGCGCAAGGCCTACGCCGGGCGGGGCGAAGCAGGCCTGATTAACGCGCCGCCTATCCCAAAATGGCACGCCAACAGGACGCCGCCTGAGCGCGAGGAAAAGGTTCTCTATCTTCGCCGCAAATATCACCTCGGCCCAATGCGGATCGTTTGGTATCTGGCGCGCTATCACGACATCAAAATGTCTGACGCTACCGTTTCACGCATCCTGCGGCGGCATGGGATGAACCGTCTTCCGCGCGGGACCCGCATGCGCAAGGTCCACACCAAACGATACCAAAAACAGGTTCCTGGCCACCACATTCAGATGGATGTTAAGTTCCTGACCTTCAAAGGAGAAAAGGGTGAAAAGGTGCGCCGTTTTCAATATACCGCTATCGATGATGCAACGCGGGTGCGGGCCCTGAAAATCTACGAAAAACATACTCAAGCCAATGCCATCGACTTCGCGGATCACATCATCGAAAAGTTCCCGTTCCGCATCCGTGAGATCAGAACCGATAACGGCCATGAATTCCAGGCGAAGTTCCATTGGCACGTTGAAGATCTTGGCATCCGCCACGCGTACATCAAACGCGGCACACCGCAACTCAACGGCAAAGTTGAACGTTCTCACAGATCTGACGGGCAAGAATTTTATCAGTTGCTCAGCTACAAAGATGATGTTGATTTAGAGGCCAAACTCGATGAATGGGAACGCTTTTACAACTTCCACAGACCGCACGGCGCGCACAATGGAAAGACAACTTACGAGGTTCTCAGAGAAAAGCTATAATCAACAAATTGGATGTCTCACGAGCAACCGCACCTTACACGATGTCCCGCTCAGGAACCAAGATCTCGTACGACCTTTGTCATTGTCTGCGAATGAAACTCTGCAGTTTGAGAGTGCTATTTTAAAGCTTGCTAACCTAGAACCTAGGCTGCTCCCTTACCGCTTTGCGCGCCAGTTGGTCAAGATCTTGCCAACATTGATATCAGCAGCCCCGAGTTCAACTTTGTTCGGTCAATACGTGTCTATGACGTTCGATGTGCGCGCCAGGGCGTGGCCGGTAGCGAGGGCGACTGCGAGAGGTCTGCAAGCATCTTCCTGAGCACATACGGTCTTCAGGGAGAGTTTTCCTGGGCACCATCAGCTCCTACTGCCCTCCCCGCGGCACACAAAGGGTTAGAGCGATGGGGGTATAACAGCCCGGACCTCCAAAATAGATCAGTCTTCATTGATTGGCATGACTATCAGGGAAATTATGGGTTCGAGCAGATAAACTACTGGCAGGTGCTCCTCGTTATTCCGAGGGCTCCCACAATAGCTATTTTGAATCACAAGGGACGGAATGGTGTTTGAGTCAAACGCACTGCCGAATAATGACTTCGTTTTTTCTGAAGGTGCCAAGACCTTCATTTTGACCCAAGAGCAGATCCGAAGATTCTTGCGCCTTACCACTCCCCTAATACGCCTAGCAGCCCTAAAACAACGTTGCCAATATTTGGCTGTAAGATAGCCAAAAAACCTAGGAACAGTTTGAATTTTGTAGAACTGTATTTAGACAAAGTTCTTTCATCTGTGCATAATGCTCGTTGGTCCTGACAAAGCCTCCATGCCGTCTCTTGCGACAATTTCAAGGAAGTGGTTCCAGGCGTCCAACTCTGTTTGGAACGTTTCGCTCCAGATAACTGGTTTGTTTTCTCCGTCATATGTTGATAATTTCCAGCCTTCTTTCAACTCATAAAAGATCTGGACATCAACGCAAAGCCCTTCTTTAATGAATGGACCAGAATACTTTGAACTGTGCTTAACCATTGCATTAACTTTACTTTTAAGTGGCATAGAGTTTCCGTTAAAAAGGCATTTTAAAACTACTCTTACAAGGAAAACTTGTCAAATCTGGCGTGTGACGTTTGGCGCATGAGCCAATCTTGTCCGCGGGTGTGGGTTTAATCCTGTCCTGGAATGTGTCGCCCGTGATGGCTTTGGGCAGATCTTTTTGGTCACCGCCTGACAAATGCTGTGGTTCGACGCTTTGGCCAGTGCTTGGTTTAAAGCGGCCCGCCTTTAACTTGAGACATACCCAGCCGCACAAAAGAAATTCTGGTATGCGTTCAATGCGCATCAACATCCTTTTGGCGTCGGTTGACGGGCTTTATGCTCAACCCTTTGGTGTTCTTCTTTATCATAGCGCGCGCATCGCGCGTTTTGTGGTTGAACAACACTATCAAAATAGAAGGCCGCAAAATTTGCCCCCACGGATGATGGCGCCCGGTCAATTGAGATGATTGTCAAAGCGCTGCAATAGCCCCACTACCGTACCAGCTTGCACCACTGCGGCGCGGCAAAGCTAAATCGTTCTGACATCAACAAAACGGTCTCTTGAGCCAAGCCGCATAAGCCGACTGAAAGAAAGCCTGTTGCGGACCTGATTGTTGGAAAGGATAAAAAGTGTCCTCACATTCTTCGCCCGACGATTTGAAAGCTCCATCTTCACCAACATAGCGTCTCGCTGTCAGCTTATTACCTCACGACACCGCAGCGAACAGCCAAGAGCTATCTAAAGAGGTGTCGCTTGGTAAAAGCCGCCCTAGAGGGCGAAGTTTTCGATAGAAGCACCATTCTCAAGAGCGGCTGCCAGCCATTTTGGTTTGCGACCACGACCCGACCATGTGTTGTCAGGGTTGGCAGGGTCAGCGTATTTGGCCGCAACCGGTGTTTTTTTCTTATTGGCTTTGCCGCTATCCAGCAGCTCGTCCAAAGAAAACCCTTTAGATTGTGCCAAGGCTTTCAACTCTACTAGAGTTTCGGCTTTTTTGCGCTTTTCAAAATCAAATATAGCAATGGCAACTTTGTCTTGGAGGTCTTTGAGCTCTTTCAGGGAAAGATCATTGAGGTCCATTTTTAGATCCTATTGGAAAAAATTATTTACCGATTGGGCTATCCTCTTAAAACAGAAAATAGAATATGAAAAGAGCAATAATCCAAGCTTATGAAGGAACTGTTAAATTTTGACATAAATGTACCTCAAAAAAAGTATTTTATTGAAACTTCATTTGTTCCAATTAGTTTAAAAAAGTGTTTTTTATTTCGGTCTCTCGAGCCAATATTTTGACGAACGCCTCTTTGGAGAGTTTGCCCTCTTTAAAAGTGGGGAGAGCACGGGCATGGAGATTTGTTCAAATCTGGTCGGCATCACACAGCAGCTCAACTTTGATAGGTCTGGCCAGCTCAAGCAGAGTGGCAGTGGCAGCTCTAGGTAAAGTAAAGACTTCTCGTTTGCAGATGTTTTGATCGCTGCAGCAGGTGTAGCTGATGTGAGCCCCTTATCCACTATGGTCATATTCTAGAGCGGCGCGTTTTTGATGCCCCCTGTATCGCGCGACACCTGCTGCTTGCAACTTGAATGCAGCTCTCCGTTCATAAAAGGTAAAGCTTGTCGTAAAACGATACGGTATCCCTCTGCTGCTGTCTGTTTTCTGCTGAGTGCATTGGCGCTGATGGAACGCGGTCTAGAAATTTCAAACCCTCTTGGGGCGCGTCCTGAAGATTAGCTGCTTTGGGAGAGCGGAAGTTCTCATATTGTCGCGATGTGACAAAGCTTGTGTCTTTAAAAATCGCTGCGTGTGAGCGGCGCAATGAGATACTCCTCGACAGGGGCAATCCCCAACTTGACGCTATAACTCTTGAGGATTGATCACAACTCAACTAGTGGTGTCATAATGATATGATAAACAGCCTATTGATTAGTCGATAATATTAAGTGACTTGCCCATGCCGAATGTACCAATTGAATGGATGTCTATAAGTTTTGGCCTCTCAGCCATCATTTGTGTGTTGATCTTTGTCTGGTTTGAGAGAGCTTCGACGCCTTCACGAAAGCGCAATGATACATCCGCAGTACAAGCTTCGCACACAAAGCCAACGGCTCGTTTTGGCGGGGTTGCGATTGTCCTCGCCCTAGGCACGGTGGTTGGGTTGTCTCAGAGCGCGATGAGTTGGCATATTTCAGCGCTCTTATTCGTGAGTGCCTTGCCCGTGTTTGGTGTCGGCTTGGCTGAAGATCTTGGCTACCTTGCCAGTCCGCGCAAAAGGCTGCTTGCTGCAGCCGTTTCAGGAGTAGTCTTTATCGCCTTGATGGGGCAATGGGTGCCGCATACTGGCATTCCTGGACTGGACATCGCCCTCCAGTGGTCACCGTTTGCCATGACGTTCTCTTTGTTTTTGGCCGTTGGTATAAGTCATGCCTTCAACCTTATTGATGGCCTCAACGGCCTCGCAGGGTCCACTGCTCTTGGTGCCGCTCTTGCACTTGCCGCAATTGCCCATCAAGCGGGCCTCGCGGAGCACCGCGACGTTCTCCTAATGATTGCAGCCGCAATTTTAGGCTTTTTGGTGTTTAACTTTCCATTTGGAAAAATATTCCTGGGGGATGCTGGAGCATATGTGGTTGGACATCTTCTCGTCTGGATATCGGTGTCGATTTTGTGGAATGCGTCAAATGTGACGCCACTCGCAATGCTGCTCATATTCTTTTGGCCTGTGGCAGACACCCTACTCGCCATTAGCAGACGCCTATCGTTGCGCAAACCAATAGCACAACCCGACAGATTGCATTTCCACCAGCTGATGATGCGTGGCGTTGAAATTATTTTTCTCGGCAGACGGAAGCGACGGATCGCAAATCCGCTGGCAAGCCTTTTGACCATGCCTTTTGTTTTTGCGCCAATGGCGGCAGGTGTTTTGCTTTCAGTTGATCATAGCAGTGCAGCGATCGCTTGTGTCGCGTTTGCGGTGATTTTTACCACAGCATATAAAATAGGGATCTGGATAGCTCCAAAACTTCGCCGTTCCGCCTGTCCAAAACCTGCGGATACATCAAACATCGAGCAGCGCCTAAAGGACCATCGGGCGCTGACGCCTTTGAGAGATCCCATAAAATGATCACAGGATTCGCACGCAGCACGCTGCCCCCAACAAAAAAGATACTTCTCATGAAGAGCCTCACCAAAAAAACTTTGACCCAGGTGGCGTCGATTGTCAGCATTGTTCTGATGTGCACGCCAACGGCCAAGGCGGATGGCACAACAGTTAAGCTGTCGCTTGGGGGAGGTGATGTGCTCAACAGTCGGCAAATATATGGAACCAGCAGTAACGCTTCGATCCGCGGCAGCTATGCAAAGACGTTTGGTCGGCTTGACGTTGGGCTCAGCCTTGCGGCAGAGGACAATACGCAGACGTTTAATGCGGACGGCTCTTACGTCAATCTCAACTTTGGCGGCTGGGTGCTTGGGGCCGGCGCAGTGGACCGCAATTGGTCCTATTCGCCCAACACGTCCCTTATTTTGTCTACAAATGCGCGGCCGATGCCCACGGGCTACATTCGGAAAAACTTGAGCCAGTCTACATCGCGGCTGTTTTCCTGGATTGGGCCGTGGGGCGGTGAGTTTTTCTTGGGTGAGGACAATGACAAGAACTTAATGGGTGCGCGATTGGAGTTAGAGCCGGTGAGCGGCCTAAAGGTCGAATTTCTCCAAACTGCCCAATTCACTGGGGGCTTGGGCTCCCTTGGGACGGCCTTGATTGGCAACACAAATGAAGGCTCTGGCGCCTCGATTAATAAAATGGCGGGCTTTGGGATATCCTATGAACGCAAAGCGAACAGGCTCTACATGCAGGCGATTGGGGAAGACGAAGCGGGTGGCCTGCCCTCCTGCTGGATGCACCTTGTGGGTTTTGAGCGCAGCATGGATGTCGGCGGCAAACCCTTGAGCCTAAACTTAGAGCTCGTCGACACACGCATCGACCACACGGAGAATGGTTTCTGCGGACCAAATACAGCCTATAATAACGGCACGCACCCCTACACAAACGACGGCGCCGTCATGGGCGCACCGATTGACAGCGAGAGCCAGTCTATCACATTGGAGGTCAAGCACGACTTAGGGGAGTATGACCTTAAGTGGGGGCTCGGCCACTACATTATCAACGACCAATCCTCATCCGTGCACAGGCTTTCAACGAGCCGCGCAAATGGGATGTCATATCACGTGGGGATGAGCAGGCCGATTGGCAAACTGATGGTATCGGGGCGCCTTACCTATCAAGACTTTAACCTTGACAAGGGCGACATTGGCCGGGGCCTGGCAATTGGCATTGTGAGCGAAATCACCTTCTAATGCACAGCAATCAACAAAATTTAGAGAAAGCTCAACTTGCCCTACGTGATTGGACAGGGCAAGATCGAGCGCTGGCATCAGACCTTAAGAACCACATGCTGCTAGAAAACCACTTCCTGCCCGGCGATCTCGAAGCCCAGATCGAAGCCTTCGTCGATTATTACAATCATCGGTGCTACCATTAGGGCCTGAACAACGTCACGCCATCGGACGTCGACTTCGGTCACGACAAATCCATTCTAAAACAAAGTCCCTCTCGGGATCATACTTCGCGTAACCCTGCCGCGCAGTCGAAAGGATCAAACGAGAGACGCTTGAAACGCCACGCTTGCATCACAGACAGCGCGCCGCATAATGAAATCAACCCGATGAGCTGAACTCTCTCGTCATTTAAGCAGCTCTTGGTTCCAAAAACCCTGACCTCGGGCACCGCAGTTACCGCTTTGATATGGCGATCAAGAACTGGACCACGGTGCGTCTAGCTGTGCTCAAATTTAGCAAGTGTTAATTTAAAAAACAGTGGCTTCCATCACTGCTGATGCAGCTCTACCAAATGCGCATGGTCACAGCCTCACGCGGACGACTGAAACGATCTCAACAATCTGCAAAGGCTAGGAATTACGGCGCGTAATCTATTTTGAAACTTGGACTTGATCCGCACTTACGTGAACTCTGGCGCCCTGCCCCATGAAGTCCATCAGAAGCCACACACGCTGCTGAGCATCAATCTCCTCCACCGTTGCAACAAAGTTTGCAAACGGGCCTGATAAAACGTCGACACTGTCTCCAGCTTTTAACGTCTCTGGAGGCAAGATTTTACCAGTCGTATCACAGCGAAGCATAAGGCTTGAAACCAGTTGCAGTGGTAACGGCTTGGGGGCTCCATCAAAACTTACCAGACGAGATACACCCATTGTACTGTTGATTGCGCGCCAAGGCGCTGCATCAGTATCAACACTGACAAACATATAGCCGGGGAACAGAGGCTTAAGTTCGGACACAAAGCGAGATACTTTTCTGCGCGTGATTTCCTGCATGGGCAGAAACACCTCAAAGCCTTGGCGCTTTAAATTGCGCTCCGCCAAACGATGTGAGTTTGGCTTGAATTGGATCAGATACCAATGCTTCATGTGCAGACACCACCTCGCTCGCTCAAATTTGAACAATAACCATTTCACTGTTCTCTCATGTGATCAGAACACCCTAATCGAAAGTCTCAAATTCGGAAGGATATTTCCTTCAGAACGTTGATATTTTCAACGATTTTTGACGCTAAATGTCATATTTGCTCCTTAAAACCTCCAGATGAAGTATTATAGAGACACTTCTTGACTTGCCTGAAGAAATATTTAGCGATATCTCAAAGTTGAACAGTCATGATTAATTTTGGCCTCACATCTAAAACCATTACCCTCGGGCCTCGCGGAGCAGTGAGGCTCGGTGCGGTAGCCGTGCTGGGGCGTCATTTTGGCTAGTCGGCGTGACGAGCAGCGGGCCGAAGTACGGCTCAAGGTTATGCGTCTGATCGCTCAAAACCCCGAGGTGTCCACCCGCCAAGTTGCAGAGGTTGCCGGCATCTCCAATGGATCGGCTTACTATGTGCTGACAGCCCTCGTAGAAAAGGGCCTCGTCAAACTGGACAATTTCAAAAAAAACCCACGCAAGGGCCAGTATGCCTACCTGCTGACGCCCAAGGGCATACGGGAGAAGTCCTTGCTCACGCACAGCTTCATTGAGCGAAAGCGCGAAGAGTTCAAAGTGCTACAGGCTGAGATCAAAACCCTTGAAGAGGAGGCCGGCCTCGCGGGAGAGGCAATCCCCTCGCCGCGAAGAGGCAAATCCATATGACTGACCTTACGTGCTTCAAAGCCTACGACATTCGCGGCGAAATTGGCGTCAATATTGATGAGGGCGTTGCCTACCGCGTGGGTCGCGCCGCGGCACAACATCTTGGCGCCAAATCTGTTGTGATTGGATTTGATGCGCGCGAAACCAGCCCAGCCTTTGCTGCTGCAGCTGCGCGTGGCGCAATGGACGCTGGCGCAGATGTCTCAGACATCGGCATGGCGGGCACCGAAGAAATGTATTGGGCGGTGACGGAGTTTGGCGCCTGCGCCGGCATTGAAGTGACCGCGTCACATAATCCGATCCATTATAACGGCATGAAGATTGTCAAATCTCAGTCTCAGCCTCTTGAGGATGTGGGCGATTTTCAAGCCATCAAGGCGCTTGCAAGCTCTCAGGCGTGGTCTGATGTGACGGACGTTGGTCGAGAGCTTGAGCGCTCAGAGGCTGCGCGGCAGGCTTACGTGGAGCGCGTGTTAAGTTTTGTTAACCTCCCTGCCCTGCGGCCGCTCAAAATTGTTGTCAATTCGGGCAATGGTGCCGCGGGCCCTAGCTTTGATGCCATTGCGGAGCGCCTGGGAGGCAGCGGCGCACCGCTTGAGTTTGTGCGCGTGCACCACACACCGGATGCCACATTCCCCAATGGCATTCCAAACCCGCTCCTGCCTGAGAACCATGCTGCCACCGCTGATATGGTACTGTCGGAGGGGGCAGACTTTGGCGTGGCTTTTGATGGTGATTTTGATCGCTGCTTTTTCTTTGATGAGGCCGGCCAGTTTGTGCCGGGTGAATATGTGGTAGGCCTCTTGGCATCCACCTTTTTGGAGAAAGAGGCTGGTGCGCGGATTGTTCATGATCCCAGGGTCATCTGGAACACGCAAGACAGCGTCGCCCGAACGGGTGGCGTCGCCGTGCAATCCAAAACGGGCCACGCCTTTATTAAGCAGACCATGCGCGCCCGCGAGGCCGTTTACGGCGGCGAGATGTCAGCTCACCACTACTTCCGCGATTTTGCTTATTGTGACAGTGGGATGATCCCTTGGCTTTTGGTTGCAGAACTTGTCTCCCGCTCGGGCCGCTCGCTTGGGGATTGGGTGAAAGATCGATATGCGGCCTTCCCGAGTTCGGGTGAAATCAACTTCACAGTGTCGGACGCGGGCGTGGCGATTGATAATGTTTTGTCAGCCTACCGCGCGGATGCGCTCTCCCTAGATGAGACTGACGGGGTGAGCTTGGCGTTTGTGGATTGGCGCTTCAACCTGCGCTGCTCGAACACCGAGCCGCTCGTGCGGTTGAATGTTGAGGGCAAGGGCAATGCGGACGCGCTTGGGGCACATGTGAGCGCGATTGCGGATTTGCTTGGCGGAACACGTGCTTAAGCCTGCCGATAATTTAAGATTACGGGCAGTCGACTGAGCTTTCTGGCCCTGCAAAAAAGAAGACTTGATTAAGTAATGAACAAAACAATTAGAAAAGCTGTTTTCCCTGTCGCAGGGTTTGGCACGCGTTTCCTTCCTGCGACAAAGGCAATGCCCAAAGAGCTCTTGCCAATCGTTGACAAGCCTCTGATCCAATACGCCGCGGAGGAAGCAATCGCCGCAGGTGTAGACACACTTATTTTTGTGACTGGCCGCAATAAACGTGCAATTGAAGATCACTTTGATGCCAATCCTGAATTGGAGGCAATCTTGCGCGCGAAGGGCAAGGAAGCGCAGGCCGAAATGGTTCGCAACATCGTTCCTGCGGGAATTGAATGTATGTTCGTGCGTCAGGCGGAACAGTTGGGCTTAGGCCACGCAGTTCTATGTGCGGAACGAGCGGTTGGGGGTGACGCCTTCACTGTGTTACTCGCGGATGATTTTTTGACGGATTATGAACCTGGTGTCACGGCAGATCTCGTTCAGGCATTTGCAGCAAGTGGAAAGTCACAGCTGTCTGTGATGGAGGTCGATGGGCCTGAAATTGCACAGTATGGGGTTGTCGTGCCCAGTGTCTCTGGCGCCGGCATTGCAGGTTTAGTCGAAAAACCTTCAGCAAGCGATGCGCCGTCAAATCTAGCCTCCATTGGGCGATACGTTTTGACGCCAGATTTCTTTGACACCCTGCGTGGCTTGCGCGCAGGAACGGGTGGCGAAATACAGCTCGCGGATGCAATCAACATACACGCACAGAGTGGGTTAGTGGAAATGGTGCGCCTGAATGGCAAGCGTTTCGACTGCGGGTCAGTAGCAGGATTTATGGCGGCATCGTCCCATGAATTTGCGTCAAGGGGCTTTCGGTAGGGCGGTGTAGATGTTCTTTATTCAACACTTTAGAGCAACCTCCGTTTTACGTTATGGAGAGACTGGTGAGTTGTCCGTCTCCGCAAAAGAACAAAACTTAGAACATTAATCGCAGGACTTAGCAGGAACTAAAGATGAACGATTACATTGTAAAAGACATCGCGCTTGCGGACTTCGGCCGCAAAGAGCTCAATATTGCAGAAACCGAGATGCCAGGGCTTATGGCTCTGCGCAAGGAGTATGGCGAAGACAAGCCGCTCAAGGGCGCGCGTATTGTTGGCTCACTTCATATGACAATTCAAACAGCTGTTTTGATTGAAACGCTGGTCGAGCTTGGCGCGGATGTTCGCTGGGCATCATGCAATATTTTCTCAACACAAGATCATGCGGCAGCGGCTATTGCACAATCTGGTGTGCCTGTGTTTGCGATCAAGGGCCAGTCACTTGAGGAGCATTGGGACTATCTTGACCGCTCGTTCATGTTCCCCGAGGGCGCGAATATGATCCTTGATGATGGCGGCGACGCGACACTTTATGTGCTGCTCGGCGCACGTATGGAAGCGGGCGAGGATGTGCTTGCGGTTCCAACGTCTGAAGAAGAAGAAGTGATCAAGGCGCAAATCAAGAAGCGCATGGCCGAAACACCTGGCTGGTTTGCCAAAACACGCGATGCGATTAAGGGCGTCTCAGAAGAGACAACAACTGGCGTTCACCGCCTCTATGATCTGCACAAAAAAGGCCAGCTGCCTTTCCCTGCGATCAACGTGAACGACTCTGTGACCAAGTCAAAGTTTGATAACAAATACGGCTGTAAAGAGAGCCTTGTTGACGGTATCCGCCGCGCGACCGATACGATGATGGCGGGTAAAGTAGCGGTTGTTATGGGCTATGGAGATGTTGGCAAAGGCTCTGCGGCAAGCCTGAGCGGCGCTGGTGCGCGTGTGATTGTGACAGAAGTTGATCCGATCTGTGCGCTTCAAGCTGCCATGGACGGCTATCAGGTGACGACATTGGAAGATGTTGTGGCCACTGCTGATATCTTTGTGACCACAACAGGCAACAAAGACGTGATCCGCATCGAGCATATGCGCGAAATGAAGGACATGGCGATTGTCGGGAACATCGGCCACTTTGACAACGAGATTCAAGTTGCCAGCCTGAAGAACCACAAGTGGACCAATATTAAAGAGCAGGTCGATATGATCGAGATGCCCAACGGTAACCGCCTGATCCTCCTGTCTGAGGGCCGCCTTTTGAATCTTGGCAATGCGACGGGACATCCTTCGTTTGTGATGTCTGCTTCGTTCACAAACCAAGTTTTGGCGCAAATGGAACTTTGGTTGAAAGGCGAAGAGTATCAGCCCGGTGTTTACATTTTGCCCAAGCATCTGGACGAAAAAGTTGCGCGTCTGCACCTCGATCGTATCGGCGTGAAGCTCTCAAAACTCGACAAAGAGCAAGCTGATTATATTGGTGTGAGCACAGAAGGGCCGTTTAAGCCCGAGCACTACCGATACTAAGTCTAAGCTAAACAGCGCAACAAACATTAACACAAATTTCCCCTCCCCTACCAACGGCTTCCTGACGGTGTGGGCGGTAATGAACTGGAGCACGTTTCATGACACGATCTAATTATACATTTACCTCGGAGTCCGTTTCCGAGGGTCACCCGGATAAAGTCTGCGATCGGATTTCCGACGCGGTGCTGGACGCCTTTTTGGCTGAGGAGCCTGAGGCGCGTGTCGCAGCGGAAACGTTCGCCACCACAAACCGCGTTGTGATTGGCGGCGAGGTCGGCCTATCTGACCCTGATAAAATGAAAGACTACATGGGCCATATCGATGAGATTGCGCGCGCGTGCATCAAAGATATCGGCTACGAGCAGGACAAGTTCCACCACGAAACAGTTGAGATCACCAACCTGCTGCACGAGCAGTCGGCGCATATTGCCCAAGGTGTTGATGCCTCTGCGGACAAAGATGAAGGAGCAGGTGACCAAGGGATAATGTTTGGTTTCGCCACGAACGAGACTGACGCGTTCATGCCTGCTCCGATCCAGTATGCTCACGCGATTTTGCGCCGCCTGGCAGAGGTGCGCAAAGACGGCACAGAGCCCACGTTGGGGCCTGATGCTAAATCACAGCTGTCTGTTGAATACCGCGACGGCGTGCCCGTTGGCGTATCCTCAATCGTGTTATCGACCCAGCACCTTGATGCCTCAATGAGCAGCGCCGACGTTCGCGCCGTTGTTGAGCCCTACATTCGCGAAGTACTCCCCGAGGGCTGGATTTCTGCCGATACCGCTTGGCACGTGAACCCCACTGGTAAGTTTGTAATTGGCGGGCCTGATGGGGATGCGGGTCTGACGGGCCGCAAAATTATCGTGGACACTTACGGCGGTGCGGCGCCTCATGGTGGGGGTGCGTTTTCGGGTAAAGACCCGACCAAAGTGGACCGGTCAGCGGCCTACGCAGCGCGCTATCTAGCCAAGAATGTTGTGGCCTCCGGCATGGCTGCGAAATGTTCTATCCAGCTGAGTTACGCGATTGGCGTCGCTCAGCCACTTTCGATCTATGCTGATACATTTGGCACAGGCGAAGTGGATGATGCGGCGATTGAAAAGGCGATCCGTGCAGCGATGAGCCTGACACCGCGCGGTATCCGCGAACATCTTGGCCTAAATCGTCCGATCTATCAGCGTACAGCGGCGTATGGTCACTTCGGCCGTAGCCCAGAGGTGGACGGCGGATTTAGCTGGGAGCGCACGGATCTGGTGGATGCGTTGAAGGCAGCGGTTTGAGCATTCCGACTTTGGAAAGTTATGGAACGAAAGTGCTGCCCTTGGTTTCTTCAAACGGCCTGTCGTTGGTCAGCCCTGTGACCTGATGCGAATTTTGGGTGATGTGTTTATTTGCGTTATCGGGAGTTTGAGTCGGGGTTTTTAGCGTTGCTCGACGTTCGAGATGAGGCTTTATCGGCTATTCTAACTTGTTGAATAATGTTGAGATTGCACCCTGCAAGAAACCTGAAACTCAATTCGTGTATGGTCGAACTCTAAATTGTAATAAGTATTTGTTTACATATGATATATAATAAACCGCAGGTTCAATTTATTAGCAAAGCGCTCGGCTAACAGGCGATCCGCTATCCCTACAACAAGGCGTAGAAGGTTGTCGAAATGGACATTAACACAAGGGGCTGTCCTAGTTACCCTCTATTTATGTTTGCTGTAACGGTCTGCAGAGTCTCCCGATTGAGAATAATTGTTCTAGAATCGTGCAGCAAAGCCACCTAAGCGGAGTGGTAAGGGCGACGTCAGTTCGAAGCAGGTTCAGTGCCTCATTAGGCAAAAAACTCTGTAAATTAAGTAACACGAAGAAGTGGAAGCGATTGGTATGAAGTTGGGACCCCGAGAAATAGGCCCGGAGCATCCTCCGTTGGTCATTGTCGAGATTGGTATAAATCATGGCGGCGATCTGGATGTGGCGAAACGGATGGTCGAACTGGCCGCCCATGCAGGCGCCGAATGTATCAAGCACCAGACCCATTTTGTCGAAGATGAAATGACCGAAGAGGCCAAGAATATTTTCCCGCCCAATGCGGATGTCTCGATCTGGGAAGTTATGCAGCGCTCGGCGCTTACGGGCGAACAGGAGATTGAACTCAAAGCACATACAGAAGCTCTGGGACTGATTTACCTCTCTACGCCGTTTTCCCGTAAAGCTGCAGATTTTTTGAATGATATAGGTGTCGAGGCGTTCAAGATTGGTTCTGGTGAGGCTGATAACCTGCCGCTGATTCGCCATATAGCAGCCTTCGGCAAGCCTGTGATCATGTCGACCGGCATGCAGGTACTGGGCTCGATTGTACGCTCAGTTGAGATCTTGCGCGACGCGAACGTGCCTTTTGCGCTTCTGGAATGCACCAATCTTTACCCCTCTCCACCCGAGATTGTATCGCTGCAAGGGGTCACCGATCTTAAGCTTGCGTTCCCGGATGCGGTTATTGGCTTTTCGGATCATTCGATCGGGCCTGAAATGGCGTTGGCCTCCGTCGCGCTGGGTGCCAGTGTTCTGGAACGGCATTTCACTGACAGCCGTTATCGCGTCGGACCGGATATCTCCTGCTCGATGGATCCAGCTGAGCTGCGCTACCTTATCGACCGCTCGCGTGAAATCCATATTGCACTACACAATCCCAAAGTCCGCAGTGGGCCGGAAGAGGCGGTTTATCGCTTTGCCCGCGCGTCTGTCGTGGCCGACCGGGATCTGCCGGGAGGTCATGTCCTCGAAGAGGTTGATATCTGGACACGTCGGCCCGGCAATGGTGACATCGCGGGCTATGATTTTGACAAGGTGGTTGGGCGCAAGCTTAAAACGGCGGTGACCCGCAATACGCAATTATCTTGGGACGATTTTGAGTGAGCCGCCCCGTGTCTAATCTCATGTCTACAGCCGCGGAAACCGCAGAGGTCGTCGCTGTGGACAAGCCGCGCCGCAGTCTTCTGTTTGTCACCGGAACGCGTGCCGATTATGGCAAGATGGAGCCATTGGCGCAGGCCGCTCAAGCGCATGGCTTCGACGTCACTTTCTTTGTTACTGGTATGCATATGATGGCCAAATATGGTTTAACCAAAACTGAAGTGCATCTCAGCGGTATTGAGGTGGTTGAATATATCAATCAACGCGCGGGCGATCCGCAGGACTTGATCCTATCAAAGACGGTGAGCGGGTTTTCCGATTATCTCAAGGAATTAGAGCCCGATCTGGTGGTGATCCATGGCGACAGAGTAGAGGCGTTGGCCTGCGCTCTGGTCTGTGCGATGAATTACGTGCTCTGTGCCCATGTCGAGGGCGGTGAATTATCGGGTACCATCGATGAGATGTTCCGCCATTGCAACACCAAGTTGTCCGCTATTCATCTAGTCAGTTCTGAAGAGGCGCGCAGGCGGGTGATCCGCCTGGGTGAAGCGTCGGAATCGGTTGAGGTGATCGGCTCGCCCGAACTGGATATCCATGATCAACCCTCAGGCGTGACCCTGCAAGATGTGTGTGCGCGCTACGATATTCCAACCGATGATTACGGTATCTGCATTTTTCATCCGGTCACCTCCGAGATCGCTAACATGGAGGCGCAAGCCGTCGCACTGTTTCAGACGCTGGCCGCGTCTGGGCGGTATTTCGTGGTAATCCTGCCCAACAATGATCCCGGATCAGAGTATATACTGACCGCCATCGCCACGATGCCGCCCGAGCAGTTCAGGGTGTTGCCCTCGATGCGGTTTCGCTATTTCTCGGAATTGATGAAGAATGCCAAGGTGATCGTTGGCAATTCTAGCGCCGGCGTGCGTGAGGCGCCGTTTCTGGGCGTGCCGTCCCTGGATGTCGGCACCCGACAATCGAACCGGGCCGTGGCGCCGTCGATCAGTACTGCCACCGCCTTTGATCAGGAAGTGATCAGTGGTTTCCTTAGTGAACAATGGGGACGCCACTATAACGTCGATCGCAGCTTTGGTGAGGGATCTGCTGCGGAAAATTTCGTTACACTGATTAAGAACGAAGCGTTCTGGAATAGACCCTCCCAGAAATATTTCAACGAGAATTTGGCAGATGGCTGAGGCGGGACGGACAATCGCGCTTGTTCCGGTTCGCGGCGGCTCCAAAGGTCTACCAGGTAAAAATATCCGCCCCTTGGCGGGGGTGCCGCTTTATGCGCGGGCAGTTGCCCAGGGTCTCAGGGTTGTGGGCCATTGTGTAGTGTCAACCAATATCGCGCAGCTCATTGACGGACCCGTACCTGAGGGGTGCGTGATGCTGCGCAGGCCAGATGAGCTTTGCGGTGATGATGTGCCGATGGACGCAGTCATAAACGATGTTATCGAGCAACTAAAGCTGGAGGATTCGACCAAGATAGTGCTGTTGCAGGCTACGTCGCCTTTGCGCACGGATGCAGATGTGGCTGCGGTACTGGCGCTACATGATGGCGGCGCACATGATCTGGTGATGTCCGTGACCGGCACAGATTCGGGTATCCTGAAATATGGCATGCTGGAGGGATCGGACTATATTCCTGTTGCTCGCCCTGAATATTGTTTTACCAATCGCCAGCATTTGCCGCGCGTGTTTCGACCAAACGGCGCGGTCTTTGTTTTTTCTGCGGGTGCATTCCGGCGAAACGATGGGCTGGCCACACAAAGCGTAGGTGCTACTGAAATGCCCGCCGAGCGGTCCTGTGACATCGATTCTCTTGCCGATTTCGAGGCTGCCGAGGCTCAACTGAAGGTCGAGGCAAAGCTCATCAACGCAAAGAAAGCGATAGATCAAACATGCGACTGATTGCTCGACTAGACATTAAAAACCAACATGTCATCAAAGGTATCCAACTTGAGGGGCTGCGCAAGGTGGGCAACCCAAATGAGATGGCGCGCACTTATTATGAGGCTGGTATAGATGAGATCGTATTCATGGATGCTGTGGCCAGCCTTTATGATCGCAATAACCTATTTCGCATCATCGAAGAAGCCGTGCGCGAGGTGTTCGTGCCGATCGCCATTGGCGGCGGCCTGCGCACCATCGATGATGTCTCTAAGGCGCTTGATGCCGGGGCAGATAAGGTGATCATTAATACTGGCGCGGTGCGCAACATTGCACTGGTCAGCGAAGTCGCCAACAAGTTCGGCTCGCAATGTCTGATTGGCTCGATCGAGGCCAAGAGCGTATTCACAGGTGGCTGGCAAGCACGGGTCGATAATGGCCGTGAAACTACTGGGCTTGAAGTAATGAGCTGGGCGCGCCGGTTGAGAGACGCTGGAGTGGGAGAAGTGCTCGTGACCTCAGTTGACCAAGAAGGCACCAAGCGCGGCTTTGATGTTGATTTGATCGAGGCGCTGCAAAATACTATCCACCAGCCGATTATTGTCAGCGGTGGTTATGGCCAACCTGCCCATTTGAGCAAGCTGCTGTCGCGGGTGGTGCCAAGCGCTGTCGCCTTTGCTTCAGTGCTGCATTATAAAAAAACGGGGGTTGCCGATCTACGCGATGTAATGAAAGCCGAACTGGATAAGAGGAGAACCCCATGAGCTCGCAGATTGGTATAGTCAATTACGGTGTCGGTAATATCAAGAGCGTTGCTAATGCATTGATCGCAATCGGGGTTGAGCCGGTAGTCACAGCGGACCGCGACGAACTCGCCCGCTGTGACAGGCTGATCCTTCCTGGCGTCGGTGCCTTTGCACATGGTATGGGCGCGCTACAAGAACGTGATCTGGTCAGTTTTTTGCGCGATCAGGCTGGTGCGGGCAAACCGCTTCTGGGGATTTGCCTAGGCATGCAGTTGCTGACTGCCTTTTCCACCGAGTTTGGCCACACCGAGGGGTTGGGTCTGATTGAGGGCGGCATCGATAAGATGCGTGCGCCCGAGGACACCGATGCCGATTTCCGCTTGCCTAATGTAGGTTGGCTGAAGCTGGCGCAGACTGGTGAAGCAAGCGGTCTGGCAGCACAGATGCTGGATCCCGTTACGTCTGACAGTCGGTTCTATTTCATTCATTCGTATATGCGTGATCCCGACATCGATCAAACTGCGGCCGTGACCGAATATCTGGGGATCCGGTTTGCCTCCATGGTCAGCCATGGTTCCGTGATAGGCACCCAATTTCATCCCGAGAAATCCGGCCCAGAAGGCCTGAAGATGCTCAAGAATTTCGTACTATAAAGACAAGGTAAAAAAAATATGCCAGATGCCAAAGTAAATGCTTTTTACGGCCTCCCCGAAAACGTAATTTTTTGTAAAAATTGTGTGATTTCAAATCAACGACCAAGTTCGACGGTGGAATTCAAACATACCAGAAAAGAAAACAAGCAGACCATCGGCTTTGGTGAAGACGGCATGTGCGATGCTTGCCGTTTTAACATCATCAAAGAACGCAAAATTGACTGGAAGAATAGGGAAGACCAATTGGTTGCGACTCTTGACAAGTATCGCCGCAATGATGGAGGATATGATGTAGTTGTGCCGGGATCGGGAGGCAAGGATAGCGCCTTTACCTCGCATGTGTTGAAATACCGTTATGGTATGAACCCCCTGACAGTGACATGGGCACCGCACCTTTACACCGATATCGGGTTTAAGAATTTTGAGGCATGGACCCATGTTGGCGGCCATGACAACCTGCTTTTTACCCCCAACGGCAAGCTGCACCGATTGTTGACGCGGTTGGCTTTCAAAAACTTGCTGCATCCATTCCAGCCCTTTATCGTTGGTCAACGTATCATTGGGCCTGCAATGGCGGCGCGCTATGATGTTGAACTGGTAATGTATGGTGAGAACCAAGCAGAATATGGTAATAATGTCGAAGATAATTACGTCCCGACAATGGACACTAAATTTTTTACCTGCCCAGATCCCTATGAGATGCGTCTGGGGGGGGAGACGGTCAGAGATATTATTCGGGATTACGATTTCACTATCAATGATTTTGCCCCTTATATTCCGCCCGAGGCCAAATATCTTGAACAAAAAAAGGTCGAAGTGCATTACTTGGGCTACTACCTTCGCTGGGATCCACAGGAATGCTACTACTACGCAGTTGAAAACACCGGCTTTCAGGCCAACTCAGAGCGAACACCGGGAACGTACTCAAAATATTCGAGCATCGACGACAAGATCGACATGTTCCACTATTTCACCACGCTGATCAAATTTGGTATTGGCCGGGCGACCTATGATGCGGCGCAAGAAGTGCGAAACGACAAGATCACCCGTGAGGAAGCTGTTCATCTGGTCCGTAAATATGATCAGGAATTCCCAAAGCGTTACTATGCGGATTTCCTTGACTATATAGGCATGACCGATGCGGAGTTCTGGAAAACGGTGGACCAGTTCCGCTCCCCACATCTGTGGGACAAGGGTCCTAATGGCTGGAACCTGAAGCATACTGTGGAGTAAACAGCCATGACTGCTCTGCAGGTTTTGCATGTCGCCGGTTTTTCTGGCAATATCGGCGACTGGACCTGTCTGCATTTAATTGCGAACACCTAACCCGTTTACGCAGCCTTTCTTTCAAATGCGAGGGGGCTTTTGCTTACTAACGTAGAATGCCTGCGGAGTGGATTGTAGAACCCGTTAATGCATTCGAACTGGGTTATTTCTGTTTGCCTGCGCATTATCCATGAATTGCGCCAAATCAGATCGACAACGACCCGCACCGCTTCAAGCTGTCATGGTAAGACGACCAATTCTTGGTCTTGTACTTCGTAATGGCTCAACTGTTCATCGCCTTCAGCTATCACGCTGGATAAATTCGGTGAATCCCATCAGACTATTTGTGCAAAAAAGCCGTCCACACCCACACGGAGAAAAAGCGAGCCAAAATGGATATAATTGAATTTTCGGACAGCTTTTACAAAATGGAACAAGATCTTGACTTGTTTCAAATTAAAATTGATGGAATTTCCTGGTGGGACGTAGTAAGACACGATGTTTTCTATGAAATTTACTACGGATGAATGATATAGGGAGTACTGTAGCGTTTGTCCCCGTTCGTGGAGGGTCGAAGGGCCTACCAGGTAAAAACATCCGACAGTTGGGAGGGACAGCGCTTTATCTGCGAGCCGTTAATCAAGGCATACGGGCAGTTGGTAGTTGTCTTGTCTCGACTGACATTGAAGAAGTCCTTAACGGTCCAAAGCCAAATGGGTGTGCAATACTGAATAGGCCAGATGTTCTTTGCGGGGATGATGTGCCGATGGACGCAGTTATTCATGATGTTATCGAAAAACTAGATTTAGAGGATAGAACAAAGATTGTCATATTGCAGGCAACGTCACCCTTACGAATAGATGCCGACGTCCTCGCCGCTATTGAATTGTATGGTCGAGGACAACATGAGTTGGTTCTTTCAGTTACGAATACAAGCTCTGAGATCCTAAAATATGGTATGCTTCAGGGGGCTAACTATGTCCCAATCGTTAGTTCAAAATATTGTTTTATGAATAGGCAGTACCTACCAAATATTTTTCGACCAAACGGTGCAATTTTTGTTTTTTCTGTGGGCACATTTAAGAATAATAAAGGGCTAGCCACAGAGAACATAGGTGCAATTGAAATGCCCCCTGAGCGATCTCTGGATATCGACACACTTAAAGATTTCAATGCGGTTGAGGCTGAATTCAAAAAATATAACGAGCAACTTTAGTGATAAAATTACCAAAAAATGATCACTTAATTGGCGAATATAAGCTAACATTCAGTAACGCGACTATCGAATTTGTCTATAAAGGCAATATTTAGTCCACAATTAGGAAAATTAGCAATTCATAGCAATTTAGTAAATAATTTTGACCCACACTCTGAACCTTCCAATTTAAGGGTCTCAGTGTTAATGATAACTTACAATGGTTCAAAATTCATAAATGAACAAATGATCAGTATCATCGACAACTTAACAAAAGATGATGAATTGATCGTAATCGATGACAAGTCCACTGACGATACGGTCAGATATGTGGAGGAACGGCTCGGCCAATGTCATTGTAATACACAACTTCACTGTAATTCTGAAAATGTGGGCATACAAAAAAATATCTCAAGAGGAATAAGATTAGCTTCAAACGACATTATTGTTTTTAGCGATCAGGATGATATTTGGTTGGAGAATAAAATTAAATTTATTAAAAACGCGTTTCAAAGTGATCTGGCTTTATACGTTCACAATGCGAAATATTTTGGAAATAGTTTACAAAATATCAATGGTGAAACCTCTTTCGAACATCTCAAAATTTCCAAAAACCTGTTTAAAAATTTAATAAGGAACCAATATATCGGCTGCTGTATGGCAATAGATAAAAGGTATTTTGAATTTGGAGTACTGGATAAACTTGAAAAATCTGTAATGCATGATTGGTACTTAGCGTGTTATGCCATGAAAAATAAATTACGAATAAAGATTGATAACCAAATACATATACTGCATCGACGTCACGCCGAAAATTTGACACCAAAGAAAACAAGCTTCAAAACTAAACTGATTATGCGTGCAAAAATGGTCTGGATTTTACAATGAAAGTATCAGTACTCATATTAACGAAAAACGAAGAGCTCAACATCGCTCAATGTATTTCAAGCGCAAAACAAGTTTCAAACGACATCGTCGTTTTAGATAGTAACTCCACTGACAGTACTACTAAAATAGCGCAAAAACATGGCGCTAGAGTCATAAGTCGCAAATTCGACGGCTGGGCTAGTCACCAGAATTGGGCTATAAAAAATATAGATTTTAATAATAATTGGGTATTATACATTGACGCTGACGAACGCATTGGAGAGGAACTGGCTCGCGAAATAGTGAAGTTACATCCGAAAAAAAATATAGTAGCGTACAAAATATACCGAGATAACCGATTTTTGAATGGTGAGAAACTGAGGTTCAGTATGTCATGTCCGGGAATATTAAGACTTTTTCAACCCAACTTTGTAAGATATGAAAGGCAAATTAATCCGGTCTGTATTGCAAATGGGCAGACAGGAAGACTTAAAGCAGAATTAGTACATTATAATTTTTCCAAAGGCTTAGAGGAATGGGTCTTAAAACATTTAGATTACGCACGCAGAGAAGCGTACGAAATTAAATTAAAAAAACCAAATGTTAAGATCTTAAAACGTTTGACCTATTATTTGCCAAAGTACCGTTTCCTCTTTCGATTTATATACCAACTAATTTTCAAATTAGGTATACTAGATGGTTATGCGGGCATTCGATATACGATTTTAATATCGTTTTATGAGCACTTGATAGAAGAATTCAAACATGATCAGTGATATTTGTGGAACGGCAGATATTGGTCGTAACTTACAATCAGTAGTTTTGCGAAAAGAAATCAAACTTGATGTATCAAATTATTATGGGTATACACTATCCGGTTTGTTAAAGCTCGTTCCAGGAGAAATTTTATATTATAAAATACATCCCGCCAATTGGATAAGTTTTGAAAATAAATACCTTTGGCGCTTCGCAAACATACTCAACAATATAGCGCGTCACTTAAGGATTTTTCATAATCTAAATTATATGAGCTCCCAAATTCAAAAGTCGCTCGATTTTCATCCAAATACTTATATTGGGCTCCATGATTGGCTGACGACAAAATACATCAGCGAAGCGGAATTATTATTATTTCTACGAAATGAATTTGGTGAAGAATTACACAGATTATTGATTTGCGAAACACAATTCGGTGGCTACATAAACGCTAATAATTACGTTAACCAGGGTCGTTTTGACTATATAGCTCACTTCGGTCGCGACCGGCAGCTTACAAAAAATTCGAAAAGAATAATAAGCTTTAAGCGATATATGGAAAAATTAGGTGACGAATATAATGGTTGTTAAGGTTATTGGAACGGGATCGATTGCTCAAGCATTGCAAGGTATGAGTACAACTGGACAAAGAGTTTGGATTAATTGTGCAGGTGTCTCGCACCCTGACTACATGAACCAGCAAAACCGACTTCGTGAACGAGAGCATCTTGAAAACATCATTTCACAAGCTTCATCTTACGATCGATTAATACATATAAGCACTCCTGCGGTTTTGGGAAATCTTTCAACTGATTACAGTGAGGAGCAAGAACAGTCGGACAACCTAACTGAGTATGGCGAGTTTAAAAGATCGTCCGAATTAAAACTTATTAGTTCGCTACAAAAAAAAGTATTAGTCGTACGCCTGTTTTCATACACATCGGCAAGTTTAAAAAAACAAATAATATTTGATACGGTTCGTAAAATTCAATCTAAATCATACAACTTCTATCTAGAAGAAAATCAAAAAAGATCTTTCGTATCTGAAATTGATTTTAAACGAATGGTTGAATTTACTCTTACCCAGAATTTTGACGGCATAGTTAATTATACAAATAGTAAACACATTTACCTTTGTGACGTGGTGAAAACCATTTTTTCACATTACAAAGTTAAACAAAGTCCAGTGTTTATAAAACCTGAGCACCACAATAACTATAAAAACCTGTACAGTGACCAATCAACGCTATTTGATCGTGGGTTCGTATGTAAACACATCGGGTTAGATGCTGTACAACATACATTGGATGGATATGAAAATCATAATTTTTAACGACCGACCAGATTATGTTGGTGGAACCATGTACTATGCACGCCTAAGTGCAATATTGGGCATGCAAAATATATCGATAGAAACTATAACTGCGACAAGAATAACGTCTACTATCGCAAAATTAGATATGCTGTTGTTGAAATATTTTCAGATATCCCCATTAAGCTATATCCGTTTGTTAATGATTAAAAAAAGGTGCGCTGATGTTGTTTTTGGGTCAAATATTTTTTTGCCATTTAAAGTTAGAAAGTTTTTTAACATTAAAGTAATTGCATGGTTTCCTGATTTCCAAATGCATGACCTGCCTGAAATGTTCACAGACAAACAGCTTGCCCGAAGAACACTCTTTGAAAAACGGTTAATATTTTTTTCTGATAAAATTGTGGTTCAAAACGATGCAGATCTCAAGCGTATGCTTGCCAAAGTTCCTGGGAAAGACGTTCAGGTATTAAAGTTTTTTCATCCCAAAAGTCTTAAAAAAAGCAACCAAGATATAACTACCAATCAAAATGATTACATTTTGGTTGCTGCGCAAGGCTGGCGTCACAAAAGAATCGATCAGGTTATCAAATGTTATGAAGCATCCCTAAAAAAGTACGATCTAGTTCTGATCGGATCGACTGATGACCCAAGAGATAAAAAATATTCCGAAGAATTGAACAGGTTAATTGAAAGTAGTTCGGCGACATATCTTGGATTTGTCGACGAACAAAAAAAAGAGAGGCTGTTTTCAAACTGTCGGGCTGTATTAAATTTTTCACTATATGAGGGATGGAATTCATCAATAGAAGAGGCAATCTCATACGCTAAGCCTACCATATTATCAGATATTCCAGTTCATCGTGAACAGGTTCCTGAAGCAACATTTGTTTCCAACAACAAAACACTTCGTGATGTGTTCTCAGGAATCGTGAAGATTAAAGATCTTCAAAATACTGACGAAATCATTCAAAGACGTGCTGACACTGTCGATAACTTTGTGCGTGAATTATGCAAAAAACGTTAATAATTGGTTATGGCATTGCGGGCTGTTATCTTGCAGAAAGTCTAAAAGATGTTTGTAACATAACCATTATAGCGGATGATCTTGCTGGAACTGGAGTTGGTGGTCGGGCGCTGCAATGGGGGAAAATATTATATTTTTCAGAACACTCCTTGTATCGTTCAGGGCAATCGGAACCAATCGCATTACCTCCAGTAGCCATGCAGTCAGTCCTAAATCGATTTGGCTTAACGTTAGCTAAAAACACTGGTGTCTATTGGAAAAATGCTAACAAGTGGTTTTCTAAAGCAGATCATAAATTGCGAAAGTCACCAAATATAAATTTTGTACAAGACGAGCTTTTGTATTTTGACGATAAGCGTCTTTTTTTTGAAAGTAGAGTACTTGATCTTGATGACTTCGACCGTGTTTATATCTATACAAATCATATATCACTTCTACGTATTTTACGTCGTTCCTGCAATTTAAACAGCCCTATATACTATGGCAATCATTTCTCCAGAAAGACCCGAAAGTTTGCAATTGCTACAAATTTTTTACACCGGTTTAACCTTATCATAAGGCGCAAGGAACTTCGTAATCCGAAAGGCCAACTGCAATATACTCACAAAATTCCAGAAGTTTATCCCAAATTACTAAAAGATATCTCTAATAACATCTCAATTTTGAAAATACATCGTTTAGTGCTGATTTTTTTTCGCGTTGCGACGAGAAAATGGTTTTGGCAATTAGTTGCATCTGTTCTGTGTGAAGTGAATCTTGCCAAGTTATCGGAAGTAATCACAATAAATAAAATTGACACTGACGTTCGGCCGGATGATTTTGAGTTAACGCTTGATAGTTGCGCGTCACTTTTGAGACAGCGACGAACAACAGGCATTCCTATTGATCATGAATACGGCATAGATAAGAGAAACTATGACAAGATTATTAAAATGTTGCCAAAAAAAATTTCTCTAAACCCAACAATACACCTGACCCAATTGGGTGCAGCAAACGCGACATTACCAATATTGGCTCTGATTGAATATGAAGCGTAAAATCAACACTGCAATAATAGTAGCAGCAACAATTTTTAGTGATTGGTCTGCTCTACTATTACCACTTTATCTAAGTTTTGTTTTTATCAACGGAACTTTCAAACTGAAAAAGAGAGAACTTTTTCCATTTGTTTCGCTTATATTGATTGCAATAATTTACTCTTATTTGGGATTTATGAAAACAGAAACTATTTTTGTTATAAAAAATTCGCTTATATTTTGGTTACTTCCAACGATATTTCTTATTAAAAATTACCAAGTATCACTACGAGTTATTAACTTACTCATACGAATATTATACACGCAATGTCTAATTGTTATTGCCCTCCATCTTTTAGGAGTAGATGTATATAATCGAGAAGGTATGTTTTCCTTTATGTTGGGTTATTATAGTGGAGGAGGAACTGTTGTTCTTTTTCGCTTTTACTCATATAAGCTAGTTCTATTAATGTCATTGATTATTATCAGGTTCACATATTTCAAGTATTCTCCAGAACGATCATTCCTTAACTTGCTCGTAAGTGTATTGATTTCTGGTTCGAAAGCTCTTTCATTATCGCTCGTTTCGTCGCTTGTAGCTCTTATACGCAAGACGAATGGTATGAGAAAAATCATTTTGTTAACGGTAGTCTTATTTGTCATGCTTGGCGCGTCGGTTTTTTATCCAATCGTGCCGCTGATATTAGCCGCCTTTGACCCAAGTGATGTGTCTAACGAAACTAGGCTTAGTGTCTACCAAACGCTGTTATTGGACCCAGTGTCTCTTATGATCGGCAATGGCTTTGGACACCCATTGCCATCAAGTTTGATCAGGGACCCAGCAAGGCCTTATGGGTACGAAATATCGTATATTTCTTACATGCACAAAATTGGGCTATTTTTATTTTACGTTGCCTGGGTATTAGCACGGAAGCTAGATTTAAAGGGTTTGTTAGCACTTATGCCTGTCTGGCTCGCGGCTTTAGGTAACCCAACTCTATCACACCTCTATAATCTCTTTCTTTTTTCAATAATAATCGGATCACGTAAATGAAATATGTAAATTTTTTGGTACGTAGCCGAAAAGCCAAATTGACTGGAATATTCATATTGTTGTTTACAATAATGCAAGCCATAATAGAAGTTTTTGGGCTTTTTGTTACATATAAGTTGATAGAGGACGATGATAAATCTTTTGTAGAGGCCGCCTCTGAAATCGTTAGTATTCAATCCTTTGGCTTGATGATTATAACTCTTTTATTGATGTCAGGTTGTTTTAAGTTGGTCTTAACCTTCTATACGACAAAATATTCACAATTAATTCGAAAAGATCTTTCCGGTCAATTCTTGCAAAACATCAAATACCTAGAATTACAGAAATTTACAAAATATGGGAGGGCGAATTATCAGAAAGATCTCTTTGCAGAACTCGATAATTTAATAGCAAACTTTATACAGCCCGTATTTCTAGTTGTGAGCCCGGTAGTTCTCTGTTTGGCATATAGCTATTTCGGGTTAATAGTTCTTGGAAAGAACTTCATCTATTTGTTTATTGGCTTACTCCTATTATATCTCACATACTTTACTTCTATAATGGGATCACTAAAGGCTTTTGGTAATGAACACGTATCAATTAATAGTAAAAGGAACAAAGAATTACTTAACATACTAAATAATATCAAAAACTATAAGCTTGGCAACGTTCATCCGCAACAGATTGACGCATTATTAAGCCGGCTTGCTACAATAAACTCTAAAATATTTCTGTCTATGCAAGCACCAAAAGTAGTTCTTGATTTTTTTGTCTTCGCCATGATCGTATTTTTAGTATTATATTCAAGTAGTGAAGCTGAACAATTATTCCAAGATTTATTGTTTATCTTTTTAGTTGCTTCTCGCCTAATTCCACCCGCACAATCTATATATAATACCGCTTCTGCTATTCGAGTCGGTTTTCCTTCTCTTTTACATTTATTTGAAAGATACGAAACCGCTAGCTTCAGTGAGAAACTCCCAAATATCTCACAGATTAATGAATTATCTTTTAAGGTAAATGAAATAAAAGTTAACATAAGAGATTTGGATCTCTCCCGGCCGGGTGTCTACCACATAGAGGGTGCATCTGGATCAGGTAAATCAACTCTAATTAATATTTTGACGGGAATCGTGAAGCCTGACCTCCATACTGGTACCAGAAATCACTATTCAACCATGATTTTAACCAGCGATAACTATGTTCCTGAGCAGACAGCCCACGACTTGTTTGGTATTGCATATGCAGATCTAAACACGAGACAACTTGAACTTTTTTCAATTTTAAAGCTAAACGAGATTATTTCGTGCTCCTTTGAAAATTTTCTTATCTCCTCAGCGGCCGATAATATTTCAAACGGTCAAAGGCAACGGATAGTTATATTCTCTGCCTTTGTCAAAAACCTAGATCTATTAGTTATTGACGAGGCAACTTCTGGTTTCAGCGTCGAAATCGAAGCCGACTTATTAGATTTTTTGTCGAAGCAGAACATGATTGTCTTCTTTGTTACACATCGCCATGTTAAATTTAACTTCAAAGAGGTAATAAAACTTTAATGAAAAATATTCATCTTTTAAAAGTTTTTGCTCAATTTTATAGCTTGATATCCCCAAAAACTTTACGAAGCTTTGTAAAGTTTTACCATTTGAGCCGAATGATTGCTGCCTCTAGATCTGAATTTTCTCGATTGGCCAATTCAACGGATACAAAAAAAAATGTCGTTTTTTTAATGAGTCCGTGGTCAGGCGGCAACGTTCCGTTCTATCAATTATATCTTGCAAAATTATCGCTAGTAAGCTCCATCCGTACAGTCTTTACCCACGATAGTTACGCACTTTTTCCAAATATGTTTAGTTTATATTACAGAATTTTTTTTAAGGATGTATTTGCAGATATATCGCCAGAGCGGATGGATCTCAGTTTTGGGGAAAAACGGCAAATTCTAAAAATTGTCAAAGCAAATGTAATCTGGCAGTCCCGAAGTGAATTTTTTCTTAATATGGTGCCGCGCCAGTGTATTCGGTGGCTTTTTAGACGTCAGCAGAACCACTTTATAAACGTGATTAAGGAACTAACTAAACAATTTGACTTTATCGATAAAATTATTATCCCCGGCGGCGTCTACTCTGTTTCCGCGAGTTACGTTTTGGCAGCCAAAAAATTAGGGATAATGTTTTATACTTATGATTCAGGTGCCGATGGTGAGTTAATTTTTTGTCGTAATGGGATTGCCTCCCATATGGACGATATCGGCGATCTTCAACTTGATGATTTATCGGTTCAACTATTAGAAAAACTTGAACGGCAAGGCGAGCAATTAATGGATGATAGGAGGGCGGGTTCTGATCAATTCAAATATCAGAAGGTTCCAGCGAATTCTTTTAAGGTTGATATACCCCAGCAAAAAACAGCAAAACAAAAATCCATTTTAGTCCCATTAAGCTGTCCTTGGGATGCAGCTTCCTTGTGCAGGGAAGATTTAATTCAAAGTGAAATTAACTTTATTAAAAAAGTTTTTCAACGCTATCCAAACGATCAAGTTATTGTACGAATGCATCCTGTGGAGCGTTATGCATACGGTAAAAGAAATGATAATATATCTGAATTTCTCAAGCCTTTTCTTAATTGTCAATTTGTTGCAGCCGATGCAGATGTAAATACTTATTCCCTTTTGAAAGAAGTCGATTTAGTTGTCTGTCGAAATACAACACTTGGTTTAGAAGCCAAGATCCTCGGTATACCAGTGATTTCTACAACTAAAAGTTACTGGAATCCTTGTTTTTCGTGGGAAAATGTTTCCATTGATAAAAGTAAGGCCTTGTCGTTGTACGCTATTGCTCAAGAACATAGCTGGTTATTTCCCGTTTGTAATTTGCAAAATATCTATACCTTTGTAACTCAGGATTCCCCACTTCCAGAGTTCCCTGAATTTATTTCCCTAATCGGTAATAACTCGACAATTACTTCACAAAAACTGGTTCCATAGCTTATGCTTATATCAATCATCACTTCTACCTATAATTCGGAGCAGGGGATCCAAAAAGTGGTCTCAACTTTGCAAAAACAGACTTATCAGCAGTATGAATGGATCGTAGTAGATGGTGGGTCTGTTGACCAAACACTTAAGTTTGTGCAAGAGTCGGATATCAAAGTTAAACGAGTTATATCAGAATGCGATGATGGCATATATGATGCATTAAATAAGGGATTAAAAATTGCGACTGGAAAGTTTTGCATCTTTTTGCATAGCGATGACTGGTGGGAAGATCCTAATTTTTTGGCTAAGTATGTCTCAAAAATTGCCCCACGTTCCATTGTGCTCTATTCAAATGTGAAATTTTTTGATGCGAACAGGGGCCTTGTGCGGCAATGGGTTGATCCCCTCAGGTCCAAGTTTTCTGTCACGAGTGGGTGGATGCCGCCACATGTTTCAATGTTGGTAAATCTAGATTTTGTTAGGCGTCACACCTTATTATTTGATACTAATTTCTCTATTTCCGCTGATTATGATTGGATCCTTAAGTTAGCGGAGCTAAGTGGACCAATGGACTGGATCTATGTCCCTGATCAATTTGTTTCGATGACAACTGGTGGTGCAAGCAACGGTAGCACATCGAAATATTTAAGATCGTTGCTTGAGGATTTCATCATCTTATCTCGCTATGGAATTTTGAAATCTATTATTGGATCCTTTAATAAAAAAATACGAAAAATAGGACAGTGGTATGAATAGTCTGATTAGCCGGATATTACGTGATTTCAGGAATCTTAAAAGAGACCGTTATAGTTATGAGAAGCAGCTTGCTAATCAATTTGAGATTGGCTTCCAGAATTTAACCTTGGGTGCGAATAAATTGATTGCTCCTAAATTTTCGGGTTTTGCGCAAGGAGAAGAAGACTTTTTTCTCTATGCGATATCACGAATACTGAACCTCACTAATTTCCTTGAGTTTGGGGTTGAAGACTGGCGTGAGTCTAACACTCGAATTTTAAGTTTTTTACTGAATGGTAATTTTACTCTATGGGATGGAAGCGAGAGAAATATCGCAGCGATTAAGCAGTCTAGAGAATATTTTCTGTCGCAGGTTTATCCAAGCTGTCATTGGATCACACAAGAGAATATTCAATCGCTTATTACAGAAACAGTACAGCATTTAGGCCGACCATTTGATGTAATTTCGATTGATATAGATGGAAACGACTATTGGATCTGTAAAGCAATTCAAGAAAGGCCCAGTGTTTTCGTGGTTGAATATAATAGCCTTTTTGGCGCTGATTTGTCTGTCTCGACACCTTACAAGGAGAGTTTTAACCGGCGAGATCATCATTCTTCTGGCTGTGTTTATGGAGCTTCACATTCAGCATTTGTTGAACTTTTTCAAGGACGAGGTTATGAGCTCTTCCATACTACAGAAAAAGGAAATAACATGTTTTTTCTTAGGAGTGATGTCTTCTCGAAGGTGAAAGCAGTATTTGCTGGGAGCTCAGAATATAAAAATATTGCCTTTCGGGAGTATTTTGTTGATGGAAACAAGACAGCAATGAATTTTTCAGCCTCCTCTAAGAACGTTTTAGAGCAAAGAGATCTTTATATTGATGTGTAGGTATTTTTTTTTATTAGTTCGGCGCTTAAAATTTTATCTATATTTTAGGAAACGAGGCTACTTAGGGCGAGCGTCCATGTTTAATTTTTTTGGAGAGATGAAAATAGGTAAGAATGTAAATATAGGTTCGTCGGTTAAAATTAACATTGCAAAAGGCGGTGTTTTATTTATTGGCGATAATGTTCATATTGGTGATTTTTGCCAAATTGAAGTTGAAAAATTGGTAAGTATAGAGGATGACGTGACTCTTTCAGATAACGTATTCGTTGCAGATGTGACTCATGCAATTCCGGTCGTAGACGGAACTGGCGTTCGTCAAAAAACACTGAAGCAGAGTGTTTGTATCGGGGCAGGTGCTTGGATCGGTAGAAATACAACAGTTAATCCCGGTATTTCCGTGGGTGCCAGAAATGTTATCGCATCCAATAGCGTCATTACTAAGACAATGTTGGTTGAAGATTTTTTGATAGGTGGTCAGCCAGCTAGTATTATTAAATCTCTTGGGCAAAAAGAAATATGACTGGCTGTATCTTGATTGAGGTTAAACGTTTTTATGATGACCGAGGCTTTTTCGGTGAAACCTTTAGCCGTAGCCGTTACGAAAGTTTGGGTATCAATACCGAATTCGTTCAGGATAATCATTCTCTGTCGCGAGCTATTGGAACGTTGCGGGGCTTGCATTTTCAGGCGCCTCCTCACGCGCAAGGTAAACTCGTACGATGTGGACGTGGAGCGATCTTTGATGTTGCTGTTGACATTAGGCGGGGGAGCCCGACTTACGGTAAGTGGGAAGGCTATGAGCTGACAGCCGAGAATGGGCACCAGCTTTACGTCCCTGTAGGGTTTGCGCACGGATTTGTTACACTAGAGGCAGATAGCGAGATTGTTTACAAATGCACGGATTATTACGAACCAGAAACCGAAGGTGCTGTGCTCTGGGACAGCTGTGGTATTGAGTGGCCCTTATCTGTCGACCCAATCCTAAGTGATAAGGACAAAGAGGCTCCACTTTTGGCAGATTTTGATAGCCCTTTTCTGTACTGCCAGAACTCATGAAAATACTAATTACTGGTGGTGCCGGCTTTATTGGTTCTGCTGTGGTGCGCTTGGCAATTGCCCGCGGACACTCTGTGGTTAACGTGGACGCGCTGACTTATGCAGCGTGTTTGGCCAATGTAGCGAATGTAGCAGAACATCCCTGCTATGCGTTTGAACACGTCGACATTCGAGACCGCGCGTCACTAGATGAGATTTTTGTCAGACACGCACCAGATACCGTGATGCATTTGGCAGCTGAGTCTCATGTAGATAGATCTATTGATGGACCCGTCGACTTCATCGAAACCAACGTTAATGGAACCCTCAACATGTTGGAGGCCTCGCGTAGCTATTGGCGATCCAAGGGAAGGCCTGCGATCTTTCGTTTCCATCACATAAGCACAGATGAGGTGTTCGGATCACTTGGCCCCACCGGATTATTTACCGAGGATACACCCTATGATCCGCGTAGCCCCTACTCTGCATCCAAGGCCAGCTCTGATCACTTAGTACGTGCTTGGCACGAAACTTATGGACTGCCAGTGGTTTTAACAAACTGCTCAAACAACTACGGCCCGTACCATTTTCCAGAAAAGCTGGTGCCAGTGGTGATCTTAAATGCGTTGGCCGGCAAGCCGCTGCCCATTTATGGCGATGGAGACAATATCCGCGACTGGCTCTTTGTTGAAGATCACGCCGATGCCCTTTTGCTGGTCTTAGAGAAAGGTATTTTAGGGCGCAGCTATAACATTGGTGGCGAAAACGAACGGAGCAACCTAGAGCTTGTTAAGACGCTTTGCAGCATCCTCGATCGACTAAGCCCAAGTGCAGAGGGAAGCTATGCTGAGTTGATCACTTTCGTCACCGACAGGCCGGGTCATGACGCACGCTATGCGATTGATCCAAGTCGCATAGGCAGTGAGTTAGGCTGGCGACCCTCAGTGACAGTTGAAGAAGGCTTAGAGCAAACAGTTCAGTGGTATTTGGATAATGAAGACTGGTGGCAGCCTTTGCTTCAACGATCAGGCGTTGGGGAACGTCTAGGAAAATCCTCATGATCCTCGTTTTTGGCAAAACTGGGCAAGTCGCGAGAGAACTACAGAAACTTGGGACCGTAACGGCATTAGGCCGTGAAGATGCAAACTTATCAGACCCACAGGCCTGTGCTATCGCCATCAGGCGTCACGCACCCGATGCGGTTATTAATGCTGCAGCTTATACAGCCGTTGACCAAGCTGAGGATGAGGAAGCCGTTGCGACTGTGATAAATGGGAATGCTCCCAAGGCCATGGCGAAGGCTTGTGCCGAACTCGATATTCCTTTTGTGCACATCTCAACCGATTACGTGTTCGAAGGTACAGGTCAGACCCCATGGCAGCCGCAGGCTCAAACTGCCCCGCAGAATGCTTACGGTCGTAGTAAGTTAGCCGGCGAAACAGGTATTGCTGAGAGTGGTGGCACCTACGCGATCTTGCGAACGTCTTGGGTCATTTCAGCCAATGGGGTGAACTTTATCAAAACGATGCTATGCCTCTCCGAAACACGCGACGCATTAAACATTGTTGGTGATCAAATTGGCGGGCCAACACCCGCATCCGATATTGCCTTGGCATGCTTGCAGATTGCAAAGCAGTTGATCCAAGACCCTTCAAAATCGGGGACCTATCATTTTAGTGGCGCACCCGACGTGTCATGGGCAGATTTTGCGAATGAGATTTTTGACCAAGCAGGAAAATCTGTGGCCGTCACACCCATTTCAACAACAGACTACCCCACGCCTGCTCAACGTCCGCTTAACTCACGTATGGATTGCACACCGACAAAGTGGGCCTTTGGCATTGAGCGCCCTGATTGGGTGACTGGGTTAAAAACAATATTGGCCGACTTAGAGGAAAACACATGACACAGCGCAAAGGTATTATTCTGGCGGGTGGGTCAGGCACACGGCTCTACCCCCTTACAGTAGCTGTCTCTAAACAGCTCCTACCCATTTATGATAAGCCAATGGTGTATTATCCGCTGACTGTTTTAATGCTTACAGGGATCAAGGATATTTTGGTCATTACAACACCGCAAGATCAGGATCAGTTCCAACGCCTTCTTGGAGATGGCAGCCAATGGGGCATTCATTTGGAATACAAAGTACAGCCTTCCCCCGATGGGCTAGCACAGGCATTTATTTTGGCAGAAGAGTTTCTTGATGGCTCACCCTCTGCAATGGTGCTGGGTGACAACATCTTCTTTGGCCACGGCTTGCCAGACGTTTTAGCCGCTGCCGATGAGCAGACGTCAGGAGCGACGGTCTTTGGTTATCACGTCTCAGACCCTGAACGGTACGGTGTCGTCGCATTTGATGACGACGGAAAAGTTCAAAGTCTTATCGAAAAACCAGATGTGCCAACCTCCAACTATGCCGTGACAGGACTTTACTTTGTTGATGAGACAGCGCCTGAACGTGCGCGAAAGATAAAACCATCCGCGCGTGGTGAACTGGAAATTACATCACTGTTGGAGAGCTATCTGGCCGACGATGAACTTCGCGTGGAACAAATGGGCCGGGGCTACGCTTGGCTAGACACTGGGACCCATGCCTCACTCCTTGATGCTGCAAACTTTGTAAGGACGCTGACAGAGAGGCAAGGGCTACAGATCGGATCACCTGATGAGATCGCCTATCAGATGAAGTGGATTGACAAAGAACAGCTCCGTGAACGTGCAGCAACGTTTGGGAAAAATAAATATGGCCAGTATTTGATGAAATTGGGGACAGCAAAATGAAAAAAGCTTTAATCACAGGGATCACAGGTCAGGATGGCTCCTATCTTGCAGAATTTCTTCTAGGCAAAGGTTACGAAGTACACGGAATCAAGCGGCGTGCTTCTTCATTAAACACTCAGAGGGTGGACCACCTTTATGAGGACCCTCACGTAACCAACGCGCGTTTCAAACTACACTATGGTGACTTGACCGATACTTCGAACCTCACCCGACTGATTCGTGACATCGAACCAGATGAAATATACAATCTGGGTGCCCAATCTCACGTGGCTGTATCCTTCGAAGCCCCTGAATATACAGCCGACGTCGATGCTATTGGCACTTTGCGCATACTTGAGGCAATTCGGTTCCTAGGTTTGGAGAAAAAGACCCGCTTTTATCAGGCGTCAACCTCAGAGTTATTTGGCCTTGTTCAGGAAACACCGCAGCGGGAAACTACGCCTTTTTACCCGCGCTCTCCCTATGCAGTTGCCAAAATGTACGCATACTGGATTGCTGTGAACTACCGTGAAAGCTACAATATGTATGCCTGCAACGGCATTCTGTTTAACCATGAATCTCCACGACGCGGCGAAACTTTCGTGACACGTAAAATTACACGCGGGTTATCCAATATTGCATTGGGCCTCGAGGACTGCCTTTACATGGGTAATATCGATAGCCTCCGCGACTGGGGCCATGCCAAAGACTACGTTCGAATGCAGTGGATGATGCTTCAGCAGGATGCACCAGAAGACTTCGTAATCGCTACTGGCCTGCAATACTCTGTGCGCGAATTCATTCAGTGGTCCGGGCGTGAGTTGGGTCTAACGATTGAGTTCAAGGGCGACGGAACTGAAGAGATCGGAACCGTAACTGCCATTGAAGGCGATTTAGCTCCTGCTATATCTGTAGGCGATGTGGTCGTTCGGATTGACCCCCGTTATTTCCGTCCAGCCGAAGTCGAAACTTTACTTGGTGACCCCACCAAAGCGAAAACAAAGCTCGGCTGGGTGCCCGAAATCACAGCCCAAGAGATGTGCGCGGAGATGGTTGCGCAAGACTACAAGGCTGCGCGTCGCTCGAATCTACTTAAAGAGCATGGGTTGGAACTTCCCGTATCGCTTGAGAACTGAGGCTAACGCAGTGACAAAGTATTACATTGCAGGGCACCGCGGGATGGTGGGCAGCGCTATTGCCCGCCAGCTTAGAGCCGCAGGCGAGACAAATATCGTGACGCGCACACATGCGGAGCTGGATCTGACAGACCAGCTGAGTGTAAGAGGCTTTATGCAGGCAGAACAACCCGATGTGGTGATCCTTGCGGCGGCAAAGGTTGGCGGAATTCATGCTAACAACACCTATCCAGCTGAATTCATATACGAAAACCTGATGATTGAGTGTAATGTCATTTACCAAGCCTTTGAGGCCGGCGTCATAAAGCTTCTGCAATTGGGCTCATCTTGCATTTACCCCAAGGCTGTACCCCAGCCAATGCGCGAAGACGCACTTCTGACAGGTACATTAGAGTCGACGAACGAACCCTATGCTGTGGCAAAAATTGCGGGCATAAAACTCTGCGAGAGCTATAATCGCCAGTACGGCGTGGACTACAGATCTATCATGCCGACAAATCTTTACGGGCCCGGCGACAACTTCCACCCCGGCAACAGTCACGTCATGCCCGCCCTCATTCGTAGGTTCCACGAGGCTGTTCGAGATGGGTTGAACGAAGTCGTTATTTGGGGAAGCGGGGCCCCACGGCGCGAGTTTCTGCACGTTGATGACATGGCTGCAGCCTCTCTGTTTGTGCTTAATTTATCGAAGGACATCTATGACGAGAATACTGAGCCAATGCTGAGCCACATCAACGTTGGCACTGGCACGGACGTCTCAATCCTCGAGCTTGCACAACTGATAGCCAAAATAACTGGGTACAGTGGCAAGATTAGTACCGACCCAAGCAAGCCAGATGGGACAATGCGCAAGCTGATGGATGTGGGGCGCTTGGATAGAATGGGGTGGCGCGCACGCATTGAGCTGGAGCAAGGGCTGGCAGAAACTTATAGGTGGTACTTAGCTAATATACAGTCTGCACGGACATAATGAAAGTTACATGATGAATGATACTATACACCCCGTCCTGCTCTGCGGCGGCTCCGGCACGCGTCTTTGGCCGCTGTCTCGAAAGTCACACCCAAAGCAGTTCGTAAAGCTTATGGGCGAGGAGAGCCTCTTCCAGTCCTCTGCGCTGCGCCTGTCTGGCCCTGGCTTTGGCGCGCCGTCAGTTGTGACAGGCTCTGACTTCCGCTTCATGGTTGTTGAGCAACTCGCGGCTGTCAAGATAGCGCCGAGAGATATTCTAATTGAGCCCTCGGCCCGTAACACGGCCGCTGCCATTTGCGCGGCCGCCATTGCGCTTGAAGCTAAAGAAGGCGAGAGCCTGATGCTAGTCGCTCCATCCGATCACGTAATACCGGACGCTGATGGCTTCAGGTCTACAGTTCAGGCCGCCACATCTGCTGCGCTCGATGGTCAAATCGTGACCTTCGGTATCCGCCCTGACCGCGCAGAGACTGGCTACGGCTGGTTGGAACTGACCTCTAAACCGTCGGATGACTTTGCCCCCGATGCCCAGCCTCTTTTGTCGTTTGTCGAAAAGCCAAATGCGGAGGCCGCAAAGACCCTACTCGAGGGCGGTGTGCACCTCTGGAATGCTGGTATCTTCCTCTTCTCGACCGCAACCATTCTCAAGGCGTTCGAGCAACACGCTCCGGCGACACTGTCCGGTGTGCGCGATGCCTTCAATGACGTAGAGGCCGATCTTGGATTTACCCGCCTGGCAGCCGAGCCGTGGTCAAGCCTCGAAGACATCTCAATCGACTATGCTGTTATGGAAAGTGCTCCGAACCTCTCGGTGGTGCCCTACGGAGGGAGCTGGTCTGATCTCGGGGATTGGCAAGCTATTTGGCGCGAAGGCAAAGCTGACAGCGACGGTGTTGTCACCAGTGGCCCTTCCACTGCGATAGGCTGTAAGAACACGCTCCTGCAGGCGACGAGTGAGAGCCAAGAGCTTGTCGCAATAGGTGTTGAGGACATCATCGTCGTTGCCATGCCAGATGCAGTGCTTGTGGCGCACAAGGACCGAGCACAAGACGTAAAAATCGTCGTCAATAAGCTCAAAGAACAAGGCGCGGCCCAAGCTGAGAACCTGCCTCGCGATTATCGCCCTTGGGGCTGGTACGAAAGCATCGCCCTCGGTCCACGATTTCAAGTTAAGCGCATCGTCGTTAACCCAGGGGCGGCACTCTCGCTACAATCCCACAACCACCGCGCAGAGCACTGGGTTGTGGTTGAGGGCACAGCGAAAGTGACAATCAACGATAAGGTCAAAACCGTTACAGAGAACCAGTCGGTCTACATCCCACTGGGCGCAGTTCACCGGATGGAGAACCCAGGCAAACTGCCACTGACACTGATCGAAGTGCAAACTGGCAGCTATTTTGGCGAGGATGACATCATCAGGTATGATGATGTCTACTCACGGGGACAAGGCGCGAAGGGTTAAGGTTCATGAAAGTATTGGTAACTGGTGGCGCTGGATACATTGGAAGCCATACGTGCCTAGAGCTGTTGCGCGCAGGTTACAATGTGCAGGTTGTGGACAACTTAGATAATGGAAATGTTGAAGCCCTCACAAGAGTACAACGCCTCTCTAATCGCGATTTAGCTTTCACGGAGTGCGATGTACGCAACGTTAATTTGCTCGATAAGGTTTTTGCTGAATTTCAGCCTGATGCCGTTATCCACTTCGCGGGGTTAAAGTCCGTTGGGGACAGCAGCGCTCAGCCTGCACTCTACTATGACGTGAACGTTGGCGGCACGGCTGTGTTATTGGGCGCGATGGAGCGGGCAGGCTGCAACAATATCGTATTTTCTTCTTCAGCAACTGTATATGGAGAACCGCAATATTTACCATGCGACGAAGATCATCCACTTAGCCCCATTAATCCATATGGGCGTACAAAGCTTATGGGAGAATGCCTACTTCAGGATTGGGCGATAGCAGAACCAAAGATCCGCCATGCCGTTGCCTTGAGATACTTTAATCCTGTGGGTGCTGATCCTTCAGGTATAATTGGAGAAGATCCTAATGATACTCCGAACAATCTGATGCCTTTCATCTCTCAAGCGGCTGTGGGTCGTAGAGACTACCTACAAGTTTTTGGTAACGACTATGATACCGTCGATGGAACTGGTGTGCGCGATTACATCCACGTGGTTGACCTAGCCCGTGCGCATGTTGCTGCATTAGATTACATCCAAGAATTAGGGTCATTTGAAGCTATAAACATTGGAACCGGAAATGGCATATCTGTGCTTCAGATGGTTTCTAAATTTGAGGAGCAATCTCGTAAGAAGGTAAACTACCACATTGCACCTCGCAGAACTGGCGACGCTGCTGAAGTTTGGGCAGATGTTTCCAAAGCTAAACGAACGCTCGGATTTCAGACAAAGTTTGGGGTCTCCGAAATGTGTCGTGATACATGGCGCTGGCAGAGTGCGAACCCAAATGGTTACCAAGAAGTGTAAAGATTGCAGTGCTTCATAATCATTTCACTGCCAGATATTATGCTGCGCAAACCGTAAATATCGCGCAACTGTGGTCGGTTCAGACCAGCCTCCTGCCCTCATAATGGCAGCCATGTCATGACCTTTGATTAACAAATCTTGCGCAGCGCCAACTCTAAGTGAGTGCCCCGAAACCTCCAAGTCACTCGGCCGTGGGTACCGCTTCACTTTGATGAGGCACCGCTTGATAATCTCATTCACCTGCCGGTCACAGATGGCGCGATCTAGGCAGCGCCCGTGATTTATCGCACAGAACACCGGCTGAATTTCTTTCGGCTTTAGCCTGAGCCACTTTTTCAGAAGCTTGGCACTGCGCTCAGAGCCAAAAACTAGCCGCCCACGCCCATACTGATCGGTCTTACTGCGCCGTATAATTCCTTTGAGAGCGCCATCTGGGGTTAATGATAGGTCCTCGCTACGCATTGCTACTAGCTCAGAACGTCGGGCGAGGAAGTCATAGCCAAGTGAAAGCAGTAATTTATTGCGCTTGCCAACTAGAGTGTCAGGCTGTGCATCAATCATCTTGGCAAGCAAGTCCTCATTAATTCCCACGGCCTGCCGCTGTTCCATCGACTTAGCGCGCTTCAGCTTGCGGATGGCGAGGTAGACGTCTTCAGTAAAAGTCTGATCCTCGAAACCTAGTAACCCATTCAGTCTACGCAGCGCCGAAAGCCGGCGCCTTATTGTACTGTAGCTGTAGTCTAGTTGCATGTGTTCAATAAAACTTCTGACAGTATTCGAGCTTAACGGAAACGGCGCCGTGTTTGTTTTTTCACACCAATCGACAAACGCCTTCGCATCCGCGTAATATGAACGAAGAGTGTTTGGCGCATAGGCTCCCTTTAAAGAGGCAAAAACGCCACAAATTCTATTGTCAATAAGGCTCATATGAGCCAAAATAGTCCACAGGTTTATATTGTCAATGCTTAACTGCAATCAAATACGAATGGCTCGCGCAGCTCTTAGCTGGAGCGTAACAACGTTAGCTGAGTATTCATCAGTCAGCGTAAGTACTATTAAAAGGATTGAAACTGAAGACGGCCTTCACAAGGCTACCGAGGCCAATCTAAAACTAATCCGCACAACACTCGAAGCAGCTGGCATCGAGTTCATCGGCGACGCCACGGATGGCCCCGGCGTGCGGCTCTGGAACAAACCCCGACCCTGAATACTTCCAACTAGTCAAGCGCCACCGCGCGCAAAATCCCCTGCAAATTGCAGTTCCTGGAGACAACACATTGTTGTAAAATCTCTCCTGAAGGAAACAACCGCGGGCGATATTGTGACATACGACCTCAACTCTTCGGACCGAGGCCCACTAGGGCAACTCGCACTTAACACCCTACTTCCAGAACGGCAGGCCATCGTTGGCGAATTCAGCCCGGCCTATGAGGCCTACAGGGAGGTGACGGTGGCTGACCTCGCACCCGTGACTCAGTACGAGTACATCCAGGCGCTGCAGCTGGTAGATTTGAACTGGTCAATTTTGCAGCTCAAGGCCTCGGCGCACGCGGAGCTGTCGCACTCCACCGAGGAAGAGCTGCGCAACTTGCTTAAGAAAAAAGTTAGGCAAGATGCAGAACACGCATTGGACTTGGAGTACGACGCATTCATTGAGGCCGGTGGCGACGAGGACGACTTCGAGAACGACATTGATCGTCAGCAGATCGAGCGCGACGCCTCCGCCATAGTGGAGGGGCTCAAGTCGCAGGATCCCGCGGTGCGGGAGGCGGCTACGGCTGAGGCCATTTCGCTCGGAGTTGACCCGCGGCTGGTGCTGAGCGGGCAGATGCTCGACAACGGGCGATACCAGCGCCACAGAGACGCCCTGCCCGATTTAGAAAAGCGCGTGCGCCTGATGTCGGCGGAGTACCGCGAGCTGCAGAGGTCGCGGCCAATTGAGGTTGTCTCGGCGGCGGTGGAGTGAGCGTGGGGCGCACATGAGCCGGGCGCGGCGTGCGACGGGCCCCAGGACGCCCGAGGGGAAGGCCGTGTCATCCCAGAACGCGCGCAGGCACGGGCTCACAGCTGAGCCGGACCCAGACATCGTGGGCGCCTGGTTTAATGTCATTCTCGGCAACGGCCCCGAGGCCTATGAGGAGCCCAGCTCGGCAGACGCGGCAGACCACCAGGCAGACCATCAGGCAGATCCGCGGCGCGAGCTGGCCCTGCGCCTGGCCATCGCGGAGGCGCGCTACCACCGGGCGCTCCACGCCCTAGAGGCCCACCCCAAAAAGCCGCAGTCTGCGCAGGCGCAGGTGACTGCCTTCCACGCAGAAATGCGCGCGCACCTGCAGGACATGGTCGACGCGCGCCCAAGTGGCCGCCCCCAGCTTGAGGAGCTGGAGTACGCGAGCGATGCGTTGAGGCGGTTTGGGCGGTTGGTTAATGAAGCGGACCGGGAGCGCAGGCTGCACGCGCGCTACGTGGGCGAGGCGCGCTCAGCGCGCAGGAAGGCGCTGCGGGCGTGGTGCGACTACAGCAGGGGCGCAAACCCCGATTCCCGAAACGAACTATCCGCCAGCCAGAAAGTTAAGGGCAAGGGCTAGCGCCGATCAGTGGCGGCGCAGGCGCCTGTAGAGCAGCCCGCAGCCTATGCCGATGGCGACGCCAACCGTGTCCGCCACCCAGTCGCCGATGTCAGCGCTGCGGTTAAAAGAGGGCTGTATGAGCTCAATGAGGCCGCCGAAGGCGCTCGCGCCAATGAACACTGCAACCAGCCCCAGGCGGCCCGTACGGGCCAGCGGGAAGGCGAGTGCGGCGAAGGCGATGAAGTGCACGAGCTTGTCGCTGCCCTCGGGCGCGGGCGGGGGCGCCTCGAGGGGCCAGAGCATGGCCACACTCAGGGTGATCGCCAAAAAGGCTGTGAGGGGGATGTCGAGGTACTTGCGCATGGGGTGGCCCTAGCAGCGGCTCTGGGTGAAAGCAAGAGATGGAGCTCGACGCCGAAGGTGGCTCCCGCTTTAGCGCGCGTTACACATCCCGCATATGAAATACCGCCGCGGGATTACCCCGTTCATTCTGCGCGACTTTAGATATAGTTGTGGAGACTATCGGCGGCTCAGGACTGGGATATCACTATGACAAAACTCAAAATCACATCGTTCGGCACTTCGGCCGGCATGACATTGCCTGATGCGCTTATGGCTAGGCTGGGTGTCGGCATCGGAGACGTACTGAAGGTGCGGGAGGCAGCGGCCGGCATCGAGCTCCTCCCATGCGGCGGGGAGTTTGAAGCGCAGGTGGCCGTTGCAGAAGGGATCATGGCCGAGAACTACGAGCTGCTGAGCAAACTCGCGAAGTAGGCGGCCTGGGACACCTAGGGGCACGCTCGCGCTAGGCTTCATGCGAGGGCGGGTGGACAGCAGGCCGAGGCAGGGCTGTGGTATTTAGTGCGAGCGGATCTGGACCTAGGACAAGTGGCCAAATATACAGGTGCAAACCTGGTGCGGGCACCAACGGAACTCGTTAGAGTCCAGCCACTTAAACCTTCCGATAAGCATATTTTATGGGCCTCCCCCATAGGCAGAAATTGTTTACACAGTCCCCTGCCCTCTCTATCTTGAGCCTCCTACTGGTATTTTTTGTACAATATTGTGCGTATCTAATTGAATTTTTGCTCGCGGGTAACAGGACCTTATCGCAGAGATACCAGCACCTGCAGATGACCAAAAAACCAAACTGCCTGCATATTTGAGAGACCTGTATCCTACCAGTGTGGCGCAACCAAAATATGCGCAACAAAAGCGCAGCGATCAAGAAGCGCCACATGCCAAAGGGTTGCCAAACATACAGAAAGTATAATAACGAGACCTAAGTCACCAATTGTCCCCTTATTCCTATCAATCTGAGTAAAGCGTTTCACCTTTTCACCTGAAACAACTGTAACGCCAAAAACCCCAAGAGGTGCCGTCCAGTAGGGCGTTGGCGACCCAAGTTTAAGGTACGGCGCTCTAACCCTTTAAGTCATGCTTTCTAAGTGAGCGCTTGACCCCATTTTTAGAAAGAGCATTTTCAATGCTGCAAAAGATTGCTGGCCTAAGCGAATGACTAACACAAGCTCCGTCAAACCCCAGAATAGCATAATAAACCATGTTGGCATCATTATGGACGGAAATGGCCGATGGGCCGTGGATCAAGGGCTCAGCAGAAGTGCCGGACATATACAGGGCGCAAAAGCCGTCAAAGACATCATATCAGCCGCGTCTCATTTCGGCCTAAAAATTCTCACCCTATATGCATTTTCGACAGAAAATTGGAACAGGCCAAAATACGAAGTCGCAGTCTTAATGCGCTTGTTCAAAAGCGAATTACACAAGCAAACTGCTGAACTGATCCACAAAAACGTCAAGGTGCGGTTTATCGGATCTCGGGCACGGCTTCCCAAAACACTCGTTCAAACAATGAACCAATTAGAAGCCAACACCGCTCACAATACGGGACTGACATTGCAGCTCGCTATAAATTACGGTGGACGACAAGATTTAATTGAGGCGTTTAAAAAACTTGCGCACGATGTAAAGGCAACAAAGCTCAAACCCGAAGATATTACAGCGTCTGATATTTCGGATGCACTTAGCACCGGTGGCATAGCAGATCCAGATTTAATCATAAGAACCTCTGGTGAGTTAAGGCTTTCGAATTTTTTACTCTGGCAAGCTGCCTATAGTGAATTCGCGTTTGTTGAGAAGCACTGGCCATCCTTTAGCGCAAAAGACTTTTTAAATGTGATAGAAAACGCCTCAAATAGAACACGCAGGTTTGGTGGGCTATAAATTTGAAAATGATGATATGTTAGCTTGGAGATGGAACCCTGACGCATTAACGTGCAAAAAGGCGGGGCGGAAAAGGGAAGCTCACGCCAGTCCGCTTAAAGCGGAACATGCCTTGGGGGCGCACGATCCGGACTGCAACATTGCAAACGACATTCCCAAAACCAACACATCATCCAGATGGCACCTTAATCATCACAGAGACTCTGGGATGGCCTCCCACATCCCCCTAAAGCGTCTCCTGAATTTCAAATTTAAAACCCCAATACGCAATATGATCACGCTGCATGGGATTTCTATCTCTGCGTCATCTAGAGCAGTTTAAGGCTTCGAAATGTGTCCTAGGTATAAAAGCAAAATTTTAAAAATTTATGTTGCAGCCAGTGCTTTGACAGATCCTATATACGACCTGGTCCACAGATATCGTCTGCTCAAAGGTAAAGAGGATAGAAACGCAAAGACCAACCGGTTCGGGACTAGTAAAGTTGAAAGACCAAAGGGCCAATTGACCTGGTTTCATGCGGCCAGCCTGGGTGAGAGCCTCGCAGTACTACCTCTAATCGACAAGCTGCTGTACGACGACAAAGATCTACATGTCCTTCTCACAACACAGACCTTGACGTCCGCACGCATTTTGCAACAGCGCCTGCCCCCACGAGCGATATATCAAACCGCACCATACGATACAGATAAGGCCACGGCGCGCTTTTTAGATCATTGGAAACCGGATCTTGCGGTTTGGACTGAAGGCGATTTATGGCCTATCATAATGCTCAAAACCAAACAGCACGGCATACCCATGGCATTGGTAAATGCTAGAGTTTCCTCAAACACCATAAAAAAATGGCGTCAATGGCCACGTGCAGCGCTTGACTTACTGGGTCTTTTTGACTGCATCTGCGTCCAAGACGAAGCCCTTGCCAGCGCCCTAAAACAAATCAACGTTGATCCTAAAAAGCTAATCATAACTGGATCCTTAAAGGCAGATGCGCCAAAATTAGCATACAAAAAGGATACCTTAGCCGACTTAACCCAGCTGCTTGCCGGGCGTTCAGCATGGCTGGCAAGCGCAACACATCAAAATGAAGATGAGGTTATTGTCAGCGCACATCAACAGATACTCGAAAGTGGAGATCTCATACGCCCACTTCTCATTATTGCTCCGCGCCACCCTGAACGAGGCGCTAAGCTGGCACGCAAGCTGAGAGATCAAGGATGGCGTGTTAGAGTGCGTTCAGACGGAGAGAACATTCTTTCTGATACAGAGATCTATGTCGCTGACACTCTCGGCGAATTGGGGCTCTGGTATCGATTATGCCCAATTGCGTTTATTGGAGGCACACTTGTCCCAAAAGGTGGACATAACCCATACGAACCAGCACAATTGAACTGTGCCATTGTTCATGGCGAACATACCGAAAATTTTGCTCAAATATATAAAGCTCTCGATACGTTTGACGGCGCAATTTGCGCGGTTAACGCCCAAGACATATCAAATGCTGTTTTGCGCCTCCAAGATGAAAATTTGCGTAAAAAGATAACACTTGCTGCGCAGGATGTTGTGATGAGGACGCAACCGTCGTCGCGCAGCATGACCCTGCAAGCCTTAAGCGCTCTACAGCAACTGCATGACAAGCCACTTATGAACCAAAGGCCCAATATTGACGACGTGTCGGTGATTGCACCCAACTTAAAATACCGCCTCTCCGGAGTAACGTCGACCGTCGTACGCTTGATCCCGTTGCAAGCAAAGGAGTTCCCTGTTGCGGCAACCGGACCTGGTTTGCCCGATGAGGTACCACAAGTCTCACTATGGTCTCTCATCTTCATGTCCCGCTCAGGGCCACAAGGCTGGAGGATCTGGCATGCCCGTCGCAATACCGAGATGGTTTTGGGGCTTATTCTTCGTAACCTCCTCAAAAAGCGCTTAAAACTTATTTTTACCTCCGCGTCTCAAAGAGAGCACACATATGTGACGCGCTATCTAATTAACTCAATGGATGCAGTTGTCGCGACATCAGAGAAATCGCAGTCTTATCTCAAGGTACCAGCCAAAGTGGTCTACCACGGTATAGATACATCTAGTTTTTCACCTATCACAAATAAGCGCACACTTCGGGCAAAGCTTGGCTTACCGATAGAGGGAAAGCTGATTGGTTGCTTTGGACGCATTAGGCATCAAAAAGGGACCGATTTATTTTTAGAAACAGCTGTTTCTCTTTGTCAGCAACACAAAGACCTATACGCAATTATACTTGGTCGCGTCCTACCGAAAGATAAAGATTTTGTACAGTCTCTTAAATTACGCTTAAAACAAACTGGGCTCCAGAATAGAATTCTCTTCTATGAAGAAGTCAAGGTTAGTGAAATGGCCGACTGGTACCGAGCCCTTGATTTATATGTAGCGCCACAAAGATGGGAAGGGTTCGGATTAACGCCCCTCGAAGCAATGGCTTGTGGTGTTCCTGTCGTCGCAGCAGATGTTGGTGCGTTCAGAAACTTGATTATCCACGGAAAAACTGGACTAGTTGTTCCAAAAGACTCACTGGCAGATCTATGTAAGGCAACAAATACTCTGCTGGAAGACAGCGAAAAACTAAGCTCATATGGAGCATTGGCAAGATCACACACATTAACAAAATTCGACATCAAAGGCGAAGCAACGTCTCTTTTGAACCTATATAAAGCCCTCCTTAACAGTGACCCAAAGTAACCGCACCATCAGACCTGAGCGACCCCTCATTGGCGAAGTCCTCAGTCTAAGGAATATCACTATTCTTTATATCTCTCAGGAGAATTCTTAATGGCACGATGCTTGCTAGGGTGCGATTGAAGGTACTAATAGGTTGTTCTGAAACAAAAACAATATCATTGGGTCGTAACTCAACCTCATTTGCCACCAGAACACGTACCGGGTTCTGGGCGTCCAAGTGATACGCTTGGACTGGATTGCGCCCGCGCAGCAGGTAGACCGCAGAACGTTGCGCCGAAGCGATCGCAAGTGGCCCATCTTCGGCAAATAGAGCTTCGGCCAATGTCTGACGACTTTCTGGCAAAATTGGGATTATTTGTGGCTTTACACCACCCAAGAGAAAGACCTTTCCCGGTTGATAACTAAAGCTTTGAACAAACACGTGATCCTGATTTTTCAAATACAGTTCTTTTGAATTTTTGACCAATAGATCTGAAAGTCCAATAGTGTATGTGGTCTCGTTTCGTTTGACCCGTACGATCGTCAAAACACTTTCATCAAAATCAATTCCTGCTGTCGCGATCACTTCGCGCAGCGTAACCCCCCGGTCCGTAATAGGAATAACTGCGCTAATATTTTCAGCATTGGAAGCTGAAGACCGCGACAAACGGTCGGTCGTGATGTAAGCTTTTTGTGAATTAAACCCTTTGATCTCCAACTGGAAATTTGGCGCCTGGCCATTCCGGATCAGGATAGTTCTAATTTCATCCCGCAGTTCAGATATTTGGCGACCGTTTGCATCAAGCCGGCCCACTCCAATCAACAACAAACTACCATCAGTGCCCACTCGACCACTCGTGGAGATTATATTTGAAGACGCCGATGTGGTTGTGTTTTGCCTCTCTGATGAGGTGCTCTGAGAAGAGTCCACGCCATTAACTATTGAACCAATAGTTGGTAAAGCATCTATATATTGGACAAGAGCGACCTCATCACCTATGCCAAGCATATAAGGCGTGTTTGCCGATTTAGACGGTAAGAACGGCTTGCTCAAACTGGCTTCAGAAACGGCATCAGCAGAAAACGCAGCGCCTGGTTTTGACACAAGCCGATCATAACGAGCTGCATTCAAAGATTTAGCGGCGTCGAAGCTAAGAGCTTGTAGGTTTATCTCAAACACCTCTTGATCTGTCGCTTCTTTTTGGAGCTCCGGCAAGACTACGGGCTCAACAATCTGTGAACACCCCACGAGAAACAACAGTGCAGTCGTTCGTACAAAATGCCTACCAATAACCTTACCCATACAGCACAACTCCCACTTTGCTACGTTTCAATAAATTTTGAAGTGACGTATGCTTGGTTTTACCCGGCCTTACGCTGGCGATCACATTGAGTTCATCGACACCCGAAGAGGCCTGAACCGTCTCCATGTCGTCATCATTAACTGAAAGTATCACAATATCATGTTCTTCAAAAAGCCCCGCCACAATGGTCTTAAACTTTTTAGAATATAACATGTCTAAATTTCTACCCTGACACGCATATGCATATTCGGAACACCCCTCCCCTTCCCCAACACGCACGAGTTCATTCTCACTTTCCAAACCAAGCAATTGGTCACTTTTGGGCGCAACACGTGACAAATCTATAAACGCAGCGGTGCGTCCTAGATTCCCCGCTGTTGCAGCAATAATACGCCCCAAGACGCCACCGCGTTTGTTCAAACTTAGATCACAAAGAAACACCGGCCTTGCACCCTCTTGAACTTCAAGTTCGAGCACTGTTCGGCGCGCCCAATTGATGGGGGATTTTGCTAATTCTTTCTGAACAGAGATAATATCTTTTTCTCTTAGGTGCTTTAGTTTCCCAAGACTGTGTGCTGAATCCGCCCCCACAGCCCCTAACAAATTGGACAAACTAAAATAAACACCTCGCCGCAAATTTAAAACCAATGCAAGCGCAGCGCTCCCAAATAACCCTAGCACCAAGCCAAGTGCAATAATTAGAGATTTCTTAGGCTCAGTTGCCGAAATAGGAACATCTGCTAAGGCAATAATCTTTGAAGAGTCAGGCTGGAATCCAGCGACCAAAGACTGAGTTTTCACTTGCTCAATTAAAACAGTGTATGCTGCCTCAGCAATTTTTAAATTTCGCGTTAACTGCGCCAACTCTTCTGCACTTGACGCATACCTCAACGCATCATCTGAAAGCTTCAGTATTTCGCGGTCAAGTGATGCAAGCCTCTCTCGCACACTGGCCTCAACCTGCAAAACGGTGCCGATACTAGGCCATGTCCAAGCAGTAGTGACTTCACTTAACCCCATAATGCGCCGAAAGCCGGACTGGTCAATTTCGGGGAAGGATTGTCTTAGCTCCTGATAATCATTTAATGTCGTTTTATCAGCAGCCAGAAACAATTTTAGGGCTTCTATTGCCGCCAAATCTTCTGCACTCGTTTCACGCTGGTCACGCATCTCATCGAGCATAACCGACCCGACAGCAAAACTCTCAAACGCCTGCGTGCTGTTTTCCAAGCTATATTGTTTCAAAGCGCTTTGCGCTTTTTCCAAATCTTGTAAAGCATCAGCAAGTGTTCGCGACAAATACTCCAGTTTTTTATCAACAGACTCTTCATTCTCCCGACCAAGCACTAAAATAATCTTTGACGCTAAAAAATTAGCTATTTGAGCGGCTCGCTCTGGAGCCGTGTGCTTTACCGATATCTTGATAAACCCAGAGTCTGTTTCTTCAATACTCACTAAGTCCTCATATGAAGAAACGATTGACCAAATTTGCATATTCACAGGGTCTTCTGTCGCAGACTGCAGCCCCAAAACCGCTTTAATGGACGCCTTCCACTTAGGCGTTTGAGAATTTGGATTGTAGCTATTAAAAAGCTCATCGTTTTTAAGATTAAGATCGGTTGCTACTTCAAGAATGAAGTCTCTTGAGCGGACACGTTCAACCAACGCTTTGCCAGAGCCCGAGCCAGCTTTCACCCCGGCCAACGCAGCTAAGCCGCCTAGCTCACCACCCAAACTGCCCAAAATACCAGAAGAGCTTGTACTTTCACCAAGGCTGAAAACAGTACTTGCCGTATACACCTTTTCTGCCCGCAAAGCATAAATGCCAGCTGCGATTGAAACGAAAATACTCAAGGCTGCAATGAGGTACTTATAGGCCCACAAAGCTAAAAACAGTTCCTTCAGATCTATTTCGTCGCTAACATTTTGATCTGGTTCATAATTCGGCACTAAAGGAGTTCCAGTTTGTTAAATCATTTCGAGACTGTATAACCCTAAAAAACTACACAATGCCACTGTATGTTGAAGCTTCGCGTTAAACTTTTTTCATCATCAGCTTTGCTATGCGGTCATTACCGCTCAGATTGAAGGTAGGCTTCCCACTTCAATTCAACAGGCTGGCTTTGAGACTGAAGTGGTCCGGCAAATTCGGGCAGCGTGCTAAGATGTATCCAACCCGAACGAATGGATACGAGAATGACAAAACTACGGAACTTTTCAGACCAGTTTAAGGCTGCTGTGGCGCTTGAGGCGCTGCGTGGTGACAAGACGGTGCAAGAGATCGCAGCCAAGCGACAACTCCACCCAACGCAGGTGAGTACGTGGAAACGGCAGGCTATTGAAGGCATGGCGGGGGTTTTCTCAGACAAGGTCAAAAAGGCCGAGAATAAGGACGGCGAGATCAAAGAGCTTCACGCCAAGATTGGCCAGCTTGCGGTGGAGAATGGTACGGGGGCTTACGTGGCCCCGCCGGGGCCACGGTCCCCCTAGCTTTGTCACAAGGGCTAAAGCGATGAGCCCGTCCACTGCCCGGCAGTCGATACGCAGTATCGATGAGAGGGGGAACGCCGCGAGATGATCCGTAAAGATGTAGATATGCAGTTACTCGCGAGACATTTCCGTTAACCTCCCAAACTTGGGAAGAAGGAGATGTTCATGAACAAGGATCAACGCGAGATTCAACGTAAGCAGCGGATTCTGCGCTA